>TARA_R110002049_G_scaffold28018_3_pt1 | contig 220511 bp, 181 predicted proteins | sample TARA_R110002049 | Tara Oceans TARA_R110002049 (sample SAMEA4396941) | marine metagenome | biome: Polar Biome; feature: [SRF] surface water layer (ENVO:00010504); material: water (ENVO:00002006), including particulate matter (ENVO:01000060) such as... | depth 5 m | reverse complement strand
TCCTTTAGATGAAAACGAGGATACCGATACCGATGGCGACGGAACTGGTGACAATGCCGACACCGATGACGACGGCGATGGCACCCCGGACAATGAGGACGACTTTCCTTTAGATGAAAACGAGGATACCGATACCGATGGCGACGGAACCGGTGACAATGCCGATACCGATGATGACGATGACGGAACACCGGATAGCGAAGATATATTCCCCTTGGACCCAACTGAAGATTCCGATATCGATGAGGATGGTATTGGCGACAATGCGGATACCGATGATGACAATGACGGAGTGGAAGACATTGATACCGATGGGGATGGCCTAGGAAACAACGTTGATGAAGATGATGACAATGACGGTTTCGTTGACGAGGCGGATGATTTTCCGACCGACCCCACAGAATACTTGGATACCGACGGGGATGGCACCGGTGACAACACCGATACCGATGATGACGGTGATGGTTATTCCGATGCAGAAGAGGAAGCAGAAGGAACGGATGTTAGGAACCCCGACCAATTCCCGAGTGATTTTGATAACGATGGTATTCCTGATAGTAGAGACGATGATGATGACAATGATGGGCTATTGGACGTTGAAGACACCTTCCCAAAAAATAGTGCTCCAAAATTGGTCCCTGCGGAGGCCTTCACCCCTAATGGTGATGGAGTAAACGATGCTTGGATAGTGCCCGGTATAGAGAATTACCCAAACAATATAGTCACTGTATACAACAGATGGGGCCATCTTGTTTACAACGATAGTGGCTATCAGAACGACTGGGAAGGCTTCTATAAGCAAAAAAGAGAGAAACTACCAGCGGGCTCTTACCTCTATGTAATCGATTTGGGTAACGGCACCCCCCCGCTACAGGGATGGATCTTTATCAACTACTAACCAAAAAAGAATATAAAAACATGAAAAATAATTTAATACTTACGTTTTGTGGTATGCTCTTGACCATAGGTGGAATTTTCGCCCAACAAGACCCACATTATACCTTTTACAGGTACAACATGAACATCGTCAACCCTGCTTTCGCCGGAAGCGTCGAGGGTGCCGAACTTGCCCTTGGCCTGCGTAGCCAATGGGCAGGCGTAGAAGGGGCTCCCGAAAGCCAAAGTGCCATATTTGGCACCTCATTAGGAAAAAAAGTAGGTCTAGGGCTCTCTATCCTAAACGATAAAACCTTTATCGAAACACAAACTTGGTTGGCCATAGATGTGTCGTACCACATCAAGGTCTCGCAAGAAAATACGCTCTATTTCGGTGTAAAAGGAAGCGCCAACACCTACGATGCCAACACCCAAGGTTTACGAACTTATGGTGTTGGGCAAGATGGCACCCTAATGGACTTTGAAAACAGGTTCACACCAAATATAGGGGCAGGTGTATATTGGAAAAGCAAGCGCTATTTTATTTCAGCTTCCATTCCAAAATTATTGACACCGGATCGTTTGCAAGAGAATAATGGAAACGCTTTTGTCGGCTCTGACAAAATGCACGCCTATCTCGCCGGCGGTTACGAATTTGCACTTTCAAAATCGACAAACCTACACATTACCAATATGCTGAGGTATGTAAATGCTTCTCCGCTATCCTATGAACTAACGGGGATGGTAGATTTTGCGAAGCGTTTCACTTTGGGAGCGGGCTACCGCTTCAGTGAAAGTTTCAGTGGACTCTTCCTATTTAATGTTGGAAAGGGGTTCGATATTGGCTATGCCTATGAAAGTGCTTTGGAAAAACCAGTAGACGGTATCGATAATGGTACCCATGAAGTTTTTATGCGGTTAAGAATGTAAATATATTCAAGGAATATATTCTATTCGCTAAAAACGAGAAAGGCCATTTTACTCACTGTAAAATGGCCTTTCCTATTTAATAATATTGTTGCAGACAACTTATCCCACAATCCATCTATAGCATATGCTTTTTTTTTAAATAGCACCAAAATTGATTTTTGCCTTACAAATTGGCGTTGACAGGCAATTTTTAAAATAGGTCTTTTTTTGTTCCCTTTTCATTAGTTTTAAAGCACAATGTCTAACCGTTAAATTTTTAGAGACTAGAAGTACCTGAGAACTAAAAAATTGAATCCAACCAATTTTACCATGAATCACAAAAGAATCGATTACAGAGTTATCCCACGATTTACACATGCTATTGATGGGGTACTTAACCGACAATCACACTATATTAAAAACAAAGTTCAAACATTTTTGGCCTTTACCCTATTCATGGGTCTGGTTTACGGGTATTCCCAAAACATCCCAAAATTATCGGAAACATTCCGCTTACAGCGCTTAGCGCCAAGCAAGGGCAAAATAAATGTTGTTATCGACACCGATACATATAACGAAATCGATGATCAATTTGCCGTGGTCTATGCGCTATTGTCGCCAGAACAAATGAAAGTAGAGGCGATTTATGCGGCTCCGTACTTAAATAATCGATCAGAAAGTCCTCGCGATGGTATGAAAAAAAGTTATGAGGAAATACTCAGATTAATGGGCAAATTGGGTATAAACCATGAAGGTTTGGTATACAAGGGTTCGGAAGATTTTTTAAAAAACCAAAACCAACCTTTGCAAAGTAATGCCACCAATGACCTTATAACAAGAGCATTGGCATCTGAAGGCCCATTATATGTTCTTACTTTAGGAGCGCCAACAAATGTGGCCTCCGCTATTTTATTGGAGCCTAAGATCATCAACAAAATTGTCGTCGTTTGGTTAGGAGGTAAAGGACTAAATTGTAAAACCGCCTCTGAATTTAATCTTAAACAAGATTTGCTATCTTCTCAAGTGCTTTTTGATTCTGGGGTGCCGCTCGTTCAGTTACCCACCGAACCGGTTACATCGCATCTGCAAACAACCATACCGGAATTGGAAACCTACTTAAAGGGACAAGGACCTATTGGAGACTATTTAATTGATATTTTCAAAGATTATCACAAAGACCATTATGCATATTCTAAAATCATCTGGGATATTTCGGCCATAGCCTATGCCGTAAACCCTGGTTGGTTTCAATCAGAAATTAGGCATACACCCATTTTAACAGATCAGCTAACGTATAGTTTTGACAACTCGCGACATTTCTACCGAATCGTTACTTTTCTTCATCGTGATAAAATATTCGGCGATATGTTTCGAAAAATTCAACAGCATCATAAATAACCGGAAAAAAGAATGAAGAAAGTAAAATTGTATTTATCGTATTGGGTCATATCTATAATGTCTACATTGGGAGTTCAGAGCCAGTCCCCCACTTTTGCCGAACCCATAGACATCAGCAATAGAACCGTGTCGGGGGTTTCATGTATCGATACGGGCGATTTTAACGGTGATGGCCTAGTTGATATTGCGGTATTAGAGGGTGGTGTTCATGCCAAAGATCGTTCTACCCTTGCCTGGTTCGAGCAGACCGCATCTGAAAAATGGCATCGGCATAATTTCAGTATCCCCGTGCCCTTAGATGATTTTATTGGATCAGCCCGTTGTGAGGATGTAGATAATGACGGTGATATCGATTTGATTTTCAGCAACGACGGACACTCAACTGGGCCAATACATGTTTATCTCCTTGAAAATCCCGGTAAAAATAAAGTATATGGGTCATGGAATTTTTATCTGATATCAAGTATTGATGGCTTTCATGCCAATGACATGCGAATTGAAGATATTGATTCAGACGGGAAGCTTGACGTAATTGTTCGGCACAAAAACCCAGAATCGGTAAAAATTATTTTTCAGAATGAAATTGACGAATGGCAGACGATAACCGCCTATACAGGTCAAGCCGGTGAAGGACTGGCCATCGGGGATATTAATTCAGATGGGTTTCCTGATATTACCATGACCGGCCATTGGTTCAAAACTCCTGACAACCCCCGTACGGAAGCTTACGAAAGATTTGATATCGAAGCTGGCTATAAGAACGTAAACCCGGCCACGAAAGAAGAAGTAGGAGACATAAACAATGATGGCAGATTAGATGTAGTGCTCTCACCTGCCGAGCACTTCAAAAAGTATGGTGGTGAAAATTATGATCTTGCTTGGTATGAATGCCCTAAAAACCCGGAAGAAGTCAAAAAATGGCGAAAACATCTTATAAAATCAAGCTATAACAAAGCACATTGTGTAAAATTGGCCGACTTTGACAACGACGGTGATTTAGACATTCTTTCTGCCGTGGCTTGGGATAATAGGGAAATAAGAATTTTCATCAATGATAAGGGTACGTTCAAAAATTCAATACAAGTGGCGAATGGAAAGGGAATCTATTCGGGCAGTATAGTTGATGTCGATGGTGATGGCGACTTTGATATTGTGGGAGAAGATAAATATGCCCAAGACTCAAAGCCCTGGTTATATAAAAATGGAATAATAAAGTAAGGCTGGGCGAAAAGAAGAAATTTCATCAAACATCCAATGCCCCCCGCGATAGCGCTTTTAATTTTGCCAAATTCAAGCTTTAAGTCTAGTAGAACTGAAAAATTAAGGCGTATTTGACAACAGTTATCTTTCGCAATCAATTTGAGTTGACTACGCCAACCAATCAAAAATAAAAGCATCAATTGACACTGCTTGGGATACCCATATATTTTGTCGACAGATTCGGTGTATATAATGTAGAAATATGCGCCAAACAATTTGAAGCGACCGGCAAACCTTATCTAAACCATTTAAAGAAAAGACTTAGATGGAACGGCTGCGAATTAATCAATTTACAGACCAAAGGAGAATTTGATTTTTCAGATATTTCTGAAGAAAATGGATTAAAAGGGGGCGCCAAAACCAGGTAACATTGACATTGCCGTCTTTCTTAAATCTGAAACCGTTCGCATGCGAACAATGAAAATCCCTTATGAAAAGCTCTATCTTCTTTAAATGAAATGACAAAGCAGGCCAAAACCAAGGGTGTCGGTGTATTAGTCGAAAATCATAATGATTTGTTTTCTGACATAAAAACCACTTAATAATCATTAATAATGTTCAAAAAGCAATTAGGAGTTCCGCGCTGATTTTGGAAATTTCGAACAAGATATAAGATATAGTTCCTTCGAAAGGACACCTCTTACCCAAAATTATTTTCTACAAAAACCAAAGATTTAAATGATCGGATAGCGCATGTATCCTTTGATTTGGGAAAATGTGTATGGAATTTTGAAAAGGGCGGTAACAAAAGGAATCTGCTCTTGTAAACAGTGAGGCTCCGACTTGAACAATAATTACAAAATAATAACCAATTGGATAATCGAAAAAACCATGAACCATATTAAACCGGTTATAGTAGAAATACTTTATATTAAAACATACTCACGATCACCTTACATTACATGGCCTTATGCTTAGCTATGTTACAGGAGTTTAACGTAAAAAGTTTCTCTCCAAAATGCCAAAGATCTAGTATCTTGTAAAAACATTTTTTAAAAAACGTATTCATCAGAAATCACGAATTAAAAATGGTGTCACCCCATCATTCTTAGTGCAAGGCAACCAACAATTTTTTTTGATATGAAAGGCTTAATAATGGATTATCCGCTTACCACGAACACCATTCTTGAATATGGCAATAGTGTTTTCCATAAAAAAAAGATAATAACCTATTTACCCAATGGCACGCGTCATGAATATTCGTTTGGTGATATGTATAAACGTTGCAAACAACTGGCCAATGCATTGACCCATAAATTGGGAATAACCAAAGGAGATATGGTTGGTACTTTTGCATGGAACCATGGTCCACATATAGAGCTATACTACGGAATAAGTGGTATAGGTGCCATTTGCCATACCATAAATATTCGCCTGTCGGCACAACAAACCGAATATATAATTAATAATTCAGAGGATAAGGTCATCTTTGTAGATGCTACTTTAGTGCCACTTTTAGAAAAAATTGCGCCATTATTCGAAACCGTCGAATGTTTCGTACTCTTAAATGCACCGAAAGATTTTGTCACCACCTTGCCCAACACACTGCACTATGAAGATTTACTTGCAGACCAATCTGAAGATTTTGATTGGCCGGTTATAGATGAAAAAGACGCCTGTGGTATGTGTTACACCAGTGGCACCACAGGCTTACCCAAAGGAGTGCTATATTCTCATAGATCCACATTTTTGCACGCTACTACCATTGTAGCGCCCAACGCAGGAAATGCAAGTTCACGAGATACCTTCTTACTAATTGTACCTCAATTTCATGTAATGGCCTGGGGCTACCCCTACATGTGTCTATTATCGGGATCGAAAATGGTATTACCTTCTTCCAATTTAAAACCTGAAACGCTGATCAAGATACTTACCGAAGAAAAGGTTACCAAGGCAAACGGCGTTCCTTCAATTTGGCTTGGTATTTACGAGGCCATGAAAAAGAATCCGCCTAAGGAAAAATTGGCGTTGGAGGAATACTTGGTCGGAGGTTCTGCACTGCCCATGAGCCTAATCGAGAATTTCGAAAAAGATTTTGGCATAAAAGGGATTCATGCCTGGGGTATGACCGAAACATCACCATTAGGAACACTTTGTCGATTGCAGCCCAACCACGATAATCTCTCGTACAAAGAAAAACTTAAGATACGGGCCAAACAAGGCGTTGCTTTTCCAGGAGTAGAATTAAGAATCATCACGGATGATGGCAATCGAGCACCTCATGACGGAAAAACAATGGGGGAATTACAGATTAAAGGAGCTTGGACAGTGAGTTCCTATTTTAAAACGAACAATCATGAGAGCTTCACCAAAGATGGTTGGTTCAAAACAGGTGATGTCAGTACAATCGATGAGGACGGTTACATGCAGATTACGGATCGAACAAAAGACCTAATCAAAAGTGGTGGTGAATGGATATCGAGTGTTGCCCTCGAATCTGCGCTAGTCTCACATCCGAAAATAAAGGAGGCCGCCGTAGTAGCCATTCCCGATAAAAAATGGGTAGAACGGCCTTTGGCCCTTCTCGTTTTTACAACCCCCCAAGATAAACCTTCCAATGAGGAGCTTATTTCATTTCTGGCCAAGGACTTTGCAAAATATCAAATTCCGACAGACTATGTAGAAATTGATGAAGTACCCAAAACTAGCGTCGGTAAATTTGACAAAAAAGAAATCAGAAGATTATATGCGGCAGGGAAGCTGACAATGGCTTTGTAATCAAGCAGACCATATAACGGTAATGCGACACAGCAACAAACCATTACCAACCTAGGCTCGTTTTCATAAAAAAATCCCGATACCGTATCGGGATTTTCTTACTTCGTTGACCTAATCGATTTCCATCATTTATACAGTACTATTTCTTTCCACCTTGGCTAATAATTCTCCTTCGTTTATACACCTCCAAGATTGATTTATCTGAGCCCAAAGCTATATCATCCTCAGAAAAATTTGTCACCAATATTTGTTGATCGCCTTTACGTTTATAATCATAGGTGATATAAATAGACCCATCAGCCGTTTGTTGCCCATCTGGATAGGACACATCTTTTCTTTGATCCAGTAATAGCCCCTCTGACCATGAATGGCCATCATCTTTTGACACAAAAGCCATCAGATGGGATCGACCAATTTTCATATCTATTGGCCCATGTTTTACTAGTAAAAGATTTCCGGAATTAAGTCTATAAATAAAAAATCGAGCAGTTGGGTGTTGGATTTTAGAAGGTATTAGAGAAGTCCAAGAATACCCCTTATCCTTTGAAATGCTTTCACCTATACCATATTTGGTTCGAACAAGCATCCACAATGTTCCATCTTTTCTCTCAATTATCATGTGTTCATCAGCATTGCGAAACAATTCTGGAACGTTAACAGAGCCGCGTACTTGCCAACTTTGGCCATGATCAACTGATATAACTGCTTTTGCCCCATCGTTTATTTGCCATGTTGAAACTGGTAAAACCCATTCCCCTGTAGATAACACGATTGGCTTACACATCATGATCCCATCAATAATCCGTTTTGGCGTAGGCCATGATGGGTTACTATCTTCTGCATCATCAACCTTCAAAACCCAGACACCGGTATTAATGCCATCGTAATGCTTATCCATCTCCTTATGAATTGATTGTGACCAAAATATCCAAAGTTTACCTTCAGGGTCAATCCATAGCTCAGGATCAAATGCCCTAACAGGACCCTGTTCGTCGGGATCTATTACAAGAACTTCTTCCCAAGTTTGCCCATTATCTCCACTAGTAGCAACAACTACATAATTATTAAAATCTTCCCCGGGTGTTATACCTGAATACCATGTGGCCCACATACGCCCTTTAGGGCTTATTGCTAGGCTAGAAATACCCGTGAATTTTCTGCTTTCGGGAGAATAATTCTTCACCGATGATGGATTCTTTATTAATTTGGGTGGGTCAAGAAAGGTCTTATCCATTTGGCCCAGAAACAAATTATGTGTCATTATGGTTATAAGAAATACGTAGCAAACTTTTAAATTCATCATATATTAAATTAATTTGGTTGTTTCTGATGCGTCAATATGACTAATATTATGAAGGGCTGTTTAAATTTTAGTTATAGTTCAACGAACATTATTCTTTTCCCCCAACCACTCTCTAGACAACTCTTTAGTAAACAATTAGGCTGGCACCTGACAAATGTTTGTTTTTTGTGCTTTGGACAAAATGGAAATATAACATGAAAAACTGCATACAACAACTTTCAGGTTTTTTTATGGAAACAAAATGTATCCATTTTCTAAAGACATAACTATTATCACACAGTTAATGATGTAACATAATTCAATAAAAAAAATCTACACTTTAAATTAGTACAATTTAGAACACTGACACATATTGAGCTAGAAAACAAAAAATCCCCTGATTTTATTAGAATCAGGGGATTATTACGTTGGCCTACTAGGACTCGAACCTAGAACGACTGGACCAAAACCAGCTGTGTTGCCAATTACACCATAGGCCATTACCACTTCTCATGCCGAAACAAGTTCAGCATTTTGAGCGTGCAAATTTAAAACAAAGTTTGGTTTGCACAAACATTTTTATGCACAATAACCAATTTATCTGTTTATGAAATCAACTTTAGCAATCATATTTCATATTCCAGGCACCTACTTTGTTTGAATCTACCCATTATCACTACCGCTTTGCAAGTTAAAATAACCTGTTAAAGGTTTATCAAAAATGCTGCCTCATATGTATTAAAATTAGTAAATTCGCCGCATCGGTAAAATTTCGATCGCATGTTTTCAAAAAACTTCGAGAAATGGGACACCATCTTGGGATGGTCTGTTTTTTTTATAGCCCTTATTACGTATGCCATTACCGTTGAACCCACAAGTAGTTTTTGGGATGCGGGGGAATATATCGCAACTTCCGCAAAATTGCAGGTAGGGCATCCTCCAGGAGCCCCCCTACTGCAAATGATCGGTGCTTTTTTTGCTATGTTCGCCCTAGAACCGAATCAAGTCGCACGAATGGTAAACTACGTTTCTGGCGTTTCAAGTGCCTTTACGATACTATTTATGTTTTGGACCATCACCAACCTTGTGCGAAAACTTATTGCCACCGATGGAGTTTTGACCAATAGTAAGGCGATTGCCGTTTTGGGCAGCGGCCTTGTGGGTGCCTTGGCCTTTACCTATTCCGATAGTTTCTGGTTTAATGCAGTTGAGACTGAAGTGTACGCCACAGCGAGTTTCATTATGGCATTATTGCTTTGGTTAGGGCTCAAATGGACCGATGATCTAGACCACCCCAGAGGAAATCGCTGGCTTGTACTTATTTCTTTTGTCGTAGGCCTGACCTTTGGTATACAGTTTATGGGTTTCTTGGCCATTCCTTCGATAGGTTTATTATATTTTTTCAAAAAGTACAAGACTACCACCGTCAAAAACTTTCTTTTGGCCAATATCGCCGTTATCGCGGTACTTATGTTGGTCTATAAATTTTCGCTCACCTATGTATTGGAACTCTTCGGGTGGAGCGAGGTCTTCTTTATCAACAATATTGGGCTACCTTTCAATTCGGGCAGTATTATTATGGGGCTCATTTTTATTGCCGCATTCTATTTTGGCTTGAACTACACCCGTAAAAACAATTATAAAACAGCAAATACCATCGTACTTTGTCTGATGTTTTTGTTTCTTGGTTTTTCTTCATGGATACTGCTACCGATACGCGCCAATGCCCAGGTAGTGATAAACGAGAATAATCCCGCAGATGCCCGTGCCCTTTTAGCTTATTACAACCGGGAACAATATCCTGGCGTCGATAGCCCCATTTACGGTACCTACTATTCAGATATGTTTGCACCCGCCGGGGAAGACAAAGATGAGAAGCCCAAGTATGAAAAAGACGAAGAACTAGGTAAATATGTCATAGTAAATCATTACAAAAACGCGCTTCAAGGTCCAAACCCGAAACATGTAGGCCTACTACCGCGTATGTGGAGCGGTCAAAATGCTGAAAACTATATGCGTTATTTTGGTCCGCTAGACTTTAAGATGAACCAATCGAACGAAGAGCTTCGCAAAGCGGTCAATCAAGTAAAAACCGGCTATGCCAACGGAGAAATAGACGCCGAGCAGTATATTAGCTTTTTGAGGCGTTTCAATGAGTACCTCGAAATTCAACCTCCATCGGTCTGGCAGAATATTCAGTACATGGTCGAATTTCAGTTCGGTTATATGTATTGGCGCTATTTCATGTGGAATTTTACCGGAAAGACCAACGATGTTCAAGGAAGATATGATGAAAACGGCAACTGGCTCAGCGGCATTGGTTTTATAGATAGCTGGCGTTTAGGCAGCCAAGACAATTTACCCAGTGATATAGCCGACAACAAAGCGAGGAACACTTATTTCTTTCTTCCCTTGATACTGGGTATCATCGGACTCATTTTTCAAATTTCAAAAAATCCCAAACAGTTTTGGGTCCTATTAATTTTCTTTTTATTTACCGGGCTTGCTATACAATTTTATACCAACCCATCTATCTTTCAGCCTCGTGAGCGTGATTATTCGCTGGTAGGCTCATTTTATGTCTTTGCACTATGGATTGGCATCGGGGTATATGGCCTCTTCGACGAATTCAGAAAATGGCTTGCCCCTAAAATATTGGCGCCTTTGGTAACCATTGCCTGTCTTTTGGCGGTTCCAACCGTAATGGCTTACCAAAATTGGGACGACCATGATCGCTCAGGCCGTTTTACGGCTCGGGCATCGGCCAAATCATATTTAGATTCGTGCCAAGAAGATGTGGGTGCTATATTGTTCACCATCGGCGATAACGATACGTTCCCCTTATGGTATGCCCAAGAAATAGAAGGTCATCGTACCGATGTACGCATCGTTTGCACAAGTCTTTTTGAAACGGACTGGTATATCGACCAGATGAAACGAAAAGCATATGAAAGCGAGGCCATCCCTTCGCAAATCACCCACGACAAATATCGCTGGGGGTCTCGAGATGTACTTTACTTTCAAGGAATTACCGAAAACAGATGGTTGTTGCAAGACTTTATCGACTGGGTAGATAGCGATAAACCACAGACCAAATTGAAGCACATCTTGCAACAACAAGGTGCAGATTTATCGGAATATTCTGAAAATAGCCAGAACATCGTTTTTTACCCCACCAATAAAATTCGCGTTCCCGTCAACAAGAAAAACGCTCTTGAAAGTGGTTTGGTCAAAGAAAAAGATTCGGCACTCATCGTTGACTATATCGATATTGACCTTCCGCAGAGCGCCATTACAAAAAAGAGTATGATGATGTTGGATATTTTGGCCAACAACGATTGGAAAAGACCATTGTATTTCTCTGGAGGAAGTTTTGACGACGCCGAATATATTTGGATGAAAGACTATCTTCAATTAGACGGGCTGGCCTATAAACTGGTTCCAATCAAGACCGAAAGAAGAAGTTCTTTTGAAATGGGCCGTATCGACAGTGACCTGATGTACGACATCGTAAAAAAATGGGATTGGGGCAATTCAGGAAGTTCAGATATTTATCATGATCCCCAGACTCGAATTCAAGGACTCTCTTTGCGCAGTAACCTTGCTAGATTGATGGAAAAATTAATTGAAGAGAACAAAATCGATAAGGCCAAAGACATTATAGAAATTGCCATGACCAACATGCCGGTTGACTATTATGGTTATTACACTTTTGTAGAACCCTTTGTCGATGGTTACTACAAGGTAGGAGAATCGAAAAAAGGCCAAGAACTTTTCGAAAAATTAAAGAACAAGTACCAAGAGCGGCTTGAGTATTACGCTGGCGTTGAGCTAGACCAGCAATACGATCGTATTGATGACATCATAGCCGACATGCAAGGATATCGCAGAAATATCGATATTCTAATCACCAACAATGACCGTGAGCTTGCCGAGAAGGAAACATTAATTTTTAATGAATACATCGATAAGTTTAGTCACTTTTATAAAGATGAGTTGATGGACGACATACCTCCGCAACAGGAGCCGTTAAGCGACCCGGATATGGTTGACACCTTGCCCATTTCGGATACTTCAGCTATAGATAACACCACTACGGAAGAACCATTGGTAATACCGGAAGAAAACTAAACTACCTTGTTTTTGAAAAATCAAGAACAATTGTACGCTGATTTAGCGTTACACTTATAAAAAAGGTACTGAGAAAACAGAACAATCCGGTAGTTTGCAATCTTCTAGACCAGACCTTTGCACCAACTAAACGTATTCGTTTAGTATTCCTATAAGGGTGTTTGCATCTTGCTCACCACTTTGACGCCAGACCATTTCACCTTTTTTATAGATCATAAGTGTCGGCAACCCTTTAACCCGAAGTGCTTGGGAAAGCTCTTGATTCTTATCTACGTCTATTTTGATAACCTTACCCTTATCACCAAGAGCGGCCGCCACATCACGTAAAACGGCATGCATTGAGGTCGATTGTTCATTCCATTCAGCATAAAAGTCTAACAGCACCGGAATGCTTCCTTCTATAAGTTCACCAAATTTAGACATATGTATAGCTTTGGGTTATGCGCCAAATGTAGTAAAAATTGTGAAAAAACAAGTAAGCCTCCCCTAAATGTCAAAAATTATAAGACATAAAGGCCTAGGCTAAGGTCTTTTTTTTCAGAGTTATTACAGTTATTTCGGGCCAAATACCAACTCTCCCAGGGTAGCCCAAAAATCCGAATCCTCTATTGACATTAATATATTGTCCCATTTCCTTATAAATACCCGCCCAATATTTATAGCGCCATTTAACAGGACTCCATTTTACCCATCCGGGAATCTCGATCCCGAATTGCATACCATGTGTATGACCACTAAGGGTCAAATGATAGTGATATTCATCATGAATTACCACATCTTCCCAATGCGATGGATCATGACTCAATAATATTTTAAAATCTTTTTCTGAAATTGCCGCACTGGCCTTTTTTAAATCACCTGCTTTTTTAAAACCACCCCTACCCCAGTTTTCAACCCCGACTAATGCAATTTTGTCGGCTCCTTTCTTAAGATAACGACTTTCGTTCAACAACAAATCGAATCCCATATCCTTTTGAAGTGACTTTAAGTCCTCTAGGTTTTGGAATTTTATTTCCTCCGACTCCCAATCTACATAATCACCGTAGTCATGATTTCCTAAAACGGAAAACACACCGTCTTTGGCATGCAACGTAGAAAAAAGAGGGGCCCAAGGGCGCATCTCCTCCATCTTATTATTAACCAAATCACCCGTGAAAAAGATAACATCACTATGTTGTTGGTTGACCAAGTCTACAGCATATTCTATTTCACTTCTATTATCGAAGCTACCGCTATGAACATCGGATATTTGAGTAATCTGATAACCGTCAAAAGCAGCGGGCAAATCATCGAACTCTAAACTATATTTTAAAACCTTGTAGTTGTACTTGCCTTTATACATCCCATAAAGCAAGGCACCAAAAGGAATTGCCGCAATACCAAGACCTATTAGACTGAGAAACCTTCTTCTCGCCGGTAGATTAAAAGTTTCGGAAGAACCTGAAATTTTATGATAGAAACCAACGACCACTCGAAAAAAGTCTTCAGAAAAAAGAAAAACAATGGCAATAAGCTCAAAAGCCAAAAAAGCCAGCAGAAAGCCAAAAGCATAACTTTTTGGCCGGCTCAATACCCGTCCCGGGGTATCGCCAAAGGCAAAGTGATAGATAAAATTACAAAGCACCAATAATGAAACACCAGCCGCCAAATAATATACCCATTGATAGCGTGTGACCGTTTTTAAGGCTTGGAGCACATAAAAACCCAGTAGACCATAAATAAGAACAAAAACAAACCAGCGCAACATATTTCTTTTTACAAATATATTTCATTAGTCGGCCTTTTATGGTTTATTTACTCTTTATTTTAACCGTATCGACTACTTCGGCAATAATCGAACCATCGGTAACGGCGATGGCGTCGTCTCTTAAAAATGACGGGGAATTCATTGACACCTTTGGCGGGGTGTCCATCCGCTTGACGAATCTACTTCCCGAAAGATGAACGGCCTTAAAGCCATCAGCCATAAAATGATGTACATTATCAGGGTTGACCCCTGAACCTGGCATAATAACTGTTTTCAAAGCCTTTTGATGTAGCTTCATCAACAAGTCAATCCCCTCGACTGCCGATTTTTGAAGCCCTGAAGTCAAAATCACATCAACACCTATTGCCTCTAATTGGCGCAACGTCTCCAAAGGATCTTTAACCCAATCAAAAGCACGATGGAAAGTAAATTTTAAAGGAGACGATATGCCCAATAATTCTTTCGTACGATCAACGTCTAGCGTACCATCTGAAAATAAAACCCCCGAAACAATACCATCAAACCCCAGTTCAACACACAATTCGATATTCCTTTTCATAATCTCAAACTCTATATCAGAATAGGTGAAATCACCACTTCTCGGACGTATCAGAACATGAACTGGAATAGTTATATGTTGTCGTACCATTTTAAGTAGGCCATAAGAAGGTGTAATTCCACCAACACCTAGTTCGGAACACAACTCAATTCTATCGGCACCCGATTTTTGTGCATTCAAGGCAGATTCAAGCGAATTGGCACATACTTCTACAATCATATTGAGTATATTTAAACCCTAAAATTAAGCATCCCTTTTTCATGAAACGAAGAAAGTTTTTAAAAAATTCCACAACAGGTGCGGCTGGTCTGATTTCCGCCCCCTTACTTGCTTCCTACAAAGAAAGCAATACGAAATTAGTAGCTGAGACAATAAAAGAAAAAACAATAAAACCCATTGCCGTATGCACATGGAACTTTCACCAGGCAACCGCCAAGGCCTGGGAAATTCTTAAAGATGGTGGTAATTCCCTTGATGCCGTAGAGCAAGGCGTAATGGTCGAAGAAGCCAATGTCAACAACCAAACGGTAGGCAAGGGCGGACGGCCCGACAGGGACGGAAACGTCACTTTGGATGCATGTATCATGGATAAAGACAGTAATTGCGGTGCCGTACTTTGCATACAGAATATCACGCATCCCGTTTCTGTCGCCCGAAAGGTCATGGAAGAAACCCCACATGTAATGCTGGCCGGAAAAGGGGCCGAAAAATTTGCCTATGAGCAAGGATTTAAGAAAGAAAACCTGCTCACGGAAAAATCAAAACAGCAATGGCTCAAATGGAAAAAGACTTCGAAATATGAAACCATAATTAATATCGAAAACCACGACACCATTGGCATGCTCGCAATCGATAAGAACGGAGATATTGCTGGAGCCTGCACAACAAGCGGAATGGCTTATAAAGTCGCGGGGCGCGTAGGTGATTCCCCGATAATCGGGGCCGGACTCTTTATTGATAACGAAGTTGGGGGTGCCACGGCAACCGGTGTTGGAGAAGAGGTCGTTCGTACCGTAGGCAGTTTCCTTATCGTAGAGCTTATGAGACAGGGCAAGTCACCCGAAGAAGCTTGCAAAGAAGGCGTAAGACGTATCATGGAAAAAAATAAAGATCGCGATGATTTTCAAATAGGCTTTTTAGCTATTAACAAAAAAGGGGAAACGGGAGGTTATTGCGTTCACCCAGGATTTACCTATAGTCAATATACGGAAGAAGGACAGATAAACCACCCAGCCGGATCTTTTATAAAAGGTTAGGCCCATATAACAATTGTATTTTAATATCAGGAAAAAATATACGATGCCAGAACAGAAAAGACTCTTTTTACTTGACGCCTACGCCCTAATTTTTAGAGGGTACTATGCTTTTATCAAAAACCCGCGTATCAATTCGAAAGGCATGGATACCTCAGCTATTTTAGGCTTTACAAATTCGTTGTTGGATGTGATAAAGCGCGAACGCCCCGACCACTTGGCCGTGTGCTTCGATCGTGGAGGCAGTGTTTCAAGAGTCGAAATGTTCGAAGATTACAAAGCAAATCGTGATGAAACCCCGGAAGGTATTCGAATAGCCATACCTTATATTGAAAAAATCTTGAATGCCATGTGTATTCCCGTAATCGTCAAAGAAGGATTTGAGGCTGATGATATCATTGGAACCCTGTCTAAAAAAGCGGAAAAGGAAGGTTATCAAACATTTATGGTTACACCCGACAAAGATTTTGCGCAATTGGTGAGCGAGAATATTTTCATGTACCGCCCCATGTTCGGGGGAGGATATGAAACTTGGGGCATCCCTGAAGTCCAGAAAAAATTCGAAGTCGAGCGACCAGAACAGGTTATCGATTTTCTCGGTATGATGGGCGACTCTGTCGATAATATTCCGGGACTACCCGGGGTAGGTGAAAAAACTGCCAAGAAATTCCTTGCGGCTTATGGCAGTATGGAGGGTTTGCTTGCGAACACCCACGAACTAAAGGGCAAGATGAAAGAAAAGATAGAGGCCAATGCCGAGCTCGGCATACTATCTAAAGAACTGGCGAAAATAATGCTCGACGTTCCCGTTGAATTTGATGAGGCCGATTTTGAGATGTGTGCCCCCAATGTCGAAAAAGTGACCGAAATTTTCCAAGAACTTGAATTCAGAAGGTTACTGGACAATTTTCTCAAAACTTTCGCTACCGAGGAAACCAGTACCCGTGCCGATGCCGCTCTTTCCGAGAAAAAACCTATAACCAAATCAAGCAATAAAAATACTGCCGGTGCCGGACAATTTTCATTATTTGGAGGCGATGGAGCAGCCACATCAAAAACAACAACATCAGATACCGGAAGAAAAACTATCAAAACTACACCTCACGTTTATCAAAGCGTTGCCGCAGGTATGGCCCTAAAACTGTTTACGCAACAACTGATGAAACAAACTTCGGTCTGTTTTGATACCGAGACTACGGGCCTTGACCCGATTACGGCACAATTGGTAGGGATTGCTTTTTCTTGGGAGGCAGGCAAAGGATTTTATGTGCCTTTTCCTGAAGATACCAACGAGGCACAACAACTAATAGAAGAATTACGACCCTTTTTCGAATCCGAAAAAATCGAAAAAATCGGACAAAACCTGAAATACGATATCAAGGTTTTAAAGAAGTACAATATTGAAGTCAAAGGCACTTTATTTGACACCATGCTGGCCCATTATTTGATCAATCCCGATATGCGGCATAACATGGATGTCTTGGCGGAAACCTATTTGAATTACACACCCGTTTCCATTACCGAACTAATCGGTAAAAAAGGAAAGAACCAGTTATCGATGCGACAGGTACCCTTGGAGCAACAAACCGAATATGCCGTAGAGGATGCCGATATTACATATCAATTGGCGGAACAGTTCAGGCCAGAACTGGCCGAAGCCAATACCGAAACTTTATTTAAAGACATTGAGGTTCCCCTGCTACGCGTACTTGCCGATATGGAATTGGAAGGTATCAATCTCGATAAAGATTTTCTACAATCACTTTCTGAAGATCTAAACAACGACATTACAAATTTGGAAAACCAGATTTATGAAACCGCCGGAGAACAGTTCAATATCGCCTCTCCAAAACAACTTGGTGAAATTCTTTTCGATAAGATGAAACTTGTCGATAAACCTAAAAAAACCAAAACAGGTCAATATTCCACGGCCGAAGATGTGCTCTCCTATTTGGCAAAAGACCACCAAATTATTCAAGACGTACTTGAATTTCGAGGTTTATCAAAGCTAAAAAGCACTTATGTAGATGCATTGCCAGAACAAGTCGAGCAGAGTACGGGGCGTGTACATACCGATTATATGCAGACAGTAGCAGCCACTGGCAGACTATCGAGCAACAACCCTAACCTACAAAATATTCCCATTCGTACAGAACGTGGCCGCCAAGTAAGAAAGGCATTTATACCAAGAAATGGGAATTACACCCTATTGGCTGCCGATTATTCGCAGATCGAACTTCGAATCATTGCGGCGCTCAGCGAGGAGACCACTATGATAGATGCCTTTAAAAACGGAGAAGACATTCACGCCTCTACCGCAGCAAAAGTTTTTAATGTGCCTATTTCAGAAGTAACCCGGGAACAACGGAGTAATGCCAAAACAGTGAATTTCGGCATAATTTATGGGGTTTCTGCCTTCGGATTGAGCAACCAAACCGACCTTTCCCGTTCAGAAGCAAAAGAATTGATAGACACCTATTACCAAACATATCCGAAACTTCGAAATTACATGAGCGAACTCGTCGATTTCGCCCGTGACAATGGTTATGTTCAGACCGTGTTGGGCCGCCGTCGGTATTTAAAAGACATTAATTCGCGCAATGCCGTAGTGCGCGGGGCCGCTGAACGAAACGCAGTGAACGCCCCGATACAAGGCAGCGCCGCCGACATCATAAAAATTGCTATGATCAACATCCATAAAAAACTGGCCGAAGGAGGGTATAAAACCAAAATGCTTTTGCAAGTACATGATGAATTGGTTTTCGATGTACCAAAAAATGAACTTGACGAAATAAAGTCAGTGATTAAATCCGAGATGGAAAATGCCTATAAACTGGCCGTGCCGTTAGATGTTGAAGTCGGACTTGGCGATGATTGGTTGGCAGCACATTGACCCACTAGAAAGACTGTTTCACAACATTTTATTGTACTTGATTTACAAATTGGCCTAATTTTGGTTTCAAATAGTGCATTGGCTACTATTAACTCCTTATAGCATGAAAAATGTATTGCTCTTATTCGTTCTTTTTACAGGCAGTTTTTACTGTCATGCACAAACCGAACACAGGCCTACAACATCCTCGGAAAAGGTGAATACGACAGCGCAAGTCAAAGTTTTCCCCAACCCCGCCACCAATGTAGTAAATATTCTAGGGCTTAATAACAGTGAAAAAGCAGAAATCTTGATTTTAGATATGTATGGAAATATTTTACTTTCATATCGTTGGAAAATCGTAAACAATGCGGTGAACATTCCTATTTCCACACTGGAGGCAGGCATCTATATGGTCACCATTCGTTCGCAGGAACAAAACATTAAAACAAAATTCTACAAAAGGTAGGGCTAGCACTCATTGTCTTGGCCATTATTTTCAAACAAGATTGCCCACAAAGCACTAAAACAGGTTAACGACCGTTACTTTCTTTCAAAGACAAGTTCTCCGGCCGAATTGAAGTTTGGAACATCTAAATCCCCGGCATCCAAAGTCATTATATCGCCGTCGATTACAACGCTCACTTCGATTATATCTCCCTCACTGTCAGCAATCGTCAATAGACTGTTCTCAAAAGTATATGTTCCTGCATCGGAATCCTTTTCGGTAGGACATGGAACCAATTGACCTGTGGAAGAAGCGTTAAATTCAAGGTAGTTTACTGAATTCTCAGCCACCACACTCTGATCATCATTAAAAGTAAATGCTATGATATAGCAATCATTACCAGTAAGTATATCCAGAATTTGCTTTCCAAATTTTGCATCATCGCCGGCCGTTTCATTATCGATTTTTAATTCCGTGGCCTGCCAAGTACCAACTATACTATTATCAACTTCCATAGTTTCATCTTCCTTATCAGACGAACAGGAAAATAAAAAAACACTAAAAACCATAAGCAGTATTGCACCGTACCTCATAATACCTTAATTTCTAATTAAATATAAAAATGCAATATGCGCTGATTTTTTCATTTGACCAAAACAATCTAACGTTTTCATCACAATACGAGGACATGAACCACAAAACCACGTGTACTTTTCGCACCAAAAACATGAAGACCAAGACCAAAATAGCTCCTTCTTTCAGCAACGCCGTACGATTCTGACAATATTGCCTCAAAAATCGATACAACCAAATACTTCGTAAAAAACTAAAAATAATCAAAAACAACCATTTGTAATTCAACTTAATAGTTGTACATTTGCAGCCCATTTATGGGGATTGAAGTATTAAACATTTAAAATAGCAGTAGTGGACACATTGAGTTATAAGACTGTTTCGGCCAATAAGGCTACCGTTGACAAACAATGGTTGTTGGTTAATGCAGAAGGAGAAACTTTAGGCCGTATGGCCTCTAAAGTAGCAAAATTGCTTAGAGGAAAGCATAAGCCAAATTTTACACCGCACGTTGATTGTGGCGATAATGTAGTTGTTATCAATGCAGAAAAAATCAATCTGTCCGGCAACAAGTGGGATGACAAAACTTACTTGAGATATACTGGCTATCCTGGCGGACAACGTTCGACCTCAGTCAAAGAAATGTTGGAAAAGAATCCGGGACGCATCGTCGAAAAAGCTATTAAAGGAATGTTGCCAAAAAATAAATTGGGAGCGGATCTCTTTAGAAACCTCAAAGTATACGCAGGTGCAGAGCACGACCAAACAGCCCAAAAGCCAACGGAAATCAATTTAAAAGAATTCAAGTAATGGAGACCATTCATAAAATCGGCAGAAGAAAAACAGCCGTTGCCCGTGTTTATGTTTCACAAGGAAACGGAAGCATTACGATAAACCAAAGAGACATCAATGATTACTTTCCAACTGCGACATTGCAGTATAAAGTAAAGCAACCTTTTTCCTTGACCAGTAACGAAGAAGCTTATGATGTAAAGGTCAATGTTTATGGTGGAGGAATTACCGGTCAGGCTGAAGCCATTCGCCTTGCTTTATCAAGGGCAATGTGCGAAGTTGATGCCGAAAACAGGCTGGTACTTAAACCAGAAGGTCTTTTGACCCGTGACCCAAGAATGGTAGAACGTAAGAAATTCGGACAGAAAAAAGCCCGTAAAAAATTCCAGTTCTCAAAACGTTAGTATTTTTTGTGTCGAATCGTTTCGGCATATTACATATATATTGCTCAAATACTGAAATGAGTTCAGTATAAAACAAGTTCATTGAAAGTCCTTATCTCAAATAAGGGCAATTAAAAAAGCAATCTCGATTTACATCGAGCAAGCTTCGGGAGACCACAGACATAACACTGGTTATGTTTGGGCACCGTTAGTTTAGCATCTAAATGCCGAAGGCTTCCGCGTTAAGCGGATACCACTTCGGCATTGCTAATTCAAAAGAACGTAAACTAAAATTAAATTATGGCTACAAAAGTCGAAGTAAAACAATTATTGGAAGCAGGTGTGCATTTCGGCCACCTTACAAGAAAATGGAATCCTAACATGGCGCCCTACATCTACATGGAGCGTAACGGAATCCACGTTATCAATCTTTACAAAACAGTTGCTAAATTAGATGAGGCCAACGAAGCCCTCAAAAACATATCTGCATCTGGGCGAAAAATACTTTTTGTCGCCACTAAGAAACAAGCAAAAGACATCGTCGCCGAAAAAGTGGCCAATGTAAACATGCCTTACATCACGGAAAGATGGCCCGGTGGTATGTTGACCAACTTTGTAACGATTCGAAAAGCCGTGAAAAAAATGGCTTCTATCGATCGTATGAAAAAAGACGGAACCTTCAATACCCTGTCTAAAAAAGAACGGTTGCAGGTAGATCGCCTTAGATCAAAATTAGAAAAGAACCTTGGTTCCATTTCTGAGATGACCCGTTTGCCAGGTGCTTTGTTCATTGTCGATACAATGCGTGAGCACATTGCCGTCAAGGAGGCCCAGAAATTGAATATTCCAATTTTTGCCATGGTCGATACGAATTCAGACCCTAGAGATGTCGATTATGTAATTCCTTCAAATGACGATGCTTCAAAATCAATTGACATTATCATGTCTGAAGTAACAAATGCAATTGCAGAAGGCCTAGCTGAAAGAAAGTCTGAAAAGCAATCTGATAACGAAGGAAAAGAAGCAGCACAGCCAAAAGCGAAGAAAAAGGCGGCTGCTCCAGTAGTTGAAGAAGCCCAACCTAAAGCAGAAGAGGCAACAAAAGAGGAGGCCAAAGTCGCTACCCCAGCCGAAAAGTCTCAGCCTAAAACGGAAGAAGCTCCGAAAGAGGAAGTTAAGTCCGAAGCCCAGGAACAGGCAGATGACCTTACCAAAGTTGAAGGTATTGGACCCAAAGCCGCAGAAGCGCTGGCGAAAAACAGCATTGATTCTTATGCTGCATTGGCAAAAGCAGAGCCTGAAAACATCAAAGAAATTTTGACCGAAGCAAGTTCAAGAATGGCTCACCTAGACCCTACTTCTTGGCCAAAACAAGCTGAAATGGCAGCCAATGGAAAATGGGACGAGCTTAAAGAGTGGCAAGACAATGTCAAGGGAGGCGTAGAATAAACCCCCTGAAATTATCTTTGAATTAAAAATTAATTGATTGTCTTACATCAAAAATAAGACTTAAAAAAGCGAAATAAAATGGCTAAAATTACCGCCGCAGAAGTAAATAAACTACGGAAAACCACTGGTGCCGGAATGATGGATTGTAAAAATGCATTAGTCGAGGCAGATGGAGATTTTGAAAACGCAATTGAAATTCTTCGTAAAAAAGGACAAAAAGTAGCTGCTAAAAGAGCTGATAGAGATTCTTCAGAAGGTGCAGCTATTGCCAAAGTAAATTCTTCAAATACCGAAGGTGTTGCTATCTCCCTTAATTGTGAGACCGACTTCGTAGCTAAAAATGACAGTTTCGTTACTTTGGCTAACGAATTGGCCGAATTGGCGCTAGGTTTTGACAACAAAGAAGCATTTTTGGCCGCTGATTTCAAAGGAATGAGCGTACAGGAAAAATTAACCGAGCAAACTGGTGTTATTGGTGAGAAAATAGAAATCGCCAACTTTAGTAAGCTGAGTGCTCCCTTTATTGGATCATATATTCACGCAGGAAACAAAATTGCTACCTTGGTCGGACTTTCCGCTGCCGTCGATGGTGCTGAAGTTGCCGCTAAAGATGTAGCCATGCAAGCTGCCGCTATGAACCCCGTAGCATTGAATGAAGAAGGTGTCGATCAATCGGTTATTGACAAAGAAATTGAAATTGCGAAAGATCAATTACGTCAAGAAGGGAAACCAGAGGCCATGTTGGATAATATTTCCAAAGGAAAGCTAAAACGTTTTTTTAAAGACAATACTTTGGTAAACCAAGATTTTATTAAAGACAGTAAACAAAGTGTTGCTCAATATGTAAAATCGGTAGACTCTGATTTAAAAGTAACAGGATTCAAAAGAGTTGCTTTAGGCTAACGATTACATAATTAAATTTTAAAGACCGCTCAACTAAATGGTTGAGCGGTCTTTTTTTTTACCAACTCTTCTCTTACTTTAATTCCAAGGGCTCAACTTTTCTAATGGCCGCATTTATCGAAATCACTATTTTTTTCATGGTAATCCCGAATTGTCAAACCAACCCACAAAAAAAGCACCGTTCAAATTCACGAACAGCGCTTTTTTTAAAGGAAATTATTTCCCTAGCCTTTTAACCAAGCTTCTTTTAACATTGATTGTCGCCCGCTAACGTTTTCTTCAGGAACAATGGCTTCCACGTTCAAACTAGGCACCCCCACTTTCTTAGACACTGCAATCTCTTCATCGCCGCGCTTTAATATCACATTGATTTCGGTTTCGGGCGTCCAACCAAAACTTTGACCAATAATAGGCCGGATGGTTTCTAAATTAATCGCGGTTCCATTAATACTCTTAATAATATCACCGCCCTGCGCACCTAAGCCAGTGAGAAAACTATTTAATTCAATACCTCTTCTTATAAAAACGGCATTATCATTTGTCTGATCAACATCAATAAAAGGCATTTCACCATTCAAAAAATAACCAGACTGTAGTTTCTCTTTTGAAGTAGTCAATCCTACCTTGTTAAAATAAACATTATAGTCAATAGGGGTAGTTCCGATTACGTGTGTATCAAAAAATGTTCGCACCTCCGGATAGGTCATTTTCACAATCTCATCAATCAACTTGTCGTCATCAAAAGGGGTGTTATTGCCATACTTCCCAGAAAGTTCTTTCATCAACCATAACACACCTCTTTCACCATTACTTAAGTCCCTAAGGGTAATATCAAGGGCCATGTTGATCAAGGCTCCCTTCTCATATACATTGGCATAGTTCTTTTCATACGGTTCTTGTAAAATATTCTTGCTCATCTCAGTAAAAGACATAGCGTCGTCATATGACTTGGCATTGCTTATTTTATCCATGATACGCTGATAAAACTCGGCCTCATCGATTAAGCCCTGTTGAATCTGAAACAAATTGGCAAAATATTCAGTAGTTCCCTCATACATCCATAAATGTTGCGACATTTTGGGATCATTAAAATCAAAATATTGAACCTCTTCCGAATGCACGTTCAGCGGGGTAACAATATGAAAAAATTCATGGGATACCACATCGATCATGGCTTGCTCCAACCGCTCCTTGGTCATGGCCTCAGGCAGCACCACCACAGTTGACGTATGGTGCTCCAAGGCCCCAAAACCTGTAGCATCGTCAGCTTCCATAGTACTTAAATACAACATTATGTTATATTTCTTAGTACCATCGATATCACCCAAAAAAGCTTTCTGCGCCGCCATCATTTTCTCCATAGGACCCCTTAAGCTTTCGGCTGTATAAGTCCCGTTTGGTGAATACACACTCAAAGTTACCTTGATATCATTGATTGTAAAAGATTCGGTATTGGGCTTGGCATACAAAATCGGATTATCGATAACCTCAAAATAACGCTCTGCTAAAAATGTATCCGACGTAGCCTCGGCTTGACCACCCGGTTTTCTTGTCAATGACGTCGTTGCCACCAAATCAGCTGGCTTGTTGATTTTAAGCTCATAGGATATTTCCTGGAATCCGGAAAAATATCCTACAAAACCATGCAAATTCAACATGAAATTCTCCCCTGCCAGAATATTAGTACCTGAAGGAGAAAATACGGGATTTGCAGTTTCTTCCTCAGTATCGTAAGTATCGTTCACATAGTAAACAACTTTATCAAGTGTATTTCCTTTAGATATGCCCCATGTGTTCTCATCAATTTTAGTAACCGGCAACTCCTTCCCGTTATAATCCAAAGCTCTAAATTCCTCGATATATTTCCCATAGTTATCCGTACTATAAGTGCCAGGAACCGTTTTAGGAATATAAAACGAAACACGTTCCGTAGTAAATGCCCCAGGATCCACTTCAACCCTAACCTTGTCATCTTTAACATTAATCAAGTCAATAGCCACTGCGACAGGGACTTTATTGGCAGAAATCACCCCCTTTGTCGACCCACAACCATAAACCAACATTCCCACAAGGGATAACACCAGCAATCTCTTCATATTTATACCTTTAAATTTAATATGTAGGAAACATCGTCCTTTTTTTAGTTTTGCAAGAATATAAAATAAAATAAAACCAACACTTAACATTAGCAAATAATTAAGGTTCACATAAGGGTAAAACACAAGGTGCATCCTAATTTTTTTTGATTATTTTTGCCAGAAACAAATACACTGCATGCAATACAAAAGAATACTTTTGAAACTTAGCGGAGAAGCCCTAATGGGAGAAAAACAGTATGGTATTGACTCCAAAAGGTTGGCTGAATATGCCGAGGAAATCAAAGAGGTAGTTGAGAAGGGCATTGAGGTTGCTATTGTCATCGGGGGTGGCAATATTTTCAGAGGTCTAGCCGGAGCTGCCACAGGAATGGACAGGGTGCAGGGTGATCATATGGGAATGCTTGCCACTGTCATCAATGGTCTAGCCCTACAAAGCGCTTTGGAAATCAAAGGGGTACAGACCAGACTACAATCGGCCATAAAGATTAACGAAGTTGCCGAACCCTTTATTCGACGCCGAGCCATGAGACACCTCGAAAAAGGTCGGGTGGTTATTTTCGGTGGCGGAACGGGCAACCCTTATTTCACAACCGACTCAGCAGCAGTACTTCGGGCCATAGAGGTTGAGGCCGATGTTATCTTAAAAGGAACACGGGTAGATGGAATTTATACCTCTGACCCCGAAAAAGATAAAACTGCTACCAAGTTCGATTCCATTTCCTTCAACGAGGTTTTAAAAAAAGGTTTAAAGGTTATGGATACCACCGCCTTCACCTTAAGTCAAGAAAACAATTTACCCATAGTTGTTTTCGATATGAACAAAAAAGGAAATTTGCTTAAACTTGTAGATGGCGAAAACATCGGCACAGTAGTGAATCTTTAATTGGTCCAATTTTTGTTAGTTTGGTTTTAAAATTCAAATTATGAACGAAGAGATTACCTTTATATTAGACGCAACCAAAGAAGCTATGGACGCTGCCATAACCCATTTGGAAAAAGAATTTGTAAAAATACGTGCCGGAAAGGCTAGCCCAGCTATGCTATCTTCAGTATTCGTGGACTATTATGGCTCACAAACACCTTTGTCGCAAGTTTCAAATATAAATACTCCCGATGGCCGTACTATTTCTGTACAACCGTGGGAAAAAAACTTGTTGCAGGAGATTGAAAAGGCAATCATGAACGCCAACCTAGGTTTCAACCCAATGAATAACGGCGACCTTATCATTATCAATGTACCACCACTTACCGAGGAGCGCAGAATTCAATTGACAAAGCAGGCTAAAGCCGAGGCCGAACATGCAAAAGTCGGCGTTAGAAGTGCACGGCAAGATGCAAATAAAGAAATTCGTGAACTTGATGCCTCCGAAGATCTACAAAAAAATGCAGAAGTCGATGTACAAGAACTTACCGATAAATACATCAAAAAAATCGATACTTTCTTGGTTGCGAAAGAAGCAGAGATTATGAAAATTTAATTTTGCCGCCGCTATAAAGCACCCACTAATTAGGCAGCGCTAATTAACACCACCATTAAAAAACAACCGTAAGGCGTTCCATGAATAATTCACGAACTATTCGAGGTACTTCTTTCTTTTTAGAGCTTCTTTAATTCCATTCCGCATATTTAGGAACACACCCAATCATTTTCTACCTTTGCGCACTGAAAAACGATCAGGGTGACAAAAATAACGAAGGGTTTTTGGGAAGCAACGGCACGGATAATCCTAAGAAACAGGATTTTAATATTGGTTCTGATTGCGGGCTTCACCGTCTTTCTGGGCTTACAATGGGAAAACATGCGGTTCAGCAACTCCCAAGCCAATTTACTGCCTGACGACCATCCGGTAAATATTGAATATCAATCGTTTTTAAAACAGTTCGGAGAAGAAGGCAATGCTATTGTATTTGCTGTTAAAGACAGTGCGCTGTTCACCCCCGAAAATTTCAAAAGGTGGAACAAATTTAGCAAACAGGTCGATGCCTTCCCCGAAGTTGATTTTGTACTTTCAACAGACAATCTACAGGAGTTGGTTCGAGATAAAGATGAAAATCAATTTGTTCTTGAACCCCTAATAAAATCAGAATTAAACTCCAAGCAAGAAGTCGACAGTCTAAGAAGGCATTTGTTCAATGACTTACCTTTTTACAACCGCTTATTGTTCAATAAAGAGAGCGGCACCATTCGAACCATTGCGAATCTTGATAAAGACATCGTAAACACATCAGTACGAAAAGACTTTATATTACGTGATTTGACCAATCTGATTACAGATTTTGAAGAAGACACCGGCTTAGATATGCACGTATCGGGTATGCCCTATATACGCACCATGAATTCTCAAAATATCATTGATGAAATAGGAAAGTTTATTCTTGCCGCCCTGGGTGTCACTTCTCTAATCTTCTTCTTTTTCTTTAGAAGTTTTAGAGCCACATTTATATCGATGAGCGTAGTCATCGTAGGGGTTATGTGGGCTTTTGGCGTTTTAGGTCTTTTACAATATGAGATTACAGTTCTAACCGCACTGATCCCCCCGTTAATCATCGTTATCGGTATTCCGAACTGTATCTTCTTGATTAACAAATACCAACAAGAAGTTAAGAAACATGGCAATCAGGCACTTTCGTTACAACGGGTCATTTCTAAAATCGGGAATGCCACTTTAATGACGAATATGACAACGGCTTCCGGTTTTGCAACCTTTATTATTACGGATAGTAAGTTGTTAAAGGAATTCGGTATCGTTGCCTCAATCAATATAATTGGCATTTTTATATTGTCTTTATTGATTATTCCCATTGTCTACAGTTTTATGTCGCTACCCAAAACGAAGCATCTCAAACATTTGAACAAAAGATGGATCGATACTTTTGTAAATTGGATGGAACGCATTGTTCGGGAAAGACGCATCTCTGTTTATATTGTCTCCATTATTCTATTAGTGGTCAGTATTATAGGTATATATCAGATTGATATTTCCGGAAGTCCCATTGAAGACATGCCGAAAAAAGCCGCCTTTTTTAAGGATATTAGGTTCTTCGAAAAAGAGTTCGATGGTATTATGCCAGTAGAGATCGTGGTCGATACCAAGCGGCCAAATGGAGTTTTGAAGTCTTCGACGTTAAAAAGCATGGATCAATTGGGCGATGTGATTGAAGAAATACCAGAGTTATCAAAACCGGTTTCCGTTGTCAATTTGGTAAAATACTCTAAACAGGCGTTTTACAATGGTATTCCCAAATACTATCAGCTACCAACGACCCAAGAAAATAATTTCATTATGGATGTCGCCCGAAAATCTTCGGGCAATAGCGACCTGCTTAAAAACTTTGTTGATAGCACAGGACAAACGGCAAGAATAACTACGTTTATGAAAGACGTAAAGACCTCACGCATGGAAACGATCGAGGCGAGACTCAAAGAAAATATCAATAAATATTTTCCTCCTGACCGCTATGAAGTATACATGACAGGCAGTGCGCTGCTATTTTTAAAAGGCACTAAATATCTGGTAAAAAATCTTGTTATGTCATTGGCATTGGCTATTGGTCTGATTGCCTTGTTCATGGCATACCTGTTTCGGTCTTTTCGCATGATTATTATTTCGTTGATTCCCAATTTACTTCCTTTGGTCATTACGGCCGGGGTCATGGGTTTCGCCGGGGTTCCTATAAAGCCTTCGACCATTTTGGTTTTTAGTATCGCTTTCGGAATATCGGTCGATGACACCATTCACTTTCTGGCGAAATACCGACAAGAGCTTATTGCAAACAAATGGCGTATTCAAAAGTCTGTCTATGCTGCACTGAGGGAAACCGGGGTAAGTATGTTCTACACGTCAATTGTACTCTTTTTCGGCTTTTCGGTTTTTGTGATTTCTAATTTTGGGGGTACGGTCGCTTTAGGAGCCTTAGTTTCCGCAACGCTGCTTTTTGCCATGTTGGCAAACCTTATTTTACTGCCCTCATTGTTACTGTCCCTAGAACGAAATATTGCAAATAAAGAAGTACTTAAGAAACCACAGATCGATATCCTTCCAAAAGAAGAAAGCGATATAAACGACTCGGATAAGTAATCGGTATAAAAGAGCTATTATACCATATATACTACGGTTCTTTTTATCAAAAAGCTATCTTTGCGAATCTAATTCCGATTTGATTAAAAATGAAGTCATTTAGCGTAAAAGAACTACTTACAGCCCCCCTAATGCAGGAGGTTGTCATAAACGGATGGGTAAAAACCTTTCGCAGCAATCGTTTTATTGCCCTCAACGATGGGTCTACACTTAGTAATATTCAATGTGTAGTCGACTTTGAAAAGTTTGACGAAAGCCTTCTGAAGCAAATTGCGACCGGTGCCGCTATTCAAGTAAAAGGTACATTAGTCGAAAGTCAAGGAAAAGGCCAAAGTGTTGAAATTCAAGTTGATGAAATAACAATTCATGGCACCGCCGACCCTGAGACCTACCCTATTCAACCGAAAAAGCATTCTTTGGAGTTTTTACGGGAAAAAGCACACCTGAGGGTGCGAACCAACACCTTTGCCGCAGTGATGCGTGTAAGGTCCGCTTTATCTTTTGCGATACACCAATATTTTCGCCAGAATGGCTTCTACTATTTTCATGCGCCCATCATTACAGGCTCAGATGCCGAAGGAGCCGGGGAGATGTTTCGTGTAACCACATTGAATGAAAAAAACCCGCCGCTAACCGAAGCGGGAGATGTTGACCATAAAGAAGATTTTTTTGGCAAGGAGACCAACTTAACCGTTTCAGGGCAATTGGAGGCCGAAGCTTACGCCATGGCCCTCGGCAAAGTATACACTTTTGGACCTACCTTCAGAGCAGAAAACTCCAACACCTCGAGACATTTGGCTGAATTTTGGATGATCGAACCCGAAATGGCGTTTTACGATCTTGATGCCAATATGGATCTTGCCGAGGATTTTATCAAAAACGTTGTCCAATATATTTTGGATAATTGCGAAGAAGACCTTCAATTTTTGGAAAAAAGACTTCTCGATGAAGAAAAGACGAAGCCACAGGCCGAACGCAGTGAAATGGCATTGCTGGAAAAACTAAGATTTGTCGTAGAAAATAATTTTAAAAGGGTGACCTATACAGAAGCGATTGATATCCTCAGAAATAGCAAGCCCAATAAAAAGAAGAAATTCAAATACCCTATAAACGAATGGGGCGCAGATTTGCAAAGCGAACATGAGCGCTTTCTTGTAGAAAAACATTTCAAGTGCCCTGTGATTTTATTTGACTACCCGGCAAAAATAAAGGCATTTTATATGCGTTTAAATGAAGACGGAAAAACAGTTCGAGCAATGGATATCCTTTTTCCGGGAATCGGAGAAATCGTCGGAGGATCCCAACGCGAAGAACGTTTGGATGTTTTAAAGGAAAAAATGGCGATTTTAGGTATCGACGAAGAAGAACTATGGTGGTATTTAGACCTTCGCAAATTTGGTACAGCGGTTCACAGTGGTTTCGGACTTGGCTTTGAACGACTTGTATTGTTCGCAACGGGTATGGGTAACATACGCGATGTAATTCCTTTTCCCCGAACACCGCAAAATGCCGATTTTTAAAATTGATTTTTTAACTTTAGGGAGAAGTAGAATTAAAACTCTATGCTGAAACAACATTTACAATTCAAATTATCCCAAAAATTATCTCCACAGCAGATTCAGTTGATGAAGTTGATTCAACTGCCTACGCAGGCTTTTGAACAGCGACTGAAGCAAGAACTTGAAGAAAATCCGGCGTTGGAAGGGGGGAAAGAGGAAAGTGACAGTATCGATGACGAATTCGGTGATCTCTACGACGATGATACCGAAACCGGGAGTGAAGAAATCAACACCGAAGACATCAATATTGATGATTACCTCAGTGACGACGAAATACCCGATTATCGCACTAAAGCCAACAATTATAGTACCGATGATGAAGAAAAGAATGTTCCTTACGCAGCAGGCATCTCTTTTAACCAATACCTTCTCAACCAGCTAAACACCGTATATCTTAGCGATGACGAATGGGCTATTGCCGAGTTTTTGGTGGGCAGCGTTGACGAAAGCGGCTACATTCGCAGACCGTTATCAGACATTTTAGACGATTTGGCATTTACTCAAAATATATATACCGACGAACAAACCATTCAAAAGGTATTAAAAATTGTTCAATCATTAGATCCGCCAGGTGTAGCCTCAAGATCCTTGGAAGAATGCCTTATCATTCAACTCAAACAAAAGGAATTAACGCCAAGCATTGAGCTTGCTATCACGATTCTTGAAAAATCTTTTGAGCAATTCACCAAGAAACATTATAAAAAATTAATTCAGAAATTCGGAATTACGGAAGAAGAACTGAAAGGCGCTATTTCCGAAATTGAAAGACTAAACCCAAAACCAGGTGGCTCCTATTCCGGAAACAATCGCATGGTAGAACATGTTGTTCCAGATTTCTCTATCAGAATCGTAGATGGAGAACTCGAGCTAACCTTAAATGGCAGAAACGCACCCGAATTACACGTCTCCAGAGAGTACAGCAATATGCTCAAGGGATATAAAGACGCCAAAGACAAATCGAAGTCACAAAAGGATACCGTACAGTTCATAAAACAAAAACTGGATGCCGCAAAGTGGTTTATTGATGCAATAAGGCAACGACAACAGACGCTCTATATTACCATGAACGCCATTATGCATTATCAAAAGGAATATTTTATGACCGGCGACGAACGTAATTTACGCCCAATGATCTTAAAGGATATTGCCGATGAAATTCATATGGATGTTTCCACTGTCTCCCGTGTCGCCAACAGCAAGTATGTCGATACTCCTTATGGCACCAAATTGATTAAAGAGTATTTCTCCGAGTCAATGAAAAACGAGCAAGGAGAGGATGTTTCTACAAGGGAAATCAAAAAAATATTGGAAACGGTTATCCAAAAAGAAGAAAAGAAAAAGCCGCTGACCGATGATAAATTGGCAGCCATATTAAAAGAAAAAGGATATCCTATTGCGCGAAGAACTGTTGCCAAATATCGAGAGCAACTTGGTATTCCTGTTGCTAGATTGCGAAAACAAATCTAATGCGCCTGTTCGCCAAGTTGATTTCTTACCTTTCACACCCACTGTTCATTCCAATTGCGGGAACTATTTGCTATTTTATTGTAACCCCCAAATATACCCCACGCGAGGTTCAAACGGGTACTATACTTCCCATTTTCATTCTAACCGTTATCATTCCCATTATCTCCTATTTTATACTGAGAAACGTGGGTATGGTAAGTTCTATTTTTATGCCAAACCTTAAAGAGCGTAAATACCCCCTTTACATTCATATAGTATTACTCTTGATGATTGTCTATAAGGTAATACCAAACTACGACGTACAAGAACTCCACTACTATTTTCTGGGACTTATTATAGCCTCAATGTCAACGCTTATACTTCTTTTGTTCAACATAAAAAGCAGTATGCATTTATTGGGACTAGGAAGCCTACTGACATTTCTTTTGACCTTAAGTATACATTTTTCAATCAACTTAACACTGGCCATTAGTTTAATAACCCTTTTAACTGGATTAGTGAGCAGTGCACGCCTATATTTACAGGCACACACCAAAGCGGAGCTTTTTATAGGCTTCAGCATCGGTATGCTTTCACAATTACTGTTAATCCAGTTCTGGCTATAAGATATAGAAGATAAAACCTACCCGTAATGGCTTCATATTAATATTTTCACCATTCAACTCTGCAGAGTTATTAAAAAGAGAATTTAGTGCATAGTGAACATGAACATTGAAGGTATTGTATCCGAAACTAAAAGTAGCGCCGTACTGAAACTTCTCAACATTCTTATTATAAAATGAGGTTTTTTCGGTATCGGAAACATATTTAGATCTAGCCCCAACGACGTATGCGAGTTTAAACCCGGCATAGACCCGCCAAAATCTATACTCTTCAGGCGTAGAATTACGCCATCGAAACTCAAAGGGCATTTCAAGCAGGTGTGTCTCTATTTTGTTTCTTTTTAAATCGGCAATGTCTTCCAACACACTATATAAAAACCCATCGGAAACTTCAGAAACCACCATATTTGTATAATATGAGTTTATACCTAGGCCTAAGCCCACGCCCAAGGCTGTAGTTCGCTTTCTATTTAAAGGAATATCTTTAATAACACCTGCCTGCAGGCCGTATGACAAATTTCGCTGGGTTACGGTCTCTGGCTTACCCAACAAAAAATTATAGGTGACCCCTAAATAGAACTGATCTTCCAAGTAGTTCAAATCGCTACCTGGAGGAACAGAATCCAAGGTCTGGGCATTTAGAAATACCATGGAAAAACACCCCACTAAAATTCCAACCAAAGTATGCCTCATAAAACAAAGTTACATAAATAAAAAACGCTCCAAATGTCTATTTGGAGCGTTTTTATAAGTTTGAAATTATAAATCGAAGCTACTGCAAGTTATTAAATGCATCACCTTCGTAGGTGGTATAATTTACCTTTAAAGCATTAACCTTTCGAAGCTCTTGCTTGATATCGGAAATCAATCCCATATTCGCATTTTTATCTACTTTAAGTGCCGTAGTAAGCACGTTCTGCAACTCTTGAGCCTTCTTGGCGCGTTCTTGCAAAATATAATCACCAACGTCAGACGGATCCGAAAACTTATCGTTCAATTGAATTTTCGGCTCAGTACCAAAAGTACTACTATACTGCGATGTAGGTGCGCCCACGTAAATATAGATTACCCTATCCTTTTTCTCTAGCTTCTTCGTCTCACTAGCATTAGGAAGCGTATTCTCAACTTTCAGGGTGCTATCTTTCATAACAGTAACTGTCATAAAGAAGAACAAAAGCATAAATACAATATCAGGTAACGATGCAGTGGACACCGCCGGGGTATCACCATCTTTTTTCTTATTAAATTTTGACATAGTCTTTATTTTAAGCTTTTATTAATTGGAACTTGATGTTTCCGCTTCCGAAAGTTTTTGAGGAAATAAATCCTGTATTTTTTTAACCTTTTCCTTCAGCTCATCTTTGGCGTCTGAAGAGGTCTCCGGATTCAAATACTCTGCTTCCATATCGGTAAAGGCTCTTCCAAAAAGACGCTGCGCCTCTCTATTCCGAAGATCGTTATAGGCTCCGACCAATTCATTTTGAACTGTAATATAAGTACCATATTTGGTCTCCCTATCGTTCTTCAATGATATAATCGCTTTAGTAGGATTATCAGACGATTGCGCATCTTTCTTACCCTTACAATAAGTGCAACTACCATCACCCCCATTATCTAAAAATTCCTTTGCCTTTTCCCTCAACGTCTTCAAATCAATCAATTCGTCATCAGCCAACAATTGGCCGTTCTTATTGATATTAACTTCGAAGATATTCTTCTCTTTAATAACAACATCAGTGTCGGGTGGCTCGATAGGAGGCAACATACGATCCAATCCTGCATCAGTTTCTATGGTGGTGGTCACCAAGAAAAAGATAAGCAACAAGAATGCGATGTCTGCCATCGAACCGGCATTTACTTCTGGTGCTCCTGCTCTTCTAGCCATAATTTTAGTTTTTATTTACTGTCCCATTTTCTTAACTCCTCCCCATAACATTGCCCCAACGGCAACGACGGTAAGAATAAAGAACATATTAAGACCTGTTCCGATGTTTTTAATCGTTCCTTCAGTGGTAGAGAGCCCTTTATCGGCCATCTCTTCAATACTAACATCGGTACCCGATGATAGTACATAGGCTATAGCCACGACCAATAAAAATCCGACTACTACAAATAAGGTCTTTTTAAGATTAGCGGCGTTAGAAAACAAGTTCTTGAGCGCGAACACAAGGCTAAAGACTACAGCTATCGCAAGAAGAAGATAGGTAACCCAAAACATAGCGTTCATGGCCCCACTTTGAGCTGCTTCTCCTGCCGGCATATCCTTTTCAGGAAGCATAAACCAGAGAACGGCCCCAATCAACCCCACTACAATTAATAATATTTTTACAATTTTATGCATGATTTTGTATTATTGAGTCCGACTTATTTTTTATGGTCTACCAACATATCAATCAATACGATTGATGAATCTTCCATATCATTCACGATACTATCTATTTTCGCAATGATGTAATTGTAGAAGATTTGAAGTATGATAGCCACAATAAGACCGAATACCGTTGTCAATAACGCCACCTGAATATCACCTGCAATAAGTGATGCACTCAAGTTACCAACTGCACTAATTTTCTGGAAGGCCTGAATCATACCGATAACCGTACCCATGAAACCAAGCATCGGCGCAATAGCGATAAATAAAGACAACCAAGAAACGTTCTTTTCCAACCGCCCCATTTGAACTCCTCCGTAGGCAACTACCGCCTTTTCGGCAGAGTCGATGCTCTCACCAGCCCTATCCAAACCTTGGTAGTAGATAGAAGCAACAGGACCTTTAGTGTTTCTACAAACTTCTTTAGCTGCTTCAACACCACCCGATGCCAATGCATCTTCAACTTGTTGCTTTAACTTCGCTGTGTTGGTGCTGGCCAAGTTTAAATAAATAATTCTTTCAATAGCTACAGCCAAGCCCAAAATCAAACATAAAAGTACGATGCCCATAAAACCTGCACCACCTTGGATGAACATTTCCTTTAAAACTTGGGTAAAGCCTTTCTCAGCTTCTGGAGCTGCATCCTGCAAAACAATAACCGCTGAAGTCATATTTGCACTTACTGTATTTGTACCTGCCACAAATAACCCAGCTACAGCCAGGATAGAGAATAATCTTTTCATTTCTTTCAAACTTAAATTAGATTAGTTAATAGGGTTAAAGATAAAAAAAAATTGCAATAAAAAAAGTAAAACTTCGTTAGCGAAACCGAGGGTTACCAAAGATAAGCCCTAATTTCTCCACAAAGAGAACATGAATCAAAAAAAGTTAAAACTTACTGTCAATCGTATAAAATCTCCGAAAATCATAAAACCAAATTCTATAACAATCAAAAGCACTAGACAACTTACTTCAAACTTTTTTTCTTCGCAGAGAGGAAGGGATTCGAACCCTCGATACACTTTTGGTGTATACACACTTTCCAGGCGTGCGCCTTCGACCACTCGGCCACCTCTCTAATCTAGCCCTTAAAAGGGTGCCCAAATAACGAAAAAATTATTGGTTAATAAAATTTAACCATACTATTTTTAATTCATCTCTCCCCTCAATGAAGTTTCGAACACGGTCTTGAACAATTTAGCAGATACATTGTTCCCTAAAAGATACATGAGTTTAGCAATAGCCGCTTCGGTTGTAATATCCTTACCATCAACAACTTTCAATATCTTCAATTGTTGACTTGTCTCATATTGGCCCATTATTACACTACCTCCCGAGCATTGTGTGACATTAATAATATGTATTCCCTTTTTTTTCGCACTTTGCAACGCTTCAGTCAACCAATTTTCAGTTGGAGCATTTCCCGCACCGTACGTTTCCAAGACCAACGCCCTTAAATCAGGAATTTTGAGCACTCCCCCTAGAACCGATTTGGTCATCCCCGGGAACAATTTCAAAACGGCCACACGAGAATCCATATTTTTATGGACTTGTAATCTTTTTCCCGGATTTGGTCTCAATAAGTATTCTTTATACACCTTCAAATGTACTCCCGATTCTGCCAATGGCGGATAGTTCATCGAGGCAAATGCCTGAAAATGTTCAGCATTTATCTTTGTCGTGCGATTTGCACGGTACAACTTATATTCAAAATAGAGACCTACTTCTTGAACCACGGCCTTACCTTTTTCCCGCAAAGCAGCAATCTGTATCGAAGTGATTAAGTTTTCCTTGGCATCAGTTCGCAAATCACCAATAGGCAATTGAGACCCCGTAAAAATTACGGGCTTGGCCAAATTTTCAAGCATAAAGCTTACTGCCGAAGCAGAATAAGCCATTGTATCACTGCCGTGTAAAACAACAAAGCCATCATGACTCTCATAATGATCTTCAATTATAGTTACGATATTTGCCCAATTTGCCGGATTCATATTTGACGAATCTATCGGCGTCTCGAATGAAAAACTTTCTATCTTACAATGCAATTGATTTAATTCAGGTATGCTTTTTAACAATTTACTAAAGTCAAAAGCCTTCAAAGCCCCTGTATCATAGTCTTTGACCATACCTATAGTGCCCCCTGTATAAATAAGCAAAATTTTGGTTTCGAGCTTTGACATCATACCTTTTTTTTAACACCTTCAAACAGGGCATGGCCCCATGACCTACATCATACGTTAATATTAGAACCCATATCTATACCTTAATTTAGTCGCGATTCGTCTATAAGCTATTTCAACCCTAAAAATAGCATGCCTTTACACCCCAAAAACCGCTTTGGAGTTTTCCGTGGTAATTTTGGCAATTTCTTCGGAAGTTACACCATATATATAGGATAGTTTCCCCAATACCTCAACAACATAACCACTTTCATTTCTTTTACCCCTGTACGGAACCGGTGCCAGATAGGGTGAATCAGTCTCTATAACAATATGCTTTAAATCAATCTTCTCAAGAAACGTATCGATTTTTCCATTCTTAAAAGTAACTACTCCTCCGATACCCAGTTTCATATTATAGGATATTGCCCTTTCGGCCTGCTCCAATGTTCCCGTAAAACAATGAAAAATACCGAACAAATCATCTCCTTTTTCCTGTTCCAGGATTTCAAAAATTTCATCGAAAGCATCACGGCAATGTATAACAATGGGCAACCTATATTTCTTGGCCAATTTGATTTGCCGTGAAAAAGCATCTTGCTGTTGCGGCAAATAAGTTCTATCCCAATAAAGATCTATACCAATCTCACCAACGGCATAGAACTTATGGCTTGACAGCATGTCTTCGACCTGATTCAACTCATCGAAATAATTCTCCTTCACATGGGTCGGGTGCAACCCCATCATCAGAAACATATGGTCAGGGTAGGCTTTTTCCAAATCTAACATTGCCTGGGTGTATGTTGAATCAATGGCCGGAATAAAAAAGCGTTCAACACCGTCTTCAATGGCTCTTGTAATGACGTCGTCACGATCTTCGTCAAAGGCCTCACTATATAAATGCGTATGGGTATCCGTTATTATCATGTGGCAAAAATAAGTTTATATCTCCTTTCTGACGTAAAATACCTATCAAATAAAATTGACAAAACCAGCGACATAACCATTCAAACCTGGGCTTATTCAAGATAAAGGGCATTTTGAAATGCATGCACCTCACTTTCCCTTCTCAACACCTCCCTAAAACAAAACACTCTGATTCAATTTTAATTCGCTCGATCAACAAAAGCGGTATCTTTACAACCAAGAATAGTTGGTATGACTTCCCTCAAAAAATTTCTGCAAAAGAAAAATTATATTAAAATTCCTCTCGTACTAACAGGTACGAACCATTTCGAAATTATCGCTAAAATAAATGGCACAAAAGGTCGGTTCATTTTAGATACTGGAGCATCGAATACCTGTATAGGATTCGATAAAATAGAATTGTTCAAGCTAACCTCAAAAGAATCAAAAATAAAAGCTGCAGGTGCAGGAGCCACGAACATGGAAACTTTGGTATCTACTAAAAACAGCATTGAAATTGGCGGTTGGAAAAAGAAGAAACTAAAAATCGTATTATTCGACCTCGTACATGTCAATGAAGCCCTGACCGCCCACAGGGCAATGCCTGTTGATGGAATCATTGGAGCCGATGTACTCAAGAAGACAAAAGCTGTTATTGATTATAATAAGCGTTGTATATACCTAAAGAAGAAATAACTATTTGGCAGCAATAGCTAATTACGAAAATTTTCAAATTGCGAATACCTACAACACTAAATTAAAACCTGTCAGATTTAACACCTGACAGGTCGTATCGTTTACATTTCCAACGCTCTTTTCACATTATTGTCCATCAACAATTCTTCCGGACTTTCCAGTGCCTCCTTAATGGCGACCAAAAAGCCAACGGATTCTTTGCCATCAATAATTCTATGGTCATATGAAAGTGCTACATACATGATGGGCGCTATAGCGATAGCTCCGTTTTTGGCAATGGGGCGTTCCACAATATTATGCATTCCAAGAATAGCACTTTGTGGCGGATTGATTATCGGTGTCGACAACATTGAACCGAACACTCCACCATTGGTTATGGTAAATGTGCCACCAGTCATTTCATCTACTGTAATTTCACCTTCCCTGGCACGTATAGCCAAGCGTTTCACCTCAGCCTCTACTCCTCTAAAAGTTAGGTTTTCGGCGTTTCTAATCACAGGCACCATCAGCCCTTTAGGGCCAGAAACCGCAATACTGATATCACAGAAGTCATAAGAAATCATTTCTTTACCATCAATCATTGAATTGACCGAAGGATACAGATCCAGGGCCCTAACCACAGCCTTAGTAAAAAATGACATAAAGCCTAGACTTACGCCATGCTTTTCTTTAAACGCCTCTTTGTATTGCTTTCTCAGTTCAAAGATAGGCGACATATCGACCTCGTTGAAAGTGGTCAGCATCGCAGTTTCGTTCTTGGCGGAAACCAGACGTTCAGCAACTTTACGTCGCAGCATGGAAAGTTTCGAGCGTGTTTCTCCCCTGTTCCCCCCGGTAGGCGTACCCATCGAAGGAACCGCATTTACGGCATCGTCTTTGGTGATGCGACCATCCTTTCCAGAACCTTTCACGGCCGCTGCATCGATTCCCTTTTCAGTCAATATTTTTTTAGCTGCGGGAGAAGCAGTCCCCGAAGCATACGTTTCTTTTGCTTGTGGAGGCTGTGGCGCTTTTTCGCTTTCGCTCTTTTTTTCTTCCGTTGCTTTATCTTTCGCCAAATCTTTTTCGGCAGCATCCCCAGAACCCTCATCACCTGTAGCATCAGGCTTTTTCGCACTTGTGTCGATCAAGCACACAACAGCTCCAACGGCTACGGCATCACCTTCTTCCGCCTTTAGGGTTATGGTACCACTTTCTTCAGCAGGTAATTCCAAGGTCGCCTTATCGGAATCGACTTCGGCTATGGCCTGATCTTTTTCAACATAATCCCCATCTTGCACCAACCATTCTGCAATCTCTACCTCTGTTATCGACTCTCCCGGAGAGGGAACTTTCATTTCTAAAATCATTCGCTTATTATTTGCTGTGTTATCTTCTCATTATTTTTAATAAAATCTTCCTTAACAGGAAGGTAATCTTCTTTATCTTCTCCATTGACCACAATGGAGTCAAAATATAATTTTGCTCCTGTTGAAGCCTCCATATCTGGAGCATTCTGCAGACTTAAATGTAAATGCGGTTCCGTTGAATTTCCCGAATTGCCACATAGCCCCAGTAATTCACCCTGTTTTACAAATTGCCCTTCACGAACCACAATTGACCTGTCTTTCAAATGCGCCAAAAGCACATATTCGTTATTCAATGTTTCCAAAACCACCGTATTTCCTGTCAATTGCCTAGAGTTCGTCTCACCTGGCACATTATCCGGAATCCCACTGACAACTTTTGCCACTCTGGCATCGCAAGGTGCGATAATTTCCTTTCCAAAGACAAAATAGCTTTCATTGCGCATGGCGTCTCCTGAAAATGAAGCACCATCTTCGACCATCATGAGGTCGTAAGCGTATTGCTGGCTTACTTCGGTTAGGTGATAATTTTGTTCTACGGTCGTACCTCCCCAAAAAACAAACCATTCTTCATTAAAAGGCAATATCATCTGGGTACTATTTCGCTCCAAAATTGGAACATCCAAGGATTTTGGAGGCGAGATATAAAGCCCATTAATATTATTTTTAGCATCTAACGAAATCAACACATCGGCAACTGCCCGATCAAAACCGGTTCTGTAGATGTGCGCACCTTGTTTTAAACCATAAAATTGCATGTTCTTGATTCCTCCCATAATACCATTCACGTTTTCGGTAAAAAAGCGAATAGTTTTTTGCCTTGGGAGGGCTTTTTTCATATTTACATCGAACAAATCAAAAATACCATCATAGTTACCTCCGTTATAGAGTGACCTGAATTCGGCGGCCACCCCTGCGTAATTTGCCTGTTCATCTTGAGAAAAGACAGACCATATCGAAGAACATAATACTATGAAAAAAAACTTAATCATTGTTCGTCACTACTTTTTGGCCGTGTCATATTATCCTTTGTTTTATCGAAAACATAGTCGATAACTTGTTGATGACGTCGCTTCGATCGCACTGCACTACCAGCAGCCGGTGACGCATAGAACCTTCGTGAAGCCACCCTAAATTTGCCCGCATCTTTGAAATGCATCATTAAGTGGCTCCAAGCCCCCATATTGCGCGGCTCTTCTTGTGCCCATACCACATCATCGGCATTTGTATATTTTTCGATTACCGCGCTCATCTGATCGGACGGCAAAGGAAACAATTGTTCAACCCTGACCAAGGCCACATCGTCACGCTTCTGGTCCTCTTGAACCGCCAATAAGTCGTAATAGAACTTACCGGTACAAAAAACTACCGATTTCACTTTTTTGATATCGGCAGAACTATCATCGATAACCTCTTGAAACTTTCCTGAAGCCAACTCATCGACCGTCGAAACAGCCTTTGGATGCCGTAAAAGACTCTTGGGTGTGAATATAATCAACGGCTTTCTAAAATTCACCTTCATTTGTCTTCGCAAGATGTGAAACATTTGCGCTGGGGTCGACACATCTGCAACGTACATATTGTCTCTCGCACACAATTGTAAATAGCGTTCCATTCGGGCGGAAGAATGCTCCGCACCTTGCCCTTCATAACCGTGTGGCAACAACATGACCAAACCATTTTGAAGCTTCCATTTATCCTCGGCCGCAGAAATGTACTGATCGATCATTATCTGGGCACCATTACTAAAGTCACCAAATTGTGCCTCCCATATGGTCAACGTATTCGGACTCGCCATGGCGTAGCCATAATCAAACCCCACTACGCCGTATTCTGACAATAATGAATTGTAAATTTGAAAATGCCCCTGTTTATCAGAGATTCTGTTCAAAAGCAAAATTTCTTCTTCACTCTCTTCGACCTTCATCACGGCATGTCGATGTGAAAAAGTACCTCTTTCAACATCTTGACCTGACATACGCACTCCGAAACCTTCTTCCAATAAAGTGCCGTAAGCCAACAGTTCACCCATGGCCCAATCTAATTTATCGGTCTCGAAGAACATCTTTTTACGGTCACCAACTAATTTCTCAACCTTTCTTAAGAACTTTTTATCTTGTGGAAGTTCGGTAATCACCTTGGCAATGGTCGCCAACTTTTTCTTATCGTAAGTGGTATCGACAGGATCCATCATTTCCCATTCCCTTACATTTTCAAATCCGCTCCATTCATCGGCCATAAAAGGAGTGATTTCCGTCTTATCTTCCTTTCGGGAATCTTCCAACTCTTCCTCTAAAGAGGCTTTATATTCTTCTTCCAAATGCTTTACATAACCCTCTTCAATTACCCCCTCTGCCAGCAAACGCTCGGCATAGATATCCCTTGGGTTTTTATGTTTGGCAATGGCCTTGTATAATTTTGGCTGGGTAAACCGGGGCTCATCACCTTCATTGTGCCCGTATTTTCTATATCCCAATAAATCAAGAAAGACATCACGGTTGAACCGCATACGATATTCCAACGCAAATAGCGAAGCATGTACTACTGCTTCAACATCATCGGCATTGACATGAAGTACGGGGCTCAGGGTCACCTTGCCCACATCGGTACAATAGGTAGAAGTTCGCGCATCTAAATAATTGGTCGTAAAGCCAATTTGATTATTGACCACCAAATGTATCGTTCCATTGGTTTTATAGCCATCTAAATTGGCCATTTGAATCACCTCGTACACCAAGCCCTGTCCGGCAATCGCAGCATCACCATGAACTATAATTGGCAATACCTTAGAAAAATCATCGGGAAAATGTGCATCTTGCTTCGCTCTTGCTATACCTTCAACTACGGCACCAACAGTTTCCAAATGGGAGGGGTTTGGAGCAATATTCATTTTGATTTTGTTGCCATTATTGGTCTTTCGCTCTGAAGTCCAGCCTAAATGGTACTTTACATCACCATCAAAAATCTCCTGCTCATAATCTTTGCCGTCAAACTCACTGAAAATATCCTTTGCCGCCTTTCCGAAAATATTGGTCAATACGTTGAGTCGACCCCTATGGGCCATACCCATTACAAATTGCTCAACACCCATTTCGGCCGCACGTTCGACTACCACATCCAAAGCGGGAATCAGAGACTCGTTACCCTCTAGGGAAAAACGTTTTTGCCCAACATATTTGGTATGCAAGAAGCCCTCAAAAGAAACGGCCTGGTTTAATTTTTTTAATATATATTTTTTTCGATCTGCATCATACTTCGGATGATTGTCGTTTACGTTCAACCAATTTTGTATCCATGCGATACGCTCAGGGGTTCGAATATACATATACTCTACGCCAATAGCGTCACAATAAATACTTTGAAGGTGCTTTATAATCTCACGTAGGTTGTTCGACCCTATACCGATAATTTCACCAGCATTGAAAACGGTATCCAAATCAGCATCGGAGAGTCCGAAATTCTCAAGATCCAGTGTGGGAACATACTTCCTTCTATCACGAACCGGATTGGTTTTTGTAAACAAATGCCCCCGACTTCGATACCCGTCGATCAACCGAATAACCTGAAATTCTTTTTGCAGGGACTGCGGCATTTCAACTTGGTCTCCATTGGCTATCGTTACCATTCCGTTTTGGGAAGAAAGATCCAATTCATCCAATGAGCTTTCCATACCAAAGTCAAATCCTTGGAAAAAAGCACGCCAACTAGGCTCAACACTATCGGGGTTTTTGAGGTATTTATCGTATAACTCCGCAAAAAAAGAAGTATGTGCGGTATTTAAAAAAGAATATTTGTCCATAGACTACTTTAATAGCTGTAGCACTTGTTTATCAAAAACATAAACGCGGGCCTATTTGATAAAAATGAAAACAAAAATACAACATTTACCATTTCTGGATGTAACTTAGTAAGCAATAATGGGAAAAATCAAAGATTTTGATTAAAAAACAGCCTATGTATCACAAAAAGATTTTTTTAAGCTTTATTTTTTTATTGGCAACACTCATTTGCTCATCGCAAAACCTCAACGGAAGAAATGACTTTTGGGACAATGTTCGTTTCGGCGGAGGTATCGGTCTGGGTTTTACCAATGGCGGCTTTAACGGTTCGGTTTCACCAAGCGCCATTTACGAATTTAACGAAAAATTTGCAACGGGCCTAAGCCTCAACCTCAACTACGCCAAATTTAATGATGATAAACTGCTGGCCTACGGAGGAAGTGTACTTTCACTATACAACCCACTACCCTACCTACAATTTTCGGCAGAATTTGAACAACTACGTATCAACAGAACATTCGATACGGGCACCGGTACCCTTGAGAACAATTATTGGTCCCCTGCTTTATTTTTCGGGATCGGATACAGCAATAGCAACGTTACCTTTGGTATTCGCTATGATGTATTGTATGACGGCACAAAAAGCATTTACGCCAATGCATGGATGCCCTTTGTACGGGTATATTTTTGATTAAACAGCCTCAAAAAATGAATTGAGCCAAGCGCACGGCGCACTATCAATATCACTCAAAAGGTGATAGAATATTAACCCTTGCTTTCTATTTATTTTACTATTTTTAAAAAATTTGTTCAACAACTTAAACATTTCACTATCATGAAAGACGAGAAATCAAAAAAATCGACCACATCTCGCAGGTCATTTATCAAAACGGGCGCCGTAGCCTCCTCCATTTTTATTGTACCCAGACATGTTCTTGGTGGGTTGGGATATATTGCACCAAGTGATCAACTGAATTTGGCGGCCATCGGTGCTGGAGGAAAAGGTGCAAGTGACATCGCCAATGCATCGGTCAATGGACGCGAACGGGTCACTGCACTTTGCGACGTAGACTTTTCCGGCTCTGCCAAGCGTTCGGTCGAGCGCTTTCCAAAAGCAAAATTATATAGTGATTACAGGGAGATGTTGGATAAAGAAAAAAACATTGATGCCGTAACAATTTCGACTCCCGACCACGTACATGGCCCTGCGGCTTCCTACGCCATGCAGCGCGGCAAGCATGTATACGTTCAAAAGCCGATGACCCACAACATTAAAGAAGCACGCATGCTTACCGAAATGGCACGTAGCAATAAAATTGTAAGCCAGATGGGTAATCAGGGAGGCTCCAACCCATTATTGAACATGGTTCAAGGCTGGATAGATTCAGATGCCCTTGGTCAAATCTCAAAAGTACAAGTCTGGACCAATCGCCCTGTTTGGCCTCAAGGTGGCGCAATGCCAAAACCAGACCCGAGCCAAAAACCAAAAGATTTAGACTGGAATCTATGGCTAGGGCCCGCGGAACAAAAACCGTACACACCCAATTTACACCCATTTAGCTGGAGGGGTTGGTGGGATTATGGTACCGGAGCACTTGGCGATGTAGGCTGTCACCTGATCGACATACCTTTCCGTACGTTGGGCTTAAAATACCCCACTGACGCAGAATGCAGTGTAGGCGCCGTTTACACAGATATGTGGAATGCCGATTACCACCCTGAGGGATGCCCCGCTTCTTCATTTATCACCTTACATTTTGGAGCGACGGAAAAAAGCAAATCGCCAATCGAAATGACATGGAGCGATGGCGGAATTAGACCTTCACACCCAGAAATTATTCCTGCAAATCATGATATTGGAGGTAACGACAGTGCAAATGGCGTTATGATCATCGGGGAAAAAGGAATCATCTCTACCAATATAAATGACAGTTCACCATTAATGCCGAAATTATACCTTAACGACGGCACTACCGATTTTGGTCCTGAGACGGAACCTAATGACGAACCAGAATATGGTCACCAACGCAAATGGGTCGATGCCTGTAAGGCTGGCTTTAACAGTCCGGAACACAAAGGCCTTACCTCTTCGTTCGATTATGCGGGACCAATGACGGAAACCGTACTCATGGGTAACCTTGCCATTCGAAGTTCTATGTTACGCAAAGAAAACAGCAAAGGAAAAATGGAATTCTTCGCCCGTAAAAAGCTATTATGGGACGGAGAAAATATGCGTATTACAAATCTTGAGGAAGCCAATCAATTTGTAGGCAGAACGCACAGACCCGGTTGGGAGGTGTAACCTTTTGACAGGTACCCTAACACAACATTTAAAAAGCTGTTGCTCGAATAGTAATTCAAGCAACGGCTTTTACTATTCTAACTTCCGCTGTATTTTTGTTTTAACCACACCTTTTGCAACTCTCTTTTTAAAATCAAAAAGGAAACCTGCTCGGCTATTTCGACCACATCGGTCACCTTAATATCCTTAAAAGATTTTTCAGGGACATCGACAATGTAAAGTAGATTAAGGTAGTCGCTAAATTTTTCAAGAATAAGCACGTAAATCTTCTCGTGCAAAATAGTTTTCAATGTTATAGGATCTGAATTCGATGAAAATTCCATGGGAATATTTGCCAACCCAAAATCTTTCTGCAATTGGGCAACCATTTTACCATACAACTTATTTTTTGTTGCACTCTGTAGGAGCTCGGTGCTATTTGCAAAATTCAAAACCATACCCTATTTACGAAAATTTCTGACGATTGGTTTATGTCAAAAACCTTTATATGTACAACCCAATACAGAAACCTTCTTTCGATTAATCTTCGATGTTGAATGTATCAACCTAGCTTCGAATCTTTTGCTCCCATTCCCAGGCAGACTTCATGGCCTCATCAAGGGTATAGGCCGATTTCCAACCTAAAACTTCATTAGCCTTGGTCGTATCGGCATAGGCCGTCGTAATATCACCGGGCCGCCTATCCACGATTTTATAATTCAATTTCTTGCCAGAAACTTTTTCAAAACTTTGAATCACTTCCAATACACTGCTACCTTTACCCGTACCAACATTAAAAACCTCATAATTGTCTGAATTTTTTTTATTTAAAAGTCGTTTCAATGCAATTACGTGTGCTTTTGCCAAATCTACCACATATATGTAGTCACGAATACAAGTACCATCTTCTGTGGGATAATCGTCACCAAAAACCGAAAGCTGTTCTCGAAGTCCGGCGCCTGTCTGCGTTATAAAAGGTATTAAATTCTGTGGCACACCAATAGGCAATTCTCCAATTTCTGTACTAGGGTGCGCTCCCATTGGGTTAAAATAACGAAGTGCAATGGCATTAAGGTTCGGGGTTACTTTACAGGTGTCAGCAATAATCTCCTCTCCCATTTGTTTGGTATTGCCATAAGGCGATTCTGCCTGTTTGACCGGAGCATCCTCTGTTATGGGCATTTGATCGGCCTGGCCATAAACCGTACAAGACGAACTAAAAATAAAACTGGCTTTACTCTTTTTTGAAAGTTCTTTAAGCAGATACACCAACGTACCAATATTGTTCTCATAGTATAAAAGCGGTTTTTCAACACTTTCCCCTACGGCCTTTGATGCAGCAAAATGAATAACTCCCACAACATCGGCATGTCTTTTAAAAAAATCCTCGACCTTCGCTTTTTCCTTTAGGTCCAACTTTTCGAACAGGGGCTTTTTTCCTGTAATGGCGACAATGCCCTCCAATACATTTTCGGTAGAATTGGAGCAGTCATCAATAATGACCACCTCGAAACCTTCATTTTGAAGTTCGACAACAGTGTGCGAACCTATAAACCCGAGTCCTCCTGTTACAAGTATTTTCATTTTTATCTAGTTTAATTTTATGGATTGGTTATTTATTAACAAATTCAATCACTGTGCTGGTAATATATGCGATTTGCTCATCGTCCAATTCGGTGTGCATGGGTAGCGAAATCACTTCTTTCACCAACTGATTGGTAACAGGAAAATCGGCTTCAGTATATCGCTCATCGGCGTAAGCCTTTTGTTTATGCAACGGGATAGGATAATACACACCACAGGGTATCCCTACCTCCCCAAGACGTTGTACCAAAGCATCGCGTTTGCCGTTGGTAATTCGCAGGGTATATTGATGGAAAACATGACAATTGCAGTTTTCACAAATCTCGTCGCCTTCGCATACCGTTTTTGGTACAATAATGTGCTCTTGGGCCTCAAACGCTTTGGAGTACTTTCTAGCGGCTTCTCTTCTAGCTGCGTTGTATGCGTCTAAGTTAGGTAGTTTGGCACGTAAAACTGCCGCTTGTATCGAATCCAATCGTGAATTTACACCGACCACATCATGATGATATCGTTCATACATCCCGTGATTTACAATTCCCCTTAGCGTATGGGCCAATTCGGCATCGTTCGTAAAAATCGCTCCTCCGTCACCATAACATCCTAAGTTTTTAGATGGAAAAAACGATGTAGCACTTACATGCCCTAAAGATCCCGCTTTTCGTTTCGTACCATTCTTAGAAACATAATCTGCACCAATAGCCTGGGCATTGTCTTCAATTACATACAGGTCATGCTTTTGGGCCAGTTCAAGAATGGCATCCATATCGGCACATTGGCCAAAAAGATGTACGGGAACAATGGCTTTGGTTTTTGGTGTAATGGCCTTTTCAATAGCCTTTATATCAATATTAAAAGTGTCTGGATCTACATCGACCAAAACCGGTGTCAATTGCAATAGTGCAATGACCTCAACGGTGGCTGCGAAAGTAAAGTCGGCGGTAATAACCTCATCGCCCGGCTGAAGACCCAATCCCATCATGGCAATCTGAAGGGCATCGGTACCGTTGGCACAAGGAATGACATGAGCAATATCTAAATAGCTTTCAAGTTCTGCCTGAAAAGAATGAACTTCAGGCCCATTGATAAATGCCGAACTCTCCAAAACCCCTGAAATAGCCGAATTAACTTGTTCCTGAATACCTTGGTATTGCCCATTAAGGTCTACCATTTGAATTTTCTTCATAACTAGGAATTAGAATGCCCCGGCAAAAATACAAAATGCCTATCAATGATATTGTCGAAAGAAGTGTAATTTAGCCACAAAGAATTTCACAGTGTATTTTATATACGATCTTATAGTGCGTATTTCGTGGGGACTGCTCATATTTATTGCCAATTTCAACAATAAAATCAAGCTTTTCGTCAATGGGAGAAAAAATACATTCCCTAAACTAAGGGATGCATTTAACAAAAACGATCAAATAATTTGGATGCATGTGGCTTCCCTTGGAGAATTTGAACAAGGCCTACCAATACTCAAAAAAATAAAACAGGATTATCCGTCCTTTAAAGTTTTGGTTACTTTTTTTTCACCCTCTGGCTTTGAGGTGAAAAAGAACACACCAGATGCAGATGTGGTTACCTACCTTCCGATGGATACGATTAAAAATGCCCGTAAGTTCGTCTCCCTCGTTAACCCTAAACTTGTTATTTTTGTTAAATACGAGATTTGGCCCAACTATCTTAGGGAGTTACGAAAAAAGCTAGTTCCGACACTTTTGATTTCGGCTATCTTCAGGGAAAGGCAAATTTATTTCAGGGGGTATGGTGGCTTTATGCGTGATGCATTACGTGTTTTCGACCATTTTTTTGTTCAAGACGAAAAGTCTCAACAGCTGCTGAAATCAATTCAGATAACCAATGTATCGGTAAGTGGGGATACAAGGCTCGATCGTGTTTCCGAAATTCTTAATCGCGATAATTCATTGTCGTTTATGGATCAGTTCAAAAAAGACCGCTTGTGTTTTGTCGCGGGAAGCACTTGGCCTGAAGATGAGGCCATACTTATAGACTACATCAATAATTCACCCAAAAACTTCAAATATGTACTAGCGCCGCACACCCTCAAAACAGATAAAATTCTTGGACTGACAGGAGCTATATCAAAGAAAAAGGTGCTTTATTCCAAAATGGACGAACGTACCTTGGGCGATTATGATGTGCTCATCGTTGACACCATAGGTCTTTTGACCAAAATTTATAGCTATGCCGATATCGCTTATGTAGGCGGTGGTTTTGCAACTGGCCTACACAACACCTTGGAACCCGCAGTATTTGGCATCCCTGTGATTATCGGCCCACAATACAAAGGCTTCAAAGAGGCTGAGGAATTGGTGGCTCAAAAAGGAATTCTTACAATAACCGACCAATGGACCTTCGGTGAGCTTCAAAAAAAACTACTCGATGATCCCGAATATCGCATAAAGACCGGTGCGACAAATGCAGCTTACATTGCAAAGAACAAGGGGGCAAGTATTCAAATCATGTCTTATATACAGGGCGTATTAAAATAGTTTGAAAATAGAAGCAATTTCAAAATTGCTTCTTGACCACATTTTAGATTTTGTACAATTGGCCTAAACACTCCGTTTTGCGCGACATTGCCAATCTTTTATTTTACTGTGCATTTTTTTGTTAGTTTTACAAAAACCGTAAACCCAAACAAATGAACTCAAAACTTTTTCGAATATCGCTCACAGCTGCACTCTCAGGTTTTTTATTCGGATTTGATACTGTTGTCATCAGTGGTGCCAATTTACCCATAAAAGAACTTTGGGATACCACGCCTTGGTTCCACGGCACGTTCATTATGTCTATGGCACTATGGGGAACAGTAGTTGGGTCACTTTTTGGCGGAATACCTTGTGATCGATTTGGAAGGAAAAAGACTTTATTTTGGATTGGTATTCTTTATGCTGTTTCAGCAATTGGATCGGGCATAGCCACCGACCCCTATATGTTTTCGTTTTTCAGGTTTATAGGCGGCTTAGGTGTTGGCGCCTCTTCTGTCGCAGCCCCCATTTATATCTCTGAAATTTCCTCTCCTGAAAACAGAGGAAAACTGGGTGCACTTTACCAATTCAATCTTGTATTGGGTATTTTAATTGCGTTCATTTCAAACTACTTGCTACAAGGTGTTGGCGGCAGCAGCGACTGGCGATGGATGTTAGGTGTCGAGGCCATTCCTGCACTCCTATACACACTCATGGTTTTGAGCATACCCAACAGCCCAAGATGGCTGGCCATTTCCAAAGGAGATGATGAAGGCGCTCTTGCCACCTTAAAATTAATTTACAATGAAAATCAAGCACTTAACAAATTGCAAGAAATAAAAGAGAGCATATCGACCCAAAACATGAAAGAGAAACTCTTCTCCGGCCGTTACAAAACACCACTTTTACTAGCTTTTTTAATTGCCTTTTTCAACCAGTTATCCGGTATTAATTTTATTTTATACTATGCCCCTGAAATTCTTGAACGCGCTGGCTTGGCTGCACAAGAATCGCTATTCAGTTCGATATCGATAGGTATTGTGAACCTGATTTTTACATTTGTGGGCGTATGGCTAATTGATAGGTTAGGCAGAAAGCAACTTATGAAAATAGGTTCTTTTGGCTACATCATTAGCTTGAGTATGGTTGGTTGGTGCTTCTATTCAGGGGCCAGCTCCGCTTTGCTTCTCACTTTCATACTTATTTTTATCGCTTCTCACGCCGTCGGGCAGGGGGCTGTAATCTGGGTGTTTATTTCAGAAATATTTCCAAATAAGGTACGGGCTTATGGTCAATCATGGGGCACAGGAACACATTGGGTATTTGCCGCGATCATTACCTTGGTCACACCTATTTTCTTAGATGCCGAAAATGGTATTTTCAAAGACAATCCTTGGCCAATATTTATCTTTTTTGCCTTTATGATGGTATTACAATTGCTTTTCGTGCTTTTCATTATGCCAGAGACCAAAGGTGTATCGTTAGAGGAACTCAGCAAAAAGTTAAGCGGAAAGCCTACAAAGAATTAACCGCTATCTAGTTCAGTTGAACGAATTAATTGACAATTTACCGAACAAACGCACTAAACCCATCCTACACTGTAAAATACTGGAACAGAAATACATAGTTTACATATTTTTTTTATAAATTGGGATAAACAATAAGATCATGGAAAATGAACTATCTTTTGGCACGAGAATGTTAAATGGATTTCTTACCATTATGGTCGTGGTTTTGATAGGCATATTGTTATCGGTGGTTATCGGTCTCATTTTGGCCGGTATCGGCATTCTTTAACATGCAAAAAATCAAGGTCATCTTTAAAGACCAAGGGAACATTCACAATTTGGAAATTGACTTTAACAATATCCGCAGGGACTCTTTATTTTTTAAAGGGTCTTTTTTATGCTTTTTACCATCAAGAATTCATGTCGAAATATTGGTTACATCAACTTCACAACCCTTGCCTTTAAAACGGGAACTTGCCCTTCTTGTAAATCATTTCCTAAAATCAACACACGCCTATCGGCCAAATCATTACGTCCCTCATATTTTTACCAGACCTAATTCATTGCAGCAGACCCTAAAGATAAATACTAGATAGTGTTTACAAAGATGTTCAGTTACGTTAGTTTTTTTATAATTTAGAGCGCACCAAAAATGAGGCACGCTTTTAACTTTGAATTTTAACAAGAAGAATGAAATATATTGTATGTGAAGAACCAGGAACATTTCTAATAAAAGAAAAAGAGATTCCTGTAAGAAAGGCCAAAGAAGCGCTCTTAAAAGTCAATAAAGTAGGTATTTGCGGTACCGACCTGCATGCTTTCTCTGGCAACCAAGCCTTTTTTACCTACCCTAGAATCTTGGGGCATGAATTAGCCTGTGAAGTTGTTGAAATCGATGATAATGAGCAGGGTATAAAAGCCGGTGACAATGTTGTGGTAATGCCTTATCTCAGTTGTGGCACCTGTGTTGCCTGCCGAAATGGAAAAACGAATTGCTGCACCGATATTGCAGTTCTGGGCATACATACCGATGGGGGCATGCAAGAGCATATTACCGTTCCTAGTGACATTTTATTGCCGGCCAACCAATTATCGGATGACGAAATGGCCATCGTTGAACCATTGGCCATAGGGGCACATGCCGTACGCCGCGCCAGAGTACAAAAAGACGAGACTGTGGTAGTTGTCGGTTGCGGCCCTATTGGAATAGGCATTATAAAACTGGCACAGATTGCCGGGGCGAGCGTTATCGCCATGGATGTGAACGATAACCGCTTAGCCTACGCAAAAGATGAAATCGGTGCCGACTATGTCGTCAATGTAACTGGCGACCCCGTAGCCCGAATAAAAGAAATAACTAATGGCGATATGGCCACTGCGGTCTTTGATGCCACCGGGTTCAAAGGAGCCTTAGAAAGGGGCACTGATTACATGGCCCATGGTGGGCGATATATACTCGTAGGCCTATCGAAAGGAGAACTCACCTTTACCCACCCCGCGATTCACGCCAAAGAAACAACGATCATTTGTAGTAGAAATGCCACAACAGAAGATTTCGAACATGTTATCAATGTTATTAACCAATTTCCTACCGAATCATTTGTAACACACAATGTACCCTTTACAGAAATGATAGCAAATTTCGAAAGTTGGACCAAACCCGAAACTGGCGTTATAAAAGCAACCGTTAAATTCTAAGTTTCAAAGCTGAAAAGATAAGCAAACAAAATATGATTGTTCTGACCTAACTTGGCACACTTATCTCTAAATAGGGACAGAACGGATAGCTAATAGAATAAATAAACTACAATACATATGGATTTAGGCCTAAAAGGAAAAGTGGTCGTTATTAGTGGAGCCGCCGGGATAAAAGGAAGCATTGGCGAAACCATTTTACAGTCATTGGCAAATGAAGGCGCAACACCTGCAATAATAGATCGAAATTCCCGTGGTTTCGGTTATGCGGAAGGACTTCAAAAAAAAGGAATTGATGCTTCATTTTTTCAGACAGACGTAACCGACCCCGAACAGATAAAAATAGCCATGGATGGTGTCATCGATAAATATGGCCGCATTGATGTAGTTATCAACAATGTAGGCGTTAACGATGGTGTAGGGCTCGATGCCTCTTATGAGGAGTTTATGAACTCTTTAAAGTTGAACTTAGTCAGCTATTTTCTAATTGTAAAACATGCACTCCCCTTGTTGATAGCCTCGAAAGGGAACATTTTGAACATTGGCTCAAAGGTTGCCCTCACAGGACAGGGAGGAACTTCAGGGTATGCCGCAGGAAAAGGTGGCGTACTTGGTCTTACCCGCGAATGGGCAGTCGACCTCATAAAGTATGGCATTCGTTCTAATGCAATAATTATTGCCGAAAGCTGGACCCCTGCCTATGACAATTGGATAAAAACCTTGGAAAATGGAGCCGAAAAATTAAAATCCATCGTTAAAAAAATACCCTTGGAGAATCGAATGACTACTCCTCAGGAAATTGCCGATACCTGTCTTTTCGCTATTTCTGAAAAATCATCGCATACCACAGGTCAATTCATCACAATTGATGGTGGCTATGTACATTTAGACCGATCATTATTGACCGAATAATCAAAACCAACTTAATAACAACAGTATATAACTCTATGGAAAACGCAAATAACATCCCGGTAGTCTCTAAAAAAGTGCTATTGCCCTTTATACTTATCACCTCCTTATTTGCCCTGTGGGGATTTGCCAACGACATTACCAACCCCATGGTTTCTGCCTTCAAAAAAGTATTGGAACTAAACAACACACAGGCATCATGGGTTCAAATGGCTTTTTATGGTGGTTATTTTACCATGGCGTTTCCTGCCGCAATCTTTATAAAAAAATATAGTTATAAAAAAGGAATTCTTGCAGGTTTAGTCTTATATGCAATTGGGGCCTTATTGTTCTATCCCGCGGCCGCATATGCTGAATTTGGCTTTTTTCTAGCCGCACTTTACATACTGACCTTTGGTCTTGCTTTTCTTGAAACCACCGCTAACCCGTTCATTCTTGCTATGGGTGATGAGCGCACGGCGACACGAAGATTAAACCTTGCACAAGCTTTTAACCCTATAGGAGCCCTTTCTGGATTATTTATTGCACAGGCCTTTATTTTAGGTTCCTTGCAATCAGATGATATTGACGCCAATGGCAATGCCGTGTATGACACGCTTTCTGAATCTGCGAAAGCAGCGGTACGAACGTCCGATTTAATGGTCATTAGAAACCCGTATGTTATACTCGGGCTATTTGTACTTATTATGCTTGTTGTCATTGCAGTAGTAAAAATGCCAGAAAGTAAAGATGAAGGCAGTGAGTCCGTAGGAATAGGTGTCAAAAGACTTTTTAAAAACAAGCGATTTGTAGAGGGTGTTATCGCTCAAATGTTCTATGTTGGAGCACAGATTATGTGTTGGACGTATATCTATCAATATGCAGAAACACTTGGCATCGACAATAGAGATGCTGTTACGTATGCCTACATTGCACTTATTCTCTTTTTGATCGGCCGTTGGATAGCCACCTATATGATGAAATATTTCGACTCGGGACGGTTATTGATGCTCTTTTCAATTGGAGCCATAGTATTTACCCTAGGCGCGATTTTCATTCAAGGAATGACCGGTCTTTACTCTTTGGTCGGTATTTCTCTTTGTATGTCGCTCATGTTTCCAACGATTTATGGCATCGCTCTCCAGGGGGTAGGTGACGACGCCAAGTATGGCGCTGCGTTTTTAGTTATGGCTATTGTGGGTGGTGCCATCATGCCTGTGCTACAAGGTGCAATTTTGGATCTGGGTGGAGACGGTTATGCCGATATCGAAATTTTAGGAGTTCCAGAAGTAAATTTTTCGTTCGTTTTGCCGCTTATCTGCTTTTTTGTTGTGGCTGCATACGGCTACAGAACCCATAAAATTCATACATACTAATAAAAACAGCACCATGGCGAACAAAATGTATTGTTTTGCGTGTGACCTCAAAGACGACCTCAAATGAATAGCGGAGTATAAGGAATACCATGCCCCTGGAAATGCATGGCCTGAAATTACCCAAAGCTCCAAAGACCTTGGTGTTGTTGATTTGCAAATTTATCTCACCGGAAATCGTATGTTTATGATTATGGATGTAGATGAGAGATTCGACCCGGTTAAAAAGGCAGAAGTAGATGCCAACAATCCGAAGGTCAAAGAATGGGAAGCATTGATGTGGAAATACCAACAAGCACTGCCTTGGGCCGAAGAAGGTGTTAAATGGGTTTCTTTGGAGAAAATTTTTCAACAGACATGAAGTTCAATTGCACTTTCCTTTTATATGGCTTTATTTTAAAACTTGACATGCCTTTAAATTTTTATGGGTGAACCGCTCTTTGTTTTCCTCCAAACTTTCAACTGTTAACCACACAAGACTTCTTAACGCCAGCAACGTTAACGTTCGTGCAGTTATGATAAAATAAGCAGCGGTAAAGAAAGTGGATGGGTTAAAAAAATTTTCAATACCTAACACAAACCAGGTTGCTTTCAACAGTTAAACCTCTTTTGGAATGTATTCCGTATTTTCGGAATTAGGATTAATAGTAATAGGGGTCATCATAAGCACCACCGATCAAGGCTAACAAAATCACAATACCCACAATTATTCCGAGGATAAGCAAAATAGCGCCTGCTGTTTTATTTTCCTTTGTATTCAGGGCTATTATTCCAGCAATTATCCCAATAAAGGGAAGGCAAAGTGTTCCTATACCCAATAAAATTACCAAACCTATATTCCACGGTTGTTGTGTGGTATCTTTACTCACAACTGTTCTGTGTTGCACAGGCTTCTTATCTGTATTCGACAGTGGTGATTCGAAATCTGAGCCCGGCTTTTTTACATCATCCCTTGTTATTTTTTGTTTAGGTTGAGAAACTGTGGTTCTTTCTAAAAGTGCGTCTATATCTTTGGCCGTGGCGAACAGTAAATCATCATGTTTTCGTAAGCGCTGTAATAAATGTCTAATGTCTTCATGGTCTACCTGTGGGTCATCTAATTTTGACTGCAGGGTTTTTACCAAACTAATCTGCTCATTTCTACTCATTTTCGGAGCATCCACTTTCTCTTTAAGGGTATCAAGATACGATATAGGTATCTCTGGAGGCTCTGGTAAGGGGTCGGGAAGTGAAGTTATCGGTTTAATCCCGTTCAATGACTTGATCAAGTCAATAATAGCATTCTTTTGGTCAGATTTTGTATAGTCGGCATACTGTACGTTGGATATGTATCTTGGTGCCAAGGCCAGCGACACATCATTCTTAATCAAGACGGGTAATGGCGCCTTGCCCAATGCCTCGGCATACTTTAATTCACGTATACATGCGGTAGAATCAATCGCATCTTTAGCTATGGCGAATACATAAATTTCACAATCCCTGATCTGACTTAAAATATTGTTCCACCAACTTTGTCCTCCACTTATATCCCTGTCAAACCAAACCTCATGGCCTAGTTCTTCCAAGTCTCTAACCAATGATGCTACTTCCCGTTGCGATGATCTACTATATGTGACAAATATTTTCATATTTCTTAGGTAATGCCCTGATTTAACATGCCATTTTTACACCTTATTTTTTTAGAACTAAATAAAGCCAGAGCACTAAAATGGGGAATTGCGTAAAGTCTTGACCAAAAAAAAGTTGACCAAACATTAAGACCTAGCCTAAAAACCGAGTTTTATTGTGCTCAATCTAAATTAAAAAAATAATTTGATAGCTAAAAGTAGCGTATTTGAACTATAACTGTCAATTAATTATGTGTCATTTACTCGAAAAGCAGTATAATTCACAATTGAACTCTACCTATAAAAGCCACGAATTTTACAGAATTACTGATTACCACTCTGCAAAGTTTCCATCTTCGTTGCGCCATATAGGATTCGCCCAATTATGGCCAATTTTCTGTCCTTCCACCAACTTTTCTTCGTTAATTTCTACACCGAGTCCTGGTTTTTGGATTAAATCAATATGCCCATCTTTGACGTTGAAAATCTCAGGGTTCCGTACGTAATCCAAGATATCATATCCTTGATTGTAATGAATACCAAGGCTACTTTCTTGAATAATAGCATTTGCCGACACAAAATCGATATGCAGTGCGGAAGCTAATGAAATGGGGCCTAAGGGGCAATGGGGGGCAAGCGTTACATCATAAGCCTCTGCCATAGTTGCAATACGTCTTACTTCCGAGATCCCTCCTGCATGACTAAGGTCTGGCTGAATGATATCAACTACACCCTGATGCAAGATTTCTTTAAAATCCCATCGCGAGAACATACGCTCGCCCGTAGCAATAGGAATATTGGTGTACTGATAAATATGTTTTAAAGCATCATTATTCTCCGACAGCACAGGCTCTTCTATAAACATAGGTTCGTAGGGTGCCAGTTCATCGATCAACTTTTTTACCATCGGTTTATGGACTCTACCATGAAAATCGAGCCCGACGTCCAAATCATAGCCAAATTCCTCCCGCAATAGTTTAATGTTGAGTGCAACCGTTTTAATGTCCTTTAAGGAAGAAACCCACCGCATTCCCCCTGTGGCATTCATTTTCACCGCTTGATAACCAGCCTTTACTTTTTCGTGCGCCTGCTCTAGAACCACATCGGGATTATCGCCTCCGATCCAGCAGTACATTTTCATTTTATTACGTACGGCCCCTCCCAACAATTCGAATACGGGAACATTTAAGAACTTCCCTTTAATATCCCATAGCGCCTGATCGATTCCAGATATGGCACTCATTAGAATAGGTCCCCCACGGTAAAAGCCACCACGGTATAAGATTTGCCAAATATCCTCAATATCATTGGCATTTCTTCCGATAATATATTGTTCTAATTCCTTTACACAAGCTGCAACGGTATCGGCCTTACCCTCGACAACAGGCTCTCCCCAGCCTACAATACCGTTTTTGGTCGTTATTTTAAGGAACAACCATCTGGGTGGTACTTTAAATAGCTCAATTTTCTCAATTTTTAGGTCGTCCATTGTTTTATTTAATTCGTTCTACAAATTGTTGAGCGGTATGTCGAATGGCTTCAACATCTTCAGTTGCGGTACCCGATTTTGTCAATACGCTTCCAATTCCCAAGCCAGAAGCTCCAGCGGCCATCCAGTCGCGGGCATTTGCTAAATCAATGCCGCCGACAACAAAAAATTTAGTATTCGACAACGGTCCACGAATGGCTTTAAAATAATCAAACCCCATAGTGCCCGCCGGAAAAAGCTTTACAATATCTGCACCGTTTTCCACGGCAACGCACACTTCCGTGGGCGTCAAAGCTCCCATTAAAACAGGAATATCATTTTCATGCGCCAATTTTATAACGGCTGAATTGGTATTGGGTGTCACTAAAAATTGGGCTCCCGCCTTAATGGCATCAGCAGCTATTTTTGTATTGGTCACGGTGCCTGCACCGATAAGTGCCTCACCATACAATTCCCTGCCTTTTGAAATCTCCTCTAAAAAACCCGGGGTGTTCGACGTAATTTCCAATACTTTAACTCCGCCTAAAACAAGCCCTTTTAGCACATTTTTTACTTCATCTTGCTTTTGCAAACGAACGATGGCAACAATCTTTTCTTGTTCGATAATCGCTGTTATTTCATTTCTTTTCATCGCAATACATGTCCGGAAGTATTCCCTTCCATTATAGAACTAATTTCTTTTTCAGTACTGGTATGTTGATCCCCAGGTATGGTATGCTTTAAAGCAAAGGCCGCTGTAGCAAAATTGATTGTTTTTTTAAGACCCCAACCTTGATTCAAGCTATGCAGACAGGCTGCCGCAAAAGCATCTCCGGTTCCAAAACGATCTGTAATCGCTACTTCATAGGTGTGGGAGACAACCGACGCCCCACCCGACCTAAAAACACCTGAAACTTTGTTCATACTAGCTGACGAATGCTCTCTTACCGTAAAGGCGAGTTGATCGACTTCAAATGTTTCAGCAGCCATTTCAGCGGCATTCAGCGTCTTATCTAATGCTGTATCACCTGAAACGTGCATTCCATATACATCATTTAAAACCCCCGTATTGCCAAACAAAAGGTCTGTATGCTGCAATATTTCGTCAAAAATTCGACGGGCATCAGAGGCTTTTTGCCAGAGCGATCTTCTATAGTTCATATCGAAACCAACCTTGACCCCTAACTTTCTTGCGATTTTGGCAGCATTTATTGTTTCCTCAGCACATTGCTTTGAAAGCACTGGGGTGATTCCCGAAAGAAAAAGCCATTTTTTATTAGCCAATATTTCGGCCCAATTCAATTCTCCCCTTTTGATTTCACTTATGGCAGAATTTGCCCGGTCATAAATCACACTAGAAGGTCGTATCGACGAACCTATTTCAATAAAATAAGTTCCTATTCTATTTCCACCCCGAAGTATATGATTCGTATCAATGCCAAAAGCGCGCAAGGATGCAATTGCAGCATCACCCAATTGATTTTCCGGGAGTTTAGTGACAAAGCTAGCATCATTGCCCAAAACGCCCAATGAACTGGCTACGCTAGCTTCAGACCCTGCATAATTTACCCCAAAAGTTCTTGCGGCATATATTTTATCTCCAAGCTGAGCTGGAGTTAGTCGTAGCATAATTTCCCCAAAGGTTACAAAACTCATAGTTGCTTTATTGATTGAACATAGTTTGCCCGTGTTTCCAACAAGTGATTTTTCATGGCTTCTGATGCCCCTACCTCATCCTTCAGAACAATTGCCCTAAGTATATTTTCATGATGTTCAAGCATGCTATTTTTAGCTTTTAAAAGATTACCACTTGTAGGTTTGGCAAAGACACTGGCTTTAAATTTTGGCATCAGACTGAAAATAGGTCCGAGCAATAGCTCCAACACTTCGTTACCTGTTATTGACAGCAGCTTATTGTGAAAATCATTATCTAACTCTGCCTCTCTTTTGGTAGCATCTAGCGCACAACTGCGCATATTCTCCATATTTTTTTTAAGCAAATCAATATGGTGATCGCTCCGATTTTTAGCCGCCCTCGCCGCCAATATGGGCTCAACGATCTGTCTGGCATCAATAGTTTGCAGAATAAGATCTTTATTTGATGATAGCTCAAAAAACATATTTAATATTTCTGAAGCATTTTGTACACTTACTTCAGAAACATAAGCCCCACTACCTTTTCGCACTTCAATAATGCCACGGGCACTCATTTTTTTCACCGCTTCACGAACCGCCGTTCTACTAACATTGAATATTTCACAGAGTTCACTTTCGGTAGGAATTTTTTGACCTGTCAGGTACTTACCTGAGCGTATTGCCTTGGTCAGTTCCTCTTCAACTTGTTCGGTAAGTGACTTTCGTTGACCTAATTTTGAAAACATGCAAAAAATATATAAATACAAATATATAATTTATCAGACATCATACAAATATCAACTTCGAAAGTTGCTATAATATAGGCGAACAGACACGGAATCCTATGGCTTAAATCTGCTACCTAAATAACGTTCTGCCACATCCCATGGGCCTACAGGCCTCAAATCATCTATAAGCCCAACCTCATCATAAATAGCTATAGAAAACCCATGTAACAAGACAACTTATCGAAAACCTAATCTTGCCAATGTGCATCAATCACCTTCTGAATATGAGGGTACTTGGCATCGGTTTCATTAAGGTCGTCTCGAAGTTTTATCAACCGCTTCTTTAAATCGGAGATAACCTCTTCGTATGCCACATCACCATAAGCATTGTTCATTTCTTTAGGGTCTTTCTTTAAATCATAAAATTCCCATGCGGCCGGTGTATGTGTGGCAAAATCGTTGCCCCAACTCTTTTTGTTCCATTCGGAATTGGGATTATCGGTATCGACATAATACCTACCGTAGAAAAATATCAATTTATAGTCTTTGGTCCGGATTCCAAAATGAGCAGGATTTTGATGTTTGTGCGCCATATGCATCCAATACCGATAATATGTTTCCTTTTGCCAATCGGCAGGCTCTTCCCCAGTTTCCAATATAGATTTAAAACTATTTCCTTGCATATAATCAGGCGTACTGCCACCTGCCAATTCTATAAGTGTGGGGGCAAAATCGGTATTGTTGATAATCGCATCGGTACGGCTCCCCGCTTTTATCTTTTTTGGATATCGTACAAAAAAGGGCATTCGCATCGACTCATCGTACATCCATCTTTTATCGATATAATCATGTTCGCCCAGCATGAAACCTTGATCTCCGGTATAAACAATAATTGTATTTTCCAGAAGATCTTCGGCCTCTAGATAATCAAGCAATCGCTTGACGTTGTCATCGACGCCTTTGACACAACGTAAGTACTTCTTGATATAATCTTGATATACCTTACTGGTATAATCTTTTTCTTCAGAAGACATTTTCCATTTCACATATTCCTCTGGTCGAATATCTTTCGCTTCCCTGTATTTTCGATAAATCGTTGTATCCTTAGTGTATATATTCATGGCTTGATTTCTAATCACATTTCGGTGCGAAACCGACGATCCGATTATTCTTGTCAACGAATCATTTTTCCCCCGAGTGGCAATCGACCCATTATTTCCATTATCATATAAACTTTCAGGTTCAGGTATAAAAGTATCTTCTAAATAATCTTCGTATCTGGGAGCATTTTCAAAATCATCGTGGGGCGCCTTAAAATGATGCATTAGAAAGAAAGGCTTATTCGGGTTCCTTTTATTTTTTAAATAGTCCAACGTTGCATCCATTATCATATCAGAGGAATGCCCGGTAGTTTTGACCATATTATTTGGCCAAGGTTTTTCGCCTTGAACCCTAAACTCAGGGTTAAAATATTTCCCTTGTCCAGGCAGAACATGATAATAATCAAACGAAGCAGGCTCTTCATGCAAATGCCATTTACCAATAATGGCAGTCTGGTAGCCCAGTTTCTTCAACTCTTGGGGTAAATATTGTTTTTCGACGGGCAATATGCCTTCTAAATCGAGCACCCCGTTTGCCTGCGAATTTTGGCCTGTCATAATTGCGGCGCGACTAGGCGTACAAATGGCATTGTGGACAAAACAATTTTCGAAAATCATACCCTCTTTTGCAATTTGATCCAAAACCGGAGTAGGATTTAGGTCGGCCAAACGACTTCCATAAATACCAAAACCTTGAGTGGTATGGTCGTCAGACATAATATAAATGATATTTGGCTTATCCTCTACATTTTCCTGTTCCTCTTTGCAGGAGGAAAAAGCCAATAGAACCAATAGACAATAAAGTGTTCCGTTTTTATAAGAAGTCATAATGAAGAATTTGTTGGTTGTTAATTGTAAATATATAGTATGAAAACACGCATATCTTATATTTCCATTAATTAATGTACCTTTTTATGGTATGGTTTTTCGCAATGGATTTAATTAGGTCAATAGGTCTTTCACTACATGGCCATGAACATCGGTCAGACGATACCGTCTTCCTTGGTGCTTAAAAATCAAGCGCTCGTGGTCGATACCAAAAAGATGTAACAGCGTGGCATGGAAATCATGGACATGAACCGGATCTTGGGTCACATTATAGCTAAAATCGTCGGTCTCACCATAGGTGAATCCTGGTTTTACCCCTGCACCGGCCATCCACATCGTAAACGCTTTAGGGTGATGATCTCTGCCGTAATCCGAACTGGTCAACTGACCTTGGGAATATACGGTACGACCGAATTCCCCTCCCCAAATCACCAAAGTATCTTCTAACATGCCTCGCTGTTTCAAATCTTTGATAAGTGCTGCATTGGCCTGATCGGTTCTTTTGCATTGAGCCCTGACCCCTCCGGGGCAGCCCGCATGTTGATCCCAACCTTGATGGTATAATTGCACAAACTTTACATCTTTCTCAAGAAGTTTTCTAGCCATTAGACAGTTGGCAGCATACGTACCGGGGTCTCGACTGTCTTCGCCGTACATATCAAAAATATAATCCGGTTCGTCAGAAACATCAGTAACCTCGGGAACCGAAGTCTGCATGCGAAAGGCCATTTCATATTGAGCCATACGTGCATTGATCTCGGGGTCTCCGTAGGCATCGTGCTGTATACTATTGAGTTTTCCGAGATAATCCAACATTTTTCTGCGGTCGTTGCCGTCATAATTCTCAGGGTCACTCAAATATAAAACTGGGTCTTTGCCAGAACGGAATTGCACCCCTTGGTGTTCTGTAGGTAAAAATCCATTGCCCCAAAGGCGGGAATACAGAGGTTGACCTCCCATATTTTTGGTAATCAAGGTGATAAAAGTGGGTAAGTTTTCATTGTCTGAACCTAAGCCATAACCTAACCACGCCCCTATGGAAGGGCGACCGGGCAATTGGTTTCCCGTTTGCATAAAAGTAATGGCAGGGTCATGGTTAATGGCATCGGTCTGCATAGATTTGATAAAACAAAGGTCATCGACCACTTCCGCCGTATAGGGCATTAATTCACTCACCCATGCCCTTGATTCTCCGTATTGCTTGAAATTCATTATGGAAGGTGCGATTGGAAACACCGTTTGATCCGCACTCATACCTGTTAATCGTTGTCCCTGTCGAACCGAAGGTGGCAGGTCTTTACCGAACATATCCTTCAATTTTGGCTTATAATCGAACATTTCCAATTGCGATGGACCGCCACTTTGAAAGAGATAAACAATCCGCTTTGCTTTGGGCATGTAATGCGGGAGTCCCAATCTGTTCCTATTATAAGCCTTTAAAATCGTATCGGCACTTGAACTTTTAGTCACCGCCCCAAATACGTTTTCAGTATTAAGCAATGAGCCGAGGGCCAACGCTCCCAAACCCATGGAGGTCTTGGTTAGAAAATTACGCCTGTCCCACTGCTTTTCTACCTGTTGTAGGTCTTTATTGTTCGATTTTAAAATGTCATGATTATGGCACATAAACTATAATTTAATTGGACACTATCTTTTGGTTATTGTAGCATCGGCATTCATAATGGTACTTGCCACCACCGCATTTGCGGCCACCAAAGCACCGTCATCACCGGAAGAAATACGGAACTCCCCCGTATTGAGCCACCCTTTCGTTTTCTCCGGATAATTTTTAAATGCTTCGTACTCCTCCTTTCTCAAATCGAGTAAAGCCGTTAATTCTTCCTTCTTTATTTTTCTTCCCGTCAATTGCCTGAATATTCTAGAAATGCCTTTGATCGGGTCTTGATGGCTTAACATACTCTTACCAAGTACCCGAGCAGCCTCGATGTAGGTAGGATCATTGAGCAGCACCAAAGCCTGTAATGGTGTATTGGTCTCTTGTCTACGAATAGTACAAATCGATCGGTCGGGAGCGTCAAAAGTTGCCAATGTGGGGTGAGGAACTGAACGCTTCCAAACCGTATACATGCTTCTGCGATAGAGTTTATCACCCTGATCCTCTTTGTATTGCGAGCCGTTTACTTTCCATAGGCCATTTGGCTGGTACGGCTTTACACTCTCCCCTCCAATCGTATCATTAAGAAGGCCTGAAGCGACCAAGGCATTGTCTCGTAGCATTTCACCACTCAGCCGTTTCGAAGGACCTCTTGCCAAAAGTACGTTTTCGACATCCCTATCCGCCAATACAGTATCTGCCACCGAACTTTGTCGATAAGTATTTGACATTACGATCATTTTTTGAAGGGCCTTCATGTCCCATCCCGACTCCCTAAAATAAATCGCCAACCAATCTAACAAGGCCGGATGACTAGGCATTTCCCCTTGATTACCAAAGTCTTCACTAGTTTTGACAAGACCTTTTCCAAAATAGTGCTGCCAAAAGCGATTCACGGCTACTCTTGCCGTCAATGGATGTTCTTTTAAGAATAACCATTTGGCAAATCCCAAACGGTTCTTCGGATACTTTTCGGGCATAGGTAGAATAGCCTCCGGAGTATCAGGAAAAACTTCTTCGGCCCTGGCATCGTACACCCCACGATCCAAAAGATATGCTTGAACCGGCTCTGAGGTTTCCTTCATAACCATGATTTCCTTTATATTTTCGACACTATCAACATAGGCCTTACGCAAGTCGGCCAGCTTCTCATTTGGGCGATCCAATTTATTGGTCACAGTACCTAGATAAAAACGCTCCAACATTTCCCTTTCTTGTTTAGAAAGTGTAGTTGCGACTTTATCGGCTATGGCATTTACTTCTTTATTTTCGGCCAATTGCATAACCTCTAATGCCGAAAGTTCTTTTTCGAATACCTTAATCTCATCGACAACTGCCCCTTTTATCCCCTTGCCCCGATAGCGTGCACCTAACTGTAGTCCGGGCTCAGGCGACCTTCCAAAGAGAATATCCTTAAACAGGTTATCAGACTTGACAATTGTTTCAGCCTCCTTGCCATTTACATAGAGCTTAAGACCGTCGGCCTTGCTAGAACCATCATAGGTCATAGCAAGACTTAGCCACTCATCTCTCGGAAATCCATCCTTGGTCAGTTCTGTAATGGAATTATCAGGGGCGGTATGCGCCAACATAATTTCCAATTTATCATCGACTATTTTTAAATGATACCCCCTCCAATTGTATAAGATAGCCCCATCACCCTTATGAAATACATTACCGTTTTTTAAATTCTTGGGAATATTAACCCATAGGTTTATACTGAATTTATCACTACGGCCATATACTCCCGTTTTTTTAAGGTCTAACCAGCTATCACCATCAAACATTATCCCGTCGCCACTTTTCCCTTTTACCAAATTTATTTCCTGTCCCTCACGGGATTCCCGCTTCATCGCTCCTTTGTTTTGGGGATGTAATCTATCCGTTAGATTTCCTCCGTCCAAAGTATAGTAGGCTACAAGTTGGTCCTTTGGTTTAATGTTCAGTGCTTTTTTATGGCCCTTATTTTCCAACCACCGTTCAAAGTCGGCATATACTACCTCTTTTTCGATATTTTTCACTTCCTTTTCAGCTTCCTTTAGCAATCCGTTCATGTAGACGATCATCTGATCTTCTTCCTCGGTTGTCAACAACATGGTCGGAACGGGCATGGCACTATTCCATGAAATTTGTCCAGATTCGTTCAAATTATTGAAGAAGCTTGTCATTTCATAAAAATTCTTATGTGATATAGGATCATACTTATGATCATGGCATCGGGCACAGGCCACAGTGAGTCCCATAAATGCCTGTCCGACCGTACTAGCCCTATCAACCGCATACTCTATCAAAAACTCTTCATTGACGATGCCTCCCTCCATATTCTGAGGATGTATTCGGTTAAAAGCCGTTGCCAATTTCATTTCCCTCGTCGGATTCTCCATAAGATCACCGGCCAACTGCCAGGTAACGAAAGTATCGTAAGGCATATTTTTATTGAAGGTCTCAATTACCCAATCACGCCATGGCGACATATCTCTATATCGATCCACACTATAGCCGTGCGTATCGGCATAGCGAGAAAGATCCATCCACCCAAGGGCCATCTGTTCTCCATAATGTGGGGAAGCCAATAATCGGTCTACTTGTTTTTCATATGCATCGGCTGTTTCATCCGCTAAAAAAGAATCAATTTCACTTATTGTGGGTGGCAGTCCCGTGAGATCAAAAGACACTCTTCGAAGCAATGTTTCCTTATCGGCTTTTTCAGTGGGCTCTAAGCCTTCCTGTTCCAATTTTGCCAATACAAAACTATCAATAGCATTGCCCACTTTATCCTTCTGGACTACCTCTGGTACCGGTTGTTTTTGGGGTGCTAAAAACGCCCAATGGTCTTTGTACTCTGCACCATCTTCAATCCATTTCACCAACAACGCCTTTTCCCTATCACTAAGGGTCAAATGTGATTCAGGATCAGGCATAATCAACTCTGGATCATCGGTAAGTATGCGCGTAACGGTTTGGCTTTTACTGAGATTGCCTGGAACAATAGCATATTTACCCGGGGAGTCAGGCAATTCGGCATAGGCTTTCTCAGGAATATGCAATTGAAGCCCCGCTTTTATCTTGGCCTTATCGGGGCCATGGCAGATAAAACACTTATCCGATAAAATCGGCTTAATATGTTGGTTAAAATCAATACTTTTGGGAAGGTTTTCATATTCCATAGCCACATTTTCCGGTAATTCTGGACCGCCACACGATAAAAAGAAAACCCACGAAAAAAATCCCAAATAATACTTAAGTTGTTGCATAAATCAATGGTAATTGACAAATCAATCAAAGATAGGGTTTGTACTCACAAAAAACATTTTACGAATCAGACTATAGAATGTACATTTCCGACCTTAAGAGGTTCTGTTAAATCTGAAATTATGTTAACTTGTAGCATATTAAGGGATATTTATAGAGTATACAATATACAATTTAGTACAAATCCGATATAAATGAATCAGCTATTGCGCTCTTTACAGCTTAGCCTTTTGAATATAGGATACGCCCAACTAGGTAAGGAGTGGGACTTCGACAATGTATTCAGTCCATTTACTCGCATATACTATATTGCAAAGGGAAATGCCAAGGTATTCCATAGCAACCAAGAATTTTATCTTAAGCCGGGTTACTTGTATTTGATACCAAGTTACACGTACAGCCGATATAAATGTGACACGTACCACGAACAATATTATATCAGCTGTTTCGAGGGAATGGGCAATGGCCCCTCTGTCTACAATCTATGTCACTATCAATACGAGGTAGCTGCCCAAGAAATGGATCTATATTATTTCAAAAGACTTTTGGAGTTAAATCCCGGGCGATCATTAACAAACAACGATCCACAGGCCTATGACAACCGGCCTACCTTAGATCGCTTTGAGCAAAGCAACAACGATTTAACGGCACAAGATTACCTGGAAACCCATGCTATATTAAGCCTCCTATTTTCCCGATTCGTTAGACATAGTAAAATATCGGATAGCGGTGCCGAAACGCGGCGGGAGATAGGTGATATTCTCAACTACATCGGTGAAAACCTGCATTTAAGAATCGATGTAAAACAATTAGCGGACTATAGTAATTTGAGTACGGACTATTTCTCAAGAATGTTCAATGAAAAAGTCGGCATTCGACCAAACCCTTATATTCAGGCCAAGCGTATTGAACGCGCACAATTACTGTTGTTGACCACCAACAATTCGTTAAAGCAGATTGCTTCTAAAGTAGGCTTTGAAAACCTTTCATACTTTTCGCGGGTCTTTAAAAAACATGCCGGAAAATCTCCAGGTGGCTTTCGAAGGGAACAACTTAAAAATGGGTAAAAAAAATAAAGAACACCTTTAGATGCGAATTCGTATCGACTAATTTTCTATTCAAAAAAAACTGTTTTCTAATAAACCATTACTTATTTTAGTAATTTATTGATTACATCATCACACTAAAACAACCCAATGAAGAGAAGAAAATTCATGTTTTCTGCAATGGCTGCAGGAACCTTGCCATTGACCGGTCTAGCAAATCAGCCCCTACCAGCCGCAAAAGAAAAAGAACTTTATGAAATCAGAACCTATGAAATGAAATTTGGTGCGGATCAGAAGGTTCTGCTAAGCTATTTAAACGAGGTATTGGCCCCTTCCATGATTCGAATGGGTGCAACTACTTTCAAATTATTCCGGGAATTGGGAAATTCCGGCCCGACCAAAATTTACGGGCTTATCGCCTATCCCAACAGTGAAGTTTACCTGAGATCCCAAAATTTGAATAGTGATGAGAAATATGTCACTGCCGCTGCCGAGTATAACTCCCTGCCTCCTGAAAAAACCCTGTACAACAGGTTTACATCTTCTTTGCTTCTGGCATTTGACGGAATGCCGCAAATGATGGACCCCATTGACGGGGCTTCCCTATTTGAACTGCGAACTTATGAGGGCTACAGCGAAGATGCCGTTCGACGAAAAATCAAAATGTTTAATGATGGCGAAATCGACATATTCCTAAAAACAGGATTACATCCCGTATTTTTTGGGGAAATGATTGTTGGGCCGTATAGGCCTTGTCTCACATACATGCTTAACTTCAAAGATATGGATGAGCATGATGCCAATTGGAAGCGCTTTAGTTCAAATTCCGATTGGGAAACCATGAAAGTTAAAGAAGAATACGCAAACACCGTATCGAACATTCGAAAAATATTTTTGACTCCTTTATAATTTTTTACGAACCCTAAAATCATCTATGATGGCTGCCCTTTTTAAAAAACCGACTAATTTAAAAAGCATTTTTAGTTATTGCTTTTTAGCGCTACTCCTTGTTTGGGCCTGTAAGGAAGAACGTAAAAATCAGAGCAAATCCCCAAGTCTAAAAATCAGTCCAGATAATGCAGGTCTTACCCTTCCTGATGGATTTGGGGTAATAAAAGTGGCTGATTCCTTAGGAAAACCCCGCCATATTGCGGTCAATGCCAACGGAGGCATCTATGCCAAACTAAGGGAACTCGTAGATGGAAACGGCATATGGTATTTAGAAGATACAGATGGTGACGGCGTCGCCGAAACCAAACAAGGCTTTGCCGATTATGGCGGTACGGGCATATATCTTGACAACGATTACCTATACGCTTCGTCAGACGAAGAAATATTTCGGTACAAGCTGGATGCCGGTGGAAAAGTAACCGATACGAAATCACCTGAAACAATTGTCACCGGATTGCTAGCCGGGGGATCCCATGCCACAAAATCATTTACCCTCGACCCCAAAGGCAACATTTACGTGAATATTGGAGCGCCATCCAATGCCTGTCAAGAAGTAGACAGAAAGATAGGTTCCCCTGCCATGATGCCCTGCCCCATTCTTGATTCCGCCGCGGGAATTTGGCAGTTCAGGACCGATAAACTAAAACAATCGTATGGTGAGGGCACCCGATTTGCAACAGGTCTTCGCAATATAGTCGGTCTTGATTGGAACAAAAGCAACGATCATTTATTTGTAGCGCAGCATGGCAGGGATATGCTTCATACTTTATTCCCTGATTTATACGACGCGGAAACCTCGGCCCTATTGCCTGCCGAAACCTTATACATGCTAAATGAGGGAGACGATGCGGGTTGGCCCTATATTTATTACGATCAAATACAACAGAAAAAGATTCTGGCCCCCGAATATGGTGGTGACGGCAAAAAAACGGGTGGAGAAAACACCATTGACCCAGTTATTGCCTTCCCGGGCCACTTGGCCCCAAACGCCGTACTATTTTACACAGGAAACATGTTTCCTGAAAAATACAAAAACGGTGCTTTCATAGCTTTTAGAGGCTCTTGGAACCGCGCCCCGGAACCACAGGCAGGTTATATGGTCGCCTTCGTTCCATTTAAAGACGGCAAACCCAGTGGCGATTGGGAAGTTTTTGCCGATGGATTTGCAGGTGCCGAAAACATAAAATCGCCGAACGATGCGGCGCACCGTCCCACTGGTTTGGCACAGGGACCCGATGGCTCTTTATATGTTTCCGATGACGCAGGGGGCACCATATTTAGAATAGTTTATACCAAAAAATAAAATAATGGAATACAGAAAATTAGGAGAAACAGATTTAACGGTTTCGGCAATAACTTTTGGCGCATGGGCTGCAGGTGGTTGGATGTGGGGTGGAAATGACACCAACGATGCTATCAAAGCCATTCGTAAAGCGTATGACCAAGGCGTAACCTCAATTGACACAGCCCCCATTTATGGGCAGGGTACGAGCGAAGAAGTGGTCGGTGAAGCAATTAAGGGTTTACCGCGCGACAAAGTACAGATCCTAACAAAATTTGGTTTGCGATGGGATTTGGCCAAGGGAAATTTCAAATTCAACAGTGAAGATAACGATGGTAATAAAATAGATATTTACCAGTATGCCGGAAGGGATAGCATAAAAAAAGAGGTTGAAGACAGCCTCAAAAGACTCGGCACCGACTATATTGACCTCTATCAGATTCACTGGCCGGATACGACCACGCCCATTCAGGAAACCTTCGAGACGGTCGCCGAACTAATCAAAGAAGGAAAAGTGCGCTATGCAGGGGTCTGTAATTATAGTGTAGCTCAAATGAAAAAAGCCGAAAAATATGTCAAATTGGCTTCGAACCAAGTACCGTTCAGTATGGTCGACAACGGAATAGAAGAGGAAATTGTTCCGCACTGTATCGCTAACAATAAGTCAATTTTAGCCTATAGCCCATTGCAACGAGGACTGCTAACCGGAAAAATGAAAACTGGCCAGCAGTTCGAGGAAGGGGATCATCGTGCAAGCAATCCTTTTTTTACCGATGAAAGCATCTCCAAAACCAATGCGTTTCTTGACAAAATAAAACCGCTTGCCGAAGAAAAGGGAGCAACTCTGGCACAGCTAGTCTTAAAATGGACAATTGAACGCCCCGGAATCACCATTGCCCTTGCAGGAGCCCGAAATGCGGAACAATCGGTTCAGAATGCCGCAGCTGCAGATTTAAATCTTACATCCGAAGAAATTGCTTTCATCAATGATGAACTTGAAAAAATAAATAAGAAGCTACCCGAGAAAAACCACTAAAGGTTTCAAACTTTGCGCGAAAGGGCTGCCAGAGGCAGCCCTTTCGCGCAAAGTTTGTCCGCTGGCTTCATCAAAAAGTGATAGGAGTTATTAAGCCCCACTTTTTAGCAATCAGTTCTTCTTGACACATCCTTTACGGTATTGTGAAAGCCTGTATTTCAACAAATCAATACTTTCCAACAAATAGCTTGATCAAAATCCTTTTTCATGTCTTAATTTTGCCATGGCAAATACTAAAATGCACCTTATTATGAAAAATGGTTTGCACCGCTTTCTTTATGACTATTTGTTGAAGACTGGGATAAGCGAAGATTTTGCCGCTTATCTCAATACACTACTTTTACTTGTCGGGGCTTTGATTCTAGCAGGAGTGCTCGATTATATTGTTTGGAAAGTGCTTCGGTCCGTATCGGTACGATTGGCCAGAAAATCGAAGAATAATTTCGACAACTTTCTAGTAGCCAATAAAGTACCAAGGTATCTAGCCCATATTCTTCCATTTTTGGTATTGTTTGAGCTTGTTCCCATTGCTTTTTCAGACTTCGATTTTGGCGAGCGCATCGTACTTAAGTTACTTCATATTTTATTTGTGGTTCTGACGCTTTTTGTGGTCAAAAGCATTTTTAGAAGTATCAACGATTACCTTAAGACTCGCCCGAGGTTTAAAGACAAACCCATGGACAGCTATATTCAAGTATTTATGATTTTTGCTTGGATTTTTGGCATGTTGACAATTTTCGCCATTGTAACCGATACGACCATCTGGAGGTTTTTCACTGCACTTGGTGCCGCATCCGCCATTATATTATTGATATTCAAAGATTCCATTCTCGGATTGGTAGCCAGCATTCAGGTCAGTATCAATGATATGGTTCGTATCGGTGATTGGATAACTTTCGACAAATACGGGGCCGACGGCGATGTTAGCGAGATAACCTTGGCAACGGTAAAAGTGCAGAATTTTGATAAGACCATAACTACCATTCCTACCTATGCCTTGATTTCCGATTCATTTCAAAACTGGCGGGGCATGCAAGAGTCAGGGGGAAGGCGTATTAAAAGGGCGCTGATTATTAGCCAAAAAAGCATACGGTTTTTAAACGATGAGGATATCGAATCATTAAAAAAAATTCAGCGTATTACACCGTATATCATCACCAGAAGTGAAAATATAACCAGTTACAATAATGAAAACGGAATAGATAAGAATTTGCTAATAAATGGTCGTAACCTCACCAATATTGGGGTGTTTCGAAAATATGTGGAAACTTACCTAGAAAACCATTCTGCCATTAACAAAGGAATGACGTTGATGACACGGCAACTACCGCCTACGACACAGGGCGTCCCCTTGGAGATTTATGCATTTAGCGCCGATAAGCGTTGGGAGAACTATGAATATGTCATGGCCGATATTTTTGACCATCTTTTGGCGGCACTACCGTATTTTAGCCTTGAGGTTTTTGAATTGCCGGTTTCGTTGTCTACGACCACCGTAAAATAGTTATACCTTGCCGTGCTTTCCAGCCCCCAACCCCATGTAGAGTTTCAAAAATGCAATAATAAAAAGAAAGACCAGTGAATACGCCCAACTTCCGGTAAAGTCAAAAATACTACCAAAAATTAGGGGTCCTGTTGCCGCAATAATATAACCGATAGATTGTGCCATTCCTGACAGTTCAGTGGCAGTGTCCGCATCTTGGGACCTAAGCACAATAAAGAGAAGCGCCAACCCAAACGTTCCCCCTAACACCAGGCCAATAAGTGATACCCATAACGGAACCCAGCCAATTTGTGGAAATAAGAGTCCAGCCAAACCTATAATCTCTATTATAACCAAAAACAAAACGACGGCCCGTTGGTCTCTTTGTCTTCCTGCAAAAATAGGAATGGTCAAAGACCCTAAAATACCCGTTGCCTGTGATAGGGAAAGCATCCAGCCTGAGAATTCGGCATCGAACCCCCGACTCTGTAAAATAGCCGGAAGCCATGCCAATACGACGTAGAATGTCAAAGACTGTAATCCCATAAAGAGCGCGACATTCCATGCCAATCTCGATTGACCAAGGGTCTTCATAGCCTCAAGATAGTTGCGTTTTTGATTGGCTTTTTTTAACCTGCTGAGCTGAGGCAACCAGATCATCAATGCAACGGTGGCAACAATTGCCCATACCCCAAGGGAAAAGCGCCAACCTAATTTATACTCATGTGCCAAGGGAACGCTAATACCAGCGGCCAAGGAAGCCCCAGCGGCCATAAGGCTGGAGTACAAACTTGTTACCAAGCCCGAATTCGCAGCAAAATTGCGTTTGGTCAGACTGGGCAATAGTACGTTCCCAAAGGCAATCGCAATACCAAACAAAAGTGTCCCTAAATATAGCATATACACCCCCCCCAACGAACGAATTACAATACCCGTTACCAACAAAAGCATTGCTCCGAACAACGTGCCACCAATACCGAACCTACGGGTGAACAAAGGCGTTAAAGTTGAAAAAACACCAAACGCCATAAGGGGCAAGGTGGTCAAAAGGCCTAACATAGCGTTTGAAAGACCGGTTGCTTCCCGAATATCACTGATCAACGGTCCAACACCGGCCAGTGCAGGTCGCAAATTGAATGCTATACATAGTATTCCTGCAAGTAATAAAACATTGATGGAACGTTGACCTTTGTTTCCTGATTTTGATTTGGGCATAACGATTCGCCGTTTTGAACATTTCCACTAAAGAACAACGAAAGTAAACAAAGCCAGACAAGAAATGGTCTTAATCATTAATTGGGGGAGAACCTTTTTTTAGGGCTGCCCGGAAATATGTTTAATTTATCGAACACCTAAAAACGCTGACAACCACTTTAAAGCTCCTCTAAAACCAGGAGACAACTTCCTAAGAAAAAATAGTAACTTTAAACTTGTTCATGAAGAAGCAGCCAATACCATATAAATCAGTATTACAGGAACGCACAGCAATGTTTCTTCAGTTCCCGACCCTATTTTTGATTTTTTTAATTTCCGCTTTTCCCTCTCTGGCAAGAGCACAGGTTATAACGGTAAATGGAGCTATCCCCCCTGAAGAAATAGGTCTTGTCCTTATCCATGAACATATAATGGTCGATTGGATCGGAGCGGATAGCACGGGCTACCATCGTTGGAACAAGGATACCATAGTAGAACGTGCATTGCCTTATCTGAAGGCGCTTAAAGAACATGGCGTCACTTCCTTCTTAGACTGTACACCTGCCTATCTCGGTCGTGACCCCTATATTTTAAAAAGATTATCTGATAGTACGGGCATCAACATACTTACCAATACCGGTTATTATGGGTCGGGAAACAACAAATACATTCCTAAAAGCATTAGAAACAACTCTCCTAAAGAAATGGCAGCGCATTGGATTGACGAGTTTCAACACGGAATCGATGGCTCGGGCATCAGGCCGGGCTTTATAAAAATGGCAGTCGAAAATAAAGAAAAGCTTTCTGAAATACACACTAATTTGATAAAGGCAGCCGCGCTTACCCATTTGGAAACCGGTATGACCATTGTTTCGCACACAGGGGAAGATGCCCCTGCCATGGCCCAAATCAAGGTATTAAAAGAAATGGGTGTATCGCCGAAAGCATTCGTCTGGACACATGCGCAAAACGGCTCGGTGGCGGGCTATCTGGAAGCAGCTGGTCAGGGCGCATGGGTTTCATTAGACAACATACATGACCGGCCCACTACTAACGCCAATGACCCCGGAAGTATTGGCTGGTATGTAAAAACACTTTCAGAGCTTAAAGCGTACGGAATATTGAACCATATCCTCATTTCACACGATGCCGGATGGTATAACGTGGGACAAAAGAACGGTGGCGATTACAGAGGCTATACCGATTTATTCGCAAAGTTAATTCCGCGACTTAAAGAAAATGGTTTTACGAAAAAAGACATCGATTTATTGCTAAGGGAGAATCCGAAAAGCGCCTATGCCATTAAAATCAGAAGATTCCTCTAGATCAATAGGTCGTATTGTGCATTAAAATTTACAAAAAAACATGAAAAAAGAGATTATCCTACTGTTATTGTTCACCGGTATACTGACGGCATATCAATGTACTGGACAAGAAACGGTCTCAGATTCCGAATATACTTTTAAAAAGGGGGATCCGAATGGGATTGGAAAATGGTATATGGGACGGGAAATTGCCAATGTCATGGGGTTTCAAGGTATGGAATGGCTGGATCGCCCCGAACGGGAAGGAGAGGAAAACACCAGTAAATTGCTTCTAAATATGGATATTGATGTAGCCGATGATATTGCCGACATTGGGGCCGGATCGGGCTACCATGTATTCAAAATGTCCTCAATGGCCAGAAAGGGACTAATTTATGCCGTTGACATTCAAGATGAAATGCTAGCGGAGCTTCGCAGAAAAAAAGAAAAAGGCAAAATCAAAAATGTAACTATAGTTAAGGGAGGCGATAAAAGCATAAACCTTCCAAAGAATTCAATTGACAAAGTCCTCTTAGTAGACGTATACCACGAGTTTGACTATCCTTTTGAAATGATAGCTTCGATTAAAAACGCCTTGCGCCCCGATGGGAAGCTCTTCTTAATCGAGTACCGCGGTGAAGACGACCAAGTACCCATCAAAAAAGTACATAAAATGACCGAAAAGCAAGCAGTTGCCGAAATGCGGGCGGGCGGCATGCACCTAGAACGTAATATTAACAACCTGCCTTGGCAACATTGTTTGGTTTTTATCAAGAAATGATTTTCATAGCTATTTCGACAAAACGTGTAGTCAACCAATATCAAAGAACCGATTCTTAAGAGTTTTAGAAATTCTCCCACAAAAAACAGAAGAATAAAAATAAAACGATACATTTGTATATGTTATACATAATACATATTTAAATGAAAAATCTAGTAGCTGCCACTTATGCGCCAATGCAACACGATGGCACCCTCAATTTGAAGATAATTGGTCAATACGCTCAATTTTTAAAATCAAAAAAAGTGGCAGGCGCCTTTGTAAACGGTTCAACCGGTGATTTTGTTTCACTGAGTACAAAGGAACGTAAGCAGCTCATCGAAGCTTGGTCGAAGAACAAACCTGAAGATTTCTTTCTAACGAATCATGTGGGTCATACTAACTTAAGGGAGGCCCAAGAATTGGCGGATCATTCAAAAGACCTGGTAGATGCCACATGTGCCCTCCCCCCATCGTATTTCAAACCCAAAACCTTAGAAAGTCTACTGTTTTATTGTAGCGAAATTGCAAAGAAGGCCGCCAATATACCTTTCTATTACTATCACATACCTGTTTTAACAGGTGCCGATTTTCCGATGATCAATTTTTTAAAGATGGCACATCAAACAATCCCCAATTTTGCTGGAATCAAGTATTCTGATTTCAACTCAGTTGATTTCACAAAATGCCTGAACTTTGATAACGGATCTCAAAACATACTTTTTGGAGTTGACGAAAAGCTTATCAAAAGTCTTCCCCTTGGCACAAGTGGTTGGGTAGGCAGTACCTATAACCACTTGGCACCCCTCTACTATGAACTCATTTCTTCTTACCGAAATGGAGATACCGAGAAAGCCGGGCTACTCCAAGAAAAGGCAGTATTCTTCGTCGAAACTATTGACAGAATAGGCGGCTTCAATGGCGGAGGAAAGAGCTTTATGCGCTTGTTCGGTCTTAATATGGGGCCAAGCAGATACCCACATCATACGTTAACCAAAGAACAGTTAAATACTGTGCTTCGTGCACTAGACCAGAAAGAAATGCTACCCTACCTCGGTTTACATTTCCCTATGAACTCTTAACCACACCTAAAGAGAAAAACGTCGTTGAATGTTAAAAACTTATGTTTTGATTTGCATTATGTATAACATAATACTTTTTATACTATCTTGCAGCAGATTTATTATTTAATATTAATTCAAACCAGCAGGATATGAAATTATCTGAAAAAAACTACAGGGTTGATAAACGTCCTCCGAATGCAGGATTGCGTATCAACATTATACAAAGAACAGCTACGCTCTTATTCGTATTCTCAGTGTTCTTTTTTAGCCAAAATACATTCTCCCAAGAGCAACAAATTACAGGTACGGTGGCAGATGCTCAAGGAGTACCCTTGTCCGGGGCTAGTATTGTCATCAAAGGCACAACAACGGGCACACAAACCGATTTTGATGGTAATTACTCAATAATCAGCCGTATCGGCGATGTTTTACTATTCAGCTATCTGGGCTTCAACACACAGGAACATACTGTTTCCGATGAAACCAATATCAATATCATTCTGGTTGAAAATACGGCTATGCTTGACGAAGTTGTGGTTACAGGCTACGGCACACAGACCAGAGCCACATTGACAACATCTGTTTCCAAACTAGATACCCAAATATTAGAGAGCTCCACAAGAGCTAATGCGGCTACCGCATTACAGGGCACGATAGCCGGGCTACGGGTAACCAATACAACTGGGCAGCCGGGAGCAACACCGCAAATCGTTTTAAGAGGAGGGACCAATTTCGATGGAACCGGATCACCATTAATCCTAGTTGACGGCATCCCTAGCTCTTTTTACGCCTTAAACGCCGACGATATCGAATCTATTGAGGTACTAAAGGATGCGGCCGCAACTGCTATTTACGGTGCCAGATCCGCCAATGGAGTTATTCTGGTAACGACCAAATCAGGTAAAGTCGGCAAAACCTCTATTAACTATAGGTATAAATATAGCATGAATGAGGAAAGAAACGACCAACAATATCTCGGTGCCGCCGATTTCATAAACTACAATAGGCAATCTATTGCTTGGTACAGGGAGGCCATCAACAATCCCACCTCTTTTGGTGCCTTTTTAGACGGGGCCAACAGCATGGGCACTGGGGGAAACACTACAGACTCCCCCTTTACCACGCAACTTTTGACCCCCGAAAATAATTACCTATTGAACCAGCCCGGTTGGAACTCCATTCTTGACATCCTAGACCCCGGGCAAACCATTCTGTTCTACGATAATCAAACCGTAGGCGATCGCATTTATCAAAATAGTGTCTCAAAAGATCACTATTTATCCTTCGATGGGGGCAATGAGAAAGGCACCTATTATTTAGGCCTTGGTCTTTTAGATAATGACGGATTAATCTTAGGTTCCGGATTTAAAAGGTACTCCGGTAAATTTTCAGGATCATATAGCATATCGAAAAAGATAAAGGTAAATTCCAACATCCTTTACTCCCATTCTAACTTAAGTCTTAGTCCTTTAGGTGGTGATGACACCGTATTTAGAAGATTTCAAAGTCAAGCACCTACATCTAGAACCTATGACAACAATGCCGATGGCACTTTTTCAACCATTTATGCTGTTGGACAAAACCAAGGTTTTGGTAACCCTCTATATTATCAGGATAAATTCATCAGAAAAAATTTAGAGCAACGTCTATCGGCTTCCGTGGGTATCGACTGGAATATTATAGAAAATCTGATACTCTCTGCCAATGGAAGTCATTTTGCGATAAACAACCATAATGAAAGTTTCGACAGGGCCTATCGAGTAGGTAGTACTTCGGGTCCATTGCGCACCGCTCGTGAAGCTTCCGTAGGTTTGGAAAGAACTTTAAGAAACCAATTGACAGGTACCCTAAATTACACCAAAACTTTTGGTGACCACAATTTCAACGCCTTGATCGGCGCCGAGTACTTTAAGGATAATTATTACGAAACTTTTGCCGGAACAAGAAATTCACCCACAGATTTAATCGAAACCCTAAATGCAGGAGCAGAAGCCAGTGGCATCCCCTCTAGTTTTGAAACGGAATATGTTATTAGCTCCGCTTTCGGCAGGCTGCTCTATGACTACGACAATAGATATCTGCTCGGTTTTACCTTTAGAAATGATGGCTCATCTAGACTTGGAAACAATAAATTCGACTTTTTCCCCGGTGTATCCTTCGGTTGGAACCTGCATAACGAGAGTTTCTTTATTGATTCTCCTATTAATAAAATCATTTCCAGGGTAAAACCAAGAATTAGCTATGGTGTTAACGGCAATCAAGGTGTTTTGAGTAACTATGGTGTCTTCGGCGCCTATGGAAGTCAGGGAGTGTACAACGGTCAGACCGGTTATGCCAACTCAGCCTTACCTACTTTAGATCTTCAATGGGAAAAGTCAACGACATTCAATGCAGGTCTAGACATTTCTTTCTTTAGTGAGCGACTGACGTTTATAACAGACGTATATTCTAGAGACATAAAAGATAAACTAGCTAACCTCACACTACCCTTTTACACGGGCTTTGGCAGCATATTGACCAATAACGGGACTATCAGGAACAAAGGTTTTGAACTTCAAGTCAATGGAGATATTATTAGAAATGAAAATCTCTCTTGGAATGTAGGAGCAACCATCACCTCCAATAAAAACTATGTCACCAAACTTCCTGAGAATGCCAACGACTTAAATCGACAAGACGGACAATTGATCTGGAATTCAAAAACGGGACAGGAAGAATGGGTTGGAGGTTTACAAGAAGGGCAACGAGTTGGCAACGATCTTGTTATCGCTTATGAACAAGACCATATTTATGTCAATCAAACAGAGGCCGATGCCGATAACAATATTCAGGACGACTTCTTACCTGGAGACAAATTCAAACACTTCGCAGGAGATGTCAAATGGGTAGACCAGAATAACGATGGAATCATCAATAGCCTTGACAGAAAGGTCATTGGCCGTACCACACCTGATTTTCTTGGAGGCCTAACGACGAGTTTAAAATACAAGAACCTTAATCTATTCGTTAAAACAGATTTTGCCACAGGACATTTGATTTGGAACCATATTAGAAATAAGGGATACGCACAAACGCAAGGAAATCTGAATCAACCCACAGAAGTTCTAGATTCTTGGACTCCTAACAATACCGATACCGATTGGCCCCGCTTTGTATTTGTGAATGGAACAAAGAATGTATGGAGAGGCAATGAAGGCGCTAGTTCGGGTGATAGCTCAAGTCTCCTAAACGCCGGGAATGACCAATTTTGGGAAAAAGGCGATTATTTAGCCCTTAGAGAAATAACCTTGAGCTACGATGTACCCTCTGAATATTTTAATGACGCCATAAAAAGATTAAATATTTATGTAACAGGTAGCAACTTACATTACTTCAAAAGCTATGCGGGTGAAACACCAGAGGTTGGCGGCGTGCAATACGGGGCATTTCCGGTTCCTAAAACCATTACCATTGGATTAAACTTAACTTTTTAAATTTTACAAGATGAAAAATTATATCTATATAGTAGTGATTGCCATCGCAATAACCTTGGGAGCATGTGAAAGTGAACTTGAACTAGAAAGCCCCAGTGAATTGACAACTGCCGGTTTCTGGGATACCGAAGAAGGGGTGAGAACCGCCCACACTGGACTATACGCAAATTTAAGATCATCGGCTCAAGACCTATGGCTGCTGGGCGAAATCAGAAGTGATATCTGGGGCGGGATTACCTTCGAGTCACCCAATAACGAAACCCTAATTCGGTCTGATATTACAGTGGCGACAGCGCCCTTTGGCGGATGGGCAAACCTATACACAAGAATACACCGAATCAATGATTTCTTGGCAAATGCCCCCAGCGTCAGTTTTATTAATGAGGATGAGAAAAAACATCTTATTGCCCAAGCCTATGGCTTGAGAGCTTTCTATTACTACACACTTCTAAAAACTTGGGGAGAAGTGCCAATTATTTTAGAACCAGTAGGAACCATTGACCCGACAACCTTAACCAAACCAAGATCATCGCAAACCGAGGTAATGAATCAAATCAAGGCTGATATTCAGGCATCACTAGATAATTTTGGTGATGATGGTAGCTTTTGGGAGAGCAATCGAAACTTTTGGTCTAAAGCGGCAACCTTGGCATTAAAAGGGGATGTCTTTATTTGGTCGGGCAATTTACTAGATGGAGGCGCTGCGGATTTTAACGAGGCAAAAGCGGCCTTACAACAAATTGCATCGCTTGGAATAAGTTTAGAGAGCAACATTGCTGATTTATGGGGAGTTGAAAATGAAGCGAACAGCGAATTTATTTTTGCATTACAATATAAACGTGATGAGGCCTCAAATTTCTACAATAACTTGACAGGCCGAAGCACGGAAATCAATCCACAATTTGATGATAGCGGAAACGCTATGATTGACTTTGTTATTGCAGGAGCTAATAGATATGGGCAGTCAGGGAAAACTATAGCACTATTGGATGATAATGACGATTCTCGTAAAGATGCCACGTTCATTCTATTATATTCCGATGACAACGGTGGAACCGGGTATTCCAATTACACCGAGTCCGCATATTTTGGTTCTATATTCAACAAATTTTTAGGTCAAGTTGATGGCACCGAAAGGATATTTGAAAATGATGTACCTATCTACCGGTTTGCTGATGTTCTATTACTTTTGGCAGAGACAAAAAACCTTCTTGGAGAGGACCCCTCGGGTGAAATAAACCAAATTCGCCAACGGGCTTATGGCTCCAATTTCGAGGAAGCCACCCACGGTTATGTCAATAGTTCACAAACAGAAAACACAAATGCCATACTAGACGAACGCTATAAAGAATTTGTCGGTGAAGGTAAAAGATGGTGGGATTTAAGAAGAGCAGGTAACAGTTTTGTATTTGACAACATAGAATTTCTGTCATCTAGTGAAGCATATAAACTAGTATTGCCCATCACTACTGATATGATAGGTCGAAACCCGGCATTAGAACAAACCTCCGGCTATAATTAAATGGAGTTCTGAGTTAGTTGAGGAAAGGCCTTGTTTTTTACAAGGCTTTCTTATTTAGCACCGTTTTTGAAAGCATGATCAAAATGCGGTTCCAAATGCCGGCGCATGGCATTTCTAAAGGTTTCCGGAGTGCCCACTTTCAGATTTTCAAATAACATGCGATGGGTTACGAATTTACCTGTTGAATAATGATAGTCATCAATGCCTGTATTCTTTGTTTCTTTCAGATAGACATAATCAAAAACAGGCAACAATAAGTTCTGAAATTTTAATAATGTGGTATTGTTTGACATTTCGTATAGTTTGCCATGAAATGCAATCTCCTTATCCAGAGAGAACCATATTTTCCCTGCCCCAATAGCTTCTTCAGCGGCAACGATTTCCTCCAGCTCTTCCATATCTTGAGTAGACTTGTGCTCAAAGAGAAAATCAGCCATTCCCATTTCTAAAATCAAGCGCAGTTCAAAGAGCTGCTTTAAAGTATCTTCCCCTAAAAGGGTAGGGTCCATAATACGCTCAAAATTGTTGATAATGTCGGGTTGTTTCAAGATCATGCCCCGATGTTTCCTTGACTCTACCAACCCCAGTGTACGTAAACGGAGAAGCGCTTCTCGCACAACGGTTCTGCTAACACCTAAAGATTCAGCAAATTCAAGCTCTTTGGGTATGGCATCTCCCGCTTTAAGGTTATTCTCTTTAAAAAACGCCAACAAACGTATTTCTACCTTGTCCACGAGGGAACCGGTGTCTACAGGTTCCAACTTTTTGAATTTCTTCATACGTTCGTATTTAACATCGACTAATTCAACTACCTCAGCAACAAAAATACTACTACTTAATTAAATGATAAGCATTCTGGCGTTTTACAATTTGGAAGGACCAATATGCTATATTTATGTCTTTGTCACAAGCGAAGTTAAGATAATTTTGCTTATTTTTGTATTATGTTATACATATTAGATGAAGTACGCAGAAACATATAAGAATTCGTTACTGAACGATATACTTCCTTTTTGGGAGCGCTACTCTTTAGATTCCGTACATGGTGGTTATTTCACCTGCTTAGACCAAACAGGAAAGATATTCGATACCGATAAGTTTACATGGCTTCAAGCAAGACAAGTATGGATGTTTTCGATGCTCTACAATGAAGTGGAGCAAAAAGAATCTTGGCTACAAATTGCAACATCAGGGGCCGATTTCCTAAAAAACAATGCAAGAGATTCAGAAGGGAATTTCTATTTCGCCCTGACAAAAGAAGGAAAACCTCTGGTACAGCCCTATAACATTTTCTCCGATTGCTTTGCCGCCATGGCTTTTGCCCAATATGCCAAAGCCTCAGGAGACGAACGGTTCAGCAAAATCGCAAAGACTACCTATAACAACATTCTGCGACGAAAAGACAATCCTAAAGGAATTTATGAGAAAAGTACGGGCGTACGGACCCTTAAGAATTTTGCTCTCCCCATGATTTTGTCAAATCTGGTGTTGGAACTTTCAGCTATTCTCAAACCCGAAGAAATAGAACAAACACTCGATTTCAGCGTAAATGAAGTTATGGGCGTCTTCTTGGATAACGATTCTGGTCTGATCTATGAGAATGTCATGCAAGATGGTTCGCTACACGACAGTTTTGATGGAAGGCTAATCAACCCAGGACACGGTATCGAAGCCATGTGGTTTATGATCGATATCGGAGTACGGAAAAATAATCAAAACCTTATTCAAAAGGCGACAGACACCATAATCCGCATACTGGAATACGGTTGGGACAAAGAATTTGGCGGTATCTTTTATTTTATGGATGCGCAAGGACATCCGCCCCAACAGTTAGAACACGATCAAAAATTGTGGTGGGTACATTTAGAAACATTGGTCGCATTGGCAAAAGCCCATGAACACCATCCGACAAAGACAATCGCAACTTGGTATCAAAAAGTTCACGACTATACATGGTCCCATTTTCCAGATCCCGAACATGGCGAATGGTTTGGGTACCTAAATCGCCAAGGAGAACCTTCGTCTACGCTAAAAGGCGGAAAATGGAAAGGATGTTTCCATGTTCCGAGAGCGATGTACCAATGTTGGAAATCATTTGAAAAAATAGAAGCTAAATAATAAATAAATACCAATGAAAAAAAATACGCTGTTCATCTTAATAGTGTTTTTCGCTTTATCCGTAAACGCTCAAGACCCTACATATCAAATGGCAGAGGGAATAAAAAGTCATCAGGATCTATTCAATACATCTATGAACGATTCGGTATCCTGTTACCGAATACCTGCCCTTGTTACAGCGCCCAATGGCGATCTTATTGCTGCAATCGATGAAAGGGTTCCTTCATGTAACGACCTTAGGGGTAGTGATGATATAAACATCGTTATCCGCAGAAGCGACAATAACGGAAAAACCTGGGGACCGATCGAGACGGTCATTGATTTTCCTATAGGTCAGTCCGCATCCGATCCGTCTATGATCGTTGACGAAATTACCAAAGAAATTTTCTTGTTCTATAATTTTATGAACTTAAATACAGAAAAGGACATCTACTACCTGCATGTGATGAAAAGTTCCGACAATGGAAAAACTTGGAGCGAACCAAAAGACATTACATCGCAAATTGCCAAACCCGAATGGCATAAAGACTTTAAGTTCATAACCTCTGGCAGAGGCATTCAGACCAGTACGGGAAAGCTCTTGCACTGTATGGCCAACTTGACTAGCGGTATGCATGTATTCGGAAGTGATGACCATGGCAAGACCTGGTTTCTAATCGACACCCCAATATCTCCCGCCGATGAATCAAAAATCGTCGAATTGGCCGATGGAAGTTGGATGATCAATTCTCGTGCAAACAAAAAAGGGCTACGCTATATTCACACATCGACGGACGAGGGAAAAACTTGGGTCACCAAACCAGACCCGACCCTTATCGACCCAAGTTGCAATGCCAGTATCATTAGATATACCGCCATTGAAGATGGCTTTAAAAAGAATCGATTGTTATTTTCCAATGCCAAAACAACAAAAGGACGCACCAATCTGACGATTCGTGTTAGCTATGATGAGGGAAAAACATGGACCGATGGCAAAACAATTTATAAAGGTCCTTCGGCCTACTCATCGTTGACCGTCTTAAAAAACGGAGATATCGGCGTATTTTTTGAAAAAGATGAATACACAAAAAACGAGTTTGCAAGCTTGTCACTAAAATGGTTGACCGACAAAAAAGACAGTTACAAGAAACCTAAGAAAAGAAAATAGTCGCTGTTACGCCACATTAAGACCAAAAATACAGCACTGAATACTGCGTAAATGAATAGAAAAGAAATTAGAAAAACGATTGCCGTAATTATTCTATTCGTTTCGCTAGGTTTTGGCCAACAAGCTCCTAAACTTCATACAACCGAACTTCCCGAAATACCAAAAAGAAATCAAGATTCGGTTGCTTTCGGCTATGCGGGCATGGTCGGCGGAGTTCACAACGAAACCATTATCGTTGGTGGCGGCGCCAACTTCCCGAATGGCTTACCATGGAAAGGGGGCAAAAAAATCTATAGTAACAAATTATACATTCTAAATGATGGCAAATGGCAATTATCACATCAGACCTTGCCTTCGAAGCTTGCCTACAGTGCTTCCGTATCGGTTCCCGATGGTATTCTGGTAGTAGGTGGCGAGAACGAAAACCGAACCAGCGACCAAGTTTATTTACTGCGTTACAGTCCTTCCACCGATACTACGGAAATTATCGATTACCCTTCGCTCCCCGAACCCTTGGCTTATTCTGCGGCGGTCGTAGAAGATGGCTATATCTATGTTGTCGGAGGTAAAAATTCTGAAAGAAGTGTAAACTCCTTTTACAGAATGTCTTTGAATGATAAAAAAGAATGGGAAAAATTAACCGATTTTCCCGGTGCTCCGCGAGCGGTGCATTCCATTATCGTACAAGAAACCAAAGACTCCAGAAAAATTTTTGTGATTGGTGGGCGCAATCAAATTACCGGAAAAAAATCGGAACCCCTGACCGATTACCTATCCTATAACCTGAAAGAAGGACTATGGCAAAATGAGGGCAAACTAATTATAAACGGGAAGCCACGGGTTTTGATGGCCGCATCGGCCGAAAGCATGGGGTCTATGCATTTAATGGTCTACGGCGGTTCAGATGAAGTACTTTTTAATCAACTGGAAAATTTAGCCTTGCAATTGAAAAGGGAGAAAAACGATTCCCTAGTACAGAAATTAGAAGAAAAAAGAAATGAAATTCTGAACACCCATCAAGGATTTTCCAAAGAAATATTGAGCTACAATACTATAACCAAAAAATGGTTTGTATATGACACGTTAACGAACAAAATCCCTGTTACCGCTCTATCGTTTAAAAAAGACGATGAATTTGTAATAGTTTCCGGAGAAGTTTCTCCCGGCATAAGAACACCAAAAGTCAGTAAATACAAAATAGCTCAAGCCACCGAACCTTTTGGTGCTATCAACTATACGGTTTTGGTGCTCTATCTTTCGATTTCCCTAATGATCGGGGTCTATTTTGCCCGAAAACAAAAATCGACCGAGGATTATTTTGTAGGTGGCGGCCGTATTCCTTGGTGGGCCTCGGGATTGAGTGTTTTTGGCACGCTTTTAAGTGCGATTACGTTTATGGCAATTCCTGCCAAGGCATTTGTAACCGATTGGTCTTTCTTCTTTCTAAACATTACAGCCATTCTGATAACCCCCGTTATCGCTTTCATATTCATTCCATTTTTCAATAAACTAAAGATTCGAACAGCCTATGAATATTTGGAAAATCGTTTCAACTATATGGCTCGTGCCTTTGGAAGCTTGTCATTTATTTTATTCCAATTGGGAAGAATAGGTATTGTATTATTATTACCTTCTTTGGCCATTTCAATTGTTACCGGCATACCTGTTGAAATCAGCATTCTGATTATGGGACTACTATGCATTCTCTATACGACCTTCGGAGGCATTGAAGCCGTAATTTGGACAGATGTGATGCAAGTCATCGTTCTTTTAGGGGGCAGCATCTTAGCGGTAACCTGGATAATACTTCATACAGAAACTTCTTTTACCAATATGATTACCTACGCTGCCAAAAATGATAAGTTTAACATCGCAAATATGAATCTCGATTTTACCGAATCAACCTTTTGGGTCGTATTCATCGGAGGTCTTGCTTCGGCAATGGTTACGCAGGGCACAGATCAAACCATCGTACAACGTTACCTGACCAGCACCGACCTGAAAAACTCGCAAAAGACCTTGTACACCAATGCAGTTTTAACTCTGCCGGCAACCGTCATCTTTTTCGGTCTTGGAACTTTGTTGTTCATTTTCTATTCAGAAATGCCCAATGCGCTATCTCCTGCGATTTCAAATAATGATTCTATCTTTCCGTGGTATATTGTGAGGGAATTGCCCATTGGGGTTTCCGGTCTATTGGTCGCCGGTATTTTTTCGGCTGCCATGTCAAGCATCAGCAGTAGCTTGAATTCCGTTTCAACCGCCTATTGCAATGATTTCCATCAACATTTTAAACCAAAAACACCAGATCATGAATTGTTGAAAATTGCTAGGGTCGCCACCATACTAACTGGAATTGCCGGGGTATTATTGGCGCTCTGGATGGCCAACTCCAATATCAAATCCCTTTGGGATGAATTCTACAAATTTCTCGGTTTGTTTACCGGAGGGCTCGGAGGTATGTTCCTTTTAGGCATGTTGACCAAAAAAGCCAATGCCAAGGGAACCTTAGTCGGACTGGCAGCCAGTGCTTTATTAATTTGGTATATCAGTGTCTTTACCAATATCAGCTTTTTGATGTACGCTTTTTTCGGAGTAGTTTCCTGTTTTGCTCTTGGGTATGTCTTTAGTCTGATTATTAAGGATAAAAAATAACTGATATAACTCCTTCGCTAGAATATTTTTATCAAGATTCTTAATTTATTTTCAATGATTTACACACAATGCAGGGAAGAGTTTTAATCATTAAAACACGTTCAACAGTTTACCTGCTTTCCGAAAGAACATTTAAAAAAATGGCATTCCTTGATTTTATCATAGAATCTTGCACTAGGCCGTTAAAATAGCGAATCTGACAATTTTAACTCTCAATGGGATTTTGCTCGAAACATTCCCAATACAATTGTTCTCCTTTAAAAAATACGAAATTTCAACAATTTCCATAATAACATCGAGCAAGGTTGGATTAAACCGCCCTATTTAGAAATTAACCACGGGACGTAAAGACTTGATTTGTTTACCGACAGTTCAAACAAAAGCTTTCAAAAAAATTCCGCCATTCTTTCAACTTTATATTTTCTTCCGATTTTTCAGACCTTCGGAGGACCCTGTAGCCTTAGCCAGCAAAAACGAATTACACCTTAAAAGCACTCATGTTTTATATTTCATTCAATTTAATCCCTTATTAGTATTAATCTCACTATTTTTATAGGAAATCGATAGATTTCGAAGCCCTGATTTGGAATTTAGCAGCTAAACCTCTTAAATTTATAACATGCTGATATCCTTAAGTATATAATAATGATACATTGATATTATAACGCAACAACAAAATCTTGTTCTAATGAAGAAGTGTTGATATTCCAATATTAGAACTACATAATTGCAGGAAACAGAATGACCAAAAATCTGCAACAAAATATTGAGCTTGTCTTTAAGAAACACTATAGAGAGTTTTGTCTGCTCTCTTATAGTTATGTATCTTCTATAGCGTTTGCGGAAGATATAGTTCAAGATGTTTTTGTCAAGATAATGGCCAATGAAGACTCCCATCAAATAACCAATCTTAAAGGGTATATCTGGAAATCGGTCAAATATTCAAGCCTTCAACAAGTAAGACTTTCCAGAAAATTCATTCCGATAGACGACACTAATGGGATTACTATAGTTTCTTCGGAGGAAGACAGTAGATCAGAGCTTGACTTAGGACCAAAACTTCATAGTGCAATTGCAAAATTGCCCACGCAGTGTAAAAATGTGTTCATAATTTGTGCCCTAGATGGCCAAAAATACCAAACTGCGGCAATTTCATTGGGAATCTCGATAAACACGGTAAAAACACAAATGAAAAAGGCTTATAGTATTTTAAGAAAAAACTTGAAAAATACATATATATTCTTGCTATTCTTTGAGAATATTTAACTCCCTTTGAAATTAATTTAAATTTTTAGCATCCTAGACATCACCCTATTTTACTTTTTCGACACTTATATTCGAACAGGTCTCCCAAACGGCCCTTAAGCTTACACAACGAGCTATGGATATAGCAAAGATTATAGCAAAAAAATTAGCTGGTAGCCTCTCTAGCCAAGAGCAGCGATATCTTGACCAATGGCTAAAAGAATCCGAAGAAAACAAGTCACTATATTTTCGCTTACAAAAAGCGAGCAATCTCAAGGAAATTCATACCATCAAAGATATTGATGATAACAAGCAATGGCAGCAAGTTCAAAAAAGAGTTAAGAAAATCAGGTTTAAGAGACGCCAAGCTTCTCGGTTCAAATCGGTGCTCAAATATGCAGCAATTTGCATTGGACTCATCGGATTAGGCTATGGATACCATTATTTCAACTTTTTCGATAATGAAGCCGCTAAAACTACGGATGCTATTACCCTTAAACTAGAGAACGGAGAGATACGCACCATATCGTCTGAGAGCCAGCAGAACATTGTTGATTCGAGAGGTCGGGTGCTGGGCAGACAAATCGGAAATCAAATCGATTATTCAGACCATCCCAAATCTACAAAATTGGTCTACAATACGCTTACGGTGCCTTACGGCAAAAGGTTCAGTGTTATCTTATCAGATAGCACGATTGTCCATCTAAATGCGGGCTCATCGCTGAAATATCCAGTGAATTTTATCGAACACCGCAAACGTCAAGTCTTTTTAATTGGTGAAGGCTATTTTGATGTAGCCAAAGACAGCGCCCATCCCTTTATAGTCACCAATGGCACTATGGATGTCAGGGTATTGGGCACCAAGTTTAATATTTCTGCATATCCTGAAGATCGTGACATAAACACCGTTTTGGTCGAAGGTTCGGTCAGTCTTTACAACTCACAAGATGATTATGATCCCAAAAACGCCAATGTGCTTGAGCCAGGGCACAAAGCCGCTTGGGATAAATTTCATGAAAAAATAGAAGTTGAACAAGTCGATACTAATATCTATACAGGTTGGGTCAATGGGAAGCTGGTATTAAAAGAGATGTCTTTTAAAAATATAGTGCCAAAATTAGAACGTCATTACAAAGTAACCATTGATAATAACTATGAAACCCTGAACAAGGAAGTATTTACCGCTACTTTCGATGTAGAAACCATCGAAGAGGCCTTACAACTATTTTCTGAAGAAACTCCCTTCGATTATAAATTCGAGGGCAACGCTATTATTATAAATGAACTGAATATAAACTAATATAAAACAACTGCCTATGGAGTGACACCCCTATTTAATATTAAATCGAACGAACAAAAATTTGTCGACCGTCAAAGAACAAAAAAATCGGAAAATGTTGCACCATTTCCCGATTCATGATAATCGACGCGTATTGGTCAACCAATAAAACTACACAAAAATATGGAAAAAAGTGAAAGAAAGGGCTTTTCGAAGCCTTGTTCGCTAAATCTTAGGCTGTCTTTGAAATTAACCGCGCTTCTTCTGATAATTTCCGTCTTCTATGTTGAAGCGAATGTTTATTCCCAAAAAGACAAGTTGACCCTAAATCTTGAAAGGGTAGAAATGAAAAAAGTACTGGAAAGGATCGAATCCCTTACAGACCTAAAATTCTTTTACAACAATAAAAAAATCGACTCCGAAAGGCTGGTTTCGGTAAAAGTTACCGAAAAACCAGTAACGGAAGTATTGGACATATTGTTCGAGGGTACTGCCATATATTACACGCTGCGCAAAAAGCAGGTAATTCTCAAGCTTAACGATACCGAATTGCCATCTAAATCGGGTAAAGACGCGTCATCAATTAAAGATGAAACGTCAAATACAGATCTCGAAGTAGTTCAGCAAGCTATTTCGGGGATGGTAACCGATTCGAACGACGTACCGTTACCCGGGGCTAACATCGTTGAAAAAGGAACCATCAATGGCACCCAGACCGATTTTGATGGCAATTTTTCCCTTGAAGTGGGCGATGATGCGGTCTTGGTCGTGTCTTATCTTGGGTTCATGACCAAAGAAGTTAACGTCGACGGACAATCGAGTATAATTATTAGTTTGGACGAAGATGCAGCGGGGCTGGATGAAGTGGTAGTTGTAGGTTACGGTACCCAAAGCCGCGCAAAGGTTACCGGGGCAATTAGTACAATCCCAACCGATGAAATTACACAACGCCCGGTTACGAGCACTGCAAATGCCTTGCAAGGTCAAGTACCAGGTTTGACAGTCTTTAACTCAGGGGGAGCACCAGGAGTAGAAGACACGAAAATACGAATTCGGGGTGTAGGTACACTCAACAATTCCAACCCATTGGTCTTGGTAGATGGTATCGAACAGGCCCTTGGCACTGTCGAACCCCAGAATATAGAATCAATTTCAGTTTTGAAAGATGCTGCTTCTGCCGCTATTTACGGATCCCGAGCCGCAAATGGAGTCATTCTTGTGACCACAAAGCGAGGAGCTTCGACTGGGGTTACACTGTCGTACAACACTTTATTTGGTTTTCAGCAGCCTAGCTTTTTTCCAGAGAAGGCAGATGATGAAGCATGGATGAGGTTGGAAAATACCGCACAAGTAAATGCAGGGGCCAATCCCACGTATTCCGAAGAATATATTGCAAATGTACTTGCCGGCACCAACCCTTTACAATATCCTTTTGCCAATTGGGAAGAGGGAATCTTTAGAAATGGTGCGCTAATGAACCAGCAAAGTTTCTCAATATCTAGTGGAGGTGATATTGGAAAAATCTTTGCTTCCTTGAATTATAACGATACCGATGGTGTCATTAAGAACTTCAATAACAAAAGAACTACCATGCTTGTCAATGCAGATTTGTATGCTAATGATAAGCTGACCTTTAAGGTGGGGCTTATGTACAGAAACGGAGATTTTACCGGGCCAGGACATGCCATAAATTCTTCGGGAGTAGCGGGACAACAGATTGTTCAAGCACTTCTTCATATGAATAGAAACGTAGTAATGGAATATCCCGATGGCACGTATGACTTGATTTCCGGACAATGGAATGCAGCTGCGATGGCATCTGAGGGCGAAACGGTCAGAACTCAGAACGATATCGTGGCACAAGGAGGATTTGATTATGTCTTCAATGATGCACTGACCCTTAAAGGAAATGTCACCTATAAATCGAATTATCAGGGCACGTCTACTTTTATGAATAGTCTAGCCGGCATGAAAAATTATCTTACCGGTGAGCCTGTTACGGTATCGGGGTGGTTTGCAACAAATAGTTTGACCGAAGCCACCATTACTGAAAAGGAATTGAGCCAAAGATTATATTTGGATTACAACAAGAGTTTTGGTTCTCACGACCTTGGAGCGCTATTGGGGTATGAGGAGATTCACTACAATTACAAAAACGTTTCGGCTACCAGGCAAGGTTTCTTCAACAATGACCTTAGAGATTTGAATGCGGGAGGAGCCGATAATCAGCAGATAAGTGGTTATCGGGAAGAATGGCGCCTTCGTTCCTTTTTTGGCAGGCTAAATTATTCGTTTGATGATCGGTATCTGATACAAGCTAATTTAAGAATTGACGGTTCGTCAAGGTTTGGAGACGGCAATAGATATGGCTTCTTTCCTTCGGTTTCTGCCGGTTGGAACATCTCCAATGAGCCGTTTATGGAAAAATTTTCCGATGGCACGTTCCTTAGTAATCTTAAATTAAGAGGGTCTTGGGGCCAATTGGGAAATCAGAATATCGGACTCAATAAATTTAGAAATACATATAACCTGAACGAAGGTTATCAATTTGGCGGCACCCCCGTTTCCGGATCAGCGGTAACCCAGGCCGGAAATCCAGATATTACTTGGGAAACGGCAACAATTACAAATATCGGTCTTGATGTCTCTTTTATGCAAGATAGATTGGAATTTGTAGCAGAGTATTTCTGGAAATATACAGATGATATTTTACTGCAATTACCAATTTCCAGCACAATTGGGGTTGAGGCTCCTGTTCAAAATGCAGCGGCGGTCTCGAACAACGGTTACGAACTTAGCTTAACTTACCATGGGGCATATAAGGAAAATGGCTTCAATTACTCAATAGGTGCAAACTTTACCGATGTAATCAATAAAATCGAAGATTTGAACGGGGCAGGTCCTTACTTCCCTGATGGCTTTACGGTATGGCAAGAGGGTTACTCCATTAACACGTTAAGAGGGTTAGACTCACCAGGTCTTTACCGTACCCAAGCCGATTTGGATCAGTATCCCGCACGTTTAAGTTCCCTTGCAGGAATAGGTAACATTATTTACAAAGATGTGAATAATGACGGGGTCATATCGCAATCCCTCGCTCCTGGAGGAGACCAGATTATTATCGGAAATGAAGATCCGAGATATGAATTTGGTATTAGGGCCAATGCTTCCTATAAAGGCTTTGACTTTTCTATGTTTTGGCAAGGTGTGGGAAAACAATATCATACGTTGGATGGTGCATTGGTAGAAGGACCCGCTTATCAGAACTTTATACCTAAAGAAATGACAGATAACGCTTATGACCCAGTTACAAATCCTAATGGAACGTGGCCGATAGCGAGAGCTGGCAACAATTGGGATATTGTAAAATCGAGTTTCTGGTTGATAGACACCAAGTACATCAGACTAAAAAATTTCCAAATAGGATATACTATAGATCAGGATGTTTTTTCAAACTTCAGAATTTATGTTTCCGGAGAAAATATGATGACTTTTTCCGCCCAGAAACTTTTTGATCCGGAAACCCCTAGAGGTAGAAGTCAGTTCTTTCCACAAACGAAGACTATGAGTTTAGGTTTAAACATCGTATTTTAAAAAAAAATTATGAAAAGATATAATAATATAAAAGGCATATTATTCTTCGCTGCTGTAGCCTTCTTATCAGGATGTAGCGAAGGATTTGATGAAGGTCTCGACATAGAACCGACCGGCGCAGTTTCGGAAACCACCTATTGGTCTACCGTAGAAGATGCAGAATTGGCAGTTAATGCGGTATACGCAGAATTGGATGGCACTCAAATGGTCATGGCACTAGATGGTGTTACTGATATTGGCTATCACTCTTATTCAAATGTTCCTACCTTTAATGATGTCCGTTTTGGTGAAATCGATCCTTCCAACGGCACCATTACCGGTATTTGGAATAGATATTATATAGGCATCCGAAAGGCTAACGATGTTATTGCAAATATCGATAAAGTAGTAGGTGGTGATCAAGATATGATTGCAAGAATAACGGCAGAAGCCCGGTTTCTTAGAGCTTATTACTATACGCAACTTTCAAGTTTATGGTGCAATGTGCCTTTAATAACCGAGGTTCTTGATATTAATGATCAACGCCCTACAAATTCCAAGGAAGAGATTGTCAGCTATGTTATCGATGAACTTGATGACATTATAAATTCAAATGCCTTGCCCTTAAGCTATTCGGCAGATGATGTAGGCAGGGTTACTCAGGGAGCCGCCTTGACCTTAAAAGCCAGAGTGGCAATCAGAAATAGCAATTTTACGGTTGCACGCGACGCTGCCAAGGCAGTAATGGATTTGAATATTTATGGACTTTATCCAAATTATGAAGAATTGTTTCAAGTAGTGGGACAAAATTCGCAAGAAGTGATTTTTGACAGACAGTTCACAGTTGGTGGTAATACGTACAATGCATTTGGATATTCCGCCGCTTCTTTGGGAGGAGGCTCTGGCGTGGAGCCGATGAACGGTCTTTTTGAAAAGTATGAATATACAGGACCTATAAATCCCGATGACCCATTTGAGAACATAGATCCAAGATGGAATTATATTGTCTATTATACAGGGCAACCGATTGGAACCGACACCTATAATTCTTGGCCAACTAGTACTACCCCCGATAAAACAAATAGTTCTGAATTTGCTACGGTTAATGGGTACAATTTAAAGAAGTGGGTAGACTATGAATCTTTTGCCGCCAATTCAAATCTTGGCGACATAAATATGATTTTGATGCGCTACGCTGATGTTTTACTGATGTATGCCGAGTCTAAAATAGAATTGAACGAGATAGATACTTCGGTATACGCCGCAATAAACGCAATCAGACAAAGACCAACGGTCGACATGCCTGAAATTACCGAAGGAAAGTCTCAAGCGGAATTAAGAGAAATTGTCAGGGATGAGCGAGCTCGGGAATTGGCCTTTGAGGGTTTGCGTTTATTTGATATTAATCGTTGGCAAATCGGTGAGGTAAAAGCCGGACTGGTTCAAGGAATGCATTACAAGAATGAATCAGGGCAATGGGTGATTTTAGACTATGGAAGGGTTGCTACTTTCAATGAAAATAGGGACTATTGCTGGCCCGTTCCCCAAGCAGAAATGGATATTAACGACGTAATTACCCAGAATCAGGGGTATACAAATTAGAAATTATGGCTAAGGAAAATTTTATTACTCAAAAGGAAACAGAAGATCGACGAGCTTTTATAAAGAAAGCGGGAGCCGCTACCTTGTTCAGCGCAACAACTTTGAACATGGGTTTTGCTACTCCTCTAGTGTCCAGTTCCAAAAGCGTTTTAAAAGTTGGGCTTGTGGGTTGCGGTGGCCGTGGCACAGGAGCCGCTGCCCAGGCGATATCGGCAGACCCCGACACCGTACTATATGCTATGGCAGATATCTTCGAAGACCGACTAAAGAGTTCTTTGGAGGTGCTTAAAAAAACGCACGGTCAAAAGGTGCAGGTAGAAAAAGAAAGGCAGTTCATTGGGTTCGACGCATACCAAAAACTAATCGATTCGGGAGTCGATGTGGTAGTGTTGGCTTGCCCTCCGGGGTTTCGACCGAACCACCTTGCCGCTGCTATTGATGCCGGCAAACATGTTTTTTATGAAAAGCCTGTCGCTGTCGATGCACCCGGAGTTCGTAAGGTTTTAGCAGCGACCAAAAAGGCGAAAGAAAAGAACCTATCGATCGTATCGGGATTCTGTTTTCGGTATGACCTTCCAAAGCAGGCGCTTTACGGAAAAGTCTTGGCCGGGGAAATAGGGGATATCAAATCGATTTCCGTTACCCGAAACGGAGGGGAGCTCTGGTACAAAGAAAAACAGCCGGACTGGAACGATATGCAATACCATATGCGCAACTGGTATTATTACAATTGGCTTTCTGGAGATTTTATTGTAGAGATGTTCGTACATAGTCTCGATATGATGACTTGGGCCATGGGTGGTAAGATGCCCTTAAAAGCTACCGGGACCGGGGGAAGACAATGGAGAACCGATAAAAAATATGGTAATATTTACGATCATTTCGCGCTAGAATACGACTATGACAACGGGGTCAAGGGTTACGCCTTTACACGACAGCAAAATGGGGGTTCATCCCAAAACTCCATTGATATAATGGGTACCGAAGGGAATGCTCATTACGGCGGCAACCGGCACGAAATAACGGGTAAAAACCCTTGGCGCTATCGAGGGGAAGGAAACGACATGTACCAAGCCGAACATGACGCCCTTTTCAACTCAATTCGAGAAGGAAAAGGAATCAATGACGGTGAAATGGCCGCTAACAGTTCATTATTCGGTATCATGAGCAGAATGGCCGCCTATAGTGGCCAGACCATAACTTGGGATGAAGCCATGAATTCAACCAGAAGCCTGGGTCCTAATGATTTTAATTGGGATTTAGAATTTAAAGGACCCGAAATTGCGGTTCCCGGAATTACTAAGGTGCTAGGATAAAAAAGTTTAAGCTATAACCGTAAAAAAAATAATTTCTATGCCTCAAATAAAAAGTGAAGTCCGCTCATCAAGAAGAAACTGGTTAAAAAATGCGGGGCTGTTAAGCGCCGCTTCGATGGCCCCTTCGTTAGTTATGGCCGGTACGGATGAAAAAAAAAAGAACCATAGCTATGATAATCGGCCCATAAGGCTCATCGTATCTACCTACTCCTATTGGCATTTTAAACCAAAAAAGTATCCTATCGAAAAGGTTATCGAAAACGCTTCCCAAATTGGGTTTGATGGGGTAGAAATCCTTCACCGCCAAATGGAGAACGAAACGGTGCCCTACATGAACAAATTGAAAAGAATGGCTTTTGAAAGGGGGCTGGCACTTCCATTTCTATCCATCCATCAAAACTTTGTAGAACCCGATGCGAACAAACGAAAAGAGCATGTAGAACATACCATAAAATGCATCAAACTTGCCGTACAGATGGGCATACCCGCCATACGCATGAATACGGGCAGCTGGAAAGGGAAAAGAGCTCCTGACTATTATCAGACTGGTATTCAAAAACCAATCGAGGGCTATACCGACCAAGATGCCATAAAATGGGTAATTGACAGCATGCAAGAGTGCCTGAAGGAAGCTGAAAAAGAAGGGATTACACTTTGCCTAGAGAACCATTGGGGACTTTCATCGAATATCGATTACCTCGAAGAGATATACAAAACCTTGGCTTCTTCACCGGCAATGGGATTAAACCTTGATACTGGAAATTATGTCGGAGAGCCATATCCACAGTTTGAAAGATTGATTGGATATGCCGATATTATTCAGGCAAAAACCTATTATGGTGGCGGCAAATATTATGATTTAGACCTAGACTATGATCGGATTGCCAGAATTATGCGCGATGCTAATTTCACAGGTTATGTTTCATTGGAAATGGAAGGCAATGAAGACGCCGAAACCGCAGTTCCAAAAAGCTATGCCATGTTGCGGAAAGCATTTGAGGTTTAACCTAGTACTTTCATCTAATTAACTTATCTGAAAATGAAAAAATTAAAAAAGAGTCTTGTTTTAAATGTATTCATATTATTCATAATTGCTACACACAATTTTTGTAACGCCCAGCACGAGCCCTTCGAGTTCGAGTTCGGTACATCTACTACTCTGGAAAACGCCTTAAAGACTAGTTCGGAAGAGGACTCCAAGATCAAATGGATAAATGTCAATACCGTCAAAAAAGGCTGGACAGTCAATAATGAAGGCGTGTTGGTAAATTTAGGCCACCCGATTGGAGTCGTACGATCAGAAAAACAATATGAAAATTTTATTCTTCACGTAGAGTGGAGGCATATGGAACCGGGCGGAAATTCTGGTGTTTTTGCCTGGAGTAATGGCAACCCCGAAGAAGGAAAAGAATTACCCGACGGGGTCGAAATTCAAATGCTCGAACTCGATTGGATCAACATCAACGCAAAGGATGGTATCCAGCAGCCCATAGCTTATGTCCATGGCGAAGTATGGGGCGTTGGCGGTGTTGTGACCATACCCGATAATCCAAGAGGAGAAAGGAGCAAATCAATAGAAAACCGTGCCTTGGGAAAAGGTATATGGAATACCTACGACGTCGTTGCCATAGACGGGGTCATCAAACTTTCGGTTAACGGTAAATTTGTCAACGGCATCTCAAAATCTACCCAAAAGAAAGGCTATTTATGCCTTGAATCAGAAGGAGCGGAGATTCATTTCCGAAATTTTAAGGTTATCGAACTGCCGCCTGGTGTAACTTCTTCGGAACAGACAGCTCCTCAACTCAAATAATTTATAAAACCACCCATTATGAAACAGCTGATTTTCATTCTATCATTTTCATTGTATTTCGGATTTGCCTTTGCTCAAGAAAGCAAAAGTTTGTTTAATGGCAAAGATTTATCGGGATGGACCAAACACGGTACCGAATACTGGTATGTTGACAACAAAGAACTCGTTTGTGAAAGTGGCCCTGAAGCGAAGTACGGTTACCTTTCTACCAACAAACCCTATAAAAACTTTATTCTAGACCTTGATTTTAAATTAGAGGCCAATGGCAATAGCGGTGTGTTCATACGATCGCACGTAGGGGGTGAAGATGGTACGACCATACGAGGTTGGCAAGTAGAGGTTGCCCCACCCAACAAGCACACCGGGGGCATTTATGAATCTACCCAAGGTGGAAGGGGGTGGGTAATTAAACCTGACCCTGCTGATGAAAAACAGCTAGACCCAAGCAATTGGAACCACATGAAAATCGAAGCTAAAGACGATATCATTAGTACATGGCTGAACGGAAAACAAATGGTAAAACTGAAGGATGAAAAAATTGGGGAGGGTCGGGGATCCATTGCTCTTCAAATACACAGCGGGGGCGGAATCAAAGTAAGGTGGAAGAACATTGAAATTCAAGAAATTGAATAGCACCCGTTCTTTGTTAAACTTACTTTATTCTTATGCTATTCTTAAGAAACCATTACCATGAGAAAATCGGTCAGGCTACGTTTATCCATTTTAATGCTAATGGAATACTTTATCTGGGGGGCTTGGTACGTAACTATGGGCACATACCTCCTAACCTATCTGAAAGCCGATGCCTTACAGGTGGGTGCAGCTTATGCCAACCTTTCCATTGCCGCCATTATTTCGCCGTTTTTCGTAGGTCTTATTGCCGATCGTTTTTTTTCTGCCCAAAAGGTTTTGGCCGTCTTACACCTCATAGGGGCCGCAACGCTATATTATGTTAGTACGGTCAAAAATTTCGGAGACTTCTGGTGGCTGATCCTTTTATATACTTTACTCTATATGCCCACCATGTCATTGACAAATGCGATATCTTTTTCACAGATGGAAGATCCCGGTAAAGAATTCCCGCGCATACGGGTATTTGGAACATTGGGATGGATAGCTGCCGGACTCTTGATCGGTTTTATGGAACTCGAGGCTTCCTATATGACATTTCGTATTGCAGCCGGATGTTCTCTTGTCTTAGGGGTTCTAAGCTTCTTTTTGCCGAATACGCCCCCAACAAAAAAAACGGCCAGTGTTGCTTCTATTTTGGGTTTGGATGCCCTCGTACTGTTTAAGAATAGCTCTTTTGTCGTTTTCTTTGTCAGTTCGGTTATTATCTGTATTCCCTTAGCCTTCTACTACAGCTTCGCCAACCCTTTTCTTAACGACATAGGGATGGAGAACGCAGCTGGTAAAATGACTTTAGGACAAGTATCGGAATTTCTATTTTTACTTCTTATGCCATTGGCCCTTAGCCGATTTGGAATCAAAAAAGTAATGCTGATAGGCATGTTCGCTTGGGCCGCACGCTACTTATTTTTTTCCTTTGGAAATGTCGAATCCGCAATTTGGATGATTTATTTAGGAATCATACTTCATGGCATTTGTTATGATTTCTTTTTTGTCTCGGGCCAGATCTACATAGATAAGAAAGCCAAAGGTGCCTTTCGAAATTCCGCTCAAGGTCTGATAACATTTGCTACTTATGGTGTCGGTATGCTGGTAGGTTCGTTCGTTTCCGGTTCGGTAACCGAAAACTTTCAACAAACGATCAACGGTTCACTGAACTATATGTGGCAATCTATTTGGATGGTGCCAGGAACAATTGCTTTAGCAGTAGGGATACTTTTTATGTTCTTTTTTAAGGAAAAGTCGGCATCAATGTTAAGTAAAGACAAAAAAGACGAACAACCACAACACGATAAACCGGCCATAACCATAAAACATATCAAAAATTGACGAACATTACAAAAAACCTTTTGGGCCTTAGCAGATGGCCATTATAACTCGGAAGCATCCTATGCAGAGGCATAGCATTTCTTTGAAAAAAATCCATTAAAAAATAAAATACAAACCATCTGCACGAATCTAGAAGGATATAGAAACAACCTAGATATTCTAAATTTTGAAGACTATGAAAATACTATGCAGCTTACTTATTCCAGTACTCGTTATTTCTTGTGGAGAAGGCGGGGAATATTATACCTATGAGGACTTTTCGAAAGTTGAAAAGATAGATGTGCACACCCACGTATGGACAGACCGCACCGATTTTGTAGATCTAGCGAAAGAAGATAATTTCAGATTGCTGAATATTGTCGTCGATCTTTCCAAAGGCGATGAATTCGTCAAAGAACAATATGACCACTGCATGGACCAAAAAAATAAAAACCCTGAAAATATCGAAGTAGCCACCGCTTTTTCGATGGATGATTGGGACAATCCTGACTTTACCAAAAATACAATCACCTGGTTGGAGCAATGTTTTTCAGAAGGAGCGATTGCCATTAAGGTTTGGAAGAATATCGGCATGGAATTCCGAGATAAGAACAACGAACTGATCATGATCGATAATCCGAAGTTCGATACTATTTTCAATTATTTGACCAAAAGGGAAATACCCCTATTAGGACACCTAGGGGAACCTAAGAACTGTTGGCTCCCATTAGATGAGATGACCGTAAACAATGACAAGGAATACTTTGAAGAACACCCGCAGTACCATATGTACAAACACCCCGAACTACCCTCATATGAAGACCAGATTGCCGCCCGCGACCGCATGCTTGAAAAACACCCCGACCTTATATTTATGGGTGCTCACATGGGAAGTTTAGAATGGGACACCGACAAATTGGCAAAACGTTTGGACAAATTTCCGAACATGTGCGTGGATCTCGCGGCTAGAATGGGGCAGGTTTTTTACCAGACAATCGAAGAACGTGAAAAAGTGCGTAATTTTTTTATAACTTATCAAGACCGCATTCTATATGCAACCGATAAAGCTGATGATGGCGAAGACGAAGTTGCTGAAATGCAAAAGGACACCCATGAAAGATGGCTTCAAGATTGGCGTTTTTTTGTAACGGATGATAAGATGACAAGCGAGCGCGTAAATGGAGAATTCAACGGATTGAAGCTTCCGAAGGAAGCGGTGGATAAAATCTTCTCAAAAAATGCTAAAAATTGGTTAGGGATGTTTAGTGATGAAGATATATGATCAAGCTCCTATTTCGTCAACATGAAAGAGAAAATGAATCTCAAAAAACCAATACATGACTGTGCACACGGGCTTCAATTCTCGAAATCAAAACTTAGGCCGAACCTAATTAGAAGTTTTGCCGGTCATTTCTTTCAGCGCATTCAAGATTTGCTTAGGAGACATCCTTTCTGTGTAATTTGCCTCGACATGACAGGCTTCAATAATTCCAGCTTTATTAATTATAAAGGTAGCAGGAACGGGTAGATTTTTTGAACCGTCACCATTTAACAGGCTTAAATCACGGCGTTGGTGATAATCTTCTCCCGGGTCGAACTGTAAATTGTAAGCATTGATCACCTCTTGGTTTGAGTCGCTAAGCACCTCAAAGCCCAAATTATTTTTCTGAACAGTGGTCAGTGCATTCTCCGGCTTTTGCGGACTGATTGCGATAAGTCTAGCACCGAAAGCAGTTATTTTGGGCAGGTGCTTTTGCACAGCCATAAGGTCTAGATTGCAAATAGGACACCATTCACCACGGTAGAATTTTAGAATAACAATATCGTTCTTCAACACATCATAAAGTGATATTGGCTTACCAAAAGCATTTGGCAGGATAAAATTAGGCGCCCTATCCCCTACCGCAAGCCCTTTTACTTGAGATGCATTGGCAATTACCAATTTCTGAAATTCTTGTAGACCACCCATTCAATATGTTTTAAAAAATTATTTTATCAATTGCTATTTAATGGTGAGAAAATCATCGTTCCCGAGGACGGCAAAAAAACAGTGGCATTTCAGGACTTTGAACTAAAACTTGAACATCATTTATTAATCCGTTAAGATTTTAAAGATGAAATGCCTTCCGAAAACACCCCTAAATAAAAACCAGATCAAAAAAAAGTGGTAGCCAATACCATGGTCATCCGCCAAGAATATGACGATATTTTACGCTTCAGGCCCATTAAAAACCGGTTCAAAAATTTCCAAATACAGGGAACAAAAAATGTACCTATTTCTCTAGCTTTAAGACGGCAAATTTGCCTTTATTCCATCCATGAACGAGCAAGTATAACTGCTTTGATCCATTTTGGCCTTCTACAAAATGGGGCCATACCTGATGGATATTGGTTAAGACCGGAATATCAAGATCTCCGGGAATTACAGTCGATACTAGCTTTTCGCCAGTATGAACGTAGATAGGGGCCGATTTCTGTTCACCGATTGCACTCAATGCATTCAAGAAGAAATGCTCCGTTTTATAGGAGACGTTACAAACCAGGCTTCCTTCGGGAATATCATTAAAGGTTTCCACGAACTTGCCTTTTTTCGTGAATTTCACAACCTGACCTGCTGCACGATTGGCCACGAGTATGTGATTATCATGGGCATATACCCCATGCGCTGTCTGAAATTGACCGGGATTATCTCCCTTTCCTCCCCACGCAAGCTTCCCCCAACTCCAAACACCATTTTTTTCTTTTATCGTCATCACGAAATCGCCTGCGGAGTAACCATGGGCGACATATAGTGTACCTTTCAGATAGGTTACATCCGTTACGCCAAAATTGCTATCCTCAGATGAAAAGAATTCATTGGCAGGGGCAAATTTGAACTCGTTTCCGGTAGGCTTCAAGATTTCGCTTACAATTGTTCCATCTAAGGTCAATACGAGCACCCTTTTCCCCTCTTGTGCTACGGCAAGGTGTTTTACGCCCTTATGAACAAAGAAAACAATTCCGTGAATATTATCCTTTAAGCGCTCATCAGTACCAATGATGTTCCATTTTTTAAGATCAGGACTGATCGAGCAAAGCCCATACCCGGGAATTCCGGTGTAAACGATTCCTGTTTCTGGGTCTTCGTTAAAACCACCATGCATTTTTGGTTCAAATTCATGGGCATCTTTGGGGAAGGCATCAGTTAATTCTTGGTCAAAGGAAAAAATAAACTCTCCTTGGCCAGTTACCAGTTTTGCCAGACCACCCACGTGATCAGATGGCATTGGGCCATGCTCGTGATTATGAACTATGCCGGCATGCTCATGCGAATGATGTGTATGGTCATCATGCGCCTCTTGGGCCATTGCGTTATATGAAAACCCCAGAAAAGTTATAATTGACAATACGGCAAGCGGTGTTTTTTTTATCATGGTCGATCCTATATTTTTTTTGAAAAGTAATCATTTCTAGCTTAATGTTCAAACAGCTCCGACTTTCCTGTTTTTTTCCGTACTATCAGGTACATAGAACATGCCGATAATTGCAAGTTATTGTTTCACGGGAACCCAACATAAATAACAAAGACAAACCGCAGGGGCGTTTCGCATTACCCCTTCAGAATGAACTTACTACGTATTTTCATTGGATTAAAAAATTAGACTCCGTTTTTAAAGCACTTTAACAACATAGCTTTCCCAAACTACCGAAACATCAAGACCTAAAAAACATCTTTTTTATGCTTCAACACCTCGAATATATCGTCACTTTAACACGACCCGATTTTCTAAGTGATACGAAAAGGCCTTCCCATGGACTGTTTCCTATTGAAGAAAACCTTATTTACTAAACCCCAAACTTTTGTTTAATGTTACCGTATACCTCGAACATTGAAGAAACTGGCTTCCTAAACTGTTCTTTTGAATAAAATATAGCTGAATAAATAAATCCTGATAGAAAATGAAGTTACAACGAACGTTTACTTTATGGGGCTCGTCTGGAACATTTTTCGATACGCCCTAGGTGTCATACCTGCAAATTTCCGAAAACTGGCATTAAATCGGCTAATGGAGTTGAAACCGGCTTCGTACGCAATAGAGGTAATCGGGTCTATTGTTATGGAAAGTTTTCTTTGCGCATACAATACCCGCTGCTGAATTAGGTATCTCGATAAAGATTCGTCAAAGGTTTGTTTAAAAATGGAATTGGCATAATCAGGGTGTATCCCTACAGCAAATGCTACATCGGTCACCTTAATTGGATTTGTAAAATTTTGTGCAATGAAAATAGCCATTTTCTCGACGAGGTTCATGGTTGACATTTCCATTTTGAGCTTTGACGCATTGATCCTTGGCTGTTGCTGCATCAGGCGTTTTAAATAAGCTTGTATTTCAAGGGTACAGACCTCATTTAGATAGTCTTTTTTGCTATCCAAATCTAACGCCCATTGTTGAAACATGTCTTTTGTTTTCTGAGTATTTTGAACAGTTTCAAAAAGTTGTACCTGACCTTTGAAAAGTATATCCAAAAATGGTTTGGGCATATTCCATTGCGATATCAATGTAAATGGTATGGTAATTACAAAATAAGGTGAATCGCCATTATACTCAACAATTTGATGCGGAAGCAATGCCCAAAAAATTACTAACCCACCTTTGGCGACATGTATCTTTCTATCATGGATAAGATAGGTAATGGATCCACCGGGCAAATAATTAATTTCTATCTCATTATGCCTGTCTGGTCTTCTCATAACATTGGGACGCCATACTTCACACGTAAGACCGTACGGAGTTAAATCTTCTCTTTTTTCATCGAAATGTTTCAGCATATAGGAAAATGATAGGCATTTATCCAAATATAGGAAGTATAGATGTTTTTACGAGCATATCTTTACTTTTTGAAGTATTGTCATTATATCGTTGAATTACAGGTTGGCTATAGCAGTTGTATGGAGGTTTTTTGCCCGCGCAAAATTTAAAATTGAAATTATGAAGCTTTTTACGCTTACTTTGACCTTAGTTACCACGACTTTTTTGACAACCTTGGGTTCCGCTCAAGATAAAGCAACCGATTACCTTGATAAAAGATGGTCGGAAGTTGCGAACAAAATGCCTTCGGATTGGTATGGTTCAAACGAAGCAAAATTGGTTGCCGAAAATGTATTGCTCAGTCAAAAGGCTATCGGCGGCTGGGAGAAAAACAAAAACTTCCACCATCATTTTTCCGAATCGGAAAAAGCAGATTATCGAAACAACAAGAATAAAATAGGTGCAACTTTCGATAATGGCGCTACCATTACCGAGCTGAAATTTCTTGCCAAGGTATATGCAAAAATCAAGGATGATCGCTACAGACAGGCTTTTAGAAAAGGTTTGGACTACATTTTTGTCACTCAATATGCAAACGGTGGGTGGCCACAGTTTTTTCCTGTACGGAAAGGAAGTGTAGCATATTCTGGCCATATCACCTATAACGACTATGCCATGGTCAATATCATGAAATTTTTAAAAGAGATTGGTTCTGATACCGAAGAATATGCAGCACTTCAACTGGGGCCTAATATAATTACAAAGGCCAAAAGGGCATTTGACAAGGGTATTCAATGTTTTCTTGATACCCAAATCGTATACCAGGGTAAACCCGCTGTCTGGTGCGCCCAACATGATTCAATAACACTCGCTCCCGCAAAAGCCCGTAGTTATGAACTTCCTTCGTTCAGTGGGTCTGAATCTGTGGGCATCGTACAATTATTGATGGATATAGATAATCCTTCCAAAGAAATTGTTGCATCTGTAAATGGCGCGGTGCAATGGTTTGAAAACAATCGCATAGAGGGTATAAAAATAGAAACGGAAACGAAAAAAGATGGACGAAAGAACAGAATTGTAGTTGAAGATAAAAATGCACCAACATTATGGGGGCGTTTTTATGATTTGGAAACAAGTACAATATACTTTTGCAGTCGTGATGGTATTAAAAGAAAATCCCTAGCAGAAATAAGCGATGATCGTCGAAACGGATACAGTTGGTACACAAATGCCCCTGAAAAGGTGTTAAAAAGATATCCGAAATGGCTGGCCAAGAATCAAAAATCGATGAACTGACCGCTAGATTCTACATTAGACAACTTTATGATTGCAAAACAAAATCTTATCCCAGTAAAAACCATGGTTCATCTGGGCATCTATACTAATTAGAACAAAATCAAAATATTTTATATGAGGATAGCCCTTTGGTTCATTTCATTTTGCCTGATATGTCAAATCTCGACCTTCGCTCAAGTAAATAATAAAAATAGAGTAGTCATTTTAACCGATATTGAAGCCGACCCTGATGATACACAATCATTGGTTAGGCTGCTCTTATATTCAAATCAAATTGACATTAAAGGTATCGTTGCCACCACCTCTTGCTGGCAACAGCACAAAATTGCGCCCGAATCTATAGAACGGGTTTTACGGGCATATGGTGAAGTGCAGCCCAACCTTTTAAAACATGAAACCGGATTTCCAAAACCGGAAGCATTGATAACCCTCATTAAAACCGGACTTCCCGTTTATGGAATGCTCGGTGTAGGCAATGGAAAAGATTCGGAGGGTTCGGACTGGATTATAAAAGTTCTCGAGGAAAAAGACGAGCGACCCTTGTGGATATCGGTTTGGGGAGGTGCAAATACGTTGGCCCAATCACTGCATAAAATTAAAAAAACAAGAAGTGCAAAAGAGGCTAAACGACTCATCTCGAAGCTGCGAGTTTATACCATTTCGGATCAAGATGATAGCGGTATTTGGATACGGAATAACTTTCCAGACTTATTTTATATTGTTACCCCCGGAGACTACTATGCCAATGCTACATGGGCAGGGATCAATAGTTTTATAAAAGGAATAGATAATACATCGATCAGTAATGGTTGGATAGCCCAACACATTCAACAAAACCACGGCCCTCTGGGCGCCGAATATCCTGATGTCGCCTATGGAGTAGAAGGCGACACCCCCGCTTTCTTGTCATTGATACCTAATGGACTTAATGAGCCTGAACACCCGGAATGGGGCAGCTGGGGCGGTCGATATGCTCTTTACAAGCCCGATTTCTCAAAAACAAAAAAAGGAAGCTCTATTGTAACAATAGCCCCTGAAACAAGGGCCATATGGACCAATGTCACTGATAATTACACCCCATACATACCCAAGGAATATGGTCGTACAATAAGAAGGGATACTGTTTCATTTAAAGGCAACAAGGTCACTTTATGGCGCTGGAGGGATGATTTTCAAAATGATTTTGCCGCCCGAATGGATTGGAGCGTCATGCCGTATGAAAAAGCTAACCATCCACCTGTTCCCGTTTTGGCACATTCTGAACAGCTAATGGTGAAGTCGGGCGAGAGATTCAGTTTAGACGCATCTAAGTCTACAGACCCTGACGGTGACAGTCTCAGTTACTTGTGGTTTCATTATCCTGAGGAAAGTTCGTATAAAATGGATATAGATCCCGGTGCGGCAAATTTACATATTGTAAATCTTAAGGCCCCAGAAGTTCAAAAAAAGGAAACAATCCATTTCATATTGAAACTTTCGGACAAAGGCATACCCTCGTTATCGAGATATAAACGCGTAATCGTAACCGTAGTCCCTTGATACCCGATTGGGCCAGTTGTGAGACCTCTCTCCAACTTTTTGGGAAGAAAATAAACTACAATGAATAAGCTGATTTCTATACTGTGTTCCCTGATTATTATGGGTTGTGCAACCAACAATGCGCAACAAACCAAAGCAAAACCTCGTATTCTAATCAGTACCGACATTGGTGGTACAGACCCCGATGATAATCAGTCCATGATTCATTTTTTAATGTATAGCGATCAATTTGAAACCGAAGGCTTGGTTTCTTCACCTTCTTATGGTTTTGGTACCAAACAAAATATTCTAGACATGATTGCTTTATATGAAAAAGATTATTCAAAGTTGAAAGAGCATAGTGCGCAATTCCCTTTTCCAGATTCCTTACGAGCGATCACCAAACAGGGAAGAAAAGGCGCTGCTCCGTATATCGGTTACGGCTCTGCAACGGAAGGTTCCGAATGGATTATTACGTGCGCAAAAAAAGAGAGCGAACAGCCGCTTTGGGTTCTTGTTTGGGGAGGTCTTGAAGATTTAGCCCAAGCATTACATGATGCTCCCGAAATTCAAAAGAAAATAAAAGTATACTGGATCGGAGGACCAAATAAAAAATGGAGCGCCAACAGTTATGCTTACATTGCCAAAAATTTTCCCAATCTTTGGTTCATAGAGGCGAATGCTTCCTACAGAGGTTTTTTCTCTAACAGTAATGTACCCGACAGTTTGAAAGGCAATAGGTATTACGACCACTACATAAAGAAGTTAGGATATTTGGGCAATGATTTTAAGAACTATTACAATGGAGATATAAAAATGGGAGATACCCCTTCGCTACTCTACACCATGAATGGGGACCCGAATAATCCATTAAAAGATAGTTGGGGAGGCAGTTTTGAAAAATTCAGCCATAGTCCAAGATATATTTTTAACCGAAGAACAACAGTTGAAGATACCGTTTCGATATATTCGATTATAGAGTACCGTTTCGATGGCCCGAAAATTAGTATCCCTAAAGATTCCACCTGTTTTACAATGACGGTACATGCAGGGGTCGGCGAACAAAAATGGCCAGGGTTTTATCTTGGTGAAGGTAAATATGCAATACGATACGCTCCAAAAAAGGCTGAAAATTTAAAGTACTCAATTACTTCAAAAGTTCCGGGCTTCCCAAAACAAAGTGGTCAACTTGTTGTTAATAATATTTGGCCACGTGAGCAATCAGCGAGTGATTACCAGTTAGGATCCAATTGGTACACAGACTCCACCAATCCTGAACTATTTGACAACGAATGGCAAGGTGCCCGAACCGTCTTAAAATGGCGCAGTGCTGTTTTGTTGGATTGGGCCAAACGTTGGTCCTGGTTACAAGGGCCATGATAGTTTTATATACTTCCAATGAGGTGTAAACCTTTAATAGTCTAAATAAAGGCGATATAAAATATCTACAACTAATTGCGGTAAGCCAATGGTTGGCTAAGAATTATTCTTAGTAGATATGATTATAATTATCTTTCTTTTTAAGCTTTACCTTTAATTGTTCTAAGTTAATTGTCAAATTTTAAAGGCTTCCAAAGCTTAATTCAATTTGTAATTTTCCCTGTAAGCAGTGGGGCTTATACCTTCCTTATTTTTAAATAGTCTTGAAAAATAAGGCGGATATTCAAAACCTAATTCATAGGCCACTTCTGAAATGGTTTTATTCGGGTTCAACAAGATATTCTTGGCTTCATCGATCAAGTACAACTGCAAATGTTCGGTTGAAGTTTTGCCTGTTTCCTTTTTAAGCGTATCGCTTAGGTACCGTTGGGAAACCGACAGTTGATTCGCAATTTGCTCTATGCTAGGAATACCATTTTCCTGTAATTGTCCCGATTCAAAATAGTCTTCAAGATACTTAATAAATTGCTCCAATAAATCATTGGAAAGCTCCTTTCGGTGCAAAAACTGTCTTTCATAAAATCGATTGGCATATTTTAAGAGCGTGCTAAGTTGCGAAATAATGATGTCTTTGCTGAAGGCATCTTGATTGTTCTGGTATTCAATCTCAATATTCTCTACAATCGATTCTATCTGCTTTTCTTCCCTTGGGGAAAGATGCAAGGCTTCGTTAACGGTATAGGAAAAGAATCCATATTTCTTGATTTGCTGGGCCAACTCCGTCCCTTTTAGAAAATCTTCATGAAAGTTTATCGAAAAACCTTTTTGCTCAAAAACTACGTTCTCATCCCATTGCAATACTTGTCTCGGCGCGATGAAAAACAATGCGCCATTGGTAAAATCATATTTCGTACGGCCGTAATTTAAGTCACCTTTTACAAACTTCTTAAAGCTAATGGAATAGCAATCGTTCGTAATGGGGGGCGAACTCTCTTTCGGGCATGGCAGAAAACCTTGCCCAATAGCCGAAAACACACTGAGCATGGGGTGCTCAGGGCTCGGAAGTTCTAGGTAATCTAAGTAAGCCGATAATGTTTTAAAGTGCTGCATTTTAATTTTTCGATTCGTTTACTACGGATAATAATTGTTTGTGGTAGGTATCGATTCTGGCGTGGGCCGTGCCGTCAATCAACAAAATAACCACCAACATGGCGACGGTAGTAATCATGCTTGCTCGCCATATGGGTGTATTGACAAATAAAATGACGAGGGCACAGGCTATGATGATTAACGGAATAACAGTAAAAACAATGGTCTTATATTCCTTTAAGGTGCTTTCGGCCCGTTCAATTTCTGATGCCACAAAAGCCGATGCATCCGTATTGTAAGCCGTTTCAAATTGTGGAATTCTTGATTTGTTGGTAAAAAACAATCCGAGCCCGATGATTGTCAGTAATGCCCCTGCTACTAAAGTGGGAATGATATAGGCTTTGGCCATATCGGTTTTTCCCAATTGCCAAAACCCCAGGCTTGCGAACATAAATACAACTCCGAAAAGAATGAAAAATGGAGTTGAAAAAAGTTCGGCTCTTGCCCAATCGGTGGCTTCTTTTAATATATCCATGTCATTATATTTTATAAGGATTTCCAAATTATATATTCCACTTCAAATTAGTGGTTTTTTCCGACACTTCCCACAATCGCTCCATCACGGGCTTATCTTTCGCATGAGGTTCTAATTTGCATTCGCCAACCGGACCGGTCCAATAATTTCGGCCTGTAGGACCATAAAAACCACTTTGATCCAAGTCAGGTTCTGTAGCACACATCAATTCAGGATATGCCCCTTTTTCAGCGGATTGTACGAATGGAGACCATTTCATCAGTTGCCAAACGAAGCGTGTCATCAAGCCCCCGCTGGTTTTGATCAGCGACGTTCTGGAAGCTCCGGGATGACAGGCATACGCTTTGACATTGGTCTTGCCGGCCTTTTTCAATCTATCCTGTAGTTCATAGACGGTCATTATCTGTGCTAGTTTGCTTTGGCTATATACACTATTGGGACTGTAGTTCTTATCCCAATTCATATCGTCAAACTGTACGGTTTTAATACCTAAGTTATAACCCATACTACCTACTGTTACTATACGTCCGTTAGATTCTTCAATTCTTGGGTAGAGCAGTCCTTGTAGTAAAAAGTTACCATAATGGTTCACACCCATTTGGCTTTCAAAACCATCAACGGTGAACGTTTGTTTGGGCACTTGGGCAATTGCGGCGTTCAACAGCAAGGCATCGATTTGCGGTACTGTTTTGAGAACTTCTTCAGCTGCCTTTCTTACAGAATCTTGCGCTGCCAAGTCCATCTGTATATTCGACACGTCTATATCATTATCGAGCTCTTGTTTCAGGGCGGTGATGGTGTCTTCCGATTTTTTAGTATTCCGATTAAGCATCACCACTTTTGCTCCTTTTGACAGCAATATTCTTGCTGCTTCAAATCCAGTACCGCTCGTGGTACCAGTTATTACGTAGGTTTTACCTTTCAGCGACCCGATTCGATCGGGGGTCCATCCTTGTTTACCAAATTGAGTTGTATTCATTATTGCTTATTTTTTGTTTCAAATAATAAGACAAAGGTAGGTGTGAGGAGAGCTTAACTCCTTATACGGATTTTCGAATCTTGTATACTTTTTGGTTTTCAGAAACTCATCCAGCTGCCGGTTGGTCTTCATAGATATTTTAGAGAATTACCCGTTCGATTTGGCGGTGTGCTTACATACAGAGAATGCATTTGTTCAATGATACCGATTCAATGTAAACTTTTAGGTGTAAGTCCTGTTTTCAAAAGCCATATTCTGAGCTTAAACAAAAAAGACTTCAAAGAAATTAATCTTTGAAGTCTTGGTTTTCAGGTGATCGCGGAAGGATTCGAACCTTCGACCGTCTGCTTAGAAGGCAACGGATTTATGGTTTTATATGTTTTTAAATATATTTAAAAGTACTGATTATCAATATTTTAAAAATTATATGGATTCATATAAAACCATATAATACCCGATTTTGAGTGCAAATTGAGTGCAAATTTTTTGTATCTTCAATTTATGAAGACCAATATAACCCTCTCAATCGATACAAGACGAAAACGAAAAGATGGTATGTGCCCGATTATTTTCAGATTGAGCCATCATCGAAAGACCATTGCTATTTCCACAGGATTTGCCGTTCCGCCAGAATACTGGAATGAAAAGAAGCGTGAAGTCAAAAGAACGTACAGGGGTGTATCCTCTGTTCCTCGTTTGAACAATATGCTGACCAAAAAGAAAACCGAACTACGGGACGACATTAATTTGTTAGAGGAAAATAAACAGTTGGAAAGTCTAGGCATAACCGACTTGAAACGCATCCTCACCAAAACGACCAAAAAGATTTCCTTTTTCGAATATACGAAACAGCTCATTGATGAAATGGAAGAGGCCCAACGATATGGCAATGCGAGAGCCTATAAAAGTGTTCTTGGCGCGTTAAGGAATTTTCATAGGAAAAAGAGCCTACGGTTCGAGGAAGTGAATTATGCCTATCTCAAAAAGTTTGAGACCGCTCATTTAAAAAAAGGAAACAGCATAAATGGGTTGTCCACCTATATGCGTACGATCAGGGCCATTTACAACAAAGCCATTCATCAGGAAATTGTATCGGCAGATAGTTATCCATTCAGAAAGTACAAGATAAAATCGCAACCTACGGCTAAACGGGCAATAAGCAAGGATAAAATCAAACGGATTCTTGACTTGGAGTTGGAACCCGACAGCCCATTATTCCATACACGCAACTATTTTCTATGTTCGTATTTGATGAACGGTATCTCGTTTATTGATATGGCTTTTTTGAAAGTAGGAAACATTATAGATGGTCGTATTCAGTATCGCAGACAAAAAACTGCAAGACCTTATGACATTAAAATAACGAATCAGCTCTCCTCCATTCTTGAATACTATCTAAAAGGCAAGGAGAAATCCGATTTCATTTTTCCGATAGTACGGAGGGAAGACCTACAGGATCAATATTATGACGTGCAATGGGAAAGAAAACGTTACAACAAACGATTAAAAGAAATTGCCGAACTGTGTGATATTCAAGAAAAACTAACGAGCTACGTAAGCCGTCATTCAATGGCTACAAACCTTATTCTTAATGACGTACCCATCAATGCCCTCAGTAAAATGCTTGGTCATAGCAAACTGCAAACCACGGAAATCTACATCAAAAATCTACCGACTCATATCATGGACGAGTATCAAGAGCGGTTGGAAATCTAGAGCTAATAATTGAAATTCATTTGCGATTTACTACGGAAATTGTAGTATTATGCAAATATGGGATGCCTTTTTAAATCTTATGAAAGCCAAATGACTATAATAATTAGTTGACTTACAGTGGTATCAACGCCTTCTTAAACTTCAATTTGTCGGCCAAATCATCATTTTCTTCTTCTCGAAGGGTATAAATGATTTCCTCATATTCTTCAATAAAAATATCTATGAGTTTTTTGCCATTGATTAGTGTGATGGGCACTTTATATTCATCACTAGCATTTTCAACAGCTTTTTTATGAAAATCACTAAGGGTAATGAAACAACCCTGAAAATCACGTTTCATGGCCCCGCGAAAACTAGCTACTTCTTGCCAAGAGATTGCTTTTTTGGAGTAAGCTTTGACTTGTACCTGTAAATTGATTGAAGCCACACCAAAAACGGATAAAACACCTTCAAAGTCAATGCCTCCATCGCCTACACCGCCTTGCTTTTCATCAGTTGGTTCAAAACCTATAGAGCGCAGCAAGTAGCTCACTAACATTTCAAATTCAAAAGCATCTAGTTCTAAAAGCTTCTCCTTGATGATTTTATAAATATTGATATCGGCTCTTTGAACGACCTCATTTTTTGGAACAAGATCGATGGCTTGTAAGATCTCACGACCGTTACTAACTCTATATACAGTAAGGCTACTCCTTAGCGTATTTTGTAATGGAACACTTAGTTCATAACGATCAATAGTTTGGTTGAACCAATTTACCTTTTTGCGCTGACCATATGGGGAGGTGTCATCAGGTTCATAATAATTTTCGCTGATAATTTCACCCACCAAAAGCTGACCACTTTTAAAAGGTGTAAGTACGATATCACCAACATTAATTTCATTTATAAAGCGATAAACCTGTCCAGAATTTTGACCTGCCCTCAATGGAACATCTTTTGGAAACTTTTTAAAGTAATGTTTTTTGATTTCTTCTCTGGCAATGCCCTTCTCCATCAAAAAGTCAAACCAACCAATGCCCACATAGCCGTTATCCTTAAAGGCCTGTGTATACCTACCGAAGTCTGCTCGTACAACGTAAATGTTTTTCATAAAAGTTCAGAAAGATATTTAATATTGGAAATGTTACTTGCTACGTAGGGATACTCATTACCCGGATTTTGATTAATTACCTCAAAATCTTCTCTTTTTTGAAGTTCATTATTTATATGCTTATCACCAAAGGAGTAGCCTGATATTAAAATATTTTCAGTTTCTGCCACGCACTTTTCAAACCGTTTAAAAAGAACAGAATACATCAAATCATTTTTAATAATTTTAGTTTTATCTGTACCGGTTATGAATTTTGGTATTATATCAGAATTAAGGTCTTGCAAAGTTTTTTTAGTTTCAGGATCAACCCTAATGGCAAAATGTTTCTCGCGATAATTTGTAGTTGTGAAGTAATTGTACTCTCCCGTGGGTTCTAGGTATGGTTTCTCTCCTTTAATATAGTGTTCAAATCGATAGAAATCTAGACTGCCATGTAGTTTGTGAATTCTTATAGGTTTATCAAAAGTACCTTTGAAGACTGCAATTGATGTTCCTTCATCTTGATAGTGGATTTCCGAATCTTGCTTGGTAAAACCACGAGAATATTTAGCTCCATAGGCCTTGCACAAGTTTTCTAAAAGTAAGTCATGGTTCAAGGTAAAAATATCAACCTCTTGGAAACCCCTGATATATGTGAAGAATTGCCCATACTCATGCAGCGAAGTGTTGAATTGGGAATCACTGTAACTCAATAAATCAGCAATCAAATAATTTACGATGCCAGAAAGTTTTGAGAGACTTGAATCATTTTTGAAACTATAGAGGTAAGGTGAAGTATCTCCCTCATATTCTGGTTTGAATTCTCCTATGAATGGATAGTCGTTTAGTAATTCTGACTTAGCATTTTCATAGATTTGGCCTTTAATATCCTGACTGAATGATATATCATTGATCCATTGGTAAAAGAGTTCGTAATTATCAAAAGAACCTTTTTCTGATTTGTATTTTTTTATGGCCTCATTCAAAATATAAGAGTAAACCGTATTATCCGGATCAATTGAACCGTTATGCTTATCCACATCTCTTTTTCCATCCACCCAGGTCCATTCACTTGAACCAAATAGCAATAATTTTTTTCTTTGATCTCTATCGAAACGCTCTCTAATATCATTGGCAAGAGGAAGACCTGTGGGCCTTGAAAACCCGGCACCCAATATGACCACTAGATTATTTCCCATAATTGCTCCTTTTATCTGCAACCCAACTTAAATACTCCTTTGCCTTTACTGCCTTAAACCTTTATTCATTATACTAGGTGACAACCAAACTTTTCGATTAGTGTTAAACTTCATTCTTCAGATTTTCAGCGAATTTTTTCTGGTATTTTTCCCTTCATCCAGTTGATGGATATTTCATCTTCTTCATCTTCAACTTTAAAATGAATTGAATCAGATTCTTGGAACAAATCACCCCTACACTTATATATGGCTCTATAATCCTTAGATTCATGGTCAATAAATATTACTATTTCATCACCAAGTTTAGCGTTCTCAACTTTAATACGATAAGGGGCATTAGCATCTCTAGTACTCGGCCTTATAGTCCTGTTTCTAATTATTACACCCATACTATTTATCTCATATATTTAGCCCTCTTTCCAACAACTTAAATCACTCATTCTGTAAACCAACATTTACAACAATAATGCTCATTTTCACATCATGTTCATTCGCAATTACAAACATATTCCATAATATTATCGTGAAAGCGTTCCCCATAGGTTTCACGCTCTCCATAACCGCCATTCTTAAAATTTGACCATTTATTAGAGGGAATATCGCAAAAAATATAGGAACGCGATGAGTAGGTTTTTTTCACTTTTATTTTGGCGACCACGTATATTTTGTATTCATAATCATAGGCGGTCACTTCTGTCAGCCAATCGGAATCCAAAGTATAACTTCCTACACTACCTTTTCGATATCCTTTGTCTATTATGAAATCTTGAAAGGCATCGCAACTTATTGAGCTGCCAGCAGATTCAATACTGCCGCCGGCGCAATTTTGAAGAGATTTGACGGCAGCATTCAACTCATCTACCGCTTCATTTAATTTTGATAATGCATCGTTTGCGTAACTTTTGGCATTATTCAAATAATCTGCTAGATAATCAGGGTCTTCTTCGTATGACGCGCTAGAGAGTTCGCTTTCAGCATTCGATAAAGCTCTTTTCGCCTCATAAAAATAGTCTTCTGCATCTTCTGCAAAATCTTCTACATCATCACAGTCTATACTACTTGCTTCGCTTTCTGCGTCATCAGCCTCATCTTCGGCGTAGCCTGCTTTAGTTCTTGCACTTGATATCTCACTTTCAGCATTACTGGCCTCAAATTGAATATTTGAAATATTCGACTGTTCGAAAGCTTGATCGATATAATAAATGCCTTGTTGGGTTTTCTTAAATGCAGATTGGTATTCTTCAAAAGCATCCTCTATTTCCGCCATAACATTATTTGCTTGAGCCTTTATAGCTAAAGGGCATAGTAGTGTCAATAAAAATAAAAAATGCGTTTTCATAAATCTTAATTGGGTAGTTTCATATTCCATCTCAGGTGAATCGCCAAATGAATAATTGCAAAGGTTTTGGTCAATCATTTTTTTTAAGATTGTTTACTATGAATTTCGCACGTTCAAATAATTCATCATAGGTAAGTATCTGAATATTCCGACTATCATTTCGGTATAGTTCAAGTGTTTTTTTCTTTATTCTTGATTCCTGAAAGTTTTCTGAACTTTCTAACTCCATCCAATTTCCTACTATTAAAATAGTCTTAGAGTCATATGCTTTTTCAGCGATTAAATTTCCCTCGCCATCCTCCTGCGGTTTGTCAAACTTTATCAGGCCTGCTGCTTTTTGTTCTAAAATCTGAGAACACGCGTTTTGTAAATCTCTAGACAGTGACCATGCTCCTGAACGATTCTTATCTTTTCCAAAAAGAGGTGTTGTAGGTTTTTTAAGCTCAATGAAGGTTACAAATTTAGAATCTGATAGTAAAAAGTCTGTGATAACAGCATTGCCACCAGACAAATCTTGTTCTGAAACATTCGCCTCTTTTTCCAATACCCTTTGAAATTTATAGTCCATCCCGAGTCCTAGAATCCATTGATTACGTTCGAAAAAGGCTTGCCAAGTGGTTTCTTCTTTTGCCTTCGGCAAGTCAATGAGCTTCCTATACTCTTTCCAATATTCTGGATTTGATAGTAATTTCTCAAAGTAGTCAAGTCCTCTTTTCCTAAATGCTACGTTTACGATATCACGAGATGTGATGATTCCTTCTTTAATTACTGATTCAACTACCTGTTGACCACCTTCTTTTGCAAGAAGTGTTTTTATAAGTTTGATATTTTCAACTGTAAGTTCAGAATCAGCTATCTTGATACGTTTCTCGGAAATCGCAGATAAATCAGTTTGATTCAAAAAGCTCAAAAAAGCTTTGAGTTGAGCTAAATTAAATTTGCTAAAACCTACTTTCTGCTTCTCATCCTTTCCAATAAGCTTAATAATCTCAATTCCTTCAATATCATTTTTCTCTTTGATATACACAGCCTTAAGCATAGTTCTAGTGGAAAGTTTTATTTCAAACCCTTCCTCATCTTCATGTACCACTTGAAAAAACCTTCCTTTCTCAAACTCATGACTGTACAAGTGATTTGGTTTTGAATTGTTGATAATGTCGTCCTCAGTAGGGACAAGACCAGTTCTTCTATTTCCTAACATATTATTTATGTTCAACTATTCTTATTTCCTCTTCAGTTAACCCATACAACTCATACACCATTACATCAATTTGTTGTTCGATGGCATCAATTTGTGTTTGTAAATCTTGGGCTTTTTTCTTGTTTTGTTCAAATAGATCCAACCACTCAAACTCGTCAGTTTTGGTAAGCATAGCAATGGATTGTTGACCCTCTTTTTCTCCCTCTTTATTGGTTGCTTTGATGGCCTTATTCAATTCTTTTATGAATTCGCCGAAATTTAGATTTAACCAGTTTTCAAGTTTTCGAGAAAGTTTAGTTATTCCTACTATATTTTTTAAATACACGAGAAGTTTAGTCCTAACACTTTCTTTCTCGGCAGATAATTTTAAAAGTTTCTTTATTGGGCTAGAATCGAGATATTTATCTGATATCGGAAATTCTAAAATATGGTTGACGTTAAGTTTTGGAAATGCTTTTCTACCCAAATTGATGTTGTTCATTTTGAAGAATTGAGCACATAGGCTACTTCCCAATATTCCCAAAACTGTAAATATTTTATCTTCATTATTGGTTTTGGGAATGAAATTAAAAACGTCCGTATTATTGATTAGAGTTTTCTCTGTATATGTTACATCTATTGATGACTTGGACAGTATTCTATTCAATAATAGTCTTGGGCCCTCAAAAATTTCTAATTTTCTGGGCGCCGCTAAATTTGCACCATATAAAATAAAAGTGTCAGATTCTCTTATATAATATTTTTGAACATGGCTTGCTCCAATTAATGGAAAGTGATTTTCACTTTCCTTTCTATCGGAATGATATATGCGTTGATTCATCATTTCTCGGGTCATTGCTGGTGTGCCTTTGCCTTTTTCGTAAGGCTTCATTCCTTGGTAACCATCAAAAAAATCCCCTATTGTGTACTCCCCGTTCAATTCTATGTTCGAATTAAAACTAATATTTATTTTACTTGAATCATTTCCAATTTTCAAAGATTTAGAGAGTAGCCAATTCTCTTGATCCAGGGCTAATAATCGCTGATTTATTGAAGTTAACGTGTTGTTTACACTATGTAAATGAGTTGTTTTTGGGTACGTGGGATTATCGGTCCGTTTTCCGGTTATTATCAAGGTATCCACAGTCGCATCTTCAAATACTCGATAAAGATTTATTAATTCAGAACAGTAATTCCTATGGAATAAAAAATTCCTTAATCTATCATCATATTTTGTTGATATCCAATAGTTAGGTATAATAAAGCTATATAAACCGTTATCTTTAATTATAGAAAATATTCTTTCACAAAATAGACCATAGAGATTTACTTGATATTCGGCCGTTTGGTAATTCTTGTAAAAATATTCTTTGGTTTTTGTATTGATAGCATGTGATTGCACATATGGCGGATTCCCGATTACAACATCAAAACCCCCATATTCAAAAACTTTTAGGAAAGCGGTCTCCCAATGAAAGGCCTTGTCTCCGGCAATTGCTTTGCTATCTATCAAGCTATTTCCACACTTAATATTGCTACTCAAGTCATTCAATTTTCGACGGGGTTGTGCGGTACGTAACCAAAGTGAAAGTTTGGCAATCTCGACGGACTCTTCATTCAGGTCTACGCCGTAAATATTGTTTTCCAAAATGGTATTCTCAATATCGGGAAATTGGAGCCCCCCACCTAACACTTTTGCTTTAAGCTCATCAATATATTGATGTTCTTTGATGAGAAAATCCAAGGCTTGATTGAGAAATGCCCCAGAACCACAAGCGGGATCACAGATAGTTAATTGTAATAACCAATCGCGGTATTCATCTAGTATATCTACTAATTTTTGAACGGTGGCTTTCTGTCGGTGTTTTCGGCCCCTGAAATATTCTTCTTCCTTAAAACCAAGAGCTGCCTTTTTCTCTTCGCAGAGTTTGCCTATGGTATTCTCAACAATGTACTTGGTAATATATTTGGGCGTATAAAAAACACCATCCTTTTTTCGCTTACTCTTTTGTTTGTCGAACTGGGCACCTTCGATTTCTGCGTTGACGCTTTCTATCTCGTTAAGGGAATTTTCGAAAATATGTCCCAAAATGTTGACATCTACTTGGCTTTCGAAGTCATACTTGGCCAGTTTTAGAGTATGGCGGTATAGCAGATTATCATCGATTTCTAAACCGTCAAGAATAGAATCCGGTTGAAAAAGGCCACCATTATAGGCATAAATTTCTGCCCTGCTAGACGTTCCTTTTCTTCCTGTATCCAAATAGTTAAAATATTGCTTGAACAAATTGTACAAAGGGCGTTCATCCCCAAAGTCCATATCTGCCTTCCATTTTTCAAGTATTTGAAGGGTAGAGTTGGGCGTGAGAAGGCCTCTGTCTTCCGCAAAAAAGACAAACAGAAAGCGATCTATCAGTTTTTGTGACCTCTTGAACAGGGCGAGTTTTACGTTTTTTTCCAGACCTTGCAATTCCTGTTGATAGGTAAGATTGGTAGATATTTCCTTTAATTCCTGCTGTCTTTCTATTCGAATTTTTTTGGCGTTCCGTTTTACCAGATCGCGAAAAAGTTCCCGTTTGAAAAGCGAATAATCGTTATAAAACTCCTTAGTAATCTGCTCTTCCTTGACCAATGAGTCCTGCTTTATTTTAAACGGTACGCCGGTAAGCAGATTATCTTTATACAAGCACAAATATAAAAGAGCAAATCTGTCCGGCGTTAGTTGGAATAGGTCAAAAGACTCGTGAGCAGTGGCATCATCGATATAAAACCGCAACTTTTCGAAATTGGAGGTAATCACATATCGGCAACCCTTATGATTTACTTTATAATCGAACGCTTGGCGTCGTATACTCTCCAAATCTTTGGTATTAGTGCCTTTTAGCTCTACGACGGCAAGCGTTGTAGCATCGTTTAGTATGGCACCATCTGCTTTCCGATTGTTCTTTTCGTTTTTGTACTCTGTGGTTAGATTGTATTTAGGACTAGGATTTATGGTATAATCAAATACATTCACAAACAGTTCGGTAAGAAAGGTAGCCTGAAATTGCTCTTCCTTACTACTTCGTATATTTTCCTGTATTTCAGTATTGAGAAAATATTTGGAGTATTTCCGATAGGCTTTTTCTGCTGCTGTTTGGTCCTGTTGAGATAGGTATTTTTTAAGTACCGATGTTTGGAATAATGGCATTTATTTTTGGTCAGGTTTTAATACTTAAAAATAGATTATTTTTATGATTGAAGGAAAAATCCAACAAAAGGTTAGGAAAGTAAAGTGGTTTTAACCCACTCGAATGCCGCTTCTTGGTCATAATCAATCCCTGTTCTTAACAATCCCTCCATATCTCCCGAAAAATTTGGGTCGGTTTCCTTTTCTTCAATATTTATCAAGAATTCCTTTTTGCTTGGTGGTTTACCCACAGAGAAAGCCATATATTCATCAAAGGATTTTAAAATCAGCTCATGATCTAATTCAAGATGTAATCTTGAATAATCCAAATCGAACAAGTCACGGCCTTTACTACGTTGATACAGTGCTCTCAACTTGGTTCCCAAAAGTTCATTGATATTATAGGTTCTGATGGTGGCACTTCCTGAAAACCACTGGCTGTTTACCTCAAATGGGAACTCCACCCATGGCAACACGTTAAAGTGCTCTTTACAATTGATTTCCAGTTTGAGCCGCAATCGAATATTTTCATATTCTGAATTGAACCGATACAATGCCTTTGCCCCATGGCCCCGAATGTCCGTTCTTCTGTCCTCTTCAAAAAAATCGATGACCTCGCCGATGCGCTTCATTATCGGTTTTATGGGTCCGGACTTTATTTGAACAAGGTCAATGTCCTCGGAATATCTTGGGGCGGGATTCAGATATAACTTATGTAAAGCCGTACCGCCCCTAAAAGCTAAGTTCTCTTGAAGGAAATCATCAGAAAATAAGGCCACCAAGGTTCTGCTAATGACCAAGTCTTGCTCTACTTGTGAAAATTGTTTCCAAGGAGCGTGGTCTTGCCATTGGGCGATATGGGGTCTAGGTATCATATATCGCTCTCTAGTTTAACGTTGACATCCACCTTCCAGAAATTGTCTACCGCCCCAGCTTTTTCTTTGGACACCGGACTCAGCAATACGGGATAAAACTTCACGGATTCAAAATACTCAACTAGCAATTGAACCAATTCATCACGTTCATCGGTTTCGGAACCATCAATAAAATATGCCAAACGCTGTAAAGTACTCTTATGGGGATACCACGACAATAAGTCCGATAGATTATAGAAGGTTATGCCCTCAATGAGCTCTTGCAGAATCGATAGCATTCTATTCAACCCCCCTAACTTATTCTGATAATGTATCAAGTCTACGGCCGTTAAAACAGGATCTGAAATTTTAAAAATCCCGGCATCGGCTTTCTTATCGATAATGTTTTTTTCGGGCCACGTGGTCGTCGTGAAAAAGCGTAAATCGATTGTACCCTTTTTTATATCCAAAAGGGTGGGCTTTGTCGTAATGATATAATCTCGCTGAATTTGCTGATGGCTTGCGCCATGGAATTTTGCCGCAGAATATAAACCTATATAATAAGGTCTATCCAAAGTTTTGAAAAGTTTTTCTGAGTATAGTTCAATGGGCAGCTTAGCCTGTTTTGAATATCTAGGAGGTATGATTAAATAAAAACCTTTTCTTAAGGGAATTATATCGCCTTTTGCAACAGCGTATGACAGTTCATTGGTCAGGGCGGTTTTATTCTTTGGGCTACTGTTTATTAGTTCGGCCCTTGAAAAGGAGTATTCTTCAAGTGATAGGCGTTCTTTAATGTAGTTCGACAGGTTCAGTTTTAGTAATTTTCCGAGAAAGTTATGGATTTTTGATAACTTTCTCGCATTTTTACTAAAAAAAATGAATCATTACTTTAATCTATGGAATCAAAAACCGTAACTCCAATACCTCTTTATCCGTACGATTGGCCTAAACTAGCAATTCACATTTTCCAAAATATAAATTATCTGACTAAGGTGGTATCACAAATTGTGATACCTCATATTCGGCCGCCCCTATTACTGCGGAAGTCTTGCAAAAATTCCACTCCGATCCTCCCGAGCGGGCGACCTTCGCCCGCCCGCTTTCGGTCGTCTTTCCGTTCCGGTTTTGCAAGACCCCCTCGCGTCCGCGCAAAAGCACAAGCGGCAAAAAAGCCGCTTGAACTTTTTTCTCCCTACCCACAAAAAACTTGAACACTTCCGTATTTCCTTCCATTTTTCAACACCATATTAGACCAGATAAATCTCTTATCTGTACCCATTTATATTGATATGGTTCTATATGATTTTACGACTTAAATAATTGATTATAAGATAGTTAAATTCATAATTGATTACTTATATTTATCCGTGAAACGGATAGCGAGGTGCATTCTAAGTAACTTAGAATTGTCTACTTCTTGCGAAGTGTTTTGCCTTAAAAAGCAATAAATATGAAGCAGCGAAAAAGAGGCCGAAAACGATTGGGGAAAATGAAACGGTATCATAACGTGATGCTACGGTTCAACGATACGGAATATGAAAGATTGGGGAAAATCTGTGAATCCTATAATCTGGATATTTCCGAAAGGGGAACGATAAGTCCGCTTTTAAGAAGGTTGGTTTTGCAAAGCGAATCCGAAGAAAAGGATATGCTCCCCGATACCTCGAACCTTGCTTACCACATTAACAAGATCGGCAACAATATCAACCAACTGGTCAAGATAGCGCACCACAAAAATCTGAAAAGTCCGAACAGTAGTTTGCAAAACGAGATAAAAAAAGCGAACGAACTGCTGTACTCGCTCATTGAAATTACGATGGAAGAAAAACCAGCATGATAGCAAAGATTATTTATGGCGAAACCTGTACGGGAACATTGAACTATGTCCTTGGAAAGGAAGGTATGCGGATACTCGGTTACGGCAACACGTTTTCCCAAAACATATCGCCAAAGTTCTTTGGGAGCGTACTGTATTTTCAAGGACAGCGCAACGCCACCAAGAACCGCTATGCCCACATCAGCCTGAACCTTCCCCATGGGGAACATTTAAATGACAAGACCTTTTACAAGATTTCCAAGGAATATATGGAAAATATGGGTTTTGGAGAACAGCCCTATGTGGTGGTCAGGCACAACGATACCAAGCATGAGCATGTCCATATCGTAACCACTATCGTAAAAGAAGATGGAAAAGTCCTGCCTATTTACAATAGTCATAAAAGGAGCATGGCGACAAGGCGGTGCCTGGAGAAAAAATACGGGCTGTCCCAAGCACCGACAACGAAACAAAAAAGCCAACTACCGATATACCGATTGCCGGAAAAACAATTCGGCATGGATGCGGAAAAAGGGACGAAATTCTATCTACAGGATGTGCTTAACAGCATCAACCAAAAATACAAAGTGCGGAGTTTCGATGAACTCGAAAGACTGGTAAAGCCTTATCATATTGAAGTTAGGCAGACGAAAAACGAAATTGGAAGAATCGGGGTAGCCTACGGGCTGGACAACCAAAAAGGCTACAGAACAAGGTTCATCAACGGTTCCGCAGTGCACCGAGGTCTGAGCGGCCCGAAACTGCAAAAGGTCTTCGATACACATTCAAATTCGAAGCTATTGCCGATGTATCGGAAACGATTTTTGAAGCAGATAGGGACAACCTACGACCTTTTCAAAATAATCCGTCCGCACGACCTAAAAGATGTGCTCAAGGAATATCAGGACATTGACATCAAACTGGATATAAAAGGAGATGTTATCGAGGGATACACCATCTTTGATAAATCGCGCTATGTCTTCAGGGCAAGGGAACTCGGCAAGAACATTAGGATGCAGAATCGTTTGGACATTTTTGGCGACAAGGACGAACCCACCCAAATCGATATGGAAAGTAAACAGTTCAAATTGGAGATCCAAAAACTTATAAAGGACGCTTTTACAACATCCTATCTGAAATCCCCAAAACAGCAAGGACTGCTTTCGGAACATATTATGAAAACCAGCTTTGGGGATATCTTTTCCAGCTTGACCGCTTTAAAAAAGCATCATTTCTTGGAACGTTACATCCCAAAAGATAAAAGGAAAGAATTCAGGAAAGCAGTAGAAAAGGCCTTTCCAATCGTCAAGGAAAGACTATATGAACTTGAAACCAGAAAGGAAAAGCAAACCTTGGAAAGCAAATTCAAGCTCATTGGTAACGTATTGAAAAAGGGCATTTTCGATGTTGGTACAGAACAGGGTAGCGCTCGGCTTTTGTTCCAATCTCTGGGCGTAAAGTATCAAAATAACGAGTTGTCCTTTACCAAATCGAACAAGCATATGGTTCCCGTTCCTCTGGGACACTTGTCCTTCCCCGAGCATATGGAAAAACATGTTTCCACGGGATTCGTCCGCCAAAACCACCTAATGCTTGAAATGTTATCGGAGCAGTCTTCCGAAAATAGCCCCAAGTTGACGGCAACGGCTATGTTCTTGCCCATGATTTTTCCGAAACTTCATGAAAAAATGAATCCTGTCTACAAAAAGCAATATGAAAGTGTCGCTTTGGGTTCCTATATAAAAAATGCAGAACGGATGCACGTTCCCTTCGAAAAATCACCGAAGGACTATATCGCGTTTTTCAATGCCAAGGGGTTCTATTTTGTAAAGGGAAAACAAGAGTTCGAGGTCAAATCGATTTACACGGACAACAGAACAAGTTGTCCTTTACCGAAAAGAACGGGCCAGTATTTGAGTTCAATACCCGATTTGACCGAAGCATTAAAAGAACAGCAACCCGTTATCAATGGCCTTGTAAATGACGGCAGGAACAACCTTGAAAACCTTTGGGCGGGACATTTAATGGAAAGGGGGATGTACGACAAGGTAGCCTTTATGCTAACGGTGGAAAAAGTGTACCCGAACCTGCACCGGGAAATGGTGCAGCACCATATGGATAGCGGACTTCGCGAAAGCGTGAACGTAGCATCAACGAGGCATTCCAATATCCAACAAAACCGACTGCTCAGAAAAGGTGTTTATGCCGTTTCCTCTTTATTGGGCGGTAGCGGCAAGAAAACCGAAGAAGTCTACAACGGTTTCAAGGATGAATTTACGGATTTTACAAAGTCCGAAAGGAAAGGCACAGGCATGGGGCTTCCGTGGTAAAATTTGAAGAGGTGTTTTTGACATGGGATATTGCGCTTAGAAGAATGTTATCCTTAAATAACTTTTTGCATTAGTCATTCCAAATACAGCTTAAAATTGCCCTATCGCTCACTTGAATACATTGCTCATAGAAACCAACTTCCTTATACTTTTTCACATTAAAGTCATGTAAAAACCAATCTAAAGCCTCCACGGGTTCAGGTTCATTTGGGAGTTGATGGCCATCGTAAAAATCTACCGCCACCGAATTTTCTGGTACATCCATGCCTTTAGGGACATATTGAAGTAAGAAATCGTTAGAAAAGCTACTCCATTCGACCTTTCCTTCATTGCTAAAAATTATGGCTATAGGAAAATCTCCTAATGAGAGATATTTTATGAGCGTAGAGGTAATGGACGTTTGAAAAAAATTGGCAACCGATATTATCAAATCCAAATTGAAAATTTTTCCGCTAACCTTTTCAAGATATAGTTGTGAGGGCATCAATAATTCTGCTGCAAATCTGTTGGCTTGGTTTTCATGCGGACCTTTGTTATACCACTCGCTTAAGGTCCTTTCATCGTCATTATGAACCTGATTGTTTAATAATTCCCTATGAAGTTCGAAATGCCCGATTTCATGGGCAATTACAAATCTTCTCTTTCCTTCAATATAAATTTTATTGTCGTAAGAGATGACCGCTTCGTTTCCGTCAATCATTATTCGGCCTTGCGAACCATCTATGTTAATGGCTTTGACATCAGTAATGCCTCTTGAGTAGGCAATGTCTTCACAAGGTAAGGCGGTGGGGTCGTCGGTTAGACCACATTCTTCCAAAACTAGCCTCGCCTTTTTAGAACCAATATCGCTAGGAATTTCCTTCATTTTTCAAGTCCTCCTTAAGCTCTCTAACTAATTCCATGAACCTTTTATCCTTTAGCATCTCTTCCTTGTCTTTATCCGATATATTTTCAAATTTGCTAAATAGCTGAGGAGCTAATTTTTGATATTTAGGTTGAGTCAGTAAAGTTTCCACAAATTGATTTTTTCCAATTTCACTTATTAGAGATTCTAAAATTTCCTTGGCCTTATTAGTAAGGCTTTGTTGCATTTCGGACTTTGCCTTAGTGTTTAACCTTTTGATATACATAATGTGTTTGTTGAAATCATTGTTTGGGTTTTCCTTTACATAATTTGCAATGTCATCGTCTGGAAGCATTATTATGGCTTCTTCAAATAGTTCAGAAAGTCTTTTTATAGTTTCTGTATTATTCATTTTGTCATTTTAATGGTTTGTTCCGAAACATAGTCTCGAACCCTATTTTTCATCCGGTCGGTAACTCTGTATAGCTTCTTCCGTTCCCATCCGGCTTCAGCACAAATCTCATCATTTGTTTTTTGATCCATTATTAGCAGCAGCAGAGTCTCCATATTAGCATTTCTGTCTATCGCTTGCAAGACAACATTTAACTGGTTTTCATATATTTTTTCCCTTTCATTTATTTCAACTTCTTCATCAAAAACCTCTTCAAATAAAAAGGCAACATCTTCAAACTTCGTCGTGGGTTTTGTAAGGGCATCGTCATCGGAAGTCCCTTTTTGATACTTGCGTACCTTTTCCGATATTAAACTTCCAATTATTCGAGAAAATTGTTCAGGAAAAGAGTATTCTTCTTTCCATTCCCAGATACCATCATACAGTTTGTCTATGGCCTCCTTTACATAGTAGTCGAACGGAGATACTCCCAGTTCCTTTTGACTATGGCACCCATACTTAGTTCTTCCTTTTACCCGATAAGAAATTAACCTTCTTGCCTTCTCTAGAGCAATTCGCCATTCTTCATCGGTTAGCTCGATCAGTCTTTGTTTTGTACTCTTTTTATTCATCCAAAGCAGCTTTGTAATAGATTAACTGAAATAAGAATATTTTCCTTTCAGGGGTAATATTGAAAAAGTTCAGTTAATAGATGGATGAAGCCACAAAATGCTTCAAATCATAAATTTAACTTTTTTATTTAACTAAATTATTTTGTTATGGAAAATCCAAAATTCCAGATTTTTAAGGACACAGCGGATGAATTTCGCTTTAGGTTGAGAGCCAGAAATGGTGAGATTATTTTGCACAGCAGTGAGGGCTATTCCTCAAAACAGGGCTGTCAGAATGGTATTAGCTCGGTCAAAATCAATGCGCCGTACGATAGTCGTTACGGTAGAAACACAAGCGTGAATGGAAAATATTACTTTGTGTTGAAGGCAGCGAATGGAGAGCCTTTGGGTATGAGCGAAATGTATAATTCCAATGTGGCAAGGGAAAATGGAATATCTGCGGTAAAACGCGATGCTCCAAATGCACCTGTTGAAGACTTGACACTATCTAAAAGTTCATTCAGCCGATGGTAGAATTACACCGCTGCTTTAATACAAGCTGGCTTTGTATAATATGTTGCAAAGCCAGCAAGTATTGAAACCCCGCAATACTTGATTGTCTGTTATGACCATAATTATCCTTACCGACTCTTTTCTCCTGCTGCTTTCATCTTTAAAAGTTCCCCTTATCATTAGAGTAGACCATGACTACTGAAAATTCGATTATCAGTAAGACTAAATTTATTTGGTCAGAATAGTGCTTGCTAAAAGTAAAATACAAGTCCATTTTTCTTGGTTGATTAATTCCAAATATTGGTTCGATTGACCCTTTTACGATGCAAAAGATTATGATTGAAGAGGACTAAAAAAGAATCTTGCGCCCTAACGGGCGCTTTTTTGTGGTTAGGGAGAAGAAGAAAAAAGTGCATTTTGGTCAAATACTAACCCTATAAAACTCAAATCAATTCATATAAAACCAAATAACCCTAAATTTTGAGTGCAAATTGAGTGCAAATAAAAAAGACTCTAAAGAAATTAATCTTTAAAGTCTTGGTTTTCAGGTGATCGCGGAAGGATTCGAACCTTCGACCGTCTGCTTAGAAGGCAGATGCTCTATCCAGCTGAGCTACGCGACCCGACTACATATTCTTGGAAAAAATCCAAAAATGTGCCGCGAAGTTACTAAAAAATCTAGATTAGATAACAGCAAAATCATTCAAAAAAGAAATAATTGCTAAACTTCTTCATACGCCTTGGCTGTTTGCTTGGAAATACCAAGTCCTTCAATGCCCAATTCTACTACATCACCAGATTTTAAATAACGTGGTGGATTAAGCCCCAATCCCACACCAAACGGAGTTCCCGTAGAAATAATATCACCAGGTAACAAGGTCATAAACTGGCTGATATAACTTATTGAAGTCGGAATATCAAAGACAAAATCAGAAGTATTACTGTTCTGTAGCATTTTTCCGTTTACCTTTAACCACAAATCTAGATTGTGCGGATCACTTATTTCATCTGATGTAGCGATAAACGGACCTAAAGGAGCGAACGTATCACAACTTTTTCCTTTGACCCATTGACCACTACGCTCAATTTGAAATGCACGTTCACTATAATCATTGTGCATCACATATCCGGCAATATGATTCATGGCTTTAGCTTTGGAAACATAAGACGTCTTTTTACCGATGACCACGGCCAATTCGACTTCCCAATCGGTTTTCTCACTTCCCTTAGGAATAATAACATTGTCATTTGGTCCTACAATGGCCGAAGTAGCCTTAAAAAACAACACGGGCTCTTTTGGCACTTGCATACCACTTTCTGCGGCATGTTTTGCATAATTCAAGCCAATGCAGATTATTTTTGAAGGACGACATAACGGTGCTCCCAAACGAACTTCCCCTCCGACAACCGGACAGCTATCTGCGTTTTTGTTCAACCAACTTTTCAACTTTTCTAATCCGTCACCCCCAAAGAAGTCTTCGTCATAATCTTGGCCAAAGCCGGAAACGTCAAGCCGCTTTCCGTCTTCCAATTGCACCCCAGGTTTCTCATTTCCTATTGCTCCAAATCGTATTAATTTCATATCCTTTTAGTTATATAGATTGTTCTAATTTCCAATTATTCTCCGTCAACAGCAACATCTGTCCCACAATAAACGATACCTCATTAAAACCAAAGCACGGTATTTAATACCAATCTCTAACTTGTTACTCTATAGCCCTGTCTTGGTTCCCCGATATTGGAATGGAATCGCGATCTACAAAAAATGGTTGGATTGCCGCATCGATCCCGTTATCTATCAAAAGCGCCGGGGCCGCATTCCGTAAATTGTCCAAAGCGCTTTGCGATATGTTGGTATCCCATAGATACAAACTTTTCAATTTTGTCAAATTCTTAAAAACGGCAGCACTTGGGTCACCGATATCGGTACCGTATACTTTCAGGGTATGCAGGTTCGAGAGATTTTTAAGACCTTCGATCTGGGTATCGTTGATCGGGGTACGGTCGACCTCCAACCATTCCAGGTTTTCACAGCTGCCGACCAGTTCCATCTCCTGTTCACCTATGGGCAGTCCGCTAAGATCCATCTGCACGATGTTCTTGCTGATGGCCTTCAGGTCCAATATCAATCGGGGATCGTAGGTGGGTGGTTTGTACATATTGATGTGCAGGGCATCGGTGCTTCCCGCAATCCGTCCGATGGTCAAGTAATCGGAACTCAACCGTTGAATGGTACTATCGGCCACCTTGGGCAGTTTCGCCCATTTTTCCATGGGGTCGGGCTCCATCATTTCCTTGACCAGGGAGGCCAGGGGTTCGTTGGCACCCAAATGGTTCAGGCGTACCGTATCGGAAGCCCCGAGGGCGACCCAACGTTCTAAAATTTGTATTTCACTGGTGCTCAATGGCTTTTCGCCCTCGGGGGGCATATGTTCCTCGTCGGCCAGGGGCAGGTACAACCTTTTAATGATCTCGCTCTTTTCCGGATTTCCAGGGACCAAGGTACTCCCGCTCTCTCCCCCTTTCAAAAGTCCGTCAAGATCGGTCATCAACAATTCGCCTTTCTGCTTGTTGGGATTATGGCAGGAAACACAGTTGTTCTTCAGTATTCGGGCCACCACGTGTTGGTATATCAACGGATTGTCGGGTATCGGGCCATCCATACTCTTTTCGGTGGGCAGTGCCAGAAAGTTTTCCCCGTGGGTGATCATTCCCCCGAAATGCCCCGTAAACCCGACCAGAACGACCAGTAGTACCTGGAGCGCTTTGGTGTAAACGGTATTTCCGAAACCTTCCCCGTCAAGCCAGTACCATACGACCGCCACAAGGGCGGTACCTGCCCCAAGCCATTGGTGCCAAAACAGTAGATTGCCCTTTTCCACGGCCTCCTTACCCAGAAAAAAACCTGAAATGGCCGTGACCAAAGCGGTAACGGTGGCTACGGTAAGCAATGCCCTGGGCACATTCTTTCCCGTTAGCCCCAAAAAAGCCGCGATCAACAAAAGAACGATGGGAAAATGCAGGATCAACGGATGCCAACGCCCCAACCAGGCAATGAGAATAGGTAGCCGTAAGAACGACTCGAAAATCAGACAGAACACGAGAAATACGGAAAGGCCAAAAATGAGCAGATCGACCCTTCGATTTTTTGTAGTGGTTGATGTCATAGGTTACGCCAACAGGTCTTTTACAACATTACCCGCCACATCGGTCAATCGGAATCGGCGCCCTTGATATTTATAGGTCAACTGTTCGTGCTGAAGGCCCATGGTGTGTAGGAGCGTAGCGTGAAAATCATTGATATGTACCGGGTTCTCAACGACATTGTACCCGAATTCATCGGTCTGGCCATAGGTAATCCCTGGTTTGATGCCCCCACCGGCCATCCAGATACTGAATGCCCTGGGGTGATGGTCCCTTCCATAGTTTTCCGGGTCGAACTTCCCTTGGCAGTAGTTGGTGCGCCCGAACTCCCCGCCCCAAATAACCAGGGTATCCTCCAGCATGCCCCTTTGTTTCAGATCGAGTATCAACGCCGCGGAGGCCTGATCGACATCCTTTGCCTGACCGGCCATTTCATTGGGCAGGTTACCGTGTTGGTCCCATCCTTGGTGGTACAATTGTATGAACCTGACCCCGTTCTCGGCCAACCTTCGGGCCTGCAAGGCATTTGCGGCATAGGTGCCGGGCACTTGGCAATCTTCGCCGTATAATTTTATGATCGACTCCGGTTCCTTTGAAATGTCCATGACGTCGGGTACTGACATCTGCATGCGGTAGGCCATCTCATATTGTGCGATACGTGATTCTATCTCGTCGTCGCCCGTTTCTACATGGTGCAGTTTGTTCAGCGACGATACGTTGTCGAGCAGGTGCCGTTTGTCGGAACGGGATATCCCCTCGGGGTCGTTCAGATAAAGTACTGGATTCTTTCCGGCGCGCAGCAATACGCCCTGGTGCTTGGAATCAAGGAATCCGCTCGACCATAATTTAGAGTACAGGCCCTGACTATTGCCCTTTCCACGGGATGTCAATACCACAAAAGAAGGAAGGTTCTTGTTCTCGCTGCCGAGCCCATAGCTCATCCACGATCCCATACTGGGTCTGCCCCCCTGTTGGCTGCCCGTTTGAAAAAAGGTAATGGCCGGGTCATGGTTGATCGCCTCGGTATGCATACTTCTTACGATACAGATCTCGTCGGCTATTTTTGCGATATGGGGAAAAAAATCACTGACCCAGGCCCCGCTCTTTCCGTGCTGGTTGAATTTCACCGCCGGGGGCATCAGGGGGAACTTGTCCTGTCCCGAGGTCATTCCGGTCAATCGCTGTCCGTTCCTGATCGATTCGGGCAGATCCTCGCCCATCCGTTTTCGCAGCGTAGGTTTGTGGTCGAAAGTTTCCAATTGTGAGGGCGCCCCGGCCTGGAACAGATAAATAACGCGTTTGGCCTTGGGCGCGAAATGCGGTATTCCCAATGCCCTGCCGGTCAGAACATCCTGTTCCTTTTTAAAAAGGTCGGGTATCAATAACGACCCTAGGGCCAAAGACCCGATACCCACGCTCAATTGTGAAAAAAAGTGCCTGCGATTTACCTTTAACGGGCTTTCCTTGTTTGTTTTGTCTTCTTCCATGATCTTATTCTATCGTAATCGTCTCGTCCAGATTATAGATGACCTGTGCAGTAAGCATCAGGGCAGCGGTCTTCGCGGGGTCCGTATCCCGTTTTTCGTAGTCCCCGACGGCCAACAACTTTTCGGCATCTTCTTTACTGTCCAAGAACTTTGCGAATGCATCTTCATAGTAGAGCTCCAAAGTTTGCAGTTCCTCCGTTCGGGGCTTTCTCACCAGTATGTTCCTAAATACATCCTGCACCAGGGAGTCCGCATCGGTATTGGCGGCCACTTCGTTCTGTGCCAATACCCGTGCCGCTTCGAGCATCTGCACATCGTTCTGCAGGGCGAGCGCCTGCAACGGCGTATTGGTCTTCTGGCGCCTCACTTCGCAAAAATCACGGTTAGGGGCATCGAAAATCGACATGGTGGGGGGTGGCAAGGTACGTTTCCACAGCGTGTACAACGAGCGCCGGTACAGCTTTTCACCCTCATCTTCCACATATTTCGTCAAAACGCCACGATTGCCCCCCGCATTGGTCTCCTCCCAGAGTCCTGCGGGCTGGTAGGGTTTTACGCTCGGCCCTCCGATCTCTCGGTTCAGTACACCACTAGTGGCCAGCACATAATCACGGATCATCTCACCGCTCATTCTGAACCGTGGGGCCCTGGCCAATAATTTGTTCTCGGGATCGGCCTTTTTCAGTTCTGGTCTGAGTTCGGAACTTTGTTGGTAGGTGGCCGAAAGCACTATTTTCTTCAATAAGTATTTGATGTCCCAGCCATTCTCCATGAAATCCCGCGAAAGCCAGTCCAACAATTTGGGATGGGTAGGCAAACTGCCCTGTACCCCGAAATCCTCTTCGGTCTCCACCAGCCCCCTGCCAAAGAGCATCGACCAGGTACGGTTTACAAAAACCCGGGCTGTTAGCGGGTTATCAGTACTTGTCACCCATTTTGCGAGACCTAATCTGTTCTTGGGTAGGTCTTCTGAAAACGGGTAGATGCGTTCCGGAGTTCCCGGTAACACCTCATCGGTAGGGTCATCGTAATTGCCACGGTTCAACACATAATTTTCCTTTGGTGCCGAATCGTTCATAACCATTACGTTTATTTTTTCGTTCTCCTTCATATTGATGAAGTCGAGTACACTCTTGGTCTCCTCTTGGGTTATGGTGATATAGGGCGCATCGGCAAAATATTTTTGGTTCTTGGCCTGAACGGCATCCATTTGCAGACCCTTTTCATTCACTTGATTGAAGAAGGAGTAGACCTCGAAATAATTTTTCTGGGATATGGCATCGTACTTATGGTCATGGCATTTGGCACATTCGAGGGTGATGCCCAAAATACCCTTGCCCAGCGTATTGGTACGGTCCACTACATAGTTGGACCGGTACTCCTCTTGAATGACCCCCCCTTCTTGTGTAATGGGATGGTTCCTATTGAAACCGGTGGCCAAAATCTGTTCCCTGGTAGCATCGGGCAGGAGGTCTCCCGCCAATTGCCAGGTCAGGAAATCGTCATAGGGCAGGTTCTCGTTGAATGCATGGATCACCCAATCCCGCCAGGGCCACATGGTGCGATAGCTGTCGTCTTGATAGCCGTGGGAATCGGCGTAGCGCGACACGTCCAACCAGACTTGGGTCATGCGCTCGCCATAGGCCGGGGAGGCCAAAAGTTCGTCTACCAGGCGCTCAAGACCTTCCTCCGAAGGGTCTTTTTGAAGTTTTTTTATTTGATCCGCCGTCGGCGGCAGGCCGGTAAGGGCCAGTGCCATTCTGCGCAAAAGAATGTCCTTTTCCGCACGTTTCGAGGGCAGAAGCCCGCTCTCCTCCAATTTCTCCAGTATAAAGGCATCTATCTCGTTATGGCCCCAACCGGCAGTCTCCGGTTTAGGCGGCTCCGATTTCTCGGGAGGGATGTAGGCCCAGTGTTTCTCGAACTTGGCCCCCTGTTTGATCCATTTTTTGATAAGCTCTTTCTCATGGGGCTTGAGCTTCAATTGTGAATCGGAAGGCGGCATGACCTCGCTCGCATCCTCCGAGACAATACGCTGGTAGAGCAAGCTCGCATTCGGCCTGCCGGCGACGAGCGCATGCTTGCCGGGGCTTTCGGAAAGTTCCGAAAAGGCGCTCTCCTCAAGGTCGAGCCGAAGGCCCGCCTTGCGCTGGTTCGCATCGGGACCATGGCAGGTGTAACAATTATCGGAAAGAATGGGCTTGATATGGAAATTGTAGTCGACCACATCGGGTATCCTCACCTTCGCATATCCGTCGTTCTTAAATGTGAACGTACCCTGCTTTACGGCAAAGAGGGCGCCGACCAAAATTGAAAGAATGATGAAAATGCCTATTTTTTGTTTCATTAAACGGAGTAATTAATGTTTAAAGTTAATGATTTCCGAATAATAAGCCCAAATGCTTTTTTGATTACCTATACCCCCTATTTTGTCGCTAAAAGAAATAAGACTGTATGATGTTATGGTAGAAAATACCATTTTCAAAAAAGACAGAATAATATGCTCTGTTTTTCTTAAACATTAAAAATGGCTAACAACATACATCACTGTACGTATAATCAAGATAGGAGTAAATTCAAAATTCGAAAAATGCTCTTGAGCATTAAACACTTACTCTTTGATAAAAGACAAATCGAAGTTTACCGTAATGTCTTCACCCACTACAATTGAACCGAACATTGCTGTGGGAGGCTCCATATTAAAATCGGCCAGCTTTAGTGCTTTGGCACCGCTCAATTTTAATTTACTATCAGTTTGCTCTACTTTGGTCTCAATCTCCACCTCTTTCTCAACACCTGCAATATTCAACGTACCTGATAACGTTTGATTTTCCGCTCCTAGGTTGCTAACATCCTTCAGGGAGAAAATCACTTTTGGGTATTCGTCTTTTTTTAAAGCTTCGTGCATTTTTTTATCCATTGCCGCACCCCGTTCACTTTGAATGTTTTCTACGGGCACTTCAAAAGAAATTTCGTTCAAAGTAGCCGTGGTTGCTTTTAAACTTCCCGCTAACGTATTGGCAGTAACCGTCCAATCATGAATGGTCGATGAACCATCTATCTTTAATGTGCTCTCAGGAGAAAGGGTATACGTATCTTGCGCCAATACATTCAACGTTAAACCTAGGAATGCAAAAATCAAAACCTTTTTCATATGTCTATTTACTTTTTATTAAATTAATAACCCTTACGGCAAAAATTCCTAATTATCCGCTGTTCCTGACACCTCAACCAAACCATTAACTCGAATGGTCTTGCCCACCCTCATTCGAGGATCGGTTAATCTGGTTATTCTCGAATTTTAGACTAGTTACTATCCCTTTATCACGGTACCAAATTGAAAATTCATTTTCTATTGCAGGCTTCTCTGTGGGCAGCCAATTTCTGCCCTCCTTAACAACAATAATTACGCCATTATAATCTCCTACCCAACAAAAATTATCGTTGAAACCAATTTCTTCCAACGGTTCCACATCAAAATCTCGCACCAGTCTTTTCGCTACTTGCATAGGATTCTTCACTGGAAGACCAATTTCGTTCACTTTAATAATACTATCGGCCGAAAAAGAATGTTGCGACAAATACTTTAACGAAGGCCTTTCGATAAATTCGACAATGTTTGCGTCCTTGTCATAAAAATAAATAGCCCTTCCCGAATCAAAATGAATGATCTTATCATTTCTAAACCTTAATAATTCGATAGATCTATCTTCTACATAAGTTATTGCCGATTCTATGGATTTCGGTGGTATCAGAAAAGCAAAGTGATAGTACGACGCGCTGTCAGACTTTTCAAGTATCAACTTGTTTTCTTTGGTAATCACCTCCAAGGTCGAAGCCGATGTGCGAATACAGTTGAAACCCAACACCTCTGAATAGAAACTTTCTTGCTCATTAATATTTTGCGAGAAAATTTTCAACTCTTGGATTTCCATCTTTTCTTATAAAACCTATTCGTCTAATACGGTCTGCCAGAATTTTGCTTGTTCCTCTGCACTTGGTTGCGGTTCTGGACTTACCAAACGGAAACCAACAAAATTAGAATCTGTGAACCACCAAAAACTTTTTGGAATCTGTGGGTCGCGCTTTTGCAATTTCAAACTTGAAGCCGATCTTGAAGCCGAACGAAGCACTTTGGCATCATCGTCCCAAGAACCGCCACGATAAACACGCGGGTGGATAACCTTTGGGGTCAGCCATGGATTTTTGCTTTCCAAAGTAGCATAGGCATCCTCTTTATATTCATCCAAAGTCCATTCCGCAGCATTTCCATGCATATCATAAAGGCCCCATGGATTGGGTTTTTTCGTACCAACTTTTGCATATTTTCCATCCGCATTTTTATAATATACCGCATAGGCATCCAAATCAACTGTAGTATCCCCGAAGCTATAAGCCTCTTCTGTACCCGCCCTGGCAGCGTACTCCCATTCGGCTTCGGTTGGCAACCTGTAGAACCTTCCTGTGACGGTGCTCAGCCATTTGCAAAAAACCAAGGCTGAATAAGCAGACATACTGACGGCAGGAAACCCTTCTTTGCCCATACCGTATGAAGGATCTTCGTAAGGCGGGCTTGGTCTGGTAATGGCATCGATTTTCATTACCTTATCATTATCTAATTTTACAAAAAGCTCTTGGTTCTGCTTGAAAAAAAGTTCGAATATTTCCCAAGTAAGTTCATACTTACCCATATAAAAAGCATCTAGCTCAACTTCTCTTTGAGGACCCTCATCAGCTTTTCTATCTGTTTCCGATTCGGGACTTCCCATTTTAAAACTCCCTTTAGGAATACCTACCATTTCAAATGAAACATCGGTTCCCGGAACTTCTTGGGTGAAATCAGCAGGTTTGGATTGTTCTTTTTGAGCTACTTCTTTCTCATTTTCAGTTGCTGCCGGTTTTGCCGATTTGCAGGAGACCAACAAAAGTCCGCTCACAAAAAACCAACAGAAAAAAACCTTTAATTCTTTACCCATACGATACTTCATTTTCTATTTTTTAAATTGCATCCCAAGATATGGATTCTTTACGCATTGCGAAAACTTTTTTGTTTTTGCCCTTTATTTTTGCGGCATGTGAAGTTTAACCTGCTAATATTGATTTTTAGGAAAATATAGTACTTTTGATGTGCTAATTCTAGTCATCTGAACTTAACAAAACATAGATAAGCAAAAAAATGAAAAATTCCCTTCTATTATTTATAGCAATCGTTTCGCCTATACTCTTATTGGCACAAAAAAGAAATATCAAGGAACTGGAAAAGTTCACTGAACTCAAAGTATATGATCGCATAGTCGTTACGTTGGTAAAGAGCAATGAAAATAGATTGGAAATTACTGGAGATGATAAAGACGAAGTGAACATCTCGAATAAAAACGGATTACTAAAAATTCGTATGGAATTCGATAATTTCATGGATGGGGACGAAGCTAAAGCGACACTCTACTATTCGGAAACATTTAAACTTTTGGATGCCAATGAGAATGCCAAAATAAACTCAAAAGAAACTGTTTCAGGGGAACGTGTCGAAATAAAAACACAGGAAGGCGGTCACATCGATTTAAAGGTCGATATCAAGGATCTTTACTCAAAATCAATTTCAGGTGGTGAAATTACCTTGACCGGAAATGCCGATGCACAAGAGGTAATGGTCAATACCGGTGGAAAAGTATACAACGAAGCCTTGAACACGGGCACCACCAAAGTAACTGTAAACGCAGGCGGAAGGGCCGATGTAAAAGCTTCGGAAAGTGTTGTGGCAAAGGTTCGGGCCGGTGGATCGATTTATATACACGGCAACCCAAAACAGATAGAAAAAGACAAAGTATTCGGTGGAAAAATAAAAGTAATGGATTAAAGCTTTTCAATGCCTTCCCAAACAGTATTAAAGCTAAAACCCAAAGCTCAATTTTTAAATTTTAGTCCTGGACTTTTAGAATACGCTTGCATAAATATCGTTATTGTTCGATATCCGCAGCCTCAAACCCAACCAACTCATTATTCTCAAATTTAGGCGTTATTGAAATAGGGTTACAGCACACTTCACAATCTTCAACATACGTTTGTTCAGAAACCGAAGGATCAAGCAACATCGATATTTCTTCCCAGCAATATGGACATTGAAAATAGTGTTCGTACATTTTTTATATCAGACCTTAAGTTCTTCGATTACTCAAACGACCGGAATCAGATTATAAAGATACAACTCGTGCTTCTTCCGATGATTTATAAATGGAGGTAATTACCTCCACTGCTTTTCGTGCCTCGGGACCATCGACCATTGGTGACCTGTTTTCCATTACTGCCGTCATCATATCTTCGATAACCTTCTTATGGTTTAAATGGGTTATCGCCGTAGGGTCGCTTGCTCCGCTGCCCAACTCTCTACTTGGAGTAGATGATGGTCGCGGAAGTCCCTTTACATTCCATTGTACAATTTCCCCCCCTTCCATAAGAATACTGCCTTTTTCTCCGTAGACTTCCAATTTTTCGGGATAGCCCGGATAAAGTGCCGTACCCCCCGTTATCGTACCAATTGCCCCACTGGCAAAGGAAAGTATGGCCGAACCGACATCCTCTCCTTCAATATCATGTACCAGGGTCTTTACATTTCCGAAGACCGAATTGACCTGCCCCATGACGTTCAATAACAAATCAATAGTATGTACACCTTGATTCATAAATGCGGCACCACCATCCAACCGCATAGTTCCCCGCCACGGATTGTTCTTATAATATTCGGTAGGGCGATACCAATTGATATGCGCATTACCCATTAACAATTTGCCTAATTTACCTTGACTTACTGCATCGTAAAGTTCAACGTACTCAGGGCTGCATCTATTCTGAAGCGTACATCCCAACATTACTTTTTGTTGTTCGCAAACCGCTATTACTTCATCTATTTTTTCCAACGAAACTTCCAAAGGTTTTTCAGAAAGCACATGTTTACCCGCTTTTGCGGCAGCTTTGATCGCTGCTCCATGGTTGCCACTTTCATTGCATACACAAACGATGTTGACATCAGCTTGTTTGAGAAATTGCTCCATATCATCAAAAACCGGCACCCCGAATTCTTTCTGCGCACTATCTATTCTTTCGCTAGATTTTGTATAGAGCGCAACGAGCTTAGCTTGAGTCAACTCATCAATACATTTGACATACGTATTTACAATCGATCCTGTACCAATTATGCCGAAACCTATTTTTTCCATATTTATAGTATTAGCTACACTCAAAAATATAAAAACAAAGGCCAATACGCATGTATCGACCTTTGTTTATTAATTAAACAATCAATTCTTACTGTGGATAACCTGGATTTTGCGGGTAACCGCCAACTGTTCTATCAATTTGATCCTGACCAATCGGCCTTACCGTATGATAGTCTTGAATGTTGGGTGCCGCTTGTACATTATGCAGCCTAACACGTTCCACTAGTTTGCCAGTACGTGTCAAATCCCACCAGCGCGCATGCTCACCGTACATTTCCCTAGCACGTTCGTCCAACAAAAAGTCAAGGTCTACATCACCTGCGGCAATCTGCATGGATGCTTCCATCCCCGGTACTGCAGCTCTATCACGTACTACGTTTATATCAGCAGCAGCCCCAGCCGCATTATTTTGCTTCAATCGTGCTTCGGCACGTAACAAATAAGCATCGGCCAAACGCATTAAGACGACGTCACGTTGCCCTTGGGTTTTTTGGCGATCAGGTCTTGTAGGATCGATCCACTTATTCACTGAAGGAAAAACCCGTTCCGTATAATCATCTACCGTATATACTTCATAAGGTGCCGCATCTTTTCTTGGTTGCGGCCACTCGATATCTTTTCCAGGACCTGGAATAAACAAGGCGGTATCGCCAATAGCCAATGTTCCCCTTTCATCACTAACTTCTTTATTGGCATACCAAACATGTTTAAAGCCAGCATCATACCGTGTATCGATAGTTCGATCCCAAAGCCCAAGCATAAAGGGAGTTGGCCTAAATCGTTTCCAAGGTCTACCATTGGCAACATCTCTACTCATACCTCGACGAACGTCATATTCCATTAAAAAATATAAATGTCCTCTATGCCCTTCATCATCGGTACCGTCGTCTACCAGTGCTTTAGAAATAGTCAAGTTCCAAACAATTTCAGAATTCTCTTGGTTATTGATATCCCATAAATCGCCATAATTATCTAACAATTCAAAACCGTAGTTGTTGATTACATTACCAAACAACGCCTCGGCCCTTGATGCATCATCACTTGCGGCATACGAAGTATAACTGCGCCTCAGCAATACTTTACCCAATAAAAATTCAGCCGCCGCCTTGGTTGCCCTTCCATATTCATCTTGAACCGCTGGCAGATTGGCTATGGCAAATTCCAAATCTGGGACAATAGCCTGACTATAGATTTCAGAAGCCGCAGTTTTATTTGCTTCCACTTCTACTCCTTCGGTTTCTTCCAAACTCAAATGGGCATCGCCGTATGTTCTTACAATATCGAAATAATAAAAAGCCCTTAACCAACGTACTTCGGCCAACCATATGGTTTTTTGGGCCTCGTCCATCACCACGTCTTGGGATCGATTTATTACCGCATTGGCCTGATTGACCCCGCGATACCAATCTCTCCATGATTCATTAACATAGCTTTCGGTGGCATTGAACGACCCATCATAAAGGTTTACCCTTTTATGGCTACCATCTGCACCATTTGTAAAGATATCAGTCCCAAAGGTTGTCATCGTAAAACCTCTTTCAGGACCATAGAACCCCTTTAACCATGCGTAAGTTGCATCAACTGCATCTTCTAACCCTGCTTCAGTGGTATAATATGTTCCCGAAGAAACATCGGAAATCAGTTCTTCTTCCAAAAACTGCTCACACGACTGCAATACAAATAGCAGTGCCAAGAGCAAAAGTGTATATTTTTTTCCTTTCATAATATTTTATTTATATCGTTTTTCAACACTATTTTTTTCTTAAAAAGTTACGTTCAAACCTATAGAGAACATTTTGTTGCTGGGTACCGTACTACTCGATACGCCATTTCCACCATCATCATCTTCTTCAGACACTTCCGGGTCAAACGTTTCAAAATCGGTCAAGAACCAAAGGTTTTGACCTGATAGGTACAATCGCAAATTTGAAATGTTCAATTTTTTGGTCAAGGAACTTGGAAAATTATACCCCAATTGTAAGTTTCTCAGCTTCACATAACTACCATCGAAGTAAGACATGGTCGAAGCATTTTTTGGGCTTTCTTGATTTTCGTTCGGTCTTGGCGCATCATTTGTAGGGTTATCTATTGACCAATAGTCAACATCTAAATTATTATAACGACCAAATAGTCCGTTGTTACTATCATGAAACCGAGAACGTATCATCTGCCCTTGACGGAAATAAAAGAAGAAACTTAAGTCCCAACCTTTATAATTAAAGGTATTGGTAATACCACCATAGAAATCAGGGATATCGGTTCCTAAAATAATTCGGTCTTCATCAGTAATAACACCATCATTATTTTGATCTTTCAACTTGATTTCCCCAGGCACCTTGCTTTCAGCACTAGCCGCCAAAGCTTCTTCACTAGTCTGATAGATACCGATTTTTTCATAGTCATAAAATACATTTACCGGTTGCCCAATAAACCATCTATTGCCCAGGTCATCTAAAGAATTACCATTTTCGTCTTTCAATGGCAATTCAGTAATTTCTTCTTTATAACTTGCTATATTAAAGCCAATGTTCCAGTTGAACCCGTCGGGATTCTGGTTTTGTATGACATCTCCATTAATCCCAAATTCAACCCCCCTTGTAGCCGTTGACCCGACATTCTGAAAAACACTTGAATAACCGGAAGAAGGTGGTAAGGTTCTATCTAAAAGTAGCGCAGATGTCTTGGTAGAAAAATAATCAAAGGACCCACTTATTCTATTATTAAAGAACCCATAATCAAAACCTACGTCTATGGTTTTAGACACCTCCCAACCTAGACTACTGTTGGGTATTTCGCTTAAGGCAAATCCTAAGGCGGATCCTTCTCCGAATGCATAATCAGACGCACCCAATGTTCCTTGAGTTTGGTAAGGATTTACCGAAGTATTCCCAACTTCCCCATAAGAAAGTCTTAATTTCAAATCGGAAATGGTATTCGAATCCAACAAGAAATCTTCTTGGGAAATTCTCCACCCAGCGGATATCCCTGGAAAATAATTCCATTTTTTTCCCTCCGCCAATCTTGAGGAGCCATCCGCTCTCAGCGAAGCCTGAAAAAGATACTTGCCGTCGAAATCATAATTCAGCCTTCCCATAAACGATGCCAAGGTCCATTCTTCCAAATCTGAATCAATGACACCTTTTACGGAAGCCGTTGACATATTATAAAATTGCTGCTCCTCGTAGGGAATATTCGATACTTCCGACTTAAATTGTTCTCTTCTTGAACTCTGGATACTTTGCAGCAAAGTCATTCCAAAGTTATGCTTATCATTAAATGATGTATTGTAGTTCAGTATATTTTCAAGGGTATAGCCGAAGTTTTGAATGTTTTCAACTTCTGCATCACCGGGGCCTCCCCTGTTATCATTGGTCAAGCTGCCCCTAAATTCACCTCTTCTATAATACCGGATATCAGGACCAAAATTGGTTGTCCATTTCAGTCCCTCGGCTATATTGATATCTAAATAAACGGGAACAAAGACCCGTGTAACTTTTCGTTCATCGACAAAAGCACCATCAACCAATTCGCTTAAAGGATTCGTACGGATACCATCATTGGTAGGTAAAAATATTACTTCTCCATTTGCATCATAAGGAACACCTAACGGATTGTTCGAAAGTGACTCTCCCATTACGGCATTCGAACCGTAGTTTTGAATGGAGTGTGACACAGTAAAGGACATACCGACTTTAAACACGTCACTTATTTTATGATCAAGATTCAACCTTCCCGTAAAACGCTCAAAATCCATATTACTAATAATACCCTGCTCGTTAAAGTAACCTACCGAGGTATTAAAGTTTGTCTTTTCAGACCCCCCGCTGACACTTACCTGATGATTGGTCTGCCAACCGTTGTTTAAAACCAAATCCAAATAGTCCGTCGAACGACCTAAAGCAATCGATTCTAATTCAACAGGATCTTCAAAAACAACATCATCAGCAGGTATAGTTCCGTTCCAACTTGGATCACCCTCAGTAGCCGGTCTTCTTCTTGACTCACGTTTTAGACCTGCGAACTGCTCGCCATCCATCATGTCGACCAGCCGTGTAGCCGAAGTAACGCCGTAGTGCGTACTGTAAGTTATTTTGGTGTCGCCCACGCGCCCCCTCTTGGTCGTAATTAGAATAACCCCGTTGGCACCTCTCGAACCATAAATTGCAGTTGCTGCCGCATCTTTAAGTACGTTCATCGATTCAATGTCTTGAGGATTGATATCGGCTACCGCTGCATTACCACTAATCTGAGGAATACCATCGATAACATACAGAGGGTCGTTAGATGCCGAGATAGAACGCCTACCTCTTATACGAACCGTAGAATTTTCACCGGGCCTACCCCCGTTTGCCTGAATATCAACACCGGCGACTTGGCCCTTTATAGCATCGATACTGCTTGAGGTAGCGATCTTTTCGATAGCCTCTGCCCCAATGGTCGCGATAGATCCCGTTACCGACCCTTTTTTCTGGGTACCGTAACCGACCACTACCACTTCGTCGAGCAGGCTGGCATCTGCCTCTAACGAAGCATTGATACTCGACTTTCCATTTACACCGATTTCTTGAGGCCTGAAGCCCACGTAACTAAAAACCAGTACTCCGTTTGAGTCGACGTTGATGGCATAATTTCCATCAAAATCAGCTACTGTTCCAACGGTAGTTCCCTTTACAACAATACTGGCACCAGGCAAAGGAACACCACTACCGTCAGTTACGGTACCGGTTACTTGCCCCAATATTGCATTAAATGACAGCATAGAAATAGCCATCAGCAGAAAAGTAATTTTTCTTCTTAGCATGTGTTTGAGTTAAAGTTAATTTGTTAGTTTTAATAAAATGTTAATTTTTTTAACATTTTCGAATGTAGAAAAAATAATTGTAAAAAAAACACATTTGTCAATTTTTATCCTAAAAAAATTACGAATCTGATATTTTTTTACCCTGAAAACAAAAAATATTATAATCTAATACGGAGATTATATAACCATAATCCTCTAAGGATTAAACGGTTTTACACCCCACCCAAATACTAAGCTCGAAAAAGCACGTTAATTGTTTTGTTCCTATTCAGAAATGGAACAGTTATAAACCTAAAAAGACTGAAGACCCCTATAAAGCTACGTTTAGCAATTGCCCCGTAAGTTGAAGAAGTTGAAGCTCTGCTAATTTGGCGTCATATTTGGCCAGATTTTTATTCGTCTGGGCATTTAATAAATTGATTTGGGCCTGTCTAAATTCAATGGAAGTAATACGACCCAATTGAAATTGTTCTTTCGAGCGTTCAAAGTTGTTCTGATTGGTCACCACATTCTGCTCTTGTATCTCAAAAATAGTCAAACGGTTTTCATATATGGCGAGTGCATTGGCAATATCCCTATCTACCTCTAGGGTCACTTGCTTCTGAAGTAGTTCTTGATTTGCATAGGCAATTTTTGCATTTTTAACCCGTACAGCGGTACCACCTCCATCAAAGAGGTTCCAAGTAAGACTTGCACCCAATCCAAAATTCAAGCTATTTCTATTGCTTCCAGGAATAACCTGTCCAGGAATAAACGAGGAAGCTGCACTTTGATTTAAATTCCAACCATAAGAGCCATTTAAACCCACAGTGGGTAAATATCCTGACTTATTAACCTTAATATCATAGTCATTGATGGCCATATTGCGCCGTGTTTGAAGAATGGCGACATTATTCTCTTTGGCTTGATTCACCAGTTCCTCTAATTGTAGTTTGGGGATAAAATGTACCAAAGTATCAACTTCGTAGACCGCATCAAGACTTTGATTTAAAACCACATTCAAATCACGCTTGGTATTCACTAATTGTTGCCTTGTATTTAAGAGGTTGATACTATCATTGGTCACATCTACTTGGGCATTTAAAATATCAAGCTTTGTATTTTGGCCATATTCAAACGAGTATTCGGCCCTCTTGATACGGTCGGTAGAAATTTCCAAAGCCTGTTGCAAAACATTTTCGTTTTCCGAAAGTCGTGCTACCTCAAAATAAACACTAAAAAGTTGAAGTAAGGTATTTTCTATGGTTTCCCTAGCCTGTAGCTCACTTAGGGCATACTGTTCTTTCAGTCTCTTATAATTGTAAAACCGCCCTAAGCCGTCGAAGATGGTGTAATCTACATTAAGGCCCGCACTATAAGACTGTGATTCGGCATGATTAATCTCAAGATCTGGCCGGGCCTGGCCATCTGCATCAAATTGGCCCGGATAGCCCGTAGTACTATTCAATTCATTATAATTCGCCCCTGCAGAGCCCGTTAAGCTAGGCAGATAACCCGAGTTTAACAAGCTTTGATTGTTGTCGGCAATCATCATCTCATTTTTGGCGACTTTTATACCGAAATTATTTTCAAGCGCCAGATTTACGGCATCCTCTTTTGACAATAAACCATCTTGGGGAAAAAGACTTCCAAAGACCATTAGCAATAGGCCACTTATAAGTATTCTCTTCATTCTTAGGACTATTCTTTACCTTCCATTTTTTGGGGTAGCTTCTTCAATTTCACCGAAGCTCCATTTAAAGCTTGTGTCGGTCTATCTTGCATATGCTGTTCCTCTTTTTGCTCCTTAATCGCACGCTCTACTTCTTCTTTGGTGATATCATTACCCGTCTTAAGCCATTTCGTAGTAACTTTCATCCTATTACTAAATGCCAAAAACAAAGGCAACAACAACAATGTAAGAACTGTTGCAAAAGCAATACCATACGCAATGGATATGGCCATAGGTTTCAAAAACTGGGCTTGTCTACTTCTTTCCAATAATAGGGGTGCCAAACCTGCTATAGTAGTTATAGAGGTCAAAAATATAGCTCTAAAACGAGAACGCCCTGCCTCAAAAATAGCATCATCAAATTTCATTCCGTCACGTAAGTTTCCGTTAAACTTACTAATGAGAACGAGACCATCATTAACCATAATACCTATTAGGGCGATAATACCTAACATAGAGAGAACATTTACGGGAAAACCATGAATCCAGTGACCCCAAGCTACCGCTGTTAAACTAAACGGCACCAATAAAATAAGTAACAAAGGTTGACTGAAACTTCGGAATGTAAATGCGATTGTAATGTAAATTAACAACAGTACCGTCAATCCGACCACCTTTATAGAGCTGGTCATTTTGGCAGCTTCTCTGTTTTGCCCCTCATAAGAAGCTGTGACCGTGGGATATTTCGATTGAATTTCAGGCATTATCACCGTGCGAATTTCATTCATAATATCTGTAGCACTTGTCGTTTTTTCGTTCTTAATATCTGCCGAAACTTGAATCTCACGTTGTCCTTCTAGATGGTTTATGGCAACATCTCCTCTTTCGATTGTATAGCTTGCAATTTCTTTAAAAGGCACCTTGTTTCCATCTGGGGTTGCAATACGCATTTCATCCAAATTGGTAATCGAAGATCGATTCTCTCGATCATATCTTACCCATACCTTAATTTCATCTTGACCTCTCTGAAAACGTTGTGCTTGGGAACCAAAAAAACCTGCTCTTACCTGGTTCATTACCGTACGGAGGTCTAACCCCAACAAAAAGGCATTTTCTTTGAGCTCTAGCCTTATTTCTTTGATACCGGCGGGATCATTGTCGGCCACATCTTTAAGTAGGGCATTATTTTCCAGCACTCCCTTCAGCTCTTTTTTTGCAGCTTTAAGTTCTGTAATATTATTTCCTAAAAGAGATACGGATACCGGACTACCACCAAAATTGCCCCCAGTACCATAAATAAGGCTTTCAACCCCAATCACGGGTCCCATCAATTCTTGAAGTCGATTGGTTACCATGTTAGAACTAATAACATCAGGTCGCTCTTCCCCTGGCAAAAGATTTATATCTAAAGAAGCAGCTGAACTACCCGGACCAATTTTTTTGATCGTATTTTCAAACAACTTTTTACCAGTTCCTTTCAGGTACTTATCCGTAAGTTCTTGGTTCACTATGATCGACTTCTCTTCAATCAGCGATATTATGGAATCGGTCACCTTCTCATTAGTTCCATTAGGCATCAACAAATCTACAGAAACCCGATCACTTGCCACGCGGGGAAAAAACGAGGTTCGAACAATTCCTCCTCCTACCGAACCCAAAGTAAGAAAAAGTGCTATCACAAAAAAAGCAAACATAAGCACTTTATAGCGCAGTCCGAAACGTAAAGCAGGGCTATATAGTTTATCTCTCATCCAAACCATAAAACGGTCTCCCATTTCGTTTATGACCCGAAGTTTGGCAAAGGCCTGTCCGACTTTTGTTTTGGGTTTCTTTTCCATAGGCTGCAAAGCTTTGGAATGTGCCAAATGTGCCGGCAGAATAATGAGCGCTTCCACCAATGAAACTACCAATGTAAGAATTACGATAACAGATACTTCACTAAAAATATCTCCTATTCTCCCATCTAAAAACAGAAAAATAGAAAAAGCCAGAACAGTGGTAATAATTGCTGAAACAATCGGTGGTATAACTTCCATAGTACCATCAATAGCCGCCTGAATCGGTGATTTTCCTTTTTCGTAATGCTGGTAAATATTCTCCGCTATCACAATACCATCGTCCACCAGAATACCGATAACGATAATCATACCAAAAAGCGATAGAACATTAATGGTTACATCAAAAAATCCGGCAAAAATAAACATCCCCAAAAAGGAAATCGGCAAACCAAATGCCACCCAAAAGGCTAAACGCGTATTCAAAAACAGCGATAAAAATATAAGTACCAAAATCATACCTACAATGGCGTTTTCGGTAAGTAATTGGGTACGTTGGTTAAGCGTAATACTACGGTCACTTACAACGTGCAGTTGTACATTATTATGCTTTTGGTTAAAATCTTCAATATATTCCTTTACTTTTTCTGCGGAACCAAGAAGATCTTCGGTATTGGTGCTTGTAATGGAGGCGCTTACCGAAAGGTTACCATCGAAGTAAGACGCATTGGGTGATTCTTCAAAGCGGTCGCGTATTATCGCTATATCTTTCAATCGTATCGTGCTACCGGAAGGATCTGCCCTGACTACCATATTAGACAACTCATCACCATAATAAGACCTATTATTGGCTCTAATCAAGTATTCTTCCGCATCGGTCTTTATATTGCCCCCAGTGACTAAGATGTTTGCATTTGCCACGGCTTGAGAGACTTCGCTAAAAGTAATATCATAAGCCAGTAGGCTGTTTTCATTAACGGCTATCTCTATTTCTTCCAAGGGATAGCCACTCATTTCTATTTGCGAAATACCATCTATCGCCCGAAGTTCGTTCTCAACTTGTCTACCAACTTGCTTTAAAGTAGCCAAGGGTATGTTCTCACCGCTTACGGCGAAAGTTATCGTTTCTCGAACCACTTCTAATTTCGAAACAATCAACGGCTCCATTCCAGTTGGAAATGTCGGCACTCTATCTACCGCATTCTTGACTTCCAAGAGCATAAAATCTATATCACGCCCTTTCTCGATTTCTACGTTGATAACTCCACTATTCTCACGGGCCGTTGATGTAACACGATCAACACCTTCAAGACCTTTTAAATTATCTTCGATTTGAAGCACAATACCCTCTTCCACCTCTTGTGGGGAAGCCCCCGGGTAAGTAATAGCGATGGTTATATTCTTAGAGTCGGTAAGCGGAAAATAGCTGGATTTTAAAGATGTCGCTCCAAATATACCAAAAGCCATAAAGGCCAAGACAACGACATCTACGGCTACGTGGTACTTTATAAAATATGAGATAATGTTTCTCATTAGTCTTCGGTTTTTGAGTTACTCTCATCAAAAACCTTAACCAACATGCCAGCATAGGCGCCTACCACTGGTTTTGAAACAATGGTCTGTCCGTCTGGTACATCTTTCAGCACCACTTTCTTATCGGAGAAGTAAACAGGTTTGACATCAATCAAATCTAAAATGGAATCTCGTACGACGAAAATCTTATCGTTTTCCAATAACAACCCTCTATCCACCTCGATGGCATTGCTTTCTTTCTTAGCGTTCAAGTTTGCCTCAAGATACATACCTTCCCGCAAACCTTCATCTTTAACCTCTATAAATGCTTTTATTGTTTGAGAGGCCTGGTCGACCCTACCATTTATACGGGCCACTTTTCCCGTGTACTTCTTGGTGCCATTTAAATTCACCAGTTCGACCATTTCACCAACCTTTAATAAATCGCTGTACGTTTTACTCACGGCAACCTCTAATTCATAGACATCAGTATTGATGAATTCACCTAATTTCTGCCCCGCCCTTATCAACGTTCCTTCAGTAACCAATGCCTCGGCAAGCACACCCCCGAAAGGGGCAGCAATACGATATTTAGACAAACGCTGCTCTAGGTTCTTGATATTGTAATAATTGGTAAGTATGCCACGACCGGAAATAAAATATTTCTCTTTCTCCGATGTCATTTCTGGTAAAGGAGGTGTACTTTCTTTGATATCAAAACCATTGAGATAATCTTGCCACTTTGAAAAGACCTCTGGATAGTCAAGTCGTAAATCGGGCATTATGGAGGTAATCAAATTGTACAACGTACTTTTTGCCGATTGCACACTAGCAGCATACTCTGAAGCATCGATTCGAATAATAGTCTCTCCCCGATTGTATACCTGACCCGCCTTAAACAGCTTATTACCACTTCTGAATACCCCTTGCACCTCTGCATACAATTCAACACGCTGTTTAGCCATTAAATTACCATTAGCAGGAACGACAATTGAAACCGTACCATTTTGAACGGTATCGACAAATACTGTTTTTACGACCTTCTCAGGGCGAGGTCTAAGTGTTTTCTTACTATTTACAATAGCCATTGCCCCATAAATGGAAGCCCCTATCAATAATACCCCTAAAATTGAAAGGATTATTTTTCTTGTATCCATGAAAATTGATTGGTCGTTAGACTGCAAAACTATCTATTAGTTTAAGCCTGTTTTGTTAAATATATCCTAAATGTCAATAGTGAATTTAAAAGGATGTTCCTTCTTTTAATTCATAAAACAATTATCGATGGTCTGGACCCCTTGTGTATGCACACATGCCAACTCCCATAAGCTTTGACAATCAATTCAATAACTCTAAGTCGATAAAAGAATACTCAATTAAAAACCATAAAAAAAGGGATGTATAAAACATCCCTTTCATTAATAATCAAACAGATTAAACTTAAAAATTAGCGGCTACTCATCATTATCATCTTCAAACTTCGTGTCGGCCATTCTTGTTCTACTAAAATCAACATCCTTAAAGTTTTGAGTATCCTCTTTTTTATCATAATCAAATACCGTGAATCGCGCTTCGTCCATCGATTGCAAACTTTTGAAAGAATTGAACTTATTGTTCTGTATCTGTAAAATACGCAGACTTGCCAATTGTCCGAACTCCTTAGGAATATCACCTTCTAGTTGGTTGTTGGCCAAAACCAACTCCCTTAATGACGTAAGGTTGCCTACCTCAGTAGGTATGGCACCTTCCAAATTATTTTCAAAAAGGCCCAAACTTTGCAAATGCACCAAGTTTCCTAATGAACCTGGTATAATACCTTTAAGTAAATTACTAGAAAGGTTAAGCACTCTCAAATTAACCAAGTTTCCTATGCTTTCAGGAATACTTCCCGTTAAAAGGTTGTTGAACATTACAAGCTCTTCTAGCTTCTCCATCTTACCTAAAGCCTCAGGGAGTGAACCTTTCAAACGATTCATCTCTAATCGAAGTACTTTTAAATCCTTTAACCTCACCAAATCTTTGGGAAGCTCACCGGAAATCGAATTAAAAGCAAGATTCAGAATTTCCAGATGTTCAAGTCGACCTATGCTTTCTGGCACCAGGCCCACTAAATTATTTCTAAATAAATTTATCTGTGAAACATGACCGTTAGTTACGGTAACCCCGTGCCACGTCGATACCGGTTCATCAAGGTTCCAAGTTTTCACCCATTCTTTGCCATTAGTGGCGTCATAAAATTCGATTAATGCTTTTTTCTCTTTATTGGGAACTTCGGCAAAAACCTGATTTCCGGCTGTGATTGTCAACATCAGAAAACAAATAAGCTTTTTCATAGATAGTTAGGTTACTTTAGATTATCGTAAATACTTAAAGAATTTACCTACAAAGTAACAATAAAACCCCTTGAAACGAAAAAAATATCGGTGAACAGCCCTATTATGTTGTGAAAGGTTAGATTGATGTGGTATAGCTAAAAAAGATTGATAATGCAAAGGTGATCAAGAAGTCATTTCCTCTAAACTTAAGGTTATCTCTTCCCAATTTTTCATTTGATCCTCCAACACTTTCTTTTTATTCTGATAATTATCAAAAAAACCAGGTTTGGCAATAGTCGCATCATAATCCATCAGAAGTTGGTGATCGATGTCGGCAATTTCCTTTTCTAGCGATGCTATTGAGCTTTCTACAGAACTAAGTTTGTTCTTTAGGGACTTTAGCTTTTTCTGGTCTTCAAAACTAACATGTTTCGTTATCGGCCTTTCTTTTTTGACCGTTTCTTTTTTCTTTTTTTCGATAGCCCTAAAATCATCGGCCTTACGTTGTTCCAGATAGTAATCGATATCACCTAGGTATTCCTTGATTTTACAATCTTTAAATTCATATACCTTATTGGTAAGTCCCTGTAAAAAATCCCTGTCGTGAGAAACCAAGATTAAGGTGCCTTCAAAATTCTGCAGTGCTTTTTTCAAAACATTCTTTGACTGAATATCAAGATGATTGGTAGGTTCATCCATAACCAAAACATTAAAAGGCTGTAAAAGCATTTTCGCTAACGCCAAGCGGTTCCGCTCCCCACCAGAAAGTACTTTAACATACTTCTCAACCTCATCGCCCCTAAACAGAAAAGAGCCTAAAATATCTCGGACCCTGCTCCTATTTTTTTCATTGGCCGCATCGATCATGGTATCCAAAATAGTTTTTTCCCCATTTAAATATTCCGCCTGATTCTGGGCAAAATATCCGATTTCAACATTATGTCCCAATTTTAAGTGGCCCTCATGATTTAGCTCGCCGACCATAATCTTTGCCAAAGTTGATTTACCTTGGCCATTCTGACCGACAAAAGCGGTTTTACTATTACGCTCAATAAGCAAATCTATGCCTTGCAGTACATTATGGTCTCCATAGCTTTTGGAGAGGTTTTCTATTTCGGTAACTACTTTACCAGGGGTTACGGAAATAGGAAAGCGTACGTTCATAGCGGCATTATCATCTTGATCTACTTCGATACGTTCCATTTTATCAAGCTTCTTTATGAGAGATTGAGCCATGGAGGCTTTTGTAGACTTTGCCCTAAATTTTTCTATTAGGCGTTCGGCTTGTTGAATTTCCCTTTCTTGATTTTTTTGAGCGTTGAGTTGCTGTTCTTTTATCTCGGACCGAAGCGTCAAAAATTTAGAATAGGGTTTGTTATAATCATAAATTCGGCCTAAAGAAATTTCAATTGTGCGGTTCGTCACATTATCTAAGAACATTTTGTCGTGAGATACAATGACCACAGCTCCCGGAAAGCTTTTGAGAAATTGCTCTAACCAAATAATAGATTCGATATCGAGGTGATTTGTCGGCTCATCTAAAAGCAAAACGTCATTGTTTTGCAATAGTAATTTCGCCAACTCGATACGCATACGCCATCCGCCGGAAAAGGTATCTGTTTTTTTATCAAAATCTTCTCTTTTGAAACCTAGTCCTAAAAGTATCTTCTCTGTTTCTCCCTGATAGTTATAACCACCTAAAATTTCATAGCGATGACTTACATCACTCAGGTCAATCATTAACTGGTTATAACCTTCACTCTCATAATCGGTTCTCTCAGCCAATTGGTGATTGATTTCCTCTAATTGAAACTCCAAGGCCTTGATTTCTTCGAACGCCTGATGAGCCTCCTCCAAGACAGACCTGCCTTGCTCAAAATCAATATCTTGTCTTAGAAAACCGACTTGAACATCCTTCTCCATCGCAATAACACCCGTATCTAGGGGCATATCTTTAGTCAACAATTTCAAAAGGGTCGATTTTCCCGCACCATTTTTACCAATCAGCCCTACACGGTCTCCGGCATTTAATCGAAACGATATTTCCTCGAAAAGATATTCGCCTCCAAAAGAAACGGAAAGATTGTGAATGTTGAGCATGTCTTTTTAATTATAGTTTTGTGCAGTCTCATTGCCGCTTCGGGTTCATATATGCTTGACCTACAACGTATATTCAAACCCTATTATTACCAATATATTTTAAATCTATCTGACCAGCCATCTGATCCCTGAATTTTAGCAATTATTTTTTAGCCTCAAGATAAAAATGGACAAAACCCTATCTTTGCCCAAAGATTTTGCAAATGTTAAAAAAAGGAAACAAACTGTACAGTATTTTAACAGGAACTTGCCCTAAATGTCATCTAGAAAGCATGTATAAGGATAAAAACCCTTATCATTTGGGCAATATTTTCAAAATGCAGGAACGTTGTTCGCATTGCGCAACGAAATATAAAATAGAACCTTCTTTCTTTTATGGTGCCATGTATGTTAGCTATGGGGTCGGTATTGCCTTTGCTGTGGCCGCTTTTGTAATAGCTTTTTTGTTCATCGGAACCTCTTTGATAACCGCCTTTATTGCCATTGTAGCTACAATGATTCTCTTCATGCCCATTATCATCCGGTTATCAAGAAACATTTGGATCAACTTTTTTATTAAATACGACCCCAAGGCCTTTAAGGGTTGAGCCTCATCTTTTCCAAATCGCTTTATTTATGTTTGATTTCCGGAACGTTTTTTTTTCGATCAAACCGAATGAGCAATAAATTGCTGGCCATTATCAAAAGTCCGCCTAGAACCATATGAACACTCAATACTTCATTAAAGAACAAATAACCGAAAAGTACGGCACTTACTACTTCCAAATACATTAAAGTTGATGCAGTTGCAGCTTTCAAATATGTGAGGCCGTGAAAGAATAGGCCAAAAACCAATATTCCAGCTATGAACCCGAACAGGGTCCCAAGCCCTATGTCTACTATTTCAGCATTACCAGCACCCATAATAAAAAATGGCAGAAATATAAACACCCCTAATACATTTTGATAAAATATCATTTCAAGACTATGATAGTTTTCGACCTCCGATTTAAAAAGTACTACCGTAGCCGCATTTGCGAATGAAGCCCCGAGTGCGGCAAGCATCCCTAAAAAGTCTCGGCTCTCAAAAGAGAATGGCTTATCGGAATATGCCAATACAATACCTAAAAAAGTTAAGACAAGAAGAAAAGACTGATATTTCGCTACTTTCTCTCCAAGAAATAAGAACCCTAAAAGGGCGACCATAATAGGCCACGTATAAAACAATATCACGGCATTACCGATCGAAGTATAGATAAAGGCAATAAGATATAAATAAATACGCAAGGAGTTGATTAGAGCGCCCACCATCATTTTTCGGTAGTTGCCACGAAAAGGTTTTACACCATTCAACAACATCCAAGCAAAAACAATGGCAGTCGGTACAGCCGTGCGAAACCAAGCAATAGAAGTAGCATCAATGCTATCGATACTTTTTATTATAACACCACTTGTGCCAGCAATCAAGGCTCCTAATACAACGCCATATGTAGCCTTGCCTTTCAATTTACAACGAATCGTTCAATGTTCATTTCCTTATTAATGGGACTTTGGTATTCTATAAACTCATATAACAGTTTAGCTGCGTACGGGCCGATGATAACTCCCCGAGAACCTAATCCATTCAGTACATAAAGGTTTTTGTGAACTGCATGCCTTCCTACCAGAGGCTTTCTATCTGTGACGGTAGGCCTAATGCCCGCCGAATGGCTTTCTATCTCATAGTCACAGCTTACGAACGCTTCGAATTTCTTCACCAACTCTGATTTGGCTTCTAAAGTGGGAGTATTGGTTTTATCATTTCTTTCGTAAGTTGCTCCGATACGATACCGATTATTCCCTAGGGGAATTACGAATACCGATGACTTAATGACATTTTCCTCCTTTAAATCGGCCGACCTTATGGTCAAGAGTTCACCCTTGGTGCCATTCAATGGTAAATATTTGAAATAGGGGTTCTGTCTTAACCCAAAACCTTCGGCAAAAACAATGTGTTTCGCCTCGAACGTTTTGTACGCTATGCCATTTTCTCGAATATCAAAAGCATCATAATCAAAGGTTTCGGAAACCAATTGCCCTTTTCTTCTTAAATAGTCGCGATATGCTAGAAGTAACTTCCCCGTATCTATTCTTCCAGTATGTTTAACTTTGCCATAGCCATAGGGCGCGTCAATCGACCTGTTCTTATTTTGCCGTATTTCTGTGGATAAAAAGTGTTGTAGTCCTTTTTTATCAGATGCCTCAAACCATGAGTTTTGTTCCGCTATCGATGCAAAACGACGAAATACGGGAACTTTATGATCTAATTGCAATCCCATTTTTCTTTCCAATTCTTTGTAATGCGGAATAGCAATATCTAGCTGCTCTTTGGCATTCCAGGCCAAAGTAAATCTTTTTAGAATAACCGGGTTGTACAATCCCGCGGCCACCAAAGATGAAGTTTGGGAATCATCGCTTACAACCATAAACGATTTATTGTGCTTTTCTAATTGTTCACAAAAAGAAACTCCCGCAAGACCGAGACCAACGATTATATAATCTACCATGGGCGCAAAGGTAGATAATTGGATTTCATACTACGAAACAGAAGGGTATATATGAAATCAAAAATGCATAATCGTAAAGAGAAGGGCCGGACTTTGCATAAAAAAACGTCCTGATGGCTAGCCATCAGGACGTTTTGTACTTTTGAATTGGAATGTATTATTTTTCTAGGATTTAATCAAACCCTATTTGAAATAACGCCTTAGCGTCTTTCAAATCAGAAGCTCATCAATAGGCCCACATATCTTGTTCCCTATCTCTGATGACCTCCTTAATTCGCTTGGACTCCAGCAATTGGAACAACGAATTATCGGATATATAATCATTGATTACCCGGTCACCATGGACATTATCTTCACGATAAATCACACCATTAAACCGTCTTGCATTCAGCAACATATCAAAAGATAAGGGTTGTGCCGAATTGCGTTGATTAAACACCTTTGCATCATGCAGTACTTGCCTAGCACTTGGGTACCATACCCAGAACAACTCCACTTTGGCGTCCGCAGGATCCATAGAATCATCATCAATAAAGTTCACATCGGGAGCTACCGGGGCAATACCCAACAAACGGTACTTAAGCTCTCCTAAACGCTTATCGAAATACCACATCCCTTTGATACGATACTCTTCAATATCGGCAGCGGTCAATTCTCTACGGTTTACGTATTCCATAGAAAGTTGTTCCCCCGCATTGATCTGTTCATACCCGAGATCGGTAGTATCTACTTTCTGCAACGTAGCTGCCAAATCACTGAAATTTCTCTTTTCACTGAAATAAGAGTCTACATATATATCCGTGAGTTTTCCATTTTTGATGTTTTTCATAAAAACATCATATAAGGATCTTCTGTCTGCACCAATATCAATGGTATCGACCGGATAATACAGCGGAAAGTTGACACGCTCATCAAGATCGATGGTTTCCCAAACAGTCTTTGACCAAAGAATATCTCTGTCGTCAACATAACCGTATTCCAAGGGAGCATCATTATCAAGCTCTTTTTGAGCCTCCGTTTTCTTGCCAATCTCCTCTGGCTTCTTGGCGTTCAAAATGTTCGCCTGGGCCATAATGGACACCGGCAATAAGCTAACGGCTCCGATTAATAAAACATTCTTCCAATTCATAATCATTAATTATACTAGTTACTAGTTCGTAAGCTCTATAAAAACGTTTGATACCTTCTTTAATTTATAACTCTTGTTGTTGGTAATATATGCTTGAACATCGAATATCTGTACTGCATCACCACGCTTGGCTCTTTTCAAGGCAGACTTGGCCCGTGCGTCCAATTTATTACCATTAACCTTAACCGTAGGTTGACCCGGCACTTTAAAGCTAAATCCGCTAACAGCAAGTTTCAAATCAAAGTCAAAGTCTTCAAGAATGGCTCCGATAGTCGAAATCTCAAGGTTATTCCTTGGCATTTTAACGCTACCGCTTTCTCCTCGTATCGTACTTGAAGGTCTTGGGATATCTTTAATCCTAAATTCAGCAGGGGTAGAAATACGTTGACCATCTGGTAATGTACCGGAAGCAACAATTTTAACGGTTCTACCCGTACCTGGGTTCATAATATACTTGCTTGAACTAACTTTCTTAAGACCAGGAGCAGATGCGGTAACTTTATTATCTGGGATACCAGGAATTGAGATACTCATAGGGTTAGCTACCCCACGATATACAACGTTCATTTTATCAGCAGCTATCAAGGCCGCATTAGGTTTCGATATTGTTGCAAAGGAGTTCTTTACCGGAACTTCAATTTCTTTACCATCTTGCATGAAGTACATAGTACCAGCAACTTCATGGTCACCTGCATTACCAGAACTAATGAGCATTTTTATACCACCAGGCTCTATCTTGTAATCAGGACCTTCGGACAATTTTCTGCCGTCCAATGTCAACTCAGCCCTTACAGGCGTAGAAGAATTGTCAGTTTTACTTATGATAATCTTACCATCATATTTTTCTCCAGTATAATAAGCCGATTTTTTAGCGAGTAACGAAGTAGCAAAATTCTTCAAAGAAACTTGCTCTGTCAACTCACCTGCCAACATCGATTTCAAGGCATCTTCCTCAGTGGCCTTAATATCGGCCTGCAATGCAGTCAATTTGGTCAATGAAGCTACCAAAGGAAATCTTTCATACTGGTAATTAATCCAATCAACCTTATCACCGCTTCGGTTCTCAACTTTACCGTTCTCATCACCTGTTTGGAAACGCGCCATAACAGATTCCTTGACATCTTTCATTGTCGCTGGTAAAATATTGATAACACCATCACGATAATTGTTGATTCTATTTAAGAAGTCTTCACCTTCAGGAGTCAAATTATCTCCTTGGAAAAACTTTCCATCTAAGAAATCAGATTTATCCATTACCTGGTAATCTGTAGGATCCTCAACATCTTCCAACATTCCGTCTTTCAATGATTGTAGGTAATCGTAATACTCTTGAGACATCTCTTTGATTTGACCAGCTTTGGCGTATAAATCACCATATTTAGCCGCATCTTCAGATGCTTTGGTACTAAGTCCATCTAAGAAAGCTAGGTTACTTTCTGTGGTTTTTGCGTTTGAAGTCTCCATTTTTACGTTCATCAAACCGAACGCTGCCAGAACTTCTTTACTCATGTTTAACGCCAGCATAGCGATGAAGATCAAATACATTAAGTTGATCATCTTCTGACGTGGTGTTGCTTTTCCTCCTGCCATGTTTTCTAATTAGTTTTTAATTAATAATTGATTTGGGGTTAACTAAAACTAATTAGTTTCTGTTCATGGCTGTCAACATACCGCCATAAACACCGTTCAATGAAGAAAGGTTGGTAGCCAAAGATTCCATTTGATCTTTAAGTGCAGAGGCATTCTGAACAACTTCTTCGTTAACCGAAGCTTGTTTGCTCGCACTTTCCAACTGAACTTTGTACAAGCTGTTCAATGACTCCATTTGAGCAGCGGCCTCAACCATCTCATCTGAATATTTTTTGGTAGATTCCATGGCATCTACAGTTGGAGCAATACCCTTGGCAGCACCTTCGAAGTTTCTGATACTAGACCCAAGGCTTTCCATCAAGTTGGCATCAACACCAGCTTCTTGCAACAATTCATCTAATTTTTTAGACAAAGAAGTTTCAGCTTCTTTCACTTCGGCTAGTTCGTTGCTCTTCTTTACTGAAGGCGCACCACCTGCCAATTCTGGATAAACCAAAGACCAATCGTACTCGTCGTCTACAGGTTCAAATGCACTGATTGCAAAGATAAGAGCCTCGGTAATAAGACCAACCGCTAAAAGTAATCCACCTGTTAGGGGACCAAATTCCCAGTGAAGAATCTTGAACAAAGCTCCAATAATTACTACAGATGCTCCTAGGCCATAGGCCATGTTAAATAATTTTTTTGTTGATTTTGACTGTGCCATAATTTTAAATTTAATTTAAGGTTCGAAATAATTAAAAAGATTTGGTTAAAATTTGATTTTCCGATAATTAATCGGGGTGTATTTAATTGCGTATTTACTATTTATTGTATTTGCGTATTTACTGTTTATTGCGTTGAGTCTTCTTCGCCCATGTAATCTTGAACTGTTCTAAAGCCAACATAACTACGTGCAGAATCGGCGTACTCATAATCTCTGGTACTCACCTGTAGAAAGTAAGCAACATCTTTCCAAGATCCACCCCTAATTACTTTTCTTGCATTACTGCCATCACCAACATTGGGGTTCATAGTAGAAACATATTCGTATGCATTGGGGTCATAGCTAGAGTTTGTCCATTCAGAAACATTGCCCGCCATGTTGTACAAGTTAAAATCGTTAGGTTCATACGATTTGGCCTCTACGGTATATAGTGCGGCATCGGCGGCATAATCACCTCTCTGTGGTTTGAAGTTCGCCATAAAACAACCGGTATCACTAATCACATAAGGACCTCCCCATGGGTACGTACCTCCTTCGATACCTCCTCTTGCCGCATATTCCCATTCAGTTTCAGTAGGTAATCTAAATTGATTTACGAATTGTTTGCCACGATTTTTTTGATCGTCATTCTTAAATTTAGTCCTCCAGTTACAGAATGCTTTTGCCTGTTCCCAAGAAACACCGACCACAGGATATTCACTATAGGCATCATGCCAGAAATAATCATTGTGCATTGGTTCATTATACGAATATTCAAAATCTTTAATCCAAACGGTTGTATCAGGATAGATCTCTAGTTCTTCGTGACGGATAAAATCTTTTCTCCTACCACTTCTAGCTCTAGCTGCAGCATCGATATCCATCCAACTATATTTAAACTTCAGCTGCGTTACATCGACCGTACGCTGACCATTATAAGATTCTTCTTCAGGAATATACAATGAATCCATCACTTCAGTATAGTATTCATCAGGGTATTCAGAAATATCCCATATCAACTCTTCATCTTTGTTCAAAGCCCTGCCTTCATATCCTGTTTCGCCCATTCCGGCATAATTATCCAACATATATTTATCATAGACCGAAGCCTTAGTTGTATCGGCATCCTTAAAAGCGTAATCACCAATACCGCCATCTTCAGGTCCAAGACCAAGTTCATCTGCAAGAATTGCCAATTTTGTTCTAGTAATGGAATCTTTGACCCACTCTACAAACTGACGATACTCACTGTTAGTAATCTCGGTATCGTCCATATAGAAAGACCGCACCGTTACCGTCTTGGCAGGTGCATTAAGAACTTTAGCCTGATCTTCTTCACTTTTACCCATAATGAAAGCTCCTCTGGGGATTAGCTCCATTCCATAGGGTTTTTCGGGGTACCATCTTTTTCCCTTGGCTCCGACTAGCTCTCCCTTTGTTTTAGACCCACAACTCGTGAGTAAAAAAACAAACGCTATAGATGATAACAATAGCTTTTTCATACTTTAGGTTAAATTTCGATTATGGTTATAAACTTCGAACACATGTATTTATTCTATTCTCTAAAACTACGTTTTGCTTAAATTATTGTATTGAAAGCAATTATACCTTAAAAAATATTTCAATTAATTCAGTCCTTTTTTATAGGCCTTAAACCACCGTTCTGGAATGTTTTGGTTACATGCTTCCAAATAGTCCTTTTCGGCGCATGGTAATAACGCAGGCGAGTTTATTTTATTATGCTCAGCTAGAAGGGAAGGCACTTCGACCCACCACCTTTCGGTAAGCAAGCTTTTGTAGTATACTAATTGTTCAGTTTCGGTCGGTACTATGTATTTTGTAAAGTCGTCGTCTTTATCTTGTGGAGTTTCTTTTATCCTAAAATTAAAACCTTCAATAAAATACCAGATTATTTGCGCCATTAGTTGACACGACTGATTCGCATTCTCCATTTCATAGATACCAAAAACCATAACGTCTTCACTTATGCCTGCATACCTTGCAATTGCGCATATCTCACGACCTGTAAAACCGTTGGGGGAAAAATTATTAGAAAAACCTACTTCACTTGCTCTAATGGAACGAGCATCCAAACTTATTGCATGGGCATTTCTTAATAAAGGTTCTACAGAAGAAATATCTGCCGTAATCTCTCCCAAACGATAAGCGTCAAAAAAAAGGCGCTCCATTAAGTCTAGCTCTTCTTGAGCATTATAATAGCTCTGGTAACCGATATTGGTAAAATTAAAGAGGTTGTTTGGCTTATCGGTAATGATCTTACTCATATAGGAGTTAGAGGAAATAAGCTCTTCATCCATACCAAAATCAAAACGGCTATCGATTGCGACCAGATTTATGCGGTCTTTAATTTCGTCAAACGCACGGTAAACGGCATAAGTAATGTCTTGAGTGGCTCCTAAAACAATAGGCACGATATTCTCTTTCAGAAGAACGGCCACTATCTCTTTCACCACAAAATATGTATCCTCAACAGTTTCCCCTTCTTCCACATCACCTATATCGATGATTGAAGAGTTCCAATTGCCCATCAATAACTTATACAATTGGATTCGAATTGCCGAAACATCTAGTTTTTCCGGTTTTTTCTCAAAGGCATTTCTAGACTCCCTCACCCCTATTAAGGCTACAGCGGTATTGTCAAATTCAGGAAATCCGTTATTTGCCGAGTGCTTACGAATCTTTCTACCCAATGCCTGGACAGGCAATAATTCACAATGGGCCAACACCTTATCGGCAACAGGAACTAAAAAATCAAATGCTGCGTTCATTATTTACGCTTCGATTTTGGCGTAGTCTTTTTCTTTTTGGGCGTCTTTTTTTCAATAAGGGCCTTTGCTTCTTCTAAGGACACCTTTGTAGCATCTACCGACTTAGCAATCTCTACTTTAATCTTGCCCTTTATAATATTGTGTCTCCCCCATCGTGCTTTTTCAATACGAATACCCTCTTCTGGCCATTCTTGTATCAATTTATCTATTTCCTTTTGTTTTTTGACCTCGATCAACTCCTCAATATCTTGTTGGGAAAGGTTATCAAAATCGTATTTCTTGTTCACATTGATGAACATACCATCCCATTTTATAAATGGCCCAAAGCGACCAGTGCCTTTGGTAACTTCTTTGTCTTCGTAACTGGCAATCGGGGCGTCTGCCTTTTGCTTTGCTTTAATCAGCACAATTGCCCTTTCCATATCAACATCAAAAGCGCTTTCCCCTTTTTCCAAGGAAACAAACTTTTTACCAAAGCGAACGTATGGACCGAAACGACCTACATTGGCTTCAACCTCCTCCCCTTCATAAACTCCTAATTTACGGGGAAGCGTAAATAATTCCATTGCCTCATCATACGTAATGGTGTTCAATGATTGCTCTGGCAAAAGACTTGCAAAGACCGGCTTCTCTTCTTCTTCGGCAGTGCCCATCTGTACCATAGGGCCGAACCTTCCCAGACGTACAGAAACCTGTCTTCCGGATTTTGGATCGGTACCCAAAACACGTTCACCACTTGCACGATCGGCATTCTCTTCAACATCTAGCACAATAGGATGAAAGTCTTTATAAAAATCTTTCATGACTTTTTGCCAATCTTCATCACCCTCGGCAATCTCGTCAAAATCTTCTTCGACTTTGGCGGTAAAATTATAATCAAGGATGTTCGCAAAATGGCTTACCAAAAAATCATTTACAATCATACCGATATCGGTAGGCACCATTTTTCCCTTATCGGAACCTATGGTCTCGGAGAGCCCTTTTTCTTTCACAGCGCCAGATTCCAATATCAACTGGGCATACTTACGTTCGACACCTTCTACAGAGCCTTTTTCGATATACCCTCTATTCTGAATCGTGGAAATTGTTGGGGCATACGTAGATGGCCTACCTATACCTAGCTCTTCCAGTTTTTTCACAAGGGAAGCTTCCGTGAACCGATATGGTGGTCGTGTAAAACGTTCCGTGGCCGAAATATATTGATTTAATAAGGCGTCACCGACATTCATAGCAGGAAGCATTCCTTCTTGCTCTTCAGCAGTATCTTCCTCATCCAATCCTTCCATATAAACCTTAAGAAAGCCATCGAACTTGATGACCTCACCATTGGCCGTAAATTCTTGTGAATGTGTGCTTGCCTTAATCTTAACATTGGTTCGCTCTAATTGGGCGTCACTCATTTGCGAGGCAATCGTACGTTTCCATATCAATTCGTATAATTTCGACTGATCACGTTCTAGTGAGGGAGACTGCCGGGTCATATCGGTTGGCCGGATAGCCTCATGCGCTTCTTGTGCCCCTTTCGTCTTCCCCTTGAAATTGCGTACCGAACTATATTGTTCACCATAATTGTCAATAATGGCGTCTTTAGCAGCATTGATTGCTTCTCCCGAAAGGTTGACGCTATCGGTTCTCATATAAGTTATTAATCCCGCCTCATACAGTCGTTGTGCTACTTGCATGGTACGACCAACTGAAAAATAAAGCTTTCTAGAAGCCTCTTGCTGCAATGTCGAGGTGGTAAAAGGTGCCGATGGCGACTTCTTGGCCGGTTTTTTATCTAAGCTCCCGACCGAAAAATCAGCTCCAATATTTTTTTTCAAAAAGCTCTCAGCCTCTTTTTTCGAGGAAAAAGTTTTATTCAGTTTCGCCGTAAAGATGTTACCATCTTCAGTTTTAAACTCTGCCGCAATTTTAAATGACCCTTCGGGAACAAAAGCATCGATATCGCGCTCACGCTCTACAATCAAGCGAACTGCAACTGATTGCACTCTACCAGCGGAAAGCCCTGGTTTAATTTTTTTCCATAACACGGGCGATAGTTGATACCCGACTAATCGATCCAAGACTCTTCGGGCCTGTTGGGCATTTACGAGGTTATAATTTATTTCCCGAGGGTTCTCAATGGCCTTTTGTATGGCCGACTTCGTAATGGAGTTGAACACGATACGTTTGGTCTTACTTTTATCAAGACCAAGTGTTTCTACTAAATGCCATGAAATAGCCTCTCCCTCTCGGTCTTCATCACTAGCCAACCATATAGTTTCGGCTTTTGCCGCTAAATCCTTTAGCTTTTTAACTAAAGCTTTCTTGTCTTTATCAACAATATATTTAGGTTCAAAATCATTATCAACATCTACACCCAGTTCTTTGGAAGGCAAATCGGCGATATGCCCAAAACTGGACTCTACCTTATAATCCTTTCCTAAAAATTTCTCTATGGTCTTTGCCTTAGCAGGCGACTCTACAATAACTAAATTCTTGGCCATTCATGGTTTTTTGATGCAACAAAAGTAGTTGAATTTTTTAATTTGTTCCAACACCCTATATATATGTATAAAAAAACGCCCTATTTCAGTAAGGCGTTTCAATCGAAATTTTTAAAGATTTAATGCAGCGGCAACGCACTAATCAACGTAATATCTTTTTCAAGGTAGGCGTATTGATAGAGTACACCGTCCCCGACCATGAGCAGGTTATCATTTAATGGTATCACGTCAAACGTATTAATATTTTTGAAATGGTTCAAAGTTGTCAAATCTTCAACATTTGTTTTGTCGTAAACTTTCAATCCAGATTCACCATCACAGACAAATAACTTCTCATCTTTTATACCGAGTCCATAAGGTCCATCCATAGGGTAGCTCACTTTCAACTCAGGTTGCGAAATATTGGAGATATCAATTATAAAGAGTCCGCTTTCGGTAGCACCACATTGGTTGCCCCCTCTTAGGGTGACATAGGCATAATCACCATCGACGACAACAGGGTCACAGGCAGTGCCGTGTTGAAATTCGGAAACTAAAGTAGGTGTTGCCGGAGCGGCGATATCATATATATACATACCACGCATACTACCCAAAAACAAATAATGACCTTGGTTGAAAATGGTTTCAATATCGAACCCGGCATATACATCTTCGAGATCTTTAGGGTTTTCTAAATCGGTAATATTAAAAACATTGATATTATGGCTATCTACGGCGTAAAGAAAGTCGTCAACTATTTTAAACCGAGCCAAAGAACCCCCTTGACCTACAGATACATCATTGGCCACTTCGGCAAAAAGAACATCATCCATTCTATTCACAAACTGACTTTCGTATTCCTCGACCGACCGTTTTTCGGTCACCAGTTCCCAACCAACGATCATTTCATTTTCGTAATCTACATCTTCCCATTCGAAAAAATCGGCCTGGGCAGGCCAGACCACATTGTCTCTAAGCACATTTTCCAATCGATTTACTATCGTAATATCTTCGAGGTTCGAAATGTCGAGTACGACCAAATCGGTAAGACTATCGGCATATAGATAGTCGTCTTTCACCGAAATATCTACATTGCCGGCAATTTTGATAAAAGAAACTTTTTTAGGATTTTCCGGATTGCTATTATCGATTACATGTACACCCCTGAATTTATCATTCACAAAAATATAGTTTTGATAGGCATAAATTTTTCCTGAACTCTCAATAGGCGCAGGTGGTAAAATAGTAACACTATTCTTAAATTCTGTCTTGGAAATTTTCAAGGGGCGAGCCACCTGATAATCGGCATATTTCTCTTGATCCTCGCTTTTATCACAAGAAACGAACAGTAGCGCACTGACAAACAGCAACAGCAATATTTTGTCTTTCATCACTATTTTAATTGTGGGGTTATATACTATCAAGATGTCAAAATTCAATTGAAGTTGCGTCTAAAAGAGGCAAAAATTGTAACCCCTTTCAATCTTAATGAATGACTACCCTGCTCTCTGTCAAAATATTATAACGGAAATTAGCCGTTATAAATCAAAAGTTTTGATAGAGCGTGGTTGTTATTTGGCTTCGCTGTCTAAAGCCTATCGTCAAAAGTTTTTTCTCCTTTAAGGGTTTTAAATCAAAAGGAGCCTCGGTCAATACCACACCACTTTTTTTTCTCAACCTGATGTCATAATCTGTCGGCTTATCTATATTGGGAACGAATTCAGCAAAAGGCAAGTGTTCGGTGACCACAAGAAACCGATATTCCCTCAATTTTGGCATAAGCATCAAAATCTCTTCATTGGATAAATGCTGTAACACCTGACGTACAATAGCACAATCTCCTTCAGGAAGTTTTTCTTGAATAATATCTAGACATTCAAACATCAACTTATCTCCCTTAAACAGGGTTTGATTTCGTTGAATCAAGGCATCTACTACGTCGATACCGACATATTCTTTTGAGTAAGACACCAATTGACGTCCCACATTAAAATCCCCGCAGCCCAAATCACAAACAACCAATTTCTCATCTAGGGAAGCAAGCCATTTGGTAACCGCGAGAATATAGGGCTCCACAATTTTTTGCTTATGTGAACCTGAACCCGAATAAAAGGGTTCATTTTTACCGCCCCAAAGGTTTTCTTTATAGACTTCCGTCATCACTTCCTTCACAGTTCTAGTCTTTTGGTCTTTTTTTTCCATATCATTCTTCAACATAAACGAGCATATTTATTTTATCGTCGAGTATAATTCTTATCAAAACAAAGGAATGACTTATGGCAATTTAATCATTCCCTATAACTCTCAAGACCGACCATTGCATATTCTTCGAGCCTTAAATCGGGAGTTTAACCAAAATTTATAACTGCCATATTGTCACTATCGTAGAATTAGCATTATCTTTGTCTCCCCGAAACACATTCCTTTATAAGTACGCACTTAGGCCAAGGTAGAAATCACAAATGTATAGTAGGGAAATTAAATTGACAGGAAACAGGTTTTAAATGGAGAAAACAATAGACGAATCTTTACAAGGCTCTGTACTCACTTTAGAGAAAAACAAAAAGAACAACCGAAAACTTTACATTGAAAGTTACGGATGCCAGATGAATTTTTCCGACAGCGAAATAGTTGCATCCATTTTAGCAAAAGAAGGTTTTAATACCACCCACAGTCTTGATGACGCCGACCTTGTTCTCGTAAATACCTGCTCTATTCGGGAAAAAGCCGAGCTTACAGTGCGAAAACGGCTCGAAAAATTCAATGCGGTAAAGAAAAATAGACCCCATCTTAAAGTAGGTGTTTTGGGCTGTATGGCAGAACGCCTGAAAAGTCAACTGCTTGAAGAAGAAAAAATTGTCGATATGGTCGTGGGACCCGATGCGTACAAAGACTTACCCAATCTGGTTCAAGAAATTGACGAAGGCAGAAATGCCGTCAATGTAATTCTCTCCAAGGAAGAAACCTATGGCGATATTGCCCCGGTACGCCTGAATTCGAATGGGGTTACCGCCTTTGTATCCATTACCAGAGGTTGCGATAACATGTGTACTTTTTGTGTCGTGCCTTTTACACGTGGGCGCGAACGTAGCCGCGACCCACAATCAATTGTCAGTGAAGTGAACGATTTATGGAACAAGGGTTTTCGTGAAATCACGTTATTAGGCCAAAATGTAGACAGCTACCTTTGGTATGGTGGGGGACTAAAAAAAGATTTTGACAAAGCTACCGATATGCAAAAAGCCACCTCGGTAACCTTCGCACAATTACTTGAGTTAGTCGCCCTTGCACAACCAAAGATGCGCATTCGCTTTTCAACTTCAAACCCACAAGACCTGACGTTGGCAGTAATTCATACCATGGCGAAGCACAAAAATATCTGCAATTACATTCACCTTCCTGTTCAGAGTGGAAGTAATCGAATTTTGAAAGAGATGAATCGGTTGCATACCCGTGAAGAATATTTTGAGCTAATCGATAATATTAAAAAGATTATTCCCGATTGCGCAGTCTCTCAAGACATGATAACCGGTTTTCCTTCCGAGACCGAAGAAGATCATAGAAACACCTTATCGCTAATGGAGTATGTCAAATACGATTATGGATTTATGTTCGCATATTCCGAAAGACCTGGAACCATGGCGGCTAGAAAACTTGAGGATGATGTCCCTGAAGAAATCAAAAAACGCAGGTTATCGGAAATAATCGCCCTGCAAAGAGAACATTGTCAAGAAAGAACCCAGCGGCATGTTGGAAAGGTTCAAGAAATACTTATTGAAGGTTCATCGAAGAAATCGGATGCCCATTGGATGGGTCGCAATTCACAGAATACGGTTGCAGTATTCCCCAAGGAAAACTACAAGGTTGGCGAATTTGTCAACGTAAAAATGCTCAATTGTACTTCGGCCACTTTGATCGGTGAAGCTGTTGGCTATTCCGAAAACAATTAAGCGTTTCAAAGTTTTATTGAATTATTTAAAATAAAGAACGTCCCTGATTACTATGAGTTAAATTAAAAGGGAACGAGAAAAATAAATGGAATCTATACAAGCTATAAAACAGCGCTTTGAAATCATCGGCAACGATGTAAAGCTTAACCGCGCCATTGAAAAGGCCATGCAGGTTGCCCCTACTGATATTTCGGTCTTGGTAACTGGCGAAAGTGGCGTGGGCAAAGAGGCCATACCCAAGATTATTCATGCACTTTCCCACCGTAAGCATGCCAAATATATTGCTGTAAACTGTGGAGCCATCCCAGAGGGCACAATAGATAGTGAACTTTTTGGTCATGAAAAAGGGGCCTTCACAGGGGCAACCCAAACCCGTAGTGGTTATTTTGAGGTCGCCGATGGTGGCACTATTTTTTTAGATGAGGTGGGTGAACTTCCCTTGACGACCCAGGTACGCCTACTTCGTGTTTTAGAGAATGGCGAATTTTTAAAAGTTGGATCTTCCCAAACACAAAAAACCAATGTACGCATTGTAGCAGCCACTAACGTAAATATGTTCGAAGCGATTAAAAAGGAAAAATTTAGGGAAGACCTGTACTATCGCTTGAGCACTGTTGAAATCAATATTCCGCCGTTACGCGAACGCCGTGATGACATTCATCTCCTATTTCGGAAATTTGCTTCCGATTTTGGACAGAAATACAAAATGCCCACACTGCGTTTAGACGATGATGCCATACAATTATTGTCAAAATACCGTTGGCCGGGGAATATTCGGCAGCTTAGAAACATTGCAGAACAGGTTTCCGTTTTAGAAGAGAGCCGATCCATTTCGGCGTACACCTTGAACAGTTATTTGCCCAATTCACACGGGTCTAACCTACCTGCGGTTATCGATCGCGAAAAGAAAGAGGGAGATTTCACCAATGAACGGGAAATACTTTACAAAGTATTGTTCGATATGAAAGGTGATCTTAACGACCTTAAAAAACTAACCTTGGAGCTACTGAAAAACAATGATTCTCAAAAAGTACAGGAAGAGAATGAGAACTTGATCCAAAAAATTTATGGTAACAACGGAGAAGAAATCGAAGAAGATCAGAATACCGACACCACTATGGAAGTGATGCGGCTTCCCGAACACGACAGAGATAGAGACAGAGAAAAAGTAGTGGCCAAAGCTCCCCAAGAGGACAAATATCATTTCGCCGAAGAAATAGAAGAAGAGGAAACCTTATCTTTACAAGATAAGGAAATAGAGCTTATTAAAAAATCGTTGGATCGCAATCGCGGAAAACGAAAAGCCGCAGCCGCGGAACTTGGTATTTCAGAGCGAACGCTCTATCGAAAAATAAAACAATATGACCTTTAAAGTCGATTTCAAATGTATATTTCGAATCTCGGTCATCTTCAAATAATACAAATCCACGTCTTTATAAATGACAAAAAGATTGAATAAATTTAAAACTTTGATTGCCTTTTGCCTCCCCCTTTTCTTACTTTGGGGCTGCGGCATCTACAATTTCACAGGCGGTAACGTTGGTACGGCCACCTCTTTTACGGTACCTACTTTTCAGAACTATGCTTCGCAAAGCCCTGGATCAACTTTCGAACCTGGCCTTGAACGAGATTTCACCTTAGCTTTACAAGACAGGATATTGAACCAGACTAATCTAGATTTGACCCCTAGTAATGGTGATTTACTTTATGAAGGTGAAATTGTCGAATATCGCATTTCACCGATGTCGGCTACCGCCCAACAGACAGCAGCCCAAAATAGGCTCACTATGGCGGTCAAAGTACGATTTTATAACAAAACAAAGGAGGATGCCGATTTTGACCAGCGATTTTCGTTTTTTTATGATTATCCCGCGGCATCGCAATTATCATCAGTCAAAGACGAAGCGTTGCAAGTTATTTTTGAACGTATTACTCAAGATATTTTTAACGCCTCACTTGCCGATTGGTAAAAACATTTTCAATAGCCCTGACAACGAGAACATATAAATTCTTAAAACATGCCACACCTCATTGCTTTAAAACTAAATCGAGGCAGCATCTAGTAGTATAAATGAAAGTACAAGATTTCACATATCTCCTGCAAAACCCGAACAAGGTAGTGTCCCCGGTTCAGACCAAACACTTGGAAGACATACTTGAGGAGTACCCATACTTTCAGGCTGCAAAAGCACTACATTTAAAAGGACTCAAAAACCTGAATAGTTTTAAATACAATAAAGCCCTAAAAATCACCGCGGCCTATACCACAGATCGAGATATTCTTTTCGATTTCATAACTTCCGATGAGTTCTTACAAAATAGTATTGCTGATACAATTTCCGGCAAAACCACTCCATTGGTCGACCAAGAAATCATTTCCGAAGAAATTGTGGCCGCCCCAAAAAGCACCACACAACCTGCTAAAAAAGCCTCGCCCCACTTATCGTTGACCACTGAAGACGCCGACCAAATTCTAGACCCAAAGCTTTTCAAGTCAAAAGATCCGGAAATAGATAAGAAATTAACCGTAGCATCGGAGACAAAGCAGCAACTACAACTAGGCCAGCCGCTGCCCTTTACAAAAAAGGAAAAATATTCTTTTGCAGAATGGCTTCAACTCACGTCACCTAAGACAATACAGCGAAACAAGGAGGAAAGCCATACAACTTCCGACAAAGAAGAAATACAATTCACACTAGAGGAAGAAATCTTAAAAAAGAAAAAATTTGAACTTATAGACAAGTTCATTGAAGACAATCCGAAAATAACACCAATTGCCAAAGAAGACAAGTATCATAAAATAGATATCAAGTCTTCAATCGAACTTGATAAAAAAGAGCTGATGACAGAGACATTGGCCAAGGTCTATTTGGAACAAAAAAAGTATAAAAAAGCCATTCAATCCTATAAAATTTTAAGTTTGAAATATCCGGAAAAAAGTGGTTTCTTTGCAGACCGTATTCGAGCGGTGGAAAAATTACAGAAAGAAAACAAATAATATAATGAGTACCTTTTCAATATTCCTAATCCTCATAATCGTTGTATGTTTCCTTTTGGTTTTGGTCATAATGGTTCAAAACCCTAAAGGCGGCGGTTTATCATCTTCGTTTGGCGGAGGTGGCAGTCAAGTAGTTGGCGGCGTAAAAAAGACAGGTGACTTTTTAGACAAAAGCACATGGACTTTGGCCATTCTTTTAGTTGTTTTGATTTTAGCTTCCAATATAGCCCTTACCGGAAATTATGGGGATGCCGATTCTAAACTATTACAGGGAGGCGACGATATTGAAACCACAGTTCCGGAAACGGTACCGGAAGCGGTTCCTCAAGAAGTTCCGGCACCGGCGAGCAATGATGCCGATCCGACCGATAGCCTATAATCTATTACAAATATCATATCAAAATGCCAGCCAAAATGACAAGCTGGCATTTTTGCATTAACATTATGTCAGTTTTCGCATCATGGCATAATTTCTGTCAATGCAATCGTGGAATTATTAAAAATCAATTTTAAAATTTAAATTAATATGGCTAAAGTTAAGATTAAACCATTGGCAGATAGGGTTCTTATAGAGCCCATGGCAGCCGAAACCAAGACGGCATCTGGCATCTATATTCCTGACACTGCAAAGGAAAAACCCCAACAAGGCAAAATTGTTGCTGTTGGACCTGGCACCAAGGACGAAAAGGTTACTGTAAAAGTAGGTGATACCGTTCTATACGGAAAGTATGCCGGTACCGAGCTTAAATTGGAAGGCACCGATTATCTTATGATGCGCGAAAGTGATGTTTTGGCAATTATTTAAACTATTTTAATTGTTTCCATAAATCTTGATAACCTTCAAGAGGAAATCCCAAAAACTTAAGATTAATTAAAAAAATTCTCGTCGACACGAGAATGAAAATGAAAATTTATTATGGCAAAAGATATAAAATTTGATATCGATGCACGCGATGGCCTTAGAAGAGGTGTCGATGCATTGGCAAACGCAGTAAAAGTCACTTTAGGACCAAAAGGAAGAAACGTTATTATAAGCAAGTCTTTTGGTGCTCCACAGGTCACCAAAGATGGTGTAACCGTTGCAAAAGAAATAGAATTGGCCGACGCACTTGAGAACATGGGCGCCCAAATGGTAAAAGAGGTTGCATCAAAAACCAATGACTTGGCCGGTGATGGTACTACTACTGCTACCGTATTGGCACAATCTATCGTTAAAGAAGGACTGAAAAACGTTGCTGCAGGTGCAAATCCAATGGATTTAAAAAGAGGTATCGATAAGGCTGTTGAAGCTATCGTCGAAAACTTGGGCAAGCAGTCAAAAAAAGTTGGGGATTCTTCCGAAAAGATAAAACAAGTAGCATCTATATCTTCAAATAACGATGAAGTTATCGGTGAACTTATTGCCGAAGCTTTTGGAAAAGTAGGTAAAGAAGGTGTAATTACTGTTGAAGAAGCTAAAGGAACCGATACTTATGTAGACGTTGTTGAAGGTATGCAGTTCGATCGCGGTTACCTTTCCCCTTATTTTGTTACCGATTCTGAAAAAATGACTGCAGATTTGGAGAACCCGTACATCTTGTTATTTGACAAGAAAATTTCTTCAATGAAAGATTTGCTTCCTGTTTTAGAGCCCGTAGCGCAATCAGGCAAACCATTATTGATTATTGCCGAAGATGTTGACGGTGAAGCCTTGGCGACATTGGTAGTGAACAAATTAAGAGGGTCTTTAAAAATAGCGGCGGTAAAAGCCCCAGGTTTTGGAGATCGAAGAAAAGCCATGTTGGAAGATATCGCTATCTTGACCAAAGGTACCGTAATCTCGGAAGAGAGAGGCTTCTCCCTTGACAATACCACTATCGACATGTTGGGTACTTGTGAAAAAGTAACTATCGATAAAGATAACACGACTATCGTTAACGGTGGAGGTGTTGCAAAAGACATCAAGACCCGTGTTAATCAAATCAAGTCGCAAATCGAAACGACTACTTCAGATTACGACAAAGAAAAACTTCAAGAACGTTTAGCTAAATTAGCTGGTGGAGTAGCAGTACTTTATGTAGGTGCCGCATCTGAAGTTGAAATGAAAGAGAAAAAAGACCGTGTTGATGATGCTTTGCATGCTACTCGTGCCGCTGTTGAAGAAGGTATCGTTGCCGGTGGTGGTGTTGCCTTGGTTAGAGCAAAAACTGTTTTATCAAAAGTAAGCGTTGAAAACGCCGATGAAGAAACAGGTTTGCAGATTGTCGCTAGAGCAATCGAATCTCCATTGCGCACCATCGTTGAAAATGCAGGTGGTGAAGGCTCTGTAGTCGTTGCCAAAATTTTGGATGGAAAAGCAGATTACGGTTATGACGCCAAATCTGAAAAATACGTTGAGATGTTCAAAGCCGGTATAATCGATCCTAAGAAAGTAACCAGAGTGGCATTAGAAAATGCAGCATCTGTTGCCGGAATGATATTAACTACCGAATGTGCTTTGACCGACATTAAGGAGGAAGCTCCTGCTGGTGGCGGCGGACACGCTCATGGCGGTGGCGGTATGCCCGGAATGATGTAATTTGAGTATAGATTACTTATAATAAAAAACCGCTATGGATAAAATTATCCATAGCGGTTTTTAAATTTTCAATGAAACCTATAAAAAAAAGGATTTCCACTTCTCTGCAATACCTTACTTTTGGTGCCAGAGTCAAGACAGCTTATAATACACCATCAAAAGCCCAGCGAAATTGAAATATTTCTTGCATAGTATCAACTCGAACTATCTATAGAATTGGCACGTCTTAAGACGAGGTAACCATCATTATTTATCGAACAGAGATAGGGGTTTGTTCATAGCTAAAAAGCATCAGCTTACAAAAAAATCCGCATCAGTTCTCATTTAGAGGCTGAACGGATTTAGTTGTAAAAAGGTAGTTTCTCAAAAAAGCACTAAACCAGCACTTTGAATATTGCCAAATTATAAGGGAACATAGTATGCTCAATGATTAGCGCCATCGTCTGTATTATCTTCGCGATACTTACAACAAGGATGAACACTCTCATAGGCCTCTTCTGTAGCCTTCAATTCTTTGGTATCATGGCCTACAGCGACTATCGCCGTTTTAATCTTCATGGCATCTGTTTTACGCTCATCCATAATTACGGATAATTGATGCGTAGGAATATCCCACAGTGCATATTTGACTCCTTTAACCCCCAATGCAGCTTTCTCTATTCGCTCTTTACACATGGCACACTTTCCGTTGACATCAAAGGTGGCTTTTTTGTTCTTCTCTTGGGCAAAAGCCACAAGTGTAAACAAAGTCATAGCTATTGATAAAATTGTTGTTTTCATTTTTTATTATTTAGTCATTAAATTTTAAATCTAAACCCTGCATAAAACATTCTACCCATTATAGGTGCATATACAATTGTCGTATCAAAATTAGGGCCAAAAGGGTCGTCACTTCCTAAAACGGGGTTGGCTTGCTGTACATCTGAAAGGTTCTCTCCACCTGCATATATTTCAAACGTATTCGAGAACACCTTTGTTATCTGGGCATTCATATGGTTATACGGTGACGAATACGCCCCCAATTGATATACCTGGGGATTAGAACTTGTGTCTGGCAACCTCTTTTCTCCTAAGCTGTGCAACGTATAGTCAAACTTCCACTGGGAACCGTTTTCCTTTGCTTTCGTTTCATAGCCAAAGTTAGCAAAAAACCGATGTTGTGCCTGTAACGGTTTCTGCAAAGTGCCACTTTTATAATCTGTAGAAACATCGTAGAATTTATAGGCGGTACGTAAATCTAATCGCGGCAAAAGTTCGTAATTCACTTCTATCTGCAAACTACTTCCCTTACTATCCCCTTCTAAATTATAAAAAGATACTTCTTGTGGATTTTCCCAATCTACAACAACCTGATTTTTAAAATCGGTAATATAATAATCGAACACGATATTCCCTTTTCGATTCAGGAGATTAAAACCCTGCAAAAAACTGACTCCATAATTCCATGCATCTTCAGGCTCTAAGCCATAGACATCTCCGTCTGAATTTAAGATTTTAATCTCTCTTGAGGATGCAAATAACTGCTGATTCTCCGCAAAAATGTTTGCGGCACGTTTTCCCCTACCAAAAGAACCGCGCAAACTGCCCTTTTCCCAAGGTGTGTACCGAATATGAAATCTCGGTGTCACAAAAGTACCTAAACGGTTATGACTATCGGCACGAAGGCCAGCGGTTAAGCTTACCTTTTCCAAGTTTTCATAGCTATACTCAAAAAATGCCCCTACCGATTTATCCTCCCGCGAATAATCTGTTGTGTTGGCCATTTCATCGTAACCATCATAGGCGAATGTAAAGCCCGTTTTGAATTTATTTCTGGTATCGCCGATAATAGAATTGAAAAGCAGATTCGTATAGATGCTTTCATGATTGATATCATAAGTTCTTAACCCGAAATACGAATCTTGTTTATGCAAACTGTACGCTGTTTGAAAACCAAAACTTTGAAAAGGAAGCTCAGGAAAAACGTATCCTAATTTTAACGACGTATCAAATCTCCGTGTATCGATTTCACTTCCCCACACCTCAGCTTCGTTCAATGTACCACGATTGCCATCCACCCTATCGGTATCAGGGTTAAAATTAGTCTGCCCAACTTGCTTTTCATCGTTTAAGAAACGAACATTAAAGAAACTTACCCATCCCCTTTCGGTATCTTGGTACTGCCAACGGTTCATAACATTAATCTGGTCGGCAATCGGAGCATCTAAAAACCCATCTTGGTTATCGTCTTCTTTTTGGGTTCTCTTATTTCCATGAATATACAAGCCTGTACTCCACTTATCCGTCAATTGTTTATTAAAATGGGTGTTCAATTCGTAACGCCCGTTTTCATTTCCATACCCATTCACAAAAATGGCGTCATCAGTAAGCGGCTTTACCAGCTCGGTATTTATCTGACCCGAAATACTCTCATAGCCATTGACCACACTACCCGCACCTTTTGTAATCTGAATACTCTCTACCCAAGTACCGGGAGTAAATGTCAAACCATAGGCCTGTGACGCACCACGGACCATGGGGATATTCTCTTGTGTAATCAACAAATAAGGACTCGTTAGTCCCAACATTTGAATTTGCTTCGTTCCCGTAAGGGCATCGGAAAAATTCACATCGATTGCCGGATTAGTTTCAAAACTTTCCGCTAGATTACAACAAGCTGCTTTTAGCAATTCCGCACTATTGACCGTAACCACATTTTGTGGACTGAAATACGCTTTCTGAATGGCATCTCGCTCTTGTTGCACCACTACCTCATCCAACTCATTGGATGCTTTCAAACTATGGTTAATAGTTTTAGGTTTGTTTATGGTCAACGTATCTGACTCAAATCCCACACAACTAACTATCAATCTATTATATTCCTTTTTAAAAGGAATAGAAAATCTTCCATCAATATCGGTAACTACTCCCGTTTGAGAATCTTGCCAATAGACATTGGCACCCGGAAGTCCTGTTGCATTGGAATTTCCAGCTTCTAAGATTACCCCGTCCACATTTTCCTGAGAAAAGACGAGCCAAGGCATTATTGTTGAAATAAGTACTATAATATATTTATTCATTCATCTTTACTTAAACTTAATCAATCAATTTTTGCCGCACGTAAACGCAATGCATTGGCGATTACAGAAACAGAACTAAAACTCATGGCCAATGCAGCTATCATTGGTGAAAGCAATAACCCAAAAAATGGGAACAAAACTCCAGCTGCAACAGGAATACCTACGGTATTGTAAATCAATGCAAGAAATAAATTCTGCCTGATGTTTTTCATCACGGCATTACTCAGTCTATTCGCTTTTACAATGCCCTGTAAATCGCCTTTGACCAGGGTAATCGAAGCGCTTTCGATAGCTACATCGGTACCCGTACCCATAGCTATGCCCACGTCACTTTTTGCCAAGGCAGGCGCGTCATTGATACCATCACCAGCTACGGCAACTTTTTTACCTTCAGCTTGCAGACGTTCGACTTCGGCCAGCTTATCTTGTGGAAGCATTCCCGCTTTAAAATCAGCCAGATTGAGTTGATCGGCAACAGCCTTTGCGGTATCCTGATTATCACCGGTTAACATAACTACGGCAATACCCGAATTTTGCAATTCTTCAATAGCTCTTTTACTTGTTTTCTTAATCTTATCACCAATAGCAACAAAACCGACAGCTTTTCCATTGACGGCCAAGTACGAAACTGTTTTTCCCTGTTTTTGATGAACGACTACGTCAGATCTCAAATTATCGGGAATGACAGATTTTGCCTCCAACATCATCTTTTCATTACCCAAAGCAACAGCCACTCCATCTATTTTTCCCGTTACTCCTTTTCCCGTAACAGAATCAAAATTTTCAACCTTTAATAGTTTTACATCCTGAGCTTTCCCATATTTTAAAGTAGCATCCGCCAATGGGTGTTCACTATATTGGTTTAAGGAAACGATATATTGCAACACGCTTTGCGAATCAAAATCAGCAAAGCCACCTACCTTTTCGACCGATGGCTTTCCTTCAGTTATGGTTCCTGTTTTATCAATAACCAGCGTATCAATTTTGTTCATTCTTTCCAAACCCTCAGCATTCTTGATCAAGACCCCCGATTGCGCTCCTTTACCTACACCGACCATAACCGACATTGGCGTTGCCAACCCCAAAGCACATGGGCAAGCGATTATGAGCACAGCTATCGCATTGACCAATGCATAGACATAGGCAGGTTCGGGGCCGAAAATGACCCAAACAACAAAGGTTATCACCGAAACAAAAACTACCGCGGGCACGAAATAACTTGAAATCTTATCGGCCAGTTTTTGAATAGGCGCTTGACTTCGACTCGCTTTGTTTACCATTTCAATGATCTGTGACAATAAGGTATCAGCTCCTACTCTTTCGGCTTTCATCACAAATGAGCGTTTGCCATTGATAGTACCTGAGCTTACGTTGTCTCCTTTTGTTTTTTGAACAGGAACGGGCTCACCTGTAATCATAGATTCATCCACCGTGCTTTCACCTTCTGAGATAACACCGTCAACGGGAATTTTATCCCCTGGTTTTACGCGCAGTAAATCTCCTTTTGAAATTTGGTCGATTGTAATGGACTCTTCATTTCCATCAATAATTCGAATTGCTTTATTGGGAGCCAACTTTAACAGTTCTTTTACTGCGGAATTGGTTTTACTATGAGCACGGGCCTCTAGCAACTGGCCAAAAAGCACCAAAGTCAGAATAACAGTAGCGGCCTCGAAATATACGTGAACCGTACCCTGACCTGTTTTAAATTGGGATGGAAAGAAATCAGGCACTAAAATGGCAAATACACTGAACAACCAAGCCACACCGGCACCTATGCCTATCAAGGTAAACATATTGAGATTCCATGTTTTCACCGAACGGTAAGCACGTTCAAAGAACATCCAAGTGGCATAAAAAACAACTGGAATAGATAATGCAAACTGAACCCAGTTCCAATGCTTTAAACCTAATACATCATAAAGCGGGTTATTAGGTATCATCTCCGACATCGCGATAATAAAAATGGGCAATGTAAAAACAACGGCAATTTTAAACTTATTCAAAAGCTTGGCGTAACTTCTTTCTTCTGCAGAAACATCGACCTTTTTTGGAACCAATTCCATACCACAGATCGGACAATCCCCCGGTTCATCACGAACAATTTCCGGATGCATGGGACAGGTATATTCTTGGGCTACATTACTCGAAGCGTTCACTTCTTCGACCAAATCCATCCCGCAAACCGGACAATCGCCAGGGGCGTCATAAGTTTTATCGCCTTCGCAATGCATTGGGCAATAGAAAGTTACGTTACCGTTTTTTTGTTTTTTCGGTTTTGCTTCCTCTTGATAATGATGAGAACCTCGCTCATGAATGGAATAATGCCCCCCAGCTGCTTTCATCGCATTTTGCAATGTTTGCAACGGTATCTCCGTATCCATTTCTAAAATAGCTTCAGCTTTTACTAAATCGACCGAGGCATTGGCCACGCCCTCAATGTTAGCCAACGTCTGCTTCACATGGGCGCTACACCCACTACAACTCATTCCGTGAATATGATATGTCTTATTCATTTGAATATTCTTTTATTACGACACAAAATTACTATGGAACTTCGGTATACATTTGATTAGTTATGGTTAAGGCTTATACAATTCGGTCTAAGGGTTTGCGCTCCCAATTTTGTAGATTCTTGTATTCAGACATTGACAACCCTGTTACCGATTTAAACTGTCTTGCAAGGTGACTGCTGCTTTTATAGCCCAAGGCATATGCAATCTCAGAAAAGTTCAAATTGTTCATTTGAATCAACTCTTTGGCCTTTTCCGTTTTTAAATTAATAACATATTTCTCTATGGAAACACCTTCCATTCTACTAAAAAGCTTGCTTAACAGGGAATAGTCACGATTTAGTTTTCCAGACAAAAAGGAGGAAACATTCTCTTCATTGCTTGGCCTTCCGGGATTAACAAAATCAATGAGCCTCGCTTTTATTCTTTCAATTAAGATTTCATTTTTATCGGCAATCAATTCAAAACCCTTGCTTTCCAGAGCATGGCGCACTTGCTCGTAATTCAATGGATTGTCGGATGATACGGTAACGGCACCTAATTGAACGTTCACAGGAGAAGCCCCGATTTCAGCAAACAATTGGGACACAATCATTTTACATCGGTCGCAGACCATATTTTTTATATGGAAAGTGGTTGTCATTTGATGATTTATAGAAAGTTGAAAACTATTGAAGTGCATCGATTTATTTAACTCGAATACACCTCGAAAAGAGTGACAAGAAGTAAACTAAAAAGGAATCAGATTAGGAAAACGTCGTCAAGCAACTGAATATTCTTAACAATCTTGGGAGGAATATATTGCGTATGTGAAATGCGCTGAGTCGTCAATGGTTCAAACAAACCAATATAAGAATGGGTAAAAGCGACCAAAAACGATTGATGTTCCAGATCAAAGTCGTTAAAAGAGGGTTTGGCGTCATTCTGACCTTCTACAGCTATTACCTCATGGTCACAGCAAGATTTCTTTTCCTTAGTAGCTTCCGGTGCAGATTCCGAGGAGGTGTCCATTCCACAATCTTGTGCATCGACAAAAAAAGCAACATCGACTAAGTGCCCCATGCAATAGTGCTTCTCCACTTTCCAAGAAGTAGTAGAAAATAACAGCACGACCGCCATTAGACATGAAAAATAACGATGTAGTTTTTCTTTCATTAGCACAAAATTATGAATAATTATTATTCTAATAGAGCACAACTGTATGTTTAACGAAAATTTGGGCACACCGTTCCCCATCTTCAATTCCTTTTCACACGTTATAACTTAGTAAAATCAGTACCGCTATGTTTTTATCACTCATTGAATACAAATCTTTCGCAAGGCATGTTAACCTTGTTATTCCGAATAACATAAAAAGACGAATAAAAACATTTTATTAATTTTTAAATTTATTATTATGAGAACAACAATTTTAGTATTAGCCTTTTTGGCTTTTAGCGCAAACACCATGTTAGGGCAAACCCGCTGTGCAGATGAAAATGGACGACCTATTGAATGCCCCCCACTATTCGAAATAAAACCTGGTATACTCCCACCTGGCCCATGTGACTCCTGTCCAACAAATTTAGACCTTCGAAAAGATTGGCTCTTTAGAAATACTTTATTCGAAAAAATAATAGGGCTGCCCTTTATGATTGCAGCTACTACAGTGAAAGTTTTTGATGGGCCCCAAGTAAAAGCAGTCAACAAAAATCTTTAAAAGATCTAAGCGCCTGCATTTTAAAAAAGTTGAAAAATGGCCTATCCGGTATTGTTATCGGGCAGGTCATTTTTGCATGTGAGAATTTCAAATCTCCCTTCTCGAACCAACCGCCAATAATATATATTTTTGATTTGAAGAGGGAATACGACAAGTGCATACAAAGCACTACTTTTGCAAAAAACAAGTATCATGTTCAAGGAACTACAATCTAAAGTCAATGCGATTTTAAGTAACGCCGACTCCTCCATTGAAAATCGTCTTCAAGCAGTATGTGAACTATTGAAGACTACCGTACCCCATTATGATTGGGTCGGATTCTACTTCAAAAACGGCGATAAGGAAGAACTGAAACTCGGCCCCTATGCCGGAAAACCCACCGACCATACGATTATCCCATTTGGCAAAGGTATCTGCGGGCAAGTAGCCATAAGTAATCAGAATTTTGTGGTACCCGATGTAAGTGCCCAAGATAATTATATTGCTTGCAGCATAACTGTTAAATCTGAAATTGTAGTCCCGCTATTCTTAAATGGTCAGAATGTAGGACAAATTGACATCGATTCAAATACACCAGACCCATTTACAGGACAAGATGAAAGGTTTTTAGAGTTTGTAAATCAAAATGTGGCGAAAATTATTCAGGGCTACCTCGAATAATTGTGTTGAACCGACAATAAACGAATTTATACAAAAGAGCCGAATCAGCTACTGAATATAGTAGAAACGGTTTAAAACTTTAACGATTTTGTTGATAACGCGGCCGTACTTTTATCTGTAAAAAAAGTACTTTTGCGCTGTTATGTGGCCGAACCTTTAGGGCAGACCCAGAATAACCACCAAAACATTCAAATTTTTGAAAATTAAACAGTAAAGTATCCTTGAAAGCGGTAATCAAAATCGAGGATTCATCCCACAATTCCTAACATAAAAAAAATGAGCAGTACCAAAAAAGCCACGTCGGCCTTAATTTCCGTATTTCATAAAGATGGATTGGAACCCATCGTTAAAAAATTCGCAGAACTCGGCATTACCATCTATTCTACAGGAGGTACTGAAACATTTATCAAGAATTTGGGTATCAACGTTATTCCGGTCGAAGAAGTTACCAGTTATCCCTCCATTTTGGGAGGAAGGGTAAAAACGCTTCATCCCAAGGTTTTTGGAGGCATTTTGAATCGTCAGGACAATGAAAGTGACGTTGCCCAATTGGAAGAATTTCAAATTCCACAATTAGATATCGTTATCGTTGACCTATACCCATTTGAAAAAACAGTCGCCAGTGGTGCTTCGGAACAAGATATCATTGAAAAAATAGATATCGGTGGTATTTCATTGATTCGCGCAGCGGCAAAGAATTTCAAAGATGTTCTTTGTGTCAGTTCAATGGAAGATTACGGTGATTTCTTAAATGTGATTTCTTCGGATGGTGGAAACACCACTCTAGAAGACCGTAAGCGCTTTGCCGCGAAAGCATTCAACGTTTCTTCCCACTACGATACGGCCATTTTCAATTATTTCAACAAAGACAATCAAGAGACCGTTCTTAAGATTAGTGAAACTACCGGACAAGTACTGCGCTATGGTGAAAACCCTCATCAGAAAGGTTTCTTTTTCGGTGATTTCGATGCCATATTCACCAAATTACATGGTAAAGAACTCTCCTATAATAATTTGCTCGATGTCGATGCGGCGGTAAACCTGATAAACGAATTCAAGAATGACGACCCTACTTTTGCCATTCTAAAACATAACAACGCTTGTGGATTGGCCACGAGGGACACAATTCATTCCGCCTACGTCGATGCCTTGGCAGGAGACCCGGTTTCGGCATTTGGCGGTATACTTATCAGCAATGTTGAAATTGACAAAGCCACTGCCGACGAAATTCACAATTTGTTCTGCGAGGTAGTGATCGCACCAAGTTATTCAGAAGAAGCTTTGCAAGTGTTAAAGGGTAAGAAAAACCGTATCATACTTATATTAAATGAAATCGAACTGCCTGATACCATAGTCAGATCATGCTTGAATGGCGTCTTGGTCCAAGAAAAAGACTCAAAGACCGATGCTTTGGCCGATTTACAATATGTAACAAACAAACAGCCTTCAAAAAGCGAAATTGAAGACCTTATTTTTGCTTCGAAATTGTGTAAACATACAAAAAGCAACACCATCGTCTTGGCAAAAAACAAACAATTGTGCGCAAGTGGCACTGGACAAACTTCCCGTGTAGATGCCCTAAATCAAGCAATTCACAAGGCAGCATCTTTTAAATTTGACTTGAATGGAGCCGTTATGGCAAGTGATGCTTTCTTTCCTTTTCCAGATTGTGTTGAGATAGCCAATAAAAGTGGTATTACCAGCGTTATACAACCCGGTGGGTCTATTAAAGATCAATTGAGCGTTGATTATTGCAATGAAAATGACGTTGCCATGGTAATGACAGGCACACGTCATTTTAAGCATTAATTTTACTACTTTTGTCGATGAAAATACACCCCTTTCAAGCTACTAACATAACCAAACGATAAAAAATGGGATTTTTTGATTTCTTGACAGAGGAAATCGCCATCGATTTAGGTACGGCGAACACCCTGATTATTCATATGGACAAAGTCGTGGTCGATAGTCCATCTATTGTTGCCAGAGATAGAATCTCAGGTAAAATAATCGCCGTTGGCAAGGAGGCCAATATGATGCAAGGAAAGACCCACGAAAACATCAAGACCATACGTCCATTGAAAGATGGTGTAATCGCAGACTTTGACGCATCGGAAAAAATGCTGATGATGTTCATTAAGAATATCCCAGCTTTGAAGAAAAAGTGGTTCCCTCCGGCTTTAAGATTGGTTATTTGTATTCCTTCGGGAATTACCGAAGTAGAGATGCGTGCGGTAAAAGAATCGGCCGAACGTGTCAACGGCAAAGAGGTTTATCTAATTCACGAACCCATGGCAGCAGCCATCGGTATCGGATTGGACATCATGCAACCCAAAGGAAACATGATTGTTGATATAGGTGGTGGTACCACAGAAATTGCCGTGATTGCCTTGGGGGGTATTGTATGTGATAAATCCGTCAAAATTGCAGGTGATGTGTTCACCAACGATATTATTTATTATATGCGTACCCAGCATAATTTATATGTTGGTGAAGCTACGGCGGAAAGTATCAAAATTGAGATAGGTTCTGCTACCGAAGACCTACAGACCCCCCCTGATGAAAAATCGGTTCAAGGTAGAGATTTGCTAACGGGAAAGCCAAAGCAAGTTCAAATTTCGTACAGGGAAATTGCCAAAGCATTGGACAAATCGATTTTAAGGGTAGAAGATGCCGTTATGGAAACGCTATCTCAAACACCGCCTGAATTAGCGGCCGATATTTATAATACGGGCATTTACCTTGCGGGGGGAGGATCAATGCTTCGCGGACTTGATAGAAGATTGTCACAAAAAACAGATCTACCCGTTTATATCGCAGAAGATCCTTTGCGCGCAGTAGTACGAGGAACCGGTATCGCTTTAAAAAATCTAGAACGCTACAAAAGTATTCTTATCAAGTAAGCTTTTATAGTAGTTGATAGAATTTTTATTATTCAGGCTTGTCGTTGTTCTGCGAATGAAGGTGCTTTCACAGCTCACACAAAAACAATATAGTGAATGCAACAGATTATAAATTTTGTATTACGGTATAAGAGTTTTCTGCTCTACTTCCATTTACTGATCATAGCCTTGGCATTCACCGTGCAATCACATTCGTACCACCAAGCACGGTTTTTTAATTCTTCCAATTGGGTTACAGGCAGTATTTATGAAACTTCCCATGGTATTTCTTCTTATTTTGGACTTAGTGAGGAAAATAAGAAATTAGTCAACGAGAACAAGCGATTACAAACTTTACTTTTCAATAGTAAAACCTCTGATTCCATAGCACTTGACTCCACCATCAACTATACTGTAGTCGACGCCAGGGTCATCAAAAACAGCTTTACCAATCAACGAAACTACATCACCATAAATAAGGGAGAAAGTGACAGTATCAAGCAAGACATGGGGGTTATTACTTCAGAAGGTATTCTTGGCATAGTTGAGAATACTTCTGAAAATTTTGCAACTGTTCAGAGTATTTTAAACGAAAAATCAACTATCAATGCCAAAATTAAGAATAGTAATCACTTTGGTTCACTGATATGGGACACCAAGATGTACAATGTGGTACAATTGATCGATATTCCAAGATTTGTACAGCTTAACGTTGGCGACACTATCGTCACAGGCGCAATGAGTAGCATTTTTCCTGAAAATGTACCTATAGGTACCATAAAAAAATTCAATCTCGATACGGCCAAGAGCTTTTATAGTATTGATGTAGATCTTTTCAATGATATGACAAATATTAAAAATGTCTACATCGTCAACAATGTATACAAATCTGAAATTGAGCAACTAGAGGCCAAGACCATAAACAATGATCAGTAATTATTACTTTTTAAATATCATTCGCTTTACCCTGCTGGTACTGGTACAGGTACTGGTCTTTAATAGGCTTAATTTCTTCGGGTATATCAACCCTATGGTCTACATTCTTTTTTTATACTGGTATCCAATCAAAGAAAACCGATCTGCTTTTATAGCTCTCAGTTTTCTTCTCGGGCTTTCTATCGATTTTTTTTCCGACACCCTAGCTTTGAACGCAGCATCAACGGTGACCATTGCCTATGTGCGCCCGACGATAATGCGATTTGTCTTTGGGGTCAATTTCGAATTTCAAAGTTTTAAACTAAGTAGCACTACTAAAGCACAACAAATCACATTTTTGGCGTTACTAATAATAGTACATCATCTTGTTTTCTTCTCCCTAGAGATTTTTAGTTTGGAAAACTTTCTATTAGTTTTGAAAAAGACAGTCTCTATTGGTTTAGCGACATTGATACTATGTTTGTTGTTTGGATCGTTATTCAGTGCTAGTAAAGAATGAAAAGAGTTTTACTTTCTTCGATAATAATAATTATAGGAATTACCTTTATCAGCAGGTTATCATACCTTCAGATATTCAGTTTTTCCCCTAATGAAGTATTGGAAGATCCTGCCATCAAGCGGGTCTATGATTATCCAGAACGTGGTTATATTTATGACAGGAACGGCAAATTGTTGGTAGCAAACCAACCTGCCTACGATGTGATGGTTATTCCGAGAGAAGTAAGGGCCTTAGACACTTTGGAATTCTGCGGCCTATTGGGCATTGAAAAGGAGAAATTTATCAAGAGCCTAAACAAAGCTCGTATTTATTCCCCCAGACTACCTTCAGTTTTGGTTCCTCAGCTTTCGAAGGAAGATTATGCCAAACTTCAAGAAAAAATGCGGCATTATCAGGGCTTTTACATTCAGAAGCGCTCTTTACGTGATTATGATACCTTTAGTGCTGCAAATGTTTTAGGCTATATCAGTGAAGTAAACGAACGTGATTTGGCTAAAAATCCATTTTACATACAAGGGGAATTAACCGGCCGTTCAGGCGTGGAAAAACAATATGAAGATATTCTACGAGGGAGAAAGGGTGTGCAATATATTCAAAAAGACCGTTTCAATAGGGATATAGGTCCATACAAGGACCAAATTATGGATACTTTGCCCGAACAAGGCAAAGAAATAAGTATAACCATAGATAAAGACCTTCAAGAATACGGTGAGCGATTGATGCATGGCAAACATGGTGGTATCGTTGCCATAGAGCCTTCTTCGGGCGAAATACTTTCCATGATTTCAGGGCCGACTTATGACCCAGCGCTTTTAGTGGGCCGAGAAAGGTCGAAAAATTATAGTGCACTTCATTATGACACTATAGCCAAGCCCTTATTTGACCGTTCCATCTCTTTTGAAAAGGAACCAGGGTCTCCTTTCAAGACATTGAACGCGCTAGTAGCCTTGCAAGAAGGGGTAATTACCCCTGAAACATCCATTCGGTGTTATAATGGCTTTTATATTGGCAGAAAAAAAAGAGGCTGTCACTGTGGTGGCGGACTTAGGGATTTGAATAGTGGCATTTACAACTCGTGTAACGCCTATTTTGCCGGGGTCTTTCAAAAAATGTTTAGCAAGTACCCCACTTCTGACGAGAGTATGGATGTTTGGGAAAAACATATGAGAAGTTTTGGCCTTGGAGGCTATTTGGGTTCTGATATTTATACAGGACGCCCTGGAAGAGTTCCTAACAAAGAGTTATATGACAAATGGTATGGCGATAACCGATGGTCATGGTCTTACATCTATTCCAATGCCATAGGTCAAGGTGAAATTGCCGTAACACCACTTCAGCTAGCCAATATGACTGCCGCCATAGCAAACCGAGGTCATTACTACATCCCTCATATTTTAAAGAAAATCGAAGGCGAAGATATCAAGGATTCAAAATTTACAGAACCGCAACATACCACTATTGACAAAAAGCACTTCGACCCAGTAGTTCAAGGCATGGCCGATGTTTACAATAAAGGAACTGCTCGATGGGTTAAAATACCCGATATTGCCATTGCTGGAAAAACAGGTACCGTTGAAAATTTTACCAAAATAGACGGAGTGAAGACCCAATTGACCGACAACTCAGTTTTTGTGGCCTTTGCCCCAGTTGATAATCCGAAAATTGCCATTGCAGTCTATATAGAAAACGGCTACTATGGCTCTAGATATGCCGGACACATTGCTTCCTTAATGATTGAAAAATATATCAAAGGCTTTATTACACGTAAGGATCTCGAAAAAAAGATGCTAGAGAAGACTTTGGAGCATGAATATGCCAAGCCTTATAGCGGAAAAGAGTTTAAGATCAACGAGTATGTCTGGTAAAAGTATTTTACGACGAATCGATTGGCTTACCGTACTTTTCTATTTGCTATTGATATTAATCGGGTGGGTCAATATTTATTCAAGCACATTTACAGAAGCAGAACCCTCGATTTTTAATTTTGGCACATTACATGGCAAACAACTGTTCTTTATTGGGGTCAGCCTATTGACCATTATTATAGTATTGGCTTTAGAGGCCAGTTTTTATGAACGCTTTGCCAGCGTTTTCTACGTTATTGCCATGATACTGCTCTTAGGATTGTTTGTTTTTGGTAAGACCGTGGCGGGTGCCACCTCTTGGTACGACTTGGGCTTCTTTAACTTGCAACCAACCGAATTGGCAAAGGTTGCTACGGCTTTGGCCCTTGCGAAATACTTAAGCGATATACAAACTGACATTAAGCGTCGTAAGGATCAGCTGTATGCATTTTTAATTTTATTCATACCGGCGCTATTGATAATTCCACAACCCGATCCTGGAAGTGCCTTGGTGTTTTTCTCATTGACTTTTGTAATTTTCAGGGAGGGCTTACCGCTTTACTATCTAGGTATTGTATTTATTGCTATCCTGGTATTCGCAACAACTTTGATGTTCGGTACCATATGGGTCGTTATTGCATTAGCCTTAATGGTCATCTTATTCTTCTTGTTAAAGAAGAAAAGGTTTAGGGTTCCTATTATACCATTGGCCTCTGCTATAATCATCATGATACTGTTTTCCCTTTCCGTTAATTTTGTTTTCAATAATGTATTCGAACAGCGCCATAGAGACCGGTTCAGTTTATGGCTTCGCTTGGAAAAGGATCCAAAAAAATTAGAACAAATACGCAAAACAATAGGCTACAATACCTATCAATCTGAAAAAGCCATTGAATCCGGTGGTTTTTTTGGCAAAGGATTTTTGGAAGGAACTCGAACCAAAGGTGATTTCGTACCGGAACAACATTCAGATTATATCTTTACTACCGTAGGTGAAGAATGGGGTTTTGTCGGCACTACAAGTGTTGTTCTACTTTTCACGCTCTTGTTATTGCGGCTTGTTTATTTGGCCGAACGTCAAAAGACAGATTTTGCGCGTATGTATGGTTATGGTGTCATTTCTATTCTATTGATTCATTACTTTATAAATATCGGAATGGTTATCGGCCTGTTACCCACTATTGGTATTCCGTTACCTTTATTCAGCTATGGTGGATCAGGTATGATTTTCTTCACCATACTTATCTTTATCCTTTTAAAGTTAGATGCCAATAGGCTAAAGGAAGGAGTCTAACTTCTCGAAGTTTAAAATTGCCAACATTGTTTTATGATGTACCATCCAAGGTTCTCAAGATATGACAACTACTAAAAACGCCACCCTTCCAAATTCACACTTCTTTCAAGTTCAGTTGTTATCTCAATAGGAAGCTTTTCAAAAAAATCGATTCCCGTCATTTTTTCAATTTTATCAATAGGAACGGTAAATTCCCGAATCGGTTTAGAACTCGATCGGCCTGGCATCAAAAAAGCTATCGCTTGCAACCTGGTATTTTCTTCTTTTACTATAATTTTATAATAATAATTAGGCACATCCACATCTTCCTCCCCGATTTGTTTCAGCCCAGCTTCCAATACCCCACCAGTCACCACGAACAAACTACCATACCTTTTGGCCCACTGACGTACCTGCATCTCCAAACGGTTCCATATACCAGCATTAAAATCTCGGTTTTGCGGACTAACATTACTAGTATAAAATGTTTCGTTATAGGCCTGCTCTGAAAACCTTCGATCACCGGCAGGACATAAATGTCCCCTATCATAACCAGAACCTCTGTAGTTCCGCCAATCCGCCGACTTAGTTTTCACCTTAGGATCCTCTATGAAATAAGGGCGTTTACGGTCGTCGTTGGTCAAATGTTCTTTCTTAAGTTCGTAAGCCACCCATTCTGCTTGCTCAAATGGCTCGTTATACGATAAGGCATAATAATTGTGAACAATAATGTCACCAGTGGTCGAACTAGGCAACATCGTTGGCGACATTTGCGATTTAATGTCACTTTCAGCCCCTATTGAATAGGTGGCCGGGGTATAGAAATTTTCAAAAAACCAAAACCCTACCACACAAATGAGCAATAATACCGTGAATATCGCTCTGTTTTTTTTTCTTGATTTTGCGCCTACCATGCGTCAAATTTAACTTAAATTAGTGGTATTGAAGCTTCAAAGATTTGTAAGGTCTAAACAAAAAAACCGACTAAATCCGGGAGTGTTTCTCGCAGTGTTAATGTGGGAAATTTAAAAAATAAATCTATTATAACTGAAAGGAAACAAATAATGCTTACTTGGAATGATATAATCCATTTTGCCGTTAAAGGAAATCCTGAACCTGAACGGAGACTAGAAAAAACAGAAGCCCAATGGCGGGTTCTTTTAACTCCTGAACAGTTTAGGGTTACTCGTAAAAAGGGAACCGAAGCCCCACATACCGGTGCGCTTTGTAGTATTCACGAAGCGGGCAAGTATAATTGTGTCTGCTGCAATACACCTTTGTTCGATTCGACGATTAAATTTGAATCGGGCACTGGATGGCCCAGTTTCACGCAACCGATAACGGAAAGTGCGATAAAATATGAAAAAGACACGGCCTTTGGCATGGTACGGGTCGAAGTTATGTGCAACACCTGTGATGCGCATTTAGGCCATGTATTTCCTGATGGACCAGAACCTAGTGGTTTGCGATACTGTATTAATTCTGCTTCAATGCAACTACAAAAAGAGAAAACAACAAATGAAGGATAAAAAAATGGAAATAGCTACAATCGGTGGTGGTTGCTTTTGGTGTATGGAAGCCGTTTTTCAGGAAATCAAAGGTGTTGAAAAAATAGTATCGGGCTATACTGGAGGTTCAGCTCCCGGAAAACCGACCTATAGAGAGGTTTGCTCTGGTCTCACAGGCCATGCCGAAGTGGTACAATTGACCTTTGACCCAACAGTCATTTCGTATGAAGATATACTCCTCATCTTTATGACAAGTCATGACCCGACCACCTTGAATCGTCAAGGTGCCGATGCAGGTACACAATATCGATCTGTAATCTACTATCACGATGATTCCCAAAAAGAATCTGCAGTAGCAATGACGAAAAAAGTGGCGCCTTATTATGAAAACCCCGTGGTGACCGAGGTAAGTCCGTTGGAAACGTTTTACGAAGCCGAAGACTATCACCAAGATTATTACAGAAACAACACCGCGCAGGGGTATTGCAGTGCTGTAATCACTCCGAAATTAGCCAAATTACGTAAGATGCACGCCGACAAACTAAAAGGAGTTTCTGCCTCATAGTACCTGCGTTATAGACTTTATTTTTAGCGGAGCTAGTGGTTGAAAGAGCTCATTACCAACACGACGAGTCACCGACCATTATTATCAGTGTGCTTTCTCAATGGAATCTTTCAATAATCATAGTAAGACACTTATGAGATGAGTAATACGACAACCTACGGCATCAGCGGCAATAAAGCTCCCCGGTTTTTAGTAAATCAATGGATCAATGGTAACGGGAAGACCACCGCACCATTTGAACTTTCTGATTTTAACGGAAAGTTCAAAGTTGTTTATTGCTTTCAAAGTTGGTGTCGTGGGTGTCACAGTTGGGGCTTTCCTGCGTTACAACAAATGACCAAAGCTTTAAAAAACAAACAAGACATTGTTTTTTTAGCCATACAAACCGTATTCGAGGGACATGGGGAGAATACCTATGAAAAACTAGTGGAAACTCAAAAAAAATACAATTTAAAGATTCCTTTTGGGCATGACCCTGGCGACGAAAATTCGCATAACCGGTCTAAGGTCATGTACCATTACAGAACAGGAGGTACACCATGGTTCATTCTCATCGATAAAAAAAATAATGTAGTGTTCAATGATTTTCATTTAAATATCGATAAGACCATCGAGTTTTTAAACACTATACAGTAAACGGGCATTCCCCCTAAAACAAATGATATGAAACAAAAAAACACGGCGACCGAAACTTCGGGTTCAGAAATTATACATGACAAAGAAAACAAGCGGTTTTCAATGAAGATAAATGATCAAACCGCCAAAGTCGATTACTCCCTTCGAAATGAAAAGATGTATTTAGTGTATTCGGAAGTACCCTATAATTTAAGAGGACAGGGTATTGGCAAAGTATTGGTTGAAAAAACCTTTGAAAAATTGACCGAAGAAGGTTATACGGCAGTAGCCGTGTGTTCTTACATTAAAGCAGTAGCCAAAAGAAGTTCAAAATGGAACACAATCATCGAATACAACTAATTATATGTTGTCATAATCTATACCTGAATTAAAGTTGTTCCCTATTAAAAAAGAGCTAATTCGTCACGATGTTAAATAGAATAAAAGCCTTATCCATAGGATATTCGGAGGTAGTTTACCAAGGTCAAAGATATGGCGTAACACGTACCGATTTCAATGAAGGAAAGAGTCATAAAATTTATGCCGAAGAATTGGGAGGGACAAATTTTATTAGTCTGAACTACTACGTAACAAGTTCGTCCCAGAAAATGAAACCTTGTGAGATGCCCATGCAAAAAGTCATTGATTTTTTAAATGAGTACCAAAGCTCAACCTAATGTACAAAGTAGCTGAGTCATTACATAAAATAGCATTTGGCGGAGGTTGCCACTGGTGTACCGAAGCGGTTTTTCAATCATTGAAAGGCGTTGAAAAGGTTGAACAGGGTTTTATTGCATCTACCGGAATAAACGACACCTTTTCTGAAGCGGTAATTGTTCATTTTGAAGCAGCCTTTATTTCTCAGAAAGTTCTGATTGAAATTCACTTGCACACCCACAACAGTACATCTTATCATTCAATGCGCCACAAGTATCGGTCCGCCATATATACCTACTCAAAGAAACAGGCGATCGAATCCCGACAATGTCTTGTAGACCTCCAATCTGAATTTGATAATCGATTAATAACCAAAGTGTATCCATTTGCCAAATTCAAACCTTCTGAAGAACGATTTATCAATTATTATGGCAAAAACCCTTCCAAGCCTTTTTGTAAAAACCATATCGACCCTAAACTGCGCCTATTATTGTCTCGGTTCGCCGAACAGGTTAATGTTAAAAATTGAGTGAAGCTATCAAGCCATACTGCATGCGGTTACCTTTGATTAAAACTGGTAAAAATAGCCGATTCTAGAACGGAAAAAAATAAGGAATAATAAAGGAGGCGGCTATCCAACTAACAATATTTAACGGAGTTCCAAATTTCAAGAAATCATTGAACTTATAGTTGCCAGGGGCATATACCATCGTATTGGTAGGATAGCTCATCGGCGTCATAAAAGTCAAAGAACAGGCAAACATCACGGCTACTAAAAAAGGACGCTCGCTTATCTCCATGGCAGAGGCTAAACCAATGACCACGGGAGTCATCAATGCCGCGGTCGCCTTACTTGAAATAAGATTCGTAGAAATAAATGTAATCAGATATATCAAGCTCAAAGTAATACGTGCATCATAATCACCTAGGGTAGACTCTATGAATTGGGCGATTAACTTCGCACCCCCTGTTTTTTCAAGGGCCGCTCCCATTGAGAGCACGCCTGCCATCATAAATATCACCTTCCATTCTACAGCATTATAAGCCTCGGAGGGCTTCAATGTTCTAGTCAACACCATTAACAATGCCCCTACCATTGCACTGATCAATATTGTAGTTATGTTAAACGCCGCCACAAGAACCACCCCCACAGCAATCAAAATCGCCGGAATCGCCTTCCGATAATTGGTCGTTTTTTGAGCATACTCAGAAAGCGTGACCAAAAGCTTTTCAGATTCCAAACGGTCGACCTGTTCCTTTTTTCCCAAGACCAATAGCATATCACCTTCTTTAAGCGCTACTTTAGCCAGTTTATCTAAAATAATTTCATTTCGATGTCGTATGGCCAATACTGAGACCCCATAATTCTGACTAAACTTTAATGATTTTAACGAATTTTGCGCTAAAGTAGAGCCAAACGGAATTATCACTTCATAGAGTTGATAATGCAAATCATGATTTTGGTCAATTTTCATCCGTTTATCACCCTTAATTTTATATCCTGGTAAATCTAAAAGCGTATTAAATGTAACAGGAGGCACTATTACTTTGAGAATATCACCTTTTAATATTAAAGTTTCAGGCCCCACGGAATGTATAAGGTTTTCATTTCGTAAGATTGAAAGAATACGCACACCATAATCCTTGACCAGTTTTGAGTCAACTACACGCCTATTACAATCCGGGGATTTCTCTTCTATGGTAAGTTCGGTGATGTATTCTTCAGCCTTCTTGGTCAGCTCCATATTATTTTTACCCTTAGGAAGTAAAAATGGTCCAACCAAAAAAATATAGGCAAATCCAATAAGCAACAAGCAGAAAGCGGCTCCTGAGAATTCGAACATTCCAAATTCTTCAAATCCATATTTTTTCGCATAACTACTAACTAAAATATTTGTTGATGTACCAATAAGTGTGCAAGTTCCCCCAAAAAGTGCAGCAAAAGAAATGGGCATCAATAATTTTCCTGGGCTTATATTGGTTTCCCTACAAACGGTAAGGGCAATTGGCAACAACAATGCAACTACCGCAGTATCATTTATGAAAGCTGAAAAAACGCCTGAAATAGTACAAAACACAATTAGGGCAATCAGGTAGTTGATTTTGGCCAGTTTTATAATCTTATGGCTCAATCCATCTAAAATCCCTGACCTGAATACACCCCCACTAACAACAAATATACACCCCAAAGTTAAAGTCGCAGGATGGTTGAAACCAGAAAAACCTTCTTCAGGATTAAGCACCCCCGCCACTATAAAGAGTGCCATAATCAGAATGGAGGTGGTATCAATTGAAAAATAGTCTTTTACAAATAAAAATACCCCTACCCCAATAATACAAAAGGTAAGAATCAGATCGATACTCATAAAGCGCCCTATTTAGAAACAAGGTTCATTGACTTAGAACCTGGTTTAATTTTACCTAAATATAATAGAATGTAAGTTTAATATGACATAAGTTACCTTATTTAAAACCACACGAAATAATTACAAAATAACATTCAACAGCTGATAATGGCTGTTGGCCATATCGGATTCGTTTGAATATCAATCACACTGCATCTCAAGCCCATACCCACTGTTCGACTTTTTTCTAAAAAAAGACCCCGACATATATGCCGGGGCCAAGATTTTTAAAAAAAGTGCTCAGTCTATCCCTTTACGCTGGCCAATTTACTATTCTTGATGTTATTCACCTTCAAGTCTTGTAACACATTAACCGCCTCTTCAACATAAACATCTTTGGCCAAGTTTTTGTGCCATCGATCTCTTTTCTCACGCAAGACAGAATCTTGCGTAAAAAGTTCTTTTTCATATTTCAAAGAGGTAAAGTTTAATTTTGAATCATAATCGGATAGTTTCTTGAAATAATCCGATTTTGCGCGATCCTTTTTATCTTCCCCTTTATAGACCTTGTAGTTTAAGGATATTTCGGTTTCATCTTGTTTCAATTTAATCCACTTGGCATTCTCTTCGATTAATTTGAATTGCGGATTGGCCGCCATGCGCTTTTTACTGTTCGCAATAGTCTGTTCGTAATCGATATAGCCATCCCATGGTTTATAATCGGCAGGTGTTATTTTGTCCCATTTTAAGGGGTTGTGCTGATCACGCTCCCCTAAATCGACATAACTGTATTTATCTGGAACCACTACATCACTTTTTACACCTTCCAACTGGGTAGAGCCACCGTTAATTCTATAAAACTTTTGAGTTGTCAATTTAATAGCCCCCAAATCACCATGGTCATTGGCATTCACAAGATTATCTAAAGGAATTACATTCTGAACAGTACCTTTTCCAAAGGTCTGCCTGCTTCCAATAACTACTGCCCTTTTATAATCTTGCATGGCTGCAGCTAAGATTTCAGAGGCCGAGGCGGAAAGTTCGTTTACTAAAATTACCAACGGACCGTCCCACTGAATACGCTCATCTTTATCGTCATATACGTCTTTACGTTTGCCATTTGAGCGTACTTGAACTATCGGGCCATCTTTTATAAAGAGTCCGGCCATTTCAACAACGGTCTTTAATGAACCGCCACCGTTATCCCGTAAATCCAATATAAGTCCCTCGGCACCTTCTTGTTTAAGACGTTCTACTTCTTTTGCTACGTCGGAAGCTGCATTGCGCTTGCTGTAATCGTCAAAGTCTACATAGAATTTGGGCAAATTTATCAGCCCGAATTTCTGGTCGTCTTTAATAACATTTGCTGATTTGGCATATGATTCTTCCAATTCCACAACATCCCTAGTCAAAGAAATCACTTCCATTGAGCCATCGACTTTACGCACCGTTAAATCAACAATTGTACCTTCAGGTCCTTTTATAAGTTTAATGGCATCCTCTAAACGCATGCCTACAATATTGATAGGTTCTTCCCCATCTTGACCTACTTTGGTGATTTCATCACCTACTTCTAAACGTTGGTCACGCCATACGGGACCTCCAGAAATAATCTCAACAATTTTAGCCCCTTCTGGTTTTTTCTGTAATCGAGCGCCAATACCTTCAAACTTGCCTGACATGCTCATATCGAACTTATCTTTATCATCTGGAGCAAAATAAAAAGTATGCGGATCGAACTCATCGACAATGGTATTGATATACTGAACGAACCAATCCTTACGCTCCAAATCCTTTACAAAATCAAAAAACTCATCCAAAGTCTTTCGTGTCGATTCACGGGAGGCTACCTCTGCTTCTTCAGGAGATAAGGGTTTTTCGGGCACTTCATGATCGGCCACGGGATTACCCTCAACGGTTGAGACGACCTCCCCAGTTTGGGTGGAAAATTTCGGCGTGGCTTCCCGTTTACGGGCGTTTATAGTCAATTTCCCATCATAAGTAGCCATCGTAGCATACTTCAATTGCTTCCTCCAACGCTCTTTTAAATCAGCTTTAGATTCAGCAAAAGGCACTTTTTCATAGTCTATATTAATAGTCTCATTAACATCATAATCAAAGGGAGTAGAAAGCACCTCTTTATAAATATCTTTTGCCTCTTCCATTCGCTTCATCAAGCGATCATAAACGATATTAAAAAATGTTATATCGGTATTCTTTATTTGATCATCAATCTGAAATTTATACTGCTCAAATTCTTGGATATCCGATTCAAGAAAATAACGCTTGGTCGGATCGATAATGTCTATAAAATCTTCGAAAATACTGACAGAAAAATCGTCGTTGATTTCTTTTGGTTCATAATGCCCTTTTTCGAGAACGTAGGTAATCAAATCCAATAGGAGTTTATCCTTATCGTCATTGTCAAAGGACTTATTGGTAAAGCTACAAGAGGCTACGGCTACAAGTATAAGCAATAAGGGGTAAGCAAAATTCCTTCTCATATAATCTATCATTAAAAGTTTTGCAATTTAAAAAGGGCGCAGGCCCATAAATCGCCAGTTCTATTCCTAAATATAACGAATTCCCTAAGTTACTGAAAAAACCATGCCACTCCTTTAACACAGGGCATTAATTTAATGTTAAAGCCAATCTTGAGGAACATATCTTTTTTAAAACGTACTTTTACGCCATAAAGTATTTCAATGGGCAAACCTTTAATTTTAGTAACCAATGATGACGGGATTACTGCACCGGGACTTCGAGCCCTGATACGCTATATGAAAACCATTGGAGACGTAGTAGTTGTCGCACCTGACAGCCCACAATCGGGCAAAGGACATGCCATAACGCTTGACAACACATTGTTTTCGGCAAAAATCATGGTAGACAAAGAACATGGCGCTACCGAAGAATATAGCTGCAGTGGAACTCCTGCTGATTGTGTAAAGTTGGCCTTACAAGAAATTTTAGGGCGGCGGCCCGATATTTGTGTCAGTGGCATAAACCATGGCTCGAATTCGTCAATCAATGTCATATACTCTGGCACGATGAGTGCTGCCATCGAAGCGGGGATCGAAGGCATACCCGCCATTGGTTTATCATTGTGCGATTATTCATGGGATGCCGATTTCAAACCTGCAGAAACCGCAATAAAAAGAATAGTTCAAGAAGCGCTGACAAATGGCATTCCCAAAGGAGTCGTACTCAATGTAAATATTCCAAAATTGGCAAAGAGCGAATTAAAAGGTATAAAAATATGCCGGCAGGCACGTGCCAACTGGAAAGAAAAATTTGACAAGCGAACCAATCCGATGGGTAAGGACTACTATTGGCTCACTGGAGAATTTGAACTTTTAGACAAAGGAGAAGACACTGACGAATGGGCTTTGGCCAATGGCTATATATCGGTTGTACCGACACAGTTCGACCTTACCGCCCACCACGCGATACAACAGTTGAATTCTTGGAATTTTTAATATAGGATTCCATTTTTGATCTGTATATTCATGCCTTCTTTATTAAGTAACCTTAAACTTGTATTAAAAAATGAATCAGAAAAAGGAGCTTTTTATAGGATTTTTGGTTGGTCTCATCGCTAATGTTTTGGGTACATTGCTATACATTCTCTTGTTTTCGGAATTTGGCATAACCGAAACTTTCAAAGCAGCAATACAACAAGGTCACGTAGGTAGCTTGTTGGCATTAGGCGCCATATTGAACCTGATCGCTTTTTTCGGATTTCTGAGACTGCGAAGAGATCAAAGGGCCAAAGGCGTTTTGGTTGCCACTATGTTGACAGCGCTAATCATTCTCTACTACAAAGTTTTTTAACAACCTAGGACTGTTTTGCAGATGTATCGAATTTGAATCAATTATGAAATACTACATCATAGCGGGAGAAGCATCGGGCGACCTACACGGGTCTAACCTGATCAAAGCGTTAAAAATCGAAGATCCGCAAGCCAATATACGCTGTTGGGGTGGCGACCTAATGCAGCAAGCAGGCGGCACCTTGGCAAAGCACTATAAAGAAATGGCCTTTATGGGATTTCTTGAAGTGCTATTGAATTTGAACACGATTGCCAAGAATATTACCTTCTGCAAAAAAGACATACAGCAATTTGAGCCCGATGTCATTGTTTTTATTGACTTTTCCGGGTTCAATCTACGCATCGCCAAGTGGGCAAAAGAAAAAAGTTACAAGACCAATTATTACATTTCCCCACAAATTTGGGCCTCTCGCGAAAGCCGTATCGAAAAAATAAAAAGAGATATCGACGCCATGTACGTCATCCTTCCCTTTGAAAAAAATTTTTATGAGCAAAAGCACGGGTTTCCCGTACATTTTGTGGGTCACCCCTTAATCGATGCCATAGAAAGCCGCAAAAATATCGATGAACCAACCTTTCGAAGAGAAAACCATCTAGACAAAAAAAAGCCGATTATAGCCTTACTCCCCGGAAGCAGGAAACAGGAGGTAAAAAAAATGTTGCGAATTATGTTATCAGTAGTCGATGATTTTCCAGACTATAATTTCGTTATAGCAGGCGCCCCTAGTCTAGACAATGATTTTTATGCTCCTTTTTTAAAAAATCCGAATGTCAATTTCGTATCGAACAAGACCTACGACTTACTAAGCCATTCACATGCCGCATTGGTCACAAGTGGCACCGCTACATTAGAGACTGCCTTATTCAAGATTCCACAGGTGGTATGCTATAAAGCCAATTGGCTGTCATACCAAATTGCGAAACAGATCGTTACTTTAGAATATATATCATTGGTAAACCTGATCATGGAAAAAGAAGTTGTCAAAGAATTGATACAAGATGATTTGAATACCAAAAACCTGAAATTTGAGCTTACCAAATTAATCGAAGGTCCCTCGCGTGCTCAGCAGATTAAGGCCTACAATGAATTGGAAAAAAAGTTGGGCGGTGAGGGAGCTAGCAATAAAACCGCCAATCTTATTGTTCAAAATGTTTAATTTTGAAATTGCAGTCATAAACTAAAGTGCCGAATGATTCGTAACATTGGTTATTTATTACTCCTCTTTCTTATCGCCGGCTGCGGTGCCAAGAAGAAAACAACCCAGGTTCAAGAGCGGAAAGTTACTGTAGCGGCATCTCCCCGAATTGCTGAGCCCAGGAAAGAACAGACGAAAAAAGAAGCAAAACGTCCCAAATCAAAAGCAGAAAATATAATCAATACAGCTTTGACCTTTTCAGGAGTTCGCTATAAATATGGCGGCACTACGACAAAAGGAATGGACTGTTCAGGACTCCTCTATATTTCTTTTGGGGAACACGACATTAGTTTACCAAGGGTCTCATATCAAATGGCTGAACAAGGCGACGCCATTAAGCTGAAGAATATCGTAAAGGGTGATCTTCTTTTTTTCAAAACAGGAAGGGCTTCCAAAAGAATCAACCATGTTGGCATGGTCGTGGCTATCGAGGGAGATGACATCAAATTTATTCACAGTACAACTTCGCGAGGCGTCATCGTTTCATCATTACGTGAAGGTTATTGGAACTATGCTTTTGTGAAAGCCACCCGAATCCTGTAACTTTCAGTTCCATCTAAAACTGGTGCTCATGCGGCTCCTTAGATTTATTCCCATACAACTGACCTTGTTTTTGGTGATTGGTATTTTAATTGGCCATTACCTGAACGTTGAAAGCACGGCTGTGCTTGCCGCTACACTTCTGGGAATAACTACCCTAGGACTTCTTCTCATTCGGAAAAAACCAAAAGGCACACTTGCCTTCCCTGCAGTTACAGCCCTTACCACAATTCTAATGGGAATGCTTGCAGTTTCATTAACAGTGCCCAAAAATCAACCGGGTCATTATGCTCATTTTAATACTTACAAGAAAAAGCTTTGGCACCTAAAAGTACGGGAAGTTCTGAAACCAAATGCATTTTCAATACGTTATATAGCTGATGTCAAACGCATGGATAGCCTTCAAGTCTCCGGTAAAATCATCGTTTCCATTTTAACTGACAGCACTGCCAAATCACTCGAGGTCGACCATGAAATTTTAACCTATGGTCTACTTGAGCCCATACGCCCTCCTTTGAATCCGCATCAATTTAACTACAAACAATACTTGCAAGATTTGGGCGTGTATCATCAACTGCAGTTGGCAGACAATCAGTTCACCATAACCAAAACGACATCAACAACCTTGCATGGTCTAGCCGCCAAGACAAGAAACCTTATAATAGCTAAACTAAAAAAGGCCCATTTTGGCATTGAAGAATTGGCTATTATTCAAGCCTTGTTATTAGGGCAGCGAAACGACCTTTCAGAAACTACGTATACCAATTATAAAGATGCGGGTGCCGTTCATATACTGGCCGTTTCGGGTTTGCACATAGGTATTATATTACTCTTACTTCAATTTCTATTACGCCCATTAGAGCTTTTAACGCACGGTAGAACACTGAAGCTCGCCACAATTCTTATACTCCTTTGGGCCTTCGCCTTTTTAGCGGGATTATCAGCTTCGGTAACAAGGGCCGTTACTATGTTTTCTTTTGTAGCCTATGCCCTTTATTTGAACCGGCCCAGCAATACCTTTAATATTTTGGCATTATCGATGTTTGCCATCTTATTGATTGTAAACCCTAAATTGCTGTTTCAAGTAGGCTTCCAAATGAGCTACGCAGCCGTGTTTTCAATTGTCTGGATCTATCCTTTGCTCCAAAAATTGTGGCTTCCCAAAAATATTATGCTTCAAAAAATATGGCAACTACTTGCCGTAAGCTTCGCCGCTCAGGTAGGCGTTTTGCCCATCAGTCTTTTTTATTTCCATCAATTCCCAGGACTATTTTTCGTCTCGAATCTTTTGATAGTTCCAGCCTTGGGACTAATTCTAGGAATGGGCATTCTGGTCATTGTCTTATCCTTATTCGACTTTCTGCCCGATTTTTTGGTTACCATCTATGACACCTTTATTTTTTGGATGAATGCCACCATAGCATGGGTGGCACAACAGGAATCTTTTATTTTCAAGAATATTTCTTTTGATGCCATCGAAATGCTATTAGCCTATTGTACCCTAGTAAGTCTGGTTTGGTGTCTCACTAAGCCTACTTTCAAACGAATGGCGGGTTTGGGCCTAAGCATTATTGCTTTCCAGGCTTGGTCTATCAACACGAGGTATCAAACCGAAAAAAGAGAGGTTCTTATTGTAGTTCATCAAACCCGCAACTCTGTTTTAATGCACCAAAAAGGAAAACAACTTTTTGTTATGGCCCAAGACACTCAAAGAACCAAGACAATTGCAACCAATTATCAAATTGGCGAGCATCTAAAATCAATTGAATACAGGCCTTTAAGAAATAGCTACCAATGGCAAAACAGCCAGATACTTATAATCGACAGTTTGGCCCTTCATCAACCAAAAGGATTTCGCCCTGATTATGTATGGCTTACCCAATCACCAAAATTAAATTTAGAGCGGTTAATCGATTCATTACGGCCCCGATTTATTATCGCCGATGGCAGTAACTACAAAAGCTATATTGCACGGTGGAAAAAAACTTGTATCAAAAGAAAACTCCCTTTTCACTATACCGGTGAAAAAGGAGCTTATTTTTTTAAAGAAAAATTTTAAAAAACAAGACATTTCGAAACTGTCAAATCTAATTTGCTATTTTTCGTTCATCATCTTCAGCACCATGCGTCAACGCCTTCAGTTTTTTAAGGAAAACCCAGATCAACAATCCAAAAAGAATACAAAACAAGGCGATTCCGGTAAACACTTTATATTCTCCGAACTGGGAAGCAGATTCCCCTAGCAATCCTGCCACTTTATTACCCAAACCAGTGGTAGCAAAATAAAGCCCCATCATTAAGGAGGCGTATTTGGCAGGAGCCAACTTGGTCACAAAAGAGAGTGATACAGGCGAAAGACTGAGTTCGCCAACAGTATGAAACAAATAAGCCAAAATCAACCAATACATGGCAGCGGAACCAGATTCATGAAATTGAGCCGTAGCAGCAGTCATAAACAAAAATCCTATACCCATGATAATGAGCCCCATAATCATCTTGAAAAGCGAAGAAGCTTCTTTACCTTTCAGTTTCCGTTTGGCCCAAAAATTTGCAACAACCGCTCCCAAGGTTATTATAAAAAAGGCATTCACCGATTGGAACCATGAAGCAGGAACCTCCCACCCCATTAATATTCTATCGGTATTATCTTTGGCAAAAATATTCATCAGCCCCCCAGCCTGTTCAAAGGCCCCAAAGAAAACGATGACCATAAGAAAAGAAAGAATCAAAACGATCACCCTGTCTTTTTCTATCTTCGTAAGTGGTCTTTTTAGCGATTCACGATCTTCTACATTTTCAGATTTCCCCAAATACTCTCCAACACCTTTTAAATGCTTTTGTCCGAATAAGAACTGAACAAGACCCAAAAGCATGCATATCCCTGCAAGACCAAAACCATAGTGCCAGCCATAAACCTCGCCCACATAACCCACAATCAAACTAGATAGAAAAGCACCTATATTTATCCCAATATAAAAAATGGTAAAGCCTTTGTCCCTTCGAATATCGCCTTTTGAATACAGACCACCTACCATTGTAGATATATTCGGCTTTAACATTCCCACCCCGGAGATAATAAAACCAAGTCCGGTATAAAAGGCCCATAGCTCCTCAATGGCCAAAATACTATGCCCAATAACCAAAAGTATTGCCCCAACAATCACCGCTTTCTTTTGGCCCAGAACGCGATCCGCAATTATGCCTCCCGGGATGGAGGCAACATATACCAACATTGTGTACCAACCGTAAAGTTTAAGTGCTTCCAAATTCGTCCATCCTAAGCCAGGGTTATTCTCTGTAGTCTCCGTTACCAGATACAATACCAAAATGGCCCGCATTCCATAATAAGAAAAACGTTCCCACATTTCGGTAAAGAATAAAACATACAGTCCTACTGGGTGCCCAAAAAGTTCTTTTCGCTTTATAGTTTGAATCGTATCTGCCATAAATAATTGAATTATAAGTTTTCCTTAATGAAATTAGTCATCATATTATAGAGGTGAATACGTGTATTACCACCATAAATGCTGTGATTTTTATCGGGATAAATTGCCCAATCGAACTGTTTATTGGCTTGCACCAATGCCTCTATCATTCGCATACTGTTTTGCACATGTACATTGTCATCACCAGAACCATGAATCAAAAGATAATCTCCCTTTAGGAGTTCAGGATAATTAAATGGTGAATTATCATCGTACCCACTAGCGTTCTCTTGTGGCGTTTGCATATATCTTTCAGTATAGATCGTATCATAAAAACGCCACGAAGTCACTGGCGCAACGGCAATGGCGGTCTCGAAAACATCATTGCCTTTTAAGATACAGTTGGTAGACATAAAGCCTCCATAACTCCAGCCCCAAATCCCCGTCCGTTCGGCATCGATATATGAAAGTTCACTTAATTTCTTAGCAGCGGCAATTTGATCTTCAACTTCATATTTACCTAGCTCCTTTTGTGTCATCTTCTTAAAATCTCTACCCTTGAATCCCGTTCCACGTCCGTCAACACAAGCTATAATATAACCTTGTTGCGCCAACATCTCATGCCAATAGTCATTTGCGGCCAGCCAACGGTTTGCAACACTCTGCGAGCCAGGACCGCTGTATTGAGTCATAAACAATGGATACTTTTTGGAAGGATCAAAATCTTTAGGTTTGACCATATACATATTTAGGTCATTCCCATTTATTTTCAAGGTTGAAAATTCTTTAAAACTTATATCATAACCTTCCAATTTCTGCTGTAAGGCAGAATTATCTTTGATAACCTTTAATTTTTTACCGGTCAACGCCTTGTGCAACGTGTAAAACGGCGGTACCGTAGCACTAGAATATGTATTGATAAAATAAGTGAAATCAGCACTGAAATCGGCCACATTAGTCCCTTTGTCAGCGGCTAAGGCCTTTTTACCCTTGCCACCGCTTGAGATACTATAAACACCTCGATTAATCGAGCCATTTTCAGTTGATTGATAATAAACTCTATCTTCACTTTGATCATATCCATAATAATTGGTGACTTCCCAAGGGCCCTTGGTAATCTGATTCATCAATTGACCTTCGTTATTATATAAATAAATATGATTATTCCCATCTTTCTCGCTGGTCCATATAAAACTGTCATCAGCTAAGAAGGTCAAATTATCCGTAACATCGACATAGGCTTTGTCTTGTTCTTCTAGCAACAAGGAAACAGTATTGTTTGTGGCATTAACGGTATGTAATTTCAAATGATTTTGATGTCGATTAATGGTCTGCACGCTCAAATAGTTCGGGTTATGCATCCATTTTATACGTGGAATATAATAGAAATCTCCTAAATCAACTTTGGAAATTTGTTCATTTTGAACATCGAACATGTGCAAAGTCACCAGAGCATTGTCTTCCCCTGCCTTAGGGTATTTAAAGACATGAGGTCTGGGATAAAGTTCCGTCCCATACACATCCATCGAAAATTCAGGTACTTTGCTTTCGTCAAAACGCAAAAACGCAACTTTAGTTCCGTCAGAATTCCAAGCAAAGGCACGCACAAAGGCAAATTCTTCTTCGTAAACCCAATCAGTAACCCCATTGATAATTTTATTCTTGACCCCATCATCGGTAATTTGCTTTGTTTTTTTCGAGGTTATGTCGAAAATGTAAAGATTATTGTTCGACACATAGGCAACTTGCTTACCATCTGGTGAAAGTGAAGGCTCCTGAATTTTCGCATCTGAAACCTTGACCAAGGTTTTGGCTGCAATGTCATAAACGAAAAAAACACCCAATGTTGAGCGTCTAAAAATCGGTTCTACCTGGGTAGCCAATAGAATTTTTGATTCATCATCACTAAAGGAATAAGAAGAAAAGTTTTCAATAGCTTTCAGGTCTCTTGAAGATACAATGGTTTCGACCTTCTTCAATGTGGTATAGTCATATTTGTCGATACGACTACTTCCATTGGTTCTGTCAAAATTGAGAATGGTATATTGTTTACCATTTTTCATCGATCGAAGTAGTGGCAATCCTTCGGTACTAAACTCCCCTGCATAAATTTTTTCCACTGACATCTGCTCCCCTTGTGCATTGATCGTTGTAAAAAAACCAAGGAAACAAATCAAAAGAACATAAATTTTTCTCATCAAAATAAATTTTCATGGCTCACCAATTTGATATTTATCGCATTGCGCAATTGCCGTCTATTTTATCCAATTACCCCAAAGAGCCTTCAAAAATCCTCAAAAATCGGTTCATTTTATCAATTTTACTAATTATTCTTCTAAAAAAAGTGGGGCGCGGCAAAATAAATGCAAATCTCAGCGTGCGAAACCGCTACTTACATTTTCGTCATAATGCGTATCTTTGGCGCAGTAACCAACAACCCTATGATCTCTCCTATCGAAGGATTCTCCAAACTGACCAAGAACGAAAAAATAGATTGGATCGCCGAACATTACACCGATAATTCTAAAGCGACCAAGTCGATTTTGAAACGCTATTGGAACTCCGAGAACAAGCTTCAAAAACTACACGACGAATTCATTGAGAATACAATAACCAATTTTTATCTCCCATTGGGAATCGCCCCAAACTTCTTGATAAACAACAAACTATATGCCATACCCATGGCAATAGAGGAAAGCTCGGTAGTGGCGGCCGCCAGCAAATCTGCTAAATTCTGGTTGGATCGGGGAGGATTCAAAACCACCGTGCTAGGCACTCAAAAAATTGGTCAAGTGCATTTTATGTACTCAGGCAATATTGATAAACTGAATGCTTTTTTTATATCAGTTAAGTCAAAACTTATTTCCGACGCTGCCCCAATTACTAAAAACATGGAAAAACGTGGCGGGGGCGTCACTGAGATAACTCTTCGAAATAAAAGCAACCAACTAAAAAACTACTTTCAACTCCATTGTACTTTTGAAACATTGGATGCCATGGGTGCCAATTTTATAAATTCGTGTTTAGAACAATTTGCCAAGACCTTTAAAAAGGAAGCCCAAAAATTTGCCCAATTTACCGAAACGGAAAAAGATATCGAAATTGTGATGAGCATACTTTCGAATTACGTACCTCATTGCTTAGTACGTGCCGAGGTCAGCTGCCCTATCGATAAGTTGACAGCAAATGCCATGATACCTCCAAAAGAGTTTGCCGATAAAATGGTCAGGGCGGTACGTATTGCCCAAATCGAACCGTTTAGGGCAGTTACACATAACAAGGGGATTATGAACGGTATCGATGCCGTAGTATTGGCCACTGGCAATGATTTTAGGGCCATTGAAGCAGGAATTCATGCCTATGCAAGTAAAGATGGATCCTATACCAGCCTTTCCCATGCGGGTATCGAGAATAATATTTTCAAATTCTCGATTGAAGTGCCCCTGGCACTTGGCACGGTGGGAGGATTGACCAGCCTACACCCCTTAGTCAAACTGGCCTTAGAAATCTTACGCAGACCATCGGCAAAAGAGCTAATGCAAATCGTAGCAGTTGCTGGATTAGCACAGAATTTTGCAGCTTTAAGTTCTCTAGTGACCACCGGAATTCAGGAAGGGCACATGAAAATGCATCTAATGAATATCTTAAATCAATTGGGTGCAACCAACGAAGAGAAACAGGAATTGAAACAGTATTTCAAGAAAAATACGGTCACCCACAGTGCTGTCGTGGAAGCTTTTGAAAAACTTAGGAAAAATCAATGACCCAGCAATTCTACAGCAACGGTAAACTTTTACTGACCGGTGAGTACGCCGTTCTTGACGGTGCTTTAAGTTTAGCCCTTCCCTGTCGGTATGGGCAATCACTTAACGTCACGGCTCATACCAAGCCCGAAATTCAATGGACAAGTAAAGACGACCAAGGCTCGATTTGGTTCCAATCAGTTTTTAAACTGCAACCCATAAAAGAAAAACAGTCGACCCTTGCGAAAATTAAAGGCTTAAACGAAAAAGAAATTGTCGCAACTGCTGAAATGCTTATTAAAATATTAACAGAGGCCCAAAAGTTGAATCCTAATTTTCTTTCAGGGAAACAAGGGTACTCTATTGATACCAAACTTGACTTTCCTAGAAAGTGGGGACTGGGATCTTCATCTACGCTCATCAACAATGTCGCAAAGTGGTCGCATACCGATGCACAAATGCTCTTACAGCGCACTTTCGGCGGCAGTGGGTATGATATTGCTTGCGCGCAGCATAACAAGCCGATTCAATACCTAATTGAACCTAAGAACAATAGACCAGAGGTGCAAATAGTAGATTTTGACCCACCCTTTAAAGAACAATTATATTTCGTTTATTTGAATAAGAAACAAAATAGTCGAGAGGGCATCGCCCAATACCGAAAACAAAAGTTCGATACCCCGAAATTAGTGGCAGAAATCTCAAGGTTAACTCAAGACATTACGCTGTGTAAAGACTTAGGGCAATTCAACATTTTTATTGAAGCGCACGAGGCGATTCTTTCCAATGTACTTCAAATACCAACGATAAAAGAAAGCCATTTTTCAGATTTCGAAGGTGCGGTAAAAAGTCTTGGTGCGTGGGGCGGTGATTTTATTCTCGCAACAGGAAACAAGAAAACTCCAAGATATTTCAAAGAAAAAGGGTATGAAACTATCATACCCTATTCAAAAATGATTTTGTAATTACCTATCAGATTTTTCGACCGAAGGGCCAACAACTATTAAAAGAAAGTTGCTCTTTTGTCTTCTATTTCGGCACCATCTTTCAATGCATTATAAACCTCTGTATTTACTCTAGCGGCATTGGTAGTTTTTAATGCATTGGCATAAGTACTATAATTATCTAATTTAGGAGCTTCGGTTTTCTTGGTTAGGGTCACCATAAAAACACCGCTATTTCCTTCTATTAAATCTGAAGTGGCTCCCTCTTTCATTGTAAATGCCCTACCCACTACTTTAGGTTCACTACCAGCACCAGGAATGGTGGGAGACTTCACGGCAAGTGCAGAGGCTGTGGAGACAGCAACGTTGTTATCTTTTGCCAAGTCTTCGATTGATTTTCCTTTGTTGGCTTCCATAATTTGTGTCGCCTTACGTTCTTTACGTATTTTAGGCAAAACCGTAGCGGAGGCCTCATCGGCAGACATAAGACCTTCTTCATACTTTGCCGTCAGTTGTACAACTGCATATCCACCATTGACATCAAAACGTTTGATATCCCCAATTTCAGAATCTCCATTAAATGCCCATTGCACTATGCTTCGTTGTGCGCCAAGGCCTGGTAGGTTTTCATCCATTGGGTTTATTTTGTTCACCGGCCGAACCACATAGTTTGCTTCCTTCGCCAAATCACTAAAAGCCTTTTCAGAAGATGTCGATTCCATTTCGAATTTAGTGGCATCTGTAAACAAACCATTGCTTGTTTCTTCAGATGGTTGAATTTCCCGTGCCAAGGTAGCGATTTGCACTACATCTTCCTTATCATCAATTTTGATAACATGAAAACCGAAAGCTGTCTCTACCATACCAATGGTACCCACCGAATTGTCAAAAGCGAAATCGTTGAATTCAGGAACCATTCTACCCTCTTGAAAGTAGCCAAGGTCCCCACCATTAGGAGCAGAAGGACCATCGGAATTGTCCCGTGCCAATTCTACAAATACTGCATCTTTCTTCTTGGCATCACGTAGTAGGTCTTTTGCCTTTTTTTCTGCTTCTTCTTTAGTGCGCTTTACATCAGGATTTGCTCGCTCTGCGCCCTCATACTGAATTAGAATATGACTGGCCTTTACCGATCCATTAGGCTTTCTGTTCACCATTTTTGAAACCTTAAAGAAATCTCCATCGCGATAGGGGCCATAAATTTCTCCTACGTTTAAGGTCATCAAGGTATCGGCAAAATTTGAGGGCAATTCCTTTTTAGCCCTATAAATGGTATCAAATTTCACATCTGAATTCCTGTCAAGAAAATCGGTTATATTAGTCGTATTTCTAAAACCCCTTAATGTGTCGTTCTGATCTTTCTGGGCATTATATTCAATCGTATCGTCTAGCAATTTGGTAATCTCATCCTCAACGGCCTTCTCATCTTCAGAAGATGGCTTCTCTTCAAAATAAACAAATTGAATATCTCTACCTTTCTCTTGTTTAAAATCTTCCTTGTGTGCTTGAATGTATGCTGAAATATCACTTTTAGACACGACAATAGAGCTATCTGGTATTGAGGTAAATGGAATTCTCACATATTTGATATCCATCTTATCATTAGCAAGTTTATAATCCATCTCTCCTTCTTTCAAAGTGGCACCAACACCCGCTTTGACCAAATTAAAATAGGTCTGCTCCTTGGCCATTTGAATTATGGCCTTTTCTGTTTGCAACCAGCTATCGTATCGAAGAGGATTGGTGGCTTTCCAGCTTGCAACGGCATCTCTAAACATATTTTCATCGAAAACCCCGCTTTGATTTTGAAATTCCGGACTTTGGGCATAACCACTTGTCCTTAAAAAGTTAATAATCTGATCTTGTTCGATATCAACACCTAGACCTTCAAATTGTTGTTCGAGTATACTACTTCGTACTTGTTGGTCCCAAACTTGATTGACGGTCTGCATGGTCGAACTCGATGGTGGAGCATTTCTTGTGGCAACCTCAAGGTTCTGCCTAAACTCATCTATGGAAATTTCATCCCCATTTATCTCTGCCACCGTAGAGCCTATTTTCTCTCCTCCAAAACCAGTGCTTGTAAAAACCCCTGAAATCACAAATGCGAACAAGGCCAAGCCAATGATTAAAATCAAAACGGTTGTACGTTTTCTTATCTTCTCTAAAATTGCCATTTTGTGGAATGTTTAAAATCAGGTGGCAAAACTACCACTTTTCTTTCATCTATTTAAAATTTTTTGTCTCGGGAATAAAAAACAAGCTACTGATTTTTATTCCCTTACCTAATTTGGTATTTGAATAGCCGCTGCATAGACCGCTATTGAACGCCGAAGGTTAATCTTTTTCAAGTACCTCAAGTTCTACTAAATCTATTTTGGTATTGGAAACCTCAAGCATTGTAAACATAAAATGGCCAACTTTTATTTCAGCACCTTGCTCAGGTATCTCTCCAGTTTCATTTACAATTAAACCTCCAATCGTCTCGTATTCATCGTTTTCAGGTAATTCTAACCTATAGTTTTCATTAATATAATCAACTTCTAAACGCGCCGAAAATTTATAATGTGCCTCATCGATCTGCTCTTCGATCAAATCAGTAGAATCGTGCTCATCTTCAATTTCACCAAAAAGCTCTTCTACAATATCTTCAACGGTCATTAATCCAGAGGTTCCCCCATACTCATCCAATACAACGGCAATACTTTTACGCTTTTTTGTCAAAATATTAAGAATGCCATGAATTAACATTGTTTCAGGAACAAATTCTACAGGAAGTAGGATACTTTTTATTGTCTTTGGCTTCTTAAACAACTCATAAGAATGCACATAACCAATAATATTGTCAATCGTATTCTTATAGACCAATATTTTGGAATAACCTGTTTGTGTGAAGAGCTTTGCTAAATTTTTGGGCGTCTCGTGAAGTTCGACAGCGGTAATCTCCGTTCGTGGTATCATCACTTCCCTGGCCTTCACTTCCGAGAACTCCAATGCGTTTTGAAAAATCTGTATTTCAGAATCCACTACATCTTCCTCCTCTACAGTTTCCATTTGCTCCGTAATGTAGTCTCCCAATTCTATTTTACTAAAAGCCAATTGCACCTCATCTCCATCCGTTTTAAAAAATGTTTTCAAAATGAAATCAGAAATCTTGATGATAAAATCAGAAACTACCGAAAACAAAATATAAAAAAGGTAGGCTGGCAGGGCAAAAACCTTCAATAAGGTATTGGCATACACCTGAAAAAGTACTTTAGGCAAGAATTCGGCCGTCAACAAAATAATCAAAGTTGAAATCAAAGTCTGAAAGAGAAGACTAAAATCTGTAAGCATTATATTGAGAAAACCGTAAGGCGATGGCACCATTTCTTCAAACCATATCATCAACAGTTCCCCCATATAAAGCCCATAAACCACCAAGGCTATATTATTACCAATTAGCATTGTAGCTATAAACTTAGATGGTTTTTTGGTCAGTCGCGCAAGTACTTTGGCCAAGAACCCTTCTTGCTTCTTAACAATTTCAATATGTATTTTATTGGCTGAGATAAAAGCGATTTCCATACCCGAGAAAAAGGCGGAAAGCAGTAGGCTAGTTACAATAATAAATATAGCAATTCCCACAATTACCGTTGATTGTCCTGTTTTCTTTGTTCAAATTTTTTTCGATAATTCCTGCGAAAAAGAAACATTCCAACGGAGACTATGGCAAAAAACACGAACAAGTACGCATTTTGCCGATCAACATTCCAATCGGTAAAAATACGATACAGTGAAAAAAATGCTACCCCCAAGTATAGATATTCGGTATACTTTAAAATCTTAATCATCAGCTTCTTCTTTTATCATCATTAAACCATTGGTCTTGTGTGCCTTTAAAAGGCTAAGGTCTTTATTAAAATCCATTCCCTTCCCATCCATAACAGTTCCGTCTTCTGGATTGGTATATTTAAATTCTTCTTGGGTAAAAATCCATTCGTTGTCTTGATCATAGTACAACTGAGGGGTCTCCAACTTTTTACCATCATGTGATTCGATAACCACATTACCTTGCAAATCTATTACATTTGATATGGAATACATAATTCCATAGTCGGCCCTAATGATACTCTTGCGATTATCATCATCAAAAAAATCGACCTGCAACCCTTCGGGAAAGGTCATGTGCGGAAAAGAAAGATTTTCATAGTTTTCCCCTACCGAACTGGTCAAAACCGCAACAACCTTTGAAGGTGCGGAATCTTCGCTCTCAAGGTCCTTTTTCGTTTTAGTGCGCACCAACGTGAAATTTTGCGCAACCCCTCTAGGGTACATTGGTTTCTGGGCTTCGTCTCCAACCCTTTTATAATTGTCTTGACATGAAAAAAAAAGCATTGCCGTTATAATGATAACGGCAATGCAATTCAATTTATTTCCAGAAAATAATGTCACATCTTATAAATTGGGCACTTTTACGCTTCCGCCGACCCAGCAGCTAAAAGATATAGTCTTACCGGCATTTCCCGAATTAAAAATATCGGTCTTAGACGGCGCTTTGGCCCGATAACTAGCAGCAGATTGATTAGCACTTGACTTCAAGGCTGGATCTACTCGACCGGCCCTTTCGGCCATAGCAGCGGCTTTCCAATAAATAGCCCTTTTTTCAAAGGTAGTAGAACCACAATCGTTAGCACTACTAGCATACAAGGCAGCAATTAACAAATAAGCTCGACCATTTGAAGCATCGGCATCAATTGCCATTTGCGCGTATTTCCTAGCGGTTGATTTGCTTCCCTTTCTCTTATTAATAACAGCAACTTTATAGGCAATACCTGACCTTTTCTTACCATCGGACTGAAGACTCATCGCTTTGTCAAAATCAGCCAAGGCACCTTGGGTGTCTCCATTTTTCATTTTAATGGTTCCACTATAAACCCAACCTTCCGCAGAGGGATCCAACGCCATTTGTGCATCAAATAATTTTTGAAACATTGGATCGTCGGTACATTCTTTATTGAACATTCTACCCACGGCACGTTTTACCCAAGTAACATCACTTTTCTTTTCTTCAAAACTTTTTTCATACAAGGGAATCAAATTGGCACAATCAGCCAAACTACCAAGTTTAGAATCAATACTACCGGCAATTTTTCCGTAAGATTCAGAGTTGGTAGTGGCAATTTTCAACGACCTTTTCTCTTTGGTAGTAATTGTTTTCAATGAATCTTTAGGCAGTAACTTGGTTACTACAGCTGTCAACTCATTGTTCTCTTCCTCTATTTTGTCATTTACATCATCGTAGACATCGAATACTTCCTGCAAGTCTTTTTTGCCTGCTTTATGTAAATCGACCAAACTAGAAAAATAAAGGTAAAGCGCTCTTGAATTCTTAAAATTCTTACGATCTTCTTGAAATGCTTTGTGCAACATTTCATAAATTTCAGAATCAGAGCCCATTTTATTCTCATATTTCAACAGCGCCTTATCTATTGCCACTGTTGCGGGAGTAGCTTTTTTAGGAAAATATTTTGTGCTATTGTCATAAAGTGTCAATAAATCTTGTATGACAGCATCTTTTTCAGATCCTGATGATTTTTCTATTTTGTCTTTAAGGATACGTTCACCATATAAGAAGTTGGCCCAATTTACATCTGGACAATTATCATACACCATTTTCCAAGGAGTATATGCAGCATCATAGTTTTTCACCTTGACATGCTCTACATAAATCGAAAGGTTGGTCATACATTCCTGATTTTGCGCCTGAGCATTACTAACTCCCATGAACCCCAAAAGCATTACCGCCGTGAAGTAAAATTTCCTTTTCATTTGATTAGATATTTAATATTTGGTTAAAGTACTAAATTTTTCTTAATTTATTTTCCTTTTCCGGAACCATAAATCGTTCAAAGACAATCCTACATTGACTTTGAAGTAACTCTCTTCAATTAAATCGGCTGACGTAGTACCCCTTCTTCCCAACTCAAAACCAAGGTTAAGATTTGATGGAATTAATCTACTCAACGGTAGTCCAACTCCAAAAGTTATGCCAAAGTTATTAATTTCCTTGTCATTGACCATCATACCGGTCTTGTCAAATCGTAATCCTGCCCGATATGTGATTCGGTTCAAGTAATTGTCGAAGGAATCAAAATCGGGCACAATGAATCCTCCTAAAGCCAAAGAGCTTGCGTCTTCATAGACCAAATTCCCAGTGTCTAAAAAGTTATTTGAATAACCACTTAACCCTTGAAAACTGTACTCAGCCCCCAAGAACCATTTTCTATCTTCCCCATAACCAAGCCCTATAGTTGTAGTCGTAGGTATTTGAAAACCCTCTTTCTCTAGACCTTGCGCCACCAAATCAACATCAACCACCTCAATATCAGCCCCATTCTGCAAGGAAAAAGAGCCGATTCTCCGTGTGTTTCGCGCCACCAAATTGGCCTGGGCATTAAAACGCAAGGAAGAATGTAACGTATGTCGCTCACTAATTTTCGGCGTGTAGTTCAACGCATAGGTGAAATCCACACCATTTACCTTCGATAGCCGTTCGTCTTTCGTACCGAACTGTACATCTTCGGTCATCTGCAATCGACTACTCTCTATAGTACCAAAATTCAAGTTACCCGTGACACCGACGCTTAGATTTTTAACTACTTCGTAACCAATAGATAAGTACACCTTGTTTAGTCCACCTTCACCAGAATACTGATTCGTAACTACCTCTCCATTATTATTGGTGGTCTCCGACACTAGGTTATAGCCCACTGAAGAATAAGGCATTACACCAAACCCGATCCCCACACCTTTACGCCAACTAAAGGCCAAAGCAAGATAGTCAAGGTTCGTAATAGAACTACGCTCTTCTTCAGTAAAACTTTTAAGCCGCAATTCTTTACGAGAAATCCCGGCAGCGTAAGTGGTAATTCCGTAGTCACCTCCTGCTGGTATTCCCAGCTTGCTGTAAGCCGCTGGGTTTTTAAGGTTTATATGGATGCTATCGGCGAAAATGCCAATACCCCCCATCATCTGATTCTCAGCGGTACTTGTCGCTCGCAAGTCTCCAATTCCAAAGTAGGAATATGGTGAAGCAGTACCATTTTGGGCAAACAGGCCGGTTACGGCACCGTACACCAACAAAATAACAATTTTTTTAATCATTTAAGGTTTGTTGTACTCCAACAAATGGTTTAATCCCTCTAGGAGAAAATTGGAAAGCGCAAATATGGTATTTTTTAACCGTTTAGACAAAAAATGGGCATCCCCGCCTGTTAAAATAACTGTTAAATCTGTGAAACGGGAATTATATTGGTCAATGACTCCATCAATTTCATGACAAATGCCATTTATTACGCCACTTTGAATACTGCTCTTGGTAGAGTTTCCAATAAAATCGAAAGGCTCTTCAAACTCGAGCAAAGGTAAATTCGAGGTCTGTTCATGTAATGCCCTATAGCGCATGGTCAAACCAGGAGAAATAGAACCGCCCAGATACTCCCCATAATCGTTGACCATATCATAAGTAACGCAGGTACCTGCATCGATTACCAGTGTATTGCCATTTTGATTGTGATAAAAAGCGGCCGCGGCCAATGCAATTCTATCTGCACCGAGGGTATGTGGTGTAGCATAAGAATTTTTGAACGGAGTTTTGGTTTTATGGTCAAGCATATGAACAAAACAAAAAACCGACAACACTTTAATCATCTTTTCATCGAGTTCACCTACAGCGGCAACGATAGCTCGCTCCAATCTTGGATATCGATCACAGATCTCTTTTACCTGCCCAGCATGTTCTTCACCTCGCATTTGCTGCTGATGAATCAATACACCCCCATCAAATACGGCCAGTTTCACCGAACTATTTCCGACATCAATTATTAAGTTCATAAGACAAAGATCAAAAAATGTTGGGTAACGAACACCTTTTTTTGCATTTTTGTTTGCAGTTCTTAAATTTGAAATTATATTTGCACCCGCCTTAGCAAAGCCTTTGGCTTAAAACGGC
>TARA_R110002049_G_scaffold45975_2_pt1 | contig 221734 bp, 215 predicted proteins | sample TARA_R110002049 | Tara Oceans TARA_R110002049 (sample SAMEA4396941) | marine metagenome | biome: Polar Biome; feature: [SRF] surface water layer (ENVO:00010504); material: water (ENVO:00002006), including particulate matter (ENVO:01000060) such as... | depth 5 m | reverse complement strand
GGACGCCCGCCGCTTGGTCTCGGGCGTCATCCCTGCGCCGTCATCGCTGATCGACAGGATCACCTGCTGATCGCCCTCCTGATAGACCGCGATGGCGATATGGCCCGCGCCCGAAATGGCCTGACCGGCATTGACGCACAGATTCAGGATCGCGCTTTCCAACTGCCCCGGGTCCAGCCGCACCGATACCGGCGCCGGGCTCAGATCCAGCGTCAGGCTGATCTCTTCGGGCAAGGCGATGCTTAACAGATCGACCATGCCTTCGACCAGCGCGCCGATTTCGATCACCTCGGGCTCGAGATGTTGCTTGCGTGCAAACGCCACCAGCCGCTCGGTCAGCGACACACCCAAATCCACCGCCGTCCTGATCCGGTTCAGATGCGCCGGCGCTGCGCTCGCAGATGCCGTTTCAAGCAGATGCAGATTGCCCGAGATCGTCGACAGGATATTACCGAAATCATGGGCCACTTCGCCGGTCACCTTGCCCAGCGTTTCCACCCGTCGGATTTCCTCCAGCCGCTCGTCGATCCGCTTGCGTTCGGTGGTTTCCGACAGCAGCCACACCGACCGCCCATCGGGGAGTTGCGACTGGCGGATTTCGAGCACATGCCCCGCGGCATCGACATATTCGTCAAACCCGGCGCGGTCGACGCCGTCGGTCTGCCGAGAAAACGCCGACTGGGCAATGCGATCCTGCATCGACATGCCCTGTGTCGCTGCCGTGTCGGGCAGGCGCAGCAACTCGCGCACCTTGCCGTTCTCGGCCTCGATCGTGCCCGCTTGTGACAGAATGGCGACCCCGTCCCTGATGTTGCGAAACACATTGGCAAACAGCGTGTTCTGCCGCCTGATCTCTGCCGTCCGCCGCTCCAGCTTCTGGGCATTGTCGCGAAACACCCCGAAGGCATCAAACAGTTGGCCAATCTCGTCCTGCGATTGCGTATTGCGGATCAGGTCCGATTTGTGGTCGCCCGCTGCCAGCCGGTGCATCCCATCGGCAATCAGCCGCAGATTGACCGCGACATAGCGCGACACGAACAGCGCCGACAGGATTGCCACAACGGCACTGAACAGCGCCAGAATGGTCACCGCTTGCTGCGCAATGGCCAGGTTCTGTGTGGTCTGCGTCCGGGCAAGGCGCAGGCGCTCTTCGGCGTCTTCGACCTTCTGCGCGGCATAGGACGTGACCTGATCGGATAGCTGGCGAATGCGGAACAGTGCGTTTTCGGCATCCAGCGCCGCAGTCAGGGCATGATGCTTGAGCACAAACAGATGTGCGGATCCACTGGCCAGAACGGCGTCGATCTCGGCCACCCCCGCCGCAACCGTATCGGGCAGCGTCACCGCCGCGCGGCCATTGGTGAACTGGCGGCTGAATTCGCCCACCTCGATCAGCGCATTGGCGCGCGCCACGCTTTGCGCCGCGCTGGTCAGTTGCATCAGCTGGGCCCGGGCCAGCCGCTCCGCTAGGCTGCCATCACCCGAATTGGCCTGTCGCGTGAACCGGCTCTGCAGCCGCACCAGATCGCGGTCGATCCGGGTGATGTCGGCCTGCAGCGTGCTCTGCGGCGAGGACACCCGAACAAGATTGGAGATGGCTGCTCGCATGCGGGCCAGTGGCAATGCCAGACTGGCATCATTACCCGCCATTGCCTCAAGGTCAGCAATGGTCTGCACGATCTGATCGGCTTCCACCTGCAGCTGGAACGGCAGTTGAACCGTCAGCAGGAACGGCGCCGCTGTGGCGAGATTGGCCGCGCCGCGTGACAACTCCAGCGCGCTCGACACCTCCGCTAGCGTTTCGCGGTGGATGGTCTCGAGCCAGTTCTCTGCATTGCGCAGGGTCAGCAGGCTGATTGCCGAGATCACCAGCGCGACAACGCACAGAATGACAATCGCGGCTGACAGCCGAAACCTGACGCTGAGATTGTCCAACCGCCCAAACATGCCGCTAGGTCTCGTCCAGCTGAAAGAAATAGCCCTGCGAACGACGCGTCTGCAGATGCACGGGCTTGGATGGCGTCTTCTCGATCTTGCGGCGCAGACGCAGGATCAGCACGTCAATCGTGCGGTCGACATAGCGCTCCATGTCCGATCCCAGTTCGGACAGCAGCTCCGGTCGCGAGATCACCCGCGCCGGATTGCGCACGAAATACTCCAGCAGCCGGTATTCGCCATTGGTCAGCGGAATTTCATGTCCGGCACTATCGAGCAACAACCGGCCATGCAGATCAATCCGCTTGTCACCAAAGCCCACCGTGTGTTCCGGCGACAATGGCGCGCGGGTCAGCCCATGGCCGTAGCGCCTCAGAACAGCGCGAATGCGCGCCACCAGTTCGCGCGGATTGAACGGCTTCATCAGATAGTCGTCGGCGCCGGTTTCCAGCCCAATGATCTTGTCGCTTTCGTCGCCAACCCCGGTCAGCATGACGATCGGCAGCGCATATAGCTTGCCGATATGAACCGCCAGGTTCAGCCCGGATTCACCGCGCAACCACAGATCGATCAGCGCCAGGTCAACCGGCGGCGGATCACCAAGCGCGAGGAATTCGGCGCTGCTGGCGCAAACGATCGGCTCAAAACCACTCTCCTTGAGCAGTGCCGACAGCGTCTCGCTGACCTCGCGATCGTCATCCACAATCGCAATGACCGGCGGCTTCTCGCCACTCTTGAAAGCCTCAGCCAATGTCCAATCCCCTCCCAGAGACCTCATCCGGCACCACGATGCCGGACCGCCTCTATACGGCAAATTCGATCGGCGAAGGGGCGCCCGTAACACTGTTAACGCAAATCCGGCCTCTGTAATATTCCGTTAACACAGCCGTCCTCGCTATCGCTGCCCCGCTGCGCCAAGCTTGTCTCATTGCTGTCGCCGGGGTTGGAGGAAACTATCCTTCGGCGACAACATCCAAAGGGAGAGAGTTATGAAAGCGATGATGACGCGCGCCGCGATGGCCGCTGGTATTTTTGCCATGGGCAGTGTTTCGGCGATGGCCGCTGAAGACTGCGCACAACGGGGTGATCTCGACACACTCTATTGCGACGCCAATGGCGATCTGGTGGCCGATACCCCAACAGATCCTGCCGAATTGAACGACCCCAACACACTGGTGTTCGCCTATACGCCGGTTGAAGACCCCGCTGTTTATGCTGACATCTGGGAACCCTTCATCGAACATCTGGCGGCAACCACCGGCAAGGATGTGCAGTTCTTTGCCGTGCAATCCAACTCGGCCGAAGTTGAAGCCATGCGCTCCGGCCGTCTGCATATTGCAGGCTTTTCGACCGGTCCGACCCCATTCGCCGTGAACCTTGCCGGCGCCGTGCCATTTGCCATCATGGGCGCTGAAGACGGCCAGTTTGGCTATCGTCTGCAGGTGTTCACCCAGGCCGATTCCGAGATCAAGACCGTTGCCGATCTTGCCGGCAAGCGCGTGGCGCACACCTCGCCAACCTCCAATTCGGGCAACCAGGCGCCACGCGCCCTTTTCCCCGCGCTCGGCGTGACCCCTGATGAAGACTACGAAGTGGTCTATTCTGGCTCGCATGACCAGTCGATGCTCGGCGTTGTTGCCGGCGATTACGACGCGGCGCCAGTTGCCTCCGAAGTGGTTGACCGTATGGCCGAGCGTGGCCTGTATGACACCGCTGACGTGCGCAAGATCTGGGAAAGCGACCCATTCCCCACAACCTCGTTCAACGTTGCCCATGACCTTGATCCGGCCCTTGTCGAAAAGATCAAGGAAGCCTTCTTCACCTTCGATTTCGAAGGCACCGTGCTGGGCGATGAATTTGACGGCGTGAGCAAGTTCATCCCGATCACCTATCAGGATCAGTGGGCTGTCATTCGTCAGATCCAGGCATCCAATGGCGTGGAATACACGCCTCAGGGTCTCGCAGCAGAATAACGAACTCCCCCCGTGCCGCTCCTGCTTTCGGGCAGGGGCGACAATGGGGTCTGAGAGGCAACATGCTTGAAATCAAGAATCTCGTGAAGCGCTACGGCAAGGGTTCGCCGGTCCTTAAGGACTTGAACCTGTCGGTGCAGGGCGAACAGATCATGTCGATCATCGGCTCGTCTGGCGCTGGCAAGAGCACACTACTGCGCTGTGTGAACCGTCTGGTTGAACCGACATCAGGATCGATTGTCCTGAACGGCACCGATTTCACCACGCTGAAAACGCGCAAATTGCGGGCAGCGCGGCGGCGCATTGGCATGGTGTTCCAGGGCTTCAACCTGGTCGATCGTCTCACCGTCATGGAAAACGTACAGTCCGGCCGGCTGGGCTATATCTCCACCTGGGCCGCCTTCACTCGTCGCTATCCCAAGGCCGACATCGAGCGCGCCTTCGAGCTGATGGAGCGCGTCGGCATTGCCCAATACGCCAATAAGCGCGCCGATGAATTGTCCGGTGGCGAGCGTCAACGCGTCGGCGTTGTCCGCGCCCTGATGCAGCGCCCCGAAATCCTGCTGGCCGACGAGCCAACCGCGTCGCTGGACCCCAAGACCTCCGAGCAGATCATGTCCCTGCTGCGTGATCTCGCCCACGAACTCAACCTGCCGGTCATTATCAACATTCACAATGTGACCGAAGCCAAGGAATATAGCGACCGCATCGTCGGCATGCGCTATGGCCGGATCATCTTTGATGACGTTCCAGCGGCCCTGGACGCAGCCCAGATGGATGAAATCTACGCTGGCACGCCCTCTGAGGATCGTCAGGAAATCGGTGCAGTGGCATGACGGCAAAAGTCAGTCACTGGCGCAAACCGCCACTCATCAAGACGCCCGCATTGCGCTACGGCATCTACGCTGTCGCGCTGACCTATTTCGTGCTGACCATTGCCACCCTGCCCATCGACTGGGAACGCACAGCCAAGGGGATGGAGGCCGCTGGGCGCATCTTTAGCGGGGCATTCCCCCCCAGCTTTGAGCGTTCCGGCCTGTTGTTCAGCGGCTTCATGGAAAGCCTCAAGATCGCCATTCTCGCCACCGCGGGCGGCCTGATCACCTCCGTGCCGCTGGCCTTCATGGCGGCCCGCAACATTTCGCCCCGCCCGATCTATTATCTGGGGCGCGGCATCATCATTCTGGCCCGCAGCTTTCACCCCGTGATCGTCGCGATCATCTTCGTCAAAGCCGTCGGCTTCGGCCCTCTGGCCGGAGCCTTGACCCTGGTCGTCTATTCGATTGGTTTCGTCGCCAAACTGCTGGCAGAGCGGATCGAGGAAATTGACTTCGGTCAGGTCGAGGCCATGCGCGCCGTCGGCGCACCGTTCCTCTCAACCATGATCTACGCCATCCTGCCGCAAATCATGCCACGTCTGGTGGGCCTGGGTATCTACCAGCTCGACAGCAATCTGCGGGCGTCCGCGGTGATCGGCATTGTCGGTGCCGGCGGCATTGGCGCCACCCTGGCCAATGCATTCGGCCGTTATGACTACGATTTCGCTCTCGCGATCACCATGGTGATTGTCGGCGCCATTCTGATTTCAGAAGCGTTCAGCGGCGTGATCAGAAAGCGCATGTCATGAATACTCAAAACACCATGGACAGCTGGGCCCGCTTTACCCCGATGCAGCGGTTCAAGCGCTACGCGGCCTTTCTCAGTGTCACCCTGATCGTCGTCTGGGCTTTTGGCAGCATTGATGTGATCTGGGAATGGGTCTGGGATGCCCCCATCCAGCTCATCGATCTGTTCGATCGCATGATCCCGCCCGATCCCACCAACCTGCCCTCAATCCTCGAGGCGATCTGGCAGACCATCAACACCGCCACCATCGCCACGTTCCTTGCCGTGTTCCTGTCCCTGCCCGTTGCCTATATTTCGGCGCAGAACACCACGCCCAACCGGTTTTTCCTCTGGGTGGGGCGGTTTATCGTGGTGTCATCACGGTCGGTGAACACCATCATCTGGGCGCTGCTGTTCGTGGCCATCTTCGGACCGGGCATTGTTGCGGGTATCATCGCCATCATGTTCCGCTCGATCGGCTTCCTCGGCAAATTGCTCGGCGAGGCCATCGAGGAGATTGACCCTGCGCCCATCGAGGCCCTCCAGGCCTGCGGCGCCTCACCCTTCAAGGTGGTTCTCTATGGCGTTGTTCCTCAGGTCGCCCCTGCCTTCTTCGCCATCAGCATCCTGCGCTGGGACATCAATCTGCGCGAATCCACCGTGCTGGGACTGGTTGGCGCGGGCGGTATCGGCGTCATCCTGCAGGGGGCGATCGACACCTTCCAGTGGCAGGAAGTCTCAATGGTGCTGCTGACCATTCTCGCTCTGGTGATCTTCGGGGAAGTGGTGTCCTCAACCCTGCGCAAAAAGCTCATCTAGCAAGCGCTGCCGCTCCACACCATTGGTCCCCGCGCCCCACAAGGCGCGGGGATTTTTCGTTAGCGGCGCAGCCCCCCAGACACAAAGGCCGCCGGCAGGGCGGATGCCCATGCCAGCGGCCTGAAAAATAGCCGGTTGCTGTCTGGTCGCCGGTCAGAAGTCCACGCGCTGGGACGTCTGCCGATCAAACACATGCACATGGTCCGGATCGACACTGAGGTGCACAGTGTCACCAACCTGCAGCGACGAGCGTTCCCGCAGCAGCAGCAGCAGATGATCCTCGCCCGCGGCGACGCTGAGCATGACCTCCGAACCGGTCGGCTCGACGGCCATCACCTCGGCTGCAAAGGCCGTCGGATCATCGGCCTGCACCACCTTCAGATTTTCCGGGCGCACGCCCAGCACCAGATCCGTGGTACCGAGCGTGTCGGCCCGTTCCTTTGGTATTGCCACCCGCATGCCGCCAGCCGTGCGCAGCGTCGGGGCGGCACTTGCTGCGTCCAGCGTGCAGTCCACCAAATTCATCGAGGGGGAACCGATAAAGCGCGCCACAAACAGATTGGCTGGCCGGTCAAACAGCTCGAGCGGGGTGCCATACTGCTCCACCCGTCCCTGGTTCATCACCACGATGCGGTCAGCCATGGTCATCGCTTCGATCTGGTCGTGCGTGACATAGACAATGGTGGTCTTGAGCCGGCGATGCAGGTCCTTGATCTCGGTGCGCATCTGCACGCGCAATTGCGCATCCAGATTGCTCAGCGGTTCGTCAAACAGGAACACCTTGGGGTCGCGCACGATCGCGCGGCCCATCGCCACACGCTGCCGCTGCCCGCCCGACAGATGGGCCGGCCGCCGCTTGAGCAAGGGCTTGAGCCCCAGGATTTCCGCCGCCGCATTGACCTTCTGCTCGATCTCGGCCTTTGGCCGTTTGGCCAGCTTGAGTGAAAACGCCATGTTTTCGGCCACATCCATGTGCGGGTACAGCGCATAGGACTGGAACACCATGGCGATGTCGCGCTGCTTGGGCGGCAGATCGTTGACCACCTTGTCATCGATCGCAACTTCGCCGCCGGTAATGCTCTCAAGCCCGGCCACCATGCGCAGCAGGGTCGACTTGCCGCAACCTGAAGGGCCCACCAGAATGACGAACTCGCCGTCAGCAATATCGATGGAGACACCGTGCAGAACCTGCGCGGATCCATAGGATTTCTTGACGTCGCGGATTTCAATCGCAGCCATTTTCAGTTCCTTGTTCAACCGCCTCAACGGTTGCTTCGTCAGTCCATTGCCCAAAAAGGCGTCAGCTCTTTACCGAACCGGCGGTCAGCCCGCCGACCAGCCAGCGTTGCATCAACACAAACAGGATCAGCGCTGGAATTGTGGTCACCACACAGGCGGCCATGAACGCGTTCATGTACTGCACACCGCCGCCTTCAGAGGCAAAGTCGCCGATACCCACCTGAATGGTCTTGAGCGCACCATCGCTGAGCAGCAGGCTGGCCCACAAGAAGTCGTTCCAGGCATTGAGGAAGGTGAAGATGGCAACCGCGGCAATACCGGGCAGCGACACCGGAATGATCACGCGCCAGAATGCCGAGAAATGGCTGCACCCGTCGATCATGGCCGCTTCTTCCAGTTCTGGCGGCGCGCTGGTTTCAAAATAGCCGCGCAACAGCAACACGGCAAAGGGCACCGAGAAGCTGACATAGGCCAGAATGAGCCCGGCATAGGTGTTGATCAGCTTGAGATCCTGAATGAAGAAATAGATCGGAAACACGCGGGTGATCTGCGGGATCAGATTGGTCAGCAGGATCAGCACCAGAATGAGCGTAGCGCCGGGAAACCGGAACCGCGCCAGCACATAGGCCGCTGACGCTGCTATCGCCGTGGAGATCACCGCAGCGGTGACCGACACGAACAGCGAATTGGCCAGATAGCGCCAGACCGGGATCAGCTTGTTGGCTGTCACATAGGGGTCAAAGGACGGCGCACTGGGCAGCCATACGGGCGGCATGGCGCGGATTTCCGCCGTGGTCTGGAACGAGCTCTTGAGCATCCAGAACACAGGCATCAGCACATAGATCAGCACAGCGGTCGAGATGACCAGCACGACGAAGCGCGTGAGCAGATCCGATGGGGCCATATTGCTGATACGGCGGCGAAGGTCGACGATGGCAGCGGTCATTATTGAGCTCTCTTGACCTGTTCGCGGATGTAGAACACGCAGACAAACCCGGTCAGGATCAGGATCACCCCGCTCGCCGCCGACGCCAGGTCGAAGCGGAAGAACGAGAAGCCCTGCTGATAGGAATAGACCGCCATGATGTTGGTCAGGTTCTGCGGCCCGCCACCGGTCATGATGTAGTTGATTTCAAACGATCCCAGCCCACCGATCACCAGCAGCGTGATCAGGATCACCAGCACCGGACGCAACATGGGCAGCGTCACGAACCAGAAGCGTTGCAGCAGCGTGGCGCCATCCATTTCGGCGGCTTCATACAGGCTCTTGGGGATCGACTGCAGCGCGGCCAGCAGAAAGATGATCGCGAATGGCAGACCGTTCCAGATACGCACCGCTGAAATCGCCAGCATGGGAATGCTGAACGGCCCCCAGGTCGTTGGATCTGTCAGGAATTTGATGTTGCCCGTGGTCAGGCCCATGTCCTGAAGCAGGAAATTGATCGGGCTGCGTTCAGTATTGAGCAGCCACATCCAGATCGCCGACGCCACAGCGGGCGGCACAAACCAGGGCACGCAGAACAGCATGCGCAACGCGGTGCGCCCACGGAACTCGGCATTGAGCACCTGCGATACCAGCAGGCCGATCACCACCACCCCGCCAGCGGCAATGCCGGTGAACAGCACGGTATTGACCACCGTCTGCACGAATTTGGGATCGGAAAACACATGAATGTAATTGTCGAGACCGACAAAGGGGGTCCCGAAGTCCTGGATACGCAGCAGGTCGTATTCGACAAAGCCCATCCAGAGCGAGAAGACCATGGGATAGATGCCAAGGACCGCCGTCAGCAGCAGCGCCGGGGTCACCATGAGGTAGCAAAAGACGAGTTTCTGGCGATTCATCAGCGCGATCCGTCACTTCGTGTCAGTCAAATGGGCTGGCGCGGCATGACCGCGCCAGCCCTGGGAGGATCACTGTGGGCGATTGGCCCGATCAAGTTCTTCCTGCAGCCGAGCCTGAGCCTGTTCGACAGCAGCGTCGATATCTTCGCGCACGATCACGGTGGAATACACCAGATCATAGATCACAGCGCCGGGCTCTGGAGAGGCGAGCGCGCCCCACACCGAGGTCGCATGCTGGGAAGTGTGGCCATAGTCGAGCGTTTCGGCTGCAGCAACCTTCCACTGGCTGTCGGACCACGATGCCGATGACATCACCGCACGGCGCGGGCTGGCTGCACCGCTGAATTCGCTCAGACGCTGCATGTTTTCTTCGCGTGACAGGAACTTGATCCAGTCCACGCAGGCGTCGACATTCTCGGTGCCACGCAGCACGCCCCAGTAACCGGCGCCACTATAGGAGTCGCGATTGACCGGACCCATGGCATTGATCGCCATCGCCCACTTGCCGTCGAGCTCGGGATATTCCCGCTCCATCTGCGATGCCCAGGCGATCGGGGTGCTGCCAACCATGGCCACCGTGCCCGATGCAAAACCGTCCAGAGGGTCGACGCCCTTTTCGAAGGATTCCGGCGACATCACTTCGTGTTCCCAGACCAGGTCCTGCAGGAACTTCAGCGCCGTGCGCATCGCTTCATTATCGATATTGGCCTGGGTGCCGTCTTCGCTCAGAATCGCGCCACCAGCCTGCCAGTAATAGGGCAACAGGGTCTGGGCTGGATTGTTCGGACCAGCCGAGAAACCCCAGCGGGTTACATTGCCATTGTCGTCGCGCACCGTCAGCGCCTTGGCCATCTCGACGATTTCAGCCCAGGTGTCTGGCGCTGCGCTCAGACCGGCTTCGGCAAACATCTCGGTATTGTACATCTGGGGCCGGATATCGACGCGCCACGGAATACCGTAGAAATCGCCGGCCCACTGCACATCCTGCAGGCTGCCCGGATAGAACTCATCTTCCAGATTTGGCCACTGATCGCGGTATTCATTGATCGGCATCGGACCGTACTTGTCGCCACCGATACCCGAATAGGAGTGCAGCCAGTACATATCGGCGCAATCAGGTGCTGCGCCGCCCTGGGCAACGGTCAGCCAGGTATTGAAGGCCACGCCCCAGTTGATGACCTCGACCGAGACATCAACACCGGATTCAGCCTTGAACTCACTGGCGAATTCGCCAAACAGATCCTGGTAGCCGAGCAGTTCGCCCTGCGGCTGTGTCCAGAACGAGATATTCTGTGCCGTGGCGGCAGAACTTGCCGCCAGACCCAGCAGAGCCGACGACATCAAGGCAAGCTTGAGGCGCTGCAGACTGCGTCCCTTCGCAGGCTTGCCACTGGTAAAATCAAACATTGGTTTCCTCCCTCAGAATTGGCATTTTTGCCATGTGGCGGGCGGCGGGTCACAATCGACCCCACGCAGCCTCACAGGCCAACACGCCGCATTAATGCATTCATTATTGTGCACGTCAAGACAGTTGTCATACAAACGCCTGGGACCACAAATACAGCTTAACCATTTGTAATTTATGGACATTTTCTAGAGGGACGCGCCCCACCAGCGTCAAAATCCTACAAAAATGTTCAGCTTGCACGCCCCTGCCTTTGTGTTTATGCATACGTTATTGAAACCGCAATTCGGGACTGATCGTGCTCACTGGTCGCCTCAACATAACCCGCCCATACGGAACCGGCCTGGTCCGGCCTGAATGCGTGCTGAGCCACCAGTCAGGGCTACTGTTCTGTTCGGACTGGCAGGGTGCCGGTGGTGTGGCCGTTGTCGATGCTGACGATAGCGTGCGTCGCGTGCAATTCGCCGATAGTCCAATCGAGCTGCGCCCCAACGGCATTGCGCTCGAACCCGGCGGCAGCTTTCTGGTGGCCCATCTGGGCGCCGAGACCGGCGGCATATTCCGCCTGTTCCCCGATGGCAGCAGCGAAGCGCTATGCACCCACATCGATGGCGTGCCCCTGCCCCCGGCCAATTTCGTCATCCGCGACGGCGCCGACCGCATCTGGTTCACTGTTTCCACGCGCAAGGTGCCACGCGCCGATGACTATCGCCCCGACGCCAATACCGGCTTTATCGCGGTCATCGAGAATGGGGCTGCCCGCATTGTTGCCGATGGCCTGGGCTATACCAATGAGCTGGCTTTCTCGGCTGATGGCGCCTTTGCCTATGTAAACGAGACCTTCGCCCGCCGCGTCACCCGTTTTGCAGTGGGGCCCGATGCCACCCTCTCTGATCCGCAGACCATGGCGCAGCTGGGCCCCGGTGACTTCCCCGATGGTCTGGTCCTCGATCAAACCGGCGGGCTGTGGATCACCAGCATCGTCTCCAATCGCGTTATCCGGGTCGCACCAGAGGGCGTCGAGCGCATGCTCGAAGAGAGCGACCCCGACCACCTCGCCACGGTTGAGGACGCCTTCCAGAACCACCGCATGGCGCGTCCACACCTGGACGGCTCACCCGCCAGAACCCTGCGCAACATTTCCTCGCTCGCCTTTGGCGGCCCGGACATGCGCACCGCTTTCCTTGGTTGCCTTCTGGGCGACCGCGTCATCGCGACAGACACGCCCGTCAGGGGACTGCCGCCGATTCATTACGGGGACGACATCGGCCCCCTTCTTTCAGCGTTGGACAGAACATGACGACCAAGACACATTTCGAGATTGCAGTTCTCCCCGGCGACGGGATTGGTGTCGAGGTTATCGCGCCGACCGTCCGGCTCCTTGAACAACTGGCATCGCGCTCGGACAGCTTCACGCTCGGCTTCAAACACTGCGATGCGGGTGCCCTGCACTATCAAAAGACCGGCGAAGCCCTGCCCGATGCCACCATGGACAGCTGCCGCAGCGCCGACGCTATCCTGCTGGGCGCCATGGGCTGGCCCGAGCTGCGCTATCCCGACGGCACCGAAATCGCGCCCCAGCTTGACCTGCGCACCGAATTTCAGCTTTTTGCCGGTGTGCGGCCGATCCGCTCCATTCCCGGCATTCCCAGTGCACTCAGCGATGCACGCGGCGCCGATATCGATTTCGTGCTCATCCGCGAATCGGTTGAAGGCCTGTTCGCCCTGCGCAATGAAGGCGTCGTGATCGATGATCGCGAAGCCCGCGATACCATGGTGATTACCCGCGCCATCTGCGAGCAATTGTTCGACTTCGCCTTTGCCTATACCCGCGAGCGCAAGAAGACCGGCACCCCGGGTCGCCTGACCTGCGTCGACAAGGCCAATGTGTTTGCCAGCCTGGCCTTCTTCCGCAAGATCTTCGATGAACGCCATGCCGGCTTCTCTGACATCGCGGTGGAACACGCCTATGTCGACGCCACCGCCCTCAACATGATCAAGAAGCCATGGGCCTTTGACGTCATGGTCACCGAGAACATGTTCGGCGACATCCTGTCCGATCTGGGAGCGGGCCTGATGGGCGGCATGGGCTTTGCACCCTCCGCCGATATCGGCATCAACAATGCCGTGTTCCAGCCTAGCCATGGCTCGGCTCCCGATATCGCCGGCAAGGGCATGGCCAACCCCACCGCAGCCATCCTGTCGGGCGCCATGATGCTCGAATGGCTGGGCACCCGCTACACCAACCCCGCCGCACTTGCTGCCGGCCGCCAATTGCGTGATGCCGTCGACCGCGCCTTCCAGGCTGGCCTTGCGCCCTATGAAATAGGCGGCAAGGATGGCACATCAGCCATTGCCGACGCAGTCGAAGCCGCATTGGAACAGGAATACGCATGACGCAAAAGCTGCGGGTCGCCACGCTGGGCAATGGCTATTTCAGCCAGTTTCACCACCGCGCCTGGCGGCGGATACCTCAAGTCACGCTGGTCGCAACCTGCGACCGCGATGCAGCGCTCGCCCGACAGACAGCCGGGCAGTTCGAGATCGGGCAGGCCTACGACCAGCTCGACGCCATGCTCGACAATACGACAATCGACCTGCTCGATGTCATCGCGCCCCCGGCCGTGCATCTGCAGGCCATCAAGGCTGCCGCAGCACGCGGCATCAACGTCATCTGCCAAAAGCCCTTCTGCGGCGATCTGGCCACCGCTGAACAGGCCGTGGAGATCGCCCGTGCCGCCGGCATCAAGCTGATCGTACACGAGAATTTCCGCTTCCAGCCCTGGTATCATGCCATCAGCATGCTGCTGGCCAGCGGCGAGCTCGGTGCGGTGTTCAGCGCCACCTTCCGGCTGCGCCCGGGCGATGGTGGCGGCCCCGATGCCTATCTGGCCCGCCAGCCCTATTTCCGCGATATGAAGCGCTTCCTGGTCCACGAAACCGGCATTCACATTGTCGATGTGTTCCGCTTCCTGTTCGGTGAGGTTCGTACGGTCTCGGCCAAGCTGCGGCGCCTCAATCCGGTCATTGCCGGCGAGGATGCCGGGCTGGTCGTGCTTGAAATGGACAATGGCGTGCTCGCCACCCTGGACGCCAACCGCCTGTCCGATCACCCTGCGGAAAACCGCCGGCTGACCATGGGCGAAATGCTGATTGAGGCCGAGCACGGCAGTATTGCTTTGAATGGCGACGGTGAAATCAGTATTCGCAGACTGGGCACCAACCAGCCCCGGCCGCTGCCTTACACTTGGCGCGACGAAGATTTTGGCGGTGACTGCGTGTTTCGGTTACAACGCGCAGTTGTAGATAGCCTGTTGAGCGATTTGCCTCCTGTAAACCTGGCCGCCGCATACTTGAACAATCTCCGGATAGAGGACGCCGTCTATGAGTCAGATCAGCAAGGCCGAACGATCGCCGTCTTTGCGGCCTGACGCCCCCGGCAAGCCGGCGGATCGCAGCAGTCAGGCTGATCAGGCCTATGTGCAGCTCAAGCAGCTCATTCTGGATGGCACCCTGCCTGCCGGCGCACAGATGCTTGAGCTCGAAGCAGCAGCCCGGCTGAACATGAGCCGCACCCCTGTGCGCGAGGCCATGGTGCGCCTGCGTCAGGAAGGCATTGTCGAAATCCGGCCGCGACACGGCATGCGCGTGCTGCCGATTTCCGCCGATGACATGCGCGATATCTATGAAATCATGACGGCCCTGGAAGGCGCCGCCGCCGAAGCCGTGGCGCAGCGTGGCCTCAGCAATCGCCAGATTTCGGCCCTGCAGGCTCCCGTCCGCGACATGGACAAGGCGCTTGAACAGGAAGACCTGCAGGCCTGGGCCGCTGCCGATGAGCGGTTCCACCTCACCCTGGTAGAATTGAGCGGCAATCAGCGCCTGATTCAGATGGTCGCCCAGCTATGGGATCAGGCCCATCGCGCCCGTCTGCTCACCTTGCGCCTGCGGCCCACCCCCACCGACTCCAACCGTGAGCACGAGGCCATGGTGCAGGCCATAATCGATGGCAAACCGCAGGAGGCCCGCGCCATCCACGAAGAGCATCGGCGGCGTGCCGGCAAGATGCTGGTCGAATTGCTTGAACGGCTCGGACTGACCCAGATCTAGCCTAGCGCTTGAACCGCGCGTTCAGCGCCGCCACCTGCTCGGCCGTCAACTGTCGTGATGCCAGACCACGCATCAGAAACACCAGCTTGGCCGTTTCCTCCAGCTCTTCGGCCGCATAGACCGCCGCTGTCAGATTGGCACCAGCCACCACGGGTCCATGATTGGCCAGCAGAACCGCTGCCGCCTGTCCATCGAGCCCGCGAATAAGATCGCCGGTCACCGGGTCACCCGGCATGGCGTAATCCACCATTCGCACCGTCCCCACGCGCATCACCACATAGGGTGTGATCGGCGGAATGCAGTTGGCCGGGTCGGTATCACTCAGACACGATAGCGCCGTGGCATAGGTCGAATGCAGATGCACCACCGCACCCGTACCGGGCCGGGATTCGTAAAAGGCGCGGTGCAGAAACACTTCCTTGGATGGCGCATCGCCTCCGATATGGTTCCAGTCCGCGTCGAGCAGCGAGATCGCGTCTGCATCAAGCCGACCCAGGCAGCTATTGGTTGGCGTCACCAGAAAGCCGCCCCCCTCAACTGCCACGCTGATATTGCCCGACGAGCCCACGGAATAGCCACGCTCAAACAGGGAGCGCGACAACTCGACAATCTGCGCTCGTAGCTCGGCTGGGCTCATCTCGGATCCTGTTCTGGGTGCGCCATCAGATCGAGCGCTCGTGCGAAGAAATCGGCGGTGCCAAAATTGCCCGACTTGAGCGCCAGAGCAAGCGGCGTTTCACCCTGCGCCACCAGTACCGGTACGCCGGGCGCTATTTCGGGCCCAATCTCGACATCGGTGAGCCCCAGGCTGGATGCAACCGCCCCCGAGGTCTCACCACCCGCGACCACCAGCCGCCGCACGCCATTGGCCACCACAAGCCGCGCCGTATCGGCAAAGAAACGATCCAGCCGCTCGGCCAGCACTGCGCCGCCAAACTGTGTCTGCACCTGCTTGAGCAGATCGGGCTCTACTGAAGAATAGATGATCGGGGTCCGATCGTCCTGGGCCATCACAAAGGCCAACGCATCTTCGGGTGTGATCCGCCCGCCCATCAGCGCGGCGGCCTCAACAAGCAATGCAGGATGGTCCGCGCTGAATTGCGCGACCTGTTCTCGTGTTGCGCGCGAGCAGCTGCCCGCCAGGACCACAGCAGGACCTTGGATGCCCACGCCCAGCGTGCCGCTCGGCTTGCCGCCACCGGCCCTGATATGCGCCCGCGCCAGACCCGCCGCGATTGCCGAACCGCCTGTGACCAGGGGCGCGTCAGCCACCGCCTGCGCCAGCACCTCCAGATCGCCATCATCAATGGCATCGGCGATGACCAGCACCTGCCCTTCCGCTGCGGCCTGACCCAGGGCCGCCGCAACTGCCGCCGCCCCCGCAACGATCTTGGAACGATCAATCAACCCCACCGGGCTTTGCGTCTGCTGCGCCAGCCAGCGCGGCAGATACGCATCGGTCATCGGGTTCAACGGATGGTTCTCAAGGCCCGATTCATGCAGCAATTTTCCCTGCACGAACAGATGGCCCTGATAGACCGTGCGCCCGGTTTGCGGAAACGCCGGACAGGCCACAACACCCTTGACCTGCAGCGCTGCCGCCAGTGCCTCCCCCACTGGGCCGATATTGCCTGCCGGTGTGGAGTCAAAAGTTGAACAGTATTTGTAGATGATCTGGCTTGCGCCCTGCGCCTGCAGCCACTTCAGCGCAGACAGCGCCTGCGCGACCGCCTCTTGAGCCGGCAGGGAGCGGAACTTCAGCGAGACGACGCCAACATCGACGGCATCATCGGCAGGTTGCTGGGGCAGCGCGAAATATTGCGCCACCCGCAATGCCCGTCCATCCCCGCTGGTCCGGGCAATGACATTGGCAATGTCGCTGGCGCCGGTAAAATCGTCGGCAATGACCCCCAGCCTCATGCGCCTGCCGCCGATGTATCCGGCAACAGGTAGCTGCGCACGCTCTTGTGGGTCACCATGGCGGCACTATTCTGGTCAAAACTCTGGAAATGCGGGCTTTCCAGATGTGTCTGGAAAGCGGCGGCGCTGTCATAGACTTCGTAAAGCAGCACGCTATTGGCGTCCTGCACGGACACACAGACATCAAACTGCCGACAGCCGGGCTCATGGGCGAGCGAGGCTGAGGCATTGGCCAGCATCAGGGGCATGAAATCCCCCCGATGCTGGGGCGCGAGTGTCAGATCAACGACAACGACATAGGCCATGACAGATGCTTCAGCCTACTTGCCGGTGACCTGCTTGAGCAGGTTGAAGAACCCCTTCTTGCGGTCGGTCGAGATCGACCAGTCCACGGGCAGCGACTGATAGCCATATTCGTAGTTTTCGCGGCTCATGCGGTAGTCGAAATAGCCCCAGCCAGCATGCATCTCGATGGCTGCCAGCATGTTGTTGTCGCTCTTGTCGAAATCGAAATGGTCGTCTTCGTTGAACACCAGCGGCTGGCCGCGATAGGCCGGGTTCGCCCGGTAGCGCGACACCAGCAGGCGCACGCTGTCAGGGTGGTGCGTGGCATTGCCATGCAGCAACAGGAAGTCGGCGCAGGCCATATGCGCATCAGTCGGCTGGTTGGGGAATGCCAGGCTGGTGCTGACCAGCAGGCGCTTGGCCGGGGTGTCAAAACGCCCCTCGGAATGCGACTGCGCCAGCTTGATCAGCTCATCGCCACGCGCCGCCTCAATGATCTCATGGGCGAACTTGAGGTCGACCTCATTGCCGATTTCCATGATCACATTGCGCGCGCCGCGCTCGGCCAGCCAGTCGACCGTATTGGTGACCGCTGCCTTGACCGCGTCCTCGTCTTTGAAGACGCGCGTCTGCTTCCAGTAGAACAGGCCCAGCACCACAACCATGCCCAGTTCGTCACAGGCGGTGATGATCTGGTCCAGGCGCTCCAGCCAGGCTGGCTTGATCGAACCATCGGCGTTGAACGCCGTGATTTCCCAGGGCTGCACCCAGCTATAACCCTGCGGGCTGCCGCCCTGCATGTTGATGCATACCGCATCGAGCCCGTGCCGGTTGTATTCGGGCAGTTGGGCGACGAACTCGCTGACATTGCGCTCGGCCGAAAACGGACCATCGAGATAGGCCCACACGCCGCGCGTGCTGGGGTTCTCATCGTCCGACATGGCATTGGCCATGCGCGAATTGAACAACAGGCCCTCAATGCTGTGGCCCCTATAGCTCTGCCCCTGATGCAGCACCTTGCCATTGACCAAAAAGCTCTCGCCCTCGATCGATACAACTGTCTTCGTCATTCCCATTGCAAACACGCCCTCAAGGTCATCGACTTCATTAATGCATGCATTAAAGTGCACATAGAAACATGTCAATGTCGGATCGTGCCAGACAGCGCACTACACACGGTTTTTGTCAAAACCGCGCCGCGATGGTCTCGGCTATTGCCGCGCCAGCCCCTCGGCCATCTGCTTGCGCAGGGCCACCGGCTTGATCCTGTATTGCTGGTAAAACGCCCGGCTCATGGCTTCCGACGAGCCATAGCCATAGCGCAACGCCGTACTCGATACCCGGTCACCGCGCTCAATGTCCTGCTTGGCCAGCACCAGACGCCATTTGCGCAGATAGCTCAGCGGGCTTTGCCCGACGGCGGCCTTGAACAATTGCGCAAACCGGCTGACTGATAGCCCGGCAATCTCGGCCAGATCATCTACGCTCCACACCCGCTCGGGCCGCTCATGCATGGCCACGATAGCGCGGCTCAGCCGCTTGTCGGCCAGCCCGCCCAGCAATCCAACGCGCAGGCTGCCCGCTTCCAGTTGGCGGCGCAGCAGGCGCACCACCAGCACCTCGCCCAGACGATTGATCACCGATTTGGAGCCGCAGCGCGCCCCCTTGTGTTCGTCCACCAGCAACTGGGTCAGCAGCTTGATTTCATCGTCGTCGCACAGCGCGTGTTCCAACGTCTCGGGCAAGGCGGTCAGCAGGGGATTATCGGTACCGCCCCAATCCACCCGGGCGCTCAGCAATACGCTCTGTCCACCAGTATCGAACCCGGCCACGCTACCGCTCGCCCGCAGGATCAGTCGCGTTGCGCAGCCCGATTGGGCATCCGCCAGCACCAGCAGATTGCCTTGGGCAATCTCGGTTGCCGTGACACTCAGTTCAAACCGCGCCATCAGGGCGGATAGACGATCCAGAGGCTGCATTCGGCGTTACGATCTGTTTTTTAGGGTTTTTCATATTATAACATCGGCTATCACCATGGCAAGCTATAACCCCTTCAAGGAGACTGCCCGTGCTGATGCCCCGCCAGAAAACCCCTGACCTCTCCGTCCAGACCCTGGACAACGGGGTTTTCAACCTCTCCGAGGCGCAGGCAGAACGCGGTACGGTCGTCTGCTTTTATCGCGGCCTGCACTGCCCCATCTGCGCCAACTACCTCAAGGATCTGGAGTCCCGCATCGACGACTTCGCCGAGCGCGGCGTTTCGGTTATCGCCCTGAGCACCGATACCGAGGAACGCGCCCGCGCAATGGCCGACAAGATCGGCGCCAGCAAGCTGCAGATCGGCTACGGATTGTCATTGGAAAAGGCCCGCGAATGGGGCCTCTATATCTCGACCTCGCGCGGCAAGACCTCGATCGGTATCGAAGAACCAGCCCTGTTTTCCGAACCCGGCCTGTTCCTGGTCTCGCCCGGCCAGACGCTGTATTACGGCTCGGTCCAGACCATGCCCTTCGTGCGCCCGCACTTCGCCGAGCTGGTCTCCGCACTCGATTTCGCCATCAAGAACGACTACCCGGCGCGCGGCGAGTATCAGGGCGCGCTCTAACAGCGTCTCATTAACAACGGGGAGGCCGTCATCCGGCCTCCCCGATTGCCTCTAGCCCAGCAGGCCCAGCAGCTTGCGTGCAGCTTCTTCTGATGAAGCCGGGTTCTGCCCGGTCACCAGCTTGCCGTCGGTCACTACGAACGAGGCCCAGTCAGCGCCCTTCTGGTACTCACCGCCATTGGCCTTGAGCATGTCTTCGACCAGAAATGGCACCACCTTGGTCAGGCCGGCCGCTTCTTCTTCCGTATTGGTGAAACCGGTCACCGTCTTGCCCGATACCAGAGGCTTTCCGTCCTGGCCTTGGGTATGCCGGAACACGGCGGGGGCATGGCACACAGCTCCCACGGGGCGGTCACTGCCGGCAAAGGCTTCAATCAGCGCCTTGCTATGGGCATTCTCGGCCAGATCCCACAGCGGACCATGACCGCCCGGGTAAAAGATCGCGTCAAAACCATCGGCCGAAACATCCGCCAGCGTGGTGGTGTGGGCCAGATCCTGCTGCGCCGCAGTATCCCCCTTGAAGCGCTTGGTTGCTTCGGTCTGGGCGCCTTCCGCATCGCTGGATGGATCGATCGGCGGCTGCCCGCCCTTGGGCGACGCCAGCGTAACCTCGGCGCCCGCATCCTTGAACACGTAATAGGGCGCTGCAAATTCTTCGAGCCAGAAGCCGGTCTTCTTTCCCGTGTCGCCCAGCTGGTCGTGCGACGTCAGAACCATGAGAATCTTCATCGGCTTGTTACCTCTTGTCATCAGGGGAATTCAGTCGCTTGGCGCAACGACGCGGGGCCGAATGCTGCAACCGTGAGCACACCAACGAACCGGGCCAATGCTCGTTCCATATCCAGCGTCGATTGATGCGCATACCAGGCAGAACCTCCCCGCCACAGCGCAGGCCGGCACACGTGTTCTTAACAACGCCGCCGCTATCGTGCACCATGGCGTCACCTGATGCCGCGCTCGGAGCATGTATGGCAAGATCAGCGCTAGGCCCCTCTTCGGCAGCAAACAGCCACTATTCAACCCGAATGGTCGTTGCTTATCGCTATGGCTCGCTGGCCATAGCGGCCATTGGTCTGGGCTGGGCTGTAGTCTTTGCGGTCATCGGCTGGTGGGGCGTGGTGGCGCTGGACATCGCCATCATTGCCACCGGGCTGGCCATCTATGGCTTGATCCGGCGTGGCCATCTCACCTTCGGCCTTCTGGCCGCTCAGGCCGCCCTTATGCTCATCGCCATCATCATGGGCTTGGTGCTCGATGTTCCCACTACCGACGCTCCCCGCGTCAGCCATCTCTATCTGCTGTTGATCGCCGCTCTGGGCTATCTCAATTACCAGCGCGAGAATTCGCGCATCCAGCTCGCCCTGATCGGCCTGTGCCTTTTGGCCTTTGTCGTTCTCGCCAGCGCACCGCTGGCCTCCCCCTATGTCCTGACCATGCCCGACACGCTGCGCGTGGGCGGCACCTGGGCCAATGCAATCTTCGCCACCACGCTGCTGGCAGCCAGCGTCCATGCCATGCAGGCCGAGTTTGTCCGCAAGGACAGGTTCAGCCGCGATCTGATGGCCGCGCTGTGGAATGACGAGTTCCAGCTGGTTTTCCAGCCACAGGTCGATCTGGCCCGCGCCACCATTGGCGCCGAGGCGCTATTACGCTGGAACAGCCCGCAACGCGGCACCGTATCGCCGATCGAGTTCATCCCGCAGGCTGAAAAGCTTGGCCTGATGATCGCCATTGGCGGCTGGGTGCTCGAAAAAGGCTGCTACACCCTGGCGCAATGGGGCAAAATTCCCCAGTTCCGGCACCTCACCCTGTCGGTCAATGTCAGCGCCAGCCAGCTCATGCATGCCGATTTCGAGAACTTTGTGCGCGACACGCTGGTCAAGACCCGCGCCAACCCGCGTCAGTTGATCCTTGAACTGACCGAGAGCATTCTGGTCACCGATATGGAGCTGGTGATCGCCCGCCTCCACCGCCTGCGCGCGCTGGGCATCACCATCTCGCTCGATGATTTCGGCACCGGCTTTTCGTCCCTGTCCTATCTGCGCCGGCTGCCCATCCAGCAAATCAAGATTGACCGCGGCTTTGTTCAGGACGCCGCCAGCACCAGCCAGAGCACCTCGCTGGTCAAGAACGTCATCCGCATCGGCCACGATCTCGATCACGACGTGCTGGCCGAAGGCGTCGAAACCATGGAACAGCATACCCTGCTCGCCCAGGCCGGCTGCACCCAGTTCCAGGGCTATCTTTACGGTCGGCCCATGGCCCTGGCCGATTTCGAGCACCGCGTCGAAAACGAGCCAAGGCCCGCCGCGCAAGCCTGAACGGGCAGCGACCACCCGCCCATCTGGATCAGCCCGCTCCTACCAGGGTGTTTCCCCGTCTGGCGCCACAAAGCGCCCGGAGACCGCATCTGCACCCAGCAAGGCATATTGCACCGGCAGCCTGGCGCCCTCTTGAGCGCTCATGAAGCCGGCATGCCCCGTCAGGTCGGTTTTGACATAGCCCGGCGCCACCGCATTGACCGCGATTCCGCTTCCCGCCAGCTCTGCGGCCAGTTGCACGCTCAGCATGTTCAGCGCCGCTTTCGAAGCGTTGTAGCCAATCAGCCGGGCCTCATAATAGGGCGAGCTGGGGTCGCCATTGATCGTCAGCGAACCCAACGTCGTGGACAGGTTGACGATCCGGGCGGCCGGCGCCCTGCGCAAGAGTGGTAGCATGGCCTGGGTCACGCTCAGCGCGCCGATGAAATTGGTCTCCATCAGCCGTCTCACCGCATCGATATCCGACACGCTGGGCGGGCCGTCTGCCGCGTCGACGATCCCGGCATTGTTGATCAGGATGTCCAGCCGCCCGTGCCGGGCCTCGATCTCGGCCGCAGCGGCCCCAATGCTGGCTGCGTCCGTCACATCGATCTGGATGAACGCGACCTGCTCATCCGTGCTCGACAGCGCTGCAGCCGCCGTCTTGCCACGTTCACCATCGCGGGCGCCTACGATAATGGTGACCCCCGCCGCCTTGAGCTGGCGGGCAATTTCAAACCCGATCCCCTTGTTGGCGCCAGTCACAAGCGCAATGCGTTGCGTGTTGGTCATGCGTAATCTTTCACATTGTTCTGCTGATGCAGCCGATTATATGAAGGATCATTCATCTTGAGGATTCGCATATGGCCACCACCACTCCGGGCCATCTGGCTGCCCGCAAAAAGCCGCTTCAGGCGCGCTCGGTGGTCACGCTCGACGCCATTTTCGAAGCCACTATTCAGGTTTTGCTGGCCCAGGGTCTCAACCGCCTGACCACCACGCGCGTCGCCGACCGTGCAGGTGTATCTGTGGGCACCATGTATCAGTACTTCCCCCACAAGCAGGCGCTGCTCTACGCCCTCAACGAGCGCTATCTCGACATGGTCGCAGACAGGATCGAGACAGCCTGCAGCCAGCATGCAGGCGTCCCCATCGCTGAAATGGTCGATGCTCTGGTGAACACTTACTGGGCCGCCAAGACCGAGCGCAGCGACGTCACCCGCGCCCTTTATCGCGCCGCGGTTGAACTCGACAATGACGCCCTGATCGCCGCTTTCGCGCAGCGCGTCGATACCGCCACCATCGCCATGTTCAGCACGGCCCCCGATGCCCGCTTCGCCGATCTGCCGTTGGTCAACACCACGCTTTTGGCGGTGATTTTCGGCAGCGTCCGCAACGTCTTCGAACGTCGCCTCCCGGCAGGCCTTGAAAATGATGTCCGCGATCAACTGGCCCAGATGTGCCGCAGTTACCTCAACCAGGTCGCATTGACCGATGCAGATGCCCCATCATGACCAGCTGCCAACCGGACGGGCGGCAATACCGCCCCGCCAGTCAGTACAGGGTGCGCTTGTAGTCCTCCTCTAGATCATCATCGAGCTTGCGCTGCTCGGTTGCGTCGCTGGGCGCGCCGCTGGACTGGTCCAGGATCATGTTGATCAGCGACGGCATGTCCGCGCGGTTCTGGAAGTTCTCTGGGTTCCACAATTGCGCGCGCCGAAAGGCTTTGGCGCAATGCAGAAAGACCTCATCCACCTTGACCACGATCGCCAGTTTGGGCGGGCGGCCATTGACGGTCATGCCCTCCAGGACGTCGGGATCGGTCACCAGAACGCCGTGCCCGTTCACGCGCAAGGTATCGTCGAACCCCGGGATGATGAACAACAGGCCGACCCGCGGATTCTCGAGTATATTGACCAGGCTATCGAGCCGGTTATTGCCGGGCCGGTCCGGTATCGCGAGCGTGTGTTTATCGAGGATTTTGACAAAGCCAACCGGATCCCCGCGCGAGCTGACATCGGCCTGTCCCACCAGGTTCTGGGTGCCTATGCAAATGAACGGCGAACGCCGAATAAACGCCTGGGCGTGCGTGTCGAGCGCGCCCTGTTGCTTCTGAAAAGCCAGCTCATGCGTCGCGGAAAACAGCTTCCGAAGCGACTGCTCGTCTGCAATGACGCTCTCAGGCTTGATCTCGAACGACGTCATCTTGATACCTCCCCCACCCCTCACGCCCTTTTGAGCCCGCCTGGGATTCTGGGGACACCACAAGAATGAGGTACGTACATCATATCTCAGACGGGAGATCGAATCAACCAATCCTGACGCGCAGAAACCGGCGCAGATTCCAGGGCACGCTCAACCGCCAGCCCTCAACCGGGTGAGATCAACGACTACGGTCGCCCGGGTCGCGCCGACGCATCGCACGCCGCATCAGCGTCCTCGCTAACGCAACCGGCTTCTGCCATCAGGCAGGCCAGAATAGCGTTCGAGCCTGCTTCGCCTGCATGATAGTGGTAAGACGCATTGTCAGCCTGATGACCGTTGCACGCGTCCAGATCGGCCGGATCGCTGCCATCACCCATCAGATGCGAAAATATCTGGTAGCCATCCATGGCCAGCCCGATCTGCATGCCGTGCTCCGCGGCGGCGTCGGCAGACACCGGCCCCGTGGTTGCCGGTGACGCATCCAGACAAGTCGTGACGGCATGATAGTGGTAGCCGACATGCAAATTGACATGGCCCCCACAATCGTCGAATGGCGCGATGGTGTGCGCATCCAGGATCGCGTCGACAGGCGCAGGCCCATCCAGACGAATGCCGTTATAGGCGATGCCCGAACCCGACATGCCGGTCTGCGACGCCCGTGCCGCTGGCTGCGGATCGAGCGGAATGACATAGGTCACGCTCGCATCATCAGGCATGTATTCGGGCAGGCACTGCACGCAGTAATTATTGTACGCCGCATCGACATCGGGACGCGCAGCGGCCTCACACGACGCCAGTGTGCCGGTAAAATTGATGTCACCCGTCTGCGCATCGAACAACTGCCAGTCGGTATCGCCATAGAATTCAGCCAGATTGGCAATAAAGGCACCGTCGACGTCGTGCACTTCGCCATCTTCCAGCCAGATGCCGCCATGTGACTCGTCCTGGGAGATGTTGCTCGGGCACCACGGGCCGGGCGTGTAGGTCTGCGGATCGGTCGTCACGGTGAGCTGAAAGCAGGTGGTTTTGGTTCCGCCTGACAAGGTGCAGTCCACAAGTGACGGCCCCGAGACGATATCGGCACCAGCAAAGAACTGGGCGATCTCCTCGAGACGATCAGCCGGGGTCTGAGTCTGGGCAAGGCCCGGCGCTGTCGCGGCGATCCAGCCAGCAATGGCGACAATGGCGATCTTCATATCCTGTGTCCTAACGTTCTGCTGATCGATGCTTTGTTCGACACCCCCACAACCGCATACGCGGCTCAGCGGCCATCTACTGCATAGGCGGCGCTGGCAGGGCGGCACTCAGCTCGCCTTCGGTAATACCAAGAGTTGCTGCAGCTGCGGCCAGATCAGGGCGACCGCCCTGGGCGTCTCCCAGGGCATCCATCAGCGCCTCGGTGGTGATCCCCAGCGTTGCAGCTGCCGCGTCAAGGCCGGCAGGCGCCCCGCCCTGGCCACCATCGGTTAGACGTGGCGGCTCGTTGCGACCGCCCTCACCAGCCTGGGTCGCGCCGACCCCGGCACTTGCTGTGGTCGAAAAATTGTCCTGCGCCTGAACGCCAACCAGACAGGCCGGCAGGTTCGGAAATTCCTTGGAAGAATGGTAGTGATAGGTCTCGCCCAGCCCCGTCACCCCGACATGGCCATTGCAGTCATCGAGCGCTACCGGGGAAAATCCATCGGCCTCGGCGCTGCCATACATCGGGAAGCCATCAAAGGCATATCCGAACAGGGCGGCGCTGTCCTGTTCCAGGCCGCACTGGGCCGCCACGTCTTCGGCTTCAAAGACCGTGTCGATATCCGTCGAGGTGGCGTGCCAGTGATACCAGCCGCCGGGATCGATATGGCCGCCACAGGTGTCAAGCGCGGGCATATGGCCAGTCTGCTGGATGCTGGGTGCATCCGAGAAGATCGGCACGCCATCAAGCGCGACGCCGACCTTGCCAACCACGCCCAGAGCAGTTGGGGTTTCTGCCATGACCGGATCGACCGGAAGGCGCATGGTGATGGTGACAGTCTCGTCGGCCGAGACATTGATGCAGGCATGATCGACAATTGGTTGCTCGGTCGCGATATCCACCACATGGACGGTGCCGTCATCGTCAAAGAAGCGATAGCCCAGATCATCGAGCATATTCAGGAAAGCGGCGTCAACGCGGTACAGCCCGCCATTCTCACCGGTCCATTCCCAGATGCCCCCGACGTCGTCCAGGGTCACAGGACAAAATGGTCCAATCTCGAGACCCTCAGGCAAATAGCGCACCGTGAACTCATGACAACTCGCGGCAGCGCCATTGTCTAGCATGCACTCCACGGTGACCGGCTGCTCGACGAATATGGCGGCGTTGAAGCTGGCCATGTCGCTGTGCGCGGCAGCAATACCGGGCGTCGTGAACGCGCCAGCAAGCAGTAGAGTACGGATCGCTCGGTTGGTTTTTTGCATGATGTTCCAAATTCGCAGAGCAGTGGCCAGGAAGCTCACGAAAGTAAGCCGTCTCCGGTATATTGAAGGCCGGACACCCCGCGCCCCTCTTGCCGTTACGTGACAGTTAGCATACTAACTATACCCATGCAATCAGACAGCCTTCGCCTGCACTACCTGCTGCATTCCGCAGACCTCATCGAGGACCGCCTCCATCATCAGCTTGCGCCGCTTGGCATCAAGCCGCGACAGGCACGCATCCTCGACGCTCTCGCCAGAATGAGCCGCGCGTCGCAGGTCGAACTTGCCCGGGCTTTCGATGTCTCCCCGGCCAGCATGAGCACCATGACGGCACGGCTGGTGGCGGCCGGTTTCATCACGCGCGAAGTCGATCGCCACGACATTCGCAGCAACACGCTCAGACTGTCGAAAAAGGGCAGTGACCTGCTCGATCAGATTCGCGCGGCCTGGCGCGCCATTGACGATGTCATTGAGAACGCAATCGGTCCGGAAAAGGCACGCGAGCTTGCCGAAATCACTCTGGAATTACGCGACGCTCTGGGCGGAAAAACGCCGGGAAGTGCGTCTGAACAACCGCCGGACGACGTCTAGGCACTCCGCTGCTCATTATCCGCACCTGACGGGCGCCGGTCCCTTCCAATGGACACCCACCCAAGAGCGGTTTTATGCCGCGTCGATTATCAGCGAAACAAAGCCAATGCTGTGCGCCGAATTGCGGTGGTCGCTGAAGCCAGCCACGCCGTGAACACTAGGTTGCAGCGCGGCTCCAGCCGCCGCGCCCTTAAACCACCACATCCTCGTCACTGCCCAGTATACCGGCAATGATCTTGAGAGCCCGGGTCAGTGTGGCGCGGGCAGCGGGGGCCATGATGCAGAGCCGCACCCCGCTCACCGGCGCCTCGCCGACCTGGGTGGCCGAAGGCGGGGTGATGCGCACCCCGGCTTCGCTGGCGCGGCGGGCGAACTGCTCGGCCTTGAGAGGGTCCATGGCCAGCCACACATGCGGTGCGCCATCGGGCATCGGCACAGCATCCAGTCCCAGCAAATCCTGGGTCAGCGCCACGCGCGCGCGGGCCTCTTCGCGCAGGGCCGATGCGGCGTCGCCCGCCAGTCCCGTCTCGATCATCGCGGCGGCCAGTTCGCCAATATAGGGCGGTAACCCCCAGCATTCGGCCCGCAGCCGCTTGCGCACGGCCGCCATCAGTTCGGGCGGCGGCGCGATCACCCCTTCGCGTACCAGCGGCGTCACGCTCTTGGACAGGCTGGTGACATAAAACACCCGCTCGGGCGCCAGCTCGCGATAGGTCAGTCGCCCCTTGGCCGCATAGACCCCGTAAATATCATCCTCGATGATCATCGCGTCATAGCGCCGGGCGATTGCCGCCAGTTCGCGCCGCCGCGCTGGCCCCGTTTCAAACCCCAGAGGGTTCTGGCACACCGGCGTTGTATAGATGATCCGCGCACCGCTGGTTTCCAGCGCCTGTGCCAGTGCGGTGGGCAACATGCCTTCATCATCAATGGCCACCGGCGCCATGCTCATCCCCAGATTGGCCGCCGCCGCCAGGGCGCCGGGGAATGTTGCCGTTTCTGTCAGGATGATGTTGGAGCGCGGCTGCAGCACGGCAAAGGCCAGATGTAGCCCCTGCTGGGCCCCGTTGCACAACAGGATATCATCGGCCTTCAGCGCGGTCCGGCTCTGGCTCAGCCAGTCAGCGATCACGGCGCGCTGCCGCTCGGTCCCACTGGGGTCGACATAGCCGCCATGGGCCAACCCCAGCGCCTGTCGATTGGCCATCAGGCTCGCTTCGTTCAACCGCGCCAGCGGCACCACGGGCGGCGGTGCGTTGACCGTCAGGTCCACCACACCACCATCATCGCTATCGCCCTGCTCGAGCACGAACGTGCCGCGCCCGATCTCGCCGCGTACCACGCCACGGGCACTCAGCGTATCAATCGCCCGCGTCACGCTGCCAATCGATACCGAAAACTGTTGTGCCAATTGCCGGTGTGTCGGCAGGCGTGACCCTGCCTGGAACTGCCCGGTCGCTATCGCCGCCTCGACGGCATTTGCCAGCCGCTCATGCAGCGGCAGGTCACTATCATCAAGCTGCATTGTATTGCTGTTTTCTGATATTGTATCACTCATTATGCTGATACTATCATACCCGCCACTGCCATTGTCCACGCACCCCAAACCGCAGCACAATCGGCCCTGGGACGAGGCTCAGTGTGCACAGTCTGTCAACCAGTTGACCCGACCTGTCACACCGCCTCGACAGCACGCTCAAAGGCAAAACCCTCATCGGCCCAGCCTGTCAGTCCGCCAATCATCAGCTTGACCGGACGTCCCAGCCGCGCCAGCTTCAGCGCTGCCTGGTCAGCACCATTGCAGTGCGGCCCCGCGCAATACACCACAAACAGCGTGTCTGCAGGCCATTGCGCCATCCGTTCAGCATTGATCTGGCGATGCGGCAGATGAAGGGCACTCGGCACATGCCGGCGGGCAAAGGCTGCATCCGAGCCCACCACATGGAGCAGCACAAAATCCACATCGCCAGCCGCCAGGCACGCCTGCACATCAGCGCAGTCGGTCTCTAGCGCCAGCCGCTGGCCAAAATGCGCCACGGCAACTGCAGGCGCCGCCACTGCATATTCCGATACAAAACTCATCGCCGTCTCCCAATCCCCGCCCACACAGGCAGTGTTACAATGTTGAAAACCCCGCCCCGACATCGAGACCGCCAGCACAGCGGCGGATACAGCACCGCATCCGAGGGTGATTCCTACGGCCTCCTCGCAACAAGGTCAATACAGTTGACATAACAATAATGAAGTGATTGTATCAGTCATATCATTGACGGATGGTACAAATGACCCAGCCCGCTTTTCGCCTCGCCACACGCGCCCAGACCCTCAAGGCTTCCGAAATCCGCGAGCTGCTCAAGCTGGTCGGCAAGCCGTCGATGATTTCCTTTGCGGGTGGCATTCCGGACCCGGCGCTATTCAATCTCGCCGCTTTTCAGGCCGCCTGCCACGAAGCATTTGGCGGCCCCCAGGTGGCGCGCGAAGCGCTGCAATACTCCACCACCGAAGGCTACGCGCCGCTGCGCCAGTGGCTGGCCAGCCATATGCAGTCCCAGGGCGTACCGGCCACGGCAGACAACATCCTGATCACCACTGGCTCCCAGCAGGCGCTTGATCTGATTGGCAAATTACTGATCGATCCCGGCAGCGCCGTAGTCACCGCCCGCCCCACCTATCTGGGCGCCGTGCAGGCCTTTTCCGCCTACCAGGCCCGCTTTGCCGCACTCGACACCCCCCATCCGCTGGGCGACGACGCCCCGCGCCTGCTCTATCTGGTGCCCGATTTCGCCAATCCGACAGGCCTCACCATGAGCCGCAATGCCCGCCAGCAAGCGCTCGAACAGGCCCGCGCGCTCAATGCCATCATCGTCGAAGACGCCGCCTACTCGGCCCTGCGCTACGATGGCGAGGCCCTGCCCGCCATTGCCGCACTCGATGCCGCCAATGGCTCTATCGAGGCTACCCGCACGCTCTATTGCGGCACCTTCTCCAAGACACTGTCGCCCGGCTTGCGCATTGGTTGGGTCTGCGGCCCCACAGCCCTGATCCGCAAACTTGCCATGCTCAAGCAGAGCGCGGATCTGCACACCTCAACCGTCAACCAGATGGTCATGCACCATGTCGCCACCAGCAGCTATGACGCGCAGGTAACCGCCATTCGCAGCGTCTATCGCACACGGCGCGATGCCATGCTGGCCGCGCTGGAGCGCTATGCTCCCACCGCCGTGCGCTGGAAAAAGCCTGATGGCGGCATGTTCATCTGGCTCGAATTGCCCGAGCACATCGACGCCAGTGCCCTGCTCTCGCAGGCTATTCGCGAAGACATCGCCTTTGTGCCCGGCGGCGCCTTCTTCCCCGACGGCACGGGTCGAAACACCCTGCGGCTAAGCTTTTCGCTGGCCGACGAGGCCCAGATCGAGCTGGGCATTTTCAAGCTTTGCCAACTGCTCGGTCGTCAGGCCATGGCGCGGGCTGTCAACGTGCATTGAAGCGGATCAGGCATGTTAGTTTTGGCCACGCCTCACCACGATTCGGACCTTGCATGACTACCACCACCCAGCGGCTCAATCCGCTCCATGTGCTAGCCGCCTTCCTCTCCGGCGGCCTGCTCACCTTGATGGTCCTGTTCAACGGCCAGCTGGCCCATTACGGCAACCCGCTATTTTCCTCCTGGGCCGCCCATGGGACCGGCACCGTGGCCGCCATCATCATGCTTGCCGTGCTCTATCGCCGCCCCCGCGCACCAACCACGGCCGGCAAGGCGCCGCTCTGGGCCTATCTGGGCGGCATTTCCGGAGCGCTCACCGTCATCCTCACCTCCACCACCGTCAACTCTGCCCTGGCCCTGTCCGGCACCTTGGCGCTGGGTCTTGCCGGTCAGGTGGTATTCAGCTTGGCCGCCGATCGCTGGGGGCTGTTCGGCATGCCGCGCCGCCGCCCCACGACTCGCGACATGGCGGCTCTGGCTTTGATTGTCGCCGGTAGCGCCCTGATCATCCTCTTCGGGAGAGGCGCATGATCCTGTCCATCTTCTTTGCCCTTACCGCCGGGGCACTGGTCAGTCTCAGCCGCCAGATCAATGGTCGACTTGCCCTGTCAACCGCCCCGCTGATTGCCTCGTTCTGGAACCATCTGGTGGGCTTTGTCGCTCTCAGCGTGCTGGGGCTCATCATTGGCGGGCTGGTCCCGCCCGGCGCCGCTGACGCGCCCTGGCATGCCTATGTGGGCGGCCCCATTGGCGTTGTCTTTGTGGCCGCCGGCAGCTGGCTGATCGCCCGCATCGGCGCGGCCAACACGGCCCTGTTGGTCATTAGCGGCCAGATGGTTTCCGGCGTCGCGCTCGATCTGCTGCGCAATGTCCCCACCACGCTCTGGGCCAGCAGCCTGGGTGTGGTGCTCATTCTGGCTGGCATGGCACTGACCCAGCGTCGATAGCCCAGCAAAAAGCCCCCACAGCGTGATGCTGCGAGGGCTGGTCGTTTTAAAACCGCAATGGCGATTAGCCGGCGGCGGTATAGGCCGTCTTGACCACGGTGAAGAACTCGGCCGCGTACTTGCCCTGCTCGCGTGGGCCATAGCTCGAGCCCTTGCGACCACCAAATGGCACGTGGAAGTCCACGCCAGCGGTCGGCACATTGACCATCACCATGCCGGCTTCGGAATTGCGCTTGAAGTCGGTGGCGTATTTCAGCGAGGTGGTCACGATACCGGCCGACAGACCGAACTCGGTGTCATTGGCCATGGCCAGCGCTTCATCATAGTCCTTGGCGCGAATGACCGAGGCCACCGGCCCGAAGATCTCTTCGCGGCTGATGCGCATGTCGTTGGTGGCGTCGGTGAACAGCGCTGGCTGCAGGAAGTAGCCTTCCGTTGCCGCATTGACCCGATTGCCGCCCACGCGCAGCGTCGCGCCTTCGGACTGACCAATTTCGATGTAGTCCATGTCCTGCTTGAGCTGGCCCGGATCGACCACAGGGCCGATTTCGGTGTCCTTGGCCAGGGCATCGCCGACACGCAGGTTCTTGGTGCGCTCGCACAGGGCATCGACAAATGCGTCGTGGATGCCTTCGGTCACGATCACGCGCGATGACGCGGTGCAACGCTGACCAGTCGAGAAGAAGGCCGACTGCGCCACGGTTTCGACGGCCACCTTGAGGTCGGCGTCGTCGAGCACGATGGTCGGGTTCTTGCCGCCCATTTCGAGCTGGAACTTGCGGCCAACCTCGATCGAGGCTGCTGCAACGCGCTTGCCGGTACCAACCGAGCCGGTGAAAGTGATCGCGGTCACGTCCTTGCTGTCGAGCATGGTCTGACCAACGACCGAACCCTTGCCCATCACAAGGTTGAGCACGCCATCAGGCAGGCCAGCGCGCTTGAGAATGTCGACAATCGCCCAGGTCGAGCCCGGCACCAGATCGGCAGGCTTGATCACCACGGTATTGCCGTAGGCAAGCGCTGGCGCCATTTTCCAAGTCGGAATGGCAATCGGGAAGTTCCAAGGGGTGATGATGCCGATCACGCCGATTGGCTCGCGGGTGATTTCCACACCAACGCCGGGACGCACGCTTGGCAGCACTTCGCCAGCAAGGCGCAGCACTTCACCAGCAAAGAAATCAAAGATCTGCGCTGCGCGCGTCACTTCGCCGATGGCTTCAGGCAAGGTCTTGCCTTCTTCGCGGCTGAGCAACTCGCCCAGCTCGGCCTTGCGCTCCAGGATTTCCTGGCTGGCTTTGCTCAGGATGGCGTGACGCTGCAGAATGCCCGAGCGCGACCATGCAGGGAAAGCCGCCTTGGCTGCAGCGATGGCCTGCTTGGTGTCTTCGGCGGTCGCGCGGGCATAGACGCCCACCACTTCCTTGATATTGGAGGGGTTGATGTTCTCGGCGCCATCCGCGCCAACCCATTCCCCGTTGATGAGGTTCTTGTGCAATTCAGCCATTATTGATGCCTTTCGGGTGGGGTCTAAAGGAGGTCTGCCTTGGCCAGGTCGCGCAGCAGATGGCTGCTGCCATAGGTCCAGGGCGGACATTTGGTTGACAGGTTCACCCTGTTAGACAGGGTTCCCAGGCTTTCTGTCGAGATCGAAACGACATCGCCGAGCTTGTGGGTGAACCCCTTGCCGGCGCCGTCGCGATCCTTCACTGGCGCGAACATGGTGCCCAGATACAGCACCAGCCCGTCCGGATATTGATGGTGCGTCCCCAGCGTCGCTGCAACCAGCGACTCCGGCGTCCGCGAAATCTGGTTCATCGAGGAGTGTCCTTCAAGCACGAAGCCATCCTCGCCTTCAACCCGCAGTGCTATTTCGCTGTTCTTGATGGTCTCGAGCGTAAACGTCCCGTCGAACAGGCGGACGAACGGCCCCAGCGACGCCGAAGCATTATTGTCCTTGGCCTTGCCCAGCAACAGCGCCGAGCGGCCTTCCACGTCGCGCAGATTGACGTCATTACCCAGTGTCGCGCCGATGATGGCACCGGTGCTGGTCACCAGCAGCGCCACTTCTGGCTCGGGATTGTTCCAGCTCGAAGCAGGGTGAAGCCCCACTTCAGCGCCATATCCCACCGAACTCATCGGCTGACCCTTGGTGAAGATTTCCGCATCCGGGCCGATACCGACTTCCAGATACTGGCTCCACACGCCCTTTTCGATCAGCGCCGCCTTCACCTTCATCGCCGCTTCCGAACCGGGAACCAGTTCGCTGAGGTCCATGCCGATCAGATCGAGGATTTCGGTGCGCAGCGCATCGGCACGGGAGTTATCCCCGCGGGCCTGTTCTTCGATTACTCTTTCCAGCAGCGACACCACAAAGGTAACGCCGGAGGCCTTGATGGCTTGCAGATCAATCGGAGACAGCAGACTAGGCAATTTCGCATCGGTGGCAGCAGCCACACTATTGGCCAGCACGGCCTTGGCCTTGCCCAGCGACACGCCCGGCGCCGTGCGCACATGGTCTGCAGCGCGGCCGCTTTCGGCGATATCGCGTACCGTAGCCATCCCGGGTGCGGTGATGTCGAACAATTCCTCGCCACGCACTGTGACAATCCGCGGATGGGCATGTCCGGGCACATGAGCGCGCCCCACCAGAATGCCGTTCGGATAGTCCATGTTACTCACCTTGCTGCCCCCTAAAATGTTAGGGCCGTGACTACTCCACCCGAGCCGGGCCGCGCAAGCGCTACCTTAGTAATAAGTCATACTTTTGGCGATGCCAGTTGTGAACACCCGTCCACAGAAGTGTTCAACTCCGGTTCATCCGTGCCGCAATACTGACGCAATGGCTGGGGACTAGTCCCCCCGATCAGCTCATGGAGTTTTCATATGCGTCACCTTGCTGCCCTCGTTCCCTTCGCCCTGCTCGCCGGCCTGGCTCTGCCAGCCTATGCTGGCACGATCTCGATTGATGGCCGTGGCGAAGTCGCCGCAGCACCCGACATGGCGATGATCAGCTCCGGTGTCACCACGCAGGGCGTCACCGCGCGTGAGGCGCTCGACGCCAATACCGCTGCCATGACCGACCTGATTGCCACCCTCAAGGAATTCGGCATCGAAGCCCGCGACATCCAGACCTCGGGCTTTTCGGTCAACCCAAACTACGTCTATTCCGACGCCCGCGATGCCAATGGCTATTCGCTGCCCCCCAAGATCAATGGCTATCAGGTCAGCAATTCGGTGACGGTAGCGGTCCGTGATCTCGAAACGCTGGGCGAAATTCTCGACAAGTCCGTGACAGTGGGCGCCAACACCATCAATGGCGTCACCTTCTCGGTGGCCGATCCGGCTGATCTCTACAACGAAGCACGCAAGGCAGCCTTTGCCGATGCCCGCGCCAAGGCTGAACTCTATGCCGGTGCCGCTGGTGGCGCGCTTGAAGAGATTATCTCGATTTCCGAGACCAAGGGGTTCAATGAGCCGCAGCCCTACCCCATGTATGCCCGATCCGAGATGGCCGACGCCGCCAAAGTGCCAGTCGAAGGGGGCGAATTGAGCTTTGCCATCAATGTCAGCGTCCAGTGGGAACTCGCTGACACCAGCAAATAAACGTTCCAATACCCCTCTTTGAGGGGGCTTGGGCGGTGGGGACGGACCATCGTAGTCACCCGTCCCCACCAACCTTCTTCTAGCCGGCCAGCACCTTCCACAGCATGTTCAGACCGACCAACACCAGAAATCCGGCAAAGACATATTTCAGCGTCTGCTGATTGAGCTTGTGCGCCAATGCCGCGCCCATCGGCGCGAACACGGCCGCCAGCACCGCCACCAGCAGCATCGCCACCAGGTTGATATAGCCCAGGCTCAGCGGTGGCAGCCCTTCGGCGCCCCACCCTGAAATCACAAAGCCCAGCGTGCCCGAAACCGCGATTGCCACGCCAATGGCCGCCGAGGTGCCCACCGCGGCATGCATGGTCGCGCCGAAGGCCACCAGTGTCGGCACGCTCAGCGAGCCGCCACCGATTCCCATCAGCGCCGAAATGAACCCCACCACCGAGGCCGAGATGCGATGCGTCAGCGCCGAGCCCTTCAGATGTCCCATAAGCCTGGTTTGGAACGCAAAGATGATGTTGGCGGCAATCAGGAAGGCCATGAAGGCGAACACGATACGCAGCACATTGCCCGAAAAATAGCCCGCCACCAGCCCGCCAATGAAGGTGCCGGCCACAATGAACGGCACCCATAGCTTGAGCGTGGCGATATCGAGTGCCCCACGCTTGTAGTGCGAGCGGGCACTGACAATGCCGGTCGGAATAATGATGGCCAGCGACGTTCCCACAGCCACATGCTGCACCACGTCGCCGTCATAGCCCATCAGCGACAGGGCCGTGGACAGTGCAGGCACGATGATCGCGCCGCCCCCAATGCCCAGCAATCCCGCGGCGATGCCCGAGCATACCCCGGTGATCAGCAGACCGACCACGAACGGCCAGTATTGGGCCACCAAATCCATTACCTGTCTCCAATCATGTGCAGCACCACCTCGCGCCGATGCGGCCGACGACGATGCTCGAATAAATAAATACCCTGCCAGGTGCCGAACACAGGCACCCCATTGCTGATCGGCACACCGATCGAGGTCTGCGTCAGCGCCGCCTTGATATGGGCCGGCATGTCGTCAGGCCCTTCAGTGGTATGCACCAGCCAGTCCATGCCCTCGGGCGCCAGCCGCGCAAAGAAGCCATCCAGATCGGTTTTGACGTCATCGTCAGCATTCTCCTGGATCAGCAGCGAGCACGACGTATGCCGCACAAACACCGTCAGCAGTCCCGTCGCCACGTCGTTCTTGTGTACGAATTGCGCGACCGATTGCGTGAATTCATAGAGACCCGAGCCCTGTGTCGGAATGATCAGCGTATCAATGGCTTGTTGCATGCCCCCGCCCTAGCACGAAAATCGCCATGCCCAGTAGCACAGTCGCACATCAATCCGTCCAGTCCGCCGCAATCGCGCCATGATCGGCGCGCCTGTGATGGCACGAGCCAATGGGGGAACCATGCCAAAAGCCAGGCGTTGTGGGCCTGCGGGGAATAAATCGGCACGTGGCATCGCTCAAACGCCGTTCAGACTGCGTTCAGGCCGCTGCCACGATGCTTGGCTCAATCGCCTATCGTATTAAAGGAAAAACAATGCGCCTCAAAAACTGGCTCCTGACCGGCACCAGCATCGGCCTGATGGCCTTGCTGCCGCTCACCGTACGCGCACAGGATGGTGACCTTGTCGCCGCCTATCAGGCCTATGTGGCCGCCCAGCAATCTGGCGACGCCGATGCCCTCGCCGCCGCTGAAGGTTCCTTCACTGAAGCCTGTATCGTGGCAGGCTACACAAGCATTGAAGAATGCGTGGCCGAAGTTGAGGCCAGCATGTCCGCTGAGCCCGCTGCCGCTCCTGCGGCAGAACCAGCATCGGTAGAAGCTGCCCCGGCTGAGCAGGCCGCTCCTGCTGAGGAGGCTGAGCCTGCTGCTGATCCAGCACCTGAACCCGCTGCTGAGCCGGCTCCAGAGCCCGCACCGGCTATGGAAGCTGAGCCAGCGCCAGCTGCTCAAGCTGAGCCGGCCCCTGCTGCAGAGCCTGCCCCAGCCGCGGAGCCTGCGCCCGCAGCTGAAGCTGAGCCTGCCATGGAACAGCCTGCTGCTGAACCGGCGCCCGCCGCTGCGCCTGCACCGGCTGAACAGCCCGCCCCCATCGAGGCCACTCTCGATATCGCTGCCCAGTTGCAGGCAGAAGTTGACGTCTACAACGCCGCTATCGCCGACATGATGTCGGGTGGCGACGAGGCCGCCGCACTTGCTCAGATGGACACTGCCAAGCAGAACATCGCTGCGCTGTGTGCTGAAGCTGGCATGGACGACGTGACTGCTTGCCTGGCCAATTATGGCCTTGAACTGGCAGCAGTTCCCAAGATGGACGCGCCTGCTGAACCCGCTGCACAGGCCGAGCCTGCTGCCCCAGTGGAACAGCCCGCTGAAGTAATCGAAACCCTGCCCGAAGGCGTGACCCAGGAGCAGGTTGCTCCCGTGCTTGATAGCGCCAAGGACCCTGAGCAGCCCGTTGAAGGCGAAGCTTCGGCTGAACCCGCACCCGCTGCCGAACCTGCGCCAACCAGCGACGCGAGCGCCCAATCGCGCTTCCAGACCATGGAAGCCGTCCAGCCGGTCTCTGCTGAAGAAGGCCAGGCGGTCCAGGCCAATGCCGTCGAACAGCAGTCCACGCCGCAGAACGTGACGATCATCAACCAGACCACCGTTACCAACAACAACACGACCAACATCGACAATTCTGGTGCCAATATCGGCCAGCAGCAGAACAACGTGACGACCGAACAGTCTGCTGATGTGGCCACTGGCCAGTCTGCCAATACCCCCATTCAGCCGCTCGACCCCGGTCAGGCCATCACCCAGATGATCTTCCAGGTCGGCACCCAGCTGATCGTGAATTCGGTGGGTCAGGATACCGACCGCTTTTACAATCCGCAGCAGGACGAGATCTACTACGAAACCCTGAGCAATGGCCGGGTCCGCGAAACCATCACGCGTCCCGATGGCACCCAGATTGTCACCGTCCGTAACCGCAATGGTGACGTACTGCGTCGCTCGCGCATTGATCCCGATGGCCGTGAATACATCCTGGCCTATTTCGATGAGCGCTACGACAACGATCTCATCGAATGGCGCGACCCAGGTCGCGATCTGCCTCCACTGCGTCTGAACATCCCGGTTCAGGACTACGTGCTTGATGCCGAATACGCCAACGAGCAGGAAGTCGAAGTCTTCTTCGGCCAGCCACCGGTCGAGCAGGTTGCCCGTCTTTATTCGATTGACGAGGTCAAGCGCTCCGCCCGCGTTCGTGACAGCGTGCGCAAGCTCGAAGTCGGCGGCCTGACCTTCGACACCGGCGCCGCTACCATCAGCCGCGATCAGGTTGGGGCACTCTCCAATGTGGCCAACGCCATGCTGCAGCTGCTCGACAACAATCCTAGCGAGACCTTCCTGATTGAAGGCCACACTGACGCGGTGGGTTCGGAAATCTCCAACCTGCAGCTGTCTGATCTGCGCGCCGCCACAGTCGCCCGTATCTTGACCGACTTCTATGGCGTCCCGCCTGAAAACCTGGCGACACAGGGCTATGGCGAGCGCTACCTCAAGATCCGTACCGAAGCGGCTGAGCGCTCCAACCGTCGCGTCACGATCCGCCGCATCACGCCGCTGATCACCGTGGCCAACAGGTAACGTTTAACGCCACACCGAACACGATCAGGGCCGGGCAATTTGCTTGGCCCTTTTTTTGTCACCCATCATCTCAAGCGTCATTCCGTCGCGCTTGCGATCACACCCATCATTCCCCATCTCGAACAAAACCAAGGGAGTAGCCATGTTCAACATCGACCAGATCGTCAAAGCCCTTCAGACCGACAGGAATGCGCAGAACACTGCCATGACGGGCGCAGCCGGGCTGGCCGCAGGCATGTTGCTCAGCGGCGGAAAACTGGGAAAGTTGGCCGGCAACACGGCCAGGCTTGGCGCCATGGCTGCTCTGGGTGGACTTGCTTATAGCGCCTGGCAGAACCATCAGAATTCCAGACCCGCCGCGCCAGCCCCATCCTCGCCCGATGCCTTCATCCCACCAGCCGCGGATGTTGATGCACAAGAACAACTCGGCAAGACGCTGGTGCGCGCCATGATCTCGGCCGCTAAAGCCGATGGCCGCATTGATGCCGATGAGAAGGAAGCCATCTTTACCCGACTCGAAGCGATGCCGCTCTCTTCGGAAGAAAAGGCCTGGGTGTTTGACGAGCTATCAACCCCGCTCGATATCAATGCGGTGGTTGCCCGTGCCGACACCCCCGAGCACGCCGCCGAGATCTATGCCGCATCGCTCGTGGCGATCACCGCCGATACCGCAGCCGAGCGGGCCTATCTTGATGCGCTGGCCACCAAGCTGGGTCTTGAGCCGGGCCTGGTCGAAGAAATTCACAAGGCTGCCGAAGCCCGACCGCCGCACTGATGGGCCTTTTCGGGACACCGCGCCCTCAAATATGTCCAAATACAGGCAAACAAAGTCAGTCTGGGCGCGGCACGCCGCGCCCAGGAAACCAATGGCGCTCACTATCCAGCTGAAATTTAACGCGAATTACGATTTTCAATAAACTTGAAATCCGTGATCACAGCCTCGGGAACGAAAGTAATTACCCCGCGTTTTTCTGCCATAGGTTCAAACAAGGATCGACATCATGGCTTATCCCGAACGCGACACAGTCTATACCAATGACGGCAACCGCACCGTCTATACCCGCGAAAGCAACGGCACCGGCTGGTTCGTCGGCATTATCGTTGCCTTGGCTCTGCTGGCCATCGGCTACCTGGTCTTCTCGGCCAATTCCGGTCCGGCAACAACGGTGGATGTGAACACCGCACCTGCCGTTGAAGCACCGGCTGATCCGGCAATGGCACCTGCGCCAATGACCGAAACAGCTCCAGCCGTCGAGGCACCTGCTGCCCAGGCACCAGCCACCGAAGCCGCACCGGCTGATGGCGTTGCTGCTCCAGCAGCACCAGCCGAGCCAGCAGCAACGACTGATCCAGTCGCCGCACCTGCTCAGTAAATAGTCTTCCTCCCTCGCTGGCGCAGTCGTCCCCCCGCTCGCCAGCACCCCTGGCCCCGGTTTCCACCGGGGCCTTTTTCGTGCGAGGCGCAGGGGTAGTTACACCGCTGTGCGTTCTTGATACGCCCAACCGTGGCGACCATGTCTGTCGCCAACGCAACAGGTGCATCATGGAACTTGGCCTTTATTCCTTTGCTGAAAATACACCCGATCCACTCAACGGCGGCGCGCTGCAAAGTCCGGCCGAACGGCTCGCAGATCTGCTTGAGGAAGTTGAACTGGCCGACCAGCTTGGCCTGTCATTTTACGGCCTTGGCGAACACCACCGCCCGGACTTCGTCGCATCGGCACCACTGACCATTCTGGCTGCCGCAGCTGCGCGCACCAAATCAATCCGGCTTTCCACTGCCGTCACGGTTCTGAGCTCCGAAGACCCGATCCGCGTCTACCAACAGTTCGCTACGCTCGATCTTCTCAGCAATGGTCGGGCCGAGATCATGGCCGGGCGCGGCTCATTCATCGAGAGCTTTCCGCTCTTCGGGCTTGATTTGAACGATTATGACGCCCTGTTTGAAGAAAAGCTCGATCTGCTGCTCAAGCTACGACAGGGTGGTCCTGTCACCTGGGAGGGCACAGAACACACCAAGCCTATTCCTGGCATCGCGGTCTATCCGGTGCCCGTTCAACAACCCATTCCACTCTGGATCGCGGTTGGCGGCACACCCAATTCTGTGGCCCGGGCGGCCTATCACGGCCTGCCCCTGATGATCGCCATCATTGGTGGCCAGCCACGCCAGTTTGCGCCACTGGTCGATTTCTATCGTGAAACGGCCACCAAGGTGGGTCGCGACGTCACTGTGCTGCCCGTTGGCATCAGCTCACACGGCTTCATTGCCGCTGACAGCCAGGACGCCCGTGATATGGCGTATCCAGCCCATAGCGAAGCAATGAACCGCATTGGCAAGGAACGCGGCTGGCCACCCACAACGCGCGCCCAGTTCGAGGCAGGTGCAGCTCCCGAAGGCGCCTATTTCATGGGGTCGCCGCAGCAGATCATCGACAAGATCCTCGCACAGCACGAATGGTTCAAACACGACCGCTTCGGCCTGCAGCTCAGCGTCGGTACCCTGCCCCATGACAAGGTCATGAAAGCCATCGAGCTTTACGGCACCGTCGTCAAACCGGCCGTGGACAAGGCGTTGGGAACTACTTCCCCGAGCGCTTGAGCGACTTAATCTCAAGCGGCGGCATGCCCGACTTCTCGGAAATGGCGCGATCCTGCTCTTCGATCGCGGCCTTGGCGGGTTCATCCCCGTCCAGGCCACCCAGCAGGCTGGCATCAACCTTGCGGTTGGAGCGCTGGCTGCCGTCTTCATAGACGACGTCAAACATCACGAATTCGCTGCGCGCGGTGGGCTTTCTGGCCATGGTCTTTACTCCTGTGCGGGGCAGAGCCACCCGCGAACCTTGCAGTCCGCAGGACTGGGCATCTGCGCCAAAATTTCTGCGGTGGTCGGCTTAATTAAAGATCTGCTCGCCCTGCTCGTCGATGATCTGTTTGCCCTTGGACAGCGCCAGAGCGACAAGATCATCACGCGAGGTCATGCGATCGGCACGGACAAAACGATACGTCTTGAGTTCGCCATCGATCTCTTTCTCGATGGTCCCGGCCAGCTGCAACTCACTGCCGGCCTTCATTTCAATGGCCTTGATCAGAAAGCCCTTATGGCCTTCTTCGCCCAGCACCTTGTCGCCGGCAGGCTCGGCACTGGATGCACCACCGCCAAACAGATTTTTCCAGAACGACATGGTTTCGTCTCCTCTTGCAGCCAGATCAGCGCCTGTGGCGCACCGGCAGCGGCAATCGCAATTCGCCGCGTTTTTCCATTTCCTCGCGCAGCCAGTCTGGCGAGATATCGAAGTGGTTCGGCCAGGTTGGCACGCCATTGGCCAGTTCAACCGAACCGAAAAAGCGTCGGTTACGCAAGGGCTCAGTGCCTTCACCGCGTTCCCCGATCATCGGCGCCGCATCAAACGTCCCCGATGAGCCATCGGTAAAGCTTACCACTAGTTTGAACGGGACGATGGCCCTGATCGCACTGACTTTGAGGCGTTTGGCTGGTTCAGTACTGCCTTGCTGCATCAGCGCAAATTCTTCCCGGTTAGATTCGCGCAACCTATCCGACCATACCGCCAGCGGCAATTCGCACACCACAAGACAAGGGCCGCTTTCGCGGCCCTTACAGATTAGTTGTCCAGGAAGCTGCGAAGCTTGCGGCTCCTGCTGGGGTGCTTGAGCTTGCGCAATGCCTTGGCCTCAATCTGACGAATGCGCTCGCGGGTCACCGAGAACTGCTGGCCGACTTCTTCGAGCGTATGGTCAGTGTTCATGCCGATGCCGAAGCGCATGCGCAGCACGCGCTCTTCGCGTGGTGTCAGCGAGGCCAGCACACGGGTCGTGGTTTCACGCAGATTGCTCTGGATCGCCGCGTCGATGGGCTGGGTCGCATTCACGTCCTGAATGAAATCGCCCAGATTCGAATCTTCCTCATCGCCGATCGGCGTTTCGAGCGAGATTGGCTCCTTGGCAATCTTGAGCACCTTGCGAACCTTGTCCAAAGGCATCTGCAGCTTTTCGCTGAGCTCCTCAGGAGTCGGCTCGCGACCGATTTCATGCAGCATCTGACGCGATGTCCGCACGATCTTGTTGATCGTCTCGATCATGTGCACAGGAATACGAATAGTGCGCGCCTGATCGGCGATCGAACGGGTGATTGCCTGGCGGATCCACCAGGTCGCATAGGTCGAGAACTTGTAACCGCGACGATATTCGAACTTATCGACGGCCTTCATCAGGCCGATATTGCCTTCCTGAATCAGATCCAGGAACTGCAGACCGCGGTTCGTGTATTTCTTGGCAATCGAGATCACCAGACGAAGGTTGGCTTCCACCATTTCCTTCTTGGCGATTGCAGCTTCGCGCTCGCCCTTCTGAACCTTGTGCACAATGCGGCGATACTCGCCGATGTTCAGACCAGCTTCAGTCGCCAGCGTCGCCACATCACCACGGATTTCGCGGATGGTGTCGACTTCGCGCTTGGCAAACTCGCCCCAGCCCTTGCCATCGAAATCAGCAAGATTGGCTTCCCAGGCCGGGTTCACTTCCTGGCCATAATAGCTCTCGAGGAATTTCTCGCGCTTGACGCCATAGCTCTCTGCCAGGCGCAGCAGACGACCCTCGAGCTTCACCAGACGCTTGTTGATGTCGTAAAGCTGCTCGACCAGATTTTCGATACGGCCATTGTTGAGCGCCAGCGACTTCACATCGGCAATCACTTCGGCACGGAAACCGTCGATCTTCTTGCGGTCGGCATCGCTGACGACAGCACCCAGATCCTGCGCGTTGCGGTCCTGGATTTCGCGCATCTTGCCATAGGCGGTCGCGATCCGATCAAACGTCTCAACGACCTGTGGCTTGAGCTCGGCTTCCATCGCCGACAGCGACAGCGCGTTTTCGAACTCATCGTCATCATCATCGGGTGCTGGATCTTCGGGAGCCTTGGGCTCTTCCGGCACATACTCGCCATTCTCGTTGGTCGAGCGGCGCGGTGTTGCGGCCTTGATCTTCTCGGCCGTCGCTTCAGCCGACTTCGGCGCAATCAGGGTTGCCATGTCCGGCACAGGCGCGGCCTGCTTGGCGTCCGGACCAGCATAGGTAGCTTCAAGATCGATAATGTCGCGCAGCAGAATTTCGCCTTCGGCGAGCTGGTCGCGCCAGATAATGATGGCCTGGAAGGTCAGCGGGCTCTCACAAAGCCCTTCGATCATGGTCTCGCGACCAGCCTCGATGCGCTTGGCGATGGCAATTTCGCCCTCGCGGCTGAGCAGTTCGACCGAGCCCATTTCGCGCAGATACATGCGCACAGGATCGTCGGTACGGTCTGAACCGGACTTGGCGTTCGATGTGCTCGCGACAGCCGTCCCGGTGGCGGGAGCAACTTCCTGGCCCTGATCTTCTTCGTCTTTTTCGACTTCGGTCTCTTCGACCTCGTCTTCATCGACGACATTGATACCCATGTCCGAGAACATCGACATGAAATCTTCGATCTGCTCGGAGCTGACCTCGTCTGAAGGCATCACTGCATTCAGCTCTTCATAGGTCACATAGCCGCGCTTCTTGGCGACTTTGATGAGCTTTTTGACCGCGGCATCGGAAAGATCGAGAAGCGGGCTATCGTTTGTCGTCGCCTCGGGGGCGCCGGATTCCGGCTTCTCATTGTCTTTGGTCGTTTTGGTAGCTGCCTTGGTGGCCATCTGGTACTCCGTCGGAACCCGTCAGCGCTCGGGTCCGAATAAGGCTTTAAGTGGTGACACCTCAAAGCAAGGTAAAGGTCAGTCACTCAGGCGTTACGCCTTTTGTGACCTGGTCCGCCTCGAAACTTCGCACAAATCATATGCGAAATCGCGCGTACGCGCCCGCTTTTAGAGAAAATCTCTAAAAACTGCGTGTCGCGCGCCCCGATAACGAACCAAATCCTTCGATCAATGCCTCTGTGCCATCGACAGTGGTAATCTGGTTCTTGATGTCTCGCAGCCTTTCAAAGGTTTCTTCGCTCGGGTCTTCGCCCAGCGCTGCTTCGGCTGCTTTAAGCTCTCTATTTAGCTGAACTTTCTTGTTATGCAAGGCCAAGGCATGACTCAATCCGGTCTGGGCATCAGCCAGAGCGATCTCTGAAGCAATCTGCCAGACCCCCTGTCGCGCCAGCACATCCGCCATACGGGCGATAGCGGGACCGTGTCCCCGAACCCCCAGCGCCGCCCGTAGATCATCGGCCGAGATATCATGGTGGCGCACCACAAGACTGAGAATCTCGCTCATCACCTTTTGGGCAGCCGGCGTCTCGAAGTCCAGATTGGCGAGCGGCTCAAAACTGTCTTCCACCAGTGCGGGGTGATTGACCAGGCTGAGGATGATCGCAGCCTCGCGGGGGGTCGCATCCGCTACCGAGCCTGGCTTGAGCAGGCGCGAATTGCGCAGCGTATCGGACACCACCAGCTTGGGCGTCCCCCGGCCCGGATAGCCATAGGCACCGCTTTGACCATAGCGCTGCTGGCCATTGCGTGGTTCAAACCGGTTCTGACGCACCGGTGCCAGAAACGCGCGCAGCTTCTCGTCAAACGCCTGCGAATAGTGAAACCGCACCGACGAATCCTGGATCGAATTGGCGCGCTCCCGCAGTCGCGCCTGCAAGGCAGCCCGCGCCTCGGGCGTTTCGGGCACCAACCCGCCAGTTTCCATGCTCCAGATCACGTCGGACAGGCTGCGCGCCCGGTCCAGCACATCGGCAAAGGCCCCACGCCCCTGCGACTTGATCAGATCATCGGGGTCCTGCCCCTCGGGCAGCGTCGCGATCCGCACTGTAAAGCCCGGCTTGAGGTGCGGGATCACCATATCAGCGGAACGCTCGGCGGCCTTCTGCCCCGCTTTGTCACCGTCAAAGCACAGCACGGGGTCCGGGCTCATCCGCCACAGCAATTGCAGATGCTCTTCAGTCAGCGCGGTACCCAGCGGCGCCACGGTGCCTTCAAAGCCCGCCGCCACCGCCGCGATCACATCGAGATAGCCTTCGACCACCACCACCGTGCCGCCATCGCGTGCTGCCTGCCGCGCGGTCTGGCCGTTATAGAGCGTCTGGCGCTTGTGAAACAGTTCGGTCTCGGGCGAGTTGAGATACTTGGCCGGCACATCGGCCGACAATGCCCGCCCGCCAAAGGCGATCACCTTGCCGCGGAAATCGGTGATCGGGAACATCACCCGGTTGCGGAACCGATCATAGGGCATCGGGTCATTTTCACGCACTGCCACCAGCCCGGTGTCGATCATGTCCTGTGCCGACACGCCATTGGCTGCCAGATGCTCCTTGAGCCCGTTTCGACTATCAGGCGCAAAACCGATCCGAAACCGCGACTGACTCTGAGCCGACACGCCACGCTCCAGCAGATAGCCGCGTGCCCGTGCCCCGATATTGTGGCTCAGCGCGGCCTCGAAATACTTGGTCGCCAGCTCCATCACATCGGTCAGCGACTTGCGCTCGGCGGCCCGCTTTTCCTGGCGCTCATCGCGCGCTGGCATCGGCACACCGGCCATTTCGGCCAGTCGTTCGACGGCCTCGGGAAAGCTCAGACCGGCCTTTTCGGTCAGGAACCGGAAATGGTCGCCCGACACCCCACAGCCAAAGCAGTGATAGATTCCGCGCCGATCATCAGCATGGAAGCTGGGGCTTTTTTCGCCATGAAACGGGCAACAGGCCCACATGTCGCCCTTGCCCGGCTGGCTTTTGCGCTTGTCCCACATGACGTGTTCGCCCACCACCTGCGTTATCGGCAGACGTTGACGGATCTCATCCAGAAACTGATCGGAAAAGCGCATGAGGTGTTAGATAAGCATTCCCAGGGTCCGAGTCACGGGCCATGATCTTATCCACAGCATGGACGTTTTAGTGGCCATCACCAACAAGTTTCGATTTCGCAATCTGGTGCTGTTCACCACCCTGCCTGCGTTGCTGGTGGGTGCCCTGCTCTGGCTGACCGCCGGGTTTCTGCCCTCGTGCAGCACCATTGAAACCCTTCGGCTGACGGCGCCAGACGGCGCTTTTGATCTGGTGGTCTTCTCGCGCACCTGCGGTCCCGATACCGGCCCCAACACCCAGGCAGCCCTGATCCCGGCGGGCGACAGCGTCCCCGAAGATGCGGCGAGCTTTGTCTCCATTGGCGCCGATGCCGATCTGGTGCCGCGCTGGGACGGTTTTGGCAATATTGTACTGAGCGTGCCCGGCACCGCAAAGATCTATCGGCAGGACGACAGCGTCGCCGGCATCGCCGTCGTCTATCGCTGATCAGTCTGGCTGGCCGCGCCCGGTGATCTGCCGCAGCAATGCGGTTTCCTCGACACGGTAGGGCTTGCCATCCGTGTGGAATACATCGTGGAACCACGGGTCAGGCGGCGCATCCAGATAGGACCGGGTCCAGCTATCCCATGGATAGAGCGTCTGCGACCGTCCGGCTACGAGTCCCCAGCAATAGCTGGCGATTCGCTCCCGTTTGGCGATCGGCAGGATGCCCTCGAACGTGCTGCCCGGCGTGCGCGCCATGAACTCGGTCAGGAACAGGGGGCGGTCTCTGGGCAACTCCCGCAGCTTGGTCTCAAAACGCTCCGGCACCTGATAGTCGTGAAAACTCACGACGTCGGAATTCTCGATCTGGATGCGCGCATGAGGATCGTCATAGAGCGTTCGACCGGTCCAGACACCCGAGGTCAGCGGCTGGCTCGGCCCGGCATTGCGCGCCCAGTCAAAAACCTGCGGCAGCAATTGGCTGACGAGCTCTACTTTATTGTCCAGCTCGTCAAAGCGCCCGCCATTGAGATTGCTGGGCTCGTTCCATACGTCCCACACCAGCACCCGCTCATCATTGGCAAACGTGCCGACCACACCCTCAACATAGTCCTGAAGTCGACCATACTGGCTTGGGTCGGCCAGAGCACGTCCTGGCCCTTGTACCCATTGCGAATTGTGCACCGCCGGCACCGGCTCTGGTTGCGCCCCCAGCCTCACGTCAGGGTTCCAGACCGAGTCGAACAGTACCAGCATAGTGCTGATGCCCATGCTGTCCGCGATATCGAGGTAGTGCCTGATCCGGTCGGTGAACGCGTCCTGATCGCACTGCCACAGCAGGTCATGCAGGAACACACGCATCGTGTTCATACCAATACCCGCTGCCCATTCGAGCTCGCGCTTGATCACTGCGGGGCTGAAAGTTTCCGCCTGCCACATCTCGAGGGGATTGGACGCTGTCGAGGGCACAAAATTGGCGCCCACCAGCCATGGCAGTTGGTCATACCATGCGTTCGCCCGCGCCGCGGTCCACCGGCCAGGAGCCAACCCGTTCGCCATGGGTCAACCAGCCTTGCTGCGCTGATACAGCCGCCAGGCCCAGCCAAACAGGCCAAACGAGAACATGATCAACAGCACACCGCCAAAGATCACTCCAATCGAGGCACTGAGCAGCGGAAAGAACAGAAACACCAGGCCCAAAAGCACATAGGAAACGCCCGACAACACCACCGGCCAGATCCGCGCATAATGTTCCCGCTCGCGCGTGATCACCACGATCTGCATGATCCCCACCACCAGCGCGGCAATACCCACCAGCGTTGCCATGAAAGTCACGGTGAAGATCGTTGCCAGCAGCGGGCTGATCAGGATCAAGATGCCCAGAACCAGCGAGAGCGCGTTCGACACCACGTCAAACCAGTAATTACCGCTCTTGCCACCACCGAATGTCAGGCTCCACAGTCCCAGCACGCCATCAATCAACAGCAGGATGCCGCCAGCCAGCACCAGAATGGTCAGTGCTTCCGTCGGCCATATCACCGCGTATAGCCCTGCCAGCAGCATGAAAATACCCCGCAGGGCAGTCGCCAGCGCAAAGCGTCTTCTCGTGTCATCCGATACCGTCATATGTGCCTCCCAAGCCGCAAAGCTGTTTGTCCCGCGCTCAACTGTAGCCGAGCCAGCGCCATTTCCAAGCATTGATCGTTGCAGCTTTTCTATAGGCGCACGAGCAATTTGTTGATTGCCGCATGTGCCGGCCTGTGGTTTGAGATGGCTTCAACCGAGGCCCGCCTTTGGCGGTCATGCGCCATGTTCTTGCCCCTGATTGCCCTGTTTCTGGCCGCCTTCGCCTTTGGCACGGCTGAATTCGTTATTGCGGGCGTTTTGCCCGAAGTGGCCACCGGGCTTAGCGTCACTATTCCCGTCGCAGGATATTTGATCACTGGCTACGCCATCGGCATCGCCATCGGTGGTCCCTTGCTGGCCGTGGCGACCAAGAAGATCGCCCGCAAAACACTGATTCTGGCGCTCGGCATCGTGTTCACCCTAGGCCAGATCTTGTGTGCCCTGGCCCCCAGCTTTGAATTGTTGATGGCCGCGCGCGTCATCGTCTCATTCGCCCATGGCACCTATTTCGGCATCGCTGCCATTGTTGCGGTCAGCCTTGTTCCCAAGGACAAACGCGGCTTTGCCGTCGCCCTGATCCTCTCAGGCCTGACCGTCTCCAACATTCTGGGCGTGCCGGGTGGCACGGCCATCGGCAATGCCCTGGGCTGGCGCGCAACGTTCTGGGCCGTAGGTGCCTTGGGGCTGGTGGCCACGCTCATCACTGCCGTCGCCCTGCCCCGCACTGCGGGTGCCTCGGCCACCACGGGCAGCTTTCGGCGCGAATTCAAGGCGCTCTGGCGCCAGCAGATCGTCACCTCGCTGATCATCGTCATTCTGGTGATGATCGGCCAGTACAGCCTGTTCACCTATATCGCCCCGCTGCTGCGTGAAGTCACAGGGCTGGACGTCAACACCGTGCCCTGGATCCTGCTATTGTATGGGGTGGGCTCGACAATAGGCGTGTTTATCGGTGGTCGGCTTGCCGACTGGAAGCTCATGCCCTCGCTCATCACCATCCTGGCCCTGCAGGTCGTTGCTTTCACCGCCCTGCATCTTGTCAGCCCCTATCCGCTAGCCATGGCCGTCACAGTGGTACTCTGGGGTGGCGTCAACTTTGCCTTTGGATCGCCGGTGCAGTCCCGTATTCTGGCGTGGGCTGGTGATGCACCAAATCTGGCATCCTCGCTCATTCCCACCGGCTTCAATATCGGCATCGCCATTGGTGCTGTCCTGGGCGCAACGGCTCTGGAGAACGGCTATGGCTACCGGGCCCTGCCCTTGCTCGGGGCTGGCGCTCTCGTCTTGGCGACACTGGTGGCCATCACATCACATTGGCTCGAGCTGCGCTCCACCGTCCAGGCACCTCAACCTGCTGGGTGAATTCGTGCCAACTTACGGTCAATGCTAACGATTTAGTCATTTGCCCGTGTCTCTTTCGCTCCAATCACGCATTACGTGATGACTGGCGAGGCCTATGGCCACTAGAGGGACGCGCAGTGATAGACAACGCCACTTTGCTTATTGCCATTGCTTTCTCAAGCGCGGCCCTGATGATCGCCTTGCTGATCAGCTGGCTCAATGCGCGTGAGGACAGCTATCTGATGAGCTGGGCCGCCGGCATGGCCTTTGTGGTCGTGGCCCTGGCCGTGCTGGGACTGCGCGATGGTCGTTATGACACTGCCATCCAGATCGGCGCGTTCTCACCGCTGCTCAGCGGCATGGCACTGATCCATCTGGGGTCGTTTCAGTTCGCCACGGCCAGTCAGCGCCGAACGCCAGCCCTGCTGCTTTGGCTGGCTGCCATGTTCAGCACCAATCTCACCTTTGTGCTCGGCTGGTCCGGCCCGGCAACAGCTCTTCTGAACATTTGGTGCGCCGTCTTCATCGCCCTTTCGGGGCGCTATTTCTGGCAGGCCAGACGCGAATCCCCGCTTCAGATGATCGTGTCGGTCGTGCTCTTCGGCTTGACCAGCCTGTCGTTCTTGGCCTGCGCCATCGCGCTGGTTGTCGAAGGCAATCTCGTGCTGTCAGCCCCCCCGAACAACTGGGCAGAGCGTTTCAATTCCATCATGGCAATTATAGGCCTGACCGGTCTGGGCGCCCTTGGTCTCACACTGAACCAGTCACGCGTCACCCGGCGACACCGCGACGAGGCGCAGACCGATGCCATGACGGGTCTGCTCAACCGGCGCGCCCTGTTTGATCGCTTTAGTCTCGGAGAGCTGCCTGAACAGACTGCGGTGCTGATGTTCGACATCGACCATTTTAAGCAGATCAACGATCAGCAGGGACATGGTGCCGGTGATGCCGTCATCCAGCATTTCGGCAACATCATGCAGCGCGGCGTTCGCAAGAACGACGTGATTGCAAGGATCGGGGGCGAGGAGTTCTGCGCCGTCCTGCCCAAGATGAGTATCGAGGAAGCACGCGCCATCGCCGAGCGCATTCGCGAAGATTTCGATCAGCACCCGGCGCGGCTGCTGGCCGAGAGTTTCCCCGCCACCGTCAGCGCCGGGGTCGCCATTGCCATGGCGGGCGAAACCTTCTCGGTCGTACTCAACCGCGCCGATACCGCCCTCTACAAAGCCAAACGCCAGGGCCGAAACCGCGTCGCCGGCAGCCCTGCGCGCAGCGTCGCCTGATCAGCCGGCCAGAGCCGCCCGTACCTTGCCGCTGGCCTTGCCGAAGTCGATCCGTCCAGGATAGTCAGCCTTGAGCTGACCGATGACCTTGCCCATGTCCTTTGGGCCTTCAGCACCGGTCGCGGCAATCGCTGCCACGATGGCAGCATCAACCTCTGCCTCGCTCAGTCCCTTGGGCAGAAACTCGTTGAGAATATCGATCTCTTCTTTTTCTACCGTCGCCAGATCAGCCCGGCCCGCCTGGGCGTAAATGGCGAAGCTCTCTTCGCGCTGCTTCACCATTTTCTGAACGATCGTCAGAATCTCTTCATTGGTGGCGGGGCCGCGATTCTCCTGCCGGATTGCGATATCCTTGTCCTTGATGGCAGACGTAATGGCCCGAAGCGTCGCGGTGCGGCGCTGATCGCGGGCTTTGAGCGCCGTCTTGAGACCTTCGCTGAACTCTTCGCGCATAGGGCCTGTTCCTCTTGTTGTGACTGTTTCTGCTCCCATATAGGCACATTCAAACCGCGCCGCCACTTGCGCCACCGCGATCAGGCTTCTAATAGGAGGCCTCAATCGACATCGTCGGACGCGTGGTCAGGAAAGTCGGAAGCTTTTCCGGTTTGGCTGCGCGAGCACCTGAAAACAATTTTGGAGGCCCACCGTGACCGGCTGGCAGCAATCCCCCGCGACCGCAGTTCTGATCCTCGCAGACGGTACGCGCCTGGAAGGCCGCGGAATCGGGGCCATCGGCCACGCCGCTGGCGAAGTCTGCTTCAATACCGCCATGACCGGCTATCAGGAAGTGCTGACCGATCCGTCCTATGCCGGACAGATCATCACCTTCACTTTCCCTCATATCGGCAATGTCGGCTCCAATGACGAAGACATCGAGACGGTCAACATGGCCGCGCTGTCCGGCGTCCGCGGCGTTGTGCTCAAGGCCGATATTACCAACCCGTCCAACTATCGTGCCGCTGAGAAGCTCGATGCCTGGCTCAAGAAGCGCAACATTATCGGCATCACCGGCATCGACACCCGCGAGTTGACTGCCCGCATCCGCGAGCATGGCATGCCCAATGGCGTCATCGCCCATGCCGGCGACGGCCAGTTTGACGAGCCGTCCATTGCAGCCGAACTCAAGGCCTTTCCCGGTCTTGAAGGTCTCGATCTGGCCAAGGAAGTCACCACGGCCCAGACCTATCACTGGGACCAGACCAGCTGGGTGTGGGACAAGGGCTACGGCACGCTCGATGAACCTGAGTTCCACGTCGTGGCTATCGACTTCGGCGCCAAGCGCAACATCCTGCGCTGCCTGGCCGATCAGGGCGCCAAGGTAACCGTTGTCCCCGCGACTGCGACCGCTGAAGAAGTCATGGCGCACAATCCAGATGGGATTTTCCTGTCCAACGGCCCCGGCGATCCAGCCGCGACCGGCAAATATGCCGTGCCCACCATTCAGACGCTGATGGAAACCGGCAAGCCGGTCTTTGGTATCTGCCTGGGGCATCAGCTGCTGGGTCTGGCGCTGGGCGCCACCACATCAAAGATGCATCAGGGCCACCACGGCGCCAATCATCCGGTCAAGGACCTGACCACCGGCAAGGTGGAAATCACCTCGATGAACCATGGCTTTGCTGTGGACAAGGCCAGTCTGCCCAAGGGCATTAGCGAGACGCACATCTCGCTGTTCGACCAGTCCAATGCGGGCCTGAGCGTTGATGGCAAGCCGATCTTTTCGGTGCAGTATCACCCCGAGGCCAGCCCCGGCCCGCGTGACAGCCACTATCTGTTCACCCGCTTCCTCAATCACGTCCGCGCCCAGAAGGGTCTCGAGCCAAAGCCCGAGCACGCTGCGCCAGCGGCCTGATGGATCAATTCGAAAGGGCGCCGCGAGGCGCCTTTTCTTTTAGCGCTGCCGCACCACTTCGAGCTGCGGCAACCCCGCTACCTCAAACCCGAGGTCGCGCGCCCTGATGCCCAGCGCTTCCGCGCCCAGATGAAGCTTGTACGGCGTCTCGGCAAAGCCCACGCCCGCTTCCAGAGCATCGCGGCGCAGCAGCACAAAGCTCTCCCCCACCCCATCCAGCGGCAGCACGGTGAATACCTTCTGCTCATTGAGATAAGCGCGATGCTCCGGATCACGCCGCAGCGCTCCCTCAGCGCCACCATCCTTGTAGAGCACCTTGAAGCTGCCTCCATGGCGGTAGCGGAATAGCTGCGGATCGGCATTCTGCCCTTGTCCATCCACGCAACTCGCCGCCACCACAGGCTGCCGCGCGGCCAGCATGCGCAGCAGCGCGTCGGTCGGCACATCACGAACACCGCCGTCCACCAACAGCACAAACTCGACCTCATCCGGTCGCGCCGCCAGCATAGCATTGAGCCCGCCGGCTTGTGCCTCCGTGAAATACCGCACCGACAACTTGTCTCGCGGATACTCCAGCGCCGCAATTGCCCGCTCTAGTTCGGGCGCCGGCGGCAACTCTCCCAGCCGAACCGCAATATGTATGTGAGGTCGCTCAGCTATCGGGACGAGCGACTGCTCAAAATAGGGCTCAATCGGATCAGGTATGACCGTGGCCGCCAGGGCACGGTGCTGCTGTTTGCGCAGCCACCATTTGATAGTCGTGGGTACCTGCAACACCTCAACCAGACGGTTGGCCCGCATATGCCACGGCACCCAGGTGGTCATCCACTTGTGCGACACCAGTCGCCCTGCTTCTGCGCCAATTACCGTACCCAGTTCGCCAACCATCTCGCGGACCAGCGCATCACTCCGCGTCCGTTTGCCATTCGACAGCAGCGGCGACCACACCTCAGGCAACAGAAACACAGGGCGCTGCGAAGGCTCCAGCCGCAGCAGCATCGCCGTTACCATTGAGGGCCCGGTGGCATAGAAAGTCTCCAGCCCCACCAGCTTGGGCAGTTCGGCATTGATTGTGCGCCACAGCGGGTGGTCGGCCACCGAGCCCATAAAGGCATTGGTGAACAGCAGCGGCACCCCTTGATGGATGCGATCAGGAAAGATGTGTTCCAGCGGCTCGATACCGACAAACGCCTCATGCTCAAGCAGGGGCGTTACTGCCTCAAACGGCTCGACATCGAGATCGGCATAGATCCCGCCCAGTTTTCCCAGCACCAGATAGCGAAACGCATCCGCCCGCTGGATCATTTTTGGATAGCTGTCATAGGTGGCCAGAAGCGCGGGATAGCTCTCCGCCACGAAGGCGCGCATGCTGTCATCAGTCCACAGCCGGATGTCCCAACCCGGATGCAACGCCTGCCATTTGGCATAATAGTCTGCCATTTCGCGGGGCAGCTCGGAGGTCTTCCAGGTGAAGTGCAGGAGACGCGGGATCATGAACACTCTGCTCGAACAGGAGGGATGACCGCAGCGCTATCGCTCGTCGCGCCGCTCGTGTCCACCCGTTCGCTCAGTCTGGCAGCCCGATCTTTTCCAGCCGACAGGTGCCGATGGCGGGAATGGCATAGCCAGCGTCAAACCACGCCTTGTTGAACGCTGCGGGTGCTGGCGCGAAATCGCGGGGCAACGCCATCTCAGCACGCGAAGGCACCCGGGTGACATCACCACCGCCAGCAAGCCCCGACGCGATCGCGTTGGCGGTTGCCGCATCGTCGAGCAGCATGTCGAGCCCAGCCCATTTGGTCGACGCTCCCGTATAGCAGGCGGCCTGTGCGCTCATACGCTGTTCGAGCACCACACGCGCCTCTGCCGAAAGGCCAGGCGCGCTAACAGTCTCGAACAGATCCTGGGCGTTCTGAACGTGGTGACCATAGGCCAGCCCGATCAGATAGGTCTGCGCCAGATGTCCCTGCGCGGGATAAGCCGCGACCAGATCCGCATAGGCGGCCATATCGACGTAGATCGTGCTGTTCTGTGGGCAGTAGAACGTCCCGATGCTTGATCCCGACAAGCCGCAGCCCAGCTCGCGGCTGCTTTCAACCATGCTCAGCGACACCGGCGGATAGAAGGCTGCTGCGCTGCGAAAGCCACGCTCCCAGAAACCATTGGTCTCGCGCGATACGGCATCCACCAGATCTTCCGGCGTTGCTTTGCCTGTCTCAAGGTCCGCAAGGGCGCTGAGGGGCGTATAGGGCAAGGGCTCGGCAACTTGTCCGGTCAGTACGGTGATCGGGTTGATCCCGAACACCATCACCACCACCACGCCGACGGCAAACACCCCCGAAAAGCCAAAGCGCCGCACATGCGGCATTACGCTATCAGGTATTCCCAGCACTGTTCCGCCCGTCAGTTCGTATCGTTACACATTGCCCGAGAACGTATCACAATCTCCGGGATTGCCAGAACGATAGCCGCGCTCAAACCAAGTTTTTCGCTGCGCCGAAGTACCGTGATTGAACGTCTTGGGCACCGCATAGCCCTGCATGCGCTTTTGCAGCGTATCATCGCCAATCTGGTTAGCCGCGTTCAGCGCCTCTTCAATATCGCCATTGTCCAGCAGGTCTTCCTGGCCGGCGTAATTGGCCCAAACGCCCGCATAGCAATCCGCCTGCAGCTCGACCCTCACCGAATAGGCATTGGCTTCTTCCTGGCTCAGGCTGGCGCGGCGACGGTTAAACTCGGGCAGCACGCCCGTAATGTTCTGAATGTGGTGCCCCACTTCATGGGCCAGCACATAGGCCTGGGCAAAATCCCCCGGCGCTCCGAACTGGTCACGCAACTGGTCGTAAAAGCTCAGATCGATGTAAACTTTTTGATCGCCGGGGCAGTAAAATGGCCCTGTCCGCGAATCGGCCGCGCCGCAGGCGGTGTTCACCTGATCGGTAAAAAGCACCACGGTCGGCTCCGGGTAATCCTGATTTTGTGCAGCGAAAACCTCGCCCCACAAGTCTTCGGTTTCCTTGACCACGACGCCGACAAAGTCGCGCATTTCAGAAGGTTCGCCGCTCGCGGGTGCCTGAGCCGATGAACTGGACGAAGTGCTGGCGTTCCTCATCAACATGTCGACAGGGTTCTGCCCCGTCACAAGCCAGATGATACCCAACACGGCAATAATGCCGATCAGGCTGCCCATGCCGCCGCGACCACCCCGACCGCCACCGGTGGGCATACGGAACCCACCCCCACTGCTTCGTCCAAACGGGCTGCCACCAAATCCGCCGCCACCCTGGCCGCGACGGTCATCAATATTGGAGCTCTGCTGCCGGCCGCGCCATTTCATGGTGGTCTCATCTCCCGTTGAGCATTCTTCCTAGCAACAAGGGGCCGCAATGCAAACAGTTCCACCTCCCCGCGAATTGCGCGTCCAATGCCGATCGCCCTCCCATGCCATCAGGGGTGGCTCAGCGGGCCGCACAACCCCGACGCCTGGTCGCTGTCACAAATTGACCGGGTGATCAAAAATCCATACCGTCACCCTCCAGCCGTCATTCAAGCGTCACCTCAGGGCGGCATGAGCATGCTCGCTCCTTCGGGAGCGCCACGCGCCGGACATTGCTCCGGTTTTCGGGAGCGCTACGCCCCCGAAATGTCCAGTTCATCACGTGAACGCTTCAGGGAGACGATCAATGAATTTCTTGCCCAAGATTTCGCGGCGCACATTCCTCGCTGGTTCGGCGAGCGTAGGAGCCCTCGCCGCCATGCACCCCTTCGCCGCCATGGCCCAGGCCAATCAGGCCCATTTGCGCATTCTTGAAACCACCGACCTGCACGTCGCGGTATTCGCCTATGACTATTATGCGGACGCCCCCAACAACACGATGGGCCTGGCCCGCACCGCATCGATCATCGAGTCGATCCGTGCTGAGGCTGGCAACTCCATGCTCATCGACAATGGTGACATCATCCAGGGCAACCCGATGGGCGATTACATGGCCTATGAAAAGGGCCTCGACGGCAATGTGCACCCCGTCATCGCCGCCATGAACACGCTAGGTTATGAAGCCGCAACGCTCGGCAATCACGAGTTCAACTACGGTCTGGAATATCTCGACAAGGCCCTCCAAGGCGCGCAGTTCCCCTTCGTTTCAGCCAATCTCGTGCGCGGCGAGCTGGCCGCAGACCCGCTCAGCGACGATACCTACATCAAGCCCTATATGATCGTGGATAAGGAGCTGACCGACGGCTCTGGTGCCACCAAGACCATCAAGGTTGGCCTGATCGGCTTCCTGCCGCCCCAGATCATGACATGGGACGCCACCCATCTCAGCGGCAAGGTCAATACGCGCGACATCATTGAGACGGCTCAGGCCTACATCCCCAAAATGCGCGAAGAGGGTGCCGACATCATCGTCGCCCTGTCACATTCCGGTATTGATGCCGATCAGGGGCCCGGCGCCGAGAACGCCTCGCTGCAGCTGGCCGCCGTTGATGGCATCGACGTTGTGCTGACCGGCCATCATCATCGCGTCTTTCCCGGCCCCGATTATGAGGGCCTTGAAGGCGCCGACACCGAAGCTGGCACGCTCAATGGCAAGCCTGCCGTCATGGCCGGCTTCTGGGGCAGCCATATGGGCCTGATCGATCTGCTGCTTGAGCAGGATGCCGACGGCAAATGGGTCATTGTCTCGCACACCTCCGAGGCGCGTCCAATCTCCGAGCGTGTCGATGGCAAGGTCAATCCACTGGTCGAGGACGATGCCGAGGTCGTGGCCGCCGCGGAAGCTGAGCACACCGAAACCCTCGACTATATCCGCCGCGCAGTCGGCGAAACCGCCGCCCCGCTCTTCTCCTACTTCGCGCTCGTTGCCGATGATCCGTCGGTACAGATCGTCAGCCAGGCCCAGACCTGGTACATCACCCAGATGATGAAGGGCACCGAGTGGGAAGGGCTGCCCATCCTCTCGGCCGCAGCCCCCTTCAAGGCTGGTGGTCGTGGTGGTCCGGACTACTACACCGACGTTCCGGTCGGCCCGGTGGCCATCAAGAATGTGGCCGATCTCTACCTGTACCCCAACACCATTCAGGCCGTGGTCATTACCGGTGCTGACGTCAAGAACTGGCTGGAGCGTTCGGCCGGCATCTTCAATCAGATCGAGCCCGGCGCGGTTGATGCCGAGCTGATCAACAACGACTTCCCGTCCTACAATTTCGATGTGATCGACGGCGTCACCTACAAGATCGATCTGAGCCAACCATCGCGCTTTTCGCCGGATGGGAAGGAAGAGCCCAATCCCGACGCCAGCCGCATTGTCGACCTGATGTTTGATGGAAAGCCCATCGATCCGGCCGCCAAGTTTGTCGTCGCGACCAATAATTATCGCGCCGGTGGCGGCGGCACATTCCCCGGCATCGGCCAGGATGTGATTGTCTTTAAGGGCCCAGACACCAATCGTGACATCATCGTCCGCTACATCGTCGAAAAAGGCACAATCAATCCAAAGGCCGACAGCAATTGGTCGCTCGCCCCGATGGACGGCACCACGGTGCTGTTTGCCACCGGACCCAAGGCGGCCGATCTGGTTGACGACGTCAGCGCCATCAAGATTGAGGCCACGGGCGAAACCAACCAGGACGGCTTCGGGCTGTACCGCATCACCCTTTAGGGCCTGACGCATGGCAATTTGGTGAGGGGGTCGCTATGGCTCCCTCATTGCTTTTGACGGAGACAACATATGGCCCGCTTGCTGCTGTTGGTATTGCTGACGCTGTTGGTGACACCTGCACGCGCCGAAGTGCCCCTGAGCGGCACCTTCACTGCCAGCCAGGCCTGCCCCGCGCTGCAGTCGATCCGCAAACAGACCAATCCGGGCAATATCCTCACCCACCCCGGCAACGCCTACGAACTACTCGCCGCCAATGCAGACCGCGCCACGCATTACTGGATCATCGTGCCCGACGCGCAGCCCAAGCAGCGCTGGGTCGCGATCGAGTGTGGCAGTCGCTCAGGCGCTGCGGGCAGTCAGGCAACCGGGCACACCGCTGGCACCACCGCCCCGGCCTATCGCGGTACGCAATATGTGCTGGCCATCAACTGGCAACCTGCCTTCTGCGAAATCAGTTCGCGCAAACCCGAATGCGGGAGCCAGACCACAGACAGTTTTGAAGCAACTCACTTCACCCTGCACGGTCTGTGGCCCCAGCCGCGCAACAACGAGTACTGCGATGTCTCGCGCGACGATCAATGGGCCAGCCAGAACGGCCGCTGGCGCGACCTCCCCGCCATCCCCCTGAGCGATGGACTTCGCCGCGATCTCGACACGGCAATGCCCGGCACCATGTCCGCGCTGGACCGCCACGAATGGACCAAGCACGGCACCTGCTATGGCACCTCGCAGGAAGAATACTTCGCCGACTCCCTCGATCTGCTCCTGGCCATCAACACTTCTGCGGTTGCCGAGCTTTTCGCGGCCAATATCGGCAAGAAGGTCACCTTGCGCCAGATCCGCACCGCTTTCGATCAGGCCTTTGGTCCCGGCTCTGGCGAGCGTGTCAGCATGGACTGCGCAGCTGACGGCAACCGCACCATCATCACCGAACTTACCATTGCTCTGACAGGCACGATCAATGGGCCCGATGACCTGTCAGCCCTGCTCGCGGCCGCAAGCCCCGCATCTGGCGGCTGCTCCTCTGGCATGGTCGACCCCGTCGGCCTGCGCTAGACGCCCAGATCACCGTCAAGACGTTCCCGCAAGCGATGCAGTCCGTCGCGGAGCGTATCAATGGCCTCGCGCTCGCCATCCAGCGCCGCCCCGACTGCCAGCGGAATGGCCAGAGCCTTCTCGCGCAGTGCCCGGCCTTCGGTGGTCAGAAACACACGCACCTGCCGCTCGTCGTTCTCATCGCGCTCTCGCCGCACCAAGCCACGCCCCTCAAGGCGTTTGACCAGTGGCGTGATCGTCCCTGAATCCAGGAACAACTTATCCCCGAGCCCTTTGACCGTGAGACCATCCGCTTCCCAGAGTACCAGGAACACCAGATATTGCGGATAGGTCAGCCCTAGCCCATCCAGCCGCGGTTTGTAAAAACGCGTAAATGCATGCCCTGCCGCGTAAACGGCAAAGCACAGCATGGAATCGAGTTTGAGGGGATCTTGCTGAAGCGCCATGGGGATCACCGGTTGAACATAGTTTCAAACTAGCACGAATTTATCTATTGCGCACAATTAAATTGCACACTATCTAAACGGGAATGATTTCACCTTCAAAGGAAGCCATCCCATGATCAAGTCTGCCATCTATACCGCTCACGCCACCTCCACGGGCGGCCGCACGGGCACGAGCAAGACCAATGACGAGCGCCTTTCTGTCACCCTCGACACGCCTAAGGAAATGGGCGGGAATGGCGGACCCGGCACCAATCCGGAGCAGCTCTTTGCCGCAGGTTATTCCGCCTGCTTCCTGGGCGCATTGAAGGCCGTCGCCCGAGGCGAAAAGGTCAAGATCGCCGACGAGACCAGCATCGATGCGGCTGTCGACTTCGGCGAACTGGCTGAAGGTGTGGGCTATGGTATCGCCGTTGAACTCAAGATCACCTTGCCGGGCGTCGAGCACGATGCGGCAGTTGCACTGGTCGAGAAGGCCCATCAGGTTTGCCCCTATTCCAATGCCACACGCGGCAATATCGACGTCAGACTGACCGTCGTCTAAACTTTTGACTAACCATAAATCTACCGCTGTCGGGTCGTCGACCCGGCAGCAGTAACGTCTGATGATGGCGGTGCGAATAGACTGGAGAAGTCTTCGCGAGGCAGCATGGCCATCAGCTCTGACTACCCACGACCGATCAACGTCAACGGATATGTCTGCCGCAATTGCGACGACGTATCGGACGCCAGGAAATTCATCGACCCTCGAGCGCCAAAAGGTGTTGCGCCAATTGAGGACGAAGCCGTGCGCTTCGGTGGCACACTGGCGCAACGGACCGATAGATCCGGCGCTGAAGCAGCCCAATCACCGCGCCAATTGGTTGATCGCCTTGCCTAAAACAAAAGAGCGCCCTCCTCAGAGAGCGCTCTTGATCGCGAGGATGGGGCCGGGCTTACTGCCCGTCTGGTACCACATCGACATTGACGGCTGGCACGTCGACATCGACCGAGCCACTGCCACCATTTCCGTTGAAGAACAGGAAGTACCCGCCCACGATGATCAGCAGGGCAAGGACGATAGCGATGATCGCCCCACCACCGCCGCCACGGTTCACAACCACTGTCTCTCGTTCAACCGGTGCCATGAGCAAATCTCCATTTTTGATTGCCATAACAACGGCTGGTGCCCCCATGCGGTTCCGCCGCACCGCTGACCTCTACAAAACCTCGCGTTTTGGCTTCTGGGATTCACCACGGTGAAAGGGCTCTTGGACTAGGCTCAGGCCAACCCTCAGCCGGATACCCTTGATGACCGCCCCTGCCCTTGCCATCACCAGCCTGACCAAGAGCTTTGACCGCCCCGTCGTCAATGCACTGGACCTGACCGTCCGCGCCGGAGAGTTCTACGCCCTGCTCGGACCCAATGGGGCCGGCAAGACCACTATTCTGCGCATGGTTGCGGGGCTGCTGCAGCCCGATGCTGGCGAAATCGAGATCTTTGGCATCAACACCCTGCAGGACCCGATTGCCGCCAAACGCATCGTCGCATGGGTGTCCGACGAGCCCATGGTCTATGACCGGCTTACCCCGCTGGAATACCTCGAATTCGTCGCCGGCCTCTGGCAGATCGACGCTACTGCAGCCCGCACCAAGGCCGATGAGCTGATCGATTGGCTCGGCTTGCGCCCTCATGCGAACGAGCTGTGCGGCGGCTTCTCCAAAGGCATGATGCAAAAGGTCGCCCTGGCCGGAGCGCTGGTGCACGACCCCAAGCTGATAATTCTGGACGAACCGCTGACTGGTCTCGACGCCGGCTCGGCCCGTCAGGTCAAGGACGTGCTGCTCGGCAAGGTTCGCGACGGCATTACCGTCATCATGACCACCCACATCCTTGAAGTCGCCGAACGCATGGCCGAACGCATCGGCGTCATCACCAATGGCAAACTGATCGCTGAAGGAACACTGGCCGAACTGCGCACCCGCATTGGTCGTGAGTCCAGTCTCGAAGATATCTTTCTCGACTTGGTCGCCCAAGGTAGCGCCGCCGCATGACCATGGCGCCCGCTTCCCTGCCATGGTTTGCCCGCCACGAGCTCACTCTTGCATGGCGCGAATGGCACGCCATGATGACCGGCGGTCGCCGCGCCCGCGGCATCGGTCTTGCCATTTTTCTAGTGATCGTCATGCTCCTGCTGCATCTGCTGGCCTTCGGCTTAGTCGCACCTTGGGTGAAAACCGCCATTGTGCTCGACAAGGGCACGCTGGTCCTGGTCACGGGAACTGGGCTGCTGTTCTGGACGGTGATGCTCTCCCAAGCGTTGGAATCGATCACTCGCGTCTATTACGCGCGATCGGATCTGGATCTGATCCTCTCCTCGCCCGCCTCTTCCCAACGCCTCTTCACCATACGCACCGCTGCGGTCGCGCTGACAACCATGGCGCTGACCGGCATGCTCGCCAGCCCGTTGATCAACATGCTGGCCATTCTCGACGGCGCTCATTGGCTGGCCGCCTATGCGGTCGTCGCGGCTCTGGGTGCTTTGGCAACGGCGATCTCGCTGGCGATAACCATGGCATTGTTCCAGTTTGTTGGCCCCAAGCGGACCCGCCTGATTGCCCAGATCGTGGCCGCTGTCGTTGGCGCAGGCTTTGTCATCGGCGTCCAGGCAGCCGCCATTATTTATTATGGCAACATGTCCCGCTTTACCCTGCTGCAGTCCGCAGAACTCATTGCAGCAGCGCCCGCAGCCGACAGTCCATTCTGGCTGCCTGCGCATGCCTTGCTTGGCGATCCGCTTTCGCTGACCACCTTGCTCGCTGTTGGTGTTGGTGCGCTCATCATGATGATCGTCCTGACGGCCTCGAGCTATGGCCATCACGCCATTTCGGCAGCGGGTCTCAGCCACATACGGAGCCAGCGCCGACCATCGCGCCGTAGCTTCAAGCCTGCCACCACGCGTCAGACCCTGCGTCGCAAGGAATGGCGCCTGTTGCAGCGCGCCCCCTGGTTGCTGTCGCAGACGCTGATGCAGATCCTCTATCTGGTGCCGCCAGCGCTACTGCTCTGGATGAATTTTGGCAACAGCGCCGGGGCATTCGTCGTGGTTGTCCCGGTACTGGTCATGGCCTCAGGCCAACTCGCCGGAGGTCTGGCCTGGCTCGCAATATCGGGAGAGGACGCTCACGATCTGGTTGTCACGGCGCCCGTGACACCAGGCACCGTACTGATCGCAAAGATCGAGGCGGTACTGATCGTCATCGCACTGGTGCTGGCCCCGCTTTTGTTGTTGCTAGCCTTCGCCTCGCCCCGTATGGCTCTGATTGCAGCAATATGCGCCATGTTGTCGGCCGGTTCTGCCACCGCCATCCAGCTTTGGTTTCGCGTGGTCGCCAAGCGTTCAATGTTTCGCAGGCGACAGGTCGCGTCGCGGGCAGCCACGCTTAGCGAGGCGTTTGCTTCCATCATGTGGGCCGCCACTGGCGCTCTGCTGGCTGCCGGCTCCTGGCTTGCTCTCGGCCCTGCTTTCATCGCAGTTTTGGTACTCTGTCTGGCGAAACTGATCAGCCCAAAACGGCGCTGATCTTACCAACTGGGATGCCATGAGCACGTTACAGCTTCGCGACGCCACGCCCGACGATATTCCAGTGATGCTGACGCTCAGCCACGCTGGTGACGCGCGCGGCGCCAACACACCGCCTTTGCACCCTGCCACTTTCAGCGACCCGCGCTATCGATCCGCCTTCGACGAAATCACCGCAGACCCCAGTCACCGGCTGATCGTGGCTGAAATTAATGGTGAGATCATCGGCACGCTGCAGATCAGCTACATCCCCGGCTTGCCCAATTTGGGCATGAAGCGCGGAATGCTGGAAAACGTACACGTCCGTGCCGACCACAGGGGCAGCGGATATGGCAAGGCCATGGTGGAGTGGGCAATTGCCCAATGCCGCCAAGTTGGCTGCGGCAGCGTCCAGCTTACCTCAAACAAGGTCCGGTCGGACGCCCACCGCTTCTACGCCAGATTGGGCTTTGTGGCGACGCATGAAGGCTTCAAGCTAAAGCTCTAGCTGAGCGCTGCGAGCCCCAGAAAGGCCATTGCCAGCACAATGACGATACCGACAAGCATGATGCCAAAGACGATCTTGGCCAGAAAAGCTGCACCCGCTGCCAAGCCGGAAAACCCGAGCAGGCCCGACACTGCGGCGATGATGATGAGCAAGATGAGAAGTTTGAGCATGAACATGCCTCCTTTTGACGCTACATGCACAACGGCCCATCATGGCCTCGCGTTCCACAACCGACACGCAGGACCGGCGCCACGTCGAGGAGAGCACATGGCTGAGACCGGCACCAAGCCTCGCACCAAAAGCGTTCCCAAGACCGCAAAGCCGCCTTTGCACAAGGTCATTTTGGTCAATGACGATTTCACACCACGCGAGTTTGTGGTGCGCCTGCTCAAGGCTGAATTCCGTGTGCCCGAAGCCCAGGCGGCCGTCATTATGCTGACCGCACACACCAAGGGGGCGTGCGTGGTGGCAGTGTTCACAAAAGAGATCGCCGAAGAGAAGGCCAACCGGGCAACCGAACTCGCCCGCAGTCAGGGCTTCCCCCTGCTGTTCACCACCGAACCTGAAGAATAGTGGCGCCTAAAAGCCCATATTGCTGGGCACTGGCGGCGGTTCGTTGAGCACGGTTATCTTGATGCGCTCATTGGCAGCCTGATAAGGGTCATTGGGGAAAAACGGATCTGCTGTCGACTTGCCAGTGACTGCGTTGATGCGATCATCAGACAGGCCGAACTCACCCAGCAATGCCCGCACCACATTGGCCCGGTCACTCGATAGCTCCCACGCGCCATATCGGGGATTACTATAAGTCCCACCGGCGGCGGTGTGGCCCGAAATGGTGATCTGGTTAGACAGTTTCTGCAAGATGGGACCGAGTGCAGCAATGGCCTGCCGCGCCTCTTCGGTCGGATATTTCGAGCCCTCGGGGAACATTGGACGACCGGACTGATCCACGATCTGGATGTTCAGGCCTTCTTCGTCAATTTCGAGCAGCAGATTGTCCTGAACGTTGGTGATATCAGGCAGCTCCTGCCAGGCCTGCCGAATACTGGCAGCGGCACTGTGGAACTCACGTTCATTCTCGGCCTTGAGTTCGGCATTGGCCTTGCCATCCAGAGCTGCTTCATCGCCCTGAACGCCATCGCGCCCACCATTATCCGAGCTGGGCGCGCCATGGCTTTGTGCTTCCGGCGCGATGGTCACATCACGCATGCCCTCAATGGCCGAACCGGCCATCTTGGCACCGCTGGTATCCAGTGCAGTGCCACCCATCATGCCGCCCGACCCGCTGGTCGACAGCGACACATTGGCCGGTGCGAAATAGTCAGCCAGGCCTTCTTTTTGCTCGGGCGTGGTCATGCTGATCAGCCAGAGCAACAGGAAGAAGGCCATCATCGCCGTCACAAAGTCGGCATAGGCAATCTTCCAGGCGCCACCATGGTGACCATGGGCGGCCTTCTTGACCTTTTTGATGATGATGGGCTGATCGTAACCGGCCATGATTCTGGAACGCTCTCAGACTTAGGTTGCCGCAGGCATGTTGGAGACGACTTCGTCGATCTCGGCAAAGCTGGGCCGATCCTCGGACATCAGTGCCTTGCGGGCGAACTCCACAGCCATCACGGGCACCTGCCCGGAAATGTGGGCCAGCATACCGGCCTTCAGCGACAGGAAGTATTTCGATTCAGACTCGTAGATATTCTTCAGCGACTGAGCCATCGGACCAAAAAAACCATAGGCCACGAACACGCCAAAGAACGTACCCACCAGAGCGCCACCAATCATGTGACCCAGCACTTCGGGGGGCTCGGCGATGGAGCCCATGGTCTTGATCACGCCAAGCACAGCGGCCACGATGCCGAGAGCGGGGGTACCGTCGGCCAGTGCCTGAACAGCGCCGATCAATCGGTGCTGTTCCTGATGATGGGTTTCGAGTTCCTCATCCATCAATGCTTCCATCTCGTGCACATTGTTGGAGCCCAGCGTCACCATACGCAGGTAATCGCAGACGAATTCCACTGCGTGATGGTTGCCGGCAAAGGTTGGGAACCGGGCGAACAGCGTTGACTCATGCGGGTTTTCGATATGCGGCTCAAGCGCCAGAATGCCCTTGGCCTGCACCAGCTTGTAGAGCGCGAACTGCATGCCCAGCAGCTCGACATACGCCGCCTTGTTGTACTTGGAGCCTTTGATCAACGTGCCCATGGCGCCCATGGTGCCCTTGATGATCGGGCCGGTATTGCCGATGATGAATGCCCCGATGGCAGCACCAAGAATGATTACGAATTCCCAAGGCTGCCACAGGACTTCAAGATGTCCGCCCAGCGCCGCGTAACCACCGAAAACGCAACCAAAGACAACAATGATACCAATAATGAGGCGCATGCACCGAACTTCCGCTTTGATAATTCATCAATAGCCACTTCAGCCAACGCCGCTGAAATCGCCCGACAAACCCGCGACATCTGTCTTGGAGCCCAAAAGTGACTCCGCCAGTCGCACTATCGGCGCTCTATGCTTAACAGCCGGTGTATTCGTTGCAGATCGCCAAACTGTTATGGTCACTCCCATTTTTCGTTGATGTAGCAGATCCCCGCCCAACCAGAATGGCAGCGGTGTCCATGGCGTTGATTTCGCTATTGCGTAGTCCCGGAACGGGTGCCCGTTCAATCAGACCAGAGGTCGCATCGCGAACTCTCTAGCCAGGCTTGCGCGCCACCAGGAACACCGCTTTGCCCTTGCCGGGCTGGTATTCCTCCTCAATCATGAATCCAGCGCGATGCTGGCTCTCGATCAAGTCGACCTTGGTCATCACATCCAGATGCGGCAGTAGTCCCATCGCCTTGCCGATCGGCCCGACAAGCTTGAAGAACGCCATGGTGTCGCCGATACAGACTGTGCTCGACACGAACAGCCCGCCGGGTTTGAGCATGGCAAACACCTTGTTGAGCGCGGCATCCCGATCTTCCAGCAAATGCAGGATGCTCAGCCCCAGCACCATGTCATAGGCCTCGGGGACAACAGGCATTGTATCAATGGCGGCTACCTCGAAGTCGATATTGCTAACGCCCGCAGCGACAGCCTTGTCCTGCGCAATGGCAATCATTGCTTCAGAGAAATCGGTGGCCCTGACATGCTTGACCAATGGTGCGTGCGTTATGGCCGTACTGCCCGTGCCGCAGCCAAACTCCATCAGCACCATCTCTGGATGAAAGTAGCGCTGCGTAGTTTTGAGTTTGTGCTGATAGGCCGCTTCGTCGCCGATGGGCTGACGCGCATAGCGCTCGGCCATTTTGTTCCAGAACCGACTAGGATCACCCATAACCACTCCACTCGCTTTGACGCTGACCATCGGCAAGCTCGCATATTCGCAGAATGCGGTGAATTGCCAAAATTTGCAGCCGGCTTATACATTCATGCATGAACGACCCAATGCCGATGCCGGACTGGAATCATATCCGCGCCTTTTTGACCACGGTTGAACAAGGTTCGCTGTCCGCTGCCGCGCGCACGCTCGGCCTGACCCAGCCGACATTGAGCCGTCAGGTTGCCGCCTTGGAAGCCGATCTGGGGGTATTGCTGTTCGAACGGATCGGCCGATCACTTTCCCTGACAGGGGCCGGACAGGAACTGCTGGTATCGGTCCGGGCCATGGGGCAGGCAGCGCATGGCTTGTCACTGGCCGCTTCGGGGCAGTCTCAGTCGGTCGATGGCCTTGTGCGCATCGCCGCCATGGACGTAATTGCCACCTATGTGCTGCCCGACGTGTTCAAGCGCTTGCAAAAACTCGCGCCCAAGCTGCAATTCGAAATCGTCGCGTCGAACTCGATCAGCGACCTGATGCGCCGTGAAGCTGATATCGCCATTCGCCATATCGCACCCGCCCAGCCCGAACTGATCTCGCACCAATGCCCGGATTTCAGCGCCCATCTATACGCAGCCACGAGCTATCTCGACCGCTATGGGCGCCCCACTGACTTTGCCGATGTGCGAGACGCCCGCTTCATTGGCTTTGCCAATGCGGGGGACCTGCTCCCCGAACTCATCGCGCGCGGTCTGCCGGTGACCAGCGACAATTTTGGATGGCAAACCAGTAGTGCCGCCATCGCCTGGCAATTGGTGCGTGAGGGTCTGGGTATCGGCCTGATGGGCAAGATGATCGCTGACCGCACGCCTGATGTCGAAATGGTCCTCCCCGCCTTCACCCCGATCCCCGCGCCCATCTGGCTCACCACTCATCGCGAACTCCATACCAGCCGCAGGATCCGCCTGGTGTTCGATGTCTTGGTGGAGATGCTGGGGTGAGCATGATGCCGCGCCAGGGCCGGGCATGGCTACGCCGAACCGCTCCGTGCAAGCGCGATAAGCAAACCTTCCCCATTCAATCGCCGCGCCCCCTTCCCTTTCTTGGTCATCTCCATTAGACAGCCCACTTAACCACCCCGTCCAAGCCTTCCCCATGCGTCGCAACGTCAAGTTGTTGTGCCCAAGTGGTGCGGGTGGCCTGAGCCCGGGTGATTCTGCCTCGCCCGGCCCCTGCGTCCTAGAGCCGAGCGAGCACCATGCCAAAACGTACCGACATCAAATCGATCCTCATTATCGGTGCGGGTCCGATCATTATTGGTCAGGCATGTGAGTTCGACTATTCGGGCACTCAGGCGTGCAAGGCGCTCAAGGAAGAGGGCTACCGGATCATTCTGGTGAACTCCAATCCGGCCACGATCATGACCGACCCCGATCTGGCCGACGCCACCTATATGGAACCGATCACCCCCGAAGTGGTCGCCAAGATCATCGAGAAGGAGCGCCCCGACGCGCTGCTGCCCACCATGGGCGGTCAGACCGCACTGAACTGCGCGCTCTCGCTGCGCAAGATGGGCATCCTCGAGAAGTACAATGTCGAGATGATCGGCGCGACTGCCGAGGCTATCGACAAGGCTGAAGACCGCGAACTGTTCCGCGACGCCATGAAGAAGATCGGGCTCGAAACACCTCGCTCCATGCTCGCACACAATACCATCGAGGCCCTTCAGGCCCTCGAAGTGATCGGCCTGCCTTGCATTATTCGCCCCAGCTTTACCTTGGGCGGCACCGGTGGCGGCATCGCCTATAACCGCGAAGAATACCTCAATATCTGCGAGAGCGGCATTGATGCCTCGCCGACCAATGAGGTTCTGGTTGAGGAAAGCGTACTCGGCTGGAAAGAGTACGAAATGGAGGTCGTTCGCGACAAGAACGACAACTGCATCATCATCTGCTCGATCGAGAACATCGATCCCATGGGCGTTCACACCGGTGACTCCATCACTGTCGCGCCCGCCCTGACGCTGACTGACAAGGAATACCAGATCATGCGCGATGCCAGCCTGGCTGTGCTGCGCGAGATCGGCGTCGAGACCGGCGGCTCAAATGTGCAGTTCGGCATCAACCCGGCCGATGGCCGCATGGTGGTGATCGAGATGAACCCGCGCGTGTCGCGCTCCTCGGCTCTGGCGTCCAAAGCCACCGGCTTCCCCATCGCCAAGGTGGCTGCGCGTCTGGCCGTGGGTTACACGCTTGATGAATTGGACAACGACATCACCGGCGGCATGACCCCCGCCTCGTTCGAGCCATCGATCGACTATGTCGTGGTTAAGATCCCGCGTTTTGCGTTCGAAAAATTCCCTGGCGCCGACAACCGCCTGACCACCGCCATGAAGTCGGTGGGCGAGGCCATGGCCATCGGCCGCACCTTCCAGGAGAGCCTGCAAAAGGCGCTGCGCTCGCTTGAAACCGGCCTGACCGGTCTGAACGAAATCGGCATTCCCGGCCTGGGTGAAGGCGAAGACAAGAATGCCATCAAGGCAGCGCTCGGCACGCCGACGCCAGACCGTCTGCTGCATGTCGCCGAAGCCATGCGCCTCGGTATGAGCCTTGAAGACATCCATGACGCCTGCAAGATCGACCCTTGGTTCCTCGAGCAGATGAAGGGCATCGTCGACACCGAGAACAAGGTGCGCGAATTCGGCCTGCCACAGGACACAGAGAACCTGCGCTCGCTCAAGGCCATGGGCTTCTCCGATGCGCGTCTGGCCCAGTTGGCCAACCTCAAGGCCTCCGATGTCCGCAAGCTGCGCCAGTCGCTCTCGGTACGCCCCGTCTATAAGCGTATCGACACCTCGGCTGCCGAATTCGCCTCGCCCACAGCCTATATGTACTCGACCTATGAAGCGCCATTCGCTGGCGCGGTGGCCGATGAATCCCGCCCCACCGACCGCAAGAAAGTGGTTATCCTGGGCGGTGGTCCAAACCGTATCGGTCAGGGCATCGAGTTCGACTATTGCTGCTGCCACGCCGCCTTCGCATTGGCCGATGCGGGCTATGAGACCATCATGGTCAACTGCAATCCCGAGACTGTCTCGACGGACTATGACACTTCCGACCGCCTCTATTTCGAGCCGCTGACGGAAGAAGACGTCATCGAAATCCTCGAAACAGAAAAACAGAACGGCACGCTGCATGGCGTGATCGTTCAGTTCGGCGGTCAGACCCCGCTGAACCTGGCCGAAGCCGTCCAGAAGGCCGGCGTGCCGATCCTGGGCACCCAGCCCGATGCAATCGATCTGGCCGAAGACCGCGACCAGTTCATGAAGCTGCTCAACAAGCTTGAACTGACCCAGCCCAAGAACGGGATTGCCTACAGCCTGGAACAGGCGCGTCTGGTTGCAGAACGTCTGGGCTATCCGCTGGTGATCCGCCCCAGCTACGTGCTGGGCGGCCGCGCCATGGCCATCGTACACTCGGCCAACGAGTTCGAACGCTATGTGCAGGATACGCTGACGGGTCTGGTGCCTCCGCACATTCTTCAGCGCTACCCCAATGACAAGACCGGCCAGATCAACTCGGTCCTGTCCGACAACCCATTGCTGTTTGATGCCTATCTTTCCGGCGCCACAGAAATTGACGTCGATGCCCTGTGCGATGGCAAGGACGTCTTCGTCGCTGGCATCATGGAGCACATCGAAGAGGCTGGCATTCACTCCGGCGACTCCGCCTGCTCGCTACCACCGCAGCATCTGAGCCCCGAAGTGATGGCCGAACTCAAGCGTCAGACCACCGAACTGGCTTTCGCGCTCAAGGTCGGCGGCCTGATGAATGTGCAGTACGCGCTCAAGGACGGCGTCATCTACCTGCTCGAAGTCAATCCGCGCGCAAGCCGCACCGTGCCTTTCGTCGCCAAGGTTATCGGCCAGCCCATCGCCAAGATTGCCAGCCGCATCATGGCCGGCGAGAGCCTGGCCAGCTTTGGCCTGGTGGAAAAGACCTTCAAGCATATCGCCGTCAAGGAAGCCGTGTTCCCGTTCAATCGCTTCCCCGGCGTCGATACCGTACTCGGCCCTGAAATGAAGTCGACTGGTGAAGTCATCGGCCTCGACACCAGCTTCGCCATGGCCTTCGCCAAGTCGCAAATGGGTGCCGGCTCCAAGGTGCCTCTGAGCGGCACGGCCTTCATTTCGGTACGTGATAGCGACAAGGAACTGATCGTCGACATGGCGCGCCATCTCGTCGAAGCCGGCTTCACCATTCTGGCGACCGGCGGCACGCAGCGCTATCTGGTCGACAACAACATTGCCGCCACCAAGATCAACAAGGTGCTCGAGGGCCGTCCGCACATCGTGGACTCCATGAAAAATGGTGGCGTACAGCTGGTGGTCAACACCACTGACGGCATGAAGTCGATCAGCGACAGTCGCGATATCCGTCGGACCGCCCTGTTCGCCAAGATCCCTTACTACACCACCATTGACGGAGCCTTGGCTGCCGTTGAAGGCATCGTGGCCTTCCGGGGCGGCAATCTCACCGTGCGCTCCCTGCAGAGCTACTTCGCCGACTAGAACTCTCAGGGCGTCGCTACACAAGCGATGCCCTGACTCTTTTCCGATCTAGCCGACAAATGCACTGCCCGCTTCAGCATCAAAGAACGCCCCAACCTGGGTAAGCGCGCTCTCGACGGCCTCATCGTCAACATCAAGATGGGTCACCCAGCGCTGATTGCCATAAAGGCCAGTAATGCCAACGCGGTGTCGGCCCAAATACTCGGTAAAGCGCTGACCAAGCGCAGCATCGGCATCGACAAACACGATATTGGTGTCGGGCATGGTAACCGTCAGCGCGGGATACGCGGCAAGCCCGGCGGCCAGCGTTCGTGCGCGGCGATGGTCCTCGACCAGTCGGTCGATATTGTGATTGAGCGCATAAAGTCCAGCCGCTGCCAGTATGCCCGACTGCCGCATCCCGCCACCCAGCATCTTGCGGTGCCGTCGTGCGGTATCGATCAGGTCCTGCCGCCCGACCAACACTGAACCCACCGGCGCGCCGAGCCCCTTGGACAGACAGATCGAGACACTGTCGAACGGCGCCGCAAACGCAGCGATATCCATGCCAAGCGCCACACAGGCATTGAACGCCCGCGCGCCATCCAGATGCAGACCCAGGTCGTGGCGTTGGGCAATATCGGCAACCTGCCCCATATAGCTGACCGGCAAGACCTTACCACCAAACGTGTTCTCCAGCGCGATCACCCGCGTTGTGGCGTAGTGATGGTCATCGGCCTTGATCGCCGCCTCGATGGCGTCCAGATCCATCGTGCCGTCGGCCTGATGCTCAATGGGCTGAGGCTGGATCGAGCCCAGCACTGCGGCACCACCTGCTTCATGTCTGTAGCAATGCGCATCCTGCCCGGCGATGAACTCGTCGCCGCGGCCACAATGGCTCATCAATGCCAGCAAATTGGATTGCGTGCCCGAGGGCACGAACAGTGCCGCATCCTTGCCCAGCATCGCTGCTATGCGGAGTTCCAGCTGTTTGACCGTAGGATCATCGCCGAACACGTCATCGCCCACCTCGGCCTCTGCCATCGCCTGGCGCATGGCCGCCGATGGTCTGGTCACGGTGTCGGAGCGAAAATCAAAGCGGATCGAAGTCATGGCAGGTTCCAGTTGTGCATACCGCCAGCTTAGCGGCATCCGCCCACCCCTGCCTACTGTCTAGGCTGCGACATCGCCGTCAGTACCCGCGCCGTCATTGGCCGCCAATGCCACGACTTCAGGCTTGCGCGCCACGACAAGCATGCCGTTGATCGGTGCGCCTCGATCCATGCGCAACACCACAGTCTCGAACCGCAACAATTGCAGTCCTGATGCTATGACTGCTGCCTGGGTTGCGGCCACGCCATGTGCGTAGCGCAGCGACGGCCGCAGAAACACGGCTTCGTCGCCATCATGGGCTTCCAGGGAAAATGCTACCAGCCCACCCGGCAACAGGGCGGGCACAAGCGCGGCCAGAACCGGCTCAAGTGCCCCGCAATAGATGAAAACGTCTGCCGCAGTCACCAGATCGGACTCGGCCTGGCGCGCACTGAGCGCTGCTACGAGCTCGGCCTTGTCGAGATTGTCGTAGATCTTCTTGCGAGCCGTTTCGGCGATCATGGCCGCCGAAATATCGATGCCTTCAAGATACCCCACCTTGTCACGGAGCTTCTGGCCCATCAGGCCGGTGCCACACCCAAGATCAAGACCGCGCTCAAACCGGGCAATGCCCAGCCGCGCCATCTCCTCGACAACAAGTGCATCAAGCATTTCAGGCACGCGATAGCCCAGCTTGCCAACCAACGACTTCTCGAATTTGGGTGCATACTGATCAAATAACGCCTCGACATAGCTGATCGCCGTCCCTTCGCCAGCCGGCCCGGCGCCATGCACCGCAAGCTTCAGACGGGCGCCAAACTGGCCACTATCGTCGAGCGCCTCCAGATGGCGCCACGCCGATATAGCCTCCGCGGTTCGTCCCAGCCGATCAAAGTAATCGCCGAGAACATCCCATCCGGCGGCCCAGTTCGGCGCCAGCTCTAGAGCCTGCTGCATAACCTCTGCGGCGGCCGCAAGCTCGCCATCTTCGGCCAGCATGCGTGCATAGCCAGCACGGCGATCGGCGATGGCATCGCCAGAAGAATAAGACGTCTTGGTCAAGACGATGTGATCTCTGAAGGGTTACCGGCCCAAATCGCCCGGCGCGCGGGGATTTGCGCCCATTTCGTCAGAAATGCAAGCGGCCCGATCACCGCAACGCCACCCGCGGCTTTGAGTTCAACGTTCCAGCGTCTCCCTTTTCCGCTATCATCAGGCGTCAGGTTCAGCGCGACGATGCTGGGTCGTGACACGGTGCCAAGGAAAAGCGTCCGGAGAGACCGGATGCCTAACCCATAGCGCACCAGCACCAGATTGCGAAAATTTGGTGTAAATACTTGACGATACGCCGTACCCACCTGACGAGAACAGTGTTCCCGCCGGGCTATTTGTCATACCTATACAGATATTGAACAGACCATATTTTGGCGCTAAGCTCCCGAGCATCGAATATTGCGGCCGACTGATCTGATTACGCGAAGTCTCATTCGCCTCTGCTGACGTCAATTTCCGATACTCGATATCACTAAGGGTCTCGGCCAATAGTGGACGAACCCGCCTACAGCAGACTGCACGAGGGAACGCGCATCATGGCAACTGGCACCGTAAAGTGGTTCAACGGCCAAAAAGGCTATGGCTTCATTCAACCGGACGAAGGCGGGGCGGACGTGTTCGTCCACATCTCAGCTGTGCAACGTTCTGGTTTGAACGGCCTGGATGAAGGCCAGAAGGTGAACTACGAAATCGTCAAGGACAAGCGGACGGGCAAGTCCGCAGCCGACGAGCTGACATCAGCCTGATCACTAGGCGATGAATAGGAAAAAGGGCGCGTCTGCTTGGAGGTGACGCGCCCTTTTTCATGACTGGTTCAATGCGGTCTAGATGCGGCCCAACTCTTCGGTGCGCTTGCGGGTAGCGCTCACCGTACGGTCCATCAGATCAGTCAGACCAGGCTCGCCCATCAGCACAGCCAGCCCTGCCGCTGTGGCGCCCTTGGGCGAGGTGACATTCTCGCGCAGCACGGTCGGTGACAGCGTACCGGCATCCATCAGTGCGGCAGCGCCGATGACGGTGCCTCGTGCTAGCTGCTCGGCAATCTCATCAGGAAGCCCCTGCCGCTTGCCGGCGGCCGCCAGCGCTTCAACCATATGGAATATATAGGCGGGACCGGAACCCGACACCGCAGTCAGACCATCAAGCTGGGCTTCTTCCTCAAGCCAGACAACCATCCCCGACGCCGACAGCAGCGCGTCCATCGACACGCGATCCTCGGCCGTCACGTCAGACCCGGGAACCACCCCGGTAATGCCCTTGCGCACCTGTACCGGTGTATTGGGCATGGTACGCATGACCCGCTGTGTGCCGGCCTTGCTGGCCAGACGCGCCAGATCGATCCCGGCCGCGATCGACACCACCAGCGTGTGTGGTGCAATCACCGGCGCCAGAGATTCAAGCACCTCGTCCATCACCTGCGGCTTGACCCCGACCACCAGGACATTTGGGGTCAGACCGCTCGCTTCGCTGTTCAGCGTCAGCCCGTAATCCTCAGCCAGATCCAGCAGCGCCTCGCCGGGCCGCGGGTGCACGATAATCAGATTGTTGGGCGGCAGCCCGGCATCAAGCCAACCACGCGCCAGGGCAACGCCCATCTTGCCGGCACCAACCAGCATGACGGGGCCAATTTTGCTCAGTGCGGCGTTCATGCTTCACCGACCGTTTCAAACATCACATGGCTCAGGGCATCGGCGGCTGTCTTGCCCGCCCAGACCACGAACTGGAACGCCTGATAGTATAGATCACAGCTATCGGTCGCCGAGCGCAGTAGCGCTTCACATTGCTGGGGCGACACATCGGCGCCCCCTGTCAGCAGATGCGAATTGCGGAACAGCACCACGCCTTCCTTGTTCCAGATATCGAAATGGCCAATCCACAACTGCTCATTGATCAGCGAAATCAACTGCTTGACCTCAGCGCGACGCCCTTCGGGCACCTTGAGATCGAACGCGCTGGCGATGTGCAGGCTTTCCAGATCCTCCATCCAGTTGAACGAAACATGGTAGTCGCTCCACCCGCCTCGCACAGAAATGGAGATCTCGTCGGCATCCTGACGCTCAAAGGTCCAGTCGTTGATCGAGGCGATATGCTCAATGATGTCCACCGGGTGAACATTGCGATCGAGCTCGACTTGGATGAGTGACATTGACGTCTTCCGTCCTGGCAACGCGTAGTAAGAAGGCATGCTGCCCAGTGGGCCGGCAAATATGGGATACTCAGGGAACTGTTTGCACGCACAAGGGCTTACGAATCGTCCTGATGAATTCAACGTACACGTGACAACTGATTCAGGGCACGCGACGCAGTCAGCAGACGACATTCTCTTGTGGATGATGATCGGTGCCTTAGCGTTAACAGACTGTTAACATCGAGGCCGGATCAACCGCTCTTTCTGCCCCAGAATGAAGCAGGCATGCGCACCAGCGCCGCGGCAGCGCCCGACACGCCCCGATTGCAGAGCGTGAAACGAAAAAGCGCGCGATCACACAAGGGTGACCGCGCGCCTCTGTAGACATCATTCCGGCAGCGAAGCTGCGAACCCTATTTGGCTTTGGCGCCGCCCTTGAGGCTGGCGATCTGCTGGCGCAGGGCATCGATCTCTTCGCCCTGGATCTGGACCAGCTCGCGCAGGGCATCGAAATCCTCGCGCTTGACCAGATCCATATCGGCTACCAGCCGCTGCACCTGCGACTTGACCACGGTTTCAGCTTCGCGGCGCACACCATCAGCGACACCGGCGGCTTCGTTCATCACGCGCCCGAGGCCATCAAAGATCTTGTTGCTCTGGTTCATTGCACACCCATTCGGTTGGCCTGTTTGACTTGATACTTAGGTGATGGCTGCTCACTTGACCAGAGAGGCCGAAGCGGCAATGGTCCGGCCGATTGCCGCAGGAGCCGCGCGTGCCCTTTCCCAATATTGATCCTATCGCCTTTGCCATCGGTCCTTTCGCGGTCCGCTGGTATGCCCTGGGCTATCTGTTCGGCACCGGTCTGGGTGCCTGCTATGGCTATCTGATGCTGGCCAATACCCGGCTCTGGCACAAGGGCGAGCCGCCCTTCAAGGCAGCCGATATCTGGGACTTTGCCTTCTGGACCATGCTCTCGATCGTGGTCGGCGGGCGTGTGGGCTATGTGCTGTTCTACAATCTGCCCTTCTATCTGGAAAACCCGACCCAGATGCTCAACACGCTTGATGGCGGCATGTCCTATCATGGCGGCATGCTGGGGCTGATGCTGGCGGCCATCCTGTTTACCCGCTCCAAGCACGGCAACTGGCTCAGCGCGCTCGATCTGATCGCCTCGGTCAGCACCATTGGCATCTTCCTGGTACGCATTGCCAACTTCATCAATGCCGAACTCTATGGTGCGCCCACCGCCCTGCCCTGGGGCGTCATCTTTCCAACCGACCCCGAACAGGTGCCGCGCCATCCCAGCCAGCTTTATGAAGCTGCGCTCGAAGGCCTGCTGCTGTTCCTGGTCATCCGCGTCTTCACCCATGTGTTCTACAGCCTGCGCCGCCCCGGCCTGGTCGCTGGTGTCTTTGGCATCGGCTACGGCCTGTCGCGCATCGCGGTCGAATTTGTCCGCCTGCCCGATGCGCAGATCGGCTATCTCTTTGGTGGCTGGCTGACCATGGGCATGGTGCTCAGCCTGCCACTGGTGCTCGGCGGCATCGGTCTTGTGGCCTATGCAACGACGCGCAAGCAAAATGCATTGCGAGCCTGATCATGACTGAACAACAATCCCCATCGCTGTCCGAAATCATCGACATGCAGATCCGCACCACCGGACCGATGTCGGTAGCCACCTATATGGGCCTGTGCCTGACGCATCCCACCAAGGGCTATTACAAGACCGACGATCCGCTGGGTGCGGCAGGTGACTTTGTCACCGCCCCCGAAATCAGCCAGATGTTCGGCGAACTGATCGGCTTCTTCTTCGTCAATCTCTGGCAGCAAATGGGCAGCCCCAAAGAGTTCACCCTGCTCGAACTCGGGCCCGGCCGCGGCACGCTGATGGCCGACATCCTGCGCGTCGCCTGTCGCGCCGAAGGCTTTCGCGATGGGCTGGACCTGCGCCTGTTCGAAACCAATCCTGCCCTGATCGCGGAACAGAATGCCCGGCTGGAACCCTATGGCGCCAAATGGATCGATGGCTTCGACAAGGTGGGCCCCGGCCCGCTGCTGGTGATCGCCAATGAGTTCTTTGACGCTCTGCCAATCCGCCAGTTCGTGCGCGACACCGATGGCTGGCACGAGCGCATGATCGGCACCAATAATGGTCGCCGCGTCTTTGGGCTGAACCCCACCCCCATCCCGGCTTCGGCCATGCCCGAAATTTTGGCAGACGCCGAAATCAATGCCGTGCTCGAAGTGGGCCTGGCCAGCGGGGAGGTGATGAACCGGCTCGCAAGCACCATTTCCACCCAGGGCGGCGCAATCCTGGCCATCGACTATGGCTATGCGCGCACCCAGACTGGCGAAACCCTGCAGGGCGTGCGTCGCCACCAGTTTGCCGACGTACTGGACGCGCCCGGCGAGGTGGACCTGTCGGCCCATGTCGATTTCGAGGCGCTCGGCACCGTGGCGGCCAAGGCCGGCCTCGCCATCCAGCCGCTGGCAAGCCAGGGCCAGTTCCTCAGCCGCATGGGCATCAAGGAGCGCACCAGCGCCCTGATCGCGGCCAATCCGGGTTCTGCCGACGCTCTGGCTGCGGCCCGGGACCGGCTGATCGGCCCCGACCAGATGGGCACCCTGTTCAAGGCCTTTTGCGCTGCCAGCCCCGGCCTGCAGCCACCCGGATTCGAATAATGCCGATCCCGTTTGAAACCAGCCCTGCGCTGGGAACAATCCGGCACGGCTTTTTTGGCCGCGCCGGGGGCGTTTCAACAGGCGTTTATGCGAGCAACAACGTCTCGTTCACGACGGGGGATGACGAAGCCAACGTCACCGCCAATCGCGCCGGCGTTGCGACCTCCATGGGCTATGAGCCGGCCAATCTGGTCATTCTCAAGCAGACCCATACCGCCGATGTGCATGTTGTAGCCGCCCCCCTGGCGGCCGAGGAGATCGTGGAAGCTGACGCCATGGTCACCGACCGGCCCGGCCTGTTGCTGGGCATATTGACGGCCGACTGCACCCCGATCCTGTTTGCCGATGCACAGGCCGGGATAATTGGCGCCACCCATGCCGGGTGGAAGGGCGCGGCCAATGGCATTGCCGAGGCCACAATCGCCGCCATGGTAGCGCTTGGTGCACAACCCGAGCGCATTGTCGCCGCCATCGGCCCGACCATTTCGGGACCCAATTACGAGGTCGGCCCACAATTTGCTGCCGATCTGCTGGCCCTCTACCCCAGCGCCGGCAACCGCATCTTCGTGCCCGAAGGGGGCGTGGAGCATTTCGACCTGCCCGGATTTGTCGCCGATTGCCTGAGTGCTGCGGGCGTTCAAACTATCGATAGGGTGGGCAGCTGCACCTATGGTGACCCGGCCCGATATTTCTCCCATCGCCACGCCACGCATCACGGGATCAAGACCGGACGACAGACCGCCGTCATCGGTCTGACGTAAATCTTTACCTATCGACCAATTGCGGCGTTGCGAGTCCGGGATGGACTCGCTAAAGCTGCCCGCGAAACTGGAAGGCCTCGATCCCGGAGGTCGGTTGAGACAGGATCGCGCCCATGAAGCTGGTGACCGGCAACTCGAACCGGGCCCTCGCCCAGGCTATTGCCAGCTATCTTGAGCTCCCGCTGACAGACTGTACGGTCAAGCGCTTTGCGGACAAGGAAGTCTATGTCGAGGTGCATGAGAATGTGCGCGGCGAAGACGCTTTCATCCTGCAGTCGACCAGCTTTCCCGCCAATGACAACCTGATGGAATTGCTGATCCTAACCGATGCGCTGCGCCGCTCATCAGCGCGCCGCATCACCGCAGTGATCCCCTATTTTGGCTATGCTCGCCAAGACCGCAAATCGGCGCCGCGCACCCCCATCTCGGCCAAGCTGGTGTCCAATCTGATTACCCAGGCTGGTGCCAACCGCGTGCTGACACTTGATCTGCATGCCAGCCAGATCCAGGGCTTTTTCGATATCCCCACCGACAATCTGACCGCTGCACCCGTCATGGTGCGCGACATTCAGGACAATTACGACGTCAAGAACGTCATGATCGTTTCGCCTGACGTTGGCGGTGTGGTGCGCGCTCGCAATGTTGCCGGTCGTATCGGCGCCAATCTGGCCATCGTCGACAAGCGCCGCCCGCGTGCTGGCGTCTCCGAGGTGATGAACATCATTGGTGACGTGTCGGGCCAGGCCTGCATTCTGATCGATGACATCGTCGACAGTGGCGGCACGCTGGTCAATGCGGCCGAGGCGCTGCTCAAGGCAGGCGCCAAGGAAGTCTCGGCCTATATCACCCACGGCGTTCTCTCCGATGGTGCTTCCGAGCGCATCGGTGCCTCCAAGCTCAAGGAACTGGTGGTCACCGATTCCATTGAAGAGACCGAAGCCCAGCGTCAGGCCGGCAATATCCGCCGGCTCGCCATTGCCCCGCTGATCGGCGAAGCCATTGCCCGCACAGCCAGCGAACAGAGCGTTTCGAGCCTGTTCGACTAAAGCGCTCGCCAAGCACTCCTATCTGACTCAAACACGCGGCAAACCAGCGTTCCTGCTTGCTCAGGGTCCCGCTTTGGGCTATAGCCGCCGCCATGAAGCGCTCGTCACCCCTGGAGGACGGGCGCGTATGCTGTTGTAGTGACGCATACACCAACCAGAATGGATATTTCCATGGCTGAAGCTAAAGTGCTCAAGGCACAGGCGCGTGACGGAGTTGGCAAGGGGGCCGCTCGCGAACTGCGTCGTCAGGGACTCGTTCCTGCAGTTATCTACGGTGACAAGAAGGCTCCTGTTACCGTCTCCCTCGCTTACAAAGATGCGCACAAGTTCATCTACGCTGGCGGTTTCCTCTCCCACGTCCTCGAGCTGGATGTGGACGGCACCAAGCACACCGTGATCCCACGCGATTACCAGCTTGATCCCGTCAAGGACTTCCCGATCCACGTCGACTTCCTGCGCGTTGGCAAGGGCACTCGCCTGACCGTTCAGGTGCACGTGAACTTCATCAACGAAGAAGCCAGCCCGGGCCTCAAGCGCGGCGGCACACTCAATGTTGTGCGCCACACCGTTGAAGTCTCGGCTCCTGCCGACGCGATTCCTGAAGAGATCACCGTCGACATGACCGGTTTCGATATCGGCGACTCGGTTCACATCTCGGCAGTTACCCTGCCCAAGAACGTGACGCCGACCATCACCGATCGCGATTTCACCATCGCCACCATCGTTGCTCCATCGGCTCTGAAGTCCGCTGGCGATGACGGCGCTGAAGAATCCGAAGATGCTGCAGGCGAAGCTGAGGCCGAGTAATCGTCCCGCTGACTTTCTGCTACAAGTTCGAGGCGGCCTTCGGGTCGCCTCTTTCGTTTTCTGGAGTGAGTGATGAAACTGCTTGTCGGCCTGGGCAATCCGGGCAACCAGTATCAGGGTAACCGCCACAATATCGGCTTCATGGCGCTCGACGCGATAGCACGCGTCCATTCCATCACCCAGTTCCGCTCCAAGCACTCCGGCAGCCTTGCCGAGGGCAATATCGGCGGCGAGAAGGTTATTCTGCTCAAGCCGCAGACCTTCATGAACCGCTCGGGCGACAGCGTTCAGCAGGTTGCCAAATTCTACAAGATCGATCCCGCCGACGTCATCGTGCTCTATGACGAGCTCGATCTGGCGCCGGGCAAGGTGCGGGTCAAGATTGGTGGCGGCAATGGCGGCCATAACGGCCTGCGCTCCATCGACCCCCAGATCGGGGTCAACTACAAGCGCGTCCGGCTTGGCATTGGTCATCCGGGCAAGGAATATGTCACCCACCACGTGCTGGGCGATTTCGCCAAGGCGGATCAGAGCTGGCTCGATCCGCTGCTCGACGCCATCGGCAAGCATGTCGACCTGCTCATCAAGGGCGATGATGCCGGCTTCATGAACAAGCTGGCCCTGGCGATCCAGGCCAATCAGGAGCCGCCCCCCAAAGCCGAGGCGAAGGCTGCGCCCAAGGCCGAGCCGAAATCCGCACCCAAGGCCCAGAGCCATGTGCGACAGGCGCGTCAGGCCGCCCCGCAGGCGGCAGTGCCCAAATCGGGCCCGATGGCCGACATGCTCAAAAAGCTGTTCAAGGGCGACTGAAAAAACAAACGGCGCGCCAGTCGAAACTGACGCGCCGCGAATTCAACATGTCAGGCAGCTCGATCAGCCGGCAGTCACACGCCAGACAGCATCGCCGACATCGTCAACCGCCAGCAGCGCGCCATCCTTGGCCAGCGCCACGCCGACAGGGCGACCGCGCGAGAACTTCTCGTCATCGGCCAGGAACCCGGTCAACAGATCAATCGGCGCACCCTGGGGGTGGCCATCGGCAAATGGCACCAGAATGAACTTGTAGCCGCTCAGCTTGGAGCGGTTCCACGAGCCATGCTGACCAATCACCATGCCCGCAGGCAGGCCTGGCAGCGTGTTCTCGGGCAACCAGCACAGGCCCAGCGAGGCCGTGTGACCGCCCAGCGCATAATCGGGCGCACTGGCGCTGGCCACCTTGGCCGGGTTCTGGGGCACGCGATCATCAACAGTCTGGCCCCAATAGCTGAAGGGCCAGCCATAAAAGCCGCCATCCTTGACCGAGGTCAGGTAATCAGGCGGGGTTTCATCGCCCAGCCCGTCGCGTTCATTGACCACGGTCCACAGCAAGCCATTGGTCGGCTCCCAGGCCATGCCAACCGGATTGCGCAGGCCGCCGGCAAATTCACGGTGCTTCTCGGTGACCAGATCAAGTTCGAAAATGCAGGCGCGGCCTTCTTCGGCCTCCAGACCATTCTCGCCAATATTGCTCTGCGAGCCGACAGCCACATAGAGCTTGGTGCCATCGGCATTGGCGAGCAGATTGCGCGTCCAGTGGCCACCGGGCTTCATTTCCATCAGCTTGCGACCGGGCGCGGTGATCCTGGTCTGGCCCGTCTCATAGGGGAAGGCCATCACGCTGTCGGTATTGCCGATATAGAGCTGATCGCCCACCAGAGCCATGCCGAAGGGCTGGCTGAGATCCTTGAGGAAGACCTCGCGGATTTCCGGTACGCCATCGCCATCGGCGTCGCGCAGCAGGGTGATCTGGTTCGCGCTGGGACGCGTGGCCCCGGCGCGGCTCATCACGCGGTTCATCGCATAGTCGCGAATATTGCTTACCGTGGAAGGCAGCGAGGACGACTCGGCCACCAGCACGTCGCCATTGGGCAGCACATAGGCCCAGCGCGGATGCTTGAGATTGGTCGCAAACGGCGTGACCTTCAGACCAGGCGCAGCGATCGGCTTTTCACCCGGCGCCCAGCCCTTGGCGGTCGGCATTTTCAGCATGGGCATGGCGCCCTGCGGCTTGGCCTTGGGAATTTCAGGCGCAGAACCGAATGCGGGCTTGAACGCGCCCATATGACGACCGCGGTAATACCACCACGCAAAAGCGGCGATCAGGGCGGCCAGAATGACCAGATTGAGGAAAAGGGCCATGCGGCACCTCCGACGATAGTGTGGTGGGAAGAACTAGAATGTTAGCGTTAATAGGGCGCATTGGCCGATCCGACAAGCGGTCTTGGCCCATCAGCGCCCAATAGCGGCACGCCGCTATGCATTGACATCTTTGCCCATCCGAACGAAGTGAAGGCTAACAAATTCCGGAGCTTTCCCCATGGGTTTCAAGATGGGCATCGTCGGTCTGCCGAACGTCGGCAAGTCGACCCTCTTCAATGCGCTCACGCGCACCGCTGCCGCCCAGGCCGCCAATTTCCCGTTCTGCACCATTGAACCCAATGTGGGCGAAGTCTCGGTGCCCGATCCGCGGCTCTACAAGCTCGCCGAGATCGGCAAGTCGATCAACGTCCTGCCCGCCCGCATGAGCTTTGTCGACATCGCCGGTCTGGTGAAGGGTGCCAGCCAGGGCGAAGGCCTGGGCAACCAGTTCCTCGCCAATATCCGCGAATGCGACGCCATCGCCTATGTGCTGCGCTGCTTTGAAGACGGCAATGTCATCCACGTCTCCAACAAGGTCGACCCGCTCGCGGACGCCGAAGTGGTCGAGACCGAGCTGATGCTGGCGGATCTGGAAAGCCTGGAAAAGCGCCGCAATGGCCTCGAAAAGAAGGCCAAGCAGGGCGACAAGGATGCCAAGATCACCCTTGAGCTGGTCGACCGCTCGCTGGCCCTGCTGCGCGACGGCAAGTCCGCCCGCTTCGTCAAGCGCGATGCCGAGGAAGAAAAGGCCTTCCAGGAACTGCAGCTGCTGACATCAAAGCCCGCGCTATACGTCTGCAATGTCGACGAAGGCTCGGCCGCCAGCGGCAATGCGATGAGCAAACTGGTCGAGGACTACGCCAAGGCGCACGACGCCGGTGTGGTGGTGATCTCCGCCGAGATCGAATCCCAGCTCGCCCAGCTGCCCGACGAGGAAGGCGCTGAATATCTCGAATCGCTGGGTCTGGATGAGGCTGGCCTCAACCGCCTGATCCGCGAAGCCTACGACCTGCTCGGCCTGCAGACCTATTTCACGGTCGGCCCCAAGGAATCGCGCGCCTGGACCATCCACAAGGGTGACAAGGCCCCGGCCGCTGCCGGCGTCATCCACTCCGATTTTGAACGCGGCTTTATCCGTGCCCAGACCATCGCCTTTGACGACTTCGTCACCCTGGGTGGTGAAGTCCCGGCCAAGGAAGCGGGCAAGGCCCGCGATGAAGGCAAGGAATACGTCGTCAAGGATGGCGACGTCATGCTGTTCAAGTTCAATACCTAACGGTGTTCACGCTCGCGCCAGTCGCGCCTGACGCGGCTGGTTTCAGTCGGCTTCTGGCTGAAAGCAAAGCGGGCGGGCATCTCATGCTGGTCCACTTCCAGGAGAATTGGCGCTCCGGCGCCAATGTCTTTGCGCGCCCCGGCGAGATCATGCTGGGGGCCTGGGACGGCGACACGCTGGTGGGAACCTGCGGGCGCAATGTGGATCCCTACGATCCCCATCTGCGCGCCGGCCGCGTCCGCTATCTCTATGTCGCCGAGGATCATCGCAAGCAGGGCATCGGGCAGCGCCTGATTGCCGCGATCCAGCACGATGCGGCCCGCAATTTCGACTATCTCAACACCAATGCGCCCGAGGCAGCCTTTGCCTTCTATGTGCATCTGGGTTTTGAGAAGCTCACCGAAGAATACGCCACCCACCGCTACGTCCTGACGCCGCACTAGCCCTCAATGGTATCCTTGCGCATCTGGCTTGGGGTCATGCCATAGGCCTTGCGGAAGTGTTCGTAGAACTGGGTCTGGCTGACAAAGCCCGACTGGAAGGCGACATTGGCGATCGACAGGCTGCCGTCGAACAGCAGGCTGCGGGCGCGGATCAGGCGCATGCGGATGACGAATTTCTGCACCGAGATATGCATCACCTTGGTGAACAGGTTGATGGCGTAATTGGGGTGCAGCCCCACCACCTTGGCAATACTGTCAGCGCTGAGCGGATCGGTGATGTTCTCCACGATATGGCGCACCATGCGCACCACGTAGCGCACGGGTGACCCGGTGCGGGTGCGCGACCCAGCCCCCTCCACCCATGCCGGCAGCAGCGTGTCCCAGCCGGTGATGGCGGCCCGACGGAACATGGTACCGATCTCGGCCCGCACGATCTCGGTCCGCAAGGCATTGCCGCTACGATAGTCCTGATGCCAGCGGTCCAGCGTTTCCAGGCCAATGCAATCGGGATTGAGCTGAATGACCCCACCGCCCATCAGGGTTTCGGTCAGCCGGCCCAGCTGCGGCATCTCCAGAAAAGCATCCATGGGCAGATAGATATTGAGCTGACGACCTTCCGCGCTATCCGGGCTCAGGCCGATGGTCTGATGGGGAATGCCGGCCCAGAAGGCTACCAGCCGCCCCGCCTGCACCGAAACTGCCCCGCCATCGAACACATAATCCATGCTGCCCTGGGTCAGCCAGTTGAACTCGATATGCCCGTGGGTATGGGCATAGGGCATGATCTGCGGGGGAAATGAACGGATGCCAAACCGCCCGAACGCCTTGCCCGAGGCGTAGAAGCTGCGATCCGGACGCGGGGTCGGTCGCGGCGCGCGCTCACGCGGATTTGGCGTACGTACGGCAATATCAACAGTCATACTTATCAGCGCACTTCTTAGGAAACCGGAATAAGTCTCTATCATTCCGGATTGCTTCACATCTGGCAAGGCGTACGCTTTTGGCCGAGCAGAGGAAGAAGTCGGAAGGGAGCGTCCGGCGCCGGCAATCAATGCCAGCCCCCTGCCGTAGGAGGTCTTATGAGAAAACATGCAATGGCCCTTGGTGGGGCTGGACTGATGCTGGGCGTCTCGCTGATGGCGGTACAGGCCCAGGACCTGACGGGCGAACTGCCCGATCCCCCGGCATTCGCAGCACAGAGCGAACCGGTCTTCGTCAGCATTTCTGACATTCTCGAATACAAGGCGCTGCCCGAATATCACGAGCCTGCCTGGGTCACCTCGAAATATGTCGATGCCGGCACCCTGCCGCCCGTCGCCGAGCGCCTGCCCAAGGAGCCCATGGTCTACAAGACCGCCAACATGCCCGACGGCACGGGCGTTTACGGCGACACCATGCGCCATGTCATTGGCGGGCGGCCTGAAGGCTGGAACTATATCGGTGGTCAGTCCCAGGGCTGGGGCGGCATCGATATCGGCATGTCAGAGTGTCTGACCCGCACTGGTCCGCTGTTTGAGGTCAAGGCGGACGAACTGTCGCCACTGCCCAATCTGGCCAAGAGCTGGGAATGGTCCGAAGACGGCCATGAGCTGACCATGCACCTGATCGAAGGCGCAAAATGGTCGGATGGCGAGCCCTTCACCTCTGACGACGTGATGTTCTACTGGAACGACAATGTGCTCGATTCCAACGTCTCCCCGCTCAATGGCGCCACGCCGGAAACCTTTGGTCCCGGCACCACGCTCGAAGCGGTAGATGACTACACCATCAAGTGGACATTCCAGGAATCCCGTCCGGAGCAGTACCTGTACGCCATGGCCTATGGCACGTTCTGCCCCGGCCCGGCCCATATCCTGCGGCCAGAGCATCCGAACTATTCCGACAACACCTATGAGCAGTACAAGAACGCCTTCCCGCCCGAATATATGAACATTCCGGTGATGGGTGCCTGGGTGCCGGTTGAGTACCGCCCCGACGATATCGTGGTGATGCGCCGCAACCCCTATTACTGGAAGGTCGACGAGGCCGGCAATCAGCTGCCTTACCTCAACGAAATGCACTATCGCCTGTCGACATGGGCCGATCGTGACGTTCAGGCCGTGGCCGGTTCGGGCGATTTCTCCAACCTCGAACAGGCTGAAAGCTTCGTGGAAGCCCTCAAGCGCTCTGCTGAAGACACCGCACCAGCCCGCCTGCAGTTTGGTGCCCGCACCATCGGCTACACACTGGAGATGAACCTTTCAGCCAATGGCTGGGGCGAACCCGATGACCGCGCTCAGTCCGTGCGCGAACTCAACCGCAATCTCGATTTCCGCAAGGCAATCTCGATCGCCGTTGATCGTCAGCGTCTGGGCGACTCCCTGGTGCGTGGTCCGTTCACCGCCATCTATCCCGGCGGCCTCTATGCCGGTACCGCCTATTACGACAAGGCGTCCACCACCTACTATCCGTACAATCTCGAAGCTGCCGGCGAACTGCTCGACGGCCTGGGCCTGACCGATACGGACGGCAATGGCATCCGCAACTTCCCCGAAGGTGGGGATGACGTGGAAATCACGCTGCTGGCCAACACCGATTATGGCACTGACACCAGCCTCGCTGAAGGCGTCATCGCCATGATGGAGCCGCTTGGTCTGCGTGTGATTGCCAACTTCCAGCAGGGCACCGCCCGTGACGACATGCAGGAATCCGGTCAGTTCGACTGGCACGTGCGCCGTCAGGGCAGTGAACTGGTCTCGGTGGTTCAGGGTACAGCAGCACTCGCCCCAACCGGCCCGCGCACCAGCTACTTCCACCGCGCCGGAACCGATGGCTCGGTTGATCTGCTGCCCTTCGAGGCCGAGCTGGTCGATACGGTCAATGCCTTCATCAACACCTCCGACGCCGCCGAACGCGCCGAGCTGATGAAGACCTACCAGAAGCTGTACACCGAGAATGTCTACACGGTGGGTCTGACCCAATACCCAGGCGCCCTGATCATCAACAAGCGCTTTGCCAATATCCCGGCAGGTGCCCCGATCTTCATGTTCAACTGGGCCGAAGACAACATCATCCGCGAGCGTGTGTATGTGCCTGAGGACAAGCAGGGCGATCACGAGCTGCATCCTGAGACCCTGCCGGGCGCGCCCGGTTCGGACGGCGCGATGTAGTCCATTCTTCGTGCATTGAACTCCGGCAGGGGGACCCGTCCCCCTGCCTCCCTCGATAAAGGCTTGCGGCCATGATCCGATTTCTTTCCATGCGAATTCTGGGCGCGATCCCCCTGCTGATCCTGCTCAGCGTGGTGACCTTCGCCATCATCCAGGCGCCTCCGGGCGACTATGCGGACTATATCCGCTCCATGCTGATCAATCAGGGCGGCGTGCAGCCTGATCTGGCTGAGGCCCAGGCCGAGATCTATCGCGAGGCCAATGGGCTCAACGATCCGCTCGTCGTGCAGTATTTCCGCTGGATCACCGGCATCGTCACCCGCTTCGATTTCGGTCACTCGCTGTACTACAACAAGCCTGTGGGCAACGTGGTCGCCGAGCGGCTGCCCGCCACCATCATGCTGGCGCTGACCTGCCATATCCTGGCCTCGGTGCTCGGCATCGGCCTGGGCATAATCGCCGCCACCCGCCAGTATAGCTGGGTCGATACCGGGCTGGGCATCATCTCCTTTCTGGGCATGACCATCCCCCGCTTCCTGTTGGCCATCATCATTCTGTATTTCCTCGTCTTCCGGCTCAATGTTTCGGAAGTCGGCATGTTTTTCTCGGCCAAATATGGCGGCGCGCCCTGGAGCTGGGACAAGTTCGTCAATCTGCTGCAGCACATCTGGCCGGTGATCTTCATCGCCACCTTTGGCGGGCTGGCCTACAATATGCGCGTCATGCGGGCCAATCTGCTCGACGTGCTCAACAGCCAGTATGTCGAGACCGCCCGCGCCAAGGGTCTGCCTGAATCCGCAGTGATCATGAAGCACGCCGTACCCAATGCCCTGCACCCGCTGGTCGCCTATCAGGGCGTGGTACTGCCCTACATGCTCACCGGCGAAATCGAAGTGGCCATCGTCTTCGGTCTGGCCACTGTGGGCCCCGCCATTGTCGGATCCATGGGCGTGGGCGACGTGTTCGTCACAGCCACCTTCATGCTGGTGCTGGCCGTCACCCTGATCATCGGCAATATCATTTCCGATATCCTGCTGGTCGCCCTTGATCCGCGCGTTCGCCTGGGGGGAGCAGCAGAATGACCAAGACTGAAACCCGCTCTTCCATTCCATTGCCACCTGACGCCGGCGGCGGCCCCATGCCAACCAGCGCCGATGAAGCCATCGAACAGCCACCTGTGCTCACCCGCTTCGGTGCGGGCAGCGAAGGCTATGCCACGCTGGTCTGGCGCCGTTTCCGCCGCTCCACCATGGGCATGATCGGTTTGGTGCTGGTCATCACCCTGCTGGTGGTCTCGGTGTTCGCCGATTTCTTTGCGCCCATGGACCCCAAGGAGCCCAACCTTCCCTTTGCCCAGCCCGACGTCATTGCCTTTGAGGACCCGGATGGCAATTTCAGCCTGGTCCCATGGGTCTATCCGATCGGCGATACCGGCGAATTCGACCCCATCACCTTCCAGCCCCTGACGGGTCTGGAAAAGGACAATCCGACCCCGACCGGTTTCTTCGTCACCGGTCACGAGTACAGATTGCTCTGGTTCATTCCGGCCAATATCCACTTCTTCGGCTCCACCGATGGACGCCCAATCCAGCTGCTGGGCACCGACAAGTTTGGGCGCGACATCCTCTCGCGCGGCATTATCGGTTCGCGTATCTCGCTGATGATCGCTCTGGCCGTGGTCAGCATCACCACCATTGTGGGCACCCTGGTGGGCATCACCTCGGGCTATATTGGTGGCCGGCTCGACAACTGGGTGCAGCGCTTCGTCGAGTTCGTCCTCGCTTTCCCCCAATTGCCGCTCTATCTCGCCCTGACCTCACTGATCCCTGTGACTGCACCCTCCAACGTGTTCCTCACCTTCGTGATCTTTGTCATGGCGGTGCTGGGCTGGGCGCAGCTGAGCCGCGAAGTGCGCAGCAAGACCCTGTCGCTGGCACGCATCGATTATGTTCGCGCGGCGATCGCCGTGGGCGCCACCGATAGCCGCATCATCACCCGACACATCCTGCCCAACGTGCTCAGCCACATCATCGTCTCGATCACCCTGGCGGTGCCCACCGTGGTGCTGCTTGAGAGCTTCCTGGGTTTCCTGGGCTTTGCAGTCAAACCCCCGCTGATCTCATGGGGCCTGATGCTGCAGGATACCGGCACCTTCTCGGTCATCGGTTCCTACCCCTGGATCCTGAGCCCCGTCATCTTCGTGCTGATCACCGTCTTCGCATTCAATGCGCTGGGCGACGGGCTGCGCGACGCCATCGACCCCTATTGAGGAGCAGGCTCATGAGCGAAAACCACTTCACGCCTGTTGCCGATGAACGCCACGATCTGGGTGACCACGGCCGCGAACTGATTTTGGATGCCCGCAATATCGGCGTTGATTTCAAGGTCGAGGGCGGCACCGTCAACGCCGTGCGCGACGTTTCCTTCCAGCTGCACAAGGGCGAGACCATCGCGCTGGTCGGCGAGAGCGGCTCGGGCAAATCCGTCACCGCCCGCACGCTGATGAAGCTGCTGACCAAGCGCGCCACCATCCTGCCCGAAACCCAGATCACGCTGTCGGGCAAGAACATCGTGACCATGGACGATCGCGGCATGCGCAAGCTGCGCGGCAATGACCTGGCGATGATCTTCCAGGAGCCCATGAGCTCGCTCAACCCGGTCTATACCATCGGCCAGCAGCTGTGCGAGATCATCCACCTGCACAACCGCATGAGCCGTGCCGACGCCATGAAAAAGGCCGAGGCCCTGCTCGAGGAAGTGCAGATTCCCGAACCCAAGGCACGCCTGAACAATTATCCGCACCAGCTCTCGGGCGGGCAGCGCCAGCGCGTCATGATCGCCATGGCCCTGGCCAATCGCCCCGATGTGCTGATTGCCGACGAACCCACCACCGCGCTCGACGTCACCGTGCAGGCCCAGATCCTGCACCTGATCGACGGGCTCAAGGACAAATACGGCATGGCGGTGATCCTGATCACCCATGACCTGACCATTGTTCGCCAGTTTTCCGACTACGTCTATGTGATGCAGAATGGCCGGGTGCAGGAGCACAATGCCACCGAGGCGCTGTTTGCCAATCCCCAGCATGCCTATACCCGGCATTTGCTGGCATCCGAGCCCAAGGGCACGGCCCTGCCGCTGGTCGCAGGTGCCCACGAAACGGTGCTCGAAGGCAAGAACGTCAAGGTCAGCTTCACGCTCAAGCGCGGCGGCTTCTTCAAGCCCGACTTCTTCGAGCTCAAGGCCGTCGACAATCTCGACATCACCCTGATGCGCCACGAAACCCTGGGCATTGTCGGTGAAAGCGGATCGGGCAAGACCACCTTCGGCCAGGCGCTGATCCGGCTGATCGGCAATCAGGGCGGGCAGATCTTCTTTGATGGCGAGCCCATTCATGACAAGGACCGCAATGGCATGCGCCCGCTGCGCAGCCGCATGCAGATCGTGTTCCAGGACCCTTTCGCCAGCCTGAACCCGCGCATGTCGATCCGCCAGATCATCGAGGAAGGGCTGATCGTCAATCACATCGGCGCCAATACCCGCGAACGGGTCGACCGCGTGCGCCAGGCCCTGGTCGATGCGGGCATGCCCGACACCATCCTGAACCGCTTCCCGCATGAGTTTTCCGGCGGCCAGCGCCAGCGTATCGCCATTGCCCGGGCCATTGCGCTGGAGCCCGAATTCATCCTGCTCGATGAACCCACCTCAGCGCTTGATCTGTCGGTTCAGGCCCAGATCATCGATCTGCTGCGCAAGCTGCAGGACGAAAAAGGCCTCAGCTACCTCTTCATCAGCCACGACCTCAAAGTCGTTCGCGCCCTCTGCCACCGCGTCATGGTGATGCAGAATGGCCAGATCGTCGAACAGGGGCCGGTGGCCGACGTCTTGACCAACCCCCAAACCGAATATACGGCCCGGCTCGTCCGCGCCGCATTCGAAATTGCCGCCTAACCTCTCGGAGCATTCCTTCATGGCAAATCCAAAAATCACTTTCATCGGCGCCGGTTCGGCCGTGTTCATGAAAAACATCGTGGGCGATATTTTGCAGCGCCCCGCTCTGGCTGGTGCCACCATCCGCCTGATGGACATCAACCCCACCCGGCTCGAAGAGAGCGAAATCATCGCCAAAAAGCTGATTGCCACATTGGGCGTGTCAGCCACTGTCGAGACCTTCGCCGACCAGCGCCAGGCGCTTGATGGCACCAATTTCGTCGTCGTCTGCTTCCAGATCGGCGGCTATGAGCCCTCCACGGTCATCGATTTCGATGTGCCCAAAAAATACAATCTGCGCCAGACCATTGCCGATACGCTGGGCGTGGGCGGCATCATGCGCGGGCTGCGTACCGTGCCCCATCTGTGGAGCATCTGCGAAGACATGCTGCAGGTCGCACCCGACGCGATCATGCTGCAATACGTCAACCCGATGGCCATCAACACCTGGGCCATTGCCGAGAAATACCCCACCATAAAGCAGGTCGGCCTGTGCCACTCCGTGCAGGGCACGGCCATGGAACTGGCCCACGACCTCAACATTCCCTACGAGGAAATCCGCTACCGCTCGGCCGGCATCAATCACATGGCCTTCTATCTCAAGTTCGAGCACCGTCAGGCCGACGGCTCCTACAAGGATCTCTATCCCGAGCTGCACCGCGCCTATGCCGAAGGCCGCGCGCCCAAGCCCGGCTGGAACCCGCGCTGCCCCAACAAGGTGCGCTATGAGATGATGACGCGGCTGGGCTATTTCGTCACCGAAAGCTCAGAGCACTTCGCCGAATACACCCCATATTTCATCAAGGAAGGCCGCGAGGACCTGATCGAGAAATTCGGCATTCCGCTCGACGAATATCCCAAGCGCTGCGTCGAGCAGATCGCCAAGTGGAAGAAGACCTCCGAGGACTATCGCAAAGCCGACCGCATCGAGGTGGCCCAGTCCAAGGAATACGCCTCCTCCATCGTCAACTCGGTCTGGACCGGCGAGCCTTCGGTGATCTACGGCAATCTGCGCAATAACGGCGTCATCACCAGCCTGCCTAACAATGCCGCGGTCGAAGTGCCATGTCTGGTCGACGACAATGGCCTGCAGCCCACCTATATCGGTGAATTGCCGCCGCAACTGACCGCCCTGATGCGCACCAATATCAACGTGCAGGAACTCACCGTCCGGGCGCTGATGGAAGAAAACCGCGAGCACATCTATCATGCCGCCATGATGGATCCGCACACCGCAGCCGAGCTTGATCTCGAGCAGATCTGGAACGTGGTCGATGATCTGATCGAGGCCCACGGTACCTGGTTGCCCGACTGGACCCAGGGTCCGCGCAAACAGCGCGTCGCCTAAGCTTTCCTCCCCGATCTGGCCTCGCAGTGCAAACTGCGGGGCCGGAACGCTTTTACAGCCAGCTCTTGTCGGCGGTAAAATCCACCGACAGCCAATAGCCCGGCCCCGAACGTCCCAGACCCGCTGCGATCTCATTGCGAATGGCATCAAGCTCATCAAATGAGCGCGTATCGCTGCCAGAGGCCGCCACCAATCCGATCTCGATGAACTGCTGGCGCCCGAACTGGCGCACATAAGAGCTGTGATCGATAAAGCCGTGCCTGGCTGCCACGGCCTCGACAATGGCATGCACCTGCTCGTTCAGCCCGCTGGGAGCGATGATCAGAAACTCCCGCCCCGCCCGCATCACGGTGCGCACCGGGAACGGCGCCAGCACCACGGCAATCACCATCAGAATGGCCGGATCGACATAGGCAGTCAGCGCGGCTTCATCGCTATGCGACAACAGCCAGGCGCTGGCAAAGCTGATGGTCAGGCCCAGGCTGAGCAAGGCCCCCATCAACCACGAGCGCGAGTCGATATGCAGCAGCTGCGAGCGGGTCTGCCGCGCCGCCTTGGCAGTGATCAGATACATCACGAAGCTGCCCAGCCCGGTGACCGACACGAAGATCGCGCCGAAACCGTATTGCACGACCCGACCGCCCGCCAGAATGCCGCTGAGCCCGTCGATGAACGCGTAGATGCAGGCAAACAGCAGAATCGAGCCGTTCAGCAGCGCCATGATGGTTTCCAGGTGCCAATAGCCAAACTGGAACCGGTCATCATTGCCGCGCGCGATCAGCCGCACGACCAGCAGCGCCATGGCCGTCATGACCGCGTCGATCAGCTCGTAAAAACCATCAAAGACAATAGAACGCGAAGCGGCCCACAGGCCAAAGACAATGCTGAGTGTGGCCCCCACGACGGTGGCCAGCATGGAAATTTTCAAAGTCCGCTGCTCGTAGAGCGCATTTTTGGACAGCATAGTCTGACGGCGCGACCCGACCGCACGTCCTTTCAGGCTCGCCTGAGTGGCAGTCGCTGCGAACTCATCCCATGCAATGCCTGCGGCCACAAGATTTCGCGCCACAAAAAACGAAAAACGGACGCCACAAGGACGTCCGTTTTCGGGAGGAAGGCATCATCAACCTTCAGTGATGCCCGCCGGTAACTTCACGCAGTTCCTCGACCGAGCGCACCCGCTTGCGCGCAGCGCCATCCCAGTCCCGCGTCTTGACTGTCGACTTGGCCACACGCGCCTTGGCAGCAGGAACCGCATGGGCATATTGAGGCAACCACTCCGCCTGCGCTACGAGCATTTCGTCTACCATGGCCCACACTTCGTCGGGTGTGCAGATGGCCCCCACCAGCGGATCGTGCAGCACGGCCAGCTTGAGCGTATCGACATTGCCTGTCATCGCAGCCTCGACCGACAGCCGCTGTACCGAGACCGACACCGAGCAGGTCGCCGCGCAGGCCGTCGGCAGCGTGATCCCCTCAATCATGTTGATACCGAAGCGGTCGACATAGCCCGGGCTCTCAATGATCGCATCATCAGGCAGATTGGTGATGATGCCGTTATTGCGGCGGTTGAAGTGACCGCGATAGACCCGGCCGGTTTCGATGGCCTCGATGATGTGGCTGGCATGCTCGCTGGTGCGCTTGTGCTCGCTCAGCGGCTTGTTGGCCTGTTCCTTGAACATCGGAAAATCGGTTTCAAACCAGTTGCGACGCTCGGTCGAGTAGCGCAGATAGCCGCCCGTTTCGCCGTGGATCCAGTCGCTCATGTCGATCCAGCGGCTGATTTCCTCGGGCCGCTTGCGATACCATGGCAGATATTCACTCAGATGCCCGTTGGACTCGGTGGAATAGAACCCGAAACGCTTGAGCACGTCGATCCGCACCTTTTCCTGCCTGGAATAGACCGGGTGCGCCTCAAAGCCGGCGAGCAGTTCGTCAGCCTCGACCGTGCGGCCCTTGGCGCGAATTTCGGTGTACCAGGTCTGGTGATTGATACCCGCGCACACATAGTCGAGTTCGTGCTCTTCAATGCCCAGCACCTTGGCGATCTGGGAGGCGCCATGCTGCACGCCGTGGCACAAACCCACAACATTGACCCCGCCATAGGCTTCGGCAGCCCAGGTGTTCATCGCCATTGGGTTGGCATAGTTCAGGAACAGGGCACCGGGCTCGGCCACCTCACGGATGTCCTTGCAGAAATCAAGGATCACCGGAATATTGCGCTGACCATAGAGAATGCCGCCCGCACAGATCGTGTCGCCCACGCACTGGTCCACGCCATATTTGAGCGGGATTGAAATATCGCTGGCAAACGCCTCAAGCCCACCCACCCGAACGCAGCTCATGATGTAGCGCGCGCCGGTGATCGCCGCCCGGCGGTCGGTGGTCGCCGTCACCTTGGCTGGCAGCTTGTTCACCGACACGATGGTCTCAATGACCTGTCTGACCATATCCAGGTTGGCCGGATTGATATCGGTCAGGGCGAACTCGCAGCCGACAAATTCAGGCACCTTGAGCAGATCCGAAATAAGCGTCTTGGTGAAGCCGATCGAGCCGGCCCCGATGACGGTAACTTTGAATGACATGAATATCCTCCCCGCGTGATCCGCAATGGCGTCTTCTTGCCTTCATTGCTAGCTCTGCGAACGCTTTTCTGATAGAGAAAGCTTGTGCGATTGCGGGTAATTTTGTGCTCACTGAACTGATTGAATATGGCCATAAGGTGCGCGGCCTGACGCTGCCCAAGAGCGCCGTGCCGCTGCATTGCATGGCCATTGGCGCCGGCTATGAACAGCGGTTTAACGAGGTCTATTCCTGGGATGGCCAGCAGCGTGGCGACGCGCCTTTCATCGTCATTCAGCACACGCTGGAGGGAGAGGGGCGGCTCGACTTCGCGGGCACCCATTACCGGCTGACGCCGGGCCAGACCATGGTGCTCAGCCTGCCCCATGCCCATCGCTACTGGCTCGAACGCGGCCAGCACTGGCAGTATTTCTGGATGGTGCTCAACGGGCGCGAAGCGTTGCGGCTGGCCCGCGAGATCATCGACGCGGCCGGGCCGGTCTCCACCCTGCCCGGCCCGGTCATTGATCGACTGGCAGCGGCCTGCCTGATCCTGATCGATCGCCCCGACATCACCCCCGGCGAAGCCTCCAGCGCCACCTATGCGGCCATGGCGGCGCTGCATGACGGCGTCTTCGCGGCCAATGCCGCCCCTGCACAGGCCCTGCCCCCTGCCATTGCCCGGGTTGTGGGCCATATCGAGGCCAATCTGACTAAACCGCTGCAGGTCGAGCGGCTTGCCCTGATCGCCGAAATGAGCCGCGCTCATTTTGTGCGCCAGTTCAGCCAGGCGACTGGAAGCGCCCCCTCAGATTTTGTCCTCAGCCGGCGTATCGAGCGTATTGAACGACTGCTGCTCGCCACCGACATGAGCGTGGGCGCCATTGCGGGCGCCACCGGCTTTGCCGACGCCAACTATCTGGCCAAGACCTTCCGTCGCAAGCGCGGCATGGCCCCGCTGGCCTGGCGCCGCACCCAGCGACTGGCGGTCGGCGCATGACAACCGGGTTGCCTTGCCACCAGAAAAGGCGGTAAACGAACGTTGACGTATAGGGCAAGCAAATGACCAATCCTGTCACCAAAGACCGCCGCCATTTTGAGGATCTCGCCATTGGCGAAGTGATCGATCTGGGCCACACTAAAGTGACCAAGGCGATGATCATCACCTTTGCCACCGAGTTCGACCCCTTCCCCTTTCATCTCGATGAAAAGGCCGCCAAGGCCAGCCTGCTCGGAGGCCTCGCCTCCAGTGGCTGGCAGACCGGCGGGCTCAGTCTGCGCATGCTGGTGGACGGCTTTTTGAGCACGATCGCCTCGGCGGGCGGGCTCGGTTTTTCCGATCTGAAGTGGAAAAATCCGGTCATGGTCGACGACACCATTGGCGGCACGGTGACCATTGTCGACCTGCGCCGCTCCGAGAGCCATCCGCAATGGGGCATCGTCACGCTCGATTTCGATGTCCGCAATCAGAAGGGCGCGTCGGTGATGAGCATGCGTCTGGCCAATCTGGTTGATACCCGCACACCCGGAGTTGCCGCATGACCCGCTGGTTTGAGGATATCATCATCGACGAGGTCTTCCCGCTCGGCAGTCACACCTTTGACGCCGACGAGATTGTCCGCTTCGCCACGCTCTATGATCCGCAATATTTTCACCTCGACGCCGAGGCCGCCAAGCACAGCCATTTCGGCGGGCTGGTCGCCAGCGGCTGGCACACGGTCAGCGTCGGCCATCGCCTGATGGTGGACACCCTGTTTGCCGAAGAGGAGCGCCTGCGCGCGATGGGGCTTGAACCCGGCGTCTCGGGGCCTTCTCCCGGCGTCAACTCCATGGACTTCAAGGTCCCGGTGCGCCCCGGCGATACGGTCAGCTATGAACTGGTGGTCACCGACAAGCGCGCCTCGAACTCCATTCCCGGCTGGGGGCTGCTGTTCAACAAGCTGACCGCTCTCAACCAGCACGGCGAACTGGTCTATCGCGCCGATCTGGTCGGCTTCTCGAAATTGCGCGACTACAAGATGCCGCTCAAGCTCAAGATCATGCTCGCCCTTAGCAAACTGCCCATTGTGGGGCCCTTGCTCAAACGCCGCGCTTGAAAGCCGGGCCACGGCCCGGCACTGTGTGCCCATGCGCCGAATCGCCCTTATAGCTGCCCTCACCGCCCTGACCGCAACGCCCTCGCTCGCCCAGAGCTTTGAGGGCAATTGGGGCTGTCGCGACACCACCAGCGCCAAGGCGGGCATTCTGACCATTTATGGCAATGTCTACGGCTTTGCCTCGACAACGCCGGGCGATCCCAGTTCGGGGACCGGCACCATTACCGGCTACGAGAATGGTGTCGGCTTCAATGATGGAGGCCTCAAGACCGCCCGCAACATCACCGCTGGACGGGTCATCCCCGATCCAAGCTTCGGTGCGGCCATCCAGCTCGAAACCACCGAAGCCATCGTCATGCTGTGCACGCCACGCTGATTTGAACCTTTTTACATCTCAGGGCTTGAATTGCAGGGCGGATGCACTAAATCCCCCCTGTGGCGCCGGGCCCCTCTGGCGATAGCAACGCATGCTGTCGTGATGTCGGAGCCACTCCAAACGAACATGGAGATGGTCCGGCGATGGAAACGCTGCTTAGCGCCCTGATGGGTGAATTTCTCGGTACACCCGTATATTTCTGGGTCGCGTTTGTCGCGATCGTTATCGGCCTGCTGGTCTTTGATCTGGGCATCCTGCATCGGGATGAACATGAGATCGGCGCGCGCGAAAGCCTGAGCCTGTATGGCTTTTATGTCGCCATAGCGATGGCCTTTGGTGGTTGGGTCTGGTGGCAGCGCGGCGCTGAATCGGGCCTTGAGTTCTACACGGCCTATGTGATCGAGCAGTCGCTGGCGATGGACAACATGTTTGTCATCGCCTCGATCTTCACCTTCCTGTCCATTCCCCGCATCTATCAGCACCGCGTGCTGTTCTGGGGCATTATCGGCGTGGTGGTGCTGCGCGCCATCCTGATCGGCCTGGGCGCTGCACTGGTCTATCAGTACAGCTGGATCCTGTTCCTGTTCGGCGCCTTTCTGGTGTTCACCGGCATTCGCATGTTTCGCCACCAGGACGACGAACCCCATATCGAGCGCAACCCGGTATTCAAGTTCCTGACCACCCATTTCCGTATCACCAAGGAATTGCGCGGCCACGACTTTACCGCGCGCCTGCCCCACCCCAAGACCGGCAAGACCGTACTCTGGCTGACGCCGCTGGCTGTGGCGCTGATCATGGTGGAATTCGTCGATCTGGTGTTTGCCGTGGACTCCGTGCCCGCCGTCTTCGCGGTCACCCAGGACACCTTCATTGTCTACACTTCCAACATTTTCGCCATTTTGGGCCTGCGCGCACTCTACTTCGCCCTGGCAGCGGCCATGAACCGCTTCCGCTATCTGCAGACCTCGCTGGCCATCATTCTGGTGCTGGTGGGTATCAAGATCTTCCTGGTGCCCCTGGGCATCAAGATCGACACCCTGCTCTCGCTGGTGGTCACGGTGGGCATTCTGGGCGGCGGCGTGCTCTACTCGCTCTACAAGACCCGCAACGAGCCCGACATGGGTATCGAGCCGGTGCCCGAGACCAATCGCACCGACAGCTAAAACAAAAGGGCGCCCGATGGGCGCCCTTTTTTCTCGTCCGTATGGCCCGGCCTCAGTGGCCCTCAAAGGCCATCAGTGCATTGACCGTGACGCCTTCCGCCTCAAGCTTGGCGGCCCCGCCAATTTCGGGCAGGTCGATCACAAAGGCCGCGTCCTCGACCGTCGCCCCGGTGCGCCGCAACAGGCCCACGGCCGCAATGGCCGTGCCGCCCGTGGCGATCAGGTCATCGACCAGCAGAACCTTGTTGCCGGCGCCCAGCACATCGGCATGAATTTCGATGGTGTCCACGCCATATTCGAGCGCGTAGTTCTGCCCGATTGTCTCGCCGGGCAGCTTGCCCTTCTTGCGCACCGGCACAAAGCCCACACCCATTGCAATGGCCACGCCAGCGCCGAAGATAAAGCCGCGCGCCTCGATGCCCGCGACATGGGTGAAACCCTGTCCACGGTAGCGCTCGGCGATCTGTTCGACGCTCTGTTTGAACCCCTCCGGGTGCTCGATCAGCGTGGTGATGTCACGAAACAGGATACCCTTCTTGGGATAGTCCGGAATCGTGCGCACGAGGGCCTTGAGGTCGAGCGACATGGCATACCTGGGATAGTGGGAAACTTAAGGTAGGCGGCGACCAACCACGTGCCGGGCGACAACGCCCGCATTATAGGCCGCCGAGCGGGTGATATTGATGGCTGTCTCGCGCGCCTTAGGGTTGCTGGCGACAGCGACAATGCCGGCGCGCACAGCAGGATTGCGGCTCAGACTGATGGCCGCGCCGACAACGGTGGCTGCAAGACGAATAGCTGACATCTGAACTCCCCCCGAACTGGCTGACCGATCCATTCCATATTGCCGCCCGCGAAGAAAATCGCAAGGCCCTGCGGACAATGTGAACATCCTCAAACGACAAAGGGCCCCATCGGGGCCCTTTGAATTCGTTTCGGGTGTGTCGAACAACTAGTGCTCGATACCTTCCCAGATCTTGCGCTTGGTGCCGTACATCAGACCGGCAAACAGCACCAGGAACAGCAGCACCACAAAACCGGTCTGCTTGCGCCCTGCCAGGTGCGGCTCGGCCATCCACATCATGAATGCGGCAACGTCGGTGGCGTACTGGTCAACCGTTTCGGGCACAGCAGCCTGGCCTTCGGCAACCGTATAGCTCAGCAGACCGTCCGCCAGTGGCGGGGCCATGCCGATCGCGTGGCCGGGGAAGGCGTGGTTGTAGTACTTGCCTTCTGGCAGTTCGAAGTGCTCAGGCGCTTCTTCCTCGTAGCCGGTGAGCAGGCCGTGGATATAATCCGGGCCGCCTTCCGAATAGCCGGTGAAGTAGTTGAACACCCAGAACGGGAAGGCGTCATGCACGCCGCGGGCCTTGGCCAGCACCGAGAAGTCCGGGGGCAATGCGCCACCATTGGCATCACGAGCGTCCTGCTCGGTATCAAATGGCGATGGCCAGCGGTCGGCTGCAACCGCTGTGCGGGTACCGCCCTCAGCTGCCGGATCGTTGACTTCGTATTCGGCGGCGAGTGCCTTGACCTGCTCTTCGGAGAACGATGGACCGCCCTCTTCAGCCAGATTGCGGAACGCAATCAGGCGTGCGCCGTGGCAGCTGGCACAGACTTCGCGGAACACCTGAAAACCGCGCTGAAGCTGGTTTTCGTCATAGGTGCCGAAAATGCCCGCAAAGCTCCAGCTCTGCTTTTCGATGTGGATCACGTCTTCAGCAGCCTGGGCTGGCAGACCGGCGAGGCCGGTAACGATAGCCAGAGTGGCCAGGAGCGTTTTTCTATTGAACATGTTTCCTGCCCTTCCCTTACGCGTGCGACTTGGCAAGCACGCTTTCCGAGATGCTGGTCGGCAGGGGCCGAGGCTTCTCGATGCGGCTAAGCACAGGCAGGATGACGATGAAGTGGATGAAGTAGTAGGCCGTGCAGAGCTTGGCCAGCACCACATAGATGCCCTCGGCCGGCGCCGCGCCCAGATAGGTCAGCGCAACGAAGTTCACCACGAACAACCAGTAGAACCACTTGAACATTGGGCGGAAATTGCCCGAACGCACCTTGGAGGTATCCAGCCAGGGCAGCAGGAACAGGATCACGATCGAACCGCCGAAGAAGATCACGCCACCAAGCTTGGAATCGATGAACAGGATGTTGAAGTCGATGGCGCGCAGGATCGCGTAGAATGGCAGGAAGTACCATTCGGGCACGATATGAGCAGGCGTCACCTGGCTGTTGAACTGGATGTAGTTATCCGGATGACCCAGGATGTCGGGCGCGAAGAACGCGAACCAGGCAAACGGGATCAGGAACAGCACCATGCCGAACGCGTCCTTCATCGTGTAGTACGGATGGAAGGGAAGCGTGTCGCGGCTGCTCTTCACGTCAACACCGGTCGGGTTGTTATTGCCCGGCACGTGCAGCGCCCAGATATGCAGCGCCACGACGGCGGCAATCACGAACGGCAGCAGGTAGTGCAGCGAGAAGAAGCGGTTCAGCGTGGGGTTGCCCACCGAGAAACCACCGCGCAGCAGTTCCAGCAACGGCGTACCGATAACCGGGATAGCGGCAAAGATGTTGGTGATCACGGTCGCAGCCCAGCCAGACATCTGGCCCCATGGCAGCACGTAGCCCATGAAGGCGGTCGCCATCATCAGCACGAAGATCAGCACGCCCAGGATCCACAGGATCTCGCGGGGCGCCTTGTAGGAACCGAAATACATGCCACGGAAGATGTGGATGTAGACGGCAGCAAAGAACATCGAGGCGCCCACAGCGTGGAACGACTGGATCATGCGGCCGCCATTGACGTCACGACGGATGTGCTCGACGGAGTCGAACGCCATGGCGACATTTGGCGTGTAGTGCATCGCCAGAATAACGCCGGTGACGATCTGGATACCCAGGCACATCACCAGAATTGCGCCGAAGGTCCAGAAATAGTTCAGGTTCTTCGGGGTGGGGAAGTCCATCAGGTGCTCTTTGGAGAACCGGATGATCGGCAGACGTTCATCGAGCCATTTCTCGAGACCGGAGCCGGGCGTGTAAGTCGAATGTTCAGACATCGCGGAGCTCCCTGCTAACCGATCTGGACCAGCGTATCGCTGAGAAATTCATAAGGCGGCAATACCAGATTGCTTGGTGCGGGGCCTTTGCGAATGCGGCCGGCTGTATCGTAGTGCGAGCCATGGCATGGGCAGAACCAGCCATCAAAATCACCCGAGTCACCGACCGGAACGCAACCGAGATGGGTGCAGTTGGCGATCATGATCAGCCACTGCTCGTGGCCTTCCTTGGTGCGCTCTTCATCGGTCGCTGGATCCTTGAGATCCGACAGCGGAACCGCCTGGGCTTCGGCAATCTCAGCTGGCGTACGGTGCCGGACAAACACCGGAAGACCGCGCCAGAGAATCGTTACCGACTGCCCTTCGGGAATGTTGGAGATATCAAATTCGATGCTGGCCAGCGCCAAGGTCGAGGCATCTGGGTTCATCTGATTGATCAGCGGCCACACCGTTGCCGCAGCACCAACGCCTGCCACTGCGCCGGTTGCGACGAACAGGAAATCCCGCCGTGTCGTTGAATGTTGAGCTTCCGTGGCCAAGGTCCGTTCCCCGTACTATCACATCAGACGCGGCCGGTAGCGGCGGTGCAGATTACGCATACGCGGAATCACCAGCCAACCACCCTCAAGCGGCCCGTCAGTTGCGGTCTTTTTGCACTGTCCCATCCGCTTGTCCAGTGATCCGCACCGTGACAGCCCCCAACTGCGACACTATACCCAGCAAAGGCCCGCAATCGCGGGCATTGTGCCACGCTCGCGTGCTGGGGATTGTGATGCCGGTCGAACTTGCCCTCTATCAACCTGACATCGCCAACAATACCGGTACGCTGATCCGGCTATGCGCCTGTCTGCAGACAACCATTCATGTCATCCACCCCACCGGATTCGTGTTTTCGCCCAAAACGCTGGCCCGCGCCGGTCTGGACTATCTCGATCATGCCGTGGTGCGCGAACACAATAGCTGGACCCAGTTCGATGACTGGCGCCGTGCCGAAAACCGCCGGCTTGTCCTGCTGACCACCAAGAGCGAAACCTCGGCCTATGCGGCCCGATTTACGCCCGATGATATCATCATGGTGGGTCGCGAAAGCGCCGGTGTGCCTGACGCCGTTGCCGATGCCGTCGATCTGGCTTTGCGCATACCAATGCGGGCTGGTTTGCGCTCGATCAATGTCGCGCTCGCTGCAACGCTTATTTTGGGCGAAGCAAAAAGGCAGACAGACGGGTTTACAGGACTACAATGACGGTTCATTTCACGGACACCATGACACTTCCCCCCGATATCGAAGACAAGAAGATCACCGCGCAAACCTGGTTCCGCGCTCTGCGCGACCGCATCTGCGCCGAGTTCGAAGCCATTGAGACCCAGGTTAGCGGCCCCAATGCCGATCAGCCGCCGGGCAAGTTCGAGCGCACCCCCTGGGACCGCGCTGCTGGCGGCGGCGGCGAGATGAGCATGTTGCACGGCCGGGTTTTCGAGAAGGCCGGCGTGCACATCTCGACCGTGCATGGCGAGTTCTCAGAAGATTTCGCCAAGCAGATGCCGGGCACCGAAGCGGGCTCCCAGTTCTGGAGTTCTGGCATTTCGCTGATCGTACACCCCTGCAATCCGCACGTCCCCGCCGTGCACATGAACACGCGCATGATCGTCACCGGCAAGCAGTGGTTTGGCGGCGGCGCCGACTTGACCCCGGTGCTCGACCGTCGCCGCACCCAGGACGATGTCGACACACTGGATTTCCATGCCGCCATGCGCGCCGCCTGCATCGACCGCCCCGGCGTCGACTATGATCGCTACAAGCAATGGTGCGACGACTACTTCTTCCTGCCCCACCGCAATGAGCACCGCGGCACGGGTGGCATTTTCTACGATCACCACAATACCGGTGACTGGGATGCCGATTTCGACTTCACCAAGGCCGTGGGCGAAGCCTTCGCCGGCATCTACCCGGAACTGGTCCGTCGCAATTTCGAAACGCCCTGGACCCCAGAGGATCGCAACGAACAGCTGATCCGCCGCGGCCGCTATGTCGAATTCAACCTGCTCTATGACCGGGGCACGACCTTCGGGCTCAAGACCGGCGGCAATGTGAATTCGATCCTGTCATCCATGCCGCCAGAAGTCCGCTGGCCCTGAGAGTGCTGCGATGGTGCTGACCGACCTTCATTTCACCAATTTCCGGTCGATCCGCACCATCGGCTTTCCTGTTCGCCAGCTCTCGGTTCTTGTTGGCGCCAATGGCGTCGGCAAGACCAATCTCTACCGCGCGCTTGAACTGGTCCGCGCCGCGGCGACCGGCGAGTTCGCTCAGGAGATTGCCCGCGAGGGCGGGCTGGCCTCGGTGATGTGGGCCGGCGAGCGCAAGACTCATGAACAACCTCGGCTCAGCCTGCGCATCGGTCTGGACAGTATCGACCCCGATGGCGATGGCCCCGCATGCAGCTATGAAATCGAGCCGGGTTTTCCCACCAAGGTGGATGCGGCCTTCTCACTCGAAGCCATGGTCAAGCGCGAAACGCTGACCCTGATGGGCCGTCGTCCTGTCCCGCTGATGGAGCGCAAGGGACCGGCCATCTGGGTTCGCGACCCGGCCGGTGCCCGCATTCAGGCCGACAACGTTCTGCTCTCCAGCGAAACTGCGCTGGCCGAACTGCGCGGCTATCCCGAAATCGATCGGGTGCGCGAAGTCATTGCCGCCTGGCGTTTCTATCATGGCTTCCGCACCGATGCAGGCTCGCCTCTGCGCCAGCCAGCCCGGGCGGTCACCGCGCCGATGCTCGACGCCAATGGGGCCAATCTCGCCGCCGTATTTGCCACGCTGCGCCATATTCGCCAGGACAGTGTCGATCTTGACGAGGCGATCGACCACGCCTTCCCCGGCGCCACGCTTGAGGTCCCCATGCCGGAGCGCTTCGCCAGCTTTGCAATGCGGTTTGCCGACATGCCCAAGCGCGCCTTTGCCGCTAATGAGCTATCGGACGGCACGTTGCAGTTTCTCGCCTTGATGGGCGCCCTGCTGGCCTACCGCCTGCCCCCGCTGATCGCTTTGAACGAGCCCGAGACCAGCCTGCATCCCGATATGCTGCCGGCCCTCGCGCGGATCATCGCACGCGCCGCCCAACGCACCCAGGTGTGGATCGTCACCCATTCGCAGGTTCTGGCGCAGGAACTGGCCGATCAAACCGGCATATTGCCCCGTCAGGTCATCCGCCAGCATGGCGGCACCTGGCTCGAAGGGCTCAGTCAGATCGGCGAGTTTGTTGACGACTGAGTGGTCTTGGGCTGCACCGGACGCTTGCGGGCCAGTCGGGCCTGCCGCATGGCACGGAAGCGTGTCACCACCAGGCGGACCACAACGTAAAACACCCCAAACACCAGAATGGCGAGCGGCAGACCGCCGATCATCATGGTCTTGAAGGTCGGCCAGATGGCGTGGAAGCCTTCGGAAAACAGGCCATTGCTGAGCTGCTCACCGGTCGCCTGCAATTGCTTGCCCTCGGAAACACTCACGCCACCGCCACCCGTCAGCCAGTCGCCAACGGCGTAAGAGGCGGCAAAGAACAGCGGGAAGGTGAGTGGATTGCCCCAGACTGTACCAATCGCGGCAGCAATCATGTTGCCGCGCGTGGCAAAGGCCAGCACAAAACCGAGAAAGAAATGCAGGCCGATCAGGGGAAACATCGAGACTGCCGCGCCCGATGCCACCCCGGCAGCAATGGCATGGGGGCTGGCTGAGAGCCGCATCACCCGCTTGCGCAGATAGGCGCTATAGCGCCGCATACCCATGCGGGGCCACAGATTGTTCCGTATCTTGTTCCACAAGCCTGCGCGCATGCTGCTCGGGTACTCCTCACCGTCTTGGCTGCAACCTACAGATAAACCACGGCCTTGTGACAGAAAAAGCACGCTGATTGTGGCAATATGATTGGAACTTCCAGCACTTTGACGCGTTTCTTCGACTTAGTCGAACCTAGGAGGAAATCATGAAACGATTTGAATCCGGCTCGTTGATTCCAGGTGCCACCTGGCATGCCGAAGCGGAAAGCGAGGCAGAAGTGGTCCGAAAGGCCGTCGATAACCTGCGCACATTGCACGGGGAAACCGAAGTGCGGCCCGACATGATCGAACGGATCAAGGAGCGCATCGTGGACACCGACGCCAAGAGTGCCACCAAGCACTAGCCCCCCCAGACCCTAAAGTTGGACGAGCGCCAGCAACTCGCGCTTGCCCAGCACAAAGCCACTCTCGATCCAGGCGCGTTCCAGGCGCGCCAGTGAGTTACCCATCTCCGGTCCCGGTGACATGCCGAGGCCGGCTAGATCGCGTCCATTGACTGGAAACGGCGGCACGACCCTGCCGGCAAGCGCCCGCGCGGTTTCGGCAAGCCGCGCCTGACCCCAGCCATCGCGGGCCGCGGCCACCGCCAGTCCCTCGACGGCATGTTCGCCAAAACGGTAAGCAGCCTCCCCCACATGCTCCTCGGCCAGCAATGCCGCCGCTGAAAGCACCTTTTGCGCCTGCGCAATCGTGTCCTTGGACAGGCGCCACGCATCCTGCGCCGCGCCCAGCCCGTCACCAGCCAGCAGTGCCAGCCGCGAGATCGCCGATTGCCCGCCCATGGTTTCATAGGCGACCAGTGCGCGTGCAGCGCTATCAGCAAAGCGCAACAGGCCCGCTTCAGCCATCAGCAACAGTGTCAGTGCCACCTGCGGCAGGTCCAGCATGCGCATGATCTCGCTGCCCACCCGCTCGCGCGACAAATGCGACAGCTGCTCGGCCGCAGCCGCACAGGCCGCCACCCCATCGGGATCAAACTGCTGGCCGCCATGGCTGGCTGAAAACCGGAAGAAGCGATAGACGCGCAGGCCATCCTCAGCGATCCGCTGGCCCGCCTCGCCAATGAAGCGGACCCGCCCTGCCAGCGCATCCTCGACCCCGCCCAGCGGGTCAAACAGCACGCCGTCCGGCCCGCAATAAAGCGCATTGAGCGTAAAATCACGGCGGCTGGCGTCCACGCCCCAATCGGTACCGAAGGCCACCACCGCGTGGCGGCCATTGGTCTCCACATCCCGGCGCAGTGTCGTGACCTCGGCCAGCGTTTCGCCCAGCTTGAGCGTCACCGTGCCATGCTCTATCCCCGTGGGGTAGCAGGCAATGCCGGCAGCCTTTGCGCGGGCCACCACCGCTTCGGGCAGCAATTCGGTCGCCAGATCGATATCGGGATTGGGCCGTTGCCGATCCACAATGGTGTCGCGCACCACCCCGCCCACCGCGCGGGTGCGCCCCTGCGCCCCGTCCAGTGCGGCAAAGATCGCCTGGGTTTCAGCACGCACCAGCCATTCGGCGCTCCTGAGAGCCTCAACGCTCATGGCACGGCCTCGCTGGTGGCAATATCGCGGAACTGGCGGGTGATATTGGCCGTGATTCCCCAGATACGATGACCGTCATGGTCGATCTGCCAGGTGCGGTGCTCCTTGCCATCCCGCTTGATGCGGAATTGCCCATAGCTCTCGGGCCGCAGGATGCGCTGCAGCGGCACCTCGAACACCGAATGCACCTCACCCGGATTGGGCACAAAGGGCCCGCTCGGCTCAACCACCGCCACCACCGGCGTGATCAGATAATTGGTGCCGGTGAAATAGGGCTGCATGAACCCCATCACCCGCGCATCGCTGCGCGCCATGCCCACTTCCTCATAGGCTTCGCGCAGCGCGGCGGCAGCGACATCATCATCGCCAGCATCAACCTTGCCACCGGGAAACGCCACCTGCCCCGAATGCGCCCGCAGGTCTGGCGAGCGCTCGGTATACAGCACGGTGAACCCCTCGGGGCGCCGCACCAGCGCAATCAGCACCGCCGCGGGAACCGGCGGACGCTCAAAGGGCCGCGACGGCGCCCAGTCAGGCGTCAGCATATGCGCAGCCGGCAGCGCGGGCGGCGACAACAGCAGGCGCGTCGTCAGGCGGTCGATAATGGTATTGTCGGGGGGCAAGCAAACACCGGATACGTCGTCGAAAAAGCCAGCTTAAAGCACCAGCCCTTGGCCGGTCCACACTGTTTGACCTGTTGGTCAACATTGCTGGCAGCCGAACTCAGTCCTCGATAAACGCTTCGATGGGACCCGCCAGCGTTTGCGCCAGGCTCTTGTCGGCCGCAAACAGCAGCACCCGCTCGGGATCAACCGGACCGGGAAATTCGATATTGCCCAGCGTGGTCGGCTCCCAGCCCAACGGGCAGTAATAGTCGCGGTCACCCACCAGCATGACGAAACTGCCTTCGCCCCGGGCCAGCGTGCGCGCGGTCACTTCACGGGCCAGCAGCTTGCCCGCGCCCAGCTTGCGGAAATCGGGATGGGTGGCCAGTGGCCCCAGCATATAGCCATTAATGCCGCCAATCGAGATCGGGGTCATCCAAACCGAGCCACACGGCGTGCCGTCCACCTCGGCAATCAGGCTCAGGCTCATATCAATGGGAAACCGCTCGCGAATGCGAAACGCCGTGCGCGCAAACCGGCCCGGGCCAAAGGCAATGGCCTGCAGTTCATCAATGAAATCAGAGTCTCCCGCGCGTGTCGCGGCACGCACCGTAGGTACCCGGACAGCGTTGGGGGAGGCAGGGTCGGCCGCAGCCGGAGGCGCAGAAGGAGAGGACATATCAAGACCCGACAAAGCAATGCGTAGTACAAACCCGGCGCTCGTCTGAGCACCGATTCAAAGGACCCGTTACGGTCGTCGAACTACCTGCAATACTTTCGCCATCCTGGGCGCCTCCACGCCGAGATTCCGCATTAGCATCGCCGCGATTGGACGTAAACAAAAACTCATCGGCAGACCCTGCAAAAACCGAGACCCGCACCGAGTCTGTGTTCAAAATACACAACGCTTCGTTACGCCATTGCGCTCTTATCGTTCGCGCGCCCAGCGCGTATGTGTCAGTCAACGCAAATGACAGCTGGAAGTTCACGCCAGCAAAACGTCGAGAACATGACGGAAAGGCTCGCCCCATGGGACAGTTGATTGACGGCAAATGGTCCAGCCAGTGGTACGACACCAAAAAGACCGGTGGTAAGTTCGAACGCAGCCAGGCGGGCTTCCGTAACTGGGTAACCGCTGACGGCGCCGCCGGTCCCTCGGGCGAAGGCGGTTTCAAGGCCGAGGCGGGGCGCTACCACCTCTATGTGTCGCTGGCCTGCCCCTGGGCCCACCGCACCCTGATCTTCCGCAAGCTGAAGAATCTGGAAGACCTGATCTCGGTGTCGGTCGTCGCCCATAAAATGGCCGACGAGACCGGCTGGACCTTCGACAAGGCCAATGGCTCCACCGGCGATCACCTGTTCGACAAGGAAAAGCTCTGGCAGCTCTACACCCACGCCGTGCCGGACTATACCGGCCGCGTGACCGTGCCCGTGCTGTGGGACAAGCAGACCGGCACCATCGTTTCCAATGAAAGCTCCGAAATCATCCGCATGTTCAACTCGGCCTTCAACGAGCTGACCGGCAACACCGATGATTATTACCCCGAAGCGCTGCAGGCCACGATCGATCCGATCAATGCCCGCGTCTATGATGACATCAACAATGGCGTCTACAAAGCCGGCTTTGCGACTACCCAGGAAGCCTATGACGGGGCGGTCGCCAAGCTGTTTGTGTCACTGGACTGGGTAGAAGCCATTCTGGGCGAGACTTCATACCTGACGGGCGACACCGTCACCGAGGCCGATTGGCGCCTGTTCACCACACTGGTGCGGTTCGATGCGGTCTATGTCGGCCACTTCAAGTGCAATCGCCAGCGCATTGCCGACTACAAGAACATCTCGCACTATCTCAAGGCGCTCTACGAGGTGCCCGGCGTCAAGGAAACGGTCGATCTCGACCATATCCGCACGCATTATTACTGGAGCCACATCACCATCAACCCAACCCGTATCATCCCGATCGGGCCGGAACTCCCTTTCCTCGACTAGCCCGGAAGAGCACGCGCCGCGGCTCTGGGTCAGTAGCCCCAGACGTCGCGGCGCGGCGCTTTGTCGAAATACTCGTCGATCCGCTGCGAGGTGGCGGGCGTGACCTTTTCAGGCAGCGCCCGGCGGTCGAACCACCCCGCTTCGGCAATTTCGCGGTTGGGTTTGAACACAAAGGCCTGCTCGAACTGGGTGGCGACGTAAAACGCCACATGGTCGCGATCGGTCACCGTGCTGGTATTGTGAAAGATATGCTGCAGCGCCATTTCCCCCGTCACGCGATAGCCGGTTTCTTCCTCGACCTCGCGTCGTGCCGCTGCTTCCACGGTTTCACCTGGATCAACCCCGCCACCCGGAAACTGCCAGCCCGGCACATAGGTGTGGCGAATAAGGAAAACCTTGTCGCCATCCACTAACATCACACGAGCGCCCACCGTCAGCCGGTGCCAGATGCCCTTGAGGGTCAAAAACACCTTGGCACGCACCCGCTGGAAGCGATTCATCTGCATCGGGAGAACTCCTTTTGCCGCATGGGTAGCAGAGTCTTGATCATGACAAAATTCACGCTCGAGGCGATTGAGCATTTTCTTGCCAGCTTCGTTCTGGCATTACGCCCGCAATGATCAATCTTGCCCACATCTCCGATATCCACCTCTCCCCCATGCCCCAGGTGGGCTGGCGCGACCTGTTGGGTAAACGCATCACCGGCTATCTGAACTGGAAGCTGAAGCGGCACGACGAGCTCAACAGCGAGACACTGGCGGCCCTGGTGCGCCATTTGCAGGCCCAGAAAGCTGACTTCACCGCTGTCACCGGCGATCTGGTCAATCTGGCCCTGCCCGCTGAAATCGAGCGCGCCGGCGACTGGCTGAACGCGCTCGGCGCAGCCGACAAGGTCGCCGTCTGCCCGGGCAATCACGACGCCTATGTGCCCGGTGCCCTGGAATCGGCCCAGAAGGTCTGGGGCGAATACCTCAAGGGCGAAACGCTCGATGATGGCGACTTTCCCTTTGTCCGCCGGATTGGTGAGCTGGCTGTCATCTCCTGCTCAAGCGCAGTGCCGACCCGGCCATTCCTGGCCATCGGCCGCTTCGACGAAGTCCAGGCCGAGCGGCTGGGCCGGATTTTGCGCGTCATGGGCGAGGCGGACTATTTCCGCACCGTGCTGATCCATCATCCGCCCAATCCCGAGCTGCAGCATCCCTCATTTGGCCTCAAGGGTCACAAGCTGTTCCGCGAAGTGATTGCCGAGCATGGCGCCGAGCTGATCCTGCACGGCCATACCCATCGCTCCTCAATCCACTCCATTCCGGGCAATAAGGGCGAAGTGCCCGTGGTCGGCGTCGCCGCTGCCAGCGCCGCACAGGGCGGCACGCTGGACGATCCAGCCCGCTACAATCTGTTCCGGATCGAGCGGGCCGGTGATGGCTGGACCTGCACGATGCGCGAATTCGGCTTTCAGCGTCTGGGCACCGAAATCGTCATGCGCCTGCAGATGCGTATCTGCTAGTCACCCAGCTTGCTGCGTGCCCCCTCGTGCAGGGACGCCGCCTCCGGCGACATGGTCGCCTCGAAATCGCTCATCTCGTAAAGGGGGCGAATTTCAATCTCACTGGGACCCGGCATGGGGTTGGGGCAACGCTTGACCCATTCAAGCGCATGATCCATGTCGCGCACCTGCCACAGCCAGTAACCGGCCACCAATTCCTTGGTTTCGGCGAATGGCCCGTCGATCACGGTACGGCTGGCCCCGTCAAAGGCCACACGTTTGCCGTGCTTTGACGGCTTGAGCCCATCGCCGGCCAGCAAAATGCCTGCATCGACCAGTTCATTGTTGTACCGCCCCATTGCTTCAAGCAATTCCGCGCTGGGTGCCGGGGTCTCTTCGGCTTCACTATCGGTAGTGGCTTTGACAAAAACCATGACGCGCATCTCAATTTCTCCGTGTTGCGGGAGCACCATGCCCCTTCATAACGTCACGACGGATGAGCACAGACAAGTTCGACATGTCGTGATCCGCCATTCCTCTCCCTTCGGGGGCGCAAATCACCTATATGATGGCTAACCAAGTCAGCCCCGCCGAGTGTCCAGCTTTGACTGATCAGTTTCTTATCGAGCGCCCCACCTTCGACCCCGCCACCGGCCAGGCCCGTTTCAGCTATGCTCTGGGCGGTCTGCACTTCGTCGAAACCCTCGACATGCCCGCTGGCGCCGATAGCGCCGCGGCCACCAGCCCCAACTTCCTCAAGCTGCTCGATCTGACCGCATTTGTGCTTGGCGTCAGCTATTTCAAGCTCAAGGCACCGTTCGAGATCGCCGCGCCCGAAATTGCCCTGTCCGAGGCTGAGCGCGCCTTTGCCATCGACGTCTATGAAAACGGGCTGGGCGAATTCTACGCTCGCAACGATCTGCCTCGCTTCGGCAAACTAACCATCAACGCCCCCGTCGATCCGGTGGAAAGACTGCCCGCGCTCGACCTGCCCGACCGCACCCTGCTGCCCATTGGTGGCGGCAAGGATTCCCTGGTCAGCGTCGATCTGCTGACCCATACCGGGGTCAGCTTCACCCCATTCGCGGTCAATCCCAAGGGCCCCATCCTGACATCGGTCGAGACCATCGGCACCCCGCCGGTCTATGTCACCCGCACGCTTGATGCCGAGATGATCCGTCTGGGCAGCCAGCCCGGCTACTACAACGGCCACGTGCCCTCGACCGCGATCAACTCGATGATCGCCGCGCTGTGCTCACTGCTGTTTGGCTACAACCAGATCGTGCTGTCCAACGAACGCTCGGCCAGCGAAGGCAATGTCGAATTCGACGGTCGCGAGACCAATCACCAATATTCCAAATCTCTCGGTTTCGAGCTGCTGATCGCCGACGTGCTGGCCAATGCCACCGGCGGCGCCCTGAAGTATTTTTCGCTGCTGCGCCCCTATTCGGAAGCCCGCATCGCTTCGCTGTTTACCCATGAAGACAAGTTCGACCACGTCTTTTCCAGCTGCAACCGCAATTTCCGTCTGACCGGCAATGACGGCCCGCTCTGGTGCGGCGAATGCCCCAAATGCCATTTCGTCTTCCTGATCTTTGCCCCCTTTATGGCCAAGGATCGCCTGCTCTCGATCTTCGGCAAGGATCTGCTCGACAATCCTGCCAACGAAGCCTCGTTCCGCGAACTGGCCGGACTGGCCGGCCAGAAGCCATGGGAATGCGTTGGCGAAATCCTTGAAGCCGCAGCCTGCCTCTATACGCTGACCCGCCATGCCGACTGGCATCAGGCCGCCGTGGTGCGCGCCATCAAGGCTGATCTGCTGGCCCAGTATGGCGAACCCAAATTGCAGGCAGCCATGGCCGAGTGCCTGACGGACAGCCACGATCACCACATTCCCCCAGCGCTCGCCGCCAAGGTCGCCGCCTATGCTGTTTGAAGAACCCGTCCTGATTTACGGCGCAGGCCGCGAAGCCCTCTCCACCCGGGCCTTTCTCAAGGCCGTTCAGCCCGACCTCAAGGTGTTCGTCACCGTCGATAGCGGCACAGCCGATATCCCCGATACCGCTTTCATGGCGCCTGAGGACATCAAGGACGCCATCCGCGCCCATCGCTTTGGTGACATCATCAAGAGCCCTGGCGTTTCGCGCTACAAGCCCGTGTTTGACATTGCCCGCGACGCCGGCATCGCCGTCACCTCCAATCTCAACCTGTGGGGCCATACCTACCGCGATGGCCGCACGGTCATCGCCATTACCGGCACCAAGGGCAAATCGACTACGGCAACCCTGCTCCATCTGATGCTGACCCGTTCGCGCATCGATGCCGGGCTGGCAGGCAATGTGGGGCTGGCGCCACTCGACATCGCCGACAAGCACGCCGTGGTGATCTTCGAGCTTTCCAGCTACCAGACAGCCGACATGAATTTCCTGCCCGACATCGCGGCGGTGACCAATCTGTATCCCGAGCATGTCGACTGGCACGGCAGCATCGAACGCTATTATGCCGACAAGCTGCACCTGATTGACCGCGATGGCGGCTTCCCCGTGGCGCTGGGTGCTGGCGCCAAGGGCAATGCCCTGGTGGCCAAGGCCACGCGCGACCATCGACGCCTGCTGCGCGATCTGACCAGTGACGAACAGCTCGCCGTGGAGTCTGCCGCAGCCCGGTCGCGCCTGCGCGGCGCCCACAACCTCGACAATGCCCTGCTGGCCGCTCAGATCGCGCTCGCTGCCGGGGCAACGCTGGATGGCATCGTTGATGGCATCCGCGCCTTCACGCCCCTGCCCCATCGGCTTGAGGAGCACAAACTCGGCGGCATGACCTTTGTCGACGACTCCATTTCCACCACCCCCGAGGCGACCAAGGCAGCGCTGGCAGCCTATCCCGGTCGCCGTCTGGCGCTGATCGCCGGCGGCCATGAGCGGGCACAGGATTATGGCGATCTTGCAGAACGCCTGGCAGGTTATGGCGTCACCATGCTGGCTTGCCTGCCGGTGACCGGCGAACGCCTGGCGACGGCCACCGCCAGGGCCGCCCCCGAGATCACCGTGCTGACCCCGCCCGATCTCGAAGCGGCAATGAAGGCGCTCGTCGCCCACAAGGATGCCTTTGACGCAGTGATCCTGTCGCCAGGCGCACCCTCCTACAACCAGTTCAAGAATTTCGAGGAGCGCGGCGACCGCTTTGTCGCCCTGGCCAAGGCGCTGTTCGCCGAGACTCCGGCATGAACGGCGGGGTTCTGCTGGCCATCGCCATTGTCGGAGAGGTTGTGGCGACCTCGTTCCTGCGGGCGTCCAACGGTTTCACCGAACTGGTGCCGACCCTGGTCGTGGTGATTGGCTATGCCATCACGTTCTATTTCTTCTCGCTGGCCCTGCAGACCATCCCGGTGGGCATCGGCTACGCCATCTGGTCGGGCACCGGCATCGTGCTGATCGCACTGATTGCCTATTTCGTGCATGGCCAGACGCTGGATCTGCCCGCCATGATAGGCATGGGGCTGATCCTCTCGGGCGTGCTGGTGATCAATCTGTTCTCCAAATCAGCGGCCCACTAGGCGCCGCCTCAGCCGCCCATTTCATCAATGGTCCAGCGTAGCGGATAGCTTTCGGGCAGATCATACTGGCCGTCGCACGCCACCTTCTCGCGCTGCTCCACCAGCTCGAAATAATCGCCCTGCGCGACATATTGGTGTCGCTCGAACAGCCCGCAATCCCCATCGGGTCCATAAGCCATCGTGCCGCTGATCGTCATGGTGCCGGCATCGAAAAAGGCACTCGAGATCAGCAGGTGATTGTCCAGATTATCGCCGGGCGGGCTTTCGAATTCATAGAGCCGGAAGCTGGTCATGCCGGCCGGGCGCATGGCCACGAAGTGTTCAACATTGATATCGGCATTGTGGCACGGCACCAGATAGATCTCGCTGCCATCGGCCAGACCAATCCCCTGCCCGCCCCAGGCCGGCATGGCCTCCCCCAGATCACAGCCCAGCTGATCCCCGAACCGGGCGACAGCGACAGGTAGATCCGAGGGTTCATACATCACCATGCCCCACGGTTCCTGCGATGAGGCGACGGGCGCAATGGGTGCTGCATTGCTCTGCGCGTCCTTCGACGCTGCCGCCGGGGTTGGTGCGGTCAGCGTAAAGGTGAACTCGCTAGCCGTGCCAATCTCGATCTGGGAGAAATCATCGCGCGCATAGCCGCGGCTTTCGCAATCACTGTCTCCCACAATGGTGAAGGGATCGGGGCTGGTGCAGAACTTGTAACCCTGCCCCTTGAAGGCACCGTCTGCCGTCGCCCGATAGTAGAAATAGGCATGGCGCAGGGCTTGCCCGCGCACCGTCTTGCATTCACCCGGTGCCACAGACCACCAGCCCTCCGAAGTCCAGTCGGCCCCGTCCTTGTAGCCAATGGCAAAGCTGCGCAGCTCCGGCGTCTCATTGCACATGTGCAACTGCGCAGCCGCCGTGCCCGGCAACAGGACCAGCACCATGCCCGCAACCATCAGGCACCATCGAATAGCAAAATCGGGCATGCGACGTGTCCCCCTCGTGTCACCACCAATTGTTGAGAAATTTTCCGGCCATGGCAAGAACCGCGCCCCGGTACCGACTAGAAGGGGCCGTTCAGCGCCTGAGGGGGTACCCCGGCAGCCGTCAGCGATCCCCTAATCTGCTCGAGCAGCGCCACATCCTGCACCCGCTCGCGCAAGCGGGGCAGCACCCCGACGGTGCGGAAGCTGGAGACATCAAGCACCTGCGCCAGATAGCGGTTGACGATCTCACCATCTCCGGCGCGCTGCCCGGCCAGAATGGCCAGGATCGGCCCCAGTTCGTGATCGACCTGCGCATAGCGCCCCGCGTGCTCTATGGCCTGCTCGAAATTGCCGGAGCGCAGCGCCAGCAGCGCCGGGACGCCAAAATACCAGTCTGGAGGATTGGGCGTGCCCTCCACCGCATCGGTCGACAGGATCTCGGCCTGCGCCGCCTGCCCGCCAAAGGCCAGCACGCGGGCATAACCGGCCAGCGCATCACCATTGGCCGGATTGAGCTGGATGGCCGAGCCATAATCGGCGCGCGCCCGATCAATCTGCCCCATTTCGAGCCGCAGGCGCGCGTGCTCCTCCCAGATAAAGGCGCTGACAGGCGACAGGCTGATGGCTCGGTCCAGCTGGGTTTCGGCCTGACGCAGCCGGTCATCGCGACTTTTGGGCACTTCGCCAGCCCCAAGGCCCTGTTCGGCAAGTAGGCTGCCCGCGATGGCCAGCCCGACGGCGGTCTCCCGCTCGCTTGACGGCAGGCTTGCCAGGCATTTGTCGGTATAGGCCGCGTCCACCGCCATGCCGGTTTCGCGATAGCTGCTGAACAGCATGCGACACAGATAGAGATTGCCGCCACCATTCAGGTTCGGGCTTTGCGCCAGCGCTTCGCGGGCCTTGATGTGCATGGGGCCGCGCGGGCTGCCCAGAATGAGGCTGAGCCGCCGCGACACGTCATCGAGAACCCCCACATCGGAAGCGCTCGCTGCCGGCACGGCAATGGTGTGGTTCCAGACCACGACACCAACAGTGCTGTCGGTCAGAATGGCGCTGTACTGCACCAGTGCCCCGTCGCGCCGCACGATACCGCTCAGCACGTAGTCACTGCCCTCACCATCAGCGACCGTAATGCTGACATCGCCGCCACCGCCATAGCGCACATCAAGATCATCAAACTGATCGAGGTCGGTGACCAGTTCGATGGCCAGTCCCGCGACCTTGGGCGCGCCATTGTCGGGTCCGGTCAGGTTCTGAAATTCGATGACAGTGACGCTGGGCTGTTGTGGCCCGGTGATCACCGCCTCGCGTCGCGGAGAAATCGGCCCGAATGTCATGAAGGCAAAACTGGCCACGGCCATCGCCAGCAGGATCACCACCAGCGCGAACCAGGACAGGGTCACCCCGCCAAGGGCATGGGCCCGACGCCCCGGCTTGGCATCGTCCTCGCTGTCCTCAATATCCTCATCTTGGGCGACGGGGGTCACAGCCGCGCCACCATTGGCCGCTACAGCATCCTCCAGTGGGCTGAACTCTGGAACATAACGCCCCACAGGCAATCCGATTCGAACCGGATCGGCACTGCCGGGGCCACGATAATACTCATCCAGCAGGCCGCGCAGACGTCGCGCTTGCACCCGCACAATGGGGTCCGATTGGGGGTCAAAATCGGCCGACCGGCCCAGCACGTCCACCGCGATCGAATAGGCCTTGATGGACGCTTCGTCGCCCGCCAGTGTGCGTTGCACGATATATTCGAGGAACCGCGCTAACTGTTGCGAGCGCGCAATTTCTGGCCACGCAAGCAGTCGCTCAAGAGAAGCCAGTATTGGTTCGCGCTGCGGCGTCGGAACAGACAACAAGACCTCCAGATGAGGCCTCAGATTGCCGCGTGTTACATGTAAAATACAACCCCCAAGTTACATCGAATTTACGTGAGGTTGCCTAGCCGCACGCGATTGCGTCGATCATACCGGCATCGTCACCGTCATCTATGTGACACGTTCTCAGCCGGCTAGGCCCCGTCCGAGACATATTGACCACCCAGTTTGAACTTCAGGATCTGTGCGCTGATGCGGACCGGTCTCGATATTTCATTTGCCTATCCGGTGTTGAACGGAACTTGAGGTGAGCAGTGAACGACTCTGTGGATTATGCATCGTTTGTCGCGTTGATTGATGACGATGAGCACTCGGCCCATCTGCTGACGCGGACGCTGGTAGCCCACAGTGCCCCTGGCGTTCAGTGCTACGGCGATGCGAGCGCGGCTTTTCTGCGGGTCAAGGCCGTGCTGAGCGATCCCGCCGCGGCGCGTCCGGCACTGATCATTGTCGACCTCAAGACCCATAGCGACGCCAATCTGGAATTTCTGGAAGCCATTGAGCATCTCATTCGGCAGAACGGCGTTCCCCTAATAGTGCTTGCGCCGCTGCTTGAAGAAACCAGGCGCCGCGCCTTGCTTGAAAGTGGCGCCTCAGCCGTTTTCGTCCGCCACGCTGATCGCGACGCCTATCGGCGCGTTGCTGGCGACATTGTTGAATTCTGGGCGCACACACAGCGCCCGGTTGCTGTTGGCATGTAACTCCTGCGTCCACAGGTTGCATGCCTAGGTCGGGAGGGACGCTGCAAGACGGTTTACGAACCGCCCTGCATTCCCAGGCGTCCCTCCGGCCACTAGTTGCCCGCTCAGATTGCTTGCACCGCAAGCTGAGAGGGGGTGCCGGCCCTACTCCAAGGGGGCAGGTACAGGGGGCGCGAGCGCGACACCTCCCGGTCGCGCGCGCACGGGGGGAGAAACAGGATTGGTCAGGCGTTTGTCCCTCGGGCGCCAGACCGCAAACCCTGGTTCTCCCCGCGGCCCCATTCGCAAGACCCGAGCTTTTCCAAAATATTCTGCTAGCGCGCCTGCTCACCCTCGGTGTCGGGGGCTTTGTCACCGCGCGCACCCACCACGCGGTGCGACAGCGCGCGCATCGCGGCCAGCACCAGAATAGCCAGCACCGCAATGCCTGCCGAAATTGCGTAATAACCCAGTGCCGTTGCCATCCCCACCGCGCCGGCCAGCCACATGCCGGCACCTGTTGTCAGCCCCTGAACGCTCCCGCCGCTGCGAAAGATCGCCCCGGCGCCCAGGAAAGCGATGCCCGCCGTCACCGCTTCGATGGCGCGGATCGGGTCCGCCTTGGCGTCTCCGCCCGCTGGCAGGGTGTGATAGATTTCAAAGGTCAGAATGGTGAACAGGGCCGCAGCCACGGCGACCAGAATGTGGGTGCGCAGCCCGGCCGCTGAAGTGTGCCACTCGCGTTCAAACCCGATCATGGCGCCAAAAATCGCTGCGATCAGCAGACGGATGCCGATGATGTGCTGGGGCAGATAGGTCTGCACATATCCAAAGTCATTGCCGATATCCATGCCGGGGCTCCCTGAGTTTTGACGCTGTGGTCAAACCCCACGGGCTCAGCCATGGTTCCAATCGGCCACGATGGGCTGGGCCCAACTGGCGATGAATGCGCGCGGTGGCAGCATGATCCAGCCATCCGCATCACCCACGGTGAGGTAGTCGGCCCGTGCCACCCCCAATGCGGTGATCGCACAGACCAGCGCGGCCCGCTCGTCGTGATTGCGCACATTCGCCAGATCGCCCGCCAGCCGCCGGCCGGGCAGGTGATGGGTCAACAGGCGCTCCAACCCACCATTGGCCACCAGAGCAGTAAAATAGCGATCGGAGCGCTGTTGCCGTTCGCCCTTTTCGGCATCCTCCAGCATCAGCCCCAGAAAGCTGGTCGGAAATGCCTCGAACAGCGCCAGTTCATGTACGGCATGACGATGGCTGGCGCGTGCTGTCAGGCCATCGGCGATCAACAGCCCCGCAAACGCATTTGTATGGTGATTGAGCAGGCGACCCACCGGGCTGCGCGATGAGCCCGGCTGGCTGACGCGACTGGCAATCGCCTTCTGGCTGAGAACCCGTTCGGCCTGCCGATAGCGATCAATCACCGCCAGATCACCGCGAAGCGGTCCATCCAGCCCCACCGACAGCAGTCTGCGGCCATCGCTGACCGCACTGACTGTGGCGCGGCGGAGATCGGGATCGCCGCTGAAATGCTGCAAGGTCCAGCCAATGCTCTGGCCATCCCAGTCCAGCCGGCAAATGCCGCTGGACGCGCTCTTGAGCGACCAGCCGACATCAATGCCCAGAACCGAGCCTGTTTCGGGCAGCATCAGACGGTCTGCAGCCACCCGCCATCCACGAAATAGGTCGATCCGGTCGAATAGCTCGCCTTGTCCGAACACATGAAGACAAAGAAGTTTGCCAGTTCCTCGGGCGACGCGAACCGCTTCATGCCGCCAGCCTCATTGGCTACTTCCTGCAGATGGGCTTCCCAGCCATCCTCGCCGGCGATCTGCTTGGCGGTCTTGATCCAGTCCGGCGTCAGCACCAGCCCCGGATTGACCGTGTTGACGCGGATATTGTCGCCCACCACCTCATTGGCCAGGTTCTTGGAGAACATCATCAGCGCGGCCTTGGTGGTGTTGTAAATCGGCTCATACCATAGCGGCTGCACAGCGCAGATCGAGGCATTGTGCAGTACCACGCCACCGCCCCGCGTCTTCATGGTGGGCACCAGCCCGCGCGCCAGCCGCACTGCGGCCATCACATGCAGGTCCCAGTAATACTGCCATTTGGCGTCATCGGCCTCGGCAATGGTCTCATTCGATCCCGTACCGGCATTGTTGATCAGGATATCGGCCCCGCCAAATGCCTGCTTGGTGCCATAGATGACCGCGTCGCAGCCTTCGGCTGTCGCCACATCTGCAGCAATGGCCGTGGCGATAATGTCGAATTCCTGCGCCACCCGAACCGCCGCGTCGTCAGCCCGCTCCTTGTCACGGCCCACCAGCACCAGATTGACGCCTTCAGCGGCCAGGCCTTGGGCCACCGCCAGTCCGATCCCCACCGTGCCGCCCGTAACGACTGCCACCTTGTCGCGCAAATTCAAGTCCATGCTGTTTCCTCCCGCTCGAACTGGCTGCTACTGGGCCACCCGGATCTGTAGCTTCACATCGGTTGGCCGCGCTTCCACGGCCCGGTCAAACGCAGCGATTGAATCGTCAAAGGCAAAGGTTTCCGAGATCAGCGGCTTGAGGTCCACCTTGCCCGAGGCAATCAGGGCAATGGCCCGGTCATACTGGTGCGCGTAGCGAAACACGCTTTCGATCCGCAATTCCTTGATCGAGGCGCTGGCAATATCAACCTGTGTCGGCTCAACGGGCAGCCCAACCACCACAATAGCCCCACCGGGACGCGGCAGGTCGACAATGGTCTTCCAGGCATGGGGTGACCCCGAGCACTCGAACACCACATCGGCGCCCCAGCCCTCAGTCAGTGCGCTGACCGCTTCGACAATGTTGTCTTCCGAAATATTGACCGGAATAACGCCCTGATACTGCGCCGCAATGTCGAGCTTGGGCTGCGCCAGATCGGCGACGATCACCCGCGCACAGCCACCCGCCAGCGCTGCCAGCGCCACCATGGTGCCAATCGGGCCGGCGCCCAGCACCACGGCCGTATCGCCGGGCGTGATCCGGGCCTTGGTCGCGGCCTGCATCCCCACCGCAAACGGCTCCACCATGGCGCCTTCGGCAAAGCTGACGTGATCGGGCAGCTTGAAGGTGTAATTGGCCGGATGCACCACTTCAGGCGTCAACACGCCATGCACGGGTGGCGTTGCCCAGAAGCTGACGGCAGGGTCAATATTATACATGCCCAACCGACTGGCGCGCGAATTGGGATCGGGAATGCCCGGCTCCATGCAGACCCGGTCGCCCACCTTGAGATGGGTCACGCCCGGGCCGACCTCACTGACCACCCCGGCGGCCTCATGCCCCAGCACCATGGGTTCGTTGACCACAAAGGGCCCGATCCGGCCATGGGTGTAATAGTGCACATCGGAGCCGCATACGCCCACCGTGTGGATGGCGATCTTGACCATGCCGGGCCCGACATCGAGCGGCAGTTCGATATCGCGCAGCGCGAGCTTGTGCTGCTGTTCAAGGACGAGGGCGCGGACTTTGCTCATGTTCAACTTCCTGGGACATCGCGAATTAAGGGCCGCCAATGCGATGCACGGCGACCCCCTTGTTCTATCGTATTGCAGCGCTCGAGCGAAGGCGGCAATCGCGTGTTATGGCTCCACGAAATGCTTGGGGGGCGCAGCACCTTCAGGCGGCTCCATGGCGCCGGTCATGATCGCTACCGCATCGGACATCGTGTAGTCCTTGGGATTGATTACCGCGATCCGCTTGCCCAGCCGGTGAATGTGGATGCGGTCAGCGACCTCGAACACATGCGGCATGTTGTGGCTGATCAGAATGATCGGGATGCCGCGCGAGCGTACTTCCTGGATCAGTTCAAGCACGCGGCGGGATTCCTTGACGCCCAGCGCGGCCGTCGGTTCATCAAGTACGATGATCTTGGAGCCAAAGGCCGCCGCACGCGCCACCGCAACACCCTGCCGCTGGCCACCCGAGAGGGTCTCAACCGCCTGACTTATGTCCTGAACGGTCATCAACCCAAGCTCGCTGAGCTTTTCGCGGGCGAAGTTCTGCATGTGCTTGCGGTCCATCATCCGCAGCACATTGCCCAGGAAGCCCGGCTTGCGCACTTCTCGGCCCAGGAACATGTTGTCGGCAATCGACAGCGCCGGCGACAGCGCCAGATTCTGGTACACCGTCTCGATACCTGCCTTGCGCGCATCCTCGGGAGAGCGGAAATGGACGGGCTTACCTTCCATTTCAATCACGCCATGGTCGGGGATGACGGCCCCACTAATGGCTTTGACCATCGTCGATTTACCCGCACCATTGTCACCGATCACGGCGAGAATTTCGCCGGGATAGAGATCAAAGTCAGCGCCGTTCAGGGCCACCACCGTGCCATAGCGCTTGAGTAGCCCACGCGCCTTGATGATTGGCTGGATTTCACTCATTGCGATGCCCTCCGCAGCCATTGATCCAGAGCCACTGCGATGATCACCAGAGTGCCCGCAGCAAACAATTGCCAGTAGTCATCCACCCCGGCCAGAGACAGGCCGGTATTGAACACGCCCACAATCAGGGCACCGAGCACCGATCCCATGATCGAGGCACGCCCGCCAAACAGCGAGGTGCCGCCAATCACCACGGCCGTGATCGATCCCAGATTGACCGTTTCAAACGAGATTGGCGAAACCGAACCCACGCGACCAATGGCCACCCAGCCAGCAAAGCCGCAGATTGCGCCCGCCAGCACATAGACCGAGATCAGCGTGCGCCTTGTGCGGATACCTGAGAGCCGCGCTGCATCGGGATCATCGCCAATGGCGTGCACATGGCGCCCCCAGGCAGTCCGGTTGAGCAGGAACCAGACCAGCACGGCCACCACGACAAGCGAGATACTGCCATAGGTCAGCTTGGCCCCGCCAAAGCGGAACGCCTCACCAAACCATAACAGGCCCGGTGCTTTCTCGACGATGTCCGCATTGCGCACCGATTCAGAGCCCGAATACCACAGCTTGAGCGCGGTAAAGATCGACAGCGTGCCCAGCGTCACGATGAAGGGCGGTAGTTTGATCACGGCCACCAGCACACCGTTGAGCCAGCCCATAAGCGCCCCAAAGAACATGCCGATAATCACCGCAAACGGCAGTGGCACACCCATATGGACTGCCAGATTGCCCATGATCAGCGAGGTCACTACCAGCACCGCACCAACCGACAGGTCGATGCCGGCGGTCAGGATGATCAGCGTCTGGGCAATCGCGATAATACCGGTCACCGTTACCTGCTGCAGCACAGTCGACAGTGCCAGCGGCGTCAGGAAGCGCGGCGCGATAATGCCAAAGGCTATCACACTGACGATCAGCACCAGCGTGGGAATGGTTGTGGGGTGGGCCCGCAGAAAACCGCGCATCATGTAGAACAGGTTGCGGTCATCCTTGGCAAAGCTGGCCACATTGGCGTCAGCCTTGGCCAGACCGGCCTCGAAGTCTGAAATTGTTTTGGTAGGCGAGCCGTCTTCGCTCATGCTGTGCCCTCCCTGAAAATGCCGAAACGCTGCACGTAACACCGCAGATCGAGGGCGGCGGTGCCGCCACCCTCTTGGTTCCGCGTTCCTTGGTTCGCGGTTAGCCCCAGCAGAGCTCCATACCCTTGTCGGAGTTGATCGAGGGCACACCTTCGACCGGATTGTCGGTGACCAGGTTCACACCCGTATTGAAAAAGCTCAGGCCTTCAGATGCCACGGGCTTGGTGCCATCCTTGGCATAGGCGACGATGGCCTCAATGCCCTTTGATGCCATCAGCAGCGGATATTGCTGGCTTGTGGCACCGATCACGCCGGCCTTCACGCTGGCAATACCGGGGCAACCACCGTCAACCGAAACCACCAGAACGTCGGACTTGCCGGCCTTGGTCAACGCCTGATAGGCGCCTTCAGCGGCGGGTTCATTGATGGTGTAGACCACATTCATGTCTGGTTCTTTGGCCAGCAGGTTTTCCACCGACATCACGCCGCCTTCCGGATTGGCACCGGAGATTTCGTGCCCGATGACCCGCGGATCGGTTTCCGAACCCATCACGGTCAGGTCTGGCACGTCAATGCCGAAACCCACCAGGAAGCCGGTATCGCGCGCCACGTCGACCGAGATGTTATCCTTGTTGATGTCGAGCATGCCGATCTTGGCATCGGCGGCAGCATCACCCAGCGTCGCCGCGGCCCATTTGCCGATCAGCAGACCAGCTTCGAAATTGTCAGTGGCAAAGGTCATGTCCTGCGCCTCTGGATCAGCCAGCGGCGTATCGAGTGCAATCACGAGAACGCCAGCATCACGGGCTTCCTTGAGCAGCGGACCAACCGAGTCATTGGACGGGGTGATCAGAATACCCTTGGCACCAGCCAGCACGCAGTTCTCGATGGCGGTCAGCTGTGGCGAGGCATCGCCGTCCTTTTCACCGGCATAAGCCTTGAAATCGAGCCCGGCTGCCGTGGCGGCAGCCTCCGCGCCTTCCTTCATCTTCACAAAGAAGGGGTTGGTGTTGTTCTTGGTAATCAGGCAAGCCAGATCAGCGGCCATGACAGGGGCCGAAGCCGACATCAGGGTGATGGCAGCTGCACCAAGCAGAAGCGTCTTCTTGAAATGAGTCACGGCGTAGTCCTCCTCAAAAATTGCGCGGGGACATGACCGGCTGCACCGGTCTCACACCCCCTCCTCCAAACGGCCAGCTCGTTGTTTTGGGCCGTCCTTGCCGGCCATATGCCGACAACCAGAACCGGCTGTCAATAAGTTAATCCAATTGATTTATTAATTGACAGTTGATGCTACTTGCCCTCATTTGACGGTATTGCTGGCTATCAAGCTTATGAAATCGATTGCATTTTCAGCGCCGTTGCCGCTCATGGCAGATGGACGCCAAACGTCAAATCTTAACGAAAGGCCATTTGGGATGGTGAGTGCAGTGACCCGTGGGGTTGGGTCAGATCAATTGAGCCGAGGCACCAACCAGACGGGCGTCCGCCTCTATAATGAGCGCCTTGTCCTCTCGCTGGTGCGCCGCCATGGCAGTCTGCCCAAGGCCGACATCGCCCGCCGCACCGGTCTGTCACCGCAGACCATTTCCACCATCGTCAATGCGCTAGAGGCCGATGGCATCCTGCTGCGCCTCGACCCCCTTCGGGGCAAGGTCGGCCAGCCGCTGGTTCCCTATGCGCTCAATCCGCGCGGGGCGTTCTTTCTCGGTCTCAAGGTCGGTCGCCGCAGCTCCGACATTGTGCTGATGGATTTTGTCGGTACGGTTCTGGGCCGCATTCACTACCCTCATCCCTATCCGACCCCCGAGATCATGCTGGCACTGACCCAGCGCGGCATTGATGAACTCACCAGCACGCTGAGCCCAACCGATCAGCAGCGCATTGCCGGTTTCGGCATCGCTTCCCCCTTCGAATTGTGGAACTGGGAATCCCAGCTTGGCGCGCCTGCCGATGTGCTGGCGGCCTGGCGCAAGGCCGACATTCGCGCCGATATCGCGGCCATCAGCCACTGGCCGGTCTATTTTCACAATGACGGCACTGCCGCCTGCGCCGCCGAACTGGTGCTGGGCAATGGCCAGCATGGCGACGATTTCCTCTATGTCTTTCTGGGCTCGTTCATCGGGGGCGGTGTGGTGCTCAACAGCCACCTGTTTCCCGGCCGCACCGGCTATGGCGGCGCCATCGCCCCCCTGCCCGTACCCGCGCCGGGCGGCGGCTTCCAGCAATTGCTGCGCAGCGCCTCGATCTACGTGCTCGCCGACCGGCTGACGGAGCAGGGACGTGACCCTGCCGTGCTGTGGCGTGACCCCAGCGAATGGGGCGATATCGGCCCGGCGCTGGACCATTGGATCCACGATGCTGCCCAGAGCCTGGCGATTGCCGCCGTCAGCGCCGTGTCCATCATCGACTTCCGCAGTGTGGTGATAGATGGCGCCTTCCCGCCCGCCGTACGTCAGCGGCTGGTTCAGGCGACGCGTGATGCTACCCAGGCCTTCGACCTGCAAGGTCTGGCGCCCTTCACCATCGCCGAGGGGACCATTGGCTTTGGCGCCCGCGAAATTGGCGGGGCCTGCCTGCCCCTATTGGCCAATTTTACCCAAGACCGCGAAGTGCTCTTCAAGGAAAATTCCTAGGCCTGACAAATAGCTGGCAGGCATCAGAAAAAATTCGGATCCGGTAACTAGTCCTCAATGCCCCCGCGGCTAAGGTCGACATTCCCGCGTCAGATGCCGTTATTATATGCACCAGAAGACGTCGACCACAGACCGCTGGCAGTTCTCCGCCGCTGTGCTTTTGCCAGTGGTACTGGCGCTCGTGATTACAGCAGCCTCGGTGCTGGCCTTCGTTGTGTGGTCCACCAACAATATCGATCAGCGCGCGCTCGAACGCCAAAGCGCCATGGCAGCCCAGGTCATTGAAAGCCAACGGGAAACCATGGAGCGCGAACTGACCAGCGTGGCCGTGTGGGACGACGCCATCATCAATACACGCCTGGCCTTCAACCAGACCTGGGTGGCCAGCAATCTTGGTGTCTGGCTGCACGATTTCTATGGCCACGACGCCGTTGTGATCTTCGATGGCAAGGACGACCCGCTCTACGTGATGACCGAGGGGGTTTCGCGCACGCCCCAGGCGATGTCGCCATTGGCGCCATCCATCCTTCCCCTGCTCGACAGGCTCCGCGCCATCCGCCCAGCGCCCCAAAGGCCCGGCGCCCCCGGCACAGCACGGTTTGTCAGCGATTACGGCATCGTCAGCGGTGAACCCGCGATCATGACGGCCATGACCATCGTGTCCGACACCGGCGCCCTCACCCAGCCCCAGGGCACTGAACCCGTGCTGCTGGCCGTCAAGTTTCTCGATCAGGCCACGGCAAAGCAGTTCAACCGCGATTATCTGTTTGCCGGCGGCAGCTTCACGCTGGTGCAGAGCAATGACCCCGACCGTGCCGTGCACCCCATCCTCAATTCCAGCGGTCGCTTCGTCGCATTCTTTGAATGGACGCGCGAACGCCCCGGCATGGTCATGCTGCACCAGACCGGCCCCGCCATGGCGGCCGCCTTTATCATCGCCGCAATCATGATCTCTCTGCTGCTCACCCAGCTGCGCCGCTCCTCGGCCGCGCTGGAAGCCGGGCGGCGCCTCGCCGAACATCAGGCCGCCCATGATCAACTGACGGGCTTGCCCAACCGCATGAGCTTTGACGGCAATCTGGTGCGCGAACTGGCAAATCCTGACAATGAGACAGCCCATATCAGCCTGTTCATGCTCGATCTGGACCGCTTCAAACAGGTCAATGACACGCTCGGACATCAGGCGGGTGATGAACTGATCTGCGCGGTTGGTGATCGCCTGCGCGCCATTTTTGGCCCCAACACCATGATTGCACGCCTCGGTGGCGACGAATTCGCGGTGCTTTCAGTCAATCACGATCGCCCGATAGACGTGATGGAGATTTCCGGCCGGGTCATCGAATCGATCCGCCGCCCGTTCACCCTGAACCGCTTCAAGGCCCATGTCGGCGCCAGCATCGGCATTGTCATGACCCGGGGGATTCAGGCTGAGCCAAGCGAGTTGGTGCGCAAGGCCGATATCGCGCTGTACGAAGCCAAGGCCGGCGGCCGCAACCGTGCCGTGGTCTACGAAGAGCACATGAACGAATTGCTGCAATTGCAGCACACCATCGAAGCTGAACTGCGCGAGGCCCTGTGCCGCGACGACCAGCTTTCGGTAGTGTTCCAGCCACTGGTGGACCAGCAGAGCCGCAAGGTCGTTGGCGCCGAGGCCCTGTCGCGCTGGTACCACCCCAAATACGGTCAGATCTCGCCCGCGCGCTTCATTCCCGTGGCCGAGAACACCGGGCTGATCGAAGCACTGGGCGATGTCGTGCTGCGCCGCGCCTGCGAGTTGGGTGCCACGGTTCCCGGTCGCACCATTGCGGTCAATATCTCTCCGACCCAGTTGCGCAATCCGCGCTTCTCCCATCAGGTCTTCGATATCCTGCACCAGACCGGCATGCGCCCGCTGGATCTGGAACTTGAGATCACCGAATCCATCCTGCTTGATGATGAGCATATCTCTTCGCAGAATCTGCGCACCTTCCGAACGGCCGGAATTCACATCGCCCTTGATGACTTTGGTACCGGCTACTCTTCTCTGAGCTATCTCAAGCGCTACCCCGTTGATCGCATCAAGATCGACCGCTCCTTTGTCAGCCAGCTTTCCGAGGGCCACGTCTCGGTGGCCATCACCCAGGCAATTGTCAGCCTGGCCCACGCCATGGAGCTCGAAGTTACGGCTGAGGGTGTGGAGACCGAAGAACAGGCGACCATTCTGGGCCAGCTGGGCTGCAATACGCTGCAGGGCTTCCTGTTTTCGGGCGGCGTGACTGCCCAAAAGATCACAGAGATTTTTGCCGCGCCCGAAAACGCGCTCATCAGTCGCAAACAACGCCGCGCGCTAAGCGCGACCGCAAACTCTCATTAACCGCGACTACGGAATTTAAGGCAGGTTCATCCCCTGCTAAGCGCCCCCGTGCAAACTGTCTCCCAGACAATTGGGGGACTGTTGCGTGTCAGCACCGAAGATTTCGACATGGCGATATCTGCGTAATGTGGTGGGACCTATTGCGCTGGCCTTTCTGGTCACCGTTGGCGCGGTTGCGGGTTTTGTCCTGCTCTCGATTGATCACACCGACGATGCCATGTTGACCCGTCAGTCCACATTGCTGCAACTGGCGCTCCACGATCGCGTCCTAGAAGCGGGCTACGCTCAGACCGACCTTGCGGCCTGGGACGAAGCGCTGATCGCCTATCAGGATGGCGATACCGAGTGGTTCGCCGAAGAATTCGGCACTGAAGGCTTCGACTATTACCACCAGAGCCGGATTTATGTGCTCGACCCCGATCTCAACCCCTTCTTTGCCATGCGCGATGGCGGCGAGATTGCCCCAACATCCTTCGCTGCCATACAGCCGCTGATCAGCCCTCTTATCCAGGCACTGCGCACCGAAGAAAGGCAGGCTGCCCTGTCCGCTTACAAGGCCGGCAATCGCGAAACCCCGCCGGTCCAGACCGACATCGGGTTGGTCAACGGACAACCGGCAATTCTCAGCGTCGCCCCGCTTGTGGCCGAAGACCACAATCTCAATGCCGCTCCCGGCATGGAGCCCCTCTATGTCGCGGTTACAATGCTCGATGCCACTGTGGCCAATGACCTGGCCGACCGCTATCTGCTCTCCGGCGTCCGCTTCGATGACGACGGCACTCTTGCCACCCACGAAGCCGCGATTGCCCTGAACAACGCGCAGGGTGAACCTGCCGTCTGGCTTAAATGGCTACCCGACCGGCCAGGCGAGAGCATTCTGAGCGACACCCTGCCCGCATTGGGTGCTGCCCTGCTTGTACTGACACTGATCATCGGCCTGCTCCTGCGCAACCTGCTCAGCGCCAGCGATCAACTGCACGCTGAGCGCGCCGACGCGCAGCATCGCGCACTGCATGATCCGCTGACCGGCCTGGGCAATCGCGCGTTGTTCCGTGACCGCCTCGATAGCGCATTCCGTACCATGGAACACACCGCGCCATGTCTGGCGCTGCTGGCGCTTGATCTCGACCGCTTCAAACAGGTCAATGACAATTATGGTCACGAAGCGGGCGATGAACTGCTGCGCCAGGTCGCCAGCCGCATCATCACGGTGCTGCGCCCCACCGACACACTGGTCCGGCTGGGCGGCGATGAATTCGCCATTCTGCAGACCGGCATCACCAGCGCCGAGGACGCGACCGGTCTGGCCAACCGCATTCTAAGCGCGGTACGCGCGCCCTATCATCTGGGTGACAATGTCGCCGAAATCGGGGTCAGCATCGGTATCGTGACCGCGCCCGATCACGCCCGCAGCGAGAATGAGCTGGTCACCCGCGCCGACGATGCACTCTATCGAGCCAAAGCGGGCGGTCGTAACCGCTACTGCGTCCACGCTGGCGACAGAGCTGCCGAAGATACGCCCCAGCGATTGCAGGCCCGCGTTGGTGACGCCATGATCGCCCGCGGGGCGGCCTGATCTCCCGGCTTGGGGACGGACAGACCCCCTGCCTAAGTTGGGTTGGACTGGGTCAGCGTATAGACCGCATAGATGATCGCAAACAGCACGACCACGCCGATCAGCGAGCCGACCAGCACACGCAGGTTCATGCTGCGCGGACTGGCCTGACGCACTTCGGTTTGGGTCTTTTTGGGATCATAGGTTTCCATGCTGGGCTCCATTACACTACCCCAACCAACGCCGCTTGACCGCCAGGGGTTCCCCGGCGGCACTTGACGCGGGCTCGGCACGCGCCGACTCTCGGCACTAGACCAAACACCAGGATGACTTGATGACCACCGCTGACACTCTCACCCGCATGATTATGGCCGGCCAGGGCAAGATCCCGGCCGATGTGGTGATCAAGAATGTGCGCCTGCTCGACGTCATCACCGGCGCGGTGACCACCACCGATATCGCTATCGTTGAAGACCGGATCGTGGGCACTCATGCCAGCTATGAGGGCAATACGGTGATCGATGGCGCCGGTCGCTACGCCGTGCCCGGCTTTATCGACACCCACCTGCATATCGAATCCTCGCTGGTCACCCCCCTGGAATTTGATCGCTGCGTGCTGCCCTATGGCGTCACCACAGTGATCTGCGACCCCCATGAAATTGCCAATGTGCTGGGTGCCGAGGGCATTCGCTATTTCCTCGACAGCGCCGAGCAGACGGTAATGGACGTGCGCATCAACCTGTCCTCCTGCGTCCCTGCCACGGGTTTTGAAACCTCCGGCGCCGCGCTCGAGATCGAGGATCTTGAACCCTTCCGCGACCATCCCAAGGTCATCGGGCTGGCCGAAATGATGAACTTCCCCGGCGTGCTCAATGCCGATCCGGGCATCCTGGCAAAGCTGGTTGCCTTCCAGGGCGGCCATATTGACGGCCATGCGCCTTTGCTCTTGGGCACCGCACTCAATGGCTATCTCGCCGCCGCCATCCGCACCGACCACGAAGCCACCAGCGCTGCCGAGGCGCGTGAAAAGCTCGCCAAGGGCATGGCCATTCTGATCCGCGAAGGCTCCGTCTCAAAGGACCTCAAGGCTCTGGCCGAAGTGCTCGACGAAAACACCTCCAGCTTCGTGGCGCTGTGCACCGATGATCGCAATCCGCTCGATATTGCCGAAGAAGGTCATCTCGACAGCTCTATCCGCCGGCTGATTGCCATGGGGCGTCCTCTGCACCACGTTTACCGCGCCGCCAGCCATTCGGCCGCGCGCATCTTCGGTTTGACCGATCGCGGCCTGCTCGCCTCGGGCTGGCGCGCCGACGTCGCCCTGCTCGACAGTCTCGAGGAATGCACGGTTTCCGATGTCGTCACCGGCGGCCGCCTCGTGGTCCCCGAACTGTTCGATGCCCGCGCGCCTGTCGCGGCGGTGGGGCTGAGCTCGATGAAGGCCACCCCGGTTACCGCCGACAGCTTCATTGCCGAACCCCGTCCCGGCCAGAACAGCACCCCGGTGATCGGCGTGCGCCCCGGGCTGATCCTGACATTCCGCGAGGAAGCCACGCTGGCCAGCACCGAGCGCGGCCTGCAGCCCGATCTGAACGCCGATGTCATCAAGGTCGCGGTGATCGAACGGCATGGCAAGAACGGCAATATTGGCCGCAGCTTCGTCAGCGGTTTCGGTCTCAAGCGCGGCGCCATCGCCTCATCGGTGGGGCATGACAGCCACAACATCACAGTGGTGGGGGCCAATGACGAGGACATGGCCGTGGCGGTCAACCGCCTGATCGAGCTCGGCGGCGGCTTTGCCGTGGCCGATGGCGGCAAGGTCACCGCCGAGCTGGCCCTGCCGATTGCCGGCCTGATGAGCCTTGAGCCCTTCGAGACCGTCTCGCACGATCTGCACATTCTGCGTGACGCAGCCCTGGCGCTCGACTGCGTACTGCCCGAGCCCTTCCTGCAGGTGGCGTTCCTCGCCCTGCCGGTTATCCCGCATCTCAAGATGACCGATCGCGGCCTGTTCGACGTCGACAAGTTCGACTTCGTCAGCTGACGGCGATCGTCTCGCCAGTTAGCCCCTCTCGCGTGCCTTGACCTTGCGGCGCGCGGCATGGAGCAGCGGCTCGGTATAGCCGCTGGGCTGGTCGGCGCCATGCAGCGCCAGATCCAGCGCCGCCCGGAAGGCGACGGACTGAAAATTCTCCGCCATTGGCCGATAGGCCGGATCGCCGGCATTCTGCTGGTCGACAACCGTCGCCATACGCTCGAACGTGGCGGTAACCTCGTCGCGGCTGACCAGCCCATGGCGCAGCCAGTTGGCCACCGCCTGCGATGAAATCCGGCAGGTCGCCCGGTCTTCCATCAGCCCGACATTGTTGATGTCAGGCACCTTGGAACAGCCCACGCCCTGCTGCACCCAGCGCACCACGTAACCCAGAATGCCCTGCGCATTGTTTTCCAGCTCGCGGGTGATCTCTTCACGGCTCAGCGCAAACGGCGCCTGTACCGGCATGGAGAACAGCTCGGTCAAACCGGGCACGGCTTCATTGTGCCGGCGATGCTGGGCAGCAAACACGTCGATCTGGTGATAATGCAGAGCATGCAGCGTCGCCGCTGTCGGGCTTGGCACCCAGGCGGTATTGGCGCCCGAATTGGGATGGCCACCCTTGGCCTCCATCATCGCCGCCATATCGTCGGGGCGCGCCCACATGCCCTTGCCGATCTGCGCCCGACCCGACAGGCCGCAGGCCAGACCGATCAGCACATTGCGATCCTCATAGGAGGCAATCCAGCGCTCGTTCTTGATTTCGTCCTTGCGCAGCACCGCGCCCGCTTCCATGGCGGTGTGAATTTCATCGCCCGTACGATCAAGGAAGCCGGTATTGATGAAAAACACACGCTGGCGCGCTTCATAGATCGCCGCCTTGAGGTTGGCCGAGGTCCGGCGCTCCTCATCCATGATGCCGATCTTGACGGTGTTGGGAGCCAGCCCCAGCATCTTCTCAACCGAGCCAAAGATCGCGCAGGCGAAGGCCACTTCCTCAGGCCCATGCATCTTGGGCTTGACGATATAGACCGCCCCGGTGCGGCTGTTCACCTTGTCCTGCATGGCGCAGAGCACGGTGACGGCCGCATCCATCAGCCCTTCGCCAATCGGCTTGCCATCGAGCAGCACGGCATCGGTGCTCATCAGATGACCCACATTGCGCACCAGCAGCAGCGCCCGGCCCTTGAGCACCAGTTCGCTGCCATCAGGCGCGGTATAGACACCGTCCTGCTTGAGCTTGCGGGTAACCTGCTTGCCGCCCTTCTCGAAGGTGTCCTGCAACGTGCCGTTCATCAGGCCCAGCCAGTTGCGATAAACGCCAACCTTGTCCTCGGCATCCACCGCCGCCACGGAATCTTCGCAGTCCTGAATGGTGGTCAGCGCCGATTCCATGATCACGTCGCTCAGGCCCGCCGCATGCGTTCCCCCGATCACACTGCCCTTGTCGATCACCAGGATCACATGCAGGCCATTATGGCGCAGCACGATCTCGAACTTGCCGCCATTGGTGGCGTGACCCACAAATGCCGCGGCATCCTTGAGCGCGGTTGTCCCCGCAGCCGTGGTGATCTCAAGGCTGGCACTGTCCCCTGCCTCGACCACGCTATAGGCAGTCACATCGCGATGGCTGCCGGCGCTGAGCGGAAATGTGTTGTCCAGAAAGCTGGCGGCCTTGTCGACCACCGCCGCACCGCGCGCCGGATTATAGCTCTTGCCCGGCGCAATGTCGCCCTGACGGCTAATGACGTCGGTGCCGTAATAGGCATCATACAGGCTGCCCCAGCGCGCATTGGCAGCGTTCAGGGCATAGCGGGCATTGGAAACCGGCACCACCAGCTGCGGGCCGCACAGCGTGGTGATCTCGGGGTCCAGCCCCTCGGTCTCGATGGTGAAATCGGCAGGCTCGGGCACCAGATAGCCGATATCGCGCAGGAAGAATTCATAGCCCTGCGGATTGCTCGAGACCGGCCCATATTTGTGATGCCAGTCATCGATCTGGCTCTGCATGGCATCGCGCTTGGCCAGCAGGCTCGCATTGGTCGGCGCATGCTGGGCAACCATGCCGGCAAAGCCGCTCCAGAACTGCTCAGCGCCGACCTCGAGGCCAGGAAGGACCTCTTTCTCGACAAAGTCGACCAGCAGAGAATGAACCGAGAGGCCGGATTTTGTCTGGTAGTCGCTCATGAGGTTGTGTCCTTCCTGAATTGCCAGAGATTTAGGCCAAGGACGCGCCGCTCACAACCCACCTATAGTCGACTTCGCCTGTGCGCCAGCGACATAGACCTCCGCAATTGCCCGGTCATCCCCCAATGTCTGCAGCAGGAACAGCTCTTCAACCAATTGCGTTGCCGTCTGCATGCGCAGCGCCATGGCCGGCGTTGCAGCCGAATCAAGCACCACCAGATCGGCTGAGCAGCCCGGCGCGATGGTGCCGATCGTGCCTTCCAGCGACAGTGCCCGGGCATTGCCCAGTGTCATCATGTAAAACGAGTTGAATGGCGTCAGCCGCTGCCCGCGCAACTGCAGGATCTTGTAGCCCTCATCGAGCGTGCGCAGCATGGAAAAGCTGGTGCCGCCGCCAATATCGGTGGCCACGCCAATGCGCACACCGTGCTGGCTCAGCCGCTGGTGGTCAAACAGTCCCGAGCCCAGGAACAGGTTCGAGGTCGGACAGAACACGGCGACCGAACTGGTTTCGGCCAGCACCCCGGTTTCGCGATGATTGAGGTGGATGCAGTGCCCCAGCAGGGTTTTGGGGCCGAGCAGGCCGTAATCCTGATAAATGCCGGTATAGTCCGGCGCATCCGGATAGAGCTGCATCGACAACGTGATCTCGGCGTCGTTTTCGCTCAGATGGGTCTGCACGTAGCACTCAGGATGCTCGGCAACCAAACTCTGCGCCGCCGCCATCTGCTCGGGCGTCGAGGTTATGGCAAAGCGCGGCGAGATGGCATAGAGGCCCCGACCCCGGCCATGCCAGCGTGCGATGAGGGTCCTGGTGTCGTCATAGCTGGACTGGGCGGTGTCACATAGCGCCTCGGGCGCATTGCGATCCATCATCACCTTGCCGCCCACCATCAGCATGTTGCGCTTTTCGGCTTCGGCGAAATAGGCATCCACCGATGCTGGCGCGCTCGAGCAATAGGCTACCGCCGTGGTCGTCCCCTGCCGGATCAGCTCGTCATAAAACGCGCTGGCGACCGCACTCGCATGGCCCTGCTGGCTGAACTTCTGCTCTTCCACAAAGGTGTAGGTGTTCAGCCATTCCAGCAGCGAGCCGGCATAGGAGGCGATCATCTGGCTCTGCACGTAATGCAGATGGGTATCAATAAAGCCCGGCATGATCAGATGCGGGCGATGATCGATCACCACCGCATCGCCAACTGCAGCAGAGTCAAAATCCTCAACGGCCACGATCTTGCCATCGACAATGCTGATTGCCCCGTCTTCGAGATAGCGATAGCTGGCCGTATCATCGAGCCCCTGCGGCTCGCTGAGGAAACTCAGCACGCGGCCGCGCAGAATGGTCACGCTCATTGCCCGGAACCTTCGCGGAACCACGCCACCAGCAGCGCGCGTTCTTCAACCGTCATTTCGCTGACATTGCCCGGCGGCATGGCATGGGCGTAGCCCGCCTGCATGGCGATATCCTTGGCGTGATTGGCAATGGCGATGTCATTGTCCAGGATCACGTTCTTGGGCGCCTGCGACACGCCGGGCCAGGCCGGTTCAGCCGTATGGCACATCGCGCAGCGGGTCTGTACGGTCAGGCTGGCAGCCTCGAAATGGCTGGCACTGAGAAAGCTCTCGGCCGCCCGGGACGCCACCTCCTCTCCCGCCATGCCTGGCAGTTTGGGCCCGCTCGACAGCCAGGCGATGACCAGAAACAGCGCCACCGCCACCGCCCAGGTCCAGTGCGGATTGCCCTTGCGGGCATGGCGCGTGTTGAAATAGTGCCGGATGACCACGCCCACCAGAAAGATCAGCGACGCGATGATCCAGTTCCACTGCGTGGCAAAGGCCAGCGGATAGTGGCTGCTCAGCATGAAGAAGATCACCGGCAGCGTCAGGTAGTTGTTATGCAGGCTGCGCTGCTTGGCGATCTTGCCATATTTGGCATCGGGCACCCGGCCCGCCTTGAGATCGCCTACCACGATGCGCTGATTGGGGATGATGATCATCACCACATTGGCCGTCATGATGGTCGCGGTGAACACACCCATATGCAGCAAGGCAGCGCGCCCGGTAAACAGCTGGGTATAGCCCCAGCTCATCGCCACCAGAATGGCGAACAACACCAACATCAGCCCCGTGGTCGACTGACCAATCGGCGACTTGCACAACCCGTCATACAGCGCCCAGCCCAGCCCGATCGACGCCAGTGACAGCACGATGGCTTGCCAGGCGGGCACGTCCAGCACGGTCCGGTCGACGAGATAGAGGTCCGCACCGACATAATAGACCAGCACCAGCAGCATGAAGCCGGAGAACCAGGTCCAGTAGCTCTCCCATTTGAACCACGTCAGATGCTCGGGCAGGAAGTCCGGCGCCACCAGATATTTCTGGATGTGATAAAAGCCACCGCCATGCACCTGCCACTCCTCGCCATGCGCCAGTGGCGGCAGGCTCGGGGTTTTGCGCAGGCCCAGATCAAGCGCAATGAAGTAAAACGATGAGCCGATCCAGGCGATAGCCGTGATCACGTGCAGCCAGCGCACGGCAAACATCAGCCACTCGTAAAAAATCGCAAAATCGCCCATTCGATCACCTGTTCATTCGTGAAAAAGGGGCGGGCTCGAACCCGCCCCTCTCAATGCTCTTGCAAGCAGACCTTATGCGGGCGGGTTCACGCCTTCGACATACCAGTCCATGCTCAGCAGCTCGCCATCGGTCATGGTCACGCCAGCCGGCACGCGCTCGACACCGGTGTGATCATTGATCGGGCCGGTGAAGATGTTGAACGAACCATCGATCTGGCCGTTCTTGATGGCTTCGGCGGCGGCAACCACGTCAGCGGGGATCGACTCATTGTATGGCCCGATCTGCACTTCGCCTTCCTTCAGGCCAGGCCAACGGTCACCGGTTTCCCAGGTGCCGGCGATCACGGCTTCAGCAGCGTCCTGATAATGCGGACCCCAGTGGTCGATGATCGAGGTCAGCTGCGCCTTGGGCGCGAATGCGCTCATGTCGGCACCCTGGCCGAAACCGCCGACAATGCCGCGCTCTTCAGCGACCTGCAGGGCCGCTGGGCCGTCAGTGTGCTGGGCAATCACGTCAATGCCCTGATCGATCATGGCGCGGGCCGCATCGGCTTCCTTGGCCGGGTCGTTCCAGGTCGAGATGTAGATCGGGGTAATTTCGAAGTCTGGGTTCACCTTGCGGGCAGCCAGCACGAACGAGTTGATGCCCAGAACAACTTCAGGGATCGGGAACGAACCGATATAGCCAGCCTTGCCGGTCTGCGACAGGTGACCAGCAATGGTGCCGCACACCGCACGGCCTTCATGGAAGCGTGCATTATAGGTCGCGACATTGTCCGAACGCTGGTAGCCGGTGGCGTGCTCGAACTTCACGTCGGGGAACTGCTGGGCAACCTTGATGACGTAGTCGCCATAGCCGAAGCTGGTTGCAAAGATCAGCTTGTGGCCCGACTGGGCCAGTTCGCGCAGTACGCGTTCGCAGTCAGGACCCTCAGGCACGTTTTCCACGATGGTTGGCTCGGCGACAGCATCGCCCAGCATTTCCTTCATGTACTTGGCGCCTTCGGCATGGCCGAAGTTCCAGCCATTGTCGTTGACCGTGCCGATCAGCACGAAGCCGACCTTGAGTGGCTCGGTCTGCGCAAAGGCGCGCGAACCCAACAGTGGCAGAGCGGCGGCAGCGCCACCGATCTTGAGAATATTGCGACGAGTGATTGTCATCTGTCTCTCCTGAAGAACTTTTCTTGGTTGATCGAGCGTCATGTCCGTGACCCTCAATTGCTGGGCAAGAACGGCTTGCCGAGGCAGGCCGGTGCATTGGTGGAAGCATCGCGCCGAATGGAGATCAACACCAGCACGACGATAGTTGCGAGATAGGGCAGCGCGGCCCATAGCTCGGATGGAATGGCGCTGAGGGGGCCGCCGCCAGCCTTGGCGTAGAGCTCCATGGTCATCACCAGACCGAACAGATAGGCGCCCGCCAGCAGCCGGAATGGCTTCCAGGACGCGAAAACCACCAGCGCCACTGCAATCCAGCCTCGGCCCGCCGTCATCCGGTCAGCCCATTGCGGGGTCAGCAGCAGCGGGAAACAGGCCCCGGCAATGCCGGCCATGGCCCCGCCATAGGCAACCGCCAGATAGCGCACGCCGATCACCGAATAGCCGATGGAATGGGCCGAATGATCATTCTCGCCCACCGCGCGCAGGATCAGCCCGCTGCGGCTCTTTTTGAGGAACCACCACACGGCGACGACCATGACCAACGCGAAATACACCAGCGCCGAATAGCCAAACAGCACGCGCCACACCGGATGCGTCGCTATCTCGGTTGGAAATAGCGGTCCCAGCAGCGTGACCGGCTTGGCGCTGTAGCCCTGCCCCGCCAGCGCAGAAAAGCCGGTGCCAAAAATCGTCAGCGCCAGTCCCGTCGCTGTCTGATTGGCTGACAGGCTCAGCGTCAGCAATCCGAATATCAACGATGTTGCCACGCCCGCCGCGGCGGCCAGCAGAATGGCGAGGTAATGATTGCCGGTCAGGAACACCACGACAAACGCCGTGATCGCGCCCACCAGCATCATCCCTTCAACGCCCAGATTGAGCACGCCGGCCTTTTCCACCACCAGCTCGCCAAGCGCGGCAATCAGGATCGGCGTGGATGCACCCACAACAGTGACGATGATGGCGATGATCAGCTCGTTGGTCATGCCTGCGCCTCCTTGGCCGGCGCCACCCGCTTGATGCGGTAGCGCACCAGAATGTCTCCTGCCAGCAGGAAGAACAGCATCATGGCCTGGAACACGCCTGTGGCCGAACTGGACAGGCCAATGGTGGTCTGCGCCACCTCGCCGCCAACAAAGGTGATCGCCATCACGATGCCGGCAAAGATCACCCCCAGCGGATTGAGCCGGCCCAGAAACGCCACGATGATCGCGGTGAAACCGTAATTGGTCGGAAAGCCCGGCACCATGCGCTGGAACGGACCCGCCACTTCAAGCATGCCGGCCATCCCAGCCAACCCACCACTGACCAGCAGTGCCAGCCAGATGGTCTTGTTCTCGGAAAAACCGCCATAGCGAGCCGCGTGTGGCGCCGCCCCGACCACGCGCATGCGATAGCCGAACACCGAGCGGGTCATGATGAACCAGGCCACCAGCGCCACCACAATGGCGATCGGCACGCCCAGATGCACGATGGTCTGGGGAATGATGAACGGCAGTCGGGCTGCTTCCGAAAAGATCCGGGTCTGCGGAAAGCCCATGCCCATGGGGTCTTTCCAGGGCGCGCGCACCAGATAATAGATCAGTTGCACCGAGGCATAAGTCAGCATCAGGCTGGTCAGGATTTCATTGACGCCCAGCCGCGTCTTGAGCAGTGCCGGGATCGCCGCATAGGCTGCGCCACCGGCAACACCGGCCACAAACATCAGCGGCAGGATCCACCAGCCGGTCATGCCATAGGTCGCTAGCGCCACCCATGTTGCGGCCAGCCCGCCCATCACATACTGCCCTTCGGCGCCAATGTTCCACACATTGGCCCGGTAGCAGATCGACAGCCCGACACCGATAATGATCAGCGGTGCGGCTTTCACCCCGAGGTCCTGCCATTTGTACGAATTGGTCAGCGGCGTGAAGAAGATTTCGCGCACCGCACCCAGCCCGTCAAAGCCGATCAGCGAGAAGATGATCGCGCCCACCACCATGGTGAGCAGCACGGCCGCCACGGGCGTGGCGTAAAGCATGAATTTGGAGGGTTCGGAGCGTTTCTCAAGCCGGAATAGCATTTTGCGCCTCCATAGCCCCGTGCACGCCACCCATCAGCAGGCCGATCTCTTCCACGCTCATCTCCGCATTCGGCTTGGCCGGCGACAGGCGCCCCATATTGATCACGGCCAGCGTATCGCAGAGAGCCCGCAACTCGTCGAGATCCTGACTGATCACCACAATGGCCGAGCCAGCCGCCGCCAGATCAACCAGCGCCTGATGAATGGCGGCCGCCGCTCCTGCATCGACCCCCCATGTCGGCTGACTGACCACCAGCACCGTGGGTTTTTGCAGGATCTCGCGACCCATTATGTATTTCTGCAGATTGCCGCCCGACAGCGAGCCCGCCATCGAGGCCGGGCCCAACGCCTTGACGGCGAATTCGGCGATCACCTTGCCGGTATAGGTCTTGGCTGCACCCGAATTGATCAGCCCCAGGACCACCATGCCCAGCCGGTCGCGCGCCGTCAGTACCGTATTATCCGAGAGCGAAAAATCGCCCACCGCCGCATGACCATTGCGCTCTTCGGGCACCGCACACAGCCCGTATTTGCGGCGCCCCGTGGTATCGAGCAGACCCAGCGGAAATCCGTCAATGGTCACGCTCTGGCTGTCATCGCTGCGCACTTCGCCCGAAAGCGCATCAAGCAGGGCGTTCTGCCCATTGCCCGCTACACCGGCAATGCCGAAGATTTCCCCGGCCCGCACGGTAAAACTCACATCATCGACCGGCACATCAAAATGCCCTGTCTTGATAGTGGACAGCTTGGACACCACCAGCTTGGGCGCCCCAAGCTCGCGGTCGGCGACCCGAACGATATCCTTGAGCCCGGCACCGATCATTTTTTCGGCCATTGAGCGCGAGGTTTCCTGCTTGGGATCGCACGTATCAACCAGCTTGCCGCCGCGCAGAATGGTCGCTGTATCGCACAGCGCCTTGATCTCGTGCAGCTTGTGGGAAATGTACAGAATCGAGCAACCCTGTGCCGCCAGCTTGCGCAGCACATCGAACAATTGCTCGACTTCCTGCGGCGTCAGCACCGAAGTTGGCTCATCCATGATCAGCAGCTTGGGGTCGAGCAGCAGGGCGCGCACGATTTCGATGCGCTGACGCTCACCCACCGACAGCGTCGCCACCGTGCGATGCGGGTCAAGCAGCAGCCCGTATTTGCTCATCACCTCGCGGATGCGCGCTTCAAGCTCGCGGGCCGGAATCTTGGCATCCATGCCCAGCGCAATGTTCTCCAGCACCGTCAGCGCTTCAAACAGCGAAAAATGCTGAAACACCATGCCGATGCCCAGCTTGCGGGCCGCCTTTGGGCTGGCCACGGACACCGGCGCACCATCCCAGGCAATCTCACCGGCATCGGGCTGCATGATCCCGTAGATCATTTTGACGAGAGTGGATTTACCGGCGCCATTTTCGCCGAGCAGCGCATGGATTTCGCCGGGCTCAACCGAGAAGGTCACATTGTCATTCGCCAGAACGCCCGGAAAGCGCTTGGTGATACCGGTCAATTCCAGCCGATGCGGCATACTAGCGTCCATTCACCACCCCCAATGGCTCAGGGGCGTTCGCGCGCTCAGTTTCAGCTTCCCGTTGCCCAATGTGTACCATAATTTCCGCTGCCGCCAGTGCCGCGATAACTTCGGGACGCTTATCCCCAAGGCCCTGCTGGCCAATCGGCAGCACCAGCCGGTCCAGCGCCTTGGCATCGCCGCCCTCGCCCACATACCAGCTGGAAAACCGCGCCCGCTTGGTGCGCGATCCCACCATGCCGACATAGGGGCTGTCCGTGCGTGCCAGCGCTTCCTGCGCGATCAGGAAATCCAGCGCGTGATCGTGGGTCAAAATGACAAAACTGCTGCCCTGTGGCGCGCTGCGCACCACCGATTCTGGCATCGCCACCGCCTTGGCATTGATATGGGCAGGCAGCAGTTCAAGCTCTTCGCGCCGCGTGTCGATCACCATCACCTGTACCGGCAGCAAAGCCAGCATCTGCGCCAGCGCCCGACCGACATGGCCCGCACCAAACACATAGACATGCGGCAGCGCCGCGTCTTCTGCATCGACCTGCGCACTGAGTACCGCACGCTGCGCTGCATCGACATGGCGCAGGCTGACCCCGACCCGACCGCCGCAACATTGACCAATTTCAGGACCCAGCGGCACGTCCATGGCTTCCTCGGCCCGACCCGACGCGATCAGCCGCCGCGCATGCTCGATCACCATATATTCGAGCGCGCCGCCCCCGATCGTGCCGAACAGCCCGGCCTGGCCCACCAGCATGAATGTCCCCTGCGCGCGCGGGCTTGAGCCGCGCACGGATGTCAGCTCGCAGACGATGGCGTGCGGATTAGTGGAAAAGAAGGTGGTGAGTTCGGTGGTGCGGGTCATGGGGCAGGCACCCCCTCCCAACCTCCCCCTGACAGGGGGAGGAGCCGATCTGTGGCGGTGATGAGATCATGGGTTAATCGCGGAGCGGTCCCTCCCCCTGTCAGGGGGAGGCTAGGAGGGGGGACGGCACGGAGCGCGCAAGACACCCTCACCCGCGCGCCTCCCGCTTGAGCCGCTCGCAACCCATCAGCACGCGTTCGGGCGTCACCGGCGTATCCAGTCGCGGCGCGATTGTGTAATCGGCCACGCTGGCCACCGCCATCGAGAGCGCTTCAACCACACTCATGGCCAGCATGAAGGGCGGCTCGCCCACGGCCTTGGAGCGCCCAATGGTCGGCTCGGCATTGACCGACCATTCGGCCAGTTTGACGTTGAATACCGGCGGCACGTCGCTGGCCAGCGGGATCTTGTATGTCGACGGCGCCTTGGTGCGCAGTTGGCCCTTATCGTCCCACACCAGCTCTTCACTGGTCAGCCAGCCCATGCCCTGAATGAAACCACCTTCGATCTGGCCCATATCTATGGCCGGATTGAGCGAGCGCCCCACGTCATGCAGGATATCCACACGGTCCACCGTGTATTCCCCCGTCAGCGTGTCGATCGTGACTTCGCTGACCGAAGCACCATAGGCGAAATAGTAGAACGGGTGACCGCGCCCGGTGGCCCGGTCCCAGTGGATCTTGGGCACCTGATAGAACCCGGTTGCCGACAGCTGCACCCGGTTCATATAGGCCGAGGCCGCCAGTTCGGCGAAAGGCACGAACTTGTCCGCTGCCTGAATGCCACCAGGCACCCACTCAACTGCCGCTTCGCTGCACTGGTAGAGCTTGGCGGCATGGACCACCAGCCGCTCCTTGATCTGCCGCGCTGCGTCAAAGGCTGCCATGCCATTAAGGTCCGACCCCGATGACGCCGCCGTGGCGGAGGTGTTGGGCACCTTCCCCGTGCTGGTGCCCATGATCTTGACCACGCCCAGCCCGACGCCGAAGGCATCTGCCAGCACCTGCGCCACCTTGATATAGAGCCCCTGCCCCATTTCGGTGCCGCCATGGCTGAGATGGATAGATCCATCCTTGTAGACATGTACCAGCGCGCCGGCCTGATTGTACCAGGTGGCCGTGAACGAGATGCCGAATTTGACCGGAGTCAGCGCGATGCCCTTTTTCAGGATCGGACTGCCAGCATTGTACTTGAGGATCGCCGCGCGCCGCGCCTGATAGTCCGAGCTTGCCTCGATCTCCTCGACCACCCGGTGGACGATATTGTCCTGCACCGTCTGGTGATAGGGCGTCACATTGTCGGTGTCGGTGCCGTAGAAATTGGCCTTGCGTATCTCCAGCGGATCGCGCCCCAGATCATAGGCAATATCTTCGATCCAGCGCTCGGCGGCCATCATGCCCTGCGGGCCACCGAAGCCACGAAACGCGGTGTTGGAAACCGTATTGGTATAGAGCGGCTCACTTCGTACCCGCACTGCCGGATACCAGTAGGCATTGTCAGCGTGGAACAGCGCCCGGTCCGTCACCGGCCCCGACAGGTCCGACGAGAATCCGGCGCGCGCGCCATAGACGGCTTCGACCGCATGGATCTTGCCACTGTCGTCATAGCCGACATCGTAATCGACCACGAAGTCGTGCCGCTTGCCGGTGGCCGTCATGTCGTCATCGCGGTCCGGCCGGATCTTGCAGGCACGGTTCCATTTCTTGGCCGCCATCGCAGCCACGCAGGCAAACAGATTGCTCTGGGTTTCCTTGCCGCCGAAGCCGCCGCCCATGCGCCGCACATTGACCGTCACTGCATGCAGGCGAATGCCCAGCACCTGCGCCACCATCACCTGCACTTCGGTAGGATGCTGGGTCGAGGAAAACACCGTGACGTCTTCATCTTCCCCCGGCACGGCCAGGGCAATATGGCCTTCGAGATAGAAATGGTCCTGCCCCCCGATCTCGATACTGCCCTTGACCCGACGCGGTGCGCCCGCCATCCCGGCAGCGACATCGCCGCGTTCCAGCTTGAGTGGCGGCGTCACCAGCGTGCCGCCGGCTGCCTGAGCGTCACGCACATTGGTGGCAAACGGCAGATCCTTGTATTCCACCTTGGCCAGATGCGCCGCCCGCCGCGCCTGATCGCGTGTCTCGGCAATCACCGCAAATAGCGGCTGACCCCAGAAATGCACGGTATCGACGGGAAACAGCGGTTCGTCATGGCTGTGGTTGGAGCTGACATCATTGTCGCCCGGAACATCGGCCGCTGTGAGCACGCCAAGAACGCCCGGCGCCGCCAGGGTCGCGGAAAAATCCATGCCGACGATCTGGGCATGCGGATTGGTCGAAAGCCCCAGATAGGCGTGCATGGTGCCCGCCGGCTCGACCATGTCATCGATATATTCGGCCGTGCCGGTAACGTGCTTGGGCCCGCTATCGTGCTTGATGTCGCTATGCACTGTACTCAGCGTGATGGGTGTCTCGTGCTTGTTCATGCCACCTCCCGCCGCAGACGCTGACCGTTTCCGGTCGTTTCCAGAAAGAACCGCTTGAGCAGGTTCTGCGCGGTCAGCAGACGATAATCAGCACTCGCCCGCATGTCCGAGATCGGCTGATAGTCCTCGGCGAAGGCCGAGACAGCCGAGTCAATCGTGTCCTGCGTCCAGGGTTTGCCCACCAGCGCCGCCTCGACTGCCTTGGCGCGCTTGGGTGTCGCCGCCATGCCGCCAAAGGCGATGCGTGCCATACCCACCGTGCCGCCGTCGCTGACAAATACCCGGAACGCACCGCACAGCGTCGAAATATCTTCCTCGCGCCGCTTGGAGATCTTGTAGGCGGCAAACTTCTCGCCCGCCGGCAGCAGCGGCACCGTCACGCTCTCGACGAATTCGCCGGGCTGCCGGTCCTGCTTGCCATAGGCGATGAAAAAGTCTTCCAGCTTGATCTCGCGGCGATGACTGCCCCGGCGCAGTGTCAGCTTGGCACCCAGCGCAATGAACGGCGGCGGCGTGTCACCAATGGGCGAGCCATTGGCGATATTGCCGCCGATCGTGCCCATGTTGCGGATCTGCTCGCCCGCAACCCGGCTCCACATCTCGCCCAGATCAGGGAAATTCTCGGCCAGCACCGGCAGCGCTTCCGAATAGCTCACCCCGGCATAAAACCGCACTTCGCTGGCATTGTCGGCAATGGCCTTGAGTTCGGGCAGATGGCCAATGAAGATCACCGGGCCGATAGGCCGCATGAACTTGGTCACCCACAGCCCCACATCGGTGGAGCCGGCAACAATCGTCGCTTCGGGATTGGTTGCGTAAACTTCGGCAAAATCGTCCAGCGTCGCGGGCACGATAATGCGCTGATCGCCCGCGCCCAGCTCGACCCGGCTGCCATCCAGAATGGCCTTGATTTGACCTTTGAGCGCAATGCGCTCGGCCAGCAGCGGATCGCCCTGCGGCAGACCATAGCTCGACATGGCCTTGCCCGCCCGCACGATGGGCGCATAGCCGGTGCAACGGCACAGATTGCCCTGCAACGCCTTTTCAATGGCGCCCTGGCTCGGATCAGGCGTGCGCATCCACAGTCCGTAAAGGCTCATCACAAAGCCCGGCGTGCAGAAGCCACACTGGCTGCCATGGTGATCCACCATGGCCTGCTGCACCGGATGCAGATTGCCGTTCTCGCCTCGCAAATGTTCAATCGTCACCACATGGGTGCCGTGCAGGCTGCCCATGAAACGGATGCATGAGGTCACCGAGTCATAGATGATCTCATCGCCCATCACCCGGCCAACCAGCACCGTGCAGGCCCCGCAATCGCCCTCGGCGCAACCTTCCTTGGAGCCACGCAGCCGCCGCTCCAGCCGCAGCCAGTCCAATAGCGTCGCATCGGGCTTGATATCGGTGAGGCTGATTTCCTCATCATTGAGGATGAAGCGAATGGCGCCCGAAACAGCGGTCATGCCCTAGCTCCCCCGATAGGTTGAATAGGCAAATGGGCTGACCAGCAGCGGCACGTGGTAGTGCCTGTCTTCGCTGATGGTGAAACGGATCGGTACCACGTTCAAAAACGGGTTCTCGACCCCGACATCCAGGCGCTCGAAAAACTGCCCGACATGGAAGCGGATTTCGAACTCGCCCATCTGGAATTGCTCGCCTTCCAGCAAGGGCTGATCCACCCGGCCATCGGCATTGGTATAGCTATCGGCAATATGGTGCGTATGATCGCCATGAACATAGTGCAATTCGATCCGCATGCCGCGCGCCGGCGTGCCGTGCATCGTGTCCAATACGTGTGTGGTAAGGCGACCACTTCCCGCCATTCTGCTGCTCCGTTTGTCGTCCCCGCGCCGAGACTAGCGCATCGCCGCCGATCCGCAATGCTCATTTTTTACCATCTGGTCCATTTTTGTGCATCTTGATCGCTGCGGACAAGCCCATACTATCGCCAGATCAGTCAGACGAAAGCACCCTATCCATGCGTTACCCTCGCGACATGCACGGCCACGGCCCCACCCCGCCATATGCCAATTGGCCCGGCGGCGCCCATGTCGCGGTACAGTTTGTGCTCAACTATGAGGAGGGTGGCGAAAACAATATCCTGCACGGCGATGATGCCTCCGAAGCCTTCCTCGCCGACGTCATCGGCGCCGCCCCATGGCCGGGCCAGCGCCACGCCAATGTGGAATCGATGTACGAGTATGGCGCCCGCGCCGGCTTCTGGCGTCTGCACCGCCTGTTTACCGAGGCAGACCTGCCCGTCACCATCTATGGCGTCGCCACCGCCCTGATGCGCGCCCCAGCCCAGTTGGCCGCCATGCAGGAGGCCGGCTGGGAAATCGCCAGCCATGGTCTGAAATGGGTGCAGCACAAGGATATGCCGCCCGACGAGGAACGCGCCCAGATCGCCGAAGCGATCCGCCTGCACACCATCGCCACGGGCGCGCCGCCGCGCGGCTGGTACACCGGCCGCTCCAGCCTCAACACCATTGATCTGGTCTCCGAAACGGGCAGCTTTGCCTATATCTCGGACACCTATGATGATGACCTGCCCTATTGGCGCGTGCATCAGGACAAGCCGCAGTTGATCATCCCCTATACGCTGAGCGCCAACGACATGCGCTTTGTCACCGCGCCCGGTTTTGACAATGGCGAGGAATATTTCCAGTTCCTCAAGGACAGCTTTGACTGCCTCTATGCCGAGGGACAGGCCGGCAGCCCCAAGATGATGAGCCTGGGCCTGCATTGCCGCCTGGTGGGCCAGCCCGGCCGCTTCCAGGGCCTCAGGAAATTCGTTGATTACATCAAGACCTTCGACAAGGTCTGGGTCCCCACCCGCCTCGCCATTGCCGAGCACTGGGCGACCGAACACCCCTATATCGCCCCCGAGGTGATCCCGTCCCAGCTCGACAAGAACGACTTCGTGCAGCGCTATGGCTCGATTTTCGAGCACTCGCCCTGGATTGCCGAGCGCGCCTGGGAAGGTGAACTCGCCCCCGCCAATGACACCGCCATCGGCCTGCATTTCGCCCTGCGCTGCCAGTTCCGTATGGCCAGCGAACAGGAGCGTCTGGCCGTTCTGAACGCCCATCCCGATCTGGCAGGGAAACTCGCCGCGGCCCAGCGGCTGACAGCCGAATCCACCGCCGAACAGGCTTCGGTGGGGCTCGATGCGCTCACCGATGGCGAACGCCAGCGCTTCACCATGCTCAACACCGCCTATGTCGACAAGTTCGGCTTCCCCTTCATCATCGCGGTGCGCGACAATACCAAGGAATCGATCCTGGCGGCCTTCGAAACCCGGCTCAAGAACAGCGCCGAAGCCGAATTCGCCACCGCCTGCGCGCAGGTCGAGCGCATTGCGCTCTTGCGCCTCACGGCGATCCTGCCCTAGCCAGTTCAGGCGACCACACCAATCTTCAATTCCGGGGGCCCGGCCATGTACACGCTCATCATCGGCAACAAGAATTACTCATCCTGGTCGCTGCGCCCCTGGCTGGCACTGCGCGTGCTCGACATTCCCTTCACCGAGCAATTGCAGCCCTTTGTCGACCATGGCAGCCACGACAAGTTTCGCGCCTTCTCGCCCACCGGCCGGGTTCCGCTGCTGGTCGATGGCGATACCCGCGTCTGGGACTCGCTGGCCATTGTTGAATACGTCGCCGAAGATCACCCCCGGCTCTGGCCATCCGACAAGGCCGCGCGCGCCTTTGCCCGCGCCATCTGCGCCGAAATGCATTCCGGCTTCTCGGCCCTGCGTGACGTGTGCACCATGAATTGCGGCGTGCGCGTGCTTCTCAACACGGTCACCCCGGCCCTGCAGGCTGATCTCGATCGTATTGATGAAATCTGGAGCCAGGGCCTGTCCGAATTCGGTGGACCCTACCTCGCGGGTGAAAACTTCACCGCCGCCGACGCCTTCTACGCCCCCGTGGCGCTGCGTCTGCAAACCTACGGCCTCACCCTGAGCCAGCCTGCCAACGAGTACGCCGCGCGCCTGCTGGCGCTGCCCGCGCTGATCGAGTGGTACAATGCCGGCACGGCGGAAACCTGGCGCGAGCCCGGTCACGAGGCCGAAATCCACGCGGCGGGCACCGTCACCAGCGATGTGCGACAGACCGCCTAGCCACCGCGCGCCGGACCTGCCAGTTTCATCACCAATCCGACCAGCCCTGCTGGTACCCGTTTTCGAGATCAGGCCACAACGACAATGGACACTCCAAGCTACGCTTCACCCAGTGCCGGCCTGCCACCCCAGGCAGCGCTACACACCGGCAGGGCCGTTTTCACCGAAGCCTATGCCCTGATCCCGCACGGGGTGATGCGCGACATCGTCACCAGCTTCCTGCCCCATTGGAGCGACACCCGCGCCTGGGTGATTGCCCGCCCCATGACCGGCTTTGCCGAAACTTTCTCGCAATACATTGTTGAAGTGCTGCCCGGTGGCGGCAGCGACCGCCCCGAGCCCAATCCCGAGGCCGAGGGCGTGCTGTTCGTCGTGGCGGGCGAGGCCAGCCTGACCATAGCTGGCACCACCCATACGCTGAGCCCTGGCGGCTATGCCTTCCTGCCGCCCGGCAGCGATTGGAGCCTGCTCAACAAGAGCCACGAGCCCGCCCGCTTTCATTGGGTGCGCAAGCGTTACGAAGCCGTCGAGGGCATCGTTAAGCCCACCGCCTTCGTCACCAACGAAAACGAGCAGCCCATCCGCTGGATGGCCGACACCAGGGAGCGCTGGGGCACCACCCGCTTTGTCGAACCCGACGATCTGCGCCACGACATGCACGTCAATATCGTCACCCTTGAGCCCGGCGCGGTCATTCCGTTCGAGGAAACCCATGTCATGGAGCACGGCCTCTATGTGCTTGAAGGCAAGGCCGTCTATCGCCTCAACCGCGATTGGGTGGAAGTCGAAGCCGGCGACTTCATGTGGCTGCGCGCCTTTTGTCCCCAGGCCTGCTATGCCGGGCCCGAGCGCTTCCGCTACCTGCTCTACAAGGACGTCAACCGGCATATGAAGCTGGGCCTTTAGACCATGAGCACCATTCTGATCGAGCCGCTCACCGCCGAGAGTTTTGCCCCCTTTGGTCAGGTCATCGAACTTGATGGTGCCGAGCACTATCCCATCAATAACGGCATGACCGAGCGCTACCACGATCTGGCAGAAGTCGAGCTTGGTGGCGTCCGGCCCCGCCCGCTCATCTCGATCTTTCGCGGCAAGCCCTATGACCTGCCCCTGACACTGCGCATGGTTGAACGCCACCCGTTGGGCAGTCAGGCCTTCTATCCGCTGGGTGACAAACCGTTTCTGGTCATTGTCGCCGGCGATCTGTCGGGCACGCCCGATATGCCACGCGCTTTCATCACCCGGCCCGGCCAGGGCGTCAATATCGCCATGAACACCTGGCACGGCGTGCTCACGCCCCTCGAGCAGGCAGCCGATTTCCTGGTGGTTGATCGTGGTGGCGACGGCAATAATCTTCAGGAACACCATTTCGATGTCCCCCATCTGGTGCGCCATCCCCAAGCCAATGAACGGCCAAAGCCATGACCACCGCTGCCCTTGTCGACCGCCTGCTCGACGTCATCGAACGCGACATCGCCCCGCTCACCCAGCAGGCTGTTACCCATGGCAACAAGCTGTTCGGCGCGGCCATCCTGCGCAAATCCGATCTTTCGGTGGTCATCGCCGAGACCAATAACGAGATCGAAAACCCGCTCTGGCATGGCGAAATGCACGCCATCAAGCGCTTCTTCGAACTGCCCGAGGACCAGCGCCCCGACGTCAAGGACTGCATCTTTCTGGCCACCCATGAGCCCTGCTCGCTCTGCCTGTCGGGCATTACCTGGTCGGGCTTCGACAATTTCTATTATCTGTTCAGCTACCAGGACACGCGTGACAGCTTCGCCATTCCCCACGACATCGCCATCCTCAAGGCGGTCTATGCCGTTCCCGAGCCGGAAACCGGCACCGTCTCGCCTGACCGTCCGCTCTACAACCGCGCCAATCACTATTGGACCAGCCACAGCATCGCCCAGCTGATCGCCGGGCTTGATCGGGATCATCGCGAAGCGCTGGTGGGACGGTTCGACGACATCAGCGCGCTCTATGGCGAACTGTCGGCGATCTATCAGAAGGACAAGGGTGCCAGCGGCATTCCGCTGGCCTGATCACTCAGGGCTGCGTGGACAGCTCAGGCATGAACTCGCTGCGCGGCGCATCGGCAAAGGATGCGGCGAACGTCAGCAGGCTCAGCGCCAGCGCAAACATCACGGTCAGACCGATCTGGGACATCTTGTTCAATCCGGTTACAGGCAGAATTGGCATTGCAGTCTGGCCTCATGGTACCGTCGGCTATTGAACGCGGTACCAATGCGTCATTCAGATAGCGTTCAGAACAGTCCATTGTGCATGACTGCCATGTGAGCCTGGCGCCGCCTTATCGCGAACCAAATGCTCACCTATGCGTTACCGTAGCGAATACGTCCCAATGAGGCCCATCAATGCCGCAGACAGACACCACCGACGCCACAACTGCCCCGCAGCTGGCCATTTTCACCGATTTTGACGGCACGCTCGTCGAATTGGCGGAAACTCCTGATGGCATTGATGTGCCTGAATCCCTGGCTCATCAGATCGAGCAGACCGCCCGCGAGATGAACAGCGCTTTCGCCGTGCTCACCGGCCGCGAGATCGCCGATATCGACAAATTCCTCTCACCGCTGATTCTGCCGATCGCTGGTGCGCATGGCACCCAGCGCCGTCGGGCCGATGGCGTGGTTGAAGAGATTGACCCCGCGTCGCTTTCTGGCGCCGAGGCGATCGCCCGCGCCATCGAGCCACTGGTCCAGGCCCATCCAGATCTCATCATGGAAACCAAGGAAGGCGCGGTCGCGCTGCATTTCCGACAGGCGCCCGAGCTCGAAGATGTCGTCCGCCACGCCATGCAGGACGCCGTCGCCGACAATGAACACTTCACCCTGGTACCCGGCAAGATGGTGCTTGAAGCCCGCCCGCGCGGCGTCTCCAAGGGCGAGGCGCTGCGCGCCTTCATGCGCGAGGAACCCTTTATCGGCCGCACGCCCATCTTCATCGGCGACGACGTGACCGACGAGGATGGCTTCATCGCCGCTCAGGATCTGGGTGGCGTAGGCATCAAGCTGGGCGATGGGGACACCGCAGCCCGTATGCGCATTGCCGATGTGGTTTCGGTCCGCGCCCTGCTGCAGGGACTGGGCGACATCGCCGCACGCGACCGCGAGTTTTCACCCAAACACTGAACGACTGAACGACGCCTGGGGGCACTGCATGAGTAGACTGATCGTTGTTTCGAACCGTACACCTGGCAAGGGCCCGGCGGCCGGCGGCTTGGCCGTGGCCCTGCGCAAGACCCTGGCCGAGCGCGAAGGTTTCTGGTTCGGATGGTCAGGCAAGCTCGTGGACGCCCCCTCCACCGAAGCGCGCTTTGAAGACATCGATGGCCTCTCCGTCGCCCAGATTGATCTCACCCGATCCGATCACCACGCCTATTATGCCGGCTTTTCCAATTCGATCCTCTGGCCCAGCTTCCATCTGCGGCTCGATCTGGCGACCATTGAAGGCCATTGGTATGAAGGCTATCGCGCGGTCAATCAGCAGTTCGCCCGCGCCCTGCTACCCCTGCTCAAACCCGATGACATCATCTGGGTACACGACTATCACCTGATCCCGCTGGCCAGCGAATTGCGCAATCTGGGCGCGCGCAACCGGATCGGCTTTTATTTGCACATTCCTTTCCCCACCACGGATGCGCTCTACGCCATCCCGCACCATAATGAGCTGATGCGCGACCTGTCGCGCTACGATCTGGTGGGCATGCAGGCCAATCGCGACGTCTCGGCATTCACCGAGTTTGCCGATCACCAGTCGCCTTCCTCGATCTCCGGCAATCCGCTCAAATCGGTCGACTTCACCCGCAGTGAAACCGGCGCCTTCCCCATTGGCTCCGACCCCGACGCCTTTGCCAAGATGGCCGTCAGCCCGGCCGCGACCAAGATGATCCGCCGCGTCGAACGCGTACTGCCCGACCAGCGCCTGATCCTGGGTGTTGATCGCCTCGATTATTCCAAGGGACTGCCCCAACGCGTCGAAGCCTATGAGAAGCTGCTCTCCAACGACGCCCATTTCCGCCGCTCTGTCCACATGATGCAGATTGCGCCGCCATCGCGCGACAGCATCAAGGAATATCAGGAAACCAGTGACGCGCTCGACGCCATTTGCGGTCGCGTCATGGGCCGTTTTGCCGAGCCCGACTGGTCCCCGCTCACCTATGTCAAACGTGCCTATGGCCAACCCAGCCTGGCCGGGCTCTATCGCCTCGCCCGCGTTGGACTGGTGACCCCGCTGCGCGACGGCATGAATCTGGTGGCCCACGAATTTGTCGCCTCGCAGGACCCTGAAAACCCCGGCGTGCTGATCCTGTCGCGCTTTGCCGGTGCCGCCGAAATCTTCGACGACGCCATTCTGGTCAACCCGTTCGATACCGACGAGACCGCCGAGGCCCTGCGCATGGCGCTCGACATGCCACTCAAGGAACGTATCGCGCGCTGGGAAACCCTGATGGCCGCCGCCCACAAGCACAGCGTCGACAACTGGTCGCACAGCTTCCTCGAACGTCTGACCCCATCCGATGAACGGCTCAGTTCGGCCACACGGGACATCCTCTACGTGTCCTCGGTCGCCTGACCTTGCCACATGGTCATCCGGATCACGGCCTTGTAACGCCCCATCGGGGCGCTACGGGATTATGCAAGGTTCAGTGATGTCGGCGAGCCGAACGCTCGGCGCGCCCGCACGAGGACTTGCCATGGTCGTGGGGACTGATCCACCGCCAGCACTGAAGTCGGGTTTTCGCTTGGTGGCAGCAATCGTGCCCCGACAACCGGCCACAGCGTGCGTCGGCCAGCGCCAGCAGCGCCGCCGCCATGACACCGACGGTCAAAAATATCTGAAAACGTCCGCCAGACGGCACATGAAAAAAGCCAGTGTCAGCGCTGCCTTCTGGCTGTGATCAGGTCACCCAGGGGCTGCCCGAAGCGGCCAGCAAGGTGACGAACAAGGTATTGATCGGCGTTGCGATGCCGTGCTTTTTGCCTAGCCGCACAATCACGCCGTTACGGGCATCAAGCTCCATCTGCCGCCCGGCAAAGCGATCCACCGACATCGAATTGCCCGCGCCTTCAGGCGCGTTGCGGGCGCCCTCGATAACGCCTTCAATCAGACTGTCGGGGATCACCGCGCCCTCGGCCCGCGCCACCGCAGCGCACTCGCTGACCAGCCCGCGCACCAGCACTTCAAGATCATCATTCCACACCGGCCCGGTCGAGCGCTGTGTCAGCGCCGTCACCGCGCCTGCACAGTTCAGGCAAAGCTTGCCCCAGGCGCGCGAATTCCAGTCCGCCACTGCCGAGACATCAATTTTGGTTTCACCAAACAGCGCGACGAAGTCAGCACCATCGTCACCCTCGGGCACCACGATGCTGCCCAGGCGCTGCTGGATCATGCGGCCGGGCGCGGAACGGCTGGCCGGAATATCCACCACCGCCGGTACGATGGCCTGTCCCGGCAGCAGCGCGGCAAACCGGCTCACATGCTCAACCCCGTTCTGCAGCACTGCCACCCGCGTGCCCGGCCCCACCAGGGCGTCGAGCCAGACTTTGGCCGCTGCCACATCATAGGTCTTTGTCAGCACCAGCACCCAGTCAACCGGTTGCGCCAGCGCCGGATCGATCAGCACCTGGGGCGCTGCATTCAACGTACCCACCGGTGTCTCCACCCGCAGATCGACCAGCGGCGTGCGCGCGCACACGATCACCTCATGCGCCGCATTCTGGCAGAGCCAGCCCGCGATCGTGCCGCCCAGCGCACCCGGTCCAATAATTGCGATTTTTGTCATCCGTCCCTCCCGACAAAGAAAAAGGGCGGCCAGAGGCCGCCCTTTGTCAATTCCTGCAGTGCTTAGCCGTTGCTACGGCTCACGCGACCTGCGTCTTTCTGTGACTTGCCCCAGCGCTGCTTGGGCTTGCCGCCGACGGGCTTTGCACCCATGGGCTTGCCCGTTTCCATGTCGCGGCGAACGCCACGGCCCGGCTGGGCGTGATCCGGGCGCGTACGCGCCACATCACCACCGCGCGAACGCTGGCCTTCACCAACTGGACGCGAACGCTGGCCTTCACCCGCTGGACGGGTGCGCTGCCCCTCGGCAGCCGGACGGCTGCGCGGGGTATCGCTTGGCTGACGGTGCGGCTGGGCCTGGCCACCGCCTTCTTTGCCGAACTCGGCAAAGGGACGACGCTCGGCTGGCGAACGACGATCACCCGGCGCCTTGCGCGGGTTCTTGTTCGAACGCGGACCCGGACGGCCACCCGAAGGCTTCTTGTAGGCCGAGCGCGGTGCTTCCACCACGCCGGTGTCATTGGCCAGATGCAGATCGCCGGTATAGGGCAATGTACGGCGGATCAGGCGCTCGACGTCGCGCAGCTTGCCGCGCTCGGTGCCATCGCACAGGGTGATCGCCTGACCCGATGCGCCGTTACGGCCAGTACGGCCAATACGGTGCACATAGTTTTCCGGATCGTCTGGCAGTTCGTAATTCACCACATGGGTGATGCCGGGAACGTCAATGCCGCGGGCCGCGATATCGGTCGCCACCAGAATACGCACATCGCCGCTCGAAAATCCCTTCAGGGCTGCCTGGCGGGCGTTCTGGCTCTTATTGCCGTGGATCGCTGCAGCCTTGTGGCCGTCAATCTCGAGGTTCTTGGCAACCCGGTCGGCACCATGCTTGGTGCGCGAGAAGATGATCACGCGCTCCATGGCTTCTTCTTCGTTGGCCAGCAGCTCATTGAGCACGCCACGCTTGGCCTTGGAGCCCGACAGGATCACGCGCTGGTCAATCTTGACCACGGTGGAGCCGGCAACCGAAGCATCAACGCGAACGGGTTCGTTCAGCAGTGACTTGGCCAGATCGGCCACTTCAGGGGCCATGGTGGCCGAGAACATCATGGTGTGGCGACGATGACCGATGGCCTTGGCGACGGCGCGCACAGGAGCGATAAAGCCCATGTCGAGCATCCGGTCGGCTTCGTCGAGCACCAGCCAGCGGGTTTCCGCCAGCTTGATCTTGCCGTCATCCATCAGATCCTTGAGGCGACCAGGGGTCGCTACAACGATATCAACGCCGCGCTCGAGGCGCTTGACCTGATGGTAGCGCGACACGCCGCCAAGCAGCAGCACGGTATCGAGCTTCATCTTGGTGCCGGCGAACTTGCGGATGGCTTCGTCGATCTGCACGGCCAGTTCACGCGTTGGAGCGAGAATGAGCGCGCGGGTGGTCAGCGGACGCGGGCGACCGTTCAGGGTCAGCAGGCCAGCCAGAATGGGCAGGCCAAAAGCGGCCGTCTTGCCCGAACCGGTCTGGGCAATGCCCATCATGTCACGACCTTCAAGCAGCTTGGGAATGGCCTGGGTCTGGATTTTGGTGGGCGTGGTGAACCCGGCCGCAGTCAGGCTGTCGGTCAGGAGTTCAGGAAGGCCCAGAGAAATAAAGTCGTTCAAAGAACATGTCTTTCTGCGCCGGATTGGCGCTGCGACGCGCGCAGAACACTGCAGCGCGCGTGTCGCCATTCACACATGCGAATGGCGGGTCAACAGATGCAATCGGGCGATAAATTGGGGGTATCGCGCGGGTGCTGGCTCGAACCCGGACAAATTGTTTCCGGGCTGACTTCGCCGCTCACCGCAAGGGGATAAGAAGTGAAGTCCGTCGCTGGTCTATATGCTCAACACGTGGTTGCAGCTGCGACGATGAGGCTGATATGGGCCAATAGGCCTGAAATAGCAAGTCTATTCGCCCCCGGCCACCGCATGGCGGGGCTGCGTTTGGCGACGCAGGCACCGCACCAACGTCTTTGCACCATCACTCTGGCAGCGCGCGGCAGGGCCTGTGGCGGCCGAAATCCTCAGATCCCGCCATACCAGTCATAGCCGACATCGGGCCAGTAGCCGCCCTTGCCCTTGCCGAAGCTCGACAGATCATCAACCAGTTCGATCGTGTGCAGATATTTAGGCTGCTTGTAGCCCAGCGCCCGCTCGATACGCAGGCGAATGGGTGCCCCATTGGCCACCGGCAACACCTGATCGTTCAGCCCGTAGCTCAGAATGGTCTGCGGGTGATAGGCGTCCACCAGATCCGAGCTTTCATAATAGAGAATGTCGCCGGTCAGCGTCCGCTGGATATTGTCAAAGCAGTGATAGACGGCGAAGCGCGCGCCCGATTTTACCCGCGCCATGTCCAGGATCGGGCCGAGTTGGGTGCCGGTCCATTTGGCAATGCAGCTCCAGCCTTCCACGCAGTCATGTCGGGTAATCTGGCTGCGCGCCGGCATGTTGCGCAATTCATCCAGTGTGAACTCGAGCGGCTGCTCCACCATCCCGGTAATCTTGAGCTTGTAACTGGCAAAATCCTGCGCCCGCAGGAACCGGTATTCCGCCGTGGTCGGATCAGTGGACCCGTTGGGCCGCTGACCCTGCCGGATTTCGCTGGCCGAATATTCACGCGCCAGCGCCTGATCACCGACCAGGGCCCGCTGCACCTTATAGGTGAGCACATTGGCCTGCTCCATCACCTGGCGAACCTGGTTCTCCTTGGAGCCCAGAAAGTCGAACTGGTTACAGCCAGCCAGAACCAGTCCCGACCCGGCCACAGCCGTGCCGCGCAGGAAGTTACGCCGCGTGATGATGCCGCTCATGGCTTGTCTCCTTCGCTTCCCGGTGTCCCCGGGCTGGCGCGATACCAGCCGGTGATCATCGAGCGCAGCTCGTTGATCGGCCCGGCGGCCACAACCATGATGATGTGCACGATAAAAAACGTCACCAGCAGCACCATCACGCCGAAATGGATGGTGCGGGCTGTCTGCCGCCCCCCGAAGATATCCAGCAGCCAGGGCCATCCAGCATCCATGGTGGGACTCATCGTCAGCCCGGTCAGCACGATCAGCGGGAACAGGATAAAGAACACCCCGAAATACGAAATACGCTGCAGTGGGCCGTATGTTCGCCCATGTTTGAATTTGAGTGTGGCGTGGTCGGCCACATCGCGCGGCACCGCGGCCAGATCGCGCGGCCGCACCAGAATATCGCGCTTGATATGGCCGTTGATGAAGCTGGCCAGGAACCACACGAACATCGTCGCCACGAACACCCAGGCAAAAAAGAAATGCACCACGCGTCCGGTCGCCAGATCGCGGAACGAAGGTATCGTCACCGCACCGGGAAAGCCGACAAAGGCCGGACGCTCGGCCGTGCCGCTCATGCCCAGCACGCCGGTGGTGTCAAACTCGCGGCCGAACACAGTGGTCCGTCCGCGCGGCCCCTCGGGCGTATTGACCGCTCCGATATCAAGAATGGCATTGTCGAACGCAAAGCCCGATTGCTGCCCGATATAGAGCGTGGGATGTGCGTTGAAGATCTGCAGCCCGCTCAGCAACAGGAAAAACAGGCAGATTGCCCAGATCCAGTGCGTACCCCGGGTCCAGATCGACTGGCGATAGATCAGCGGCCCTTTGGCAGCCGGCTCGTCTGTTGTGTCAGCCATCTCTTCCCCAAATCGATCCCGGACCAGATCCTGTGCATTATGAGTAACGGGTCTGCGCAGGGCAAATGACGATTAACACGCAGATGTTACGGCTTTGCCGGTGCATTTGTTGTCCTGAGCCCCACCTATCGGCCTGTCCATGCCCCGCTATTCGCGGCGCTTTGGACCTGCGTTACCTGATCACGGGCTCGTGATCAGCGATTGGGCGTTCCAAACGTGTTCGCTGCCATGTAACCATATGGCTGCACGGAGCGAATGAGTGAACGATGCAGACTGATCCGACCGAGACGCGTTTGCGAGAACTGATGCTCGCATCGCTGGACGGCGACGCGGCGGCATATCGCGCGCTGCTGGCCGATCTTGGCCGCCACCTGCGTCCCTATTTCACCCGGCGGCTCACCCCCGCTTTCGCCTCGCACGCGGAGGATCTCGTGCAAGAAACACTGCTCGCTATCCATACCCGCCGCATGACCTATGACCGCACCCGTCCGTTCACCGCCTGGCTGCATGCCGTGGCGCACCACAAATTTGTCGATCACGTGCGCCGCCAGTCCATCCGGCTGACCGTACCGCTTGAGGACGATGCCCCCATTTTTGCCCATGATGACCATGCCGATGCGACCGCCAAACGCGATCTTGACGTCGTGCTCGACGCCGTGCCCGAGCGCACCAGCGACCTCATTCGCCGCACGCGGGTGCAAGGCGCCACTATTGCCGAAGCCGCCGCGCATCATGGCATTACCGAAACGGCCGCCAAGGTCTCCATCCACCGCGGCCTCAAATCGCTGGTTTCCCGGTTTTCGGGAGGCGAGAAATGACTGACGAACTGATCGATCGCCTCTCGAGCGACCTCAAGCCCGTTCGGCACAACGCCCTGCCCCGTCTTGTCGTGGGTGCCGTCATGGCCAGTGGCGTGGTGGCGGCCATCGCCATGCTCGCCTGGTTGGGCACCCGAGCCGATATCGCCACGGCACCGGGCACCATGATCTTCTGGACCAAGTTCGGCTATACGCTGGCCCTGTCTGTGCTGGGTGGCGTGGCAACGCTCGCATTGTCGCGCCCCGATGGCGCCATTCGCTGGCCCTGGCTGGCCGCCCCGCTGCTGCTGCTGGGCGTCTTCATTGCCGCCATCGTGCAACTGGCGGGCGCCGAGCCCGACGAAATGATGCCGCTGGTGATCGGCGGCACCTCGCTGGTCTGCCCCTGGCGCATTGTCGCGCTGTCAGTGCCCGTGCTTGTCGCCCTGCTGCTGGCCCTGCGCCGCCTCGCGCCTGCCAACCCGACACTGGCCGGTCTGGCCGCTGGCCTGTTTGCTGGCGGCACCGGCGCGTGGATCTATTCCTTCGCCTGCGGCGAGAACGGCGTGATGTTCCTGGCCCTCTGGTACACGCTGGGCATTGCCGTGGTGGCCGGTCTGGGTGCGCTGCTCGGCCGTTTCCTGCTGCGCTGGTAGCGCACGCCGAAAAAACAAAAGCCCCCGGATCACGCCGGGGGCTTTTTCATTGCTGCAACGCTATTGGGGGCATTAGCCCTCGCGCGCGGCCCAGTTCATGCCACGGCGCATCATGGTTGCCATTTCGCGGTTCTCGAATTCCTTGGCGCGGTGGCCCAGCGTCGAATGGAATACCCGGCCCTTGCCATACAGATGCTTCCACACCACGGGCATCACCACACCATCAATCCACGGCGCATGCTCGCCATTGAACGTGGTCGTCGCCAGCACATGAATGGCCGGGTCGACATGCATGTAATATTGCTCGGAATTGTAGGGGAACGACTTGATCCCCTCCATCACCGGGTCCGCCGCATCGGCAACATCGACGGTGTAGTCAATGATATCGCCCGGATGCGCCACCCACTGGCCGCCAATCATGAACTGATAGTCCACCGACTCGCGGAACGCATCGCTCATGCCGCCATGATGGCCGGCCAGTCCGACGCCGTTCTGGACCGCCTTGGTGAGGTTGGCGACCTCTTCCTTTTCGATCTTGCTCATCGTGAAAATCGGCACGATCAGCGACAGGTCGTGAATGGATGGGTCAGCAAACGCGCTGGTTTCAGTGGCTGTGCGCACCGAGAAGCCATCCTCATGCAGCCAGCGCCGATAAATGGCGGCGCACTCCTCGGGATCGTGACCCGACCAGCCGCCATAAACAATCAAAGCAGTCTTCATGCCGCATACTCCCGCAAATCAAACGTCGCGGAGAATACCTGACTGAACTGGTATTGAAACCCCAGTCCTACATTGCCAGTGCAATGCCGGCCCGATCTTGTGCGAAAGCCCAGCTGCGCAGCACCACATAATTGACCGCTGCGGTCAGCACCACAACCACAATCGAGGCCAGTACCGTGGGCAGTCCCACAATGTTCAGCGCGCCGTAGGAAAACATGGCCGCCAGCACCAGCGCCATGGCTTGCACGGCCAGATAACGCGGCAGCGCCTGGCGATGCGCGGCATCCGATCCAAATGAATAGCGGTGATGCATCAGATAGACCGGCAGGATCAGCACCGCATAGCTCAGCGTGTTGACCAGCCAGTCGGCCAGCCCGGTCTGCATCCAGATCGCCACGCTCGACAGCACCACAAAGGCCAGCGCCCCACCCGCACCAACGCCGACAAAACTGAACACGCCAAGCCAGTCGTGCCGACTCTGGGCCGGACGGGGTACATCGCGCATCAGGCTCTCAAGGGCCGCACTCATGGGTTTGTTTGATCCGTTCTGGTTGGCGTCAGGCCACATTATGGGCGCCGCTGCCTTTAGCCTGCGTTACGGCCTAACACTGTTTTGCACCATGGTTGAAAAAACCTGAAGTCACACGAATGCATGCAAACCATGACATTTGACCAAAAGGTCCACTTTTCACTGTCACAAAAGACTGGTTAACTCATTGCTCGACGTGGCTGGACCGCACTGACCCGATGGCACATCGCTCCAGGGTCAGCGCGCACCGCTGCGGGACAGAATGGCCGTCAAGCAAACAAGGATAACAGGGATGAAAAAACTACTTCTCGGCGCTACGGCGCTTACCCTCTGCGCTGGATTTTCCAGCGTTGCCCACGCGGATTTCACGCTGAATATCCTCCATATCAACGACTTCCACTCCCGCTTCGACCCGATCTCGAAATACGACGCGGACTGTAATGCCGAGGACGATGCGGCTGGCGAATGCTTTGGCGGTATCGCGCGCCTCAAGACCATCATCGATGACACCCGCGCCAAATATGCAGACGGCAACAGCCTGCTGCTGTCGGCCGGCGACAATTTCCAGGGCTCGCTCTACTACACCACCTACAAGTCCAAGGTGGTCTCGGACTTCTTCAATCAGATGGGTTTTGACGTCGTTGCCACCGGCAACCACGAATTCGACGACGGTCCCGCCGAATTCATGAAGTTTATCGAGGCAGCCGAATTCCCCATCATTGGCGGCAATTTCGACGTCACCCGCGATGAAAACCTTGCTGGCAAGATCAAGGGCTCCATCGTCGTTGAAGTTGGCGGCGAAAAGATCGGCATCATCGGCGCCACCACCGAAGATACCCCCGACATTTCCTCGCCCGGCGATGATGTCGAGTTCACCGACACCATCCAGTATGTCCGCGGTGCCTCCGAAGCGCTCGACGCCGCTGGCGTCAACAAGATCATCGTGCTCAGCCACATCGGCTACACCGTCGACATGGATCTGGCAGCAGCCCTGCCACTGGTCGACGTGATCGTGGGTGGCCACAGCCACACACTGCTCTCCAACACCGATGAAAACGCCGCTGGTCCCTACCCCACAATGGTCACCAATCCAGACGGCATTGAAGTCGCCGTGGTTCAGGCCAACCAGTATGGCAAGCATCTGGGCGATATCGCCATCACCTGGGACGACAACGGCGTTGTCACCAAGGCTGAAGGCGAACCCTACCTGATCGACGCCTCGGTCACCGGCAATGAAGACTTCAAGGGTCAGCTCGCCGAACTGGCAGCCCCGATTGCTGAAGCCATGAATGTGGTCATCGGCACCACCACCACCCCGATTGAAGGCTCACGCGATGTCTGCCGCGCCATGGAATGCACCATGGGCAATCTCGTCGCCGACGCCATGCTTGATCGCGCTTCGGGTCAGGGCGCATCCATCGCCATCCAGAACGGCGGCGGACTGCGTGCCTCCATCGACGAAGGCGAAATCACCATGGGTGAAGTCGTCACCGTGCTGCCATTCTCCAACACGCTGGCAACCGTGCAGATTAGCGGTGCCGACGTCATCGAAGCTCTCGAAAACGGCGTCAGCGATGTCGAAAACGGTGCAGGTCGCTTCCCACAGGTTGCCGGTCTGAAATACACCGCCACCCTGACCAATGCCGCTGGCGAACGCATCAGTGACGTCATGGTTGGTTCGGGCGACAGCTACGCGCCGATCGATGAAGACGCCACCTATACCGTGGTCACCAACAACTACATGCGTGGCGGCGGCGACGGTTACGGCACCTTCGCTTCGGGCGACAACCCATACGACTTTGGCCCACCACTTGAGCAGGTCCTGGCCGACTACATCGCCAAGCTCGGCGGCGAGTACACGCCAATGACCGATGGCCGTATCACCATCGTCAACTGATCCGATCCGTCAGTTGCAAACACGAAGGGCGCCCATCGGGCGCCCTTTTTGCTGCAACCTGTTCAGCCTGCTGATGCCTAGCGACGCGCCAACTGCGTCCAGACCAGCAAGATGATCACCGCCCCCACGATCGAGGCGATGAAACCAGCGCCATCACCGGCGCCATACCAGCCAATGGCCTGCCCCAGCCAGGTCGCCAGCAGCGAGCCGACAATACCCAGCACGGTGGTCAGGATGAACCCGCTCGGCTTGTTGTCGCCCGGCGTGATCCATTTGGCGATCAAACCGGCCAGAAAACCAACGATGATGGCCCAGAGTATTCCCATAGTGACGCTTCCTCTTGTGTACCCGTATTATTTGGAACGCGTGCAAAGGGTTACAAGATGCACACTATGGCAAAAATGTGCCTGACATTTTTCATTTCGTGATCGAAATTCCTGCAACCAACGTCGCCGTTCATCATTGTCTCGACTGTCCAAGTGGGGGGCATAACCCACCTTAGGAGAGACCAAATGAACAAGACCATTCTCGCAACCACCATTGCAGCCCTGATGTCCGCAAGCGCCCTGCCTGCTCTGGCACAGGATGCAGCTGTCGGTGTCGATGCTGGCGCCGGCGTCAACGTTGAAACCCCAGCTGGCGATGCCGGTGCGGACGCAACTGTCGGTGCTGATGCCAACGCATCGACCAATGCCATGAGCACCGCTGCCGATGCGGCTGATCACAGCTACGCCTCGGTGACCGCGGCTATCTCCGGTTCGGCCGATGTCGACCTCAGCGCCATCACCGATGAAGCCCAGGTCAATATCGTCCTGCTGTCTTCACTTGAAGGCGACGCAGCCACCGAAGCGGCTGGCATCGACAGCGCCATCGCGGCCAATGCCGAAGGCGCAGCCACGCTGCACGACAATATTGACGGTAATGCCGCCATCAAGGCCAAGCTGGAAGCCCAGGGCTTTGCTGCTGACGACGTTGTCGCCGTGCACAGCCAGGCCGATGGTTCGGTCACCGTTTATGTCGATGACCGCGCCTAAGCGATCATCACCCTGAAACGGGAAACCCCGGCCTTCCGGCCGGGGTTTTTTCTTGCCTGAACCACCGCTTGACGCAGCGGGTCTAGACCTTCAGCTCCAGCCGATCGCGGTCAGACGCGGTCGCCAGATCCAGCACGGTTTGGATATTGGTCGCGTGGCGGAAACTGGGCTCGTCATTCTTGCCCGCCCGCACCGCATCGACAAAGCGCATGTAATTGGTTGGCACCGGATCCACAGCCACTTCTGTCCAGGTGCCGGTTTCCGCATCGTCGCCCAGACAGGTCAGCAGCTTGCTCCAGTCATGGCGGTGCTGCACTTCCACCGAGCCCAGCTCGCCATAAACCCGCAGCCGCAATTCATTGAAATGACCGGTCGCCCAGCGCGTGGCATGGATCACACCCAGCGCCCCGTTCTCGAGCTGCGCCGTCATGGCGAAGCTGTCATTGGCATCCAGGTCATATTCGCCAATCCGGTTGTTTTCGGCCTTGTCGAAGGTTTCGAGCCGGCAGAAGACCTTGGAGAAATCGCTACCCGCACCAAAGGCCGCAAAGTCCAGAATATGCACGCCGATATCACCCAGCACGCCGTTCGAGCCATGCTTTTTCGATAACCGCCACAGCCACTGGCTTTCAGTGCGCCAGTCGCCCCAGGCCTTGGACACCAGCCAGCTCTGCAGATAGCTGGCCTCGAAATGCTTGACCTTGCCCACCGCGCCGGACTGCACGATCTCGCGCGCCTTTTGCAGCTGGCTGACATTGCGATAGGTCAGGTTGACCATGTTGATCAGGCCCATCTGCTCGGCCAGCTCGGTCATTTCCATGGCCTTGGTATGATCGGTCGCCAGCGGCTTCTCGCAGAACACATGCTTGCCCGCCCGCAGCGCCGCCATGGTGGTCGGGTGATGGATCGAGTCTGGCGTCACATTGGCAATGGCGTCGAACTGGCCCCAGGCAATGGCCGCATCCAGCGAGCCGAAGCCGCGTTCAATGCCATGCACCAGATTGAACGCCTCGACCCGTGCCGGGTCCACATCCACCCCGCCAACCAGGGTCACCCCGTCAATGGCAGCAAAGTGCTTGGCATGGGTGTTGGCCATGCCACCAGTCCCCAGAATGAGCAGACGCATATTCTTGATCCTTCGGCGACCCCACGGTCACCTCTTTTAGGAGTTGTTGTCGATGTCATGCCGGCGCAGGCCAACATGACATCCTCAGAGTTTCCAGGCCCGGTGTACGGGTGTGCCATCCACTTCTGCGTGGCGCACATCAAGGGGCCGATATCCCGGTCAGGTTCGTGTAAAGGGCTCACCCTCACCAACCGCGAGTGCACCGCCGCGCGGGCCATGGCCCGCTCGGGCTGTCTCACCTGGACATCGGCATTGCCCTATTTGAAGCCTTCTTCGCCGTCGTGATGCAGCTTGGGCCCGCGCTCTTCGATCTTTTCGAGTGCCTGATCCACCGGTGTGTTGGGGGCATCGAGCAGCTCGGGATGCTGGCTCGAATTATAAGCCCAGTTCACCGCATTGCGCAGCACCAGGCCGACCGTGTCATCGTGATAGGTCGGATAGGTTTCGTGCCCCGGGCGGAAGTAGAAGATATTGCCTGCGCCCCGACGATAGGTCAGTCCGCTGCGGAACACCTCACCACCCTGGAACCAGCTGACGAACACCGTTTCGAGCGGCTCTGGCACGCTGAAGGGCTCGCCATACATCTCTTCCATTTCCAGCTCGAAAAACGCTGGCAGGCCCTTGGCGATCGGATGACCCGGTGTGGTCACCCACAGCCGCTCGCGCTCGCCCGCTTCGCGCCAGTGCAGCGCGCAGGGCGAGCCCATCAGGCGCTTGAAGATCTTCGAGAAATGCCCCGAATGCAGCACGATCAGCCCCATGCCTTCCCAGACCCGCTGGGCAATCCGCTCGACGATTTCGTCGGCCACATCGCCATGGGCGGCATGCCCCCACCAGATCAGCACATCGGTTTCAGCCAGCGCCTCCACGGTGCAGCCATGTTCAGGCTCCTGCAGTGTGGTGGTCTTGGTCACGATATTGCTGTCGCTGGCCAGCAGCTTGGCAATCTGGTTGTGCATCCCCTCGGGATAATTGTCGGCAACGACCTTGTTCTTCTGTTCGTGGACGTTCTCGCCCCAGACCAGAGTGCGGATAGCCATGGGAATTCTCCTATGATGGTGTCGCAGACAGGCGCGACACGACATTCTGTTGGCATGCTAGATCGACCGGACCGGCACCGCAGGGAGTACGGGGCGCAGCCTGATCGACAGTGATGCAGTGAGCGCTCCGGATGACCAGAGTTTGACGCCCCCTGCAGATTATCAGCTTTTAGGCGATCGGTTTGCCGGCCGCGTCAAAGCGGTGGATCCGCTCGGCGACCGGCGAGATGTGCACCACATCGCCGCTCTTGTAGTCATTGGCGCCATCAAGACGCACCACAATCGGCTCTTCGGTCCCCATTTCAAGGTAGACATAGCTGTCAGCGCCCAGGTTTTCCCTGTGGATGACCTTGCCTGACCACGTGCCATTTTCAGGCACGATGGTCAAATGCTCGCCGCGAATACCCACTGTGTGGGCGTCGAATGCCACAGCCTTGTCGCCCGAAATGAAGTTCATCTTCGGTGAGCCGATAAACCCGGCCACAAACACCGAATTGGGCTTTTCATAAAGCTCCATGGGCGACCCCACCTGCTCGATCAGCCCATCACGCAGCACACAGATCCGATCCGCCAGCGTCATCGCCTCGACCTGATCATGCGTCACATAGATCATGGTGACGTTGTCCATTTCCTCGTGCAGCTTGGCGATCTCGATGCGGGTCGCCACACGCAACGCCGCATCCAGATTGGACAGCGGCTCGTCGAACAGGAACACCTTGGGGTCGCGCGTGATCGCGCGCCCGATCGCCACGCGCTGCCGCTGCCCGCCCGAGAGCTGCTTGGGCAACCGGTCCAGATAGGGCGTGATCTGCAGCATCTCCGCTGCCTTTTCCACCCGCTGGCGAATGGCGTCCTTGGTCTGACCCTTTTCCAGCGTCAGCCCGAACGCCATGTTGTCGTAAACCGTCATGTGCGGGTAAAGCGCGTAGCTCTGGAACACCATGGCGATGCCGCGCTTGGACGGCGCCAACGCATTGACCACCTTGCCATCGAACAGCATCTCGCCAGAGGTGATGTCCTCCAGCCCCGAGATCAGCCGCAACAAGGTGGACTTGCCACACCCCGAGGGGCCGACAAACACCATGAACTCGCCCTTGCGGACTTCCAGATCAACGCCCTTGATCACCTCAACTGCGCCAAAGGCCTTGCGAATATTGCGAAGCTCGATGCTTGCCATGAGTTTTGCTCCTTAACCTTTGACGCCGCCAGCTGTCAGACCGCTGACAATCTTGCGCTGGAACACCAGCACCAGGAACACCAGAGGCACGGTGACGATCACCGACGCGGCCATGATGATCCCCCAGGGAATTTCGTATTGCGAACCGCCCGAGAGCAGCGCAATGGCCACTGGTACGGTGCGTGTCTCGTTCGATGACGTGAAGGTCAGTGCGAACAGGAACTCATTCCACGCCCCGATAAAGGCCAGCAGGCCCGTGGTCACCAGCGCCGGCCACATCAGCGGCATGAACACGCGGGTAATGATGACCCAAGGACTGGCGCCGTCGACAATGGCCGCTTCCTCGATCTCGATCGGCAGATCACGCATGAAGGTGGTCAGCACCCACACCGTGAAGGGTAGCGTGAAGATGGTGTAGCTGAAGATCAAAGCCCAGGGCGTATTGTAGATGCCCAGTGCTCGGATCACCTCGAACAGCCCCGCCAATACGGCGATCTGGGGGAACATCGACACCGCCAGAATGACCATCAGCAAGAAGCCCCGCCCGCGGAACCGCACGCGGCTGAGCGCAAAGGCGGCCGTGACGGCCAGAAACAGCGCCAGCATTACCGTGACCGAAGCCACAAACACGGAGTTGAGCAGATTGCGTGGAAAGCTGCCCTGATTAAGCACCGCCGTATAGTTCTCAAGACTGAACGAGACCGGCCAATAGGTCACCCGGAAGATGTCGGTGCCCGATTTGAAGCTGGTCAGGATGGCGTAGTAAAACGGGAAGACCGAGACCACCACGATGACCACCACCAGCGCGTAGAAGGCCACCGTCTTGGTGAGCTTCCACAGATCGAATGTCGCGCCCATTAGCGGTCTCCCCCATCAAACCGGACCTTGCCCAGCCAGATATACAATACGGTCAGGATCGCGATGATCAGGAACAGCAACGTCGATTGCGCCGAGCCGTAGGCAAACTTGTCGAAATCGAACAGGTTTTCACGCGCCAGCACGCTCATGGTCTTGGTCGCCGAACTGTTGGGCGTCAGCACATAGATCAGATCGAAAATGCGCAGCGCGTCGAGAAGGCGGAAGATGATCGCCACCATCAGCGCGGGCCGCACCAACGGCAGGGTGATGGCAAAGAACTGCTTGACCGGATGCACCCCGTCCAGGTCGGCGGCCTCATAGATATCCTTGGGTATCATTTGCAGCCCGGCCAGGATCAGCAGCGCCATGAACGGCGTGGTTTTCCAGATGTCGACGATCAGCACGGCGGTCATTGCCGTATCAGCACTGGCCGTCCAGGCCACCTTCTGGCTGAGCAGACCCAGCCGCAGGCCCAGATCATTGAGGATGCCGAACTGGTCGTTCAGCATCCAGGCCCACATCTTGGCCGATACGATGGTGGGGATCGCCCATGGAATAAGAATGGCCGCACGCACAATGCCGCGCCCCTTGAATTCGGCATTGAGCACTAGCGCCACGATCATGCCGAGCACGGCTTCAAAGCTCACCGACCAGAACGCGAAGCGCAGCGTGTTCCACACAGCATTCCACCACGCGCCATCCACCAGCAGGCCGCGATAGATGGTCTTGCCGCTATCGAGTGTTGTCCAGCGCAGGTAATTGCCAAAACCGATGAATTCGGCGCCATACAGATCTGTCAGCGAGGCGTCGGTGAAAGAGAAATAGATCGAGCGCAGCAGGGGCCATCCCGCCACCACGCACAGCGCCGCCAGCATCGGCAGCAGAAACCAGCGCGCCGCCGTCAGCCGTTGCTTGCTGAGCTCCGTTCGGCCCTTGACCACCACGACGGGACCGCTCGCCACCATATCGCTCGCCATTCATGCTCTCCCGTCTTGCTCTTTTTTGGCCAGGGCGGGCAACGGCACGACCCGTCGTCCGCCCTGCAGGCTTGGGAGGTCTTACCAGGCGTCGCCCTTGAGCTCGCTCAGATCAGCTTCGAGAATTTCGAGGTTCTCGGCAGCCGAGCCATTGCCCGAAAGCGTGTCATGCACAGCGCTCCAGAACAGCGAGGAAACCTCGTTGTACTTCACCTTGGTAGGTGCCGAGGGACGGGGCACTGCATTGAGGAAAACCTCTTTCCAGCTCGGAATGATCGGCTGGGCAGCGGCAACGTCGGCATCGTCATAGAGCGAAACGATGGTGGGCAGGTTGGACTGGTTGATGGCACGTTCCTTCTGCACCTCTGGCGAGGACAGGAACAGAGCCAGCTTGATGGCTTCTTCAGGATCAGGCGAGTACTTCGACACCGCCACGTTCCAGCCACCCAGCGTTGCCGCCGAGCGGGCGCCTTCGCCGTCACCCATGGGCAGAGGTGCCACGTCGAACAGGCCCTTCACAGCCGAATCGTCGCCATTGCCCAGCTGATAGGCATAGGGCCAGTTGCGCATGAACACGGCATTGCCGAGCTGCCAAACGCCACGGCTTTCTTCTTCCTGATAGGCCAGATTGCCTTCTGGCGAGATGGTGCCGATCCAGCTGGCAGCGCGCTCAATCGCGGCAGCTGCCTGTGCGTTGTTGATCGAAATGGTGCCATCGGGCTCCACGATCTGGCCGCCGCCATTGGACACAACCCACTCAAGCGCATCGCAGGTCAGGCCTTCATAGGCATTGCCCTGGAACACAAATCCGTACATTTCACTGGCACCGGCTGCGCGCTCGGCATCCATGATTTCCTGAGCGGTAGCAGCCATTTCGTCCCAGGTCGTGGGCACGGGCTTGTTGTATTTTTCCAGCAGGTCCTTGCGGTAGTACAGCGCAGGCGCGTCGGTGAAGGCGGGCATGGCGACCAGCTTGCCGTCAACGGTCTGCGACTCGATGATCGATGGGAAGTGATCAGCCACCACGTCCTTGGCCGCCTCGGTCAGGTCCAGAAACTGATCGGCCAATTGCGGCGCCCAGATCACATCGGTCTGATACACGTCGATATCGGCATTGCCGGCGGCCAGCCACAGACGATACTGACCGAACTGGTCAGAGGTCGAAGAGGGCATTGGCACGATGGTTACGGTGTTGCCGGTTTCCGCTTCGAAGCGGTCAAGCTGGGTGCGCAGAAACGCCAGCCCATTGCCGGTATCGCCCGACACCATGGACAATTCGGCTGCCTGGGCCGAGCCCATGACGAGCGTGACGCTGGTCAAAAGGGCAACGAGCAGTTTGTTGATTTTCATAAATAGTCCTCCCGAATGAAGCAGTTTTCGGGAAAGCGCGCAGTTGCAGCCAGCGCATTGCGCTGGCCCCATCCCGCTTCTCCTCCCTCAAAAGCACTCTCCGCAGCTGTTTCGCCGACGTTTTCAAAGCGCTTTGGACAAAAAGAAGCAGAGCGTCCAAAATCTGTCAAGCATCCTGACAAAGTACTGCCGACACCACAATCGCAGCGCGGTAGTTTGTATAAGGTATTTCAAAGTGTTAGGGGGCTTCAGAATTCTGCGTCTGCCTGGGGATACTGCGCTCCATGATGTACGCACCTCAAAACCTTGTAGCGCATCCGCTGGCCGAACCGGGAATTTGAAACCGCTTTGGATTCGCGCGCGTAATCCAGTTTCCGGTGAGATGATCATCCCGCACACCCACTCAGCCCGCAGCAAGACCCCGATGCCAAAAGAGCGGCACAGGGCTGACCTGTACCGCTCTTGATAAACGCGCTGCCGCCGCTCCCGCCCTGCTCAGGGCCCGGAAATGCCCGCGCGGCCTTTGGCTGACGGCCTCAGCTGATCGGCTTGCCATTGGTGTCGAAGCGATGGATTTTGTCGTCCACTGGCGAGAAGTGGATCGTGTCGCCGCTGCGATATTTGGTCGACCCGTCGACCCGCACCACCACCGGCTCTTCCTGCCCCATGTCGATATAGACATAGCTGTCCGAGCCCAGATTTTCGGTATGGATCACCGTACCGCTCCAGGTGCCGCTATCGGGCGAAACCGTCATGTGCTCGCTGCGCACACCGACGGTATGGGCGTTGAATGGCTTGGCCTTGTCGCCCTCGATCAAATTCATCTTGGGCGAGCCGATAAAGCCGGCCACGAACAGCGATTGCGGCTGCTCGTAAAGCTCGAGCGGGGTGCCGACCTGTTCGATCCGGCCATCGCGCAGCACGCAGATGCGGTCGGCCAGCGTCATGGCTTCAACCTGGTCATGGGTCACGTAGATCATGGTAGTCTTGACCATGGTCTCGTGCAGCTTGGCGATCTGGATGCGGGTCGCCACACGCAGCGCGGCGTCCAGGTTCGATAGCGGCTCATCAAACAGGAACACCTTGGGATCGCGCACAATGGCACGGCCAATGGCGACACGCTGGCGCTGACCGCCCGAAAGCTGGCCCGGCAGACGCTGCAGATAGGGTGTCAGCTGCAGCTGCTCGGCGGCGGCCGCCACCTTGGTCTCGATCTCGTCCTTGTGCGCATTGGCGATCTTGAGCGCATAGGCCATGTTGTCGTAAACCGTCATGTGCGGATACAGCGCATAGCTCTGGAACACCATGGCGATGCCGCGCTTGGACGGCGCGCGATCATTGACCACCTCACCCTCGATCTCCAGCGTGCCGCCCGTGATCTCTTCGAGCCCGGCAATGCAGCGCAGCAGCGTGGACTTTCCGCAGCCCGAGGGGCCGACAAACACCATGAACTCGCCCGACTTGATGTCGAGATTGATGTGCTTGAGCACCTCAACTTGGCCGTAACGCTTGCTGAGGTCGGTGAGCTTGAGGTTTGTCACGATCCGCTCTTCTTTCTTCTTTGAACCGCCAATAGGCAGTTGCAGGCCGTTTGCCCGACTTACTTGACCGAACCCGCCAGCAATCCGCGGACGAAGTAGCGCTGCAGCGCAAAGAACACGATCAGCGGCACCACAATGGTGATGAACGCGCCAGCCGTGAGGATTTCCCAGTTATTGCCGCGTGAGCCGAGCAGGCTCACCAGCTTGCCGGTGAGCACCAGTCGATCCTGCTGCGCCCCCAGGAACACCATGGCCACCAGCAGATCATTCCACACCCACAGGAACTGGAAGATCGAGAACGACGCCAGCGCCGGAAAGCTCAGCGGCAGGATCATGCCGGTGAAAATCTTGAAGTGCGATGCGCCATCAATGCGGGCAGATTCCATGATCTCCTTGGGCAGCCCGACCATGTAATTGCGCAGCAGATAGATCGCCAACGGCAGGCCGAACGCGGTGTGGGCCAGCCATATCCCCAGATAGGTTTTGCCATCCTCGGCCCCGAACATCTGCGCCAGCTGGTTGTAGAGCGTCAGCAGCGGTATCAGCGACATCTGCAGCGGCACCACCAGCAGCCCCACCACCAGCGCCACGATGAATCCGCGGAACGGGAACCGCATCCACGCCAGGGCATAGGCGGCGAACGCCGCAATCAGGATCGGAATGATCGTGGCCGGAATGGTGACGGTGAACGAGTTGACGAAGCTGCGCCACACCCCGTTGGACGTCAGCACCTCGTAGTAATTGTCGAGCGTAAAGCGCGGCGCGATTTGCGCCAGATAGAAGATGCGCGGCCCGCGCGTATGGGTGAATTCGCTCGGCGAGGTCCAGTTGAAGCTGCCATCGGCCGCAACGGTAATGGTGCCGCCCTCTTTCATCTCCATGCTGCCGCCCGGCTCGGTGGCCGCTGGCTCGCTATTGCTCAGGCCAAACCCGCCCAGCTGCTTGTTGGTATCGCTACCGAACACATTGCCGCTGATCACGAACTGGCCGCCTTCGGCCACCTGATCCGCGGCGGTGCCGATGCGGGTCACGCCCAGCGATTCCGACGCGCTCATGGCGGTCCACCAGCCCGAAACGGCCAGCTGATCCTTGTCGCGCAGCGACGAGACCAGCAGCCCCACGGTCGGCAGGGTCCACAGCGCCACCAGAAACAGCAGCATGAAATGGGTCAGCAGGCGACCCATCTTGATCTTGCGCAGCCAGTTCGGCCGGCTTGTGGTTGCGCGCGTCAGTTCGGTGTTTTCGGCGACAGCGGTCATTATCGTGTCCCCTGCTCTGCATTGGCGCGTCGAATGTTCCAGATCATGATCGGCAGCACGGCCAGCATGATCACCACGGCGATGGCCGAGCCTCGGCCATAGTCAAAGTTCACGAACATCCACTTGAACATGAAATTGGCCAGCACCTCGGTGTCCCACTGGCCATTGGTCATCGCGAAGATGATGTCGAACACCTTGAGCACCACGATGGTGATGGTGGTCCACACCACAACGATGGTGCCCATGATCTGCGGGATCATGATGTCGAAAAAGATCCGGATGTCACTGGCGCCATCAATGCGGGCGGCCTCCAGCGTTTCCTCGGGAATACCGCGCAGCGCTGCGGACAGGATCACCATGGCAAAGCCGGTCTGGATCCACACAAGAATAATCATCAGGAACACCGAATTCCAGAACGGAATGGTGATCCAGGCCTGCGGCGGCAGGCCGAAACCGGTGACGATGGCGTTGAGCAGACCAATCTGTACATCGCCTTCGCCGCGATAGTCATAGACGAACCGCCAGATCACCGAGGCGCCGACAAACGAGATGGCCATGGGCATGAACACCAGCGATTTGGCCAGATTGCCCCACCACAGCTTGTCCGCCAGCACGGCGATCACTAGGCCAAACGCTGTTGCCAGCGAGGGCACCACGATCAGCCACATGGCGTTGTTGAGCACCGAGCGCTGGAAATTGCCGTCCGACAGCGCCCAGATATAATTGTCGAAGCCAACGAAATTGCGCCCGGTCTTGTCCAGCAGGCTCAGCCGCAGCGTCTCGAACACCGGGTAAACCAGATAGACCGACAGGAACAACAATGCCGGCAGCAGGAACAGCCAGGGCCGGATGCTGTCGCGAAGCTTGTCGCGACGCGTCACGTCTGCGCCAGTTACATTGTCTGAATTGAGGAACCGGTCCAGGAGCCAGTTGGTCCCCCAGAAATAGGCGACACAGGCGGCAAGCGCCACGGCGATCGCAATTGCGGCGCCAAAAATCTGCTGCAGCACATCGCCCACGTGCCGTCCTCCCCATTGAATTCTTTTGGGTGGGACCGGCGGCGTGCCGCCGGTCCCTGCTTCAGCTTTATAGCTGAACTACTTGATCGCGTCCCAGCTGGCCTGGATTTCGTCACCAACTTCCTGCGCCGACTTGCCGCCCACGAAGTCCACCATGCCGGTCCAGAAGCTACCGGCGCCGATGGCACCTGGCATCAGATCCGAACCGTCGAAGCGGAACGTGGTTGCATTGAGCAGGATTTCGCCTTCGCCCTTGAGGGTGTCATTGGCGTAGGTGTCGACATTGGCAGCCTTGAGCGTGGACAGGAAGCCCGACTGAGCCATCCAGACCTCGTTCGAGATCGGGTTCATCAGGAAGTCGATGAACGCCTGAGCTGCTGGCGAGTCCTTGGTCACGACGGCCAGGGTGCCAGCACCCAGAACTGGCTTGCCCAGATCACGCTCGGTCGAAGCGGGGAAGTAGAAGAAGTCCGCATCAACGCCCAGCTCGGTGCCTTCTGGGAAGAAGGATGGGATGAACGAAGCCTGATGGTGCATGTAGCAGGCCGGCGGCACTGCAAACAGACCCAGTGGGCTTTCACGGAAATCGGTGGTTCCCACAGCAGCAACGCCACCATCGACATAGTCTTCGGTCTTGGCGAACCAGCCGAATTCGTCAAGCGCAGCAATCACCTTGGGATCATTGAACTTGAGGTCATTGCTGACCCATGCGTCATAATCTTCGGGGGTGTTGATGCGCAGCATGATGTCTTCGACCCAGTCGGTCGCAGGCCAGCCGGTGGCGCCGCCTGAACCCAGACCAATGCACCAGGGCGTGCCGCCATCGGCGACGATCTGCTCGGTCAGGGCCTTGAGATCTTCATAGCTCTGCGGCACGTCATAGCCGGCATCAGCGAAGTTGTCTGGCGAATACCACACCAGCGACTTCAGATCGGACTTGTAGGGAATGGCGTAGAATTCGTCTGCGCCAGCCGCATCCTTGTATGTGCCAAGCGACACGAACGAGGAACCAGCAGCGTGCTCGGACTCGACGCGGGCCTGAACCTCGGCCGACAGCGGCACCAGATAGCCCTTGGAGGCCATGTCAGCCAGCAGACCAGGCTGTGGCAGGATGGTGATGTTTGCCGATGAACCAGCGGCGGCATCGATCTGTGCCTGCTGCTCATAGTTTTCCGAGGATGCGTATTTCACCGTCACGCCGGTGGCATCTTCAAAATAGGCCAGAACGCTCTGGAACATCTCCTGATCGCCACCTTCGCGCCAGGGACCCCAGATCGTCAGCGTATCGCCGGACAGATCGCCATGAGCGGCGGCAAACTCTTCCAGAGCGCTCCAGCTAAACGCGCCTTCGCCCTTTGGGAACATCAGTTCCTGAGCTTGGACATTGGTTGCTGCCAGCGAGACGCCGAGCAGCATTGCCGTTGCCATCATATTGAATTTCATAGGATTTCCTCCCAAGTAGCAGAATGATCGGGAGGCAATACCAAGGCGGCCGACGCGCGATGCGTCAGCTGGATTGCCTCGTCCTCCCGACAAGCACCCGATTATACGGCCGGACTGGCCAAAAATCTCAAAGCGCTTTGAACCAAAAAACAACCAGAGCGCCCATTCTGAGTCAAGCGCACAACTGACCTAGCATCGGCATATGACGTTTGCAATCGATACAGATTGGCAAAAACCAGCGTTTTTCGCGATCTTCCTCGCACAGCAGCAAATTGGGCCTTTGCAACGTTAAACTGGCTGTATAGCCACGCACCAGCGCAAACTGTGCCCTTGCGTGAAAATTTGAAATCGCTTTGAATAAAGCAGGAGGAGAAAGCCGATCTGCTTGACTCCGCAGGTCAGCTGCTCGCGACACAGGCTGTTGGATCAATGTGCCAGACAAGGCGCTCTTCTGCAATCGCGCCTGTGCCGAGAGCCATGAACGCTTATGAGACTGAAAGATTTGGCCGAGCATCTCGGCCTGTCACAGACCACTGTCAGCCGTGCGCTCAATGGCTATCCAGAGGTCAATGAAGCCACCCGGCTACGCGTTGCAGAAACCGCAGCCCGGCTGGGCTACCGCCCCAACGCCAATGCCCTGCGGCTGGCCACCGGCCGCGCTGGTGCAATCGGCATGGTGCTGCGCGGCTCATCCGAATTTGGCCCCCACACCAGCGAGTTTCTCAGTGGCGTCGGCGGACGGCTGGCCGAAGAAGAAATGGATATCATCGTCACCACCGTTCAGTCCTATCAGGATGAGGTTGCCGCCTATCGCCGCATAGCCGCCAGCCAGAAGGTCGACGCGATCATTCTGCACTCCCCGACCCTGCACGATGAGCGCGCCAAACTGTTGCTCCAGCTCGGCATTCCCTTCGTGCTCCATGGCCGCACCGATATTGGCACGCCTCTGGCCTGGTTCGACATCGACAATGCCGGTGCCATGGAACGCGCCACCAGCCATTTGCTGGATCTGGGTCACCGCCGCATCGCTCTGCTCAACGGCATCAAGGATCGCACCTTCGCCGTGCACCGCGAGACCGGCTACCGCAAGGCTCTGGCGGCGCGCGGCATCACGCCCGACCCGGCCTTGATGAGCAATAGCGTGTTCAGCGACGAAATCGCCTTCCGTACCGCTCATGACCTGCTCGCTCAGACGCCCCGCCCCACAGCGTTTCTGGCAGGATCAATGATGACAGCGCTCGGGGTTTTCCGCGCCATCCGCCAAGCCGGACTGGTACTGGGCAAGGATATTTCCCTGATCGCCCATGACGACGTCTTTCCCTATCTCAACGCCGACAACATGTACCCCACCATGTCCACCACCCGCTCCTCGATCAATCAGGCCGGTGTACGTATCGCCGAACTCATCCTGCAGATCCTCAGCGGCAAACCGGCCGCCGACATTCACGAGCTCTGGCCCGTCGAACTGGTCCTGCGCGAAAGCACCGGCCCTGCGCCAATCTGACGGGCTGAAGCTGGGTCTCAGCCCGCAATAGCCACGCACCGCGCCAGCAACCAGTCGGCGACTTTGCGGTCACCCTCGCGCACCGCTTCGAACAGGCGCTGCAGCCCGATCCGCAGCATGTAGCAATCCAGCACATCAGGGTCGCCCAATGCGGCGGGGGCGTATTGTTCATAGAACTGCGCCTGCTGCTCCATGCAATCGAGCCAGCCGCGCCAGAACACCAGATTGGCCACATCATAGAGCGGGTCACCCACCAGTGCTTCTGACCAGTCGATTACAGCGGTCACGTTGCCGTCGGCACACAGCACATTGCTGGAGCCGAAATCGCCATGCACCAGGCAGGCTTTCTCCGGGCAATGCGCCGCCAGTTCCTGCAGCCGAGCCAGGAGCGCGCCAGGTTTGTCTGCCGGCCCCCGGTCCGCAATGCGGGCCCAGTCATAGTGGACCGGGTCCGCCACAGCGCCCAGAAAGTGGCGCCAGCTCGGCATCTGCGCCCTGCCCGCCTGATCAAGCCATCCAAAACCGCCAGCATCCGCCATGTCGATGCTCCCGATATCGCGCAACACGGCGGCAACGCCCGCACATGCGCGGGCCACATCGGCCGCCTCTGTGTCTTGCAGCGTCGTGCCCTCGGCGCGCTCGGATATGCAGAGCCATTCCGCTTGCCCCAGGGGCACAATCGCGCGGATCACCGGAATAGGCAGAACCCCACCATGGCGTTGCTGGATCAGCCGGTCTTTTCGAAAACCCCGTGCCGACGCAGACACCCGCGCAATGAACGCCTGTCCGTCACAATCAAATCCATAGGCGGCAGACTCGTCGCCCCCGGCAATGGCGGTCAATGGCGATGGTGCGCCCAGAGCCTGGGTGATGGCATCGCGCAGCGTATCCAGCGTCATGGCAGAGTACGCCCCGCCATCAGCCTCACACCCGCAGCATGTGATTGTCGAACTGGAAATCATAGTGCTGCGGCGCGCGTTCATTCTCACCGACACCGATCAACTCGCCCATGCCGCTGCTGGCCACAAAGCCGGCGCCGTCCGCGGCCAGCCCGCAACCGCTGCGCAGGGTCTGCACCAGTCTGGGCTGCCCTGCATCGGCATCAATCGCCACCAGCAGGTCACCCTCGGGCGAGGAAATCGCAATGGTATTGCCATCGGCCGAGGCCGCCACCGAGCCCACATAATTGCGCAGGTCACGGAGCGTATCACTGGGCAAGTCGATCAGCTTGATGACCCCGTCCATGCTCGCATAGCCAACCAGCTGCGGGCTCTGGCTCGGCGCCCCCTTATACTGGCAGCCAAACCACACCCGGCTGCGCGCATCGATCGCCATATGCCGGATCGAAAGCTGATGCAGGCCACCATCAAGCCGCAACTGGCCCACCAGCGCGCCATCGCGTCGGTCGATGAACACAACTGAGGGGTCCATGGTCTCGATATTGAGCTCGCTCCGGCCATAATCGGGATGGGTCTCGATCCCGCCATTGGCCACCACCAGCGTCACCCCGTCGGGCATCAGCAACATTTCATGCGGGCCGGTGCCATGGGTCGGAAACTCGCCCAGCCGCCGATAGCCATCGGTAGCGTCATAAATCCCCACCACACCCTGCGCGGCGTCGAAATCGCTCTCGGTGGCATAGAGCAGCCTGCCATCGGGCGAGAACACGCCGTGCCCGAAAAAGTGCCGCCCTGTCACGCTGGTCAGCGTCAGCGGCGCTTCCTGCCCCGCCGGGTCAAACACCACCGCAAAGGTCCCCGGCTGCCGCGCAAAAACCACCCCGCGCCCCGCCGCCCGGCTGATCGTCACATCATGCCCCCGGTCGGGCAGATCAATGCTGGCAATCAGCTCGCCTGCCTCGCCCAGCAGCACGGCCCCATAGCGCCCCTTGGCCGTCTGCACCGCGCTGGCAAACACCAGTGCCGTGCGCTCCAGCGCCAGACTCTGCCCCGGCATCAGACTGGCGGCAAAGCCCGCACCCGCCGCCTGCAAAAATGCCCGCCGCTGCCACATGATCAGTCGCCATCCAGTGCCGAAAACCCGACACTCAGCCCCAGCGCCGCCGACAATTGCTCACCCACAATCCCCTGCAGCGAGCCCGTCACCAACACCAGATAATCAAGCGCCTTGGCCTGCTTGTCATCGGCCACTGCCTCAGCCACCGGCAGCGTCACCAGATCCAGCGCCCGGATTGCATTGCGGAATTCAAAGTCGATCGTGTTGTCGAGCCCCTGATCCTTCTCGCCAACGGCCCGCGCCACGCCCGACAGCGCCACCAGCGCGCGCATGCCCTCGATATTGGCGCGTACAAAGTCCATCGTCAGCCCCGAGCGCCAGAATGCGGCCAGCTTGGGCGCTGCCGCCTTTTCCGCGCTGGCCATAAAGGGCTTGAGATGCTTGTCGCGCAGCGCCTCGCTGCCATGTGCTACCAGCCCGACAATCTCTTCGAGCGCCTCGATATTGGAGCGGTAGTCGGCATACTCCGCCCGCGGCGCCTGCAGCCGGTCAGCCACGCCATTGGGCAGATACCAGCCCGCCACCAGCGCCTTGGCGATCTCCGCAATATTGGCGGCAATCGCGCTGCCATAGGCACAGCGAAACGCCCCCTCTGCGCCACTCAGGCTTTCCGATCCGGTGCCGAACAGCACAAATTCCAGCGCCCCCAGCCCCTGTACGGCCACGCTTTTGGCCTTCAGGCCCGCAAGGTCGGTCGCCAGCGCATCCTGCTCCGCCAGAATGGCCTGCACTTGCTTGAGCCCGATGCCGCGGCGATCCGGCCAGAAGAACAGCCGGTCCGCACGATTGTCTTCCATCAGCGGACCAAGGCGCAGGAAATCGACCTTGCCATAGGCCACAACCACCTGGCCGAATTCCTGCCTGGCAATCGCCAGCCCGCCCGCATCCGGCTCCGCACACAGCGAACCGACGGCGCTTTTAAGCCCGCGACTGACCGCATCGAACCGGATCACGCTGGGCCGGATCACATCGACCACCGCCGCGCGCAACACGGCCTCCGCCGCCATCGGCTTGGGCAGCGACTGGCCCTGCACGCCCCCGCCCAGAGCCAGCATCATCACGGCGATCAGCAATATGCGCATTTACAGGGATCCCAGGAAACTCAACAGGTCGTCACGCGTGGCCGGTGACAGGGCGGCAAACGCATCGCGCGCCGCCTGCGCTTCTCCGCCATGCCACAGAATGGCTTCGGTCAGATTGCGGGCCCGACCATCATGCAGGAAAAAGCTGTGCCCCGAAACCGTCTCGGTCAGCCCGATGCCCCATAGCGGCGGCGTGCGCCACTCAAAGCCATCCGCCATGCCCTCGGGCCGGTGGTCGGCCAGCCCTTCGCCCATATCGTGCAGCAGGAAATCCGAATACGGCCAGATCAGCTGAAACCGGTGCGCCGGGTTTTCCGCATCGCGGCTGGTCACGAATTTGGGCACGTGGCAGCTGGCGCAGCCCGCCGCGTAAAACGCCTGCTTGCCGGCCAGCACATTGGGCGCGTCCACATCGCGCCGCTCGGGAACCCCCAGCGTCTGCGAATAAAACGTCACCAGCTCCATTACCGGATCGGGCGCTTCGCTGGGTCCCAGCCGCGCCTGCTCACCCGTGGGCATGGCCAGACATTGGGGCTGGTTCTCGGTGCAATCGCCAAACGGGGTATTCACCAGCGGCGAGGAAATCCCGATATCGCCGGCAAAGGCCGCTGCCGACTGGCTGGCTATGGTGGCCTTGCCCGCCTTCCAGCCAAACCGCCCCAGCATCACGGACTGGCTGGCCGGCTCGATCGTCCAGTTGGCGCGCCCTGAAATTCCGTCCCCATCCGCATCCTGCGGATCGGCATGGGCCAGAATGTCCTGCGCTGGAATGGCCTCTACCAGCCCCAGCCCGATCATCGGATTGGCCAGCCGCGGCGACAGCATCACATTCTCGGCCATCGGCCCGTAATTGAGATCGGCCACCGAATATGTCGGCGCCCGCAGCGTTACCACGCTGCCATCGCCCAGCGTCACCGGCAGATCGCTATAATCGATCACCATGCGCCCCTCGCCCATCAGGCCCGGTACGGCAAAATCCTGCAGCTGCCCGCCATAGGTGGGGTCACCCACCTCCCCGGCAAACACCCCGTCAATCCCCACGCGGGTATCATGATCGCCCGGCGGCACCGACAAGCGCAAAAACATCGAGACATTCTCGGCCTGCCCCTCAAACGGGGGATGCCCCCGCCCGTCCTTGATATGGCAGCTCTGGCAGCCGCGCGCATTGAACAGCGGCCCCAGCCCGTCCGACGCCTGGGTTGAACTGGGCGAGCTCACCCAGATCTTGCGGAACAGCGCATTGCCCAGCTTGAACTGGCCTTCCTGTTCAAAGCTGAGATTGTCCAGAAAATGGCTGAACGAGTCTGCATTTGCAGCAAATGTCGTGGTGCCCTTGCCCGCCGGCTTGGCCTCGAAATTCTCCGCCTTGGAGAAATCCGTCGTCGGTGCCGTCACCCGCTGCACGCGCGCCAGATCCTCCGGCGTCAGATCGCTGCGCACCCCGGCATCTTCCGCCAGGGCGACACCGCTCGCCAGCAGGACAATCAGGGCGATGTTCAGAGGTGTTTTCATGGCGCGTTGACTAGCCGTTTTGCTGCAAGAACTCAAATGGCCGCGACGTCGTAAAAGACCCCGCGGCCTGTCATTGGACTGCCAATGGCAGGTTGGCTTTATTCGAACACTGCGTCCGGATTGCTCAGGCTGTCGCTGTCCTCAATGGTCACCGCATCGCCCAGCTCGAGCAGCGCCACGGCGCGCTCAATGCCACGCGTCTGGGCGATCAGCCCGTCAATGGCTGCCTGCACTACCGCATTGCCCTCTGCATTGCCTTCGCCAATCTGCTGGTCATAGGCTTCGCCCGCTTCAGCACGGTCCGCCATCACCTGCATCTTGGCCACGGTATCGGCCAGCAAGGCCTGGATTTCAGCGTCCAGTTCGGCGTCATGCTCGGCAATCACGCTGGCCAGCGCAGGGCCTTCAACCACCGAACCGTCCACGCGGGTATATTTGCCCAGATAGACATTCTGAATGCCCACGGCGTCGTTGAGATGGGACGCATGGGTATTGTCCGAGAAGCAGTCATGCTCTTCTTCCGGATCATGCAGCAACAGGCCCAGCTTCATGCGCTCGCCGGCCACTTCGCCAAAGCTGAGCGAGCCCATGCCGGTCAGGATCGCCGAAATCCCGAGATCGGGCAGCGCCGCGCGCGCGGCACCATCAGCGGTCCAGTTGGCCACCATCTCCTCAAGGTCCGATACCAGCAGGCTCGAGGCTGCCTTGAGATAGGCTGCACGACGATCGGCGTGCTCGGCGGTTGAGTAATCGGTGTACTCACGCGCCCCGGCACCAGCGTCGGTGCCATTCAGATCCTGCCCCCACAGCAGGAATTCGATGGCGTGATAGCCCGTCGCTACATTGGACTCCACGCCGGCCGCTTCCTGCAGATGTTCCTGCAGCAGCGCGGGTGTGATGTCAGTGGCATCGAGCTCTTCGCCATCAATGGAAATCTTGGGATTGGCGATGACATTGGCCACATAAAGCGCATTGCTGTCGCTCTCGGTGCCGTAGGAGGCGTCGACATAGTCGATCAGGCCCTCGTCCAGCGGCCAGGCATTCACGCGCCCTTCCCACTCATCGACGATCGGGTTGCCGAAGCGGAACGCCTCGGTCTGCTGATAGGGAATGCGGGCGGCCTTCCAGGCATCCTTGGCGACATCCAGATTGGCGGCGCTCGGATCAGCGATCAGCGCATCGATCGCCGCGTCCAGCGCCTTGGCCGTGCTCAGCGAATCCTCATAGCCCGCCAGCGCCAGATCGGCGTAATTGGCGAGCACATCGGCCTCTGCAGGCGCGGCGGCATAGGCTGCGACGGGGGCCACCGATAGGGTAAGGGCGATGGCAAGGCTGCGCAGGGTGCGGACACCGGTCGAGATCATGGCTGATCCTCCTGAGGTTGAACTTGAAAGCGGACTATCAAAGTCAGGTTACAAAATCAAACGACAAATCAACAACTTAGAAGAGTTCTAATGTGCGGAGACACTCTTGTTTCGCCTACTGCCAATTTCCTCAATGCGTCTCGACACTTGCGCCCAAACCGATATTCCACAGTCCGCAAATCCAATTTTTGACCATCTGGACGAAACTGTCACAATAGCGCACTGTCACAAATGCGGCCGGAGGGGGCGCATGGGCACACGAGGGAGGCAATTTCAGCAAGACAGCACTGTAACGGTCCGTCTGATGATGGATCAGCAGAGCTGATCGGGCCGTCATCGCCTTGTCATGTGGCCTTACTACTCCCACCCGGTCCGTCGCGATGCTCATCAAAGAGTGTCGACGAACGACTTTTCAGGGAGACTGAACATGTCCATCAAGAAATCGCTCGGCGCATCCGTCTCGGTGCTTGCCGTGCTTGCCGTTTCTGCCCCCGCTTTTGCCCAGGTCGACCTTGACGCGCTCTATGAAGCCGCCAAGGAAGAAGGCCAGCTGACCACCATCGCCCTGCCGCACAACTGGTGTGCCTATGGCGATGTGATCGCCGGCTTCAAGGCAAAATACCCAGGCATTACCGTCAACGAACTGAATCCCGATGCGGGTTCTGCCGACGAAATCGAAGCCATCAAGGCCAATCAGGGCAATATGGGTCCACAGGCACCTGACGTGATCGACGTCGGCCTGTCCTTTGGTCCTGCCGCCAAGGCCGATGGCCTGATCCAGCCCTACAAGGTCTCGACCTGGGACACGATCCCTGACGATGCCAAGGATGCCGATGGCTACTGGTATGGCGACTATTATGGCGTGATGGCCATGCTGGTGAACAAGGACATTCTGGACACCTCGCCAACCGACTGGGCCGATCTGGCCAATGACGAATACGCCAATGCTGTCGCTCTTGCTGGCGATCCACGCGCATCCGCCCAGGCTATCCAGTCGGTTTATGCCGCTGGTCTGGCCTCCGGTGCCGATGCTGATGGCGCTGCTGAAGCGGGTCTGAAGTTCTTTGGCGATCTCAATGCCAAGGGCAATTTCGTTCCCGTCATCGGCAAGGCAGCTTCGCTGGCTCAGGGCACCACCCCGATCGTGGTTGCCTGGGACTACAATCTGCTCGCCTGGCGCGACAGCTTTGAAGGCAATCCGCTCGCCGAGATCGTCGTTCCTCAGAATGGCGTCGTGGCCGGCGTTTATGTTCAGGCCATCTCCGCCTACGCGCCGCATCCAAACGCTGCCAAGCTCTGGATGGAATACCTCTACTCCGACGAAGGCCAGCTCGGCTGGTTGGCTGGCTACTGCCACCCGATCCGCTTCAACGACCTGGCTGCCAAGGGTGCAATTCCGCAGGAAATGCTCGACGCACTGCCACCAGCCGCAGCCTACGAAAAGGCCGTGTTCCCCTCCATTGAACAGCAGAACGCTGCCAAGGAAGTGATCACCAGCCAGTGGGATTCGGTCGTCGGCGCCAACGTCGAATAGATCCGATAGATTGACGCGCAGGAAGGGGGCGGTGCTCCCTTCCTCTTTCCCCATCAGGGGAATTGATCGCGTTTCCGGCACGCATGTGCGCACTCTGGGAGCGATAGCCAGACATGACCGACGTGATCGCCGCCAAACCGCGCCGTCGCTTCTCCTGGGAATTCCTGGGCGTCGCGCCCTTCATCCTTTTCGGATTGATGTTCCTCGTCCTGCCCACGCTGTATTTGCTGGGTGGCGCCTTTATCGGCCGCGATGGCGAGTTCACATTCGACAATATCCTGGGCCTGTTCACCGACCAGATCATGGCTGCCTACTGGATTTCGATCCGCGTTGCCGGCGCCTCCTCGATCATTGGCGCACTGGCCGGCCTGGCCATTGCCCTGGCCATTATTCGCGGTCGCCTGCCCGCCCCGCTGCGCTCGGCCATCATGACCTTTTCGGGCGTCGCCTCCAATTTTGCGGGCGTGCCGCTGGCCTTTGCCTTCATTGCCACACTGGGTCGGCTGGGACTGGTCACCATCATCGCCAAAACGGTCTTCGGCATCGACATCTATCGCGCCGGCTTCAACCTGCTCAGCTTCTGGGGCCTGACGCTGACCTATCTCTATTTCCAGATCCCGCTGATGATCCTGATCATCGCGCCCGCCATTGACGGGCTCAAAAAGGAGTGGAGCGAAGCTGCCGCCAGCCTGGGCGCCCAGCCCTGGCAGTTCTGGCGCTATATCGGTCTGCCCATCCTCTGGCCCAGTTTTCTGGGCACCGTCTCGCTGCTCTTCGCCAATGCCTTTGGCGCCATCGCCACCGCCTACGGCCTGACCGGCTCCTCGCTCAACATCGTGCCCATCCTGCTCTACGCCCAGATCCGGGGCGACGCGCTGCAGAACCCCGGCCTGGGCGCTGCGCTGGCGCTGGGCATGGTGGTGATCACCGCGCTGGCCAATGTGCTCTATCTGGTCATCTCGGCCCGCGCCGAAAGGTGGATGAAATGAAACAGAACCGCTTCTGGGCCTGGGTCGTCTTTCTCATGGGTGCCGCCTATTTCGTGGTGCCACTGGTTGCCACCTTTGAATTTTCGCTGCGCATGCGCCGCGGCTATTACAGCTTTGACAGCTACGCCTCGGTGTTCTCCGATCCCAACTTTCAGGCCACCTTCAGCTATTCGGTGATGATCGGGGTATTCTCCATCCTGGTGGGCATTCTCATTGTCGTGCCCGCCGTCTATTTCGTGCGGCTGCGCATGCCCTGGCTGCGCCCCTTCATGGAATTCTTCACCCTGCTGCCCCTGATCATCCCCGCCATCATCCTGGTCTATGGCTATCTGCGGCTCTACAATTCCAGCTCGATCATCCCCTTCACCGGCAGTGCGCTGGGCACCGACATCCTGCTTACCTTCGCCTATGTCGCGCTGGCCCTGCCCTATACCTATCGCGCCGTCGATACGGGCATGCGCACCATCGATGTGCAGACCCTGACCGAGGCCGCCCAGATCGCTGGTGCCAATACCTTCCAGATCATTGGCCAGATCATCCTGCCCAACATTCTGGTGGCCGTGCTCTCAGGCGCCTTCCTGACCTTCGCTATCGTCATCGGCGAATTCGTCATTGCCAGCCTGCTCAACCGCCCGGCCTTTGGCCCCTATCTGCAGAATATCGGCGCCAACCGCGCCTATGAGCCGGCGGCTTTGGCGATTATTTCCTTTATCCTCACCTGGGGTGCCATGGGCATGATCAACGTGCTTGGCCGCTTCGCCCCCCGCACTTCCGCCAGGACCGATTGATTATGGCATCTGATTTTCTCAAGGTCTCCGGCCTCACCAAGACCTACGGCGCCAACACCGTGGTCAAATCCGTCGACTTCTCCTTTGCCCAGGGTGAGTTCATCTCCCTGCTGGGGCCCTCAGGCTGCGGCAAGACCACCATTCTGCGCATGATCGCCGGCTTTGAGACGCCCACCTCGGGCAGCATCACCATTGATGGGCAGGACATCACCACGCTTAAGCCCAATCAGCGCCAGCTCGGCATGGTGTTTCAGGCCTATGCCCTGTTCCCCAATCTCAATGTCGGCGACAATATCGGCTTCGGTCTCAAGATCGCTGGCGTCCCGCGCGAGGAACGACGCGCCCGCGTCGATGAAATGCTCAAGCTGATCGGCCTGCCGGGCTTCGAAAAGCGCTACCCCTATGAGATGAGCGGCGGACAGCAGCAGCGTGTTGCCCTCGCCCGCGCCATTGCCCCGCGCCCGCGCATGTTGTTGCTCGATGAGCCGCTCTCCGCCCTCGACGCCAAGATCCGCGTGTCGCTGCGCGAAGAGATCCGCGCCATCCAGCTCGATCTGGGCATCACCACCGTCTTCGTCACCCATGATCAGGAAGAGGCGCTGTCGATCTCCGATCGCATCGTGGTGATGAATGCCGGCCATATCGAACAGCTCGGCGCGCCGCACGAGATCTACAACAAGCCGGCCACCCGTTTCGTCGCCACCTTCGTGGGACACCTCAACAATCTCGATGTTGTCGTCACCGATCCGGCCAGCAAGACCGTAACCATTGACGGCCAACCCCTCACCGTGCCCGATCTGCCATCAGATGTGGCGCTCAATGCTAACAGTGTGCTGACAGTTCGCCCCGAAGTGCTCACCATTGGCGCCCGCGAGGGCAATGATGTAACGCTGACAGGCACCGTCTCCGACGTCACCTTCCTGGGCTCGGTAATCCGCATCCGCGTCGCCCTGGGAAGCAACATTGTCAGCCTGGACACGTTTAACGATCAACGCTCCGCCCCGCCCAAGCGCGGCGAGGCGATCACCATCAGCCTCGCCAGCAAGGACTTGCTGGTGCTGGCCAATTAGGCATTTGACCTCGCGCTCTGGCGGGCTCATCTTCCTGCCAAACTACGAGGACTGGCCGTGGACAACCCTTTCGTCACCACTGACTGGCTGGCAGCCCATCTGAGCGACCCCGATCTGGTGGTGCTCGATGGCAGCTGGCACATGCCCAATGCCGCGCGCAACGCCCAGGCCGACTATCTGGCCGGCCATATTCCCGGCGCGGTGTTCTTCGATATCGATGGCGTCGCCGATACCGACAGCCCCCTGCCACACATGCTGCCCGCGCCGGCCGACTTCGCCCACATGGTCGGCGCACTGGGCATTTCCGAGACCATGACCATTGTCATCTATGACGAGATAGGCCTGTTCTCGGCCCCGCGTGTCTGGTGGACTTTCAAGACCATGGGGGCCCAGAACGTGCGGATTCTCTCGGGCGGCGGCCCGCAATGGCGCGCTGAAAAGCGCCCCACCGAAATCGGACTGGTCGCCCGTCCCAAGCAGAAATTCCATGCCAGCTTCGACGCGGATCGCGTCGCGGATTTTGATACCGTGCGCGCCCGCAGCCAGGATGGCGCCAGCCAGATTGCCGATGCCCGCCCTGCCCAGCGTTTTCACGCCGAAGTCCCCGAGCCCCGCAAGGGCCTGCGCGCCGGGCATATCCCCGGCTCGTCGAACCTGCCGGTCAGCCTGCTGACCGAAGCGGGACAGTTGAAATCGCCCGAGCAGTTGGCCACCCTGTTCGCCGAGCGCGACATCGCTTTGGACAGGCCGCTGATCACCAGCTGCGGCTCGGGGATAACGGCCGCAACCCTGGCCCTTGCCGCTGAACTGGCCGGCGCTCGATCGGTCGCCGTTTATGACGGCTCATGGACCGAGTGGGGCGGTCGCGACGATGCTGAAATAGAGAAGTAACAGACGGTCCTGACGACCGGTCAGCGCAGCAGACCGTCGCGCTCGAACTCGGCCCAGCCCTTGAGCTTGTGACGCCCCGCATCCTCGGGACCATCATCAGCAACGGGCGCTGCCTTGCTGCGGGTTTTCTCGACCCGTGCCAGCGCCCGCTTGCCCGCCGCCCGCCGCCTGTTCTCGGCTGCCGTCTCCGCATCATCCTCACGCCAGACAGCGATCAGATCGCGATCCAGCACATCCTCGACGTGGCGGGGATCAAACACATGAAAGGTGATCTTCTTGGCGCGCCCACGCAGCTTGACCGTACGGGTCCCCGCGCTCTGCAAGCGACCATCCGTGAGCCAGCGGTGCCGCTCCGTCGGCGAGATAGTCAGGATATCCTGTATTTCGCGCGGAATGACCGGCAGGTTCTCAATACCCACCAGCGTCTTGGACACCACTGCCGACACCGCCTTGAAATCGTCCGCTGCCGTCTTGGGCATGCTCAGGATAAGCTCGGCTCCCCGCACATCCACCGCCTTTTTCAAGGCCGATGGCAGTTGGGCGCGGACCTCAAGCAAAATGCCCTTGGTGCGCACGGACGAGCCAAGCGTCGCAGCCGGCGGCAGCGTCCACTCTTTGGTCAGTGCTGGGACAATGGCTTTTTTGGCTGGCATGAGCTTCAAATAGGTCTTTCGTCTGGCGACTTCAACAACAACCCGCCTGGCCGGAGCGGTGACCACCGCTAGAAAAAAGGCCGCCGGATTTCCCCGACGGCCATTGTCTTCACGCTCGGGCTGGACCCTAGCCAGCGCGCTTCTTGTTGTAGAGATCGAAGAACACGGCTGCCAGCAGCACCACGCCCTTGATCATCTGCTGCCAATCGATATTCACGCCCATGATCGACATGCCGTTGTTCATCACACCCATGATAAACGCGCCGATCACCGCACCGGCCACCGCGCCCACACCGCCCAGCGCCGAGGCACCGCCGATGAACACGGCCGCAATCACGTCGAGCTCAAGGCCCTGACCAGCTTTGGGAGTGGCTGAGTTCAGACGCGCCGCATAGATCATGCCCGCCAGAGCGGCCAGCGCACCCATGATGGCGAACACGTAGAAGGTCATCCGCTCGGTCTTGATGCCCGACAGCGACGCCGCCTTGAGATTGCCACCCAGCGCGTAGATACGGCGACCAAAGGTCATCCGCTTGGTCACGAACACGAATACAGCGATCAGGATCGCCATCACCACCAGCACATTGGGCAAGCCACGATAGGACGCCAGCATATAGCTGAAGAACAGCACCAGCGCCGTAATCACGACATTCTTGGCCACGAACAACGCAAATGGCTCGCTCTCGTAACCGCGCGCCATACGGCGCTTGCGGCCCAGGATGGACATCACGATCATGGTCACGATGCCCACGATCGCCAGCACCATGGTGGTCGAATGCAGCACCAGTGGCTGCACGCCTTCGGCCTTCTCGATCAGCGTCAGTGACCCGATTGGATCGGGAATAAAGCCTGCCGAAAGCAGCTGAAATTCAGCCGGGAACGGACCAACCGACTTGCCGCCCAGAATGGCCAGAGCCAGACCCTTGAAGATCAGCATGCCGGCTAGCGTCACGATGAAGGCCGGGATCTTGTGATAGGCGATCAGGTAGCCCTGCGCCGCGCCAATAGAGGCGCCGACCACGATACAGATGGCGCCTGCGACGAATGGATTGGCCAGAAAAGCCAGCTCCGGCGGGAAGTTCCAGCCCACCATCAGCATCGCTGCCAGCGCGCCGACAAAGCCCGATACCGAACCCACCGACAAATCGATATGGCCGGCCACGATGACCAGCAACATGCCCAGCGCCATCACGATGATGTAGCTGTTCTGCAGGATGATATTGGTCAGATTGACCGGCTTGAACAGCACGCCATTGGTAAAATACTGGAAGAACAGCATGATCAGGATCAGTGCCGCCAGCAGGCCATAATCGCGCATGTTCGATTTCAGTGCGCCCCAGACGGAAAGTACCTGGATTTTTGGCTGCTCGCCGGTCGGTGTCGCGCCCGACGGGGCGGTTTCGGTGCTCATGATGCCTTCCCTTCCGCGCGAACAATCGCACGCATAATATGTTCTTGATTGGCGTCGGCCGTCGGCATTTCGCCCACGATCTGGCCTTCGTTCATAACGTAGAGGCGGTCAGTGATGCCAAGCAGTTCGGGCATCTCCGAAGAGATCACCAGAACCGCTTTACCCTGCGCCGCCAGATCATTGATAATGGTGTAGATTTCGTATTTGGCGCCGACATCGATACCGCGTGTCGGCTCGTCCAGGATCAGCACGTCCGGATTGGCAAACAGCCATTTGCTGAGCACCACCTTCTGCTGATTGCCGCCGCTCAGATTGCCGGTGACCTGATACACGCTCGATGAACGGATATTGGTCTTGCGTCGGTATTCATTGGCCGCGTCCATCTCCGCCATATCGTCGATGACGCCCATCTTGGAGATGCCGCCCAGATTGGCCAGCGTCGTATTGTGCTTGATGTGATCGATCAGGTTCAGACCATAGGTCTTGCGATCTTCGGTGGCGTAGGCCAGCCCTTGCGCCACGGCCTTTTCGACGGTGGACACATCCACCTTTTTGCCGTGCAGATAGACCTCGCCGCTGATCTTCTGGCCATACGACTTGCCGAACACACTCATGGCAAATTCGGTGCGGCCCGAGCCCATCAGCCCGGCAATGCCCACCACTTCGCCCTTGCGAACGTTCAGGTCGATATTGCGGATGATCTGACGATCACGGTGCAGCGGATGAAACACGTTCCAGTTCTTTACCTCGAACACCGTCTCACCGATCTGCGGCACACGCGCCGGATAGCGATCATCGAGCGACCGGCCCACCATTGAGGTGATGATCCGGCTTTCGGAAATCTCTTCGGTGTTCATGGTCTCGATGACGCGCCCGTCGCGGATCACCGTGATGCGGTCTGCCACCTTGGAAATCTCGTTGAGCTTGTGGCTGATCAGGATCGAGGTGATGCCCTGCTTGCGGAATTCCATCAACAGGTCGAGCAACGCCGCGCTGTCCTTCTCCGACAGGCTGGCCGTTGGTTCATCCAGGATCAGCAGCTTGACCTCTTTGGACAGCGCCTTGGCGATTTCCACCAGCTGCTGCTTGCCCACGCCGATATTGGTCACCAGCGTATCGGGATCTTCGCTCAGACCCACCATGCCCAACAGCTTGCGCGCACCACCGCGGGTTTCATCCCAGTCGATCACGCCGCCTTTGGCCTGCTCATTGCCCAGAAAAATATTCTCGGCAATCGACAACAGCGGCACCAGCGCCAGTTCCTGATGGATGATCACGATGCCCTTGGCTTCGCTGTCGGCAATCGTCTTGAAGTGCTGTTCTTCGCCCTTGTAGATGATTTTGCCATCATAGCTGCCCACCGGATAAACCCCGCTGAGCACCTTCATCAAGGTCGATTTTCCGGCCCCGTTCTCGCCAACGATCGCGTGGATCTCGGCTTCGCGGACGTCCAGATTGACGTCCGACAGCGCCTTGACGCCGGGGAAGGTCTTGGTGATGCCGCGCATCTCCAGAATGGTTTTGGTCATGGACTGCTTTCTCGTGTTCACCCGGGCGTCGCTCGCAAGCGCCATCTCCCGGTGACGGGAAAGGGCCCCGCGTTGCCGCGGAGCCCAATTGGCGTAAACCTTGGCTTACTGCAGGTCTTCAGCCTTGAGGTAGCCGGAGTCAACAACCAGTTCCTGGTAGTTGTTCACGTCAACTTCATAGGGTGTCAGCAGGATCGACGGGATCACCTTGACGCCATTGTCATAGGTGGTGGTGTCGAGGCCTTCTGGGGTGCCGCCTTCAAGGATGGTGTCGACCAGATCAGCAGTGACCTTGGCCAGTTCACGCGTGTCCTTGTAAACGGTCGAGTACTGCTCGCCGGCAATGATTGCCTTGACCGAAGGAGCCTCGGCGTCCTGACCCGAGATGATTGGCCAAGCCAGATCGTCCGAACCGTAGCCAACGCCGCGCAGCGACGAGATGATACCGCGGCTCAGGCCATCATATGGCGACAGAACTGCATCAACGCGCGAACCGTCCGAGTAATTGGCCGACAGCACGTTGTCCATGCGAGCCTGTGCAACAGCACCGTCCCAACGCAGGGTACCAACAGTTTCCATGCCCATCTGGCCCGACTTCACCACCAGGGTGCCGTCATCGATCAGCGGCTGGAACACGCTCATTGCGCCGTCATAGAAGAAGAACGCGTTGTTGTCGTCTGGCGAACCGCCGAACAGCTCAACATTGAACGGGCCTTCATTCTCAGGATAACCCAGACCCTTGAGGATCGAGTTGGCCTGCAGAACGCCAACCTGGAAGTTGTCGAACGTGGTGTAGTAGTCGACATTGCCGCTGTCGCGGATCAGGCGGTCATACGCGACAACCTTGATGCCGGCATCAGCAGCCTGTTGCAGCACGGCGCTCAGCGTGGTGCCGTCGATCGATGCGATGACCAGAGCAGTGACGCCCTTGGTGATCATGTTTTCGATCTGAGCCAACTGGTTCGGGATATCGTCTTCTGCATACTGCAGATCGACCGAGTAGCCCTTGCCTTCGAGAGCGGCCTTGAGTTCATTGCCGTCCGAAATCCAACGCAGTGAAGACTGGGTTGGCATGGCGATGCCGATGGCACCCTTGTCCTGTGCGAACACCGCGGTAGATGCACTCAGCGCCATTGCGCCGACTGCCAGTACGGTGGCAAGCGTCTTGAAAATCTTCACGTCTCGACTCCCTTTTATAATTCGAGTTCAGAAGCTTTGGATGGTCGTCAGAGGAGAGGCCTTGAGGCCATGCGCGCGCCAGGTTTGCACCTGTCTCGCGAACGAGTTCGAACCCGACACAGCGGCCAGATCTGACCATTCAAGCACCCGAAGGTGCACGGTCTGTCTGTACTGCATGGAGTCCTCCTGCACGACGGCGATTGCCGTCAGGGCCCTCCCAAGCCCACGGCGCAGAACCTAAGACAGTCAGACAAGCCTTGTAAAGCAGCTTTGACCCTTGCCCTCATTTTTTTCGATTGTCGAATATTAATTATAACGCCGCACCACGGCGATTGCAGTTCGCCATGACACTGGTTATTCTGGTCTCGCCTAAGGCAAAATCTGACGAAAAAGATCGCAAAGCGACGTCGTTAGATGCAAAGGTATCAGATACCTTGGAGGGGAAGTGAGCACGACGGACGGCGACACACGTGTCGATCAGCCGACAGCAGCCAGCGCTGTTGCCGACGATCTGGCACGCATGATTCTGGCAGAACTGGCCCCAGGCTCCAGCCTGCCCAGCGAAGCTGAACTGGCCACCCGCTACGCGGTGAGTCGGCTCACCATTCGCGAGGCGGTCAAGCTGCTTGAGGGGCGTGGATTGCTCGAGTTGGCGCGCGGCCGCAAGGCCGTGGTGCGCGAACCCGACGGCGCCGCCTTTGGCGACTTCCTGACCTCTGTGATCCGCTATGACCCCAAGGGGCTGTTCGATCTGGTGGAGATCCGCCTTTCGCTCGAAGTGCAGTCGGCCACCCTGGCGGCCAAGCGCGCCTCACGCGCGGCCATTGCTGCAATAGAAAGCGAACTCCAGGGCATGCGCGACACTGTCGGCGTGCGCGGCGAACCCATGACGCACGCTCAGGAACTAGGCTTTCACACCCATGATGTCGGTTTTCACGAAGCTGTCGCTCTGGCCAGTGGCAACCGCATTCTGGGGTTTCTGTTCGAGGCAATGTCACAGCCGCTGCGCGAGGGCTTCTTCATCAGCCGTCGCGGCCATGAGAAGCGCGGACACACCCTGCATGACACCATTGAGGCGCATCAACGCATCCTTGATTGCATCAAGGCCGGCAATGGTCGCACTGCTGCCGAAGCTATGCGGGTGCACATCAAGGATACCGAGCGCGATATCCGTGTTGCACTCAGCCAATTGGCGCTGCGGCCAAGCGATCCGTCATAAAGGCTTGCGGCCAGCCCGCGCATCGCCGAATAATCCGGACACACGATGCAGGACCACTAATGGCGCAAAGAGTAGACACCTCCAGCAATCGTCTGGATGACGCAGCACGGGCCGGCTGGCTATACTATGTCGCCGGCAACACGCAGGAAGAGATCGCCACCCAGCTGGGCATCTCCCGTCAGGCCGCACAGCGTCTGGTTTCGCTCTCGGTCAGCGAAGGACTGATCAAGGTGCGGCTTGATCACCCCATTGGTCGTTGCATGGATCTGGCCAGCCGTCTCAAATCGCGTTTTGCCCTGGATCTGGTCGAAGTGGTCCCCTCCGACCCCAATAGCGACTCCTCCACCATCGGGTTGGCCGAAGCCACCGCTGCCGAGATCGAACGCTGGCTCAAGCGCGCCGACCCCGTCGTGATGGGCATTGGCACCGGCCGCACACTCAAGGCGGCAGTAGAGCAGCTCATGCCCATGGATTGCCCGCATCACAAGGTGGTGTCACTGACCGGCAATATCGCGCCCGACGGTTCGGCCGCCTATTACAACGTGATTTTCAACATGGCCGATGCGGTCAAGGCCCGCAGCTTTCCCATGCCCTTGCCGGTGATCGCCTCCTCCGCGCGCGAGCGCGAACTACTGCACCAGCAGCCCATGATCCGCGAAACACTGTCTCTGGCCGCCCAGGCCGACGTTACGTTTGTCGGCATCGGCGATATCGGCCCCGACGCCCCACTCTATGTGGACGGCTTCATTACTGATGCAGAACTCAGGGAATTGCAGAAGGCCGGCGCGGTCGGCGAAATCTGCGGTTGGTGTTTCGATGCCCAGGGCAAGCTGATCGAAGGGCTCACCAATGAGCGCGTTGCGTCGGCACCGATTCCATCGAGAGAAGGCTCTCTGGTGGTGGCAATCGCCATGGGCGCGCGTAAATTGCCCGGCATTCACGCCACACTCAACCGGCGACTGGTTAACGGCTTGATAACTGATGAACGTACCGCAGAAGGCCTGCTGAAACACCTTTAACGCGCTGAAAACGCGATAAAATAGGCCATTTTCACCTATACCCTGCCGTACGATTGCTAGGCGATTTACGCATAGCACGCTTGACTCTGCCGCATAATGTGTGAGTATTTGCTCACAGCCGGGACAAATGCCCGCCTATCTCACTGGGAGGAAAACCAATGAAATTGACACCTATTCTCGTCGGCGCACTCAGCGTCGCACTCGTGACCTCAGCCTCCGCTGAAACCCTCACCATCGCCACCGTGAACAATGGCGATATGATCCGCATGCAGGGTCTCTCTTCTGCCTTCACCGAAGAGACCGGTATTGATCTGAACTGGGTTGTTCTCGAAGAGAACACCCTGCGCCAGAACGTCACCACCGACATCGCCACCAATGGTGGCCAGTATGACGTGATGACCATCGGCACCTACGAAGCGCCGATCTGGGCCAAGCAGGGCTGGCTGGTGCCACTTGATGGCCTGAGCGCCGATGCTGATTACGATGTCGATGATCTGCTGCCAGCCATCCGCGGCGGTCTCTCGCTCGATGGCCACCTCTATGCAGCACCATTCTATGGCGAAAGCTCAATGGTGATGTATCGCAAGGACCTGATGGAAAAAGCCGGCCTGACCATGCCCGATGCCCCCACCTGGGAATTCATCGGCGAAGCCGCCCGTGCCATGACCGACCGCGACAATGACATCAACGGCATCTGCCTGCGCGGCAAGGCCGGCTGGGGCGAGAACATGGCCTTCCTGACTGCCATGTCAAACTCCTTTGGCGCCCGCTGGTTTGACGAAAACTGGACACCCCAGTTTGATCAGCCTGAGTGGAAAGCCACGCTCGACACCTATCTCTCGATCATGAATGACGCGGGCCCCGCCGGCGCATCGTCCAATGGCTTTAACGAAAACCTGACCCTGTTCCAGCAGGGCAAGTGCGGCATGTGGATCGACGCCACCGTTGCTGCCTCCTTCGTGACCGGTGCAGATTCCACTGTCGCCGATCAGGTTGGCTTCGCTCTTGCACCCGACAATGGTCTGGGCAAGCGCGGCAACTGGCTCTGGGCATGGTCGCTGGCCGTTCCCACCAGCAGCCAGAACCCAGAGGCAGCAGAGAAGTTCATCAATTGGGCCACCAATAAGGACTATCTCGCCACTGTCGCAGCTAACGAAGGCTGGGCGAACGTGCCTCCCGGCACCCGCACCTCGCTGTACGAAAACGCTGAGTACCAGGCAGCCGCGCCATTCGCCAAAATGACGCTGGACTCCATCAACTCTGCTGATCCGACCAACCCGACCGTCAAGCCGGTCCCCTATGTCGGCGTGCAGTTTGTGGCCATCCCCGAATTTGCGGGTATCGCCACCAATATCGGCCAGATCTTCTCAGCCTCGCTGGCTGGTCAGATGTCGGCAGATGATGCCTTGGCCCAGGCGCAGGACGCAGCGACCCGCGACATGACCCGCGCTGGCTACATCAAGTAAGTCGGTTCCCCTCCCGACCTCCATGCAGTCGGACGCTTCGGCGCCCGGCTGCACCAACCGCCCTCAGGCGGACGGCGCCCCTCAATTGCCGAGGCTGCCCCGAAACTGACGCTGACATCACCATGACATGAGACGCCATGGTGAGCTTGCAGAGCCGATCACCGGCAAGTTCACCTTGGGGTCTGATTTCAAAGACCCGGCCAGACGGATCTGGCCACTGGAGGAAGCAATGGCCACCGCCCAAACCCGAACGCTCTCCCGCATCATGATGGCCCCAGCCGTCATCGTGCTCTTGCTCTGGATGGCTGTTCCACTTGCCATGACGATCTGGTTCTCTTTCCAGAACTACAGCCTGATCAACCCGATGATGACCGGCTTTGCGGGCTGGGCGAACTACGCTTATGTCATTGGCGACCCCAGTTTCATGCAATCCCTGCTCAATACGCTGATCCTGGTCGGCGGGGTCTTGCTGATCACGGTGATCGGCGGCACGTTTCTGGCCCTCTTGCTGGATCAACCGCTCTGGGGCCAGGGCATTCTGCGCATCATCGTGATCTCGCCCTTCTTCGTCATGCCGCCAGTGGCTGCCTTGATCTGGAAGAATGGCTTCATGCATCCCGGCTACGGCATGCTGGCCCATCTCTACGAGTTTTTTGGTCTACAACCGGTCGACTGGTTCAACCAGTATCCGCTGTTCTCGGTCATCGTCATCGTTGCCTGGCAGTGGCTGCCCTTTGCGACCCTGATCCTGCTCACGGCCCTGCAGTCGCTCTCCGAAGAGCAGCGCGAAGCCGCCGAGATGGATGGCGCCAACGCCATCAACCGCTTCTACTATATCATCATGCCGCACATGGCCCGCTCGATCACCATCGTGATCCTGATCCAGACCATCTTCCTGCTTGGCATCTTCGCTGAAATCCGCGTCACCACAGGCGGCGGGCCAGGCTACGCCTCGACCAATATCGCCTTCCTGGTGTTCCGCACCGGTATCTTGAGCAACGACATCGGCGCCGGTTCTGCCGGTGGCGTGGTCGCCGTCATCATCGCCAATATCGTCGCCATCTTCCTGATGCGTGCGGTTGGCAAGAACCTCGACGCGTAAGGGAGCTCAATCATGGCACGCACCGCTTCTGTTCCCACCAAGATTGGCTTCACCATCGCCGCATGGACCGTCGCGCTCCTGTTGTTCGCGCCGATCCTGTGGACCATCCTGACGGCCTTCAAGACCGAGGCTGAGGCGATTGCCTCGACCCCGACCTTCTTCCCGCAGAATTTCACGCTGGAAAACTTCGTCGACGTTCAGGATCGCTCGGACTACTTCAAGCACGCCATCAATTCGATCCTGGTGTCGGTCGGCTCAACCCTGCTGGGCCTGGTCATCGGCGTCCCTGCAGCCTGGGCCATGGCCTTTGCGCCCACCAAGCGCACCAAGGACGTCTTGATGTGGATGCTATCCACCAAGATGATGCCCGCCGTCGGTGTGCTGATCCCCATCTATCTGATTTTCCGCGATCTGCGCCTGCTCGACACCGTGCACGGTCTGACCATCATCATGACGCTGATCAACCTGCCGATCATCATCTGGATGCTCTACACCTACTTTAAGGAAATCCCGGTCGATATCCTCGAAGCCGCCCGGATGGATGGCGCTGAACTCTGGAACGAGATTGTCCATGTGCTGGTGCCCATGGCTGTCCCCGGCATTGCCTCGACACTGCTACTCAACGTCATCCTGGCTTGGAACGAAGCCTTCTGGACCATCACGCTGACCTCGGGCCGCGCAGGCACACTGACAGCCTTCATCTCTTCATTCTCTTCTCCGCAGGGTCTGTTCCTGGCCAAGCTATCGGCTGCCTCCCTGCTGGCCATCGCGCCAATCCTCCTCATGGGCTGGTTCAGCCAGAAACAACTCGTCCGCGGTCTCACCTTCGGCGCTGTAAAGTAAGGACTAGAAAAATGGGTTCCATAACACTCGAACACGTCAACAAGTCCTTCGGTGAAGTCGAGATCATTCCGGACATTTCGCTGGAGATCAAAGAAGGCGAGTTCGTCGTCTTTGTCGGCCCATCCGGTTGCGGCAAGTCCACCCTGCTGCGCCTGATCGCCGGCCTTGAGGACACCTCCAGCGGCTCCATCCTGCTCGATGGCGTCGACATGACCAAGGCGCCACCAGCGCGCCGGGGTTTGGCCATGGTGTTCCAGTCCTATGCGCTCTATCCGCACATGACAGTGCGCGACAACATCGCCTTCCCGCTTAAAATGGCCAATGCCAGCAAGGAGCTGATCGACCAGAAGGTCGAATACGCCGCCCGCACGTTGAACCTGTCATCCTATCTCGATCGCCGCCCGCGCGCGCTTTCGGGTGGTCAGCGTCAACGCGTTGCCATCGGCCGGGCCATTGTGCGCGAACCCAAGGCGTTCCTGTTCGACGAACCCCTGTCCAATCTCGATGCCGCGCTGCGCGTCAACATGCGCCTTGAGATCACCGAACTGCACCAGCAGCTCAAGACCACCATGATCTACGTCACCCACGATCAGGTCGAGGCAATGACCATGGCCGACCGCATCGTGGTGCTCAACGCCGGCAATGTCGAACAGTTTGGCAGCCCGCTCGATCTCTACAAGAAGCCGGCCAACCGCTTCGTTGCCGGCTTCATCGGCTCGCCAAAGATGAACTTCGTCGATGGACCCGAGGCCGCCAAATACAACGCCCACTCCATCGGCGTGCGCCCCGAGCACTTCCAGCTGGCCACCAAGCCAACGCCTGACACCTGGAAGGGCAAGGTTGGGGTCGCCGAGCAGCTTGGCTCCGACACCTTCCTGCATGTGCAGGTCGAAGGTCTGGGCCTGATGACCATCCGCACCGATGGCGACCAGACCTTCAGCCATGGCGACGACGTCTATCTCACGCCTGACCCTACGCGCATCTACCGCTTTGATGCCGCAGGCCTGGCTCTCTAGGACACCCACATGACCACCAAGCTCTCGGCCAAGACCCTGGACGCCATTTCTGCCACGGCATCGGTGCCGGGCTACCGTCGGGATGACCTCACCGCCGGCATCGTCCATTTCGGTATCGGCAATTTCCACCGCGCGCATCAGGCCGTCTATCTCGACGACCTGTTTGCCACCGGTGCCGATCACGATTGGGCTCTGGTGGGTGCTGGCGTTCGCGCTGCTGACGAGGCCATGCGCCAGAAGCTGGCTGAACAGGACTGGCTGACCACTGTGGTCGAGCAGGAAGCCGATAGCAGCAGCGCCCGGGTGACCGGTGCCATGATCGATTATTTGCGTCCCGGCGACAGCGAAGCTGTCATTGAGCGGCTGGCCGATCCCGCTATCCGTATCGTCTCGCTGACCATCACCGAGGGCGGTTATTACATCGACCCGGCCAGCCAGAAGTTTGATCCCACCCATCCCGACATCGCCTTCGATGTCGCCAATATGGCCGCGCCGCGCACCGCCTTTGGCCTGATCCTGGCCGGCCTGCTGCGCCGCAGGGATGCTGGCACCGTGCCCTTCACCGTGATGAGCTGCGATAACATTCCCGGCAATGGGCACGTCACCGAGAACGCGGTGATCGGCATGGCAAAGCTTATCGATCTGGGGCTGGCTGACTGGGTCAGCAACAACGTTGCCTTCCCCAATGGCATGGTCGATCGCATCACGCCCGCCACCTCCCCGCGCGAGACGCAACTGCTCGCAGACAATTTTGGGATCCAGGACAATTGGCCTGTCTTCTGCGAGAGCTTCAAGCAATGGGTGCTCGAGGACAACTTCCCTGCCGGTCGACCGGCGCTGGAAAAGGTCGGCGTGCAGTTTGTGCCGGACGTCGCCCCCTATGAGTTGATGAAGATCCGCATCCTCAATGGCGGACATGCGACCATCGCCTATCCTGCGGCCCTGCTCGATATCCAGTTCGTCCACGATGCCATGGCAGACCCCACGGTTGGGGCGTTCCTGGCCAAGGTCGAACGCGACGAAATCATCCCCGTTGTACCGCCCGTTCCCGATACCAATCTCGACGACTATTTCGCCCTTTGCGAGCGTCGCTTCGCCAATCCCAAGATTGCCGACACCACCCGCCGGCTGGCGCTGGACGGCTCTAACCGCCAGCCCAAATTCATCATTCCGTCTGCCCTGGATCGCGTGACAGCAGGCCAGTCTGCCAAGGGCCTGGCCTTGGTATCAGCCCTATGGTGCCGCTATTGCTTTGGTACCACCGATGCCGGCACAGTGATCGAAGCCAATGATCCCAATTGGGACCGGCTCAACACCAAGGCCGGCCTGGCCAAGACCGACCCAAGCGCCTGGCTGTCCATGAGCGATATCTATGGCGAGCTGGCAAACAACACGAGCTTCGTCAAAGATTTCACCCACGCCCTGAACACCCTCTGGTTATCGGGCACCAAGGCGACGCTCGAGCACTATCTGGCCGGAACCCTCTAGGTCCAGCGTGTCAGCCCTACCCCATCCAGACCGCCCACAGGGGCCCATTGATCTGATCATTTTCGATTGTGATGGGGTGTTGGTCGACAGCGAACCGCTGGCAATGCAGGTGCTGGTAGACGCCATTGCCGAGCAGGGCATCACCATCGCGCCCGAGGATGCCTATCGAGACTTCCTCGGCCGCTCGCTGAGTTCCATATCAGCCAGCCTGCACGATAATCACGGCGCTCCTCTCGGCCCGTCCGCCCTGCAGTCCATGCGGACCAACCTCTACGCGCTTTACCGCCAGAGCCTGCGGGCCAATCCGGGACTGCCCGAAGTCCTTGATCTGCTCAAGACACCATGCTGCGTCGCTTCATCATCCATGCCCGAACGCATTCATCTCAGCCTTGAACTGACTGGACTGTTGCCCCACTTTGCCGGGCATATCTATTCAGCCTCAATGGTAGACAACGGCAAGCCCGCGCCGGACCTTTTCCTTTACGCAGCCAGCCAGATGCACGTCGCACCCGCCAATTGCCTGGTGATTGAAGACAGTCCAGCAGGAATCACCGCTGCACAGCGCGCGGGCATGCGAGTGCTTGGCTATGTAGGGGGCAGCCACGCCACCCCAGGCGGTCTGCGCCCAGCGATTACCGCGTTGCACCCTGACGCCATATTCGACGATATGCATGCCCTTCCCGATCTAGTACGCTCGCTGCGAACCGAGAAGAGGGCGCGCTAGGTTTGACGACAAAGCTCTTGGTGGCAGTAGATGTAGGCACCGGCAGTGCCCGAGCAGGCGTACTGACGCCTGAAGGCGTGCTCCTGGGCCGCGCCGAGCATTCGATCGCCATGAACCGGCCCGATGCCAACCATGCCGAACACGACAGCGAACAGATCTGGAAAGCCGTTTGTGCTGCTGTCCGCCAGGCCATGGCCATTGCGGAGGCCAGGCCGGAACAGGTGGTCGGGCTGGGCTTTGACGCAACCTGTTCGCTTGTGGTTCGCGACGCTCAGGGGCACCCGCTGACCGTTTCGACCAGCGGCGACGATCGCTGGGACACCATTGTCTGGCTGGACCACCGCGCACTCAGCCAGGCCGATGAATGCACCCGCACCGGCCATGAAGTGCTCAATTTTGCTGGTGGCGTCATGTCGCCCGAAATGGAAGCCCCCAAGTTGATGTGGCTCAAGCGCCATCTGCCACAGACCTGGGCCCGCGCCGGCATGATGTTCGATCTGGCCGACTTTCTCTCTTGGAAAGCCACAGGCTCCCAGGCGCGCTCGCAATCAACCCTGACCTGCAAATGGACCTATCTGGCCCACAAGACCCCCAGCTGGCAGGCCGATTTTCTAGCCCGCATCGGCCTAGATGATCTGCTGGAAAAAGCGTGCTTGCCCGATCAGGCCAGTCCCGTTGGTGCCGATCTGGGCGCACTCACCCCAACTGCCGCCGCCGATCTCGGCCTGACCACCGCCTGCCATGTCGGCGCCGGCTTGATCGACGCCCATGCCGGCGCCTTGGGCGTGCTGGGCGCCTTCACCCGGGATGTCGACACCATCGACCGCCACCTCGCACTGATTGCCGGCACCTCCAGCTGCGTCATGGCGCTGTCGGCCGAAGATCGTCCAACTTCCGGCGTCTGGGGCCCCTATTTTGGGGCGGTGCTGCCCGGGGTCTGGCTCAATGAAGGCGGTCAGTCAGCCACCGGCGCGCTGCTTGATCACATCATTCGCCTGCACAGCGCCGGGGGGGAACCAGATTCAACAATGCACAGCGCCATCGCCAGCCGCATTATGCAACTGCGCCAGAGCGAGGGGCTGGCACTTTCCGATCGCCTGCATGTGCTGCCAGACTTTCACGGCAACCGCTCGCCGCTGGGCGATCCCTTCGCGCTGGGGGTTATCTCTGGCCTGACCCTGGACAGCGATTTCGACTCGCTCTGTCGGCTCTATTGGCGCACGTGTGTCTCCATTGCCCTGGGCGTGCGCCATATTCTAGAGACTTTGAACACGCGCGGCTACGCCATCGACACGCTCCATGTCACCGGCGGCCATACCAAGAATGCCATTCTGATGGAGCTCTATGCAGACGCAACGGGCTGCACCGTCGTGGAATCGGCCGCCAAGGACGCGACGCTGCTGGGCATGGCAATGGTCGCCGCCACCGCAGCAGGTCTCTATCCCAGCCTTGATCAGGCATGCGCGGCCATGCAGCAGGGAGGCCGCTCCCGTACACCCGAAGCGGCAGCCCGCCCGCAATTTGACAAGGACTACCGGATCTTCCTCGAAATGCTGCGCCAAAGACAGATCATCGACACGATGGTCTGATCTGCAAGATGCGTGCTGGCGGTCCGTCGCTACACTCGCTAGGCTGCCAATCTGTTTCGTGGCCTGAAGAGAGCGACGCACGCGCATGTCGATCAAAGCCGCCGTTTATCACCTGACTCACTACAAGTATGACCGTCCGGTCTATCTGCAGCCGCAGATCATCAGGCTGCAGCCGGCGTCGCACTCAAAGACCAAGGTATTGAGCTATTCGCTCAAGGTCTCGCCCTCCCTGCATTTCGTCAATATGCAGCAGGACCCCTATGGCAATTTCCTGACCCGCATCGTCTTTCCCGAGCCTGTCACCGAGCTCAAGATCGAAGTCGATCTGGTGGCCGACATGACGGTCTACAATCCCTTCGATTTCTTTGTCGAAGAAAGCGCCGAGATATTCCCGTTCGAATATCCCCAGGACATCCGCACCGATCTGTCCATCTATATGCAACCCGAGCCGGTCGGCCCACTGCTGCAAAAATTCATCGACGGCATCGACAAGACACCGATGAACACGGTGAACTTTGTCACCGGCATCAATGCCAGTATTCAGCAGCACCTCGCCTATGTCGTGCGCATGGAAACCGGCGTCTGGACACCCGAGGAAACCCTGGCCAATGCCAAGGGGAGCTGCCGCGACTCCAGCTGGCTGCTGGTGCAGGTATTGCGCAATCTCGGCTTCGCTGCGCGTTTCGTTTCCGGCTACCTCATTCAGCTCAAGCCCGATCTGGTCTCGCTGGATGGCCCTGCGGGGACCGATCACGATTTCACCGATCTGCACGCCTGGTGCGAGGTCTACCTGCCCGGCGCGGGCTGGGTCGGTCTTGACCCAACCTCGGGCCTGCTGACTGGCGAAAGCCACGTTCCCCTGGCCGCCACCCCGCACTACCGCAATGCAGCGCCGATCTCGGGCACCGCTTCCTATGCTGAAGTCGAATTCGACTTCGACATGCGCGTCGACCGGGTCGCCGAGCATCCGCGCATCACCAAGCCTTTCTCCGATGAGAGCTGGGAAGAACTTGATGCGCTCGGCCATCAGGTCGATCAGGTGCTCGCCGATAATGACGTCCGCCTGACCATGGGCGGCGAGCCGACTTTTGTGTCTATTGATGACTTCGAAGCCGATGAGTGGAACACCGGCGCCGTCGGCCCCACCAAGCGCACCCTGGCCGACGATCTGATCCGTCGCCTGCGCGAGCGCTTTGCCCCCAACGGCATGCTGCATTATGGACAGGGCAAGTGGTACCCCGGCGAGACGCTGCCGCGCTGGACCTTCTCGCTCTACTGGCGGCTGGACGGCAAGCCGATCTGGTCTGACGAAAAGCTCATCGCCCGCGAAGGCGTCAAAACCGATGCCACGCATGAAGATGCCCGCAAATTTCTCGACAGCTTTGCGAAGAATCTCGGCCTCACCGGCGAAACCATCGCCGAGGCCTATGAGGATCCCGGCGAGTGGCTGCTCAAGGAAGCCAACCTGCCCGAGAACGTCGATCCAGCCAATTCCGAGCTGGCCGATCCAGAGGCCCGCTCGCGCATCGCCAAGGTGTTTGAACGCGGCCTGACCAACCCCACTGGTTACGTCCTGCCCATCCAGCGCTGGAATGCAGCGGCTTCCAGCCCATGGCTGACCGAAGTCTGGAAGACCCGGCGCGGCAAGTTGTTTCTGGCACCCGGTGACAGCCCGGCCGGCTATCGCCTGCCGCTCAGCTCGCTCAAGCATATCGATGCCACCAGCTATCCCCATGTTGTGGCCCAGGACCCCGGCGCGCCGCGCGGCGCCCTGCCCGATCCAGAGGAAATTCTGGCGCGCCAGAAGACAGGCCTTGAGGCTGATCCACGCGCCCAGACCACTGCCGATTTCACTGCCGCGACCGAACAACAGGACCGAACCGAACAGGAAATCAGCGAGATCGAGGGCGAAGTACGCACCGCCGTCACCGCCGAAATTCGCGATCATCGCCTGTGCGTCTTCCTGCCCCCGGTCGAACGACTCGAGGACTATCTCGAACTGATCACCGCCGTTGAGGCTGCCGCCCGACATGTCGGCCAGCCGGTTCACCTGGAGGGCTATGCGCCCCCACATGACCCACGCCTCAACGTCATCCGCGTGGCGCCCGATCCCGGCGTCATCGAGGTCAATATTCATCCCGCTTCAAGTTGGGACGACTGCGTCGCCACTACCACCGCGATCTATGAAGAGGCCCGCCAGTCCCGTTTGGGTGCTGACAAGTTCATGATCGATGGTCGCCACACCGGCACAGGCGGCGGCAATCACGTCGTTGTCGGTGGCGCCACACCCGATGACAGCCCCTTCCTGCGCCGGCCCGATCTGCTCAAGTCGCTGGTGCTGCATTGGCAGCGGCACCCAGCCATGAGCTACCTGTTCTCGGGCCTGTTTATTGGACCGACCAGTCAGGCCCCGCGGTTTGACGAGGCGCGACATGACAGCCTCTACGAACTCGAAATCGCCATGTCGCAGGTGCCGCACCCGCAATCGGGTCAGCCCGCACCGCTGCCCTGGCTGGTAGATCGGCTGTTCCGCAATCTGCTGGTAGATGTCACCGGCAATACGCACCGCTCTGAAATCTGTATCGACAAGCTGTTCTCGCCCGATGGCCCGACCGGCCGTCTTGGCCTAGTCGAATTCCGCGGTTTCGAGATGCCGCCCAATGCCCGCATGGCACTGGCCCAGCAAGTTCTCGTCAGAGCCATCATCGCACGCTACTGGACCAACCCGCTTGATGGTGGTTTTACCCGCTGGGGCACTACGCTGCATGATCGCTTCATGCTGCCCCATTACGTCTGGCAGGATTTCCTCGACGTCATCGCGGACTTGGATCGCCACGGCTTCAAGATCGATCCCGCCTGGTTCGCCGCCCAGCTCGAATTCCGCTTCCCGTTCTGCGGAGAGGTCGAATACGAGGGCATGAAGCTCGAACTGCGTCAGGCGCTTGAGCCTTGGCACGTCATGGGTGAGCAGGGCGCCATTGGCGGTACCGTCCGCTTCGTTGATAGCTCGGTGGAGCGCCTGCAGGTCAAGCTCGAAGGGCTTAACCCCGATCGCTATGCCGTCACCTGCAATCAACGTCCTGTGCCACTGCGCCCCACCCAGACCGAGGGCGTCAGCGTGGCCGGTGTGCGCTTCAAGGCGTGGCAGCCGGCCTCAGGCCTGCACCCTGCCCTTCCGGTCAACACGCCGCTGGTGTTTGATATCTTTGATCTGTGGACCCAGCGACCCGTTGGCGGCTGCGTCTATCATGTCGCCCATCCCGGCGGCCGCAGCTACGACACCTTCCCCGTCAATGGCAATGAAGCCGAAGCCCGCCGTCTGGCGCGCTTCCTGCCGCAGAATTACACCGCAGGCGGCTTCGACCTCCGCACCGAAAAGCCTGCGGACGAATTCCCGTTGACGCTTGACCTGCGTCGGCCGCCGCGCTTCTGGTAACCCATGACCATGACAGACCAAGAGCCCGACGCGCCCGCAGCAGGCCCCAGCATTATTGCTGACTACCAGCTGCGCCCGGGTGTCCCCGACGAAATGATCGATCCGGCCGGCAATATCCGGCCGGGCTGGGCCGAATTGATGGCCGCGTTTGATGCTTTGGGGGCGGAAGAACTCAGCGCCCGCTTTGAACGTGCTGACCAGTATCTGCGCGATGCAGGGGTGTTTTATCGCACCTATGATGGCGCAGAATCCAAGGAACGCGATTGGCCGTTGGCCCATGTCCCGTTGCTGATCGACGAAGCTAATTGGGAACGCATCAGCACCGGCCTCATCCAGCGCGCCGAACTGCTCGAAATGGTCGTCGCCGATATCTATGGCGACAACAATCTCGTCCAGCAGGGCCTGCTGCCGCCCGAACTGGTTGCACAGAACAGCGAATTCCTGCGCCCGCTGGTCGGTGTCAAACCAGCCAGTGGTCATTATCTGCACTTCTGCGCCTTCGAACTCGGGCGCGGTCCTGATGGTGCCTGGTGGGTACTTGGCGATCGGACCCAGGCGCCTTCCGGCGCCGGTTTTGCGTTGGAGAACCGTGTCGCCACCACTCATGCGCTGAGCGACATCTACGCCAATATGAACGTGCAGCGGCTGGCTGGCTTCTTCCGCGATTTCCGCGACATGCTGTTTGCCGATGCCAAGCGCGATGGTGGTTGGGTGGGCATCCTCACCCCAGGCCAGCTTAACGAAACCTATTTCGAACACGCCTATATCGCCCGCTATCTTGGGCTGGTCCTGCTCGAAGGCGAAGACTTGATCGTTCAGGACGGCAAGGTCATGGTTCGCACGGTTGCGGGGCCGATGCCGGTCAGCGCCCTCTGGCGCCGCATGGACGCCTCTTTCGTTGACCCGCTCGAACTGCGTTATGACAGTCGCATTGGCACGCCCGGCATGGTCGAGGCCTTGCGGCAGGGGTCGATATCGATGATCAATGCGCTGGGTACCGGCCTGCTGGAAACCCGCGCTCTGGCAGCCTTCATGCCACGCCTTTCGCGCAAACTGCTCGACACGCCGCTGCTGCTGCCCGAAATCGCCACCTGGTGGTGCGGTCAGCCCGGCGAGCAGCAGCAGGTCATCGACAATTTCGACGATCTGATGATCGGCCCTGCCTTTGCGACCAACCTGCCCTTTGACGATCTGCGCGGCACCAAGCTGGGTTCGACCATCCCGCCCGACGAAAAGGCGCGCCTGATCGAACGCATCCGCGCCAATGGGGCCAATTACGTCGGTCAGGAACAGGTGCAACTCTCGACCGCACCGGTCTATGTCGATGGTAAATTGCAGCCACGTCCCATCACCTTGCGCGTCTACGCGGCACGCACCGAGAACGGCTGGACCATCATGCCCGGCGGCTTTGCCCGCGTCGGCTCAAGCCTTGATACAAGCGCCATTGCCATGCAGCGCGGCGGTCAGGCGGCCGACGTCTGGGTGCTCTCTTCCAAGCCGGTAGAACACATTTCCCTGTTGCCCCAGGATGGCAAGCAGATGGTGCGCGCCGCCGTGGGCGATCTGCCCAGTCGCGCCGCCGACAATCTGATCTGGCTGGGGCGCTATGCCGAACGCACCGAGGCCACGCTGCGCATTCTGCGCGCCTATAACGCCCGGCTGGCCGAACTGTCCAAGACAGATTTGCCGATTCTGACCCACTGCGCCGACTTCCTGGACAGCATCGATGTCGACGCCGCCCAGCCCATGCCACAGGGGTTGCTGGCCTCGATCAACAGCGCCGTGCACAGCGCCGGACAGATCCGAGATCGCTTTTCGCCCGATGGCTGGCTGGCGCTCAATGACCTGCAAAAAACAGCGCAGCGCTTTGCCAGGCGCGTCCGGCCGGGCGATGACTCCGCTCATGCCATGACCGTCTTGCTGCGCAAGCTCGCGGGCTTTTCCGGTTTGGTGCACGAAAACATGTACCGCTTTGCCGGCTGGCGCTTCCTCGAGCTCGGTCGCCGCCTTGAGCGTGCCATGCAGATTGCCCGCATTGTCTCTTGGTTGACCCATGAGGATGCCCCGGTCGGGTCGGTCGAGATGCTGCTCGAAATTGGCGACAGCGTGATGAGCCATCGGCGCCGCTATTCGGTGAGCGCGGGCGCGCAAAGCGCCATCGACCTGCTGATCCTGGACCCGCTCAACCCACGCTCGGTCATCTTCCAGCTCGACCGCTTGCGCGCCCAGATCGACAAGCTGCCCGGCGGGATCGTCGAAGGGCAATTGTCGCCTGCCGCCAAGGCCGCGCTCGAGCTCGAAACCGAACTGCGCATCGCCGATGCCGGTGACATGACGCCCGAACGGCTCGATAAGCTGGCTGACGATATTGTCGGCCTGTCGGGCCTGATCTCTGCGGCTTATCTGGTATGACGCCGATGCTTTACGATATCCGCCTTGAGATGAGCTACGACTACGATGCAACAGTGCATGGCGGTCGCCATCTGGTGCGCGTCGCCCCCATCAGCATTCCCGGCGTCCAACGCGTAGTGGCATCTAGCCTGTCATTCGAACCACGCCCCGAACGTGTCACCACGTTCAGCGACTTCTTTGGCAATGTCGCCACTACCATCGCCTATGTGACACCCCATGATCAGCTCAAGATCCGCCTGACGGCGCGGGTCAACGTTGAAAACCTGCTACCGCCGATCGACCTGTCGCCCTCATTGGCCGACCTCCGCCAGCAGATTGCGCGGCTATGGAGCGTGCAACCGGACAGCCCGCACCATTTCCTGGCCGCTTCACCGCGCGTTCCGCTCGAGCCGGCTATTACCGACTACGCCGCCAAGGCCGTCGCTGGCGCACCCACCGTTCTGGTCGCCGCCAACGCCCTGTGCATGGCGATCCATCGCGACTTTGCCTATGACCCCAAAGCCACCGATGTGGAAACTGAACCCGCCGAGGCCTTTGCCTTGCGCAAGGGCGTCTGCCAGGACTTTGCCCATGTCATGATTGCCGGCTTGCGTGGTCTGGGCATTCCAGCCGGCTATGTCTCGGGTTTCCTGCGCACCAGCCCGCCGCCCGGCAAGCCGCGTCTGGAAGGCGCTGATGCCATGCATGCATGGGTGCGCGCCTGGTGCGGCCAGGACATGGGGTGGATTGAGTTCGACCCCACCAATGCGATCATGGCCGGACCCGACCATATTTCGATTGGCCACGGCCGTGACTATGCCGACATCTCTCCCATCGTCGGCGTGCTCAAGACGCACGGCTCGCACGAGGCCAAGCAGTCCGTGGACGTATTGCCCGTCCTCTAGTCTGCGCGACTAGCATCAAATCATTCGCGGAACCAAACCCGACCCACGTCCGTTCTTTGGCCAGGCGCAACACTGCGCAGCAAAAAAGATGGCGGGAACAAACAGTTCTTCGCCATCGGCCACGGCGGAGGCAGTCATGACAAATATCGAATTTAAGGCACTTGAGAACGCAAGTCGCACGGCAATGGTTTGGTCCGAAGGTTATGACGGCCAGACCCATTATGGCGACGTGCTCAAGGCGCTGACGCCGGCGTTTCTCATTCTGGCCACCGCTGCAGGCCTGATGCTCGCCATTCTCTAGGCGCGCTCTTTCACATCAACAACATCCCTACGGAGAACGACCATGGGCTTGGGTACAATTCTTATCATCATCCTGATTCTGCTGCTGATCGGCGCCCTGCCAACATGGGGCTACTCGCGCGGCTTCGGCTACTTCCCCTCCGGCATCCTCGGTGTCGTTCTGGTGGTCGTTATCATTCTCGCATTGATGGGCAACATCTAGCCCCGTCCCCTAATCGGGCGCACCCAGTCCCGGGGTCCACGTTTGTGAACAGCGCCCGGCGGGCAGAAGACGCCCCCCTTTCGCCCGCGATGGTGCACCTCGATACGTTCCTGCGTATTGGGGTGCATCTTTTTTTGCTTGTCACCGATGGGGCGGAACTGCGGGGCGCGCCCCGCGTTACACCTACACAACACAAGGAGCTTCTCAATGGCTAGCACATCCGACCTCGCCCCTGAGCGCAGCAAGACCAGCCGCAGCCGCGCCAGCACCAAGCCGCGCGAAGACCAGCTGGAAGACCAGATTGCCCAGCTGCAGACCGATCTCAAGGCGATCGCCGCAACGCTGACCAAGCTGAGCACGGACAAGGTCAATGAGGCTCGCGACACGGCCAAGGATGAAGCGCGCAATATGCAGCGCCAGGGCCAGCAAGTGATCGACGAAGTTCAGGACCAGGCTGGCGCCATGGAACAGCAGCTTAAGGATACCATCCGCGAAAAGCCACTGACGGCCGTCGCCAGCGCGATTGGCATCGGCTACATCCTGGCCCTTCTGTCGCGCCACTGATCGCCATGAATTTCCTGAGCCCATTGGCCAGCTTCCTGGGTATGGAAGTTGAGCACATCACCGATCGCATCAAGCACGCGGTCATCATCAACGCAGCCATGGCCTTGTTTGGCCTGGCAGCGGCGAGCTTTCTGGTTGCCGCAGGCTTTATGGCGCTCGCTGAGCAGGTGGGTGGCATCCATGCCGCGTTGATCTGCGCAGCCGCCTTTGTTGTGTTGGCTCTGACGATCTACCTGGGTACCCGCATCGCTGAAGCACGCCGTAAGCGGTCGATAGCCGAAAAGCGCCGCTCGAGCGACACCAGCGCCTTTCTGACGACAGCAACCCTGACCGCATTGCCGGTGCTACTACGCTCGCCAATGGTGCGCACGCTGGGCCTACCAGCCGCGGCAATCGCCGCGCTCTGGGTCATTAGCAATGGCAGTGATCGCAAAGACGACTGACCAAGACCAAACTGAACAAACGCTTATGCCGCCTCGACGGGCAGTGGCAGCCATACATCGGCTGTCACGCCTTCGGGGCGGAACTGCAATGTGACGGCGCTATCGAGTACCTTGGCCAGACTACGTTCGATCAACCGCGCGCCCAGGCCGTATTCCTGCTTTTCAGCCACTTCCGGACCGCCGCGCTCGCGCCATTTCAGCGCCAGTCCACGTACAGGCGTCGTCTTTACGTCCCAGGAAATGCTCACCACCCCATCCTCACTGGACCACGCGCCATATCGGTGCGCGTTGGTGGTCAACTCGTGCAGGATTAGTCCCAGCCCCAGCGCATGATCAGCGGGCAACATGATGTCGTCGCCCACAACCTCGGCGTGGTCTGGCTGCGAAAGGAAATTGGGGCCGAGCTGGGCCGCAATCACCTCATAGAGCTGCACGCCGGACCAGTCGCGGTCCGCCAGCAGCACATGGGCTTCAGAGATTGTCCGCAACCGGCCTGAAAAGGCGTCGATGAACTCCTGCGGATCCGGATTTTGCCGGATCGTCTGTCGTGCGACCGACTGGATCATCGCCAAGGTGTTTTTTACGCGGTGATTGAGCTCACGCAACAGCAGCCGCGTCTGCTCAGCCGTATGCTTGCTTTCGCTGATGTCGGTGCTGGCGCCCATCATGATCAGCGGCTTTCCCTCGGTATCGCGTTGATAGACGCGACCACGCATGGTCAACCAGCGCCCGGTCCTGGCCACCCGGGCTTCGGCATTGTAGTCCACCCCGTCGCTCAGGCTGGCCGCAATACCTGCTTCAACCACCGCGCGGTCAACCGGGTGGGTTGCCTCAAGCACCTGCTCCATCAGGATCACACCCGTTTCCGGCAGGTCATACATGCGTCGGAATGTTTCGTTGCAGGCTATCTCGCCGGTTCGGATATCCCACACCCAGCTGCCGACCTTGCCCGCTTCGAGCGTCAGTGCATGCCGCCATTCCTCGCGCATCAGCGCAGCGGCGGTGCGGGCGCGTACCCGCGCTTCATCCTTGAGGGCGAAAAGGGCCGCAGCAATGCCGGCCAGATCGCCCAGCTGCGCCAGCATCTGGGGATCGACCTTTTCGCGCGGCGTCGTACTAAGCACGCAAAGCGAGCCGATCTTCTGGCCTTTAACAACAATTGGCGCGCCAGCATAAAACCTGATGAACGGCCAGGTCGTCACCAGCGAGTTGTCGCGAAATCGGTCATCCTGATGGGTATCAAGGACCACCAGGGCGTCGTCATCTGGCAGCGAAATGGTGTGAGCGCAAAATGATGTTTCGGTGGAAGTGCCCGTCATGTCGCTCATGCCAAAGCACGCGCGGAACGATTGACGCTCCGCCCCCACGACTGTCACCAGGGCAAACTCGGTCTGGAAGATATGGGCGACTGCACGGCTCAACCGATCAAAGTCGACATCCGGCTCGCCTTCGTGTCCCTCAAAGGCCGACAACGCCTTTAGACGTTGCTGGTCATCCACAACCGCCCGCACATTTTCAGGCAGCCTGCCCCCTGTTTTTACCACGTTGCGTCCTGCATAAACTGACCGCCCGACGAATAACCAACATCGCCGGATAATCGACAGAAACGACACCCAAGCCAGATTGGTTCCAAAAAAATTCAGGTCTATTCGACAACAAGTTGTCGGGGTTTGATGACCTTGAGTGCGCCCGGCTTGATGGCCAGTTCCACCGACGCATCCAGCGTCACCAACTCGCCATCAATGACCGCCTGTGCGCCCTTCTTGCGGTTCGGGAAGTGCAGAGTCAGCGAAGTCACTTCCTTTTCTGAAATCATGGGGCTCGAGCGCCATGTGCCCAGAAATATTCCGGTCCCCAGCGCCGCCAGTTCCGACGATGTTACGGGCGCGGCGACATAAACGCCAAGCACCCCCGCATCCAGCCGATCTGCATGGGGAATGTGGCCGTCGCCTACAGGGTTGTTCGATACCGCAATACCCGACACCCGCCGCTTTTCCATGCCCTTTGCGGTCCGCAACTCGGCTTCGAATACGGGCGGGCGTACCACAGCCGCTGCCACTGCACGCAGGCTCGCCAAAAGCTTACCCAGCCGGCTGCCATAGGTCATGCCCTCGCGGATCCGCACCAGACGAGCGTGGATACCCACCCCAAACTGATGCACGAACAACTGCCCATTCGCTGTGGCGACATCCACGACGCCCAATTCACCTGCCGCTAGCGCTTCAAGAGCTTCATCGAGGTCAAGGGGCACCTGAAGCGCGCGTGCAAACAGGTTCATCGTGCCCGCCGGGAGCACCGCCAAGGGCATCCCCGTTTCGTAAGCAATGCCGGCCGCCGTTGAAATGGTGCCGTCACCCCCCCCTGCTAGGACGGCGTCGACGCCCTTCTCGCCCGCAGCATCGCGCAGTTGCGCTTCTACCGCGTCACCAGCCACCACCCGACAATCGAGCGTGTGACCGTGACGCTCGAAGGCTGCGACGGCATCGGCGCAGAAGGCGTTCAGATCCATGGTCCGCAAGGTACCGCCATCGCGGTTGAGGATCGCCACTACGTGCAAGGCACTGCTCCACTCTGTTAGATTAGGCCCCGGCCTGCTGGTTCTCAATCCCGGGTAGCGGCACGATAACTCTCAGGCCACCGGTCGGCGGACGCTGATATTCGGGAACGCCACCGAACTGATGCGCCAACTGCTTGACGATCACGGAGCCCAGCCCGCCTTCTCCCGGCTGGCTATTGGCAGCCATCCCAACGCCGTCGTCGGTCACCGACAGGATTGGAACGCCATCCCCGTCGCGTTTGAGCTGCACTAATATGTTGCCGCCATGCTCTTCAGGAAACGCATGCTTGAGGGCATTGGTTACAAGCTCGCCCACCAGAATCCCGATCGTGGTGGAATCGCGCGCACTGATGACAATCGCATCCACCTCACCGGTCAATTTAACGCCCTTGGCATCGGAAACCGTTGTCGAAAGATCCTGCAGCACCGCATCGAGAAATTCGTCGGCGCTGGCGGTTTCCAGATCCTCACCCAGCCGCAGCCGACGGTGTGCCGAGGCAATGGCATGCACCCGCGACCGTGCCGCTTCGAGCGCCTGCTTGACCTCATCGGACTTGCTGCGCATCAATTGAAGGCCAAGCAGCGACGACACCGTCGCCAGTGAATTACCAATCCTGTGACTGGTGTCCTGCAACAGCGTCTCTACGCGCTCACGCTCTCGCTCTGCATGCGCTCGTGCCTCTTCGACCGCTTGCGTCCGCTCGCGGACATGGGCCTCCAACACTTCCTTTTCGCTCTGCAACAGGCTGCGGTTATGCGCCAATACGCGCACTTCACGCTGCGCCCGCACGAACAGCACATAGGCCAGCACGACCGCGCCAACGAGCGCCGCGATGATGGCGCCAACCAGCCAGCGCCGAGAGGTATCAATGCTCCAGTTACGATCGAGCAGTTTCTGGTTTTCTTCGCCGATGAACTGCTCGAGTGCCAGGCGCACCGGCTCCATCGGCCGCTCGCTCGATCCGCTGGTCAGCAGCGCTCTCGCTTCATCACGCCGTTGCCCTGCCACCAGCGTCATCACCTGCGCCAGGCCATCGGCTCGGAGGCGAATATCATCCACGATCGACTGCACCCTGGACGCTTGAGCGGCATCGTTGCTGACCACAGCAGCCAATGAACCCATGCGCGTTTCAATGGCGGCCGAGGCCCTACGATAGGATTCGAGATAACGCTTTTCTTCGGTCAACATGTAGCCAAGCTGACTGCTCTCGGCATCGGTCAAGGCCAGGGTAAGCTCACGCGCCTGGTTGCGCACCTCATAGGTCCGCGTCATGTCGTCGATCTGGCGCTCGATACCCTGCATCAACACCAATGAGGCAACGACGGCCAATACGACAAGCGTCAACGACACCAGCACAGCCAGCCGCTGGGTTATCCGCGGGCGCTTCGCGCGTTCGATAACTCGTTTCGTCATGCTGTCGGGGATGCTCATCACCATTGTTGTATTGCGGCAGAATCATACCGCCCTTTTGCAGTGCAGCACACCGGTGTCAGCTTTGAGGCTCGCCCCCGCTTCATATCAATGGTCGACCGCCCTCGGGCAGCCCCTCCCATTCAGCCAACGCCATCAACCCTTGAACATCAATGACCTCGCAGGAGCGATCCAGCCACTGGATCAAGCCGCGTTCGGCAAGCTTGCGCAGGGTCTTGTTGGTATGAACGATGGACAGGCCCAGTGTGTCGGCGACATGCTGCTGAGTGATGGGGATGAACAGGTTCTTGTCCGACACCAGGCCGACCGATACCGCTCGCTGGTGCAGGAATGCCAGCAGATAGGCGGCGCGCTCCATCGCCGTCCGCCGCCCCAGGCTGAGTAGATGATCATCGAGCATCCGCTCTTCGCGCGCTGCCAGCCAGGTAATATCGAACCCCAGGCCCGGATGATTGCGGAACAGTTCACTGAGCCGATCACGCTGAAACACGCACAGCACCGAGGTCGACAGCGCCTCGACCGAGTGCTCCATCTCGCCAATAATCGACCCTTGCAGCCCGATCAGATCGCCGGGCAACATATAATTCAGGATCTGCCGTCGCCCATCGGCGAGCACCTTGTAGCGAAAGGCCCAGCCCGACAGCAGCGTATAAAGGTGCGAACTGTGCGCGCCCTCCGACAGCAGCGTCGCGCCAGTCTCTGCAACCAGCTCGCCAGTCTTGAAGCTTGATATGAATTGCAGCTCGTTAGCCGCAAAAGAGCGAAACCCCGGCATGGCGCGCAGCGGGCACTGTTCGCAAGGAACGCGCCGTCCTGAGGTGGGAAGAACGAGATTCAATCTGCACCCGGACGCTGAGTAAAAGACATTGCTTAACCCAACGCGGCCGAGCCCGGTCCGTTCCCCACATGTCATATTTAAATGACAATAGCGCCTTCGCGGTCCATTCAATCATTTTTAGATGGTGAAAGAAGACATGCTCAGCGGCCAGACTGTCCTCATCGTCGAGGCAGAGTTTCTAATCGCATTCGATATTCAAGCCATGCTGGAAGACCTGTCCGCAGGTCAATTGCTGCTGGCTCGCTCTGCTGCTGAAGCCAATCGATTCAAGCCGGATTGGCCCTCAATCGATCTGGCGATCATCGAGTGTGTTCGCAATTGCGCGCAGACCGATGAATTGCTCACCGGCCTGCTGCAGTCTGGTACGTCTGTGGTTCTCAATTCATCCGATAGCGCATTGATCGGTGGCCATCCGGACTTTCCTGATATTCCCGTAATCATCAAACCGATGATCGAGGAAGATTTCCGCAGCTCCGTGGCCCGGGCAATTGCCCGGCTCCCTAGAACGAGTGATTGTGCGTCGTAACCTGCGCCGAAACGGCATCGGGACCATAGTCTGACTCGCCGACAATCTTGAGAATGTCCTGCAGGCGCGTCCGGGCCCGGCTGACCCGGCTCTTCATTGTGCCCACAGCGCAATCACAGATCTCCGCAGCTTCCTCATAGGAGAAGCCCGAGGCACCAATCAGGATCACCGCTTCGCGCTGATCGTCAGGCAACTGGCTCAGCGCCTTTTTGAAGTCCTGCATGTCCATCGAGCCGTACTGTGCTGGATGCACCGAAAGCCGCTCTGTAAACGCGCCATCGCTATCCTGGACTTCACGGCCCCGCTTGCGCATCTGGCTGTAGAATTCATTGCGCAGAATAGTGAAGAGCCACGCCTTGATATTGGTGCCCATTTCAAAGCTGGTCTGCTTCGCCCAGGCCTTCATCACGGTGTCCTGCACCAGATCGTCGGCCTTGTCGTGCTTGCCTGTCAGCGATACGGCGAAAGCGCGCAGGCTGGGCAATGTCGCGAGCATTTCGCGCTTGAAAGACGTCGGTTCGGCGGTCATGCCGTTACTCTCCGTCTCTGGAAGAATTGGCTTTGGCTGCCTGGTTCTGCTCAGCGCTATCGAGTTTTTCGAGCAGGTCGAGCAGCTGATCAGGAACACCTTCGTCCTGAACAGCTCCATAAAGCGCCCGCAGACGATTGCCGATATCCGTATTCGGACCCAGCCCATCATCTGCCCGCGCCGCCTGCGTCCGCATACGTTGCTGGGTCAAAAGTTTGTCCTTTTCCATGCCTACCGCGACCGTCAGATCGGTTGAATCGTTAGATTTGCTGGATCAATGCGCCACATTCAAAAAAGTTCCGCAAGGGCCGGAACTTTTGTTTTGCCGCCCCGTTGTGTAAATTCGTGGAAGCACGAGCCTAAAGCGTCACTGGGAGTTTGATATATGTCTTTGTCCACGCGGATCGCGCCGCACCTGCCTTACCTGCGGCGATTTTCCCGGGCGGTAACCGGGTCGCAAACCTCCGGCGATGCCTACGTCGCCGCCACCCTTGAAGCACTGATCGCCGACATTTCGCTTTTTCCCGAAGCCAGCAATGATCGCATCGCGCTTTATAAACTGTTTTCCGCACTGTTTTCCTCTTCAGCGGTGCAAGTGCCAGAGCCCATTTCCAGCTATGCTTGGGAACAGCGTGCCGCCAGCAATCTGGCCAATCTGTCGCCCCGCCCACGTCAGGCCTTCCTGCTGGTCGCCGTTGAAGGTTTCACCCACCCGCAGGCCGCCGAAATTCTCGATGTGAGCGAAGACGATTTCGCCAAGCTCATCGATGAAGCATCCGTCGAAATTTCGCGCCAGGTCGCCACCGAGATCATGATCATCGAAGATGAGCCACTGATCGCCATGGACATTGAGCAGCTGGTTGAAAGCCTTGGACACAAGGTCGTCTGCGTTGCCCGCACCCACAAGGAAGCAGTCAACCTGTTTGCCAAGCATCAGCCACGCATGATCCTGGCCGATATTCAGCTCGCCGATGGCAGCTCGGGCATTGATGCGGTCAACGACATTCTCAACACCCATGCGGTGCCGGTGATTTTCATCACCGCCTTCCCTGAACGCCTGCTGACCGGCGAGCGGCCAGAGCCGACCTTCCTGGTCACCAAGCCGTTCAACCCAGACATGGTCAAGGCACTGATCAGCCAGGCGCTGTTCTTTGATGAGGGCTCCCGAGCCGCAGCCTGACACCCCAACGCATTAATAGAAGGGCCGGTTTTCCGGCCCTTTTTGCTGTTATACGGAACCTGAAAACCCCTCGCCCGTTGTAAAAACAACACGTATTCAGAGGAGCTTTTCATGCTGTACTATGCACTCGTCTTTCTGGTGATCGCACTGGTCGCCGGCATCTTGGGCTTCGGTGGTATTGCTGGCGCGTCCGCCGGTATCGCCCAGATCCTGTTCTTTCTTTTTTTGGCATTCCTGGTCATCTCGCTGGTCATTGGTTTCATTCGCCGCACTTAGCGG